>Ga0209934_1000018_pt1 | contig 732752 bp, 483 predicted proteins | sample ThiBiot_750_plan_2_FD_183950 | JGI IMG/M metagenome (GOLD analysis project Ga0209934, IMG submission 183950) | Wastewater bioreactor microbial communities from Cape Town, South Africa - Thiocy_expt_750_plan (SPAdes) | ecosystem: Engineered > Bioreactor > Thiocyanate-remediating >... | reverse complement strand
TTTTTTTCTTTATTTAATAATCAAAATTATATAGTATTAAATGAAAATCATATAAATTAGATAGAGAATTGTAATAGATTTAAAGGACAACATTGTTGTCCTTTAAAATTACAGGTATTTATCAAAAATATATGATTTTTCATTTGGTCTCATATTGGATTAATTAGATATTAAAGAGTCTGAAATTAAAATCATTTTTACTGGTTTACTTCTTTTTGACAGTGATTTTTCTCAAAAATATTAATATTTTTTTTTTAATTTTTTCAGCTATTCTCTTATATATATTAATTTTTTTTCTTTATTTAATAATTAAAAATTATATAGTATTAAATGAAAATCATATAAATTAGATAGAGAATTGTAATAGATTTAAAGGACAACATTGTTGTCCTTTAAAATTACAGGTATTTATCAAAAATATATGATTTTTTATTTAGTCTCATATTGGATTAATTGGATAGTAAAGAAGTAAAAATTAAAATGATTTTTACTGGTTTACTTCTTTTTGACAGTGAAATTCCTTAAAAATATTAATATTTTTTTAAAATTTTTTCAGCTATTCTCTTATATATATTAATTTTTTTCTTTATTTAATAATTAAAAATTATATAGTATTAAATGAAAACAATATAAAATTCGATAGTAAATTGTAATAGATTTAAAGGACAACATTGTTGTCCTTTAAAATTACAGGTATATATCAAAAATATATGATTTTTCATTTGGTCTCACATTAGATTAATTGGATAGCAAAGAGTCTAAAATTAAAATCATTTTTACTGGTTTACTTCTTTTTGACAGTGAAATTCCTCAAAAATATTAATATTTTTTGAAAATTTTTTCAGCTATTCTCTTATATATATTAATTTTTTTTCTTTATTTAATAATTAAAAATTATATAGTATTAAATGAAAATCATATAAATTAGATAGTAAATTGTAACAGTTTAAAGGACAACATTGTTGTCCTTTAAAATTACAGGTATTTATCAAAAATATATGATTTTTCATTTAGTCTCATATTGGATTAATTAGATGGTAAAGAGTCTGAAATTAAAGTTATTTTTACTGGTTTACTTTTCTTTGTAAGAGAAATTCCTTAAAAAAATATTAATATTTTTAACTTTACAGCTATTTGTTCATATACATAACAAATATAATGATATAGATAAACATGTAATTTAATTAAATATACATAATGTGCTTTTTAAAGTAAAAGAATAATAACCTTGGAACAAACAGACATAAAGTAAATAAAATAATTATAATTATGTTAAAGTTTTAATATTATGTTTGTATTACAAACATAACTTATATAATATGTTCAATTCACATATTCATTCAATTGGAGGAATAAATTATTACATTTACATCCACTACTATGTATATTTCTTTCGAACTGAATATAATCAAAATGATTAAACATGTAATATTGTTTAATTTTTCATTCAAACAACATATTAATTGTATGGGTTAATTGGAGCAAGTACAATATATTCAAATAATTTTGTATTTATATCATAGATGTGCTTAAAGTACAAAATTAAAATTATAATCTTGCTTTTATTTATCATCACATTTACCCGTGTTTACTTATCATAAAAAATATTATATTATTAGATAATAAGGTTTATCCCGTACGCATATGATACTAATTTTTGTGATTATCTGACATCCACTCCAAGTGGTCATAATAATTGTGTTTTCTCTAGGGAATTTCCTGGAATTTTTCTAGAACTCTCTAAAAATGGGATTTTTGGTCATCTGAAGACCGTCCCAACGTGTCTTGCTAGTAACCAATTTATAACTTTCTGTATATCTATACAGAAAAATTTTATAATTTTCCAGATTAAATTTAAATTTCTGGAAATTTTTCTGGAAAAATTCTGGAAATCCAGAAAAATTAAATTGGTAAATTGTGATATTTAACACTCTCTGGAATATTGACGTTAAATGAGATGTCAATGATACACTAAATATAAACATATAAAGATGACACGCGTGATTAAAACATTTTTCTCATACATAGAACAATAATAAGTACTGTAAAAATTATGGAATAAACCATAAAAAATATAGTTATCAACACTTTATGGTAAAACACACCTTATATTCTTTCATTGTAACAATTAATGAAATATATCCTTATATTAAACTTTAACTTTAAACATTATATGTATTAAAAATACTTCCCATTCAAACATATGTTAAATTCTTACCTTTAAAAAGATAAGTTGGAAGATTGGTCAGTATTTATAATATATTTCCTCAAAATAAAAGTATATAATAACAGAGTGAAATACTCATGATAATCATTAAATTAAGATAAACTATCTTGATTGTATTTTACATAAGAATATTGAAAACGATATTCCTATGATCAAACTTCAAAAATTATGTCTTATATGCAATTTTATGATCAAGTTTAATTAATAAAATATTATAAATCGTTCTGATATAGGTTAACTAGTATTTATTTTTGAATATAATTTACAAGGGCGAATATGATTAATGTTAAAATTTTCATCTTTGAATGTTGTAAATTACATCGGATATATAGGATGTTATATTGATTTCTTTTACAAGAAATTAATTTAACATTAATCAGATTCAGTCTTGAAAATTATATTTATAAATGAACATTATTCAGACTATATTAATACAGTATATATAGTTTTATTAAAAATAAATTCTGATTATATTCATTATATATATTAATTTATTTTTTTATATTAATAAATAAAAAAGTATTAAATATATGATAAAATAAATACACTGTATTAACAGAGTCTGTATAACATATATTTCTGAATGTAATTTTCAAGAGTGGATCTGATTAATATTAAAATTTTTATCTTTTAAATGTTGTAAAATACATTAGTTATATAACATATTAAATTAGTTTCTTGTAAAAGAAATTAATTTAACATTAATCAGATCCAGTCTTGAAAATTACATTTATAAATGAATATTATTCAGACTATACCAACACAGTATATTTATTTTATTATATATTTAATACTTTTTTATTTATTAATATAAAAAAATAAATTAATATATATAATAAATATAATCAGAATTTATTCTTAATAAAACTAGATATACTGTATTGATATAGTCTGAATAATATCCATTTAATAATGTAATTTTCAAGACTGTATCTGATTAATGTTAAATTGGTTTCTCTTACAGGAAACCAATTTAACATATTATATATCCAATGTAAATTACAATATTTAAAAGATGAAATTTTTAGTATTAATCAGATCCAGTCTTGAAAATTACACTACAAAATGAACAATATTTAGACTACATCAATATAGTATATCTATTTTATTATATATTTAATACTTTTTTATTTATTAATATATAAAAATAAATTAATATATATAATGAATATAATCGGAATTTATTCTTAATAAAAATAGATAGATTACTCTGGTATAGGCTAACTAGTATTCACTTTAGAGATATAATTTTCAAGACTAAATCTGATTAATGTTGAATTGGTTTCTCGTGAGAGAAACTAATTTAACGTATAACTGAGTCTATCATAATTTATACTATTCAAATGTAATTGTATTACAATTACATTAATACAGTCTATTCTATATCGCTGTATATGAAACAGAAAAGTAAACAATGTGGATATGATTTAATTAGTGTTGGATGGTTTTCTCGTAAGAGAAACTCATTAAGTAATATAAATTATGATATGATTATAATGATAGTGACTCAAACCCTGACTATAATATTTAGAATGAAAACAATTCCATGTTGTTAAAAATTGTTATTTTATGCTAAACCTATAAATCTGGTATTCTTACAAATAGTAATTGACAACAATACGAGTGAGTCAATAAGATCACTAGATTTTTCAAGTTTGGTGATCACATAAACCTAGAATACAAAGTAAGTTTCTACAAAGGATGATTATTACCGACTATAATTGATTTGTAAGAATATTAGGTTTTATATTCCCCCTCTCACGGATCTAGTATTTTAGTGATTATTGAATGCTATATACTCCAAATATATGAAAATATATGAAAATATAGTGTCATTCAGACAAATATTCATATACAATTAATTAATTGTTTAACAATAATACTATATTTTTTTCACTTCCTAGTCTATCCCAAAAAATTTCTCAGATTTTTACAAAAATTTCCAGATTTTTCCAGAATTTTCCCAGATTTTTTCCAGAATTTTCTGGAAATGTTCTAGAAAATTTAAAACTTTTCTGTATATGTATACAGAAAGTGTAAAATTAGTCATTATTAAGACACTTCCACACTGTCTTGAAAGTACTTAAAAATAGCAATTTTTGAATATTCTCAAAAAAATCCAGAAATCCTGGGTGTAAAAAGAATTAAAAACTGTCACATGGAAACCCTTCAAAATGTTACCAAAATCTGGATACTTTATTATGTAGGTAAATTCAGGGGATAATCTACATGTATTAAAAAATATTATTTTATGTCGGTGAAATACGGTACACATAAAATTAAATCAATTGTATAAGAAACATATCGGTTAAAATGGATGTATTGTGGGAAGTTAAAACAAATTAACAGATCATTTATGTAAATGCTAGATCTAATGATTTTCTTGTAAGAGGAGAATTATTAGATCTATTTATCTACATGACGTTTATTGATATTATATATATTTTTTATATTTACATGTTGAAAATATATTAGACTTAAACAACTTAAAATTAAAATGATTTTTACTGGCTTACTTCAAGTGATCATTAGATCATATAATTCTCTTTTTCATACATGAAGATAGATCTGAAAATATCAGACTTAATAAAACTAGATATACTGTATTAACATAGTTTGAATAATATCCATTTAATAATGTAATTTTCAGGATTAAATCTGATTAATGTTAAATTGGTTTCTCTTACGAGAAACCAATTTAACATGGAGTATAGTCAATATAATTTATAGTATTTAGAAAACAAAATTTATAGTATTAATCAGATCCAATCTTGAGAATTATGTTTGTAAATGAATATTATCCAGGGTATATCAATACAATCTATTTATTTTATTATATATTTAATACTTTTTTATTTATTAATATAAAAAATAAATTAATATATATAATAAATATAATCAGAATTTATTCTTAATAAAACTAGATAGACGATATTAACACAGTCTGGATAATATCCATTTGAAAATGTAATTTTCAAGATTGAATCTGATTAATGTTAAATTGGTTTCTCTTACGAGAAACCAATTTTAACATGGAATATAGTCAATATAATTTATAACATCTAGAAAATAAATTTTTAGTATTAATCAGATCTAGTCTTGAAAATTACATTCCAAAATAGATACTAATTAGACTACACTAATACAGTTTATCTATTTTATTATATATTTAATGCTTTTTTATTTATTAATATATAAAATTAAATTAATATATATAATAAAAATAATCAGAATTTATTCTTAATAAAATTAGATAAACTGTACTGACACAGTATGAATAATATCCATTTGAAAATGTAATTTTCATGATTAAATCTGATTAATGTTAAATTGGTTTCTCGTAAGAGAAACCAATTTAACATGAAATATAGTCAATATAATTTATAGCATCTAGAAAACAAAATTTTTAGTATTAATCAGATCTAGTCTTGAAAATTATATTCCAAAATGGATACTATTTAGACTATACTAATACAGTTTAATTATTTTATTGTATATTTAATACTTTTTTATTTATTAATATAAAAAATAAATTAATATATATAATAAATATAATCAGAATTTATTCTCAATAAAACTAGATAGATGATATTAACACAGTCTGAATAATATTCATTTAATAATGTAATTTTCAGGATTAAATCTGATTAATGTTAAATTAGTTTCTCGTAAGAGAAACCAATTTAACATGAAGTGTAGTCAATATAATTTATAACATCTAAAAAATAAATTTTTAGTATTAATCAGATCCAATATTAAATATATAATAAAATGGATACTAATTAGACTACACTAATACAGTTTATCTATTTTATTATATATTTAATACTTTTTTATTTATTAATATATAAAATTAAATTAATATATATAATAAAAATAATCAGAATTTATTCTTAATAAACTAGATAAACTGTACTGACACAGTGTGAATAATATCCATTTGAAAATATAATTTTCATGATTAAATCTGATTAATGTTAAATTGGTTTCTCTTACGATAAACCAATTTAACATGGAATATAGTCAATATAATTTATAGCATCTAGAAAACAAAATTTTTAGTATTAATCAGATCTAGTCTTGAAAATTATATTCCAAAATGGATACTATTTAGACTATACTAATACAGTTTATTTATTTTATTGTATATTTAATGCTTTTTTATTTATTAATATAAAAAAATAAATTAATATATATAATGAATATAATCAGAATTTATTCTCAATAAAACTAGATAGATGATATTAACACAGTCTGAATAATATTCATTTAATAATGTAATTTTCAGGATTAAATCTGATTAATGTTAATTTGGTTTCTCTTACGAGAAACCAATTTAACATGAAGTGTAGTCAATATAATTTATAACATCTAAAAAATAAATTTTTAGTATTAATCAGATCCAGTCTTAAAAATTGCATTCTAAAATGGATACTATTTAAACTACATTAATACAATCTATATATTTTATTATATATTTAATACTTTTATATATATATTAATATATAAAAATAAATTAATATATATAATGAATATAATCAGAATTTATTTTCAATAAAACTAGATAGATGATATTAACACAGTCTGAATAATATTCATTTAATAATGTAATTTTCAATATTGAATCTGATTAATGTCAAATTGATTTCTCTTACGAGAAACCAATTTAACATGCAGTGTAGTCAATATAATTTATAGCATCTAGAAAACAAAATTTTTAGTATTAATCAGATCCAGTCTTAAAAAATTACATTCCAAAATGAATACTATTTAGACTACACTAATACAGTTTATCTATTTTATTGTATATTTAATACTTTTTTATTTATTAATATAAAAAAATAAATTAATATATATAATAAATATAATCAGAATTTATTCTCAATAAAACTAGATAGATTGTATTAACACAGTCTGAATAATATTCATTTAATAATGTAATTTTCAATATTGAATCTGATTAATGTCAAATTGATTTCTCTTACGAGAAACCAATTTAACATTCAGTATGGTCAATATAATTTATAACATCTAGAAAATAAAATTTTTAGTATTAATCAGATTCAGTCCTGAAAATTTCATCCTAAAACGGATACCATTTAGACTATACTAATACAGTTTATCTATTTTATTGTATATTTAATACTTTTTTATTTATTAATATAAAAAAATAAATTAATATATATAATAAATATAATCAGAATTTATTTTTAACAAAAATAGATAGACTGTTCTGGTGTAGGCTAAATAGTATTCATTTTATGGATATAATTTTCAAGACTGGATCTGATTAATGTTAAATTGGTTTCTCATAAGAGAAACCAATTTAACGTATAACTGAGTCAACCATAATTTATACTCTTCAATTGTAATTGTATTACAATTACATTAATACAGTTTATTTCGTATCACAGCATATGAAACTGAAAAGTAAAATATTGTGTATATGTAAATATGAGTTAATCAGTATTCATTGAGGATATAATATTCATAATGAAAAGAATTCTATGTTATCGAAATTGTTATTTTATGCTAATACCAGATCTGAAGATCTAACATTCATGGTAATACTAAACATAAAAATCTGATATTATTACAAAATAGTAATTATTATCTATAATTAGCAACAGTACGAGTGAGTTAATTAGTATTCATTGGAAATCATAACTTCATTGGAAATCATAACTTCATGATTGAATATAATTAATATTGAATGGTTCACTCATGAGAGAAAACTATTTAACATATGATATGATAGCTACGCAGACTCTGTTTATAAGATTTATAATAAAAATTATCACACATCGTTTAAAACTGTTGTCTATACTGGTATTCCTTCAAATGGTAATTATTATTGACAACTGATGGTAATATTTTGCGTGAAATTTACATGTGATGTGAGTTTTCCATGAAGAGTTGTTAATATCATTTACAGTCAACCACTGCAAATCAGTAAAAATCATACGAATATTAGACTCTTACAATTCTAGCATTATATTTTAATATTCGTATCTGAACAATTAATTATTAGGTAGCAATACTAAAAAGATATACATCATACAAGACTTAATATATCAACATTTATATTGTTTCAACATGAACACATTAAATCAACTGTGATATACGTTACATTTTTTACTTTCTCGTCCGTCTTTGATTTTTTTTTCCAGAATTTCCTGAGACAGTTCCAGATTTTCTCCAGAATTTTTCCAGAATTTTTCTGGGATTTTTTTCTGGAAATTTAAAATTTTTTTCTGTATACATATACAGGAAGTATAAAATAAGGTACTTTGAAGACACTCCCACTCCGTCTTGAAAGTGCTCAAAAACACTAATTTTTGAATGTTCTCAAAAAATTCCAGAAATCCTGGAGATAAAAAGAGGTAATAAGTGTCACATAGGAACCCTTTCAAATATTACTAAAATTTTGAAGAACTATCATATAAGGAAAATGTAGTACACACTATATGTAATAAAATACATGACTTTTGTGACGACAATATGTACTGTAAAAAATCAAATAAATATTTTTAACTTATGGTATGACAAAAAGAGGAACATATTACAATGTGTTATATTTCATGGTAATTTACACAGTCTGAATTAATTTTGATTGAGATTATATGGTATAATTATATGTAAATTGTACAAGCGTGAGATAACAATGTCTATATAAAACTTAAATTTTTGAGATATTACCGGTAGAAATTCACGACTTATATGAAAGATATAATTATTTAACGTATGTTGGTATAAACATGATGGTTACCAATATATATTTCAGTTATAATCATACAAGGTGAAAATTGTTTACATATATTTCCAGCAAATAATGATAGACTGTATTGGTGTAGATCAACTAGTGATAATTTAAAAATATAATATTGAGGTTATAATCATATGATGTTGAATTGACTTCCTTTATGAGAAACAAGTTAACATGTAGTGTAGTAAATATAGTCTATAGTATTTAAGAGTGAAATTTCCAAGATTGAGATTAATCGATATCAAATTGGTTTCTCTTAAGAGAAACCAATTTGACATTAATAGGATTCAATCTTGAAAATTACATTAACAAATGAATATCATCTTTGATGTACCAGTATAGTCTATCTAATTTTATTAAGAATAAATTCTGATTATATTCATTATATATATTAATTTATTTTTTTATATTAATAAATAAAAAAGTATTAAATATACAATAAAATAGATAAATTGTATTAGTGTAGTCTGAATAACATATATTTCAATATGTAATTTTCAAGACTGAATCTGATTAATGCTAAACTGGTTTCTCTTAAAAGAAACCAGTTTAACATATAGTATAATCAATATAATTTATAATATTTTAGAATGTAAAATTTAGGAATAGATCTGATTAATGTTAAGTTGATTTCTCCCAAGAGAAATCAATTTAACATATAATGTAGTCAATATAATCTAAAACATTCAAAAATAAAAATTTTAGCATTAATCAGATTTAGTCTTGAAAATTACATTCTTAAAATGAATACAATTTAGACTATATTAATACAGTTTATCTATTTTATTGTATATTTAATACTTTTTTATTTATTAATATATAAAATTAAATTAATATATATAATAAAAATAATGGAAATTTTTCCTCAATAAAATTAAATAGATTGTATTAATACAGTCTGAATAATTTTCATTTAATAATGTAATTTTCAAGATTGAATCTGATTAATGTTAATTTGGTTTCTCGTAAGAGAAACCAAATTAACATATAATGTAGTAAATATAATCTAAAACATTCAAAAAATAAAAATTTTAGCATTAATCAGATTCATTCTTGAAGATTATATTCTAAATTGAATGCTATTTAGACTACATTAATACAGTTTATTTATTTTATTATATATTTAATACTTTTTTATTTATTAATATATAAAAATAAATTAATATATATAATAAAAATAATGGGAATTTTTTCTCAATAAAATTAAATAGATTGTATTAACACAGTCTGAATAATTTTCATTTAATAATGTAATTTTCAAGATTGAATCTGATTAATGTTAATTTGGTTTCTCGTAAGAGAAACCAAATTAACATACAATATAGTTGATATAATATACAATAGATAAAAAATAAAAAATTTAGCATTAATCAGATTCGGTCTTGAAGATTATATTCCAAAATGAATGCTATTTAGATTACACTAATATAGTTTATTTATTTTATTATATATTTAATACTTTTTTATTTATTAATATATAAAAATAAATTAATATATATAATAAAAATAATGGGAATTTTTTCTTAATAAAATTAAATAGATTGTATTAACACAGTCTGAATAATATTCATTTAGTAATGTAATTTTCAGGATTGAATCTGATTAATGTTAATTTGGTTTCTCATAAGAGAAACCAAATTAACATACAATATAGTTGATATAATATACAATAGATAAAAAGTAAAAATTTTAGTATTAATCAGATTCAATCTTGAAAATTATATTCCAAAATGAATGCTATTTAGACTACATTAATACAGTTTATCTATTTTATTATATATATTAATTTATTTATTAATATATAAAAATAAATTAATATATATAATAAAAATAATGGGAATTTTTTCTTAATAAAATTAAATAGATTGTATTAACACAGTCTGAATAATATTCATTTAGTAATGTAATTTTCAGGATTGAATCTGATTAATGTTAATTTGGTTTCTCATAAGAGAAACCAAATTAACATACAATATAGTTGATATAATATACAATAGATAAAAAGTAAAAATTTTAGTATTAATCAGATTCAATCTTGAAAATTATATTCCAAAATGAATGCTATTTAGACTACATTAATACAGTTTATCTATTTTATTATATATTTAATACTTTTTTATTTATTAATATGTAAAAATAAATTAATATATATAATAAAAATAATGGGAATTTTTCCTTAATAAAATTAAATAGACTATATTGTTACAGTCTTAATGACATCCATTTAGTAATATAATTTTCAAGATTGAATCTGATTAATGTTAATTTTGTTTCTCGTAGGAGAAACCAAATTAACATACAATATAGTCAATATAATTTATATTGATTAGAAAACGAAGATTTTTAGTATTAATCAGATTTAGTCTTGAAAATTACATTCATAAAATGAACACTACTTAGACCAATCAAACAGAATCTATTTATTTTATTGTATATTTAATATTTTTTTATTTATTAATATATAAAAATAAATTAATATATATAATGAAAATAATAGGAATTTTTTCTTAGAAAAATTAGATAGACTATACTGACATAGTCCAATTAACACTTATTTTTAAACATAAATTTCAGGACTAAATCTGATTAATGTCAATTTATTTTCTGTTATGAGAAACTAATTCAACATAAGTTACAACCAATATAATATACATTATTTTAAAATTTAATTTAATAACCGCTGATTTTCTCCACTTAAAAAAAATTATTTCTCCCATATCCCAATTGTATTACATCTTCCATCATCTTAAAAAAATGAAAGAGAAAGATAAATTTTTGTATGGTTAAAATAACCATTTTCTGAATTGTTTGAAACGTATTCATCCTTATCTCCAAATGTCTGACCAATCTGGAGTAGCAAACACAAAAAAATCTAAAATTGATTTATCGAAAAAACTTGAAATAATTGCTGAATATCACAAGTATAAAAATTGTTCCCGTGTTGCAAATAAATATGGTGTTTCTAGAAATACTATTATCAACTGGATCGCTAAAGAAAAAAACACTGAAAAGGAAGTAAAATGTGATCTCGGTAACAAACAAAGTCTTAAATTTAACCTCTCGGAAAAACTTGAAATGATTGCAGAATATCATAAATGTAAAAATTATTTATCTATTGCAAATAAATACGGTATCAATGTTAAAACTATTATTAAATGGGTCGGTAAAGAAAAAGACATCAGGAAACAAGTGGAAAAAGGATTTGGTGAAAGACAAGGATTGAAGAAACAGCCAGTTAAAGGACCTAAATATAATCTCTTGAAAAAACTTGAAATAATTACTGAATTTCGTGTATGTAAAAATTATACATCTATATCAAATAAATATGGTGTGGATGTAAAAACTATTGTCAGTTGGATCGCTAATGAAAAGAATATCAGGAAAGAAGTAGAAGAAGGATTTGGTGAAAAATTGAATATGAAGAGACAATCTAAAAATCTTAAAATTAATCCTTTAAGAAAACTTGAAGTAATTTCTCAATACCATGCATGCAAAAATTATACTTCTGTATCAAATAACTGTGGTATTTCCAGAAAAACAATTGAATATTGGGTTTCTAAAGAAAAAGAGATTAGGGAAGAAGCGGAGAGAGAATTTAGTGAAAATAATTTTGAAAAATGTTTATATGATATTGTTCCACCTAAGGAAATAGAAACGATTGAATCAGTTATAGTGGAGGATGGAAATATATTGAAAGATATGACACCATATGTAGAAGAAAATAATTTGGACACTAATGAGACTGATTTATATACAAATGAATTTGATCACGAATATATGATAGAGGATAATTTTAATTTTGTTGAAACAGGCATATACTCAAATGATCACGTAACAGATAATTATAATATTAATGAAACGAATCCATATTTAACCGAATTAAACAATTATGTGAGAGAATTCTAAGTTCTTAAGGGACCTAAAATTATTATAATGATATGGTAACCATATTAATGAATATAATATGGTTATCATATCAGCATCCACTAAATGTGTTAAACAATATTTTATATATGTTTCAAATTGAACCATAATCACTCATGATAGATTTATATATATTATTATATATTATATTATCTCGTCTCCAGTCGTTCCAAAAAAAAATGAAAGAGAAAGATAAATTTTTTTAATCTGGAAAATAATCAATTGTAATCTGTCCAACATATCTGACACATATTCCCAATGGCTGGTCAACTCAAAATAGCAAGTTCAAAAAAGTCCAAAGTTAATCATTTGAAAAAACTTGAAGTTATTGCTGATTATCGTAAATATAAGAATCGTTCCTATATTGCAAATAAATATGGTATTAGTGAAAAGTCTGTTACTAATTGGACCTCTAGGGAAAAAGATATCAAAAAAGAAGTAGAAGAAGGATTTAGTGAAAGATGTAGATTTAAAAGACCGCTAGTTGGATATTCTAAAACTAACCTCTTGAGAAAACTTGAAGCAATTATTGAGTATCGTAAATGTAAAAATTATACTTCTGTTGGAGATAAATATGGTGTTTATAGAAAAACTGTCGCTAATTGGGTTGTTAAAGAAAAAGACATATTGAGAAAAATAGAGATAGGATCTAGTGAAAAACACCTTGAGAAATATTTATATGATTGGATATTATCGATAAGAGATATACATGATATTATAACTTATAACATGATCAAAGTCAAAGCAATTGAACTTACTGACAAAATTGGAATAGAATATACAAATATTTATAAAGATAGTAAGGGTAAAAAATCTTTAAAGTTGTTAAAAATTTCTGATAAATGGTTACGTAATTTTTCTGAAAGGTATAGTAATATTTTATCCAAGAAAGCAGGAGATATTAAAATAATTATAAAAAAGGAAGAAAATGAAGATTTGTTGGGAAATATGACAGTATATGCTGAAGAAGATAATTTTAATGTTGATAAGACTGAATCGTATACAAATGAACTTAATTATGAATATGTAACTGAAGATAATTTTAATATTGATAGCATAGATAGCACTGGTATGTATTCAAAAGAATCTAATTATGAATATATTGTAGAAGATAACTTTAACGCTGACGAAATTAGTTCATATCTGAAGGAGTTAAGTAATTATATGATGTAAATGAACCAATATATAAATTCTATAACATTATCAGTAGTACCATCAGATATGACCAGTCATATTTTATATTATGATTCAAATTGAACCATAATTCATTACAATGAATTCGCATATATATTTTTATGTTTATCATGTATTCTCATTATTTTCACCAAATATTTTGTCAAGTGATTATCAACCATTAACATACAATCGTGTAATTGTTGATTTTACAATATATTGATCCATCATCAACTACAAATGGTATACATCGTATATATTTGAAATTAACCATATTTCACCTCATCTGACAGACCATTATAAAATTACAGTATAATTTTAATTTAAAAATTTCCGAATTGAAATTTTTTTTTCGCCTTAAATTGTAAAATTCTATATAAAATATATACATTAGTAGATATTTTTCTCTCGATCTTTGATCTTCTAAAAAGCGATAAATTAAAAAAATATTATATACAAGCGTTAGATATGAACACCATAAAAAGTGATGAGTATCTTAATAAAGAGTTCATTGATAGTGTATACCAATACACTATCAATAACCTTCAATCCATCTACGATGTAGCTTGGGACAATTACGTTTCAAATAAGTTTGAAACTGTAAAGTCAACCGTCCTCAATAGAGTTAACGGAATGGTTGACGAAAATTATTACCACGAACTCACCACAGTCTACAATATGGAGAAATTGTATGACTACATCAAAAGTGGTGAAATTATTATTGAAGCTTCAGATATTCCTACTGAAGCTATCTCCGGGTTTGAGGAACCCCCAAATCCTCCGTTCATGATTGGTGGCTTCTTGATTCCAGAGACCTTTGGAAAATACAAGATCAAAAGGGGAAGAAAATCAAATGTTGATAAAAACTTCTCCTTTTCAGATGTATATCATGGTCTCGACACATCATGTTTACCACCAACTGACAATCCAACTTCAACCACCAACAACACAACAAATTCAACTACAACCACAACCACAACCAATTCTAATTCCACTCCCACCCCCACTCCCGATCTTAAACCTCAACCACAACCTAAACCCAAAGCTAAACGTAAACCATACAAACCCAGAGCCAAACCAGCTAAAAACAAATCCAAGTCTAAATCCAAAACAACCAGTTCATCACCACCACCACCACCACCACCATCAATAATATTTTCATCCACATCCACATCCAATTCCAATATTGAAAACAAAAACAGTGTTTCTATTCCACCTCCCAAAATAATTTCAACTAGTATATTCACCCCACCCCTTAAGTCAATTCCAATCAATTCTTTCATCCCACCCACATTTAATGCTAATAACACCAGTAAAACCAATGTCATTATCAATTCTATCAATACCAACAGCAACATTTCCACCACACATGTATTAATACCAACTATTTCATCACCATCTGTTTATAGCAACACCAATTCCACCAATTTTATCATTCCACAATCAAATCCAATCCATCTTCCTATTTTTCCACCACGTAAACCCGTTAAAACAACTGCTCGCAATATGTTTGAAAATCCCAAAATTATACACAGACCCCCTGTAAATATATATGCCATCAATCCTCCAAAAGTAGTAGGTCTTGTATCATCTCATGTTTCAATCATTCCAGCACCAGAAATTCCCCAAGTTGTCAAAAGGGGTAGAAAAATTGGTAGCAAGAATAAAACTGAAGAGGAGAAATTGGCGGCAGCAGCTGAGAAGGAAACAAATACTAAACCCCGTGGACGAACTGTCGGTAGTGGTAATAAGGGACCAACAAATAAATCAGATTTGAACGTCATAATTCGTGATAAAGAAGTTGTTTATAGGGAAAATCCAACTGATTATGAAAAACACCTTATTCAGTATACCGTGGGTTGTAAGAAGATATCATATGCTGAATGGTCAGATCATTGTCATAAACATCTTGAAAGGTTGAAGGAAGGTTGGGATGTCGATAGAAAGGAGTATATGGAAGAATGGGAAAGTAGAAACCTTAACATGATCAGATCTTTAAAGAGTAAATGGCTTAATGAGGCAAGAACATTGTATACCTTAAGCAAATCTGTGTATTGTAATCCCAAATCAGTTGATGACCTCTTGAATTCATTCTCATTACAATCCCTTAAGCATAAATTAACATCTAGATATTCAATAATTAATGACAATGTAGTTGATAAAATTAAGGAGATATATAAGAAAACAAATACCCGTACTGAGAAAAACGTCTGTGAATTCTTGTTCTTTGGATCAAAATCAGTCTGTGGTAAATCATTTAAAGATGATATTTCTGATAAATATTCATGTTGTGAACCTGCACCATTGGATGATATTTATGGGTCTGAATTTGAATCTGAATCAGAGGATGTGGTTGAAGTAAATGATGAATTCAATGACAGTGAAACAGGTACGTCGGAAACGGATATGTATGAGGTAGATGTGGTGGAAGTAAATAGTGAGTTAGATGATTGTAAATCGGATATGTCTGGAACTGATATATCTGAATCAAATGTACCTGAATCAGATGTGGTGGAAGAGGGAGATAGTGTTAATAATGTTGGAGATGTGGGTGATAATAGCAGTATTAGCAGTATTAACGATGTTAGTAGTGTCGGAGATGTAACTGATGTTGATGATGTAAATGTATTCAGTGATGTAGTAAGTATAGTTGATGCGGATAATAGTGAAGATTTAATTGATTTTAACCTGGATGTGAATGATGATGATACTGTAATATATTCTAACGTAAATGATAATCATCCAGTAGATGACCAAAGTGTATTTTCAGTTGATGATCTCTATGAATTAAGTTTGTATTATAGGTCAAATAGACGTGTTGTTAATAATTTTTCCTCTGATTCGTCAAGTAATACTGATTCTGAGAATGGTTTAAATGATATACATATGTTCGATATTATGGATAGTGGTAGTAGTGATAGTGATCATAATAGTGATCATAATAGTGATTCTGAAATTGGCGGTGGATCATGTTTATCGGACGATATGAAAATGTTATTTGACGAATATTTTGTAAATTGTAAAAATTATGATGTAAATTATATTGATGAACATTCCTCATCATCAGATAGTATTAATATAAATATTTTGTAAATATTATACGCATATAGACCATCATGTTATTCTAAATTGAAAATATCAAACATGTATATATATTAATATTTTTTTTTACATATTCCTAACATCATGATATATTAATACTTATTGCGATTGATTGAAAAACGATATTAATTGATACACTATATAATGTTATTTTCTTCATTTTTAGTATCTTACATGTTTATTCATAATATAATCAACATATTTAATATTTAATTGATGAACGATGATGATTAATATGTTACATAATACTATTCTATAATTTATATTTATAAATTTACACACCATGCCTTATTTGTTTATTCATAATATATCTAATACCTATTACATTTGGTAGAAAAGATAATAGTTATTATAATGTATAATGTTATTTTTCTTTAATCTTCATGTACATTTATGAATATTTAATGATGTAAATTGAGAGTATGACATAATCTAAACCACTACATAATTCCATATAACTTTATGGATAAATGATAAAGTGATTAATTACGTTGAAACATTTGTGAAAAGTGAAATATATTTTCAATCACACATGGGTTGTATCTGAATATCTAGTTGTTTTTGCATGAATTTTCTAATCAGAAATTAAAAAAAATGTTGAAAAAAATTTTTTTTATATAAATATGATTCTTAGATCTTTAAAAATAAAAAATTTTAGAAACATTAAAATAGAAAAAATAAAATTGGATAAATATAGGACTATTATATATGGTGGTACTATAGATGAAGGAAAAGATATCTTATTATCTCTTGTGATATTTTTTGAATGTTACAACTCAATTTATAATAAAGTAGTAAGCAATAACATCACAATTAATAAACTACTCAATTTGAATATAAACATTCCATATGACGTAAATACATTTTTATCAATAAACAATGATGAAGAATCGACAATTGTTGGAAATTTTTCAATAAATGATGATAAGTACAAGATAGAAATGTCATTAACATGTGCTGGTATGTTGTATATCAATGACGTTGAAGTAAAAAATAATGAAAAAATAAATTATGTACATATGTATAATTTAGATACATATTATGTTAATTTTAATAATGATATAAACAACTTAAGATTGACATACATTGAATTAGAAAATGTATATAAAAATAAAATAAGGGTTTATATGTTAGAAATCTTCGATATCATGAATATAGAAGATGAAAATAAAAATATTTACATATATTATAAAAATAAAAATAAAAGAGAGATAATGATGTTGAGTGTAGATTTTCAAAAAATTTTCGCATCTTTAACATTGTTATATTATCTATTAAGTAAAAAAAGTGGAGAAAAATATTATTTGTTAGAGAGACCTGAAACGTTTCTCTGTGAATACAGAATTAGAAAATATATGGTATTTTTAAGAAGTATATGTGATAACAATGAAATCAATTTGATAATTACATCTAATAATAAATATGTCATGAGGAATATGCTTAATTTAGATAAAAATGATGATAAGGAACACATATTAGTGTTGGAAGGATCTAACGAGGTAAATCTCAATGGTTTCTTCACAAAGCTAAAAAAGTATATCCCATATTAAATAAATTTTATATTACTACTAAAAGTAAAATCAATGATGAAAACGTATTATCTAAAATATCTATATGTTATGAAAAAGTAATATTCTTAACTGATGCTGAATTTAAACCTTCAGAAAGAATAGATAAATATAACAGAAATATTAAGGAAACTAATGATAATATATTTCACATATGTACGAATTTACCATGTTCTGAGTCTTATTTGATACTAGACCATTTCTTGATAAGTAGTAGGGAAAATAATATTATCAAATTAAGAGATTATTTCAATCTCCCCGAAAGTAAAAAGAAATTTTTGAATGGTCTTGAGAATGAAATTCAAAATATTTTAGAATATGTAGAAGAAGGGGAAAGGACATGGAATAGAGCTTTATTGGAAATTACAAAGGAAAATCCAGACTACGAATTTTTAACCACTGTTATACACGGTCACTTATGGGTTAATATGATTGGTAATAATGGAAAATACGAAGATTTGAGTATTAAAAGCTCAAAACACTGGTATGAAATTAAAAATTTTAATAATTTACAACCACGCACAGAATATTTATTGAACATAATGATGATGTAGATTTCAACAGTCTCTTCTAAAAAAATTGCTTATATATTATGTATTATTCACTATACATGGTATATAGGTAATTTTAGTTTAAAATAAAGAGCAAAAATTTTCAAAAAAAATTTTTTATATATAAAATGAAAATTTTATCTTTAGAGATAAATAACTTTTTAAATAATAAAAGAGGAAAAATTAATTTTGTAGGATATCCTCTAGTTGTGAATGATTATGATAATATGAGTAAAAAATACGCAATATTATCAATCATGATCTTCTTAAGAGGATGTAGATTATTATTAGAAAATACATGTAGTAAAGGAATGGAATTATTTACAACGGTTGACGATTTACTAGACATATATTTAAATGAACAATATAATATTTCATCTTTTCTCAGGTATAAAAATAAAAATAACATATCATGTTTTGTAGGTGAAATACTAACAGACGGTCATGTCGATAAAATACATGTCTTCTTAAATAACAATATAATATCGGTAAATTCATATTATGAAAAAATTGAAAATTTTGGATATGTATATATGTATAATATATACCCTTATTATAACGTAATGAATATAAGCGAAAATAATAATAATTTGAGAAGTGTTTTCGTTACATTGGACGAATCGTATAAAAATTGTATAAAGAATCATATGAGGGATATTTTCTGCACAAATAATATAATATATGGTATAAATAAATGTTTATATATAAATATTCAATATGATAGTGAAGAATTGGAAATAATGTACTCTGATTGTCATATACAGAAAGTATTTGCATCATTTACTTTGTTGTATAAAATAATATCTGACAAATATAGTAATAGTTATTACATAATTGATGAACCTGAAGTGTTTTTAGAACATTATAAAATGATAAAATATCATTCAGCATTAAAATATATATGTGATAAAAATAATGTGAATTTAATTATTATAACCAACAACAATTATATACAATTCAACACATATAATATATTTTCAATTAAAAATAATAATGTGAAAACCATAAGTAATAATATAAATATAAACATAAATACAAATATTTTCGAAAATCTGTTACTTGTAGAAGGTTCAACGGAAATATATGAAAATGGATTTTTAACGAAATTAGCAAATGTTTATCCAGTTTTGAAAAAATTTTTTATGATGGAAAAAAACAGGATAAATGAAAAATATGTATCAAAAAATAATATAAACTGTTGTTACAAAAAAACCATATCATTAGTGGATAAAGATTTTCTACCTTATGAATTATCACGTTCTCACAACGAAAAAATGGAAGAAGATGGATTCGGTGTATATAAAATATACACTGATTTACCATGTTCTGAGTCTTATCTTATATTAGATTATATATATATATCTAGCAGAAAAAATGTTCATGAGAAGTTACAAGATTATTTCAGTAATAACAGAAATAAAATAGACTATATAAATGGTTATAATACTGCAACGTCAAAATATCCGGGGTATGAGGGAAAAGGTGAGGAAAACTGGAATAGAGCATTATCTGAAATATCTAAAGATAATCCGGATTATATATTAATAGTTTCAGTAATACGTGGTCACAACTGGGTTGAAATGCTTAAAGGTGGAAAATATCCCGATTCTATTATCAGTAGTTCTAAGAATTGGTATAAGAAAAAAGATTTCACCGATTTTCACCCAATCGTTCAAATTTTTCTTGATAGAACATATGGTCCTTCCGGATATTTTGTAAGAGTATGTCAATAATTATATATAACACAAAATTTTTATTAAAAATTTTATCATAAGGTAATAATATTAAATATGCAATACATTAAGATTATGGAAAATGGCAGACACGTTTGACACAAAATATAATTTTAACCTCACTAAACAGGGAATAACAAGCGCATGATAGATACTCTACAAAATGATGGAATGATGAATTTAAAAGGTGATCTATTAAATTATAAAAATATGATAAATATAAAAAATTTAATATATTTCCATATACAATCTCATATTATATAATGATGTTATAAATAATATGGTCAGATGTAAAAGAAAATATAATATTTATATTAGAAGATATAGACATTGGTGTGATATTACAAATTTTCATAATTTATATCCCTCCATTAAAAAATATTAGATATAATGTTTGATTATATAACAGACATATTTAATATCTAATATATAATTGATATCAAAAAATTTGAACAACCTATACACAGTGATATTTTCCATAATTTTTGTGTTAAAACAGTAGGAAAAGGGAGTTCAAAATGATTAATATTTTACAATATGTAAAATATTTAGTGTATTAACTATATTATTTGTTAATGTATAAAATGAAAAATTTATATTTAGAGATAAATAACTTTTTAAATAATAAAAGTGGAAAAATTAATTTTGCAGGATATCCTTTAGTCGCGAATAATTATGATAATATGGGTAAAAACACATAATAATATTAATCATTATTTTCTTAAGAAGATATAAATTATTATTAGAAAGAACGTACAATATATACCCATATTATAATATTGTAAATACAAAAACAGATGTAAATAAAAAGAATATTAATTTGAGAAATATTTATATTACATTAGATGAACCACATAGGAAATGTATAGAAATGTATATGAAAGATATTTTTGATGTTAAATACATAATATGTGGTATAAATAAATATCAATATATAAATATTCAATATGATGTAAGTGATGAGTTAGAAATAATGTATACCGATGATTATTTACAAAAGTATCCACATCATTTATATTGTTGTATAAACTAATTTCTGATAAACGTGGTAACAATTATTATATTGGTGATATCAGTAATACGTGGCCATAACTGGGATGAAATGCTCAAAAATAGAAAATATCCTGATATTATTGTCAATGACTCTAAGGATTGGTACAAGAAAAAAGATTTCAATGATTTTCACCCAATCGTTCAAATTTTTCTTGATAGGACATATGGTCCTTATGGATACTTTGCTAGAGTATGTCAATAATCATTCATATAGAGTATATAATTTTTAATAAAATTTTTATCATAAGATAAATATCAAAAATGTGTTTTACAATATGATAAATATATATAAAATTAATTGATATACATCAGATATGCTATTGTAGAATGATGTAACAATAATATGCTGTAATATTTTCATAAAACCGGTGTTAAAACAATAATAAAGGGAATCCCAATGATTAATATTTTACTGTATTAACTATACCATTTATCAATGCATAAAATGATAACTTTTTTATTGTATTTTTTAATAAATTTTCCTCAGAAAAATATGTCTGTGCCGGGGTTGTATATTTATAATAATTGTATGGATGAATCCACCCAAAATGCTGTTTTAGCATATATAGATTCAAAACCATGGTTACTTGATTTAAAAAGACGTACACAACATTATGGGGCAAGATATGATTATAAAACCAGAAAATTATATTATGACAATATTTTACCATTCGAAAAAGATTTCCCAATAGATGTCATTAGAAATAGTATATCACAGTATTTTGGTGCTATCCCTAATCAATGCATAGTAAATGAATATACATCTGGACAATCCATATCACAACATATTGATGCAAAATGTTTTGGAGATGTCATAGTTACTATATCTTTGGGAGATTTTACAAATTTTGTCATGAGTAATGACAAGGAAACCATACCAATCAGAGTTAACAAAGGTGATATAATAATTTTAACATCTGATGCTAGACACAAATGGAAACATCATACCACACCTGTAAATGCTCCAGGATACAGACGCATATCGATAACTTTCAGAACAATTAAAGAATAATTGAAGAGTAATATATGTTATATACAATGTATATAATTAAGCTAACATAATATGCAAAAAAAATATTAAATCAACATGAGAGATTATGAGATTAATGATTGTAAAAGCATTAGGAAAATAAATTACTCTCACATGTATAATTTACATTCTTATTATGAAGATATAATGAATGAATACGTATATTTAAAAGATTTTAGATTGATTTACATGAAACTAGAAAAAATATATAAGGATATTATAGAAAAATACATGATGGATTTATACAATATATCTTCCATAGAGAAAGATATTAATAACAAATATATTTATGTTAGCTATGAAAATAAAAATATAGAAATAATGAATATGAGTGAAGACTTTCAAAGTGTCTTTATATCTTTAGTACTGTTATATAATTTAATTTTTAGTAATGAAAGTGATAAATATTACTTAGTAGAAGAACCCGAAAAATTATTACAATTCCATAACATGAGAAAGTATTATTCAATATTAAAAAATATATGTGATGAAAATAATGTAAACTTGATAACACTTACCAATGATAACTATATTAAACACAATACGTTAAATTTATATTCTGTTAAGAATAATAATATAGATGTTAAAAGTGACGAATATGAATATGCATTGATAGTAGAAGGATCTAATGAAGAAGAAACTAATGGTTTTATTACTGAATTAAATGTGTTATATCCAATATTGGACAATTTTTACATAAGAGCATCATGTAGGTTAATTAACAATTTTTTAAAAAGAAGGTGTCTCAAGGATGTAAAAAAGTAATACGATTAAAAGATAGGAACAATAAAAGAGTTGATAAGTACGGTATATATAACTTGTACATAAAATTACCATGTTCTGAGTCACATCTTATTCCGAATTACTTTTTGACAGATAAAAAAGATACACCTGATTATTTTCTGATAGTATCTGTCATTTATGGTCATACATGGGTAAAAATGCTGTCTGAAGATTTCAATATAAAAAGATACAAATTTTGAAGGTTTACATCCTATTGTTAAAAGTCTTTTAGATATAACAATAGAACTCATAATAGACAGATTTAATGAGCAGTAGAAGTAAATAATGCAATAATCTTCTATATATCAAATTTAAGAAAAAAATGTTAAAAATTTACAAAATTTTTAACAATAAACGCACTGATAGTAAAGTATGTAAATGATTTTTATATTTATAAAGATCGTTATAATTAATGATAATACCAATAATATTAAATTCAGATATCAATTTGGTGATAATTGATTGTGAAAATAATTAAATAATAAATAAACATCAATATTTGCACATATTCGTGAAAATTTATAACGATTATATTATTAAAAAATAATATTTTTTAATTCTTCTAATTTTATTTTATATTTTTTTCTTAAAAAAAATTTTATTATATAAAATAAGAATTTTAATGTTAAGAATAATTAATGTCTTAACAGTAAAGAAGAAAGATAAGTATATTGATGTACGAGGTGATGAAAATAATCTATCGTGTCCATATTCATACTATCAATATAGTGTATCAGTATTTTTATTAATTACAAGCTGTTATGTAACACCCAAAAATTATTTTGTGAGTGGGATATATACAATTGTATATAGTAATATGATAATATTGAACGGCTTTGATGAAATTTATAACAATATTTATATATACAATGTATACACAAGCAATGTATATGTGGAAGATTTTAGGAATACATGTATTTTTAGCCATGATGATGGAATAGCTAATCAATTAATATTTAAAGGATTACCAATACCCTTATGTAATTACATTGTGACAAAATATCAATCAAATTTAAATTTTGTAAATGTTATAGATAGCGATAATAATATTAACTTAATATGCGATTCAGTTAATGGAGAATCTCATCTTGATACAATAGAAAATTTATTGATTGTTGAAGGATCAACGGAGATCGGAGAAAATGGTTTCATCACTAAACTCACGAAAGTTTATCCTGTTTTGAAAAAATTTCATATGATTGAAAAAAACAGAATAGATGAAATAAAAGCTTTAAGAAGTGATGCGAGCAAATCTTATAAGAAAACAATATTATTGGTAGATAAAGATTTTAAACCATATGAAAGATCGTGTCAACATAATGATAATATAAAGGAGGATGAGGATGGTATATATAAATTGTATCTTGAATTACCATGTTCAGAGTCACATCTGATCCTTAATTATTTTAAGAAAGCTAACAGAGAAAATATTACCATGAAACTAGAGGACTATTTTAAAAATAATGTAAATAAACAAAAATTCTTAAATGGTTTTAATTATGCTGTTCCAAAAGATCCAAAATACGAAGGTAGAGGGGAAGAAATATGGAACGAAGCATTATTAGAAATTAAAAAAGAAAACCCTGATTATGTTTTAATAGTCTCTGTAATTCATGGTCACAGATGGGTCGGTATGCTAAAAAATAAAAGAAGATATAAAGATATCAATGTTAACAATTCTAGAGATTGGTATAAGAAAGAAGATTTTAGTGATTTTGATCCAGCTGTTTATGGCTTCCTAGATAAAATGATTAAACGAATATGTGATATATGCGGCTATTAATTATCAAATCATGACCTTAAGTTTATTAATGATAAATTTATAAGAATATCAAACATGTCAGGTTGTTTACAATCAATAATGATATTTAAAGCTGTCATTTAGGCGAATATCAGACATCTTAAGATTCTTAATATTCTTATAAATGTGCATATATTGTAGAGCTTATAGTTTAGAAAAGTCACATTTTATAAATCGAATATCATTTAATAATTATAATCATGATCATTATTATGATTTGGAAACGGAAGATGGTTTGAAAGTAATTGATATGATGGATATTGAATATGAAGATACGAGGGGTAACACTATTTTATTTTATGCATGTTGTACTAATAATGTTAAACTATTAAAGAAATTAATAGAAAAAGGAGTAAATATTAATCATAAGAATGACACTGGTGAAACAGCATTAATTTTTATGAGTTACAACGAGTATATAGACATAGAAATAGTGGAAATGTTAATAAAAGCAGGTATAGATATTAACCATGTCAGTGATGATGAAGAAACATCAATAATGGTCATATGTAGATGTGAAGGGTATGACAATAGAGATAACATCTTAAATGTTGTAAAGACTTTGATAAAAGGAAATAGCAACCATTATTATGATTATTATAATTCATATAGAGATTCAGCACTGACCAGTGCTTGTCAAAATAATAATGTAGAATTGGTTGAAGTATTGTTAGAGTCTCAAGAATATATAAATTGTGATATAGCCTTAATATATGCATGTGAAGATAATAATGTAGAAATTGCAAGATTATTAATAAATAAAGGAGCTGATCCTGAATATTTGACTAGATCGAATGACTCACCTTTATTAATAACATGTGTAAATGGATACACTGAAATATTTGAAATGTTGATTAATGCTGGTGCTGATGTCAATTATATAGATTATGATTGTGTATATACTAATAATCTTGATAATTCATTACTAATGTACGTATGTGGTGAATGTTATAAAGCAAATGAAAGAATTGTAAGACTTCTAATAGATAAAGGAGCAGATATAAATTATGAAAACGAAATAGGTGATACAGCATTGATATATACATGCAGAAAAAAATATGTGGAAATAGTAAAAATATTAATAGACGGAGGTGCAGATGTTAATTATATTAATAAAAATAATGATACAGTCCTTACATTTGCATGCGCTAGTGGTAAAATTGAAATAGTTGAAATATTATTAGCGAAAGGTGCGAATATAAATCATAAGATTAATTACAATACATTATTTATTATATCCTATCATAAAAATAATTTAAACATACTAAAATTATTAACCGTCTTTGGATATAATTATCTAGAATTACATAAACATTCGAGAATAAAAAGTAGTTTAGATGTGACATATTATACTGTATATGAACATTTAAATATATATAATCAGTATTCAGATACAGAATCCATAGATGAATATAATAGCATGTAAAAGAGATTTAATGAATTTTTTAAGAGATTATATTAGCAGTGATGAATATCATAGAGACAAAAATCAAAATAAACTTATTAATAAAATTGCATCTGACATATTATGCCAAATAGTATTACTTACAGATGATTATTATATTTTAAAATATTGAATATTTCACACAAGCATATATGAAAAATAATCACAATAAATTAAGTAGTTATCCTGAGAATATCTGAAATGTATACAAAATTTCACTATATACATATCGTTATTTACGAATGAGTTAATATAATTATCAATTATATGGACAATGTTCATTACAGTAAGTATTCATATATAAATATAAACAATATTGTGATTTATATTGACAAATACTTTACAATATGTAAAACATTCCGGGATGTTATTAAAAAAATATTTAGAATAAAAATGTTTTAAAAAATTATTTTTAATTAAAATGGAACTTAAATCTATAAAAATAGAAAATTTCACAATTTTAAAAGATATAGATGTAAATTTAGAAAGATGTCCAGTGGTAATATATGGCGATGATATAGAAATCAAGCATATATTATGGTCAATCATTTTATATATTGAAGGATATAATATTTATTATGAAAAACTTAAAAGTGAATATAATAATTCTACGACATTGAATGTAAAAGAGAATGATATTTTAACTATGTACATTAATGGTGCATATACAGTGAAATCTCTATTATCTATGAGTAATGATGTACCATCTTTTGTTGGAAAATTCAATATTAATGGTAATACTAATGAAATAAATATACGCTTAACACCATATAATATTTTAATTGTAGATGATATGGAGAATAACACTAATGATATTGATAAAATAGATTACATACATATGTATAATTTATGTCCATTTTATGATGGATTGTATAACAATAACAACATCTATAATTGTATCAAAAATATAAGAATGTCGTATATAACATTGGATGATATGTGTAAAGAAGAAATAAATAATTATATGAAAATTATTTTCGACGACATTGTGATAGAAAATGATGTAAACAATATATACATTAAAATAAATAATAAAAAGATGGAAATAATGTTTCAAACAAATGATGTACAAAAAGTATTTACATCATTGATATTGTTGTATAAATTGATATGCAGGGGAAATCAAATTAAATATTATTTGATAGAAGAACCAGAAATGTATTTGTCTTATTATAAGATGAAGAAGTATATATCAATTTTAAAAGATATATGTAATATATATGATGTAAATTTAATTATGGGTACGAATGATAATTATATTATAGGTAATACTGAAACAGTTGAAAATATTTCCAATATTGTATATGTAGTTAACAATATAAAAAAAATAAAAATTAAGTCATCTACTATTGATGATATAAAATATATAGATCGTGAATATTTATTGATAGTGGAAGGATCTGATGAAATAGGTGCTAATGGATTTTTCACTAAATTGAGGAATGTATATCCTATATTGGAGAATTTTTATATGATAGTGTATAACAGAATTAATGAGGATGTTTTGATGGCTAGATTATCAGAAAAATATAAGGTAATAATATATATTACGGATGCTGAGTTCAAACCAAGGAACATTATAAACATGTACAATAGTAAAATAAAGGAAACCATGATTAATGTATATAATATTGTTACTGATCTTCCATCCTCAGAATCTTATTTAATCCTAGACTATTTTAAGAAGAGCAAGAAAGAAGATGTAATGGTAAAATTAAATGACTACTTCAAAAAAGTAGAACATAAGGAAATATACATTGAAGGATTGAAAAAAGTTATTATTAATGTTGATAAATGCTTAGAAGAGGGTGAAAGAATTTGGAATAAAGTCTTATTAGAGATAAAAAAAGAATTTCCAGATTATGATCTTATAATATCAGTTATACACGGACATAGTTGGGTAAAAATGATCCGTGATGGAAGGTATATAGATATACATATAAATAATTCGAAAGACTGGTATAAAAAAACAGATTTTAAAAATTTTGATCCTTCAGTTAAAAGTTTTTTAGATAATATTATCAATAATATATCAATTGTTATAGAATGATGTTATTTACTTTAATAATATTACTAATATTATTAAAAAAAATAATTGAGAATATCACTATGGAATGTAGATGGTGGGATACTGATAAGTTGGAAATGTTAATAAAAGGAGGTGCTGATATAAATTACGTCAACAAAAATGATGACACAGCACTCACATTTGCATGTGCAAGAGGTAAAAACGAAATTGTAGAAATGCTCCTTCTAAATGGGGCTGTTGTGGATCGTAAAGTTAATTATAATACATTATTTATACTAGCTTATCATAAAGGTCATTATGATACAATAAAATTATTGACAATTTCTGGATACAATTATTTGGAACTATATAAATTTTTAAAAATAAAAGATGTTCTAGATGTCGGTTATTATGTTTCATATAATTATATCGATAGATATAAGGATTACTGTGAAGATGAATATTTGACTAAAGATGAATATTTGACTAAAGATGAATGTGCAAGATACCAAAAAGAAATAATAAATTTTGTAAGCGCTTATATAAATAGTGACGAAATACATAATGATAAACACAGTCACAAATTTTTTGGAAGAATTGCATCTGATATTTTCAGCCAAATTGTGTTATTAGCTGACGAATATTATACTTTAAAAGATGAATAAAATATAACATAAAATATCCCATCATAAAGTGATGTGTAAATTAAATAATTTTTTTTTAATTTAAACACGAACAAATAGGAAATACACGATGTTTTTCATAGAGTCATTATTGTACGATTATATGGATAAAATATCATATGACTTTCTGGACTGTGAAAATGACGTTCAAAGAATAGAAAAGTTGTTAGGTATAATTAACATCGATCATGAAAATGCGCAGGGAATTACTCCATTAATTTATGCATGTTATTCCAACAACGACCAACTCGTCAAATTATTAATAAAAGAAGGCGCTAACCCAAATTATGTTAACAAAGAAGGTGTAACAGCTTTATTATATTCATGTCAAACCAATAGTACCGGTATAAACATAATGAAGTTATTATTAGAAGCAGGTGCAAATATTAATTATGAAGATAATAAAGGAAGATCGTGTTTACAAATAGCATGTGATAATTCAAACGCAGAATTGGTTAAATTTCTGGTTAAAAATGGTGCAAACATCAATCCTGTAGATAAATATGGACATTCTTTATTATTAAGCGCGACATTGGCGGAAGATATTAAAATTATCAAAATATTATTGGAATGTGGTACTGATATAAACTATGTAAACTGTATAAATAATAGAAATAATACAATATTAACATATGCATGTATGTCTTACTGTACGAGGGAAGATATATTGATTTTATTATTAGAAAATGGGGCCGACATAAATTATAAAAATTATGATGGTAATACACCATTGATTCTATCATGTATGCATAAGAAAATGAATTTTGTAAAAATATTAATAGAATATGGTGCAGATATCAATCATGAAAACATTTATGGTGATACCGCGTTTATATTCTTATGTAAATATAATCGTATTCATGAAATAAAAATGTTGTTGGAAACAAGATCGATAAAAGAACATGAATATTCTCACGGTTTATTACATGCGTGTAATTGGGGATATGAGAGATTGGCAAAAATATTAATACGTGAAGGAGCTGATGTTAATGTGGAAGATAGAGAAGGCAAGACATGTCTTATGAAAGCGTGTCTTAATGGTGATATTAACATATTGAAAATATTAATAAATTTTGGAGCTGATATTAACTATATCAATATGAATAAAGATACTGCCTTAACTTTTGCATGTGTTAATGGTCATGTAGAAATAGTTAAATTTTTAATTTTAATAGGTACACATATAAATATTAATGTTAATTACAATACAATGTTTATATTGACTTTTTGTAGAGGCTATATGGATATAATAAAAATATTATTATCAACAGGATATGATTATGTTGAGTTAAGCAAATATCACGAAGAAGATAATACAATACATTTTGAAAAATATCTCCTATCCGAAACTACGAACGTCATATTTCATTATATTATGAGCGGAGATATGCATTTAGAATTTAAAAATAATATCATTGAAATAGCGAAAGAATATGTAAAAACTAGTGAGTATCATGAAGTTAAAAATAAAATATATGAACCGCTAGCGTCAGATATATTTTCTCAAATTGTATGTGTTTCAGACAATTATCATTCTGTTATGTGTTAAATTATATAAATTATATAAATTATTAATGTTAATAATACGTTAATAATACGTTGATAATACATTAATAATATATGTTTAATAAACACATATTACGAATATATAAAGAACATACAAAATGAAGATCAAAAAATTTTTGATCTAAAATATAATAAACTGGGAAGTATATAATGCCATTTTTAAGATCAATAATAACTCATTATAAGGATAAACTTTCATATGTTGTACAAAATAATGGTAACGACGTGTATGTAATGGAACAGTTATTAGGTGTAGCCGATTTTAATTTTGAAGACGATAAGGGAATTACTGCATTAATACATGCTAGCCACAGTAAAAACGTATCACTTACCAAATTTTTAATAAAAGAGGGAGCCGATGTAAATCATGTCAATAAAAATGGTGAGACTGTTCTATTATACACATGTTCAAATAAAAATGCCAGTCTAGAAATAATAAAATTATTATTGTCAGCAGGAGCTGATATTAATTTTGAAGGTAAAGATGGTAAAACATGTTTACAAAAAGCGTGTGAAACATCAAATACAAAATTAATAAAATTATTAACAGACTATGGTGATGGTGTTGAATATGTAGATATAGATGAACATTTGGCACTAGCAGCTAGTAATATAAATATAAATAATGTCGTGGAAGTGGTCGATACATCAACAGAAAGCAGTACTAGTGTAAATGATGAAGATGAGGAAAGTAATGCATTATTGAGATTGTGTAAATCAGATAATCATGATGGAGGTGCTTTAGTTAAGCTGCTGATGGAAGGAGCTGATATAAATTGTAAAGACAAAATAGATAATACACCATTGATTATATCATCAAAGAAAGGAAAATCGAATTTTGTTAATATTTTAATGGATTGGGGTGCGGATGTTAGTTGTAGAAATATACATGGTGAAACTATGTTCACAATCATATGCGCTCTCGATCATTCTAATGAAGCAAAATTGGTGATGGAGATGGAAGTGATGAACAAATATAATTATCCTTCTGATACATTAGGAACATATAATAATGATGACACAAAATCAACAAAATCAACAAAATCAACGGTGTGTAAAAACCTCGATATTAATATGTGTAATAAAAGGGGATATACACGTCTTATGATAGCATGTATGAAAGGAGATCTTGACAAGGTAAAATCATTGATAGACTCTGGGGCTGATATAAATTATGTTAATGTATATAATGATACAGCTTTAACTTACGCATGTTCTAACGGTTTTGACATTATAGTTGGACGATTAATATCAAGAGGTCTATGTGTAGATACAAGAGTTAATTACAACAGAATGTTTATGTTAGCTTATTGTCAGGGCTATATAAGAATAATAAAAATGTTAGTATCGTCTGGTCATGATTATGTTAGATTATGTAAATACCACGATAATGACACTATATATGTGAAGGATTACATTACAAGCAAACCTGTCGGTGATAAACCCAGATATAATATTATAGAAGGGAATGTATTTTCAGAATATAAGGATGAAATTATAAAGATAGTCAAAAAGCACAAAGAATCAAATGAAAATATAAAAATGTCGAGAACATATTGTCAGCCATTTGCTTCAGACATATTCTCTCAAATTGTATGTATTTCAGACGGTTATTACCGTATTAAGGAAGACGAGTAAAATGATGAACAAAATAATGTTTTTTTCAATTAAATTTCCAATGGATGTTGGAACGAGTTTATCACATAACATAAATTATGATCAAAGTTACAATAAAATATGTAACATATTGGAGACGGGAGGTGATGGTGTATTTGAAAAAATTGAAGAAATAGTTAGCACTTTAAACATTAACCATGAGGATGAGGATGGTATGACATTGCTAGCACGAGCATGTAATGACGGTAAAGTGGAGTTAGTTAAATTATTGGTAAAGTATGATGTTAATGTCAACTACGCCAATAAATTGGGAAGAACAGCATTATTTTATTCATGTCCAACAGCCAATATAATTGCGAGTACCAAAATTATTAAAATATTATTGGGGGTTGGGAGTAATATAAATCATGTTGATAAAGGTGGTGATACACCGCTAACAATAGCTTGCTACAACTCACATATAAATGGATTTGTAGTAAAATTGTTAATAGAAAGAGGTTCAAATGTAAATCACATCACTAAAAGTGGTGCGACAGCACTATTAATAGCCTGTGGAGATCAAGATATTAGATTAATAAGATTTTTAATAAGTAACGGTGCTAATGTTAATCATAAAGACAATTATGGTGAATCTATTCTTATACATTCATGCGGTATAGGAAATATAGAAATAGTGAAACTTTTAGTGAGTAATGGAGCTGACGTAAATTGTACAGACAGATCTGATAATACTCCTCTAATGATTATATGCTCCAATGAATATACAGATGAAAATATTGGAAACTTTTTAATAGATATGGGTGCTGATGTTAATCATTATAATGCACATTATGAAACAGCTTTAATACTGGCATGTAAACATAGAAGAATATCTACACTTAAATTAATAAAACAGTTGGTGGACAAAACAGTGGATATAAATCATGTAACTGAATATGGAGAATCGGCATTTACAATTTTATGTTATTACGGAAATATTGGCGCTATAAAATTATTAATAGAGAAAGGAGCAGATATTAATTATACAGATGATGAAGGATATAATGGTGCTGTGTACGCATGTATGAATCAACATGAATATTTGGCAAAAATGTTAATAGAGAAAGGTGTGGATATTAATATTGCAACACTTAGAGGATACACTTGTTTAATTTATGCATGTATTGTTGGATGTATTTATTTAACGAAATTGTTAATAAAATATGGTGCTGATATTAATTATGTCAATAATGTTGGTGATTCTGCCCTAACCTTTGCATGTATAAATGGACGTACAGAAATAATAAAATTATTAATTGAGAAGGGTGCTGTAATAAATTATAAAATAAATTACAATACATTGTTTACGGTAGCGTATTCTAAAAGTAGCAGTGATATTATTAAAATATTGACTAATTATGGTTATGATTATGCCGAGTTAAGCAAACATTCTAAATTAGATAAAAGTGTAAATGTTTACCATTACACCAATACTAATATTAGAGTAATATTAATCCCTTATGAAGATTTTTTTAAATATTTAGCCAATTCATGTCTATTTTGCAATTTTCAAAATCAAGTAGATAAGATAATTAATTTTATAAAACAATATGTGCTCACTGACGAGTATAAAAGAGAGAGAAATATTATATATGGTAAAAAAGCATCTGATATGTTTTCTCAAATTGTGTGCGTCTCAGACGATTATTATACATTCAAGTAAAGTTGTTAATTGGAAATATGTTAATAATATGTGTTTAATAAACATATATATATATATATTATAAAAAAAATCAAAACATATTCTAGATAGTAATGACGATAAGATATTGTCAAAAATAAATGATATTTTATGCATAAATGAATTACATATTAATGATTTTACACTAGTAGTCGATAACAACATTATTTCAAATCTCAAGGATATTTATACCATAAATATATGTCTGGAAAATGATAATATTTTGATGATAAACAATACAAAAAATGCAATCGATATTACCGAAGAAGTAGATTATATATACATAGATGGTTTGTTACAATCTTATAAAAGTGTATGCAACAAAAGAAGTTACATAAATATATATATGTCTTTAAAAACAATATATAAAAACGCTATTATTAATCATATGAATGATCTCCAGAAGATATTCATATCGCTGACAATTTTATTTGAACTGATAGATAGAGATAACGGAATCAAATATTGTTTGGTCGAGGAACCGGAGTTACATTTAACATATTATAAATTGAAAAAATACATATCAATTTTAGCGATTATATGTGACGTCTATGATGTAAATTTGATTGTAATGACAGACGATAAATATATCTTAAGCGGCACTGAAGAAGTCAAAAATATTTCATATGTGGATTATGTTATAAGCAATGTTCATAAATCAAAGAGTAAATCATCCAGTGTTGATGATGAAAGGTATATTAATTGTGAATATTTACTTGTAGTAGAAGGAACTAATGAATTAGGTGTGAATGGATTTTTCACAAAATTGAGAGAATTATACCCAGTTCTGCATAATTTTTACATGATGACGAAATCATATATTAGTAATAACATCATATTAGCGAATCTATCGAAACAGTATAAAGAGATTATATACATAACAGATGCATAATAACACTGAATCGCCGATTCAGTGTTATCACAAACCATTAGATATGATTAATGTGGACAGTATTGAGATAAGTGATGTAATTAATGTACATTATTTTAACACAAATCTACCATGTTCTGAATCATTTTTGATACTGGATTATTTCCGTAAAAGTAGTAAAGATAATATAACATCTAAATTAAGGGATTATTTCAAAATCAGTGAACATAAGAAAAAATATTTTGACGGGTTAAACATATATATTAAGGATAAGAAGATATGTCAAGAAAAATGTAATGAAATATGGGATAGTATATTATTGGAAATTGAAAAAGAAACACCTGACTATAGATTTATAATCTCAGCCATACATGGTCATAGTTGGGTGAAGATGATTGGTAGTGCTGGCAAATATGAAGACATAAGGATTAATGATTCAAAAGATTGGTACAAAAGGACAAATTTTATGGAATTTGATCCTTCCGTTAAAGAATTGCTAGACCCTATCAATAATTATATATTGCACATTTTAGAATAAAAATCTATTATTATTAATAATAGAATATGGTTACCAGATGATATAAAAAAATGTGGAAAATATTTTAACATATGTTTTCTCAAACTGTGTACATTTCATATGATTATCATTACATTAAAGGAACAAATGAGTAAAATGATGAAAAAAGATAATATTTTTTTCAGTCAAATTTTTAATAAATATCAGAATGAGTTTGGAGAGAGAATTATATTATTACAAAAGTCATATTAAAATATTGAGTATATTGGAGGTAGGCGCTAATGATGCATATGAAAAAATTAGTGAAATTCTAAATTGTTTAGATATCAACCATGTAAATGATGATGATGAAACATTTTTAACACGTGCTTGTACTAGCAATAATGTAGATTTGGTTAAATTATTAATAAAGCATAAAGCTGATGTCAATTATTCCGATAAAATGGGAAGGACAGCACTATTTTATTCACTTTCTGCAGAATACGTAAACATTAAAATTGTTGAAGCATTATTAGAGGCAGGGTGTGATATAAATCATGTTAGTAAAGATGGTACTACTCCTTTAATAATGGCTTGTTACAATTCACATATCAATATAAATGTGATGAAATTATTAATAAAAAGAGGCTCAAATATAAATTGTGTAACTGTACATGGCGACACAGCACTATCGGTAGCTTGTAGATATCAAAACATTAAGTTAACAAAATTCTTAATTGATAATGGTGCTGATGTTGACCATAAAGATAAACAAGATTATCCTATTCTTATGTATTCCTGCAGTATAGGAAATAAAGAAATAATAAGACTTCTTGTAAACAATGGTGCTGATATAAATTGTACAGATAATCTTGGTAACACTCCTTTAATGATTGTATGTTCCAGAGAATCTTCAGATGAAAAAATGGGAAGATTTTTAATAGATATGGGTGCTGATGTAAATCAATATAACGTGTACCGTGAAACAGCTCTAATAAGAGCGTGTAAATGTGGAAAGCCGTGGATGATAAAATTAATAAATCGTATGATAACTAAAAGTACAGATGTAAACCATGTAAATGTATATAACGAAACAGCCTTCACAATTTCATGTTATTATGGTAATATAGGCTCTGTAAAGTTATTAATAAAGAGAGGAGCCAATATTAATCATGTGGATGATATGGGATATACTGGCATTATTTATGCATGTATGAATAAACATGAAATTTTAGCAGGAATATTAGTGGGAAGTGGAGCGGATCTCAATACTGTGACGCATAGAGGATATACATGTCTAATGTATGCCTGTATGAAAGAAAATATTGATTTAGTAACGTTATTAATAGAATCGTGTGTGGATATTAATTATATCAATGAAGATGGAGACACTGCATTGACATTTGCATGTGTGAACAATTGTGGAGAAATATTAAAATTATTAATTATGAAGGGTGCTGTAATAAATCATAAAATCAATTATAATGTGATGTTTACGATGGCGTACTTTAATGCTAGTAATGATATTATTAAAACATTAACAAATCATGGTTATGATTTTACAGAGTTGAGCAAATATTCCCAATTGAAAAGTAATATAAATATATACCATTACACTTATGACAATTATTATAGAAGATCACTTGATTATGACGATTTTTATGCATACTTAACCAAATCATGTTTGTTCCATAATTTTCAATTTTATGTAGATAAAGTGATAAATTTTGTAAAACAATATATGTTAACTGATGAGTATACAAGAGAGAGAAATATCATATATGGGCAAAAAGCATCTGATATGTTTTCCCAAATTGTGTGTGTCTCTGACGATTATTACACTTTTAAATAAATGATTGGTAGACAATATATGTTAATAATATTAACATATATAAATAATTATATAGATTCCTAATTACCATCAAAGGTAACAACTTCGACATAAGTTTTATCCTTAATGTGAGCGTCCACATATTCAGTCAATTGTTTTTTGCTAAATGATTTTATTTTTGGATTAGATTTATTCGGTGGTTCAATGAAAAATCCAGTTTTACCATCTAGGATCTTATTTACAACCTCTAATGATATTGGAGTATCTGGTGTGATAGCATGAGATGGTCTTTTATTCGTAATAAAATCACCCATAATTATCATGTTGTTACTTTCCAATTTGATTATATCGTCCCAGTCGTCATAGTTAGGCTCCCAGATGTTTAGCTTATCACATTTTGGGCAAAAGCCACTCCGACACTCATCAACATTACTTTCCATGGAACCATAGTGATATTTATTTAATGGAACTCTTTTATAATCACATTCATAACAGGTTTTTAATGTCATAAAAAATCCACCATAGTAAATTTTTGACCTTAGGCTAGTTTTCTTTAAATTTGGATAAGTGTTTTCTAAATATTGGTGCAATAAAAGTCTATTTTCTGACTGTTCACATGGTAGAGCAAAAATCAAATGCTTATCATTGTTAAGCTTTTCAACTATAACATCCATCTTTTTTGTATTATTTTTTGTTTATAATATATCATTTTAGAGTTACTAGATCACCGTACAGTTATGAAAATTTTCTATTTTTTTAATAATTTAGTATTAAATGTAGAAGTGGGTAAAATTTTAATATCTTTCTTAATGACAAATTGAAAACATAAGATGTGTTTACAATCAAATTTTTAAAGAATTTTATTTTAGATTGTGTGGTAGGTGTTGTTTATTATGAATAATATTCATAATGTTTGTAATATTTATTGGAAAAAAAATGTATCGAAAAAATTTTTTCATATAAAATGAAAACTAAATCATTGCAAATAAAAAATTTTTTAAATTTAGATAACATAGATATAAAATTTAATGAATGTCATACATTGATACATGGTGACGAAATGAGGAGAAGATCAATACTATGGTCTATTATAATATATATCGAAGGATTCAATATATATTGTAAGAGATTAGAATATAATCTTAATAATGATATTTCGTTGGACATAAACGATGATTTATGTAAATGTATAAAAGAATTGTACATCGATAATTATGTAACGATGAATAATAACAATACTATCTCAACCATCAAGGGAGTCCTTAATACTAGTTATGACGTCAATGAAATAAATATATTCTTGGAATGTGATATTATCTTGATAAACAATGATACGAAAAATCCAACCAATATAATTGAAGGAATAGAATATTCATATATGAATAATTTATTACCATTTTATAGGAATTCATATAATGGAAAAAATTTTAGAAACATGTACACATCTCTAGGAGATGTATATAAAAAAGAAATATACAATCATATGATAGATATGTACGGTAATATTAAAATAAAACATATTAAAAATAGTATTTACATCAATGTAGGTGGTAATAAAGAAGTGGAATTGATGTTCCAAAAGAAAGATTTCCAAATAATATTTACATCATTAATAATGCTATTCGATTTAATAAATAAAGAAAACAAAGTGAAATATTATCTAGTGGAAGATCCAGAAGTGCACTTATATCATCATATATTGAAAAAATACATATCTATTTTGAAACGTGTTTGTGAAACATATAATGTATATATGATTATATCATCTGGTAATAAACATATATTAAACAGTACCAAAGAAGTTAAGAATAATTCATATATAAACTATATCATAGACAATATTAAAAAATTTAAAAATCAATCATCAAACGTTGATGACGAAAAATATATTGATAGTGATTATTTGCTAATAGTGGAGGGTTCTGACGAACTAGGTACAAACGGATTTTTTACAAAATTAAGGGAGCTATATCCTGTACTCCACAAATTTTATATGATTACAAAATGTAGTATCAGCAATAATGCTATATTAGCACAATTATCTATGAGATATAAAGAAATTGTATATGTTGTGGATGCTGAATTCAGACCTCCTAATATTATAGATGAATATAATAATGAAATTAGACAAAACAAAATTAATATTTATTATTTAATTACAAATTTACCTTGTTCTGAATCCCATTTAATATTAGATTATTTCCATAAGAGTGACATAAATGTTGTTAGAATTAAATTGAACGATTATTTCTCAAATAAGGAACATAAGGAGAGTTATTTTAAAGGGTTAAAGGATTTCATCCCAGATGATCATGAACGTCGTCGAAAATGTGATGAAATATGGAATAGTGTACTACTGGAGATCAAAAAAGATATACCTGATTTTAGATTTATAACTTCGGTTATACATGGTCATAGTTGGGTGAAGATGATTGGTAGTTCTGGTAAATATAATGATATAAGAATTAAAAATTCTAAGGATTGGTATAGAATGACAAATTTTATGGAATTTGATCCTTCTGTTAGAGAATTGTTAGACACAATTAATAATTATATATTGGAAATTTTGGGATGAATTCTATTATTATTAATAATAGAGTATAGTTAACGAATAATTGAAAAAAAAATGTCCCTAATATTAATGATATAACAAATTATGAATATATGTCCATTTTACGGAGATATAAATGAAGATGAAAATTCGTATGACTATATTAAAAATTTAAGAACATCATATATATATTGTTGGGAGAATCATACAAAAAGAAAGTATGTAATCATATGGTAAGTATATTTGGTAATATGACGATTGAAGAAATGGAAAATATATATACATCATCGAAGAGAATAAAGATAAAATCGAGATTATGAACATAAATAATAATTTCCAGAAAATATTCGCATCTTTTTCGATATTATATGAATTATTGAGCACAGGTAGTAATGCAAAATATTATTTAATGGTGAAACCAAAAATGCATTTATGTTATTACAAAATGAAGAAATATATGATTATTTTAGAACATTATTCTATTATTAGCGGCAGATTATATGTGAATAATGACACAATTTAAAATTTTTTAAATAAAAAAAATCAATTATCAAATATAAAAATCATGCTTTTTATAGAACAGTTAAAGTACGACTATCGCGATCATTTAACACCAGACATTCTAAAAGATAAAGACGATATTGAAATATTAGAAAATCTAATAGATATAATTGACCTCAACTATGAAGATGTTGATGGAAATACTTTATTAATGTATGCTTATTACACAAATAATATAAATCTTGTAAAATTTTTGTTAAACAAAGACATCAATATAAATTATGTTAATAAAAACGAAACTTCAGTATTATTATATTCATGTTCGGATGTAGATGTTCATTTAAACATAATAGAATTATTTTTAGAAAAGGGTGCTGACATTAACCATAAAGATAAAAGTGGACATACATGTCTTCTTAAAGCGTGTAGAAAAAAGAATATAGAATTAGTGAAACTTTTGATAGAAAAAGGTTCAGATGTTAATCATAATGATATATATGGTTATTCTATCATTTCCAATTCATTGGCCGTTGGGAATAATGAAATTAGTAAATTATTAATAGAAAATGGTGTCGACGTGAATTATGCAAACAAAAGAGGTGATACAGCATTAACTTATTCATGCATATCACCGAATGTGAATGTAAGCGTTTTAAATTTATTACTAGACAAAGGTGCAAACATAAATCATAAAGATAAATACGGTGATACACCCTTATTATTAGCATGTGCCCAGAAAAAAGATGATTTTATTAGAACATTAATAGAGAGAGGAGCAGATATTAATTGTATAAATAAACGTGGAGAAACTATATTCACTCGCACCAGTCATGCTTGTTGTAAAGATGAAATATTATCATTGATAGAGATAATAGCTGGCTCAAATTCACCAAGTTTGCGCGATAACATGAATATTGGTTTGATAAGATCGTTGGTGAATGAAGCAGGTATAAATGGACGCACATGTCTAATGAAAGCATGTGTTGATGGAAATATTGCTTTGGTGAAAACATTAATAAGCGTTGGTGCGGACGTAAATTATGTTAATAGTAGCGGTGATACAGCGTTAACATTCGCATGTGCTAACGGATATGAGGATATAGTTAAGTTTTTGATTTTAAACAATATGATTATTAGCGATAGAATTGATTATGACACTATGTTTATTTTAGCATACTATAAAGGACATATAAATATAATAAAGATTTTGATATCAGCAGGTTACAACTATCTTGAATTATCAAAATATTCAGAATATGATGTTATTTATGTTAACAGTTATATTAAATTAAAAGGCGATGATGTTCAATATTTCACTACTATAGAAGAAGATGTATATCTAAACTATAGGAACAATATTTTTGAAATAATAAAAGAATATGTAAAAAGCAGTGAATATAACAGAGTGAAAAATAGATTGTATTCACCGTTAGCATCTGATTTATTTGCACAGATTGTCTGTGTATCAGATAATTATAGTGTTGTACGAATTAAATGAGAGAATTATTGATTAATGTGTTTAATAAACATATTATGTGGAAGATTTAAGGTAAAATAAATGTGGATTATGGAATCATATATTTTGAAGAGAATGATAATTTGAAGGTTGTTGAGGAGGCCGCGAAAATTATTCAAAAAGAATTATGGATATGTGTTAAATTAAAATCTGAAAATTATGATATTCAAACACTTGAGGTTATAATTAGTCAATTATATTGTATTTCAACAAAAATATGTTATTCTTTAAACAAACCATTAATGGTGATAAATGTTTTATTAGAAAATATTTGTAAACATCAGCCACATATCACATTTAAAGAATGTCAAGTTTTGATTGGTCCTGGAAAAGACAGATCTAATTTATCACAAATTAATGAGAACAGGATAAACAAAGGATTACAACAGCTATTATTCTATGAAATTTTTGTATCTGAAACACAATATATAGATTTTAAGAATATATCAGAAAAATTAATAATTGAAAAATATTCAGAAGTTGTGGTAGGTGGTACTTTTGATAAACTTCATGCTGGACATAAAATCCTGATATCAATATCATGTTTATTAACCAATAAGAAAATAATATGTGGTGTAGCTGATAAAGCTCTCTTAAAACATAAAAAATACGATAAATTAATTGATGATAATTACCATCGCTGTCAGGAGGTAACAAAATTCATAAATTTGTTTAAAAGTGGGCTGGAAGTACATGTTACTCCAATTTCTGACATTTATGGACCGTCTGTTGCTGAGCCAGGGTTACAAGCAATAATTGTCTCACATGAAACTAAGAGAGGGTGCGATTTGATAAATAAAAAAAGAATAGAAAATAAATTAAATCCTTTAGATATTTATATAATTGAGACATTCTCAATAATAGATGAATCTCTGCAGAATGGAGATTTGTCATCTAAACTTAGCTCAACTAAAATTAGAGAAACAATATCTGCATCCAGCATCAATAAAATGATATAAAATATGTTTTATAAACGTAAAAATATTACAACGAGGGATAATCAAAATGGATACAAACAAGACTGAATTCACTAGTAACAATGAATCAATAATGGAACTAATAAAGATGAATGGTATTGATTATGAAGATGATAATGGTAATACTCTTATATTATATGCATGTTATACTGATAATATACAACTTTTGAGATTATTGATAAAAGCAGGTGCGAACGTAAATCATATTAATAAATATGGTTATACTCCATTATTATATACATGTGATCGCGAGAAGTTAGAAATAGTAAAAATTTTAATAAAAGCGGGGGCTGATGCCAATTACGATGGTGATGGATTACCACCGCTATTACATGCATGTTCTACCAATAATATAAAATTAGTTAAAATTTTGCTGGAAGGAGATGTATATATCAATATTACTGACGAAAAAGGAAAAACTGCTTTATTTTATGCATGTGATAACAAAAATGTAGAAATGATAAATTTATTAATGAGCAAAGGGGCTGATATTGACCACACTGATGAAAAGGGAAATACACCTCTATTACATACATGTTACAATATAGATGATATAGTTAGTGTAGATATAATAGAAACATTGTTAGATGCTGGTGCAGATGTAAATCATATCAATGATTATGGAGATACTGCCTTACTTCATATATGTTACGGTAGGCATATGGATATAGAAATAATAAATATTTTAATAGAAGCAGGTGTGGATGTTAATCAGATAAATGACGAAAATGAATCAGCACTTATGTTTGTATGTGGTCGTGGAGATAAAAATACTGTTGTAATTAGAGCATTAGTTGAAGCTGGAGCTGATGCAAGTTCTTTTATGCATGATTATGAATCTGCTCTTACTAATTTTCTCGATAATGAATGTGAAGATTTATATGTAGTAGAAATATTATTAGATGCTGGTGCAGATAAATGTATTGATTATGAGGATCATAATGGTAAAGTTCCTTTAATATGTGCCTGTAAATACGACGATGTAGATTTGGTAAAATTATTGGTAAGCAGAGGTGCTAATGTAAATGTAGTAAATAAATATTATAAATCTGCAGTTTTCTATGCATGCGATAATGATAATTCTGAAATTTTGGAAATTTTAATAGATAATGGTTTAAAAATTGAGGGCAAAGGCGAATATGATAAATCTGTATTACTACTCTCATGTGAATGTGGAAGTATTGAAACTACAGATCTTTTGATAAAGAGGGGAGCTAATGTAAATTGTATAGATCGATATGATAAAATGTCACCGTTAACAGCTGTATGTGAAAATAATAATTTAAAATTGGCTAAATTATTATTAGATAACGGAGCATATATAAATCATACATGCAAAAATGGTAACACAGCTTTAATAATATCGTGTATTCACGGATATAGCAATATAGTTAAATTATTAATAGATTATGGAGCAGATCCAAACATTGCAAATAATAAAGGATGTACTGGATTATTGTATGCATGCAATTTAAATATGAATAGTTATGAAGGGTATGCAATGAAAGCATATTATGAAGGATATATGATGAAAACAAATTATGATTTAATAAATTTATTAATAAATGGTGGCGCCGATGTAAATTATGTATATCCATATAATAGAATGTCACTGTTGATGATAGCGTCTCGGGAAAATGATTTAAAATTAGTCGAACTTTTATTAAATAACGGAGCTTATGTTGATTATATAGGTGATCGTGGATGTACAGCTTTAATAATATCTTGTATTCATAAGTATAGTAATATAGTCAAATTACTAATATCTTATAAAGCGAATATTAATATTGTGGATAATAGTGGAAATAATGGGATAATGTATGCATGTATGTTGGACATTGGAAATAACGAAAGATGCAAACCTAATATGAATTATGATTTAATAAATTTGTTGATAGACAGTGGTGCCAATATTAATATAGAAAATAATGATGGTTACACATGTTTAATATATTCATGCATGTACGGAGATATTGAAATAACGAAATATTTAATAAATAAAGGAGCGGACGTCAACTATGTCAATAAAAACAATGACACCGCATTCACATATGCATGTACAAGAGGTCATATGGAAATAATTAAATTATTATTGTTAAATGGAAATTTCATAAATGAAAAAATTAATTATAATAAATTGTTTATAATAGTTTATTCACAGGGAAGAATAGATGTGATAAAATTGTTAACTTCTGCAGGGTATGATTACTCTAAACTATATATACATTATTTAATAGACTATATACTTAACTTAACAGGTTATATTGATATTAAATATGGTTATTACACATCAAGATATCTGTCAGAGTATAACAGTTCGAAATTTCAAAAAGAAATATTAAAGTTTGTGGATGAATATGTTAGAACAGATGAATATAAAGAGAGAAGAAAATTTATTCATAAAGAGATCGCCTCAGATATTTTCAGCCAAATGGTATTGGTGTCTGACAACTATTTTTCTATTAAGGTCACACAACAATGATTTATAATTTTTTGAATAAATAATTGTTTAATGTGTTTATTAAATGCATTATGTAAAAAAATCAAGATAAAATAACAGCATATACATTTTCTAAATGTAAAAATATTATAAGTAAGAAATTGTTAAAATGGATGCAGATAGAACTGGGTTTATTATTGACAATAAGACAATAAATAAATTGATTGAATTAGATTATATCAATTATGAAGATAATAATGATAACACTCCATTATTACATGCATGTTACACTAACAACATACAACTTTTAGAATTATTAATAAGAAAAGGAGCTGATATTAATTATGTCAATAAATTTGGTTATACTCCATTATTATATGCATGTGATCATGAAAAACTAGAAATAGCAAAAAATCTAATAAAAGCTAATGCTGATGTCAATTATAAAGATAATGGATTACCTTCGCTATTACGAGCATGTTTGACCAATAATATACAATTAGTGAAAATTTTATTAGAAGGAAATGCAGACACTGATATTGAAGATAAAGAAGGGAAAACTGCTTTGTTTTATGCATGTGATAACAATAATGTAGAGATGATAAATTTATTGGTAAATAGTGGTGCGAATGTTAATCATCTTGATAAATGTGGAGATAATGCTTTATTTCACATATGCCACAGTAAGTACGTAGACGTAGAAATAATAAATGTATTAATAAAAGCAGGTGCGGATGTTAATCATATAAATAATGAATGGGAATCAATACTTATGATCTTGTGTCGCTGTAAAGATATAAATGCTGACATAATTAAAGCATTAATTGAAGCTGGTGCTGAGGCAGATTATAATTTATTAGATTATGAAATTATTATCACGAATGCATGTGAAAATAAATGTATGGATCTGAATACGATAGAAATATTATTAGATGCTGGAGCATATAAAGATATTAATTCTATAGATGCATATGGTAAAACTCCCCTTTCATGTGCATGTGAAAACAATAATATAGATTTAATAAAATTATTGATTAGCAGAGGGGCAGATATGAATATGACATATATGGATTATGAAGCTGTTATTTTTCAAGCATACAAAAATAAAAATTTCGAAATATTTAAAACATTAATAGATGCAGGTGCAGATGTTGATCAAAAAAACAAACATGGTGAGTCCATTCTGTTACATTTATGTAATGATGAAAATATTGAAATGATTGAATTTTTAATAGAGAAGGGTGCTAACATAAATTGTATACATCCGTATGATAATGCATCACCATTAATAACTGCATGTAAACGTAATAATTTAAACTTAGTCAAACTTTTATTAGATAACGGTGCTCATATAAACCACATAATGAAATATGGTAGTACAGCTTTAATAATATCATGTTTGTATAGGTATAATGATATTGTTAAATTATTAATAACATACGGGGCAGATTGTGATATTATAAATATTATGGGATATACTGGACTAATGTCAGCATGTAATCTTAATATTCAATTCAGGGATAAGTATGAATCTGATATAAATTATGATTTGATAAATATATTGATAGATGGTGGTGCTAATATCGATGTCGAAAATGATAAGGGACATACATGTTTAACATATTTATGCTTGCATGGAGATATTGAAAAAATTAAATATTTAATATATAAAGGAGCAAATATTAATTATGTTACTAAAAATGGCAATACTGTCTTCACATATGCATGTATGAAAGGACATGTGGAAATAATTAAAATGTTGTTATTAAAAGGTATCACCATAAATGAGAAAGTTAATTATAATAGGATGTTTATAATAATTTATTCACAGGGTAAGACAGACGTGATTAAGTTGTTAACTTCTGTAGGATATGATTATTCTAAACTACATAGATATCATGCAATAGATTATGTAGTCAATGTGGGTAAATATATTAATATTATACATTATCCTTATAATCAAAAATATCTATCTGAGCATGAGAGTTCAAAATTTCAGAGAAAAATATTAAAGTTAGTAGATGATTATGTGAAAACTGACGAATATAGAGAGAACAGAAATTTCATACATAAAGAATTAGCCTCAGATATTTTCAGTCAAATGATGTTGTTATCTGACAATTATTTTTCCATAATGTGCACACGTACAGTGTAAATAACATTTATTAAATAATTCGATATGTAACTAATAGTTACATATGGAGAAAAATCTTCTCAACAAAATTATAAGATTTACAAATTTATCATTTTCATAATCATCATTGATGATTTAGTAATGACTGTGAAAATATTTTTACCGATAAGAGACCATACCTTATGCAAAAAATATTTTCACCGACAAAACTGTGCACCTGATGTAAATCACCATATTCAAAATGTTTTCACCGACAAAACTGTGCACCTGATGCAAATCACCTTATTCAAAATGTTTTCACTGACAAAGCAATGCACCTGATTCAATTCACCTTATTCAAAAATGTTTTCACTGACAAAACTGTGCATCTGATGCAATTCACCTTATGCAAAAATGTTTTCACTGACAAAACTGTGCATCTGATGCAATTCACATTATTCAAAATGTTTCCACTGACAAAACAATACATCTGATACAATTCACATTATAAAAATTATTTACATTATGTCAGATACAATACATCGTTTAAGTGTAATAAATCCTAACAATAAAAATGCAACATATTTTTATTGGGAAATTCGACTCTAATTTTGTTAGCGGAAAAATAAATATTAAAACTAATGCATTCAGATATACTAAGCCTCAAATAGATCATGAATCCATGAAAAAACATTATGGAATGATCAGAGAATAAAATATTATGCAAGTTCAAAGAAAGATAACGTTATAGTGTATTTCAACAATTATAGTCAAACTCGTATAAAAGGTACAGACTTGTGAATGGAAAAGAGTATAGAAAATTATTCAGAAAGAGAGGATATAAGGCATTTTTATTAGGAGGCTTTGCTATTTACAAATTCTTTTATTAAAAAAAATATTGAAAAATATAAGCAATTTTTACCTGCAAAATAAATGGTCATATTTAATGAATCATTAGAATTTGAATTGAATAATGAAGTTGATTTATTACAATATGCATGTTTGATTAATAATGTAAATTTAGTAAGACTATTGATAGACAAGGGAATTGATGTAAGCTCGTCCTTATTATATGCATGTTCTGTACACGATATAGATATTAATATAATCAAAATGTTAATAGAGAATGGAGCAAATGTCAATTATATAGATGATGAAGGAGTGACACCGTTAATGATTGTATGTAGCTCTAACGATAATATAAATATAGCAAAATTATTAATAGAAAATGGTGCAAATATTAATCATAAAGATAATAATGGAGAATCTATTCTTTTGCATTCATGTCTGTCTGAAAACAGAGAAATAGTGAAAATATTAATAAGTAGTGGAGTTAACATAGAAAATATTGACAAAAATGGTGACACAGCTTTAACGTTCATATGTTCTTATAAACACACATGTGAAGAAATTGGAGAATTATTAATAGACAGCGGAGCAAATATAAATTATGTCAATGGATATGATGAAACGGCATTGATAGCAGCGTGTATAAATAAAAGTGAAAATTTCATTAAATATTTGATTAATAGTGGAGCGGACATCAATTATGTAACCGAGAATGGAGAAACCGCCTTAATGATTCTATGTTATTATGGTTATGTAGACATTGTAAAGTCATTAATAGAGAAGGGTGTTGATATAAATGTAGCTGAAGATAGTGGTTATACTTGTTTAATGTGTGCGTGTATGAATAAACATGAATATTTAGCAGAATTATTAATAGAGAAAGGTGCTAATGTAAATGTTGTCACATATAGAGGACATACATGCCTTATGTATGCATGTATGACTGGAAATATCAAATTGGTAAAATTATTAATAGCTGCTAGAGCAAATATTAATTATATCAATGATAAAAAAGATACGGCTTTAACATATGCTTGTGCTAATGGACATTGTGAAATAGTTAAATTGTTACTATCAAAGAAAATCCGCATAAATCGTGATATTAATTATAATACAATATTCATTTCAACATATCATGGAGGTCATACAAATGTCATCAAAATATTGATGTCATATGGATACAACTATACTGAGCTATCTAAATATTGTAGAATATATAGCATAGATATACATGAATATACCAAGACGGGGAACGATGATAAAATTATTGATTATAGTAAATTTTATAAGCACATTCGGATGTCATATAATTTTATAAAACTTCATGATTATAAGGACAAAATAATAAAATTCATAAATGAATATATTGTAAGTAAAGAATATATAAGTGAAAAGGCATCTGATATATTTTCGCAAATTATATGCATTTCAGACGGATATTATATTCTTAAATAATTATGCATTTAGTAAATTCATAATATGGGAAAATGATAGAAATTGTAATTTTTTAATTTAAAAAATTATATAACACGAGAATTATCAGAATGGAAGAGGGAGACGATGATATAACAATTGTGAACAAACTAGTACAGTATAATAGAATCAACTACGAAGATAGAAACGGTAATACATCTCTACTTTATGCATGTTACAAAAACAATCTGAATTTATTAAACTTATTGATAGAAAAGGGAGCTGATGTAAATCACATAAACAAATATGGTTGTACAGCCTTATTATATTCATGCTCTATGAATAACACCTGGGAAGATGATACAGTGTTTGAAAAGAAAATGTCAATAATTAGAGCATTAATTAAAAATGGATCAAATGTGAATTACTCAAAAAAAGGTGCGCCAATATTACTGATGAGAATACTATACAGTAATATAGAACTAGTGAGAGCACTACAATATAGTACAGGACTTATCAGAACATTAGATGAAAATATATATGATCATTCAAATAATATTCACTCTCTCTTTGATAAAAATTTAAAAATAATAAGACTTTTAATAAATTCGGGAGCAAATGTTAATCGTAAATATGGTTCTGAAACTTATCTTACTAGCACGTGTATAATAAATTTTAGACGCATTGATAATTTCATATATGAGAAAAATATGGAATTAATAAAATTATTAATAAACACTGGTTTAAATGTTAATGATGCTGGTCTCTCTGGCAGAACTGCTTTATCTCATGCATGTGTTAATGGTGATATTGAAATGGTAAAATTATTAGTAAATTCAGGCGCTAATATTGAACATAAGGATTTCGACCACAATAATGTGTTATTAAATATATGTAATAGTGATAACATAAATTTAGAAATAGTGAAATACTTAATAAATTTAGGTGCTAATGTGAGACATACGAACGGACACAATTATACACCATTATTAAGTTTATGTTCTAGAGATAGAGTGGACATTGAAATAGTGAAATTATTCATAGAAAAAGGCGCTAATGTGAATCAGATATGTAATAATAACACTTCATTATTCTCAATATGTAGTAAAGAACACATAGATATAAACATAGTGAAACTTTTAGTTGAATCAGGGGCAAATGTTAACCATAATAAAAATAACAAAACAATTTTATTAGAAGCATGTGATAATAAGAATGTTACTTTAGAGCTTATTGAATTTTTATTAGATTCTGGCGCAGATATATCATATGTAGGGAATAGAGCACTATTACAAGTATGTGAAAATAATAATATAGAATTGGTGAAATTATTGGTAAGAAAGGGTGTGAAAATTAATAAAGCGATTAAAAAGGGTCAAACACCCCTATTTTACACATGTTCTAAGATTATAAGGGATGGATTTCCATTTAGTGAATATATAGATTTATTTAAGACATTAATAAATCTCGGTGCTGATATCAATCAGGAAAACCCAAATGATAACTCCGTTCTTTTATATTCTTGTAAATATGGAAACATAGACATGTTAGAATTCTTAATACATAACAATATAGATTTAGATCATGTGTATAAATGTGGTAATACAGTCTTATTGATTATGTGTAAATTAAAAATAGCAAGGAAAGATTATCATGACGAGAAAAAGAGAATATTAGGTATTATCAAACTCTTATTGGACAAAGGGGTAAATATTAACCACATAAACAATGAGGGTGATACAGCACTCACAATCGCATGTTCTAATAGTTATGTGGATATTGTGGAATTATTATTATCATATAAACCCAATGTTAACATTATAAATAAAAATGGTTATACAAGCTTATTACACGCTTGTATTAGAAAGGATACTCAATCAGTAAAATTATTGTTAGAAGCAGGTGCTGATGTTAATTTTGTGGATAATAAGAGCAACACTGGTTTAATGTATGCTTGTGTAAATGGAAGTGTGGAACTCGTCAAACTATTAATACATTTTGGAGCTGACATCAATCATATTAATAAAAATGGCGACACGGCTCTAACTTACGCTTGTATATGCGGGAATGTGGAAGTGGTAAAAATATTATTATTAAGTGGAGTAAAGCAAAATTATGAAATCAACTATAATACAATATTTATAATATCTTACAAATTAACCAAAATCGACATAATTAAATTATTAACATCATCAAATTATGATTATGTAAAATTATATAGTTTGTCAAATATTAATAACTCTTTATTTAAAAACACCCGTAATATTTTTAAACGCGTTGATCTTCTAGGTGAATGGTCGGTAAAATTACCTTCAATTAATCTTGATATAAATGAATATACAAAAATACAAAATGATGTGCTGGACATGGTATGTGAATATAAAAATAGTGAAGAATATCATATGACACGAAATAAACTATATAAGGAGGTAGCATCTGACATATTTAGTCAAATTGTTTTACTCACAGATGATTACTACAAAATCCATATTTTTTAAAAATTATTATTAATTCAATGAATTGATATATCACCATAAATGAAATTTCATTTTCTTATTATTCAAATTAATAAATTATACAACTTTTTTAACATGGATTTTTTAGGAGACGGCAATTATAAAAATATTAAATTATTAGAATCATGTTATCTTAACGACATACATGAGGTAAAACTTTTGATTAACAAAGGAATAGATGTAAATTACGTACATAAAGGAGAAACTGCTTTATTAAAATCATGTGGTGCAACTATTGATGTGGATGATGAATTTGATGTTGACATTAATATAGAGATAGTAAATCTGCTGATAGAACATGGTACTAATGTTAATTATGAAAATGATGAGGGAGAAACACCTTTAATTGCTGCACGTAGAAATAAAAACCATTCTTTAATAAAATTATTAATTGAAAAGGGTGCTGATATAAATTATGAAAACAAAAAAGGTTTAACAGCATTAATGAGTGCATGTGGTGAAAACGATATAGAGTCTGTTAAAATTTTATTGACGATGGGCGTTGATGTCAATTATATATCTAAAAATGGTAACACTGCATTGTTGTCAGCTTGTGATATGGATATTTATAGTGGTTATGTAAATGATAAAGAATTATGTGTAGATTTAATAAAACTTTTAGTAATTTGTGGTGCTAATATTAACCATAAAAATCATGGTGGGAGAAGTGTTTTTTATTCTATATTTGAGCGACATGATTATGATTTGATCGAATCTCTGATAGATTTCTGTGATGATATTGAATGTGTGGATATACATGGAAATACAATATTAATTTGGTGTTGTTACCGAGGTAATATAGTTTCGGTAGATTATCTCGTGAAAAGGGGTGCAAATGTGAATGTTGTGAATAGTGAAGAATGCACTCCATTAATCTATGCATGTACAAGTGGAGATATTGGTATGGTTAGATATTTGTTGAAAAGTGGTGCCAATCCAGATCATCAAAACAATATCGGCCATACTCCATTAATTTGTGCGTGTATAGATGGTGATATAGATATGGTTAATTTGTTGATAAATTACAATGCTGATATCAATTACGTTAATAAAAATAAGGATTGTGCATTAACATATGCATGTATTAATAATCATGTGGAAATTGTGAAATTATTGTTAAAAAGAGGATCATATATAAAACATGATATTAATTATGATATTATGTTTATAACACCGTCTTACTTTAAAAACTATAATATAATTGAAATATTATTATGTGCAGGTTATAGTTATAAAGAACTGACAAAACCCAGCAATTTTGAGAATAATTTATGTATCAACGATTATCTCAAATATAAACGTATAGCATATATTGGTCTTAATTTGGGTAATTTTCATAGATATGCAGAAAGTATAGACGGGATTATATTTTTAGAAAAATATTGTGAGGAAAATATAAAATACAATGGTTTAAAAAGGGAATTGAGAGAACCAGTTGCATCTGATATATTCTCATACATGGTTCTAGTGTCAGACGGTTATTACACACTTGGAAATAATTTTTAATAAACATATTTTAAACTGCTTTGTTATAAGTTATATACAATTTGTATATAACAATGCCACCACAAATGAGATTTATTTTTTTATAATTTAAGTTAGAAAATCATACAAATTATATCAACATGTCGGATGCGGAAATTTTAGAATTTGATAACTACAAAAACATAAAATTATTGAAATCGTGCTATCTTAACAACATACACGAGGTATATCTTTTGATTGACGACGGAGTTAATGTAACATATGAACACAATGGTGAAACTGCTTTATTAAAATCTTGTGAGGCAATTATAGATGCAAATAATGAAATTGACGTCAGCATTAATATAGAAATAGTAACCCTACTGATAGAATGTGGTGAATATGTGAACTATGAAAATTGTGACGGGAAAACACCTCTATATGTTGCTCTTAAAAGTAAAAAATATGCCTTAGCAAAATTTTTAATTGAAAACGGCGCTGATATAAATTATGAAAATATCGAAGGTTTTACAGTATTGATGTATATGTGTGAGAAAAATGATGTAGAGTCTGCTGAATTTTTATTGGAGATGGGTGCTGACGTCAATTATATATCTAAAAATAATAACACTGCATTACTATTAGCTTTTGGAATGGGTATTAATAGTGACATAGATGATAAAACCTTGAATGACGATCTGGTAAAACTTTTGGTAAACAATGGTGCTGATATCAGTCATAAAGATTGTAATAAAAAATCCGTTTTTTACACTATATTTGAAAAATATGATAGTGTTTTGATTGAATACCTGTTTGATTTATGTGATGATATTGAATGTGTGGATGTATACGGAAATACAATATTAATGTGGTGTTGTTATTACGATAATATAGATTCCGTAAAATTTCTTGCGGAAAAAGGAGCAAATATAGAACATATAACACCTGAAGGCTATACACCATTAATTTGGTGCTGTTGTTATGACTATATGGATTTAGTAGAATTTTTTGTGGAAGGGGGAGCAAATATAAATTATGTATATGATGAATGCTATACTCCATTAATATATGCATGTATACGTGAAAATGTGGAAATGGTTAAATATCTGTTGGAGAACGGTGCTAATCCAAATTATTCAAATAAACATGGATACACACCACTAATTTATGCGTGTATAAATGGTAATATAGAGGTTGTAAAATTGTTGATGAATTACAATGTTGATATCAATTATGTTAATAAAGACAAAGATTGCGCTTTAACATATGCTTGTATTAATGATCGTGATGAAATTGTAAAATTAATATTGAAAAGAAGTGTATGTATAAAACATAATGTTAATTACAATATGATATTTATAACATTGGGTTATTTAAGACGTTTCAATATAATTACAATATTATTATGTGCTGGGTACAGTTATAAAGACCTGAGCAAATCTAATAATTTTAAAATTGTTTTACCTATAAACAATTACCTCGAACATAAACGTGTATCACACACGGGGTTTTATTTAGATAATAATGATGAACATATAACAAACATAGACAAAATTATATCTTTGGAAATTGACTGTGAAAAAAATGTAATATATAACGGGCTAAAAAGAGAGTTGAGGGAACCAATATCGTCTGATATATTTTCATATATGGTTCTGATTTCTGATGGCTATTACAGTTTTTGAAATAATTTTTAATAAACATATTTTGAGTCATGTTTTTTATAATTTATATACAGATTGTATATAATTGCACAGTCACCGCATAATGATATAAATCCATTCCCAAAATGACATAATTTTTATTAAAAGGTCACCAATTAAATATTATTATGGAGGCATTAACACACGATAATGTAGACAATAATATTCAATTAGCGATAGCATGCTATAATGGGGATGTAGATCAAGTAAAACATTTATTAGAAAATGGTGCGAATGTCAATTATTCAAATAAGTGTGGAAAAACTGCTTTATTATCAGCATGTGGGTTACACATGTTAAGAAATTACGAAATAAGTAAACTTATAAAATTTGAAATAAATTTGGATATAGTTAAAATTTTGATAAACAACGGTGCTGATGTTAATCATAAAGATAATAATGATATGACAGCACTTTTCCTATCATGCAATGGGCAAAATTATGAAGTGGTTAAATTTTTAATAACATCAGGTGCTGATGTTAATTGTAGAGATAAATATATGGATCCATTAATATCGTTAATGTGTGAGAAAAATAATATTGAATTGGTTAATATTCTCATAAGTGCTGGAGCTGATGTTAATCTTAAAAATAATCAAAAAGAGACTCCATTAACATTTGCATGTTTTAATGCAAATGTTAATATGATAAAGCTTTTAATTGATAGTGGAGCAGATATTGAAAGTAAAGACATATTTGGTAATACTGCACTTATGTCCTCATGTAGTCATTCATCCATATATGTTGTAAAGACACTTCTCAACCACAACGCTAATATCAATAGTATAAATTATTTCGGACATACTAGTCTGATGTATGCATGTATGGATGAAAAAATTGAATTAGCAGAATTGTTGATAAAATCAGGTGCTGATATTAATCATATTGATTGTGCTAATAATTGTGCATTGACATATGCATGTACCAATAGTCATTTAAAAATGGTAAAATTTTTGTTAAGAAAAGGCGCTGCAATAAATCATAAAATTAATTATAACACAATGTTCATAATATCATACCATCTAAACTTTATAGACATAATTGAAACATTAACATCTGCAGGGTATGATTATGAAATTTTATGTAATTACCATAAATTTGAAAAAGACATATTGGTTGGAGGATATTTTACTGGTATACATGATCAATATTATAAAGATATTATAAGTGTGAATGATTGTTTGAGAATACAAAAAGAAATTATACATTTGATGAAAAAATACACAAAAACTAAAAAGTATGTTGATGTAAAAAGAGAATTATTTGAATCTACAGCATCTGATATATTTTCGTATATGGTTCTGATAACTGATAGTTATTACAAGTGTTAATGATATAGCATGATTTTTATAATTTATATACAATTTGTATATAATAAAATGAATTGCTTTTATTATCTATTTTGATGATTTTACTCTAGGATGAGAGTTAGCTAAAATGAAATATATTTTTATTACATACATTGATTTCGTGGATATTCATTAGAGGGATGCAATTTCTACTTGTCGTTAACATTATCTCTGAGTTCAATATTTTCAAATAACTCTACAATGCTAAGATATCCACACTTTTTAACAATCATAAGTGCAAAATTATTTTGTTTTTTAATATTATCTATTTTCTCTTTGTTTTTAATTTTATCTACATTGTACGCCTTTATTCTTTCCAATCTTTCTTCCAATAATACGCTGATAATATTTTTATATCCGCGATTTGATGCAGCATATAAAGGTATGTACCCTTTATTATCTGCTTTATCTATGTCTATTCTTTTATCGTTAATTAAAAGCTTCACTATATCCAAGTATCCAACAGAACATGCCCTATAAAAAGGAGTAATCCCATTTTCATCTGCTCTATTAAAGTCAGTTTTATTATTGTTTAAGAATAATTTGACAATATTTGTAAATCCGAGTGAACAAACAGAATGGAAAGGAATCCTACCATAATTATTTATTACATTAATGTTTACTTCCTCATCTTCCAATAATTTTTTTACAATCTCATAATTATTGATCAAACAAGCACTAAAAAAATATAATGTTTTAATATCATTATATATGATAGGCTCTGCAGATATAGTATTTGGTAAATTATTCATGTTTGATTAAAATATTTTAAAAATATATAAGTGTAAGTGTTTTTTTTTCAAAAAAATAAAAAATCCTTATATTCATTATTATAATAAACTTATTTACAAATTAGTTGATACACCTTCTCTTATTTACAAAATTATTTGACCTGGCTCCAGACACTAATTACTCTTATTAAAAAATCAATTATTTAGAGAAAATAAAGTTACACTCTCACTATTTTACAAAATCAATTATTTACAGATAATAAAGTTACACTCTTATTATTTTACAAAATCAATTATTTACAGAAATTAAAATTACATACTCACTATTTTACAAAATCAATTATTTACAGAAATTAAAATTACATACTCACTGTTTTACAAAATCAATTATTTACAAAAATTAAAATTACATACTCACTATTTTACAAAATAAATTATTTACAGAAATTAAAATTACACTCTATTTTACAAATTAAAATTTATAATTCACATCGTAGTTTTACCACAGATTTGAGCCTATCCTTATTTTCTTGCATTTCAACTTCCTTTTCCTATTTATAGTACTAAGGAAGTATCTATTTCTATTTTTCTCCATAATAACACTATTCCCATTCACATTCCCATTTCTATTCTTTACATATTTTTCACAATAATTTACCAATTCATCACGTGCTATATTTATACGTCTGTATATATTTGTAATTAATTCATGAATTATTTCAATGTATGGTACATTTACTTGATAAACATTATTTACACCACTGTTAATATTATTATTTACAAAATTATTATTTACAAAATTATTAAAACTATCAATAACTCTATCATGATCATCATCTTTCTTTATTAAACCATTAATTATCTCTGTTTCGTTGATGCTCGTATAAATATTATCACTGGTCATGTTTTCTGTGTTAAATAAAGTAATGTTTTCCACATCCGCTGAATTATTGTCATAATGTACATATGTGTCTATTATGTCTGAAATAATATCCATATCATCTTGGTATGTTGAATCACTATCACTTGAATAATTCAAATTATGTTTCATGACGTTATGGAATTCATCAACACCACTGCTACTATCACTTGTATAATTCTCACAATTATTATTTTCATTAACATCCTCTTCAATTTCATCGATTTCACTTACCCCACTAACATCATAGTCTACCTCGCTCAATATATCAATCTCGCTAATTTCACTATCCATCTCACACGTTACACTACTCACATCATCTATTTCACTTACATCACTTACCTCATTTACTGGAATAACCACATCATCTGTATCCAACATCACATCCAATTTTGACTCATCTAATGCATTCATTTGTGTTAAAGCATTTCTTAAAATATCACTGATCATTTTATCATTCTTAAAGCTTCTCAAGAGCATATGCATTTCATCCACAGCTGTCTTAACATTGTCTGATTCAGTATCAATATATCTACCGTTCTTTAAATTATGGATTTCGTCAAAATTTTGTCCACCAGATCCCATTCGCATATATTTGTTCTTAATTCTCTCTCTACGTGATTCAGATTCTTCAGGCTTCTTTAATTTTGAACATATCTCCTCAATTGCGCTAAAAACAGTCCTTTCCCATTCCTTTACACATGTTTCAGATATTTTCTTGTTCTTCTCATTTAAACAGTTAATAATTTCATGAGCGTGTCCAATCCATTGAGCATATGATTTCTCAGCGTTATCAATAGTGTATTTAATCATATGTACTTCAAATAAATTTGGGTTCACGCGTAACATAATCTCATCATCTCTCATGATCACCTCTATGTCCTTCTTTGCTGTAGCACCAATATTCTCACTACCACGTTGTCTACCTCTAGGAAGTTTATTATTCTCAATTTCTTGTTTTTCTTCTGCAATTTTATTTTTACTTCCCTCGCGTCTACCTGGTCCTACTTGTACTTTAACTGGTTCTCTACATGGTGAATTATATAATGGTATATTATAGAGTGGTATTGATGATTTAATTCCCACTGATGTATTAACTGATGCTGATGACAATGGTGATGGCTTCTTAAAATTACTGAAACTAAACTTTGCGGGTTCAAATACACATCTGTTCATCTCAATTTTTTTAGTCGTGTACACATTGATATTGGGTGTATAGACAATAGTTGATGTTAATGTGATTGGTAATACAGGTTTGAGTCTAGGTTTAGTATTAACAGTTGATTCATTTATTGGTTTTTTCCTCAGGATATCAACATGATATCCTAAGTTACAACATTTATCATTACCGAGAATTGTTCCACCGGCATATTTTCTAATTTTATTGATTGATTCATTTTTGGACGAATCAACATTAATAACAATATTATCCGAACTATGATCAGATCCTACAGTAGTATTATCTGATTCTGGTTCGGGTTTATCAATAACTTCACTATCTAGTTCTAAGTCAGATTTGTCAACAACAGCATCTGACTTTAAACCAGGTTCATCAACAACATTATCTGATTTAATATCAGATTTAGCAACATTATTACTTTCAGTTGGACCCATTGGATCCAACTTACTCGCGTTATAACTTACAATGAAGGAATAATTATTGAGAGCAGATGGGTTTCTGCCTCTTTTTACTCCTTTAAAAGTGATAGAATCAGGGATTTTATATCCGCCAATAGTAAAATCAGGTGTGGGAGCCGGCTCCCCAAAAGCAAAGATGTCCGGACATCTTTGCTTTTCACCTTCTATAATATTATTGATTGAACACTTGAGAGTGTCCAATACTTCAACATCAATAGGAGAGACTTTTGGTTTTCTCCCCTTTTTAACAACATAGTATTTGTGGAGGATATCCCACAATTTTTCTAGGTTAAAAACCGTAGTCAAATTGTGGAAATGTAACTCCTCCACATTCATATTAACATCGTAAATGATCCTTTCTCTCTCCTTAACATACTCATCATTGATGAAATCTATTGTCTTGGAGGAGAGAAAAGATTGCCCGTCGGCTTCAACATATTTTCTGATCTTTTCGATCAACTCACTAGAGGACTTTTTAAAATCACTCATTCTCGACTATTTTATGTAAAATTTTTTAATTAAGGTAATTCAATTTTTTAAAAAAATTTTTTTTTATTTTTTTTTAATGAAATTTTATAATAGATGGATTCTGTCTTGGTAAAAAGTATTAAAAGATTAATATATTGTGAATTGACTGTCTGTGGGAGTCAATAATGTAAATATTAGAAAAACATGTTATTGATGTATCAGAGCTTATACGGTTATTTACAAAAATATTAACATATATGATATAAATTAATTTAAATGATTGTCATGTTAAATTGAGAAAATAATAAATATATGATGTAGTAGCAGGTATAGTTAATTTATTAATGATAAATTAATGGAGATGGGATTGATGTATGGTAAATAACATGTGATTGAAAATAATGTTCAAATTATATCATCGATATAAGGTAAATTGATATTTACCATAGAATCGGTTATTGAGATAGAATTTATTAATAATAACATGTTTACTTTCCAAATGAAAATTTTTAGTATTAATCCTAACCTATCCTGATTTTATTCAAATGATTCTGTTTTAATTACAATTGAGACAAATAGATCTATTATGTTTATTGTATATTTAATAGTTTTTTATTTATTAATATAAAAAATTAAATTAATATATAAAACAAATATAATAGAAATTTTTAAGGATAAAATCAAATAGACTATAATAATATAATCAGGATAGTATTCATTCTGAAATGTAAATTTCGAGATAGGTTAGGATTAATACTGAAAATTTTACGATGGAATAATTTTATTAACATATAAATGAGCTTCTTATGGTTTATATAAGATATATAATTTTTTGGTTGTAACTGGATTAAATGCATATGTTTCTAATCATTCGAAATATAAATTCCTATGATTAAGTTACATTAATGGTAAAAAGTTTTCTCGTAAGAGAAAATTTTCAGTATTAATCCTAACCTATCTTCATTAATCTCAATTTAATTTGTTTCAATTACAGTCAGATCAAATAGACATATTGTATTTATTACATATTTAATAGTTTTTTATTTATTAATATAAAAAATTAAATTAATATATATAATAAATATACTGGGAATTTTTTAAGGATAAAATCAGATAGACTGTATTAATATAGATTAAATAACACTTGTTTGAAATTATAATTTTTGAGATAGGTTAGGATTAATACTAAAAATTTTCTCTTATGAGGAGTCTTTCCATTATTAATATAACCTAGTCTTAAAATTTTTCATAGAAAATAATTTTACCAATATATAGTTTAGATAGTTATAGATTATATTAACTAAATATGTTTCAATTATAACTAGATTAGATGAATATACTTATAATCATTTAGAATATAAAATTTTAGGATTGGGTTATATTAATAATGGAAAGTCTCTTCTTACGAGGAGACTTTCAGTATTAATCCTAACCTATTTTGATTTTTAATATTTTAATTTAACTCAGTTGTAGCTAAACCAAATAGACCTATTACATTCATTGTATATTTAATTAATTTTTTATTTATTAATATAAAAAAATAAATTAATATATAATACAAATATAATAGAATTTATTGAGGATAAATTAAAATAGACTATATTGATGCAGATTAAACGATACTCATTTGGGGTTATAATTTTTATTATAGGTTAGGATTAATACTGAAAAAATTTCTTAGAAAGAAGAACTAACAATATAGAGTTAAATTGATTGTAATTTAAATCAGATAAATAAATCTCAATTATAACAGTGTTAAATAGATATACTTATACATATTTAAAATATGAACTTTTAACATTGGGATATATTAGTATTGAAAAGTTTACTCTCATAAGAAATTTTTTCTGTATTAATCCTAACCTATCCTGATTTTATTCAAATAATTTTGATTCAATTACAATTGAGTCAAATAGACCTATTACATTCATTGTATATTTAATTAATTTTTATTTATTAATATAAAAAAATAAATTAATATATATATAAAATATAGTGGGAATTTATTGTGGCTAAATTAAAATGGATTATATAGATATAGGCTAAACGATATTCATTTTGAAATGTAAATTTTGAGATAGGTTAGGATTAATACTGATAAAATTTCTTAGAAAGAAGAACTAACAATATAGTGTTAAAATAGTTATAATTTAAATCAGATAAATAAATCTCAATTATAACAGTGTTAAATAGATATACTTATATACATTTAAGATATGAACTTTTAACATTGGAATATATCAATACTAAAAAGTTTACTTTCATAAGAAATTTTTTGTATTAATCCTAACCTATCCTGATTTTATTCAAATGATTTTGACTCAATTACAATTGAGTCAAATAGACTATTATATTTATTTGTATATTTAATAATTTTTTATTTATTAATATAAAAAAATTAATTAGTATATAAAACAAATATAATGAAAAATTATTGAGAATAAATTTAGATAGACTGTACTGATATAGGCTGAACAACATTAATTTGGAAATATAATTTTCAAGATAGGTTAGGATTAAATTGGAAGATTTTCTCTCTTGAGAAAATCTTCCAACATATAATTGAGCTAATCATGATATAAACCACATGAATATATTTCGGTTTTATTCACACAAATAAATATATTTAACATATTATAAAATGTTATTGTATCCCACACAGCGTGGTACAATTATAAAATGTTTACATCCTATATATTATAGTGATGACGACAATACACTTACAATATTTACAAGTGAGAATTAACATCGGTAATAAGCAATATGAGTAAATATCTTGTGAATATCTTGTACTAAATACAAGAATCTATGAGGTGTGATTATTACTAATATTAGTTATCATTTGTAAATTAGAGGAAGGTATTATTTCATTTCTCTGCACAGAAATGATTATCAAATATTTAGTGTGTGTATTTAATTCTAAATATCATAGTTATTATGTCGTATGAAATATACTGATAATATCACGTTAATCTTTACCATGATATTATTTTATGTTTATTGTCTGTATCATTCCGTTGTATTTTTCCGGTATTTTCCGGTATTTTCCAGGTTTTTTTCTGGAAATTTTCCAGAAATTTTTTAAGTTAAAAAAATTTTTATGTATAGAGATACAGAAAGTGTAAAATAAGGTACTTCCAAGACGCGTCCATTCCGTCTTGAAAGTGTACAAAATAGTGCTTTTTGAATGTTCTCAAAAAATTCCAGAAATCCTGGGAGTAAAAGGAGCTAAAAATTGCCATCTGGGGGAGCTAACAAACATTATCGATTTTTGTGTAATCTATTATAACGGTAAAATCTAGGAATAATCTGCATGTGTTTAAAATACACCATTTTTTAACGACAACATACAGCTTCAAAAATAAAACAATATGTTTTTATTTTTTTAATTGCAGAAAATAAAATGTAGTTTAGTATATGCAGTTCTCTGTCTGTTATTTCCATTGTTTCTAACATTAAAAACTAATGAAATGATAATTTGTAAAAATACCATATAAAGACTTTTATGATATCAATGGATGTCTTACAATATACTTTATACATGATGTTTAACAATTGACTAACATTAAAGTGAAATTTCTTTATTGTAAATTATATAATACATCCATAAAATGAAATGATTTTGTCTAAAATTTAAATTAATAAACCATATCAAAGAGTTCAGCATGAAACATTTAAAAGACAGTAATAACAAAAACATTAAATTATTAAATTCATGTTATCTTAACGACGTAGGTGAAGTAAGAGCTTTGATTTTTGAAGGAGTGAATGTAAATTATAAAAGCAATGGTGAAACATCTTTATTAAAATCTTGTAAGGCAAATGTATACATGAAAGATAAACATAATGTTAATATCAATATTGAAATAGTGAATTTATTGATAAAAAACGGTGCAGATGTAAATTATGAAAATGAAAAAGGAGAAACACCATTATTCATTGCTTATAAATATAAAAAGTATGAATTATTGAAATTATTGGTAGAGAGTGGTGCTGATATAAATCACGAGAATAAAAGAGGTTTTACGGTATTAATTGACGCATGTGAAGAGAACGATATAAAGTCTACAAAAATCTTATTGGAGATGGGCGCGAATGTCAATTATATAACTAAAAATGGTGATACTGCATTATTATCAGCTTGTGAAATGAGTACTGTTGGTATTAGCGTGGAATGTGTTAATCTGGATACAGAATTGATAAAACTTTTGATAAATCATGGTGCTGATATCAACCATAAAACTAGTATGGGTCGAACTATTTTTTATTCTATATTTGAATCATATAATAGTGATTTAATTAAATATATGATAGATTTATGTGATGATATTGAATGTATAGATAATCATGGTGAAACAATATTAAATCGGTGTTGTTATTATGTTAATGAAATTTCAGTAAAATTACTTGTAGATAAAGGTGCAAATGTAAATCATATAGATGATGATGGATATAGTCCATTAATTTATGCATGTCTACATGATAATGTAGATATGATTAAATGTTTATTGGAGAATGGTGCTATCCCAAATCATTCAAATAATACAGGATATACACCATTAATTTATGCATGTATGAATGGTAATGTGGAAGTTGTTAAATTATTAATAGATTACAAAGTAGACATTTACTATGTTAACAAAAACAATGATTGTGCTCTAACATATGCTTGTATTAATGATAATACAGAAATTGTGAAATTAATATTAAAAAGAGGTATTTGTGTAAAACATAATATTAATTACAATAGAATGTTCGTAATACCATCTTATTTGGGTCATTATAATATAATTGCTATGTTATTATGTGCTGGTTATAGTTATAAGCAGCTGAGTAAGCTTAACGACTTTAAAGATAAATTAATAGTGAACAGTTACCTCAGACGTAGACATGTATCACATATTGGTTATAATTTAGACGAAATTCTTAAAAATGTGGAATACGTGAATAAAATTATGTTTTTAGAATATGATTGTGAAAGAGATGTAAAATATAATATTTTAAGAAGGGAATTAAGAGAGCCAATAGCATCTGATATATTCTCGTATATTGTTCTAATTTCGGACGGTTATTTAAATTTTGGAAATGGTCTCCAATAGACATATTTTTATTTGCGATAGCGCATATAAATTATATGAGATGTATATGATATATTCTTAAAGTGAGATATTTTTAGTTAAAAATTTTAACTAAATATGGAAATACCAGGACACGATATTATAGAAGGTACAAAATTAGCAATCGCATGTTATAATGGAGATGTAGAACAAGTAAAGCTAATACTGAGAAATGGAGCAAATGTTAATTATTCAAATAATAATGGAAAAACTGCATTATTGTCAGCATGTGGGTTACACGTATTTAAAAGTTATGAATTTGACACGCTTACAAAATTTGATATAAATCTGGATATAGTTAAAATCTTAATAGATAACGGTGCGGACATCAATCATAAAGACAATAATGGAATGACAGCACTTATAGCATCATGTGGTAGAAAAAATTATGATGTAATGAGATTTTTAATAAAATCGGGAGCCGATGTCAATTGTAAAGATAAATATATGGATCCACTATTGTCATTAGCGTGTGAAAAAAATGATATTGAATCAGTTAAAATTCTCATAGAAGCTGGTGCCGATATTAATCTTAAAAATATTCAAGGTGAGACTCCTTTATCTTTCGCATGTTTCAATGATAACGTAGATTTAATAAAGCTTTTAATTGGGAATGGTGCTGATATAAATAGCAAAGATATAATTGGCAATACTCCATTTATGTCATCATGTAGTCATTCATCCATACATGTTGTAGAGGTACTTTTATCTTATGGAGCTGATATTAATACAGCGAATTATTATGGACATACCGGTCTAATGTATGCATGTATGGATGAAAAAATTGAATTGGTAGAATTTCTGATAGCATCAGGTGCGAATATTAATCATGTCGATTGTAACAATAATTCCGCATTAACATATGCATGTACAAATGGTTATTTAAAAACGGTAAAATTTTTGTTAAGAAAAGGTGCTGTAATAAATCGTAAAATTAATTATAACATAATGTTTATAATAGCATATCATAGAAAATTTATAAACATAATTGAAACATTAACATCTGCAGGATATGATTACGAAGAGTTATGTACTTACCATAAATTTGAAAAAAGCATAAATGTTGGAAATTATTTGAATGGTATAGAATTTCAACACTTTAGAGAACCAATAAACGAAGATGATTACTTAAGAAAACAAAAAGAAATCATACATTTAATGAAGTCATATGTTAAAAGTAAAAGGTATATGGATATAAAAAGAGAGTTATTTGAATCTACAGCGTCAGATATATTCTCATACATGGTTTTAATAACCGATAATTATTATGATTGTTAGACTAGATATTAATGACTGTCATGTTTTCGAATATTAATTATGTACAAATTGTATATAAAAAAACGAATTTATTATATACATATCTGACCATAATTTATTGATTTATTAAACAAGCAGATACTCATGTAGAATAATTATTTTTCCTATGCATTCAACGCTAGTTACTCTTATTTACAAAATAAATGTTACATTAAATAGGTAGATACCCTTTCTCTTATTTACAAAATAAATATTACATGAAATCAGAAGATACTCTACCTCTTATTTACAAAATAAATATCACATGAAATCAGCGGATACTCTACCTCTTATTTACAAAATACATATTACATTAAATAGGCAAATACTCTACCTCTTATTTGCAAAATAAATATTACATGAAATCAGAAGATACTCTATCTCTTATTTACAAAATAAATATTACATGAAATCAGTGGATACTCTACCTCTTATTTACAAAATAAATATTACATGAAATCAGTAGATACCCTACCTCATATTTACAAAATAAATATTACATGAAATCAGCAGATACCCTACCTCTTATTTACAAAATCAATTATTTACAAAAAATAAAGTTATATATATTCTATTTTACACGTTATAATTTTACCACAAGTCTGAACCAGTCCTCATCTTCTTTCCTTTCAACTTCCTTTTCCTATTTAGAGTACTACGGAAGTATCTATCTTTGTTTCTCTTCACAATATCACTGTTTTTATTCTTACTTCTATTACCCACATAATTTTCACGATAACTAACCAATTCACTCCTCACTGTGCGTATACGCTCATACATATTTATAATTAAATCATGGACTATTTCAATATATAATGTATTTATCTGATAAGAATTATTTGCATTACTAACATCACTACCAACATCACCACGATCATTACTATCGTCCTTCTCTATTAGACTATTAATTATCTCCGTTTCATGTATGTACGTATAAATATTGTCAACAATCATGTTTTCTGTGTTAAATGCATTAATATCCTCTACATCTGCTGAATTATCATCATATTGTGCATATATGTCTACTATATCTGAAATTTCATCAGTATCATTATTGCTATTACAGCTTGTATTATATTCATAATTATTATATGCATCAGTTTTAACGTTCATACTTTCCTCTACTGTATCTATAACCTCATCACTTACTCCATCGTCTATTTTTTCACACAACTCACTAACATCACTTAATTCATCAACCTCACTCATCTCGTCAATTTCACCCAAATCGCTAACTTCACACACATCACTCAACATATCAATTTCATCCATATCACTAATATCACTAATCTCACCAAACTCGCTCACTTCGTATATGACACTATTCTCATCAACTTTACTTGACTCACACAACTCACTCAACTCGTTCAATCTATCTATTTCACTAACTCCATCACTTGTCTCACTATCAACAACTTTTATCTCACTGACTTCTCTCACCTCATCAATTTCAACTTCACTAACAGGAACAACCACATCATCTGTATTCAATTTTGATTCATCTAAAGCATTCATCTGTACTAGTGCATTTCTTAAGATATCACTGATAATCTTATCATCTTTAAAGTTTTTCAAAAGCATATGCATTTCATCCACAGCATTTTTAACATTATCTGATTCAGTGTCAATATATCTACTGTTCTTTAAATTGGAGATCTCGTCAAAATTATCACTATTTTTAGCATTAGAATTCATTCGCTTATATTTATTCATGATCCTTTCCCTACGCGATACTGATTCACTTGGTTTAGTTAATTTTGAACATATCTCATCAATCCCGCTCAAAACAGTCTTTTCCCAGTTTTTCATGAGTATCTCGGATATTTTCTTATTTTCATCATTTAAATGATTAATTATTTTGTGAGCATGTCCAATCCATTGAACATATGATTTATCAGAATTATCAATAGTGTATTTGATCATATGTACTTCGAATAGATTTGGATTCACACGTAACATAATTTCATTATCCCACATGATTACCTCATTATCCTTTTTTGCTGTTGCTCCAATGTTTTCACTACCAAGCTGTCTACCTCTAGGAAGTTTATTATCTTCAATTTCTTGCTTCTCCTCAGCGGTCTTGTTCTTACTTCCTTCACGTCTACCTGGTTTAGATGATTTAATTGGTTTAACTGGTACTTTGTATGGTGATGGATTTACTAATGGTGTATTATAAAGTGGTACAGACGATTTAATTATTACTGGTGTTTTAGTTGATCCTGATAATGATGATGGCTTGTTAAACTTACTGAAACTGAATTTTGCTGGTTCAAATATACATCTATTCATCTCAACTTTTTTACTCGTATACACATTGATACTGGGTGTATAGACAATAGTTGAGGTCAATGTTATTGGTAATTCAGATTTGGGTTTAACATTAACAGCTGATTTAACTACTGGCTTTTTCTTCAGGATATCAATATGATATCCTAAATTACAGCATTCATTATTCCCGAGAATTGGTCCATCGGAATATTTATTAATTTCATTGATTGATTTGTTTTCAGACAAATCAATCTTAACAACATTATTATCTGGTTTTGAGCCAGATTTATTAACAACATTAATACTTTCAGTTGGACCCATTGGATCCGACTTACTCGCGTGATAGCTAACAATAAAGGAGTAATTAGAAAGAGCAGATGGTTTTCTGCCTCTTTTTACCCCTTCAAAGGTAATAGTATCAGGGATTTTATACCCTCCAATCATAAAGTCAGGTGTGGGAGCTGGCTCCCCAAAAGCAAAGATGTCTGGACATCTTTGCTTTTCACCTTCAATAATTTTATTTATTGAACACTTCAAAGTGTCCAATACATCAGTATCAATAGGGGAAACTTTTAGTTTTCTCCCCTTTCTAACAACATTTACTTTGTGGAGGATATCCCACAATTTTTCCAGGTTGAAAACCGTGGTTAAATTATGGAAATGTAATTCCTCCACATTTCTAACAACATAATATTTGATCTTTTCCCTTTCCTTGACATACTCATCATTGATGAAATCTATTGTCTTGGAGGAGAGAATAGATTGCCCGTCGGCATCAACATACTTTTTGATCTTTTCGATCAATTCTCTAGAGGATGTATTAATATCACTCATCGCACAACTATTTAATATCAAATTTTTTATTTAAGATATTTCAATTTTTTAAAAAATTTTTTAAATTAATTAAATATGAAAATTTGCTATTATTGAGTTTAATGTGAATTGAAAATGTGGATGTAAACAATATTATGAGATAATCAATTGTATTGATAAATAATATAAACATTAAGAAAAAAATATTTTGATAACACAGTAGAATTTACATAATAATTATTATTAATGTCTATTTGTTTATACATACGTGGAATAATAAATTGATGTTTTAAACTTATGAAGGTATTGAATATATGATGTGGATCAGACATGATTAATTTATTACTGATAAATTAATAAAGATATAGATGGTGTTGAACGTATAAAATTAATTTTTAAATTAGATTTAGATTGTGATATTGATACTTGACAATTCATATTTATTTATGAGTATCATTTTTATATAAGGATAGATTTGGGTTAATATGTTAATTCTAACAATGAAAATTTTCAGTATTAATCCTAACCTATCCAGATTTTATTCAATTTATTTTGATCCGATTGTAATTGATCCAAATAGACCTATTATATTTATTACATATTTAATGCTTTTTTATTTATTAATATAAAAAAATAAATTAATATATAAAATAAATATAACAGGATTTTTTTAGAAATATATTCAGATACACTATATTAATATAGAATAAATAATGTCAATTTTACAATGTAATTTTCAAGATAGGTTAGGATTAACACTGAAAAATTTCTTGAAAGAAAATCTTATTAACATACAAATGGATTAATCATAATTTATATCAGTTAAACAAATTCATATTTGGAAGCGAATTAAATTTATATGTTTATAATCACTTAAAATGTATGTTTTTAAGATAATGTTACATGATACTGAAAAATATTCTTATTGTAAGGAAATTTTCAGTATTAATCCTAACCTATCTTGATTTAGCTTAAATTTTTTGTTACAATTCTAATTGAGTCAAATAGACTTATTGTTTTTATTGTATATTTAATAGTTTTTTATTTATTAATATAAAAAATTAAATTAATATATAATATAAATATACAAAGATTTTATTTGGAATAAATTCAATTAGACTATATTAGTGTAATCTGAACAGTATCAATTTATCAATACAACTTTTGAAATAGGTTAGGATTAATACTGAAAATTTACTTGAAAGATATAAGTTATTAATATATAGGTGGATCGTTTATAATTAATATCTATTAAATGAATTTTTAATTATAACTGAATCGAATACATATGTTTTTAATCATTTAAAATGTAAGTTTTTAAGATAATGTTATATTAATATCGAAAAAATTTTTATTATAGGGTAATTTTCAATATTAATCATAGCCTATCTTGATTTAGCTTAAATTATTTTGTTACAATTCTAGTTGAGTCAAATAGACATATTGTTTTAATTATATATTTAATAGTTTTTTATTTATTAATATAAAAAAATTAATTAGTATATAATATAAATATATAAGGAATTTTTTAAGAATAAATCTGTATATATTATATTAGTATAGTCTAAATAATGTCAATTTTAAAGTGTAATTTTCAAGATAGGTTAAGATTAACACTGAAAATTTTTCTTCGAGAAGAAACTTTTAGAATTGATAAAATACAGTTTTAAAAATTTACAATCTTAATGTTTATAAATATATTTATTTAATCCAGTTATAATTGAATTTTATATAACTACTACAAATTATAACTAATTCATCTATATAATAATATATTTCATTCCTTAGATAAATTTTCAGTATTAATCCCAACCTATCTTGATTTAATTCAAACAGTTTTGATACAATTCTAATTGAGTCAAATAGGCTTATTATTTTATTGTATATTTAATAGTTTTTTTTATTTATTAATATAAAAAAATAATTAATATATATATAATAAATATAATAAGAATTTTTTTTAAGAATAAATCAAGATATACTGTATTAATGTATGAAAAATAATATTAATTTATTAATGTAGTTTTTGAAATAGGTTAGGATTAATACTGAAAGTTTCCTTGATGAAAGAAATTTATCAATATATAAATAAACTGGTTATAATTTAAATTGATAAAACTAGTTTAAATTACAATTGAATAGGACGGATATATTAATAATCATTTAAAAAATAAATTTTTGACATTATTTTACATTGATAATAAAAAGTTTCTTTTTCATGGAAAATTTTCAGTATTAATCCTAACCTATCTCGATCCAATTCAAATTATTTTGATATAATTCTAGTTAAGTCAAATAAATATATTGTATTTATTACATATTTAATAGTTTTTTATTTATTAATATAAAAAAATAAATTAATATATATAACAAATATACAGGAAAATTATTGATTATAAATTCAGACAAACAGTACTGATGCAGCACAAACAATATCAATTTGATACTGTAATTTTTGAGATAGGTTAGGATTAACACTGAAAATTTTACTTGAAAAATGGAATTATCAACATGTAGTTAAACCATCATAATATAAAAAATCCGAACATATTTCACTTATAATCCTTCTAAATAGGTATATTTAACATGATGTAAAATGTTGCTATTATATTATTGTATAATGCTGTTACAAAATGTTTATACTTCACATGTTATGATGATGTCGATAATACTCATCCAATGTTTACAAATAATATCTAATATTGGTAATATGTAAAATATGTGGGGGTCTCAACAAAATTTTATGTATGATGCAGGATTTTGTGGGTGTTGGAACCATGTTAGTATATTTAATTTTGTTGCAGATTTAGTACCTCAAAGAGTGGTTATTACCAATGACAATTATTTCCCTTCAAATTGGAGGAAAATATTGTTCTAATTTTCCATACAAGAATGATTACTAATACATCACACATATATTTAATCCACACTTATATGATTTTTATATCTTACGGAATACAGAACAAATATCCATGTTAACAACAATCTTGGAATTACCTCATATCCTGCTCATCACAACATTTTGTTATATTTCTCAGAATTTTTCCCAGAAATTTTCCAGAAAACTTTTTAAATTAAAATATTTTTTCTGTATATGTATACAGAAAGTATAAAATAAGGAATATTTGAGACACGTCCAACCCGTCTTGAAAGTGCTTAAATTAGTGCTTTTTTGAATGTTCTCAAAAAATTCCAGAAATCCTGTGAGTGAAAAAGTGTAAAAAATGACATATGGGATGCTTACTAATAACATCAAAAATTGAACAATCTGTTATAACGGTATGATGTGATAATAATATACATATGTTAAAAATATACTGTTACCATGACAATAACACACCGTGTCAGAAATAAAAACAATATATTTTTATTTTTAATATCTCAGAATGGAATGGAATGTTATCGTGCGTTAAAAATAACATACATATATGTATATCATACAATCTTTAATTTTTATATCATCTAATTTTAAGACATCAAGAATGCTGGATGTAAAATTATATAGAATTACTGTCGATAATTAACAAAGATATTACACAATATTTCCTTATAATGTCAATAATATAATCTATAACGTACTTTATAAAATATCTATATATGATATTATAAAATATCATTAGTATAATACATAATATAGTTTATAAAATACAATTGTCTTAAAAATCTAATATTTTTAAGACTGTATTAGTACATCCTAAATATTATCAATTTGGAAGTATAATTTTCAGCATAGGTTAGAATTAACACTAAAATCTTTTTGCAAGATAATTTTATAATCATGTAAATGAACCAACTATAATTTATACCATTCATATGAATTATTAATTATAATTCAACTAAATTTATATATCTGTAACCATTTAAAATATAAAATTTTAAGATTATATTACGTTGATATTAAAAAATTTTCTTATAAGAGGAAACTTTCAGTGTTAATCCTAACCTATCTTGATTTTATCCAATCTATTTTGACTCAATTATTGTTAATTCAAGTAAATATATTTTATTTACTATATATTTAATGTTTTTTATTTATTAATATAAAAAAATTAATTAATATATATAATAAATATAATAGGAATTTATTATAAATAAATTCAGATAGACTATATTAATATAGTATAAATGACACCCTTTTAAAAGTATAATTTTTAAGATAGGTTAGGATTAATATTGATAGTTCTCCTCTTATAAGAAGAACTATCAACTTATAATTGAATTAATTTTAAGTTAAATCTCTTAGAATGAAATTTTTTAGTGTTGATCCTAACCTATCTTGATTTAATACAAATTAATTTGAAACAATTTTCATTGAGTCAAATAGACATGTTTTATTTATTATATATTTAATAGTTTTTTTATTTATTAATATAAAAAATTAAATTAATATATATAATAAATATAATAGGAATTTATTATAAATAAATTCAGATAGACTATATTAATATAGTATAAATGACACTCATTTAAAAGTATAATTTTCAGGATAGGTTAGGATTAATATTGATAGTTCTCCTCTTATAAGAAGAATTATCAACATATAATTGAATTAGTTTTAAGTTAAATCTCTTAGAATGAAATTTTTTAGTGTTGATCCTAACATATCTTGATTTAAGACAAATTAATTTGTAACAATTTTCATTGAGTCAAATAGATATATTTTATTTATTGTATATTTAATATTTTTTATTTATTAATATAAAAAAATTAAATTAATATATATATAATAAATATAATAGAAATTTATTATCAGTTAATTCAGATAGACTATATTAATATAGTAAAAATAACACTCATTTAAAAGTATAATTTTCAGGATAGGTTAGGATTAACATTGATAATTGTCTTCTCACGAAGAAAACTATTTACATATAATAGAACCAATTTTAAATTAAATTACTAAAATGAAAAATTTCAGTGTTAATCCTAACCTATTTCGATTTAATACAATTTACCTTGTAACAATTTTCATTGAGTCAAATAGATATATTTTATTTATTATATATTTAATGTTTTTTATTTATTAATATAAAAAATTAAATTAATATATATAATGAATATAATAGAAATTTATATTCAATGATTTTGGATAGATTATATTGGTGTAGTATAAACAGTAATCATTTGAAAATACAATTTTCAGGATAGATCAGGATTAATATTGATAAATCTCTTAACAAAAGAGATTTATCAACATACAACTGGATCAATAATAACCTACATTATAAAAATATGTATTATTCATATATGGATAGAATAAATTTATTTTAACACTCTATCATTTATAATTATTATCTGTATGTATTCTAATGTAATTTCTGTATATGATAAATTCATTTCTACAATAACATGTTTATATCTCTAATATCAATTCATTAATTTGCTATGGACAGATTTTCGTTAATTTTCACATTATTAATGTGAAACTTGTAAATCATTATTTTCTACCATGTATAAAATTCCTCTTCCCATAATTTTGGAAGATTACCATTAACATTGTGTCTGAGTTCCATATTTTGAAATAATTATACAACGTGATAATATCCATATTTTTTAATAATCATAAGTGCTATATCATTTTGCTTTTTCATATTATCAATTTTCTCTTTATTATTGGCTCTATCTACATTATATGCTCTTATTCTCTCCAATCTATCATCTAATAATAATTTTATAGTTTCTTTATATCCACGATATGATGCAGCATATAAAGGTATATGTCCTCTATTATCTTCTTTTTCTGTATCTATTCTTTTATCATTTATTAAAAGCTTCATTATATCCACGCGTCCAAAAGTACAAACAAAGTAAAATGGGGTTATACCAAACTCATCTGTTTTATTAAAATCAGTTTTATTATTGTTTAAGAATAATTTAACAATCTCTGTGTACCCTAGAGAACAGACAGAGTGGAATGGTGTTCTACCATTTTTACCTGTTACGTTAATGTCAACTTCTTCATCTTCCATTAAAATTTTCACAGTCTTATAATTGTTGATTAAACAAGCTATATGGAAATCAAATGTTTTAATATTATTGTATATAATAGGCTTTGCAAATGTAGCACTTGACAAAATATCCATGTCTGTTAAAACTGCGTTTAAAATGAATAAGGGTTAATATGTTGATTTTTTTTTAATAAAAAAATGAATAATTTACATATTTATTACTGTATTAAATTTATTTATGGATAGTTTGTCAAGGAAAAAATATCGAAAGTGGAAATTTACATGTATTTAAGTTATAAAAAATAAAAATTAGAACTTATAACTTAAATGGAAGAAACGAATAATAACCAAGAAGTCACCGATGACATTAAAACAATTAAAGAATTGATCATATCAGGAGATGTTGATTATGAAGACGATAATGGTAACACTCCTATTATGTATGCATGTTATACCAATAATATACAACTGTTAGAATTATTGATAAATAATGAGGCGAATGTAAATTATATCAATAAGTATGGTTATACTCCATTATTGTATGCATGTGACAATAACAATTTGGAAATAGTAAAAATTTTGATAAAAGCGGAAGCTGATGTCAATTATAATGGTAATAATAAATTATCATTATTGATACGCGCATGTAAGATTAACAACTTACAATTAGTTAAAATATTATTAAAAGGAGGTGCTGATATCGATAGTGTGGATGAAAATGGAAGAACTGTGTTATTTTATGCATGTGATAATAAAAACCTAGAGTTGATAAATTTGTTATTGAATAAAGGTGCTGACATTAATCATGCAGATGAAAAAGGAAATACACCATTGTTAAGTATATGTTATAACGCACATGAATACACTGATGAAGAAATGATAAAATTATTATTAAGAAGAGGTGCTGATGTTAAACATCTTAATAAATATGAAGAAACAGCATTATCTCGTTTATGTTGTAGCGAATATATAGATTATGAAATGGTGGAAATTTTAATAATAGCAGGTGTAGACGTGAACAATAGAGATTGTGAAAATAATACAGCACTTTTAATAGTATCTCAAAGGGAAGATGGCTATATGGATGTAATTAAAATGTTGGTTGAAGCAGGTGCGAAAGCAAAAAGTGATAACCCTGAGTATGAATGTATTCTTACCAATGTATGTAATGATGTATGTTCTGATGCTGACACTATTAAAATATTATTGGATGCTGGAGCTGATAAAAATATCGATTATGAGGACAGAAACGGTAAAATTCCTCTACTATGTGCAGCTAATAATAATGATATGGATATAGTAAGATTATTGATCAAAAGGGGAGCATATGTAAATAATACAAACAAAATATGGGAATCGGCAATCTTACATGCTGTGATTAATAATAATTTGGACATGGTGAAATTTTTGGTAGATAATGGGGCTAATATTGAAGAAGAAGATAGAAGTGGAGATACAATGTTATTGTGTTCAACTTCACCTTGTAGAATAGAAATAGCAAAATATTTAATAAACAAAGGAGCTGATATTAATCGTGTGAGTTTTTATGAAAAATCATCATTGTTGATGAGAGCATGTGTGGATAATAATTTGGAATTAATCAAACTTTTATTGGATATGGGTGCATATATTAATTATAAGAATGAAAATGGAGATACAGCATTAATATTATCATGTTATCACAAACATATTGATGTTGTGAAAATACTCTTAAAATACAAACCTGATATGAATATCATGAATAATAAAGGATATTCAGCATTAATGTATACATTAATTATATTTCGTAGAGTTTACGAAAATAGTGAAGAGAATATAAATTTTGATTTGGTAAATTTATTAATAAACGAGGGGGCTGATATCAATATCGAAAATGATAAAGGACAAACATGTTTAATATATTTATGTACATATAATAAGATTGAGTTGGCTGATTTTTTGATAAATAAAGGGGCTGACATAAACTATGTCAACAAGGAAAATGACACAGCTTTAACATTTGCCAGTACAAAAGGACATGTTAAAATAGTAAAATTGTTATTATTGAAAGGTAACTCTTTAAATTTTAAAGTTAACTATAACACGTTATTTATAGTGGCTTATTCGCAGGATGAAATAGAAATAATTAAAATACTAACATCAGCAGGTTATGATTACACAGAATTATGCAAATATCATGGAACAAATAATATATCTAGTATAGGTAGTTATATAAAGAATATATCTGTAAATATTAGTTATCCCAATTCAAATACACAAGGATTACCTAGATTGAAATTTATGGGTTATATGGATGAAAATGAAAAGTTGAAATATCAAAAAGACGTAATTAAATTAGTAAGTGATTACAAGAAAACTGAAGAATATATTCAAAACAAGAATTATGTTTATAAAGAAATAGCTTCCGATATTTTTAGTCAAATGGTGATGATATCCGACAATTATTTTTCTTTGCGCTCGCGCAAAGACACATTTTGAATCAATTTAACGAACATACAAGTTTGATAAACTTGTGTAAAATAATATACTTTCATGTATGATGTAAAACGGGTAAACTGTATAAAATGAAAAATGAAATTTAAAAAAAATCAAAAAATAATAAATTTACGAGACGAACATGGAATTATATGAAGGAGACAGAGATTACGAAGGTATGGCATTGGTGGAGTTATGTTATCTCAACATGTTAAACGAAGCTATATCATTAATTGGGAGAGGAGCTAATGCAAATTACGACTACGACGGTGAAACACCATTATCAAAAACATGTGAATCTGTTTTAGATGAGGAGGATCAGTCAGACATTGATAAAAATACAGAGTTAGCAAAAATACTGATAGAAAATGGAGCGGATGTTAATTTTGTGAATTATAAAAAAAGAACACCATTGTTATTAGCATGTATAAATAAAAGACATAATTTGATAAAACTCCTAGTGGAAAACGAGGCTGATCTTTATCATGAAAATTCTAATGGTCTGAACGTATTATTACATACATGTTGTGAGGATGATATTGAAACTATCAAAATTTTGTTAGAGATGGGTATGGACATTAATTATAAAAATAAACATGGAGTTACGCCACTACTTTCTGCTCTTGGGTTGAGTTGTGATACTAAAGAAATAAATGAAAAAGAAATAGATATGGATATGATAAAATTTTTGATAGCTCACGGTGCTGATGTCAACTACAGATGTAACAAAGATATAACTGTTCTATCCACTTCATTTGAACAAGACAGTGAAGAGCTGGTAGAATTTATGGTAAATATATGTGATGATATTGAGTGTATTACTAGTAAAGGAAACACAATGTTGATAACCCAGTGTAAATATGGTAATATTGAATCTGTAGAAAAACTTATTAAGAAAGGGGCAAATATAAATCATGTGAACAATGAAGGATTAACACCATTCATGTATGCATGTATAAGTAGAAATATAGACTTGGTTAAATTGTTAATTGACAATGGAGCAGATATTAACTACGTCAACAGGGATAATAATAGTGCTCTAACATATTTATGTTCCAATTGTAAAAATGGGATTATGGAATTGTTATTAAGAGTGGGTGTAAATATGAACAATAGAATAAACTGTAATAGAACGTTTTTAGCTGCCATTTATATGAAAAATGTCCTCGGTATCATATCACTATTTTGTGCTGGTTATAGTTATAACGATTTAGGCAAATACAATACATTTGAGAAAAATGCAATCTTGTATGAGAATCATGAACATGTGAGTGTTAATCTTTTTGGTAAATATATGGAGAAAAAAAGAATATAATGTAAATAGAGAAAAAATATTACGTTTGGAAGAAGATTTTTGTAAAAATGACAAATATTCTGAATTAAGAAAAAAATTGTGCGAACGTATAGCATCCAGCATATTTTCATGTATGGTGTTAATTTCTGACGATTATTATAATTTTTAAGGTTGATTTATAATCATACATAACCATAATAAATATTATTCTAATTATATACGAATCGTATGTAATATATTTAAAGGTCCTATTCAAAATAATTAAATTAAAACTTAAACAAAAATTAAATTAATTTTTGCTTAAACATGGAGCCATTAAAATCGTCTACGTCACAATTAATGTATTTATGTGAAATAAACGATATACAATCTGTGAAAAATATATTAGAGACAAATAAGGAGGATATAAACAGTGTGGACAGAGATTATCATACATGTTTATTTGCAGCATGTATAAATATAAACATTGAGTTGGTAGAATTGTTATTGGCCAACGGTGCTGATATTAATCATCGAAATATTGATTGTGAATCTGTTATTATGATTACATGCAGATTGTATGAAGATATTAAAGACGATTATAAATGTAGTCAATTAAAAAAATTGATTAAACTTTTGATAGCAAAAGGTGCGGATGTCAATCAGGATGATATATTTGAAAAAACTACATTGTTACACATGATTGATCTAAATGATCATATTGACATAATAAAAATATTATTAGATTCAGGAGCAGATGTCAATCATTATGGTGGTGATGGTGAAACTGCATTAATAAAGGTATGTTGTGGTCTCAATGTTAACATAGAACTGGTCAAACTTTTATTGGAATATGGAGCTAATGTAAATCATATATGTTTTCGTCATGGAACACCTTTATCAATAGCACGTAAAAAATCAAATTTGAAATTAATAAATCTTTTGGTAGCATATGGGGCTAATACATCTGAGTAATCCATTTATACAAAACATTTTATGTATTTTTTTACCAATTGTAACTAATACAGTTTAAAGTGAGATATAATATTCGAAAAAATAAATAAAAAAAATTTTTTTATTTATTCAACAGTTGGAGAATGAGTAAGAGGACCGATATTTTCAAGGTTACAGATGGTGAGACTCAACTGATAAACATGTGCCGTAGTAATAATATACAATATGTGATGAAATTATTGAATCTATGTCCCAATATCCCAAAATCATATATTAACCATGCTAATAACAAAGGTAATACAGCATTATTTTATGTTTTATCCAATAAAAATTTGGAATTAGTAAAATTGTTGCTAGACAAAGGGGCGGATGTTAATCACGTTAATAATAATGGAATGACGGTTCTATTCTACACAATATTTAATAAAAAATTAAAGTTGACAAAATTATTGCTGGACGAAGGTGCTGATGTTAATCATGTAAGTGATACAGGAAAAACACCTATATTTTACGCAGGATACAAAGAAGATTTAAAAATGGTTCAATTATTGATAGATAGAGGGGCGAATATCAATCACACAAATAGATATAATCAAACGTGTCTGTTTCATTGTTATAATAATACAGAAATTGTAAAATTATTAATATGTAAGGGAATAGATGTGAATCATAAGGATCATTTAAAATATAGTCCACTGTCATATATTTCTAATGAAGAGACTGGTTTGAATATGGCAAAATTATTGGTGGAAGCAGGTGCGGACGTAAATAGTCTTAATGAATATGATAGTACAGCATTATCACTTGCTTGTGATAGTTGTAATTTAAAAATGATAGAATTTTTAATTAAAAGTGGAGCTGACATCAACTTTAAAGACAATGAAGGGGATACACCTCTGTTAATTGTAGTTAGAAAGAAATATATCAATGTGATAAAAATTTTAGTAGAGAATGGTGTAAATGCTAACCATGAAAACAATCGCGGTCTTACTCCGTTACATGGAGCATTTTATAATAAAAATTTAAAAATTATTAAATATTTGCTGGACAACGGTGCCGACCCAAATTATGAAAATAAAGAGGGTACAACCATATTATCCCTAGCTTGTAGAGATTATAATATTGATATGGTGAAAATTTTAATAGAAAAAGGAGCCAATATTAATCATGTTAATAAACGTAAGAATACTGTTTTAACAGAAATATGTGTTTCGCACACAAGATCTAATTGTAATGACTATGAATTTGTAAAATTTTTGTTGGATATCGGTGCTGATATTAACTTTCAAGATATTAATGGTGATACTCCATTGATATTATCGTACAAATCGCGTAGACAATACAACAAGTATTGTATTGTCGGGGCATTATTAGAATATAATCTTGATGTTAATATAAAGAGCAATGATGGTCAAACAGCATTAATATATGCATGTGAGAAAGCGGATATAGAAATAATTGAACTACTTGCTTCAAGAGGAGCTGATTTCAATTGTGAGAACGATTCTGGGGAAACTCCACTCATGTATTCGTGTCGACATAAGCATGTTGATATATACAAAGAGTTGGTGAATTATGGAGCTGATATTAATTATGTTAATAAATATGGTCATACTGCATTGTTTGAGGCTTGTACTTATGAAAACATTAATTTGGTAAAATTCTTCATAGAGGAAGGAGCTGATATAAATCAGTTGAGTAAGATAAATGTCAACGCATTTATAGAAACATGCAGTTATGGATATATTAATATAATACATCAGTTGCTATCTAACAATGTTCATATACTTGTCAAACATTTATTAGATAACGGCACAAAGATAAACCGTATAGACAAATCTGGAAATACTGAACTTTTGTTCACATGTAAGATGGATACAAAAAATAGTCTCGATTGTAATGTAAAAATGAGCATAATAAAACTGTTAGTACAAAAAGGTGCATATATTGATCATAAGAATCTTTCAGGTGAATCTTCTATTTACATAATATGTCTAATGTTTTCAAAATATCCTGAATTATGTTATGAATATTATAATATACTAAATTTTTTGATAGAGTCAGGTGCTGATGTTAATCCTAAAGATTTATTTGGTCTTACTCCTTTAATGCATGCATGTAGTGAAGGTGATATGAAATTGGTTATAGCATTGATATCAGCGGGTGCTGATGCAAATCAATGTGATAATAGAGGAAATACTCCATTATCATATGCGTGTTGCCGTCGTGATCTTGGTATGGCAAAATTATTAATAAATACGATCTTCAAATCCGGACAATCAATAATGAATTTTGAGGCTTTATTTTTGAGTATATGCTGCACTTGTGATGATAAGATAAATTTTGTGGAACTTTTTATAGAAAATGGAGTTGATATCAATCATACTGATTTTATGGGAAATACAGCTCTGGGTCTATCATGTCACTCAAAAAGTACTGAAATTTCAAAATTATTGTTAAAACACAATGTAAATGTTAATACTGTGAATAAAAAAGATTTAACACCACTAATTTCAGCATGCAAAAATGGAAATTTAGAAATTGTAACTTTGTTGGTAGAAAAAGGAGCAGATATTAATTATGTTAACGATAACAATGACTCAGATCTGACATATGCTTGTCTGAATAATCGGGTAAATGTTGTTAAATATCTCATTTTGAAAGGGGCTGTCATAAGCAATAAAATTAATTATAATACAATTTTTATTTTATGTTATTATTCAAATCATTTTGATATTATTAATATTTTAACATCGGCGGGTTATGATTATTCAAAACTATGTAAAAATTTTAACTATGTTAAATTCTTAGACATAAGTCGTTATAAAAGCATGTATTTGATAAATTTAAAAAATGATACATCCATAAACGATGATGATTATATTTATTATAGAAATATGATTATTAATATGATAAATAGGTATAGAAAAAGCAAAGAATATATTCATCTTAAAAGAGAGTTTTGTGAACCAGTAGCTTCTGACATATTTTCGTGTATAGTTTTAATCTCTGATGATTATCATAGGATAAAATTATGATTATGAAAAATTTACAGTGTAAATTTTCCAAAAATACAATAAACATAATTTAATAGAAGGTGTGAAATGAATAATAAAAAACTTGATAATTTAGATTTAGACAGTACAAATGAATTAGGAGAAACTACTCTTATGAATGCCTGCCAGAATGGAGATTATGAATTTGTTAAACATTTGTTAGATATTGGTGTTAATGTAAACCGTGTAGTTAAATCTGGAAACACTGCACTTTTATCAATATGCAGGATGGATACAAAAAATAGTAATGAATGTGATATAAAAATGAACATAATAAAATTGTTAATACATAAGGGAGCACATATTAATCATAAAAATTATTTTGGGGAATCTTCTATTTTTATAACATGTTTAATGTTTTCAAAGTACCCTGAATTATGGTGTGAATATTACGAAATATTAAAATTTTTGGTAAAGTCAGGTGCTGATGTTAACTCCAAAGATGTATTTGGTTCCACTCCTTTACTATATGCATGTAGTAAAGGTGACATGAAATTAATTATAATATTGATATCTGTAAGAGCTAACGCAAATCATTGTGATGATAAGGGAAATACTCCAATATCATATGCATATTACCGTCATGATCTTGATATGGCAAAATTATTAATAAATACAATCTCTAAAACTGGTCAATCAATAATTAAACTGGGGAATTTATTTTTAAAGGCATGCTCCACTTGTGGTGATGAATTAAATTTTGTGAAACTTTTCATAGAGGGGGGAGCAAACATTAATCATGTTGATGAATTGGGAAATACTGGTTTAAGCATAGCATGTTACTTTGAGAATATCGAAATTTCAAAATTATTATTGAAACAGAAAGTAAATGTTAACACTGTGAATATAAAAGATTTAACACCACTAATGACTGTGTGTAGATGTGGAGATTTAGAAATAGTAAGTTTATTGGTAGAATCGGGAGCAGATATTAATTATATTAATAGAAATAATGATTCGGCTCTAACATATGCATGTTTAAACAATCGGATAGATGTGGTTAAATTTCTCATTTCAAAAGGAGCTGTCATAAGCAATAAGATTAATTACAACACGATTTTCATTTTATGTTACCATTTACAATATTTTGATAATATTAAGATTTTAACCTCAGCAGGCTATAATTATTTAGAACTGTGCAAATATTTTTACGACGATAGGTTGCTAGATTTGACATATTACATAAGAATGTGTTTGATTGATTTTGACATTAGCACGTCTATAAGTGATCGTGAATATGAGAACTATGAAAAAGGTGTAATAAAGATGATAAATGAGTATAAGGAAAGTAAAGAGTATATACATCTTAAAAGAAAGTTTTCCGAACCTGTAGCATCCGACATATTTTCATGTATTGTTTTTATTTCCGATAATTATTACAATACTAAGACTAAATTGTAAATTGTAAATTGTGAATTGGTCTAACCATGTTATGCACAAATTGTGTGTAATCGTTGATATGGACATTAAAATGAACTAATTTTATTGAAAATTTCATTTAAATTATAAGTATAAACAAGATGGATTATTTATATATATGTGGTGATAGGATGATGTTACATAGACATGTTGATGATGCTGAAAAGAACATTGATACTTTAGATATACATCATGTTGACGAAAATGGTGACACTATATTAACACTAGCATGTAACTGTAATAGAATAAAATTTGTGAAATTTTTGGTAGATGCTGGCTCTAACGTAAATCATGTGAATAATAAAGGACTATCACCGTTATACTATGCAGTTACCAACGAAAATATTGAGTTGATAAATTTTCTAATAGAGAAAAGAGCAAATATAAATTTGATATTTAATAAAGACGACAATTTTTTAACATTCCTCAATGTTAATAACAATAATATTAAAAAAATATTAATATCAGCTGGTATTAATATTAATCATGTGAACAAAAATGGGAGGTCTCCTCTTTTAAGAGAATGTGGAGTGAAAACAAGTAAAAAATGGGGCATAACTTATGGTGATAATATTGATATAATTAAATTGTTAATTGAAAGTGGTGCAGATGTTAATCATGCGAATAGGAAGGGAGAAACTTCACTTTTAAAAGAATGTGGTCTAGCAACAGGTGTAGAGGGAGGTACAACTTATAATAAAAATATGGAAATTATAAAATTATTGGTGGAGAGCGGTGCTGATGTTAATTATGAAAATATTAAAGGGGAAACTGTGCTCTCAAGAGCATATAAATCAGATAAAGTTCGTAATGAAAAAGTTTTGACTAGAGAAGAGGTTGATATGATAAAATTTTTAATAAAGAATGGTACTGACATCAATCATGTATATGATAAGAGTAATACTATCCTTTTGTATGCATGTAAAGACGGTAATCTAAAATTGGCAAAATTTTTAATAGAATTTGGTGTTGATGTAAATCATGTTAATAGTAATGGTAATACAGCATTATTATACATATGTAGGTTAAGCAACAAATTTTATACTAAACATGCTGATGTTGAAAATGTAGAGATAATCAAGTTACTAATATCTAAAGGAGCAAATGTAAATCATGTAAACAAAAAAGGCAATTCGGCTCTATTACATTTGTCTGATTTCGAGAATATTGAATCTATTAAAGTTTTAATTGAACATGGTGCTGATATAAATTATAGAGATAAATATGATAATACTTTATTCATTAAAGCATGTAGATATGATAACATTCCCTTAGTAAAATATTTATTGGATCACTCTATAGATATTAATGCTGAAAATGGTTATGGCCACACCGGCCTGATATATGCTTGTATGCAAGACAATGTAGATTTAACAAATTTATTAATAGAATCTGGTGCAAATATTAGACATGTTAATAAATTCAAGGATTCAGCCCTAACATATGCATGTTCTAATGGATTTATGGAAATTATCAAAATATTATTGCTTAAAGACAGGGAAATAAATCTTAATGTTAATTACAATACTTTGTTTACTCTAACATATTATTATGATCATAAAGATGTGATAAAATTATTGACATCAGCAGGTTATGATTATGAATCATTATGTAATAATTTTGAGATTAATTTTGAGAGTGATGAATTCATATGTTTATCTTTGTATTATTATGACGATTTTGATATGGATTCATCAGTTCATAACTGTGAAGAAATATTGACAGATTCACAATGTGGATATATTGAGAGTAATGGAATGAAAGATGAAATTTTAAAAATGATAAGAGAGTTTAAAGATAGTGAGGAATATGTTAAGTTGAAAAATAGCTTATATAAAACAGGCGCCTCTGATATATTTTCATGTATTGTGTCTATCTCCGACGAATATATGAAAATTAAGTAATTATACATTATAATTAAATTTTTATTGTATACAAATTGTATATAGTTTACAAAAACTATGCCATTTATTTTTAGAATTTTTTGAAATAAATCGCAAAAAAGATTAATAAAACAATTGTTAAGGCATGGACTTTGTAGATATTGTTTTTAATATTCATAATATAGAAGTGGAAACACTAATAAATGGACTTGACATCAATCATGAAGATGAAAATGGTGACACGCATCTAATCACAGCATGTTAAAACAATATGTTAGAATTTGTGAAAGGCTTGGTAGAAAAGGGGTTAAATATAAATCATCAAAATAAGGGAGATAGAACGCCTCTATATTATGCAATTTCGAATGAAAATGTTGATATTGTAAATTTCTTAATCGAAAACGGTGCAGATGTCAATATTATATTTGATGGGGGTAATACGATCCTTACAGCCTATCATAGATTAACAGTTAACCTAATGAATATTATAATAGCTGCCGGAACTGATGTCAATCATAAAAATGATAGAGGTATTACTGCTCTTATGCAGATATCCATGTTAATTTCACAATGTCAAAACGAATGTGAATATGAAAACATGATTAATATGATCAAATTATTGATTGAAAACGGTGCAGACATTAACCTTAAGGATAATGAAGGGGAACAGCCTTAACATATTCATATGAAAATGTGTTTTATCGGGGTAATCGTTATCTTGAGATGAACATTAAAATAATGAAATTCTTGACTGACGGCGGTGCTGATGTCAATGTTGGAGTTAAATATCATAATAATAATACAATATTAACGTTTGTTTGTAAACTTGAACAAAATGAATTAGTTAAAATATTGGTAGAAGCTAGTAGTGACATTAATCATGAAAATAAATATGGGTGTACCCACTAGTGTATGCATGTGATATTGGAAATGTTGAATTAGTAAAATATCTAGTAGAGAAAGGAGCTAATGTTAATCATATAATTAAAGCAGGACATTCATTATTAATATTGTCCAGCAAAGATGAGAATATAGAAATTATAAATATATTATTATCTTCGGGAGCAGATATTAATTACAAAAATAAAACTGGCGACACTTTTTTTACATATGTATGCAAGCATAATTATATGATTTTATTTAACTGTTCGTTAGTCAAGGATATGGATATTAATGCTGAAAACGGTTATGGCCACACCGGGTTAATATATATGTGTATGGTAGGAAATATCGAAAATGTAAAATTATTAATAAAGATAGGTGTAAATGTTAACCATATAAATAAACATGGTGATACAGCTTTAACCTTTGCATGTGTAGCTGGACACATTGATATAGTTAAGTTGTTATTGGCAAATGGTGCAATAATAAGCGATAAAATAGATTACAATACGATGTTCATATTGACATATCATAATAAATATAAAGATATAATTAAATATTTAACAGCTGCTGGATATGATTACAGTAAATTATGCAACACTTCAAAATTTACAAAAAGAATAACATTGTGTTTATATGATTATAATGAATTTATGCATGAATGTTCAAATTTTGAGGAAGTCGTGATCTTTTCTGAAGATAGATTTATGAATGATATTGAATATACAGCATGTAGAAATAATATTATATCTGAAATAAATGCGTATATGAAAAGTGATGAATATAATTTTTTAAGAAAAGAATTTTTTGAACCAATCTCTTCACATATATTTTCATATATTGTTTTAGTTTCAGATAATTATTATTCTATTAGTGAGAAATAATCATATACTATAATTAAGTTTCACTATATACAAATTTTATGTAGTTTCACAAAAATTTTTGGAAATAAATTGCAAAAAAGACTAATAAACAATTGTTAAGGTATTGTCTTTACATACATCGTTTTTTTAATATCCATAATATAGGAGTGTAAAAAATAATGAACGGATTTGACATCAATCATGAAGATGAAAATAATAACATAAACACGATAAGCTGGACAAATTTACAATGTAAATTTTTTGAGATACAATTAAGAATAATTTGGAAAGGGGTGGAAAAAATAAATGTTCAGTGTTTGCCAGTACTATTTAAAATGAAATATGATATTTTTTATATTTTTTGTTTGACAGCTAAAGGTTGTATACATAAGATGACAAATACTTTTGAGGTACCATTTTGACATATTCACAGTTTTATAGTTATTTTTCAACTTATTCTTATATTCCTGAATATACTCGACACCGTTTTATCGTATTATATAATCTCCATATGATCAAGAAGTAGTAGGTGATTATGAAAAACATTTTTTACATATTTAGAAAATTATGTAAAATTGATAAAAATTTTAAAAAATTTTTTTAACAAAAATTGATTGATGGGAAAAAATTTTTGACGGAAAAAAGATGTTGAAGAAGAAAGAAAGAAGGAAAGAGAGGACAAAAGAGAAACGGAAAGAGAGAAGAAAAGAGAAAAGGAAGAGGAAAAGGGAAGAGAGGAGAAATGGGAGAGAAAATGAGAAGGAAAGTAAAATACTTCCAAATAATATTACATCTCTATACAACAAACCTCCAACAACAACCGTTAAAACATCTTTAAAAAATATATTAAAACCAACCAAATATGTGGGAGGCTTTGACATCAATAGAATTATACAAAACCATGTAAGATATATAAATAATATAACAACTCACACATATTTCTTTCTGAAGTTAATGTTGATATATTACATAGAAATGAACTTGGAATTCCCTAAAATTGATGATGATTTTATAGTATGTATAATGAAGAGCATAACAGAAAAAGTTAAGGGAGGAGGTGTTAGGCCGAGCATAGAAACTATTAATACAAATAATAAAATAATTGATTTTTATGATAAATGTTATAGACAACTCATACCAGATGGTGAAATTAGGATAGAGTCAACTAATTTATCTCAATTTTTCAAATATGAATCTACAACAATCACAACATGTATCAAAAACAACATTATTTCTCAGTTTTCTAATAGATTAAGTCAATACATAAATTTAAAACTTGATATTGAGAACAAATTAAATAACATAAAAAATAATAAAGAGTATAATCAAGAACATAAAGATGTATTGAAAAAATCAATTATAAAAACTTGCAGAGATGTCAAAAATGATATTTTTAATAAAGATAAATTAATGGTATGTGATGAAGAATATCGTGATTTTGTTTTTGATATTAGGAGCACTCTTTTACCAACAAGAGTATATACCAAAAATTTACAATATGATGTAACTTCCCACCCTATGGATTACTTAAGAAGTTTAATAATTTTAAATAAAAAATTAGAGGAATACGGTAAATCTTTTCACGCTGTTCCAACTAGAAAGTCATATTATCCTAAATATGTAAGATTCGATACATGTTCCATTATATATTTAATGATATCCTCTGAAAATAGGAAAAAGATGCTGGGAAATGTAAAACTTTGTAAAGATGAAGTGTGGAATCAAATATTTAACATGGAGAATAAATCCATCAAAAGCAAGTTAAAACATTATAGAATATCAGGATCATTAGTAACAGATGGTGTAGGTGCTTCTATCACCTTTATACGTCGCGATTTAGAAGATATTGTAGATACTGATAATGTTTTATCAATTGACAATCCAAATGAATATTTAAACATAAAATCATCACAATGGGGAGAGTATGAGTGTCAAAGGAATATGTACAAAGAAAATCTTAGAGCCAATGATATAAAAGTGAAAAGTTCCGTTGATCAAGTTGATAAAGAAAAAGTTATGTATTACAATGGTCTTAAGGAAGATAAGTACATATCTGAATGCAAAAATATTCCCGGAGACACGAAAGTAATAGCTATAGATCCCAATAAAGGTAACTTAATCTATGCCATTGATGAGAATAATAAAGTTTTCAAGTATACTAATGCTAGAAGAAGAGTGGAGTCTAAAACCGTAAAATATACAAATCTGAGACTACAATTCAAGAGAGAGAATGCTCAATTCGGAGTGTCTATAGAGGGATGGGAAACATTACTTTCAGCACTTGATAGTAAATCATGTAACTTCGAAAAATGTCGACAGTATGTAAATGCTAAATTGTACAGTTTCCTTCACCTAAGAGACTTATACTCAAAACTTCCTAATGGTTCAAGTTCAAATATTTCCGATCTGAGCATAAGAAAACTTAACTTGAATAGATATATGAACGTTAAAAGGTCAGAAGATCTGATGTTGAATAAGTTTCAAGAATTTTATAGTGACGGTGACAACATGTTAAATCCTAAAAATACCATCATAGCTATAGGAGATTATAGTCCCGGAAATTACCACATAAAATATAAGAATCCTGCTATGAGCGTCAGGACCAGGAAGTTGTTTAAAAATAGAGGGTATAACGTTTTTCTCGTGGACGAATATAAGACGTCAAAAACGTGTAGCAAATGTGGAGAATGTTTACATAAGTTTGTGAGAAGACCCGTTCGCAAAAAGAAAAGGAGATTAAAGAAAAATGAAAATATTATCAAGATAAATAATATTCAACTAAATGAAGTTAAAAAAGATATAAAACTGGTTGAAATTAATGAAAATGTAAAACTAAATGAAGTTGAAAAAGATATAAAATTAAATGAAGTTAAAAAAGATGTAAAACTTGTTTTGGCCCATGGTGTACTATCATGTAATGATATAAACGGTTGTCGTACAATATGGAATAGAGACATGAATGCTTCTTTGAACATCCTTAAAATTGTCAAAAGTGAAATTTTAGGATGTGGTAGACCCGAAGCATTTAAGCGTAGTAAATCTGGCAGTAATGAAAACATGCCTACCCATATTATATCGACTTAATATCGAATTGATATTGAATACGTATATATAGTTTATGGCGTAATTGACAAAAATGATTTCATTTATTTTTATATTTTTTTAGAAATAAACAACCAAAAAATTAACCAAACGATCGTTAAGAAATGGACTTTATTGATATTTTTAGTCAGAACTATCTTAAAAAAGCAGAGGAACTGATAGATGAAATTGATATCAATCACGAAGATGGTAATGGTAATACATGCTTGATGCTCGCATGTTATGGTAATGAATTACAATTCGTGAAAAAGTTAGTGGAAAAGGGGTCAAACATAAACCATAGAAATATGAGAGGTAAGACACCACTATCTTATGCGATTCTCTGTGAAAATGTTGATATTACAAATTTCCTAATAGAGAACGGTGCAGATGTTAATATTACATTTGATGACGGAAACACAGTTCTTACATCTTACGAAAGCTTGACAGTTAATTTAGTGGAAATTTTAATAGCTGCCGGGGCTGATGTTAATCATAAAAACAATAGAGGTGTCACTGCCCTTATGCAGATATGCATGATGATCTCACAATGTCAGTATAAATCTGATTTCGACAATATGTTTGTTATAATCAAATTATTGATTGAAAATGGTGCTGATATTAATTGTGTGGACAATGATGGAAATACAGCTTTATTACATTCATATAACAATATAGAGTGTTACAGTGAAAATAATATTAAAATAAACACAGAGATAACAAAATTTTTGATAAATAACGGTGCTGATGTTAATGTTAAATACTATGGAGATAATACAATTTTATTATATGCTTGTAAAAGTGATAATATTGAGATTGTCAAAATATTGATAGAGGCAGGTAGTGATATTAATCATATGAATGAGTATGGATGTACTCCGCTTTTGTATGCATGTGATAATGAAAATATTGAACTAATAAATTATTTAATAGACAATGGTGCTGATGTTAACCATTTAAATAAAGATGGGAAATCAATATTGATGTTGCTTAACAGAAATGAAAACATGAAAATAGTAGACATATTATTATCTTCAGGTGCAAATATTAATCATAAAAATAAAAATGGTGATACTTTATTTACATATTCTTGTAAACATAATGATATAATCTTAATTAATCATTTGCTAACCAAAAATGTAAATGTCAATGTAGAGAACAACTATGGACATACTGGATTAATATACATGTGTATGGTAGGAAACATCAAAAATGTAAAATTATTAATAGAAAGAGGAGCAAACATTAATCATGTAAATAAGGATGGTGATTGTGCTTTAACATATGCTTGTGTAGCCGGATATATTGAAATAGTTAAATTGTTATTAGTAAATGGTGTAGTGATAAGCAATAAAATCGATTACAATACAATGTTCATATTAACATACTATAATAAACATAAACATATAATTAGATTTTTAACATCAGCAGGATATGATTACAATAAATTATGGAATATTTCAAAATTTACAAAAAGAATATTATTATGTTTGTATAAGTATAATGAATTTATGTATGAAAGTTTAAGTTTTGATGAGGTGGAAATTGTACAATATTCACAAAAAGGTTTTATGAATGATATGGACTATGTAATATGTAAAAATAATATTATATCTGAGGTTAATGTATATATGCAAAGTGAAGAATATAATTTATTGAGAAAAGAATTTTTTGAGCCAATATCATCCCATATATTTTCATACATTGTTTTAGTTTCAGATAATTATTATTCTATCACTTGTAAATGATTATATATATTAATATTCACGATAAAAATAGTACGTAATCATGTGATATTAAATTTACAATGTAAATTTATTTTTGGACACACTGACAAAGAAAAATTTTCTTTATTTTTAATGAGTGGATTTAATATCTCTTCGATTTGCTAAAGTGATGGTATCGATTATACTATATACAAATTGTACATAGTTTGTGCCATGATAGACATAAATGACATCGTTCAAAATTTTATTTTTTTTAAAATTTCTTACAAAAGAATTAATTAAATAGTTAATGGACGTGGATTACATAGATGTCTTTTTTCGATATCAACTTAAAAAGGCAGAGAAATTAATAGATGAAATAGATGTCAACTATGAAGATAATATAGGTAATACATATTTAGCGAACGCATGTTATAGTAATAAATTACAATTAGTTAAAAATTTGGTGGAGAAGGGGTCAAACATAAATCATAGAAATAAGAGAGGTATGACACCTTTATTCTATGCATTTGATAGTGAAAATGTTGAAATGATAAAATTTTTAATTGAAAATGGTGCTGACATTAATATTACAAATATTTACGGTGACACAGTTCTTACAGCTTATGATAGATTAACTGTTAATCTTGTGGATATTGTATTAGCAGCTGGAGCTGACATCAATCATAAAAATAATAAAGGTGACAACGCCCTTATGCAAATATGTATGTTGGTCTCACAGTGTCAAGATAAATGTGAATTTGAGAATATGTTCAATATAATCAAATTATTGATTGAAAATGGATCTGATATTGATCATATGGACAATCATAAAAAAACAGCTTTATTATACTCATATAACAATGCAAATTATCAAAGTAAACGCTCTCTTGAAATGAATTTAAAAATAATAAAATTATTGATAGACAGCGGAGCAGATATCGATCATAAATATTGTAATAAAAATACAATTTTAATATTTGCTTGTAAAGATAGCAATGTTGAAATTGTTAGGATGTTCGTAAATTCTGGTTGTAACATTAATCATGAAAATGATTTTGGTATTACACCACTTTTACATGCTTGTGGTAATGAAAATATTGAATTAATAGATTATTTGGTTCAAAACGGTGCTGATGTTAATTATTCAAATAGTAACGGAGATTCTATTCTAACTATGCTTAGCAAAAATAAAAATATGAAAATAATAGATATGCTACTATCTTATGGTGCGGATATTAACCATAAAAATAAAGTAGGAGATACCCTATTTACATGTGCTTGTAAATATGATAACAAAATTTTATTCAATTATATGCTAACCAAGGATATAGATATTAATGTTGAAAACAATTATGGACACACTGGACTGATGTATATGTGTATGATAGGAAATATTGAGAATGTAAAATCGTTAATAAAGAGGGGAGTAAATATTAATCATATAAATAAACACAGAGATACTGCTCTAACATTTGCATGTGCTGCTGGACACATTGAAATAGTTAAATTACTATTGGCAAACGGTGTGGTCATAAACAACAAAATTGATTACGATACAATGTTTATATTGACATATCATAATAATCACAAGAATATAATTAAATTTTTAACATCAGCTGGATACGACATTAATAAATTATGTGATATATTTACAGATTCAAAAAGGATATTGTTGTGTTTATATGATTATGATAAATTTATACATAATAGTTTACGTTTCAACGAGGTAGAAATTGTAAAATTTTCTTCAAATGGATGTATAGACTATATGGATTACACAATATGTAAAAAAAATATCATGTCTGTGGTTAATATATATATGCAAAGTGATGAATATAATATATTAAGGAAAGAAATTTTCGAACCAATCTCCTCCCATATATTTTCATATATTGTTTTGGTTTCAGATAACTATTACTCTATTACTTGTAAATAATAATATTCTTTAATTTTCATGTTATAAATGGTATGTAATACTGTGCATTAAATTTACAATGTAAATTTATTTTTTTGGATATATTGGTAATGTGCACACATCTTGAAAAATATTTTCATATTAATAAATTTTTCCGTTAAAACTTTTACCATGGATTTAATACAACGATTTATTAGAATTCTTAATAGGATGCCAAACGAGTTAGTATTTAACATCTTTTTAATGTTGCCAAGGAACAAAATTCCTGAAAATATTATGAATGATCCATATTTTTGCAGCATGTGGTCACATATTCACATTAAAGAAAAAATATTCTGTGATTCTGAAGTATTAATATCTGTACATAAACACATTTTTTGCCATTATACTGGGGATAATTGTTTAAACGAAATTTTACACATGGACGAAATGATAAAAGTGAACAACAGTATCATTGTAAATGGTAAACAATTAATTGGTGGCATAAATATTGTAAATGAAATGTGCTCTGGATATGAAATTGATTATATTATACATAATAGTCTGTACAAACATACTGTGGAGACTTATGAAGATGGAAATGTAAAATTTATGACACATATTATATACGATGATAATTCATATACAGAAATAAAAATCTTCGATAATTATAATAGATTAAACATTATCAAGAAAAATATATTAAATAATAACATAATTTCCGAAATGAATTTTATATTTTTTGAAAACAAAAATTCTGTCGAAGTGAGAAATACCGATTTTGGAATTTATGAATTATTTCACAATGTGTGGTTATCAGACGGAGAACATAAAGAATATTTTATGGACGGAAATCTCAAGTTTGTGATTAATTATAAATGTGGTAATGTTTGCAGTATAGCCAATAAAAATGATTTATTCAAACATATTATGATTGCGACGTAAATGCCGTTTATCCAACAAATTATTTATATTTGTCTAACAATCATAAATTTGCAATGCAAATTTATTTAGTCATCCTTATATGCTTCTAATAAACAAGAATATATAAAAATGGGAATTTTTTCTAACACAATAGTATGTGGGACAGTAATTAAAAATACTTCATTATCAGAACATAACTTCTTCTTGATTGAATCTCTATATTGTTGTTCATATAAACAATTTATATCTTTTTGAAATCTTGGTGTAAATTCATAATGTTGTATACCATTATATTCAACCGCTATCTGTAACTCTTCATTATATACATCCAATTGTAACTTTCTACCACTTTTTGGATTTCTACACCATGTTGGGAAAATACTTATGAATTTTTTAGAAAATATATATTCCATAAAATCTCTACAATATTCTTCGTGCAACCATTTACCATTATCTTTCAATGATTGATAATATTCTCTATCTTTATTTGGTGAAAGCCAATATCTGGGGAAAACTGGAAAATCCTCATCTTTTTCATTTATCTTCTTTCCTTCTTTAATAAAATATTCATGTGCTTCGTTTATACTAAAATTTTTTGTCTTATTTATCCATAATTTACATTTACTTTCATCATTTAACGGAGTTATTAATTTATTATCTGTGGGTACATCCCCATATTCATTTATACATTCCTTTGATATATTATCTTCTGCGTATGAACAAGTCTGTGTATTTTTTATCGGCTCTACATCCACATCAGACTTTTCACTCGCTTTTTCAACATCATTTTTAACAGCTCTATTTTTCCTCTTATGTATTACAATTAACGTCGATAAGAATGCTATGATAAATAACAAACATAATATTAATAAAATATAAAGTGCATTAGATACGTGTTTATAAATTTGGTCCATGTATGTCATCGTGTTTTAATGATCAAAAAATTTTTTCACATTTTGTGAATAGCTGACGTACAAAAAATAATCATCGATTATTTTATGATTTACTGCTTACAATTCATTGTATAAATCTTGAATCGCTTTTCTTTGTAACATCACAAGTCTATTTGTTTCACTTATTTTTTCCCACAATTCATCAGATATCTTGTATGACATTTCTAATTCAATAGGTCCCTTAATTTCATCCACATTTTCCATGTTTCTGTCAGCACCCCCGAATTTTTCCAATTCTTTAATTTGATAATCAGTGTAGTAAGTAACAAAATTCTTTACTTTTCTACTTTTCAAATCTTTAATATTTGGAAAGACTCTAAATTCGTTCAGCTTCCATTTTTCAAAATAACCATCTGGATACTTTCTTACAACATACTTGGGTAATCTTCCTTGTAAAAATTCTTCAATAGCCAGATTCACAACATTTGTGATACCAATTTTAGCGATCTCATAATCTGATAAATTGGGTCTGATACCATTGTAAAAATCAAATGCTCTTAACGATATAACCCTGGCTACTTCGAATATAGTTATCTTTTTTAATTCACTGCCTCTTCTCTCATCACCAAGAAGCTCTTTACCATCTATACCATGTTGATTGATTTCATTCTCATCCACAATGTCTATATCAACATTATCATTATTTATTTCCTCTTCTTCTTCAATTAGTTCTTCATCATCTGACTCATATTCATAACTGCCAAGTTCCATTTTCTAGAAAAAATATGTGATGATTTATTTATTTTTTTTTACAAAAAATATTAAATATTTTATTATTTTTGGGCTTATTTACAACTAATAAAAACACAAATGAACAGCAATTTTTATCGATTTTTCGAAGAGGCTATAAACAAAAAATATAGCCAAAATAACCACAATCAACCAGAACCTGATAAAGAAGATATAAATGTCGTTAATCTTAACTCTAACTTTTTGAATAGTAACAATACAAATTATGTTGATCATGATTTAAAAGGAAAAGGTAAAGGAAAAGAGAAAGTTCTCTATGCATAATATGTAAAAAAAATATATAATTTCATTGAAATCATAATTATTATCCATGATAATGTGTTATAAATTGTTTACTATATGTCACAACTTCTTTTATTGATGTGATAACGTCATTTAAAGGGACATTATCAACAATCTTCTTATGCAGCTCTTTTATCATATTCATAGTGTGATTGAAAATTAATATAACATTTGCGAAATCAAATGTAAATGTTGTCTCTTTTAAAAAATCATTTAACAAATTCATTCTGCAGCGTGTGATTAAAGTTACAATAAATCTTTGAATTGCACCAACATTGTCAAATTGTATATCTATCATTTCAGATATAATTTTTACATCTCCTTCTAAATAATCTGCTATTGATTTCATTCTTTTTTCTAAATCATCAATGGTCAAAATATGTTCAAAATATGAGATTATACCCTTATGTAACAATGCAAATTTACTAATGTTTGTATCATAATTATTAAGAGCATCTATTACATCTGTGGGTAATATCATATCAGTTTTCACTGATAGTGTACACATATTTTCGATAACGTCAGTTATATCCTTCGATTTTATATATAATTTATCGTTAGACATATTAATTTGGGTGAATATTAGAATCCTCAAGAGTCTAATATATTTTATATATAATGCAATATTTATAAGAATATTATATCCTTAAAGATATAATATTCGTCTGAATTAATTACGCGGTTGTAAGAGGAATTGGAAGAGGAGATGGTGGTGGAATGAACATACCTGGTGGAGGCATAGGATATCCAGGTGGTGGAGGTGGAAACATTCCGGGTGGAGGCATACCGGGAGGTGGCATACCATAAGGTGGTGGTACTTGACCGCTCAACAATGCATTTGACGCACCCTGAACAAATGCATTAGTATTCGGATTACCCGTCAGACCTTTTGTCAGTCCAGTCGCCGCTCCCATAAGTTTGGATTTAGCTTGCTTTTTAAACACTGCTACTAATAATAACCCAGCACCCAAAATAAATAATACATATGATGTTAAAATAATACCCATCGCTCTCCATTTCTTTCCACTGTCATCTATTCCAAAATCAGCAAAACCATAATATATACCCAGTCCGCCTAAAATAATTGCAGCCACTGAAGATAAAGCTCCTCCTATAAGGTACAAAGCCATTTATTATATTTAGAATCAAATAATTTTGTTTCTAAATTATTTGTATGTAAATCATAAAAATGATCAAAAAATTTTTCATTTTTTTATAAAAAAAATATTTCGACTCTTTATTATAAATATTTTATTTATAAAATAAAATAAGATAAATGGGTGTACCGGGATTTTACAAGTACCTTAGAAACAATGAATTATTCGCGTCATGCACGGGTAATACAATCAAGGATAAAAGTAATATCACACACTTTTGTTTAGACCTAAACGGGATTATACACCAAGCTGCCCAAAAAATATTTCAATATGGTGGAAATTACACGAGAACCGAATATACTGAATTTAGAGGTGAAATATTTTATTCAGCTGAACAATTAGCAATTAAATATTCTGAAGTTTATCATGAAGTGATAAATATAGTATTGGAACTTACAACAAAAATTGATCCTAAAGAAGTTTTGATGATCGCAGTCGATGGTGTTGCACCACAAGCTAAAATATTACAACAAAGATACAGAAGATACAAAAGCTCAGCTGAAAGAGATCCATATCAAGTATTCGACAGTAATTGTATTTCACCCGGGACAGATTTTATGATAGGATTGGACACATACATAAAGAGAGAGATTGATTTAATTTCAGATAAAAACAACATGAAATATTCGAATCTTAGACTTCCCCCTACTATTGTTTATTCATCACATTTGGTTCCAGGGGAAGGTGAGCATAAAATAGCAGATTATTTGAGAAATGTTGTTTTTTCAAATACAACAGTTGGTAGAGTAAACAAAAAGACAATAGTTATTCATGGTATGGATGCTGATCTTATCATGATATATTCAATGATGATTAAACCAGAGAATGATTCGATTTTAAACAATATATATTTATTCAGAACACATACAAAAAAATATGATATAGAATCAGTGGTTAATGTCAGGTTGTTAACAGAAATATTATATGATTTATATCCAAATGCTGAAAATCCAATAGATGATTTTGTTTTGTTATTGTTTTTCATTGGAAATGATTTTTTGCCAAAATTCCAAACATTTGAAGTGATCGACAATACATTAACAGCGTTAATATATGGATATTGTGAATTTTGTAAAAAGTATCATAATAAAAATTTTAAGGGATTGGTTACAAACAATGAAATAAACTGGGAAAATCTTTCATATTTTGTTGATTTTATTGGAAAGGGATATGATGAAATTTTATTTGAGGAATGGGCTAGGAGTGACAAAATAGAACATCCATCCCCATTACTTCCATATTCAGTTAAAGATGGAAGATATTCTTATGACATATTTAAAGATAAATGGTATATATTTGTTTTTAGCCCAAAAAAGAATCCGAGAAGTGCGGTTGATAAAGCTGATGTGGATAGTCTTATAATGTCATATTTGGAGGGAGTTTCATGGGTTTTCAAATATTATAAGGAAGGAATTGCTAATGTTAATCAAGGGTGGTACTATCCATTTCATTATGCACCAATATTTTCAGATCTGGCTGATTTTATGTTTGAAAATTTACCAATTAGAGGACCCATATGGGATAATTCATGGCGTGGTTATGTAGATAGCATACCAGTATTGGAACAGCTGCTACAAATTTTACCACCAAGAAGTATAAATATTTTACCAGACTGTCTTAAGCTATTGTACACAGATTCATCACCAATTTTTGATTTATTTCCTGAAACATTTTTAATTGATGAAAATGGAAAATTAGTTAAACATGAAGCAGTTGCTCTTGTTCCAATTCCAAATCCATTGAGAATAAGCAGAGCACTTGAGTATATAAATATTCCTGTTCATGTACAAAATAAATATGTTGCAAGGGATACTATAACAGTGACAAGAGAATATAGGGGAATAGGTCCGCAAGAATATGACAGAGGGGGAAGAAGAGGTGGATACAGAGGTTCTAATTATAATCCAGAGTACTCAAGAGGTGGCTATAAAGGTTCTAATTATAATCCAGATTATGCAAGAGGCGGTTATAGAGGGTCTCGTGATAAATCATTAAGTCCAAAGGATAGACATCAAGGGACAAGTAGAGGTGATTATAGGGGCGATGGAAGAAATTATGGATATGAAAGGAGAGATGAGTATAAAACTGAAAGAGTAAGAGATTACGAATATAGTAAAAGAGATAATTATCAATCTGGTAGTGACAGAGACGATCGTGGAAGTTATAGCAGAGGAAGAGGCGGTGGTAGTAGAATATGGGGTTGATAAATACAGTGAAATTAATAAAATATATAAACATTGTAAAAGTAAACAAATATACAAATCATGCACTTCCGTTAGACTCACGATTAATATCTTTTTAATAAAAAGATAACCATTGTAGTTAGTAATTTATTTTTCCAACAACAACGTTTGCCATCGGTTCTGTAAACAGATATAGATATTCTTCATTTACATATATTGTTAATGTAAAATTAATGGGCTTGTTATTTAGAACATGTTTTATTGACTCAATTCTACCCTCTATCCCCTTAAATTTATATTTTGTTTTGTTCTTTTTTGTTGTTGGATGTTGAAAATGCCATTCATATGATAAAGCAACATTTCTGCTAGGAAACCCTTCAATTATACAATACATAATATATGGTCTTTTATGTTGTGTTTTTTCAGCACCTCCCACAATATCACCATTATGCTGTCTAAGTCTTCTCCTCGGATCGGAGGTCATACCAACATATGTAAAATTCTTATATTTCGGATTTATAGATTTCAGTATATAGCAGTAAAATGACATATATATTTATACTTTTTGTAACTTTTATAATTATGTTCAATTTTGATAATAAATTTTGTTTAAAAATGAAAAATGGATTTTTCGTGTTTATTGTAAAATATAAGGCATTATTAATGAAATTTTAATAAAAAAATTTTGATTAAAATAATTTTTGGAGATACAGTCATGGAATACATTATGATTAGTGAGAAGAGTAATCTTCCTTTCAAGGAGAAACTGAAGAGACATAGTCATTCAAACACATTTATTAAAGAGGAAGAGTGGGATAAATATGTATATTCTGAATTTGAATCGGAAAGAAATAAATTTAATCCATCTTCATTTGACGAAGAGTATAAGTGGGATTATGAACATTCAAAAATAATTGAAGATGCAAGGAAAGAGTGGAAAATGTTAAAAGGTATGGGTGGTTATCAATGTTCGAAACATTATATTGAAAATAAGAAGGGTGTTAAAATGTACAATTATATCTCCATAAACAAATACAAACAACATATTAATTGTAAATTAGCAATTAATTATAAACATATTAAAAAATCCGTGAATAAATCAACAAATGTAAAAATTTTCCACAAAAATACAAATGAGAAAATAGTGGAAAATTTATTGATGTGTAATCAAGTAGGTGACAAATGTACAGTCTTATATAAATGTGGTATTATTTACGATTTAATAGAAGAAATAATACACATTTATATAAGTAAGGATAATGCTGATTTTAAATACATATTGGAATATGACGTTATGGAAAGCAATTATTTGATATACAAAAATATTGAAGTGGAGAAGTGCAGTAATGGTAATATTATAATAAATATTATATTTAATGATGAAAATCCCAATATTTTTAACAATTATTATGTTGTATATAATAAAGGTACAAACAAGGAAGAGAGGGTCGCGCTTGATAATTCATCATATCCATTTATATACAACAGAAAAGTGTACACAGTTACCAATAAAGAATTACAATATCTTGTGAAGGGTATGTTTTCTTCATATATATTAGTTGATAATTATGATGAAAATATTAAGGACGGTATAAATAATTACAAATATAAAACAATTAATTCTACTCATGATGGTTTGAAACTTGTCGTAGATTTTATTCACATTAAAGATCAATCTATAGGTGATTCTAAAGTATTGATAACACAAAAATGCTCAAATTATAATATAAGACAGATCCTCAGTATTCTGAGAATGTCTGACAAGAAAATAATTTATGATTGTAATATTCTTTATGACAAAAGATATAATACAATAAAAATATATGATATTCGTGGAAGTAGGAGTTATGGATATGAGAAGGTGGTTGTGTATGATATTTTTGAAAATAACCACCTTATGTACAATAATGTATTTATATATAAGAAAGATAATATACATGTAAAAATAACTATTTATGATGACGTTAATGAACATGAAAAGATGAAAAATTACTTTGTGTTTAATTCAGGGGTTAAATTGGAAATGAACAGATATGGTAACAGTCTGTATATATTTAATAAAATTTTGAAAGATGAAGAGTTGGAAATTGTAAATTGTAAAAAGACTTTTGCTGAAAACAATTTTTGTTTACAAGCATCACCGGACGATGGTAAAGGTTTTGAAAAATCTGATTATTTAAATGACGATGAAAATTACGAGAAAAACAAGACTAACATAAAAATTGATGAACAGGAAACTGTGAATACATCTACAGATATATCCGCAAATACACCTGCGGATGTACCAGAGAAAAAGAAACATAAATATACTGGCAATGATAGGCAATTTATCAGAAATATTGTTAATTTAAACAAAATTATCAATTTTTTCAATAATATGGAATTGGAAGCAAATAAATTGTTACATAAATATAATAAAATGTGTTTAAGGATGAAAAATAAGGGTAAATTTATATTAAAAGCACCCTTAAATGCAAATATGTTAAAGTTGGAATATCCCATAAACAAAAATAAATTTAAGTTAAAACCATTACTATATAACAAGTATTTGTGTTAAATGTATTTTTATTATCTTTTGATAACAATATGTCATTGACATATTGATTCAAGAAATATACATGTTAGACTAAAAAGTGTAGATCTTATCAAATCTTATATGAGAACCATTTTTGAACGATATTTTCTTGGTAGTAAAATTTATTTCTTTTACGAGCTGATGTACATGATTAGACATTAGTATTTCTTCATATATTTCTAGTTTCTTTTTAAATGGTATGGGTGCTGTGTAATTTACCGTACTATCTGAATCATACGAGTTATCTATATCTGTCATATCTTCAGTATCACCTACATAATTATCATTTTTAATTTCTTCTAAACATAAAATACCCACAGTATTAGATCCGTCATCATAATTTGTTATATTAATAAATTTATATGTTCCAATGTTTAAATATTCTAAATTATTAAGATCAATCTTAAAAGACTCCTTTATGTTCGATATCTTTAACTTTTCATCTACCAATTTATAATTTTCCTTAAATAATTTATAAAATTTTTCTCTAAGAACATTTATATCTATATCTTCTTCAAAATTCAATTGACTATTATTAACCATCTCATCAATGAAAATCACATTATATGGAGGTTCAAATAATTCTTTATATGAATTTTTATGAATACCTGAATTCATTTTAAACTCTATTTCACATTGATCTAAAAATTCATATGGTAAATACGGTATGACACCAGTACATACATATACAAAATATTTATTGTCTGTTTTAATTTTAATCTTTCCATCTTCTTTATACATTCTAAAATTAAAATTATTCTCGTAATCTTGGGAATCAAACATTACTAAACATGTCTTTTTATCGTTGAAAATATAGTGTACATCACATCTTGTGAAATGTCCATTCATATTTGTTATTGTAACAATTGTTTCAGTACACAATTTATTCAACACTTTTTCCATATTCTCTACATCAACATAATACTCTGTTGAATTTAAGTCGTTTTGAAGTAATACTTTTTCTACATATGAACTATGATGTATAATTCCACCATAGTCCAATATTTTCATGACGATAGGATTTATTCTTTGTATAAATGACGTCATTGTAATTTTGTTTAAAATCAAATTTGCATTGTATTCTCTTATAATATCGTCATCATATGGATAACATGTTTGGTCTGAGAATGATGTTGCAACTTCTAAAATTTCTTCGTCAACTTCCATTTTCATTTCACATGTTAGATATAATAATTTTTTAATGTCTAATTTATCGCTGATGCTATTCCATGCTAATAATGGATTTGTTTTAAAACATCTTGGATGTGTTGGATAGTGGTAAATATACTCATCTGTAATTTTTATATTAGACAATTTATCCATCTTCAACTCGCTTCTATGAAAAATTTGCTCATTCCAAAAATTTGTACTTTCAAAATTTAGGATATTCAACATTATACTTTTTGGAATATTATCAATGATATTTTCCACTTCAATGGGATATGATGTGGGTTTTCTCGATAATAAAATATTCATATATGAAGGAACATTGTACATTTGATAATAATCTGCAGTGTATAATTGCTGCTCAAATGTTATTTCGTTACAAGGTACCAAATTATATGGAGATATGAGTGAATCTGTATTGTTCGTTTCTAAATATAACACATTGTCTTTACATCTTGATTTTAAGAGAGGTGATATAAGATAATCATTTGGAATAAGATATGTTTCATATTTATTTATATTTATGTTTTCTAAATTAAAAAGATTATCTGGAGTTATAACCAATATTATCATTGTCTGTAAAATTTTTTATTAAAAAAATTTATCCCTTTTCGGATCAAAATTTTCAATGAAATTTTGATAAATGTAATGAGATTTGTATCATAATATTAATAGTATATCTGCGGATACTTATTTTCTAATGGAAAAATTTCCTGCACTGTTTCGAAACTGTTTTCTAATAATTTTGACAGTTTTTGATCATATGAACCACGTAGCACGTTTTTAATTTTGATTGGGACAGGAATGGGAATAGAGTTGGGTATATTCTTATTGTTTATTACTTCATAGCCATTATCTTCTTCGTTTGTTACATCATGTGAATTACATATATCGTTTATCTCTTTCATTTCTTCCATTTTTGTAATTTCACTCTCAAACTCACCACCTATCCTTTTGTAATATTCAAGTTTATCACCTATATTTTCATTCATTGATTGTACCATGTAATCATCATCAAATATATTTAATTGTGAAACAGACTTTAATAAGCTTATGTAATTACCTTTATCTAAATTTGCATCATGTCCGCTTATTGTCAGACATCTCTCCAATGAATTGCTTAAAGATCTTCTTAACTGACCGTTTAATCTACCACTTAAAATGTCGTCTATATATTTTTTTGAAAAATCATTGGCGTGAATATATGATGTATGCGGTACATCTTTTATTGTAAGAATGTTTGTCTTGACAGGAGATTTGATATGAAACATAGATTTTCTATATGCAAGCGAAACTTCATTTATATCAATTGAAAATGCTACTCTATCACATATATCATGTTCCCAGTCTAACACTGGATTCTCTATTGCATATTTACATGAATCAAATGTTTTTGAACATGATATAGTATAACTGATTGGTGATGGTAATATATCATCGTCTATAATCAGATGTAATTTCTGGGAGTCTATTATTTTATGAAACATTTTAAATGTAGTGTCATCTGTAAAAATATCATCATTGTGTAATTCCAATATCCACTCCTCCAATACAATATGATTTTTGTCTAATAAATCATCTTTTGTTATTTTCAGCTCAGTATTGTATTTTTCATTTCTAATAATAAGATGACCTTCCTTAATTCTTGATATGTCTATATATATTGTTAAATATAATCGTTCTATTTTATCATCAGTTAATGATGATATATTGAATTTGTTTATATTTATATTTGTATTTGTATTTGGACCATATTCTTTAATTCTTGATTCAAGAATAATATTGACATATTGTATATAAACATTATTCATGTCCATTGAAGGAAATTAAAATATTGTTTACAGTTGAAAAATTTTTTATTTTCAATTTCAATTGTATATTAGTGAAATTGGCTCATATATGGAGATTATTATTATTAAATATTTTTGATAAAATTTTTACCAAAAATATATGGTGTTCTTTTCACTTATAAAGGACATCTATGTAAAGATAGTTTTGTTAAATTTACATATGATAAGAATCACAATATTAACTCTATAACTATTTTACATGGAATATGTAATATTAGATTAAAATATGATCACACAAATGTATTGATAGAATTCGTCAACTTTTTAAATATACCAGACGAAAAATATTACATGTTCAATGATATAATACCTGATGCTGAAATTATAATATCCATAGATATTTTTTATGAACATAAAAATTATTTAATGTGTGTGGAAATGAATATCATAAATATTTCAAAAAAGATATACACAGAAATATATGATATTCTTCTCACTTATAAGGGAAACTTATTTGAGAATAATTTAACTAACTAGATATCTGACAAAAACAACATTATCAGATCTATGATTAATTCCTATTGTGTAAGCATTATTAAAATGAAATATAATTATACAAACATATTGATAGAATTCAGTGAATTTCTAGATATACCTGACAATAAATATTATAATATATTCAAATACTTTTACAAATATGGAAAATAAATGTGACAAAAAATTCAGTTATGTTATTGGTGAAATTGATTAATTTATTGTAGTTATTGTCAAACATTTTGATAAAATTTTTATCAAAAATATATATGTAAATTTCTTCCCATATGGAAGAGATTAAAATGGAAAATACAATAGTAATTTTAAAAACAGAAATATATGGTATCTTCCTCGCCTACAGAGGTCATTTAAGTAAAGATAACATCACTAAGTGTATGTATAACAAACATAACAACGAATATAATATAATGTTCATAATTATTTTATATTGTGAAGAAAATTTCATGATATAACATACACACGGTTGTGTTAGTAAAATTTTTAGAAATACCTAACGATGTATATTATATGTTCAATAATATAAAACAAAATATTGAAATTATAGTGTCATCAAATACTTTTAATGATTATGAATATTATTTTGTGAATGTGAATATAAAAAATATTAAAATTCTAAATATATTGCTTGTGGGAAGAAACATGAAAACACTGCATAGATATACTTATATTTTATTAGAATTTAATATTATGTTCAAAACATCTAACGAAAATTATTTTAACTATGATGGAGTAAATCCTTATATAAGGGTTATTAAACTTATAAAACACTTTAATAAGTTTAAGAAATATTTAAATTAGAAGAGTCTTGTTAACCTACAAGGTTCACCTTAATAAAGATGAGTATATGAACTTGTTACTCACTATGACCGATGAAACATATATAGTTGTATTTATAAATGTTACACACGATATGAATAATATTGAAGTATAATATATACATACAAACGTATTAGTAGAATTTAAAGATATAGTAAAGTAAGAATTTCACAATATTCTGATTTATGAAATATTAGACTCATTAAAGAGTATAGTATTTTATGTGTTAACGCGTGAAAATCAGATCCTAATGAGATCTTTATAGTTTTTAAATTAATCACTTACATTACTACAATTTACATTAAATATTTGATATGATAAGAAAATATATGGACATCATATTTGTATATAATATATATGTTTAGATAAAAATATCCATATTTAAGATCCTCATTTTTTTATATTATGAAGGAAAAGAAAAATGTTAAAAGTAAAAAATATTAAACATATGGAAATTAAAAGAGTCTTCCTCGTATATAGGGGACACTTGAATAAAAAATATTATGGAGAATGGTTGGTAGGGAAAGTAAAATTTACACATATTATAAAGGGGAGAAAAATGCTTAAAATAAAAAATAATGAAATAAGAAGAATCTTGTTAACTTACAAGAAACACCTTAATATGGGTGAATATATAAATTTGTTCCTCATTATGACCAATGAAAAATATATACATACAAACGTATTAATAGAAAAAAGAAAATAAGATTGTAAAACTCATTTAAAACAATAAGTTTAACACTGAAAGAGTCCTTTTTATATACAAAGGATACATTATCACTAATACTTATATATATTGGCTACGTAATAAAATTATATATACTCACAATGTTAATTTTATTAATGTATTGCATGTTGGTGAAAATACGAAAACACCTCGGAAATATACATATATCTTAATAGAATTTGATAAAATATTGAAAATATCCAATGATGACTATTTTAATTATAACGGTGTAAAACCTTATGTAAGAATCATTAAATTCATAAAACATTTTAATAAGTTTATGATGTTATAATGACAATCAAATATATACAAGAGATGTATATGTAAAATGGGTGAATTTTAAAATACTAACACTCAGCGAATTCTTTTTATATATAAAAGATACTTTAACAAAGTGAAAATTTTATACGCGTACGAAAGTATATAAATATTATTAATTTGTAAATAAAATATATTAATTTCAGATAATTGATTAAAATAATTTCAAAAGAATTAAAAATTTGACATTAGCGGGTAATCTATCACTGGATTATTTTCATGTTCTTAAAACGGTCGAACGCTTAATGATAAAAAGGATTTTTAATGAACTCATAGATATACCACCTTCTGTTAAGTATTTGACTTTAAATAATGAATGTAAACATTTCATTGATAATTCATTTATTCTAAATATTGTTACACATATGGTAGTTGATTATTGGAAACATCCATAGATAATCATGAAAATATTATAAAATTATTATCCGACAATAATATTATTAGTGTCTGCATCTTGGAGTGATCATATAAATATTGTAAAATCATTGGTTGATAACGGAACAGATATAAATAAAAACATTAATATTATTCATATCCATTAGGACAATAATATACTTATTGAATCTGTATTTTCGATAAAATTTTTATCAAAAAAAATTTTTTATATTATAAAAGGAGAAAAAAATGTTGGATATTAAAAATTCAGAAGTTTTTGAAAATTTTGAAAATTTGGAAATTAAAAGGGTCCTCCTTAAATACGAGGGACACTTGAATGTAAAAAAGTATACAGAATGGTTACTGGAGAAAATAAATCATATATATAAAATAGTTTTTATATCTATTTTGCATGAAATGGATAACAGTGAGATACAGTATATCCATACAAGTATTTTGATCGAATTCAATATAATTATGATTATCAATGATGGGAGTTACTTTAATTTTAATGGAATATCACCAAATATTAAAGTAATCATATCATTGAATAAATTTAATAAGTATAAAAATTATATGATAAGTAAAAACCAAAACATTGTAAATAAAAATCAAAATATCATAAAAAATTCAAATATAGGGCCATCAGAAATAGAATATATTTTGAAGTTGAAACACGAAATATCCAATTTGTTTATTGAATGTCTATTGATGGTATCAGAAGAAGAAGTATGGGAGATAAGAATTTCCCCAAATTTTAAATTGGATCTAGGTAATTTAATATTTTGTTATGGGAAATTATTACACTTCTCCACACACAAAACAAATTTAGATGTTATCCAAATACCTCAATTTGTTGTGGATGACTTCTGGTGGCAAGTATTACAATCATGTTCTTTTATCTTTATCATAGCCTTTGCACCGGTAAAAAACATATAGATTATTTATAATATACACAAGTATTTATTTTCCCAGAAAATAAGTTTCTCTTATCATATTCAGAGTTAATCACTTATACTACAATGATTTATGTTAAATATTTGGTAGATAAAATCTATGTGAACATTATATTAATATATGGTATGTATATCTAAATAAAAGAATATCATTTTATTCATATCCTCTAAATTTTTATTTATGAAAAATATAAACAATATACATAAACATTAATCATATCCGTTGAAAAATCATACGGTTTCATGATCTGTATTTTTTTTACATTATAAAAGGATGAAAATCATTAAAAATAAAATATTCGGAAATTAGAATGATTCTCACGTATATTATAACAACAATTTTAGAAAAGTATTTAAAATATTATCATGTGGTCATGTTAATAAAGGAAATATACAAACTATCTATTTATTCGTGTAAAGAAAATATATTAATTTTTGTATTTTTTATCAACAATTCCAAATAATAACATTTTTAATTGTCACAATTAAAATATATTATATAAATACAATGAATATAATAGACTTACCAGAAGATATAATATTAAATATTTGTGGATATCTAAATGACGTAGGTAAAATTAACTTGTTAAGCTCACATCCATTTTTGACATACATTAAACATTTAATTTATTATGAAGATGAAACGCATTATGATAAAATTAAACATTTGGACTATAAATGTAATTTTAAATCATTAATTGTCTGTGACAATAGAGATTTAAGTGATTTCAAAAGAATTAAAAATTTGACATTGGTGGGCGATCCATATAAATATTTTCCATATAAATATGATCTATCATTAGATTATTTTCATGTTCCCGATACGGTTGAATGCTTAATGTTAGACAGAAGTTTCGGTAAACTTGTCAATATACCACCTTCTGTTAAGTATTTAACTTTAAATAATGAATGTAAACATTTCACCGATAACGTAATTATTCCAAATACTGTCACTCATATGGTAGTCGGTTATAGATGCACTTCTGTAGAGAAAAAATTTATACCAGATTCAGTTACACATTTAACAATTGTATCTGTTTATAACATTGATAATGAATACTTGCCATCATTTTTGACATATCTGGATTTGTCAATCATATTTATATCTTCAGATTTTGTAGTCCCAAATACAGTTACACATTTGATTTTTAACGATTTATTTGATGGTCCAATTAATTGCTGTAAAGATAACAAATCTGTTAAATATCTTGAATTTGGATATTCATTCAATAAACCTGTGAATGGTTATATACCATCCACGGTAACACATCTGGTATTTGGTGACAAATTCAATCAAATTTTGGATTATTGCATACCTGATTCAGTTACGCATTTGATTTTGGGTAAATATTATAACAAATGTATCAGGAACATTATACCAAAAAATCTCAAATACTTAAAAGTACATAGACGATACGAAGATTATGTAAAACATAACTTGTTTGATATTCAAGTTGAATACATACCGTAATGATTGTAATAGATGTAAATTGATCAAAAATGTCATGATTTTTAATCAAAATCATTAATTTATTATGGACAATCTTGGATTATTCACAAAATCATGTGAAATTGGAGATATTGAAAAAGTTAAGACTTTACTTTCTACCTTATACATTAATGGTATATATAATGGATTAACTGGATTATTGGAAATATCTATAAATAACCATGAAAATATTGTAAAATTATTATTGGATAACGGTGCCGATGTGGATATTGTTAGTTGTAATTATAAGACTTCATTAATGCTTGCGTCTTGGAATGGTCATATAAATATTGTAAAATTATTAGTTGAAAGAGGAGCAGATATAAATAAAAAAGATTCAGATAATAATACACCCATCACATTAGCTTTACAACGTCATAATTCAGAAGTGGTAGAATATCTAATATTAAAAGGTGCTCAATTTGATTGTATGTCTACACATGGTTATGAAAATATTTTAGATAATTTTTTCTACAAACGTTTTAATATGAATATACTATTATCACTTATGTACATGAAGAATATTGATAAAAATACACTATTTATGTTGGCTTGCAGATATTTAGCTGATGATCTAATAATATCTTTCATAAATAAAATAGATGTAAACATGAGTGACATTAAGGGTAACACACCTCTTATTATGTTATGTATATATGATCCTTCTAACACAGCTAACTATATTCCACCTGAAAAATTAGACAAATTAGATAAAGTGGCATTTTTGTTAAGACATGGTGCAAATGTGAACAGTTATAGCAAATATAAAATTACTCCTTTGATGGCGGCTTGTCGCAGTGGAAATATTAAAAATGCGAAAACGTTAATACGGTCAGGTGTTGATGTAAATCATAAATGTTCTAGGGGCGATACAGCTTATACTTACACAATATGTTACAGAGAAAAGAAAATTTCTAGACTATTATTATCTGCGGGTTATGATAATTTATACGGGTTGTCAGAGAAAAAAATAAAGTTTATAACAGAGTACAAGAATTCACGTGAATATTATGATGTCAAAAATGATTTATTTTATTCAGATGCCTCCGATTTATTTTCCATTGTTGTATTGTTATCTGATGATTACTATAAACTTTGATGATTACAAAAACATTGTTTTTATGATCAATATGTTATCTCATTCCTCTAGTTACATATCCGATTTTGGATAAACATATATCGTAACAGTTGTAATCGATGTGAAATGATTAAAAATGTTATTTTTTAAAATCAAAATCATAAAACAATAGATGGATCCACCGCTTTCGATTACTCAATGTTTTACAGAAAGTCGTGCGAATATTACGATACTAAAAATAATTTATTCCATCCATAAGCATCAGATGTATTTTTCATTTTTGTATTGTTGTCTGATAACTATTATAAAATTTTATGATCACAAAAACATTGTTTTTATAATTGATATAAATTGATCAAAAATGTCATTATTTTTTTTTACCAAAATCATTAATTTATCATGGACAATCTTAGATTATTTACAAAATCATGTGATATTGGCGATATTGAAAAAGTCAAAATTTTACTTCCCACTATAAATATTAATGGCTTATATGGTGGATGTACTGGATTAATGAATGCATCTCGTAATAATCATGGAAATATTATAAAATTATTATTAGACAATGGAGCAGATGTGAATATTATTGGTTCAAATTGTAAAACTGCGCTAATGTATGCACTCTGGAACGGTCGTATAAATATTGTAAAATTATTGATTGATAACGGCGCAGATATGAACAAAAAGGATATAGACAATAATATATACATTACGTTAGCTTTACAAAATTGTAGTTCGGAGGTGGTAATGTATTTAGTGTCAAAGGGTGCTCAGTTTAATTATATATCTACACGTGGGTATAGAAATATTTTAGATGAACATCTTTTTAAGTGTGCTGATATGAATGCGATATTATCACGTATGTACGAGGTAAATATTGATAAGAATACGTTGTTCATGTTAGCTTGTCAGTATTTGGCATATGATTTAATTGTGTCATTTATAAATAATGTCGATGTAAATATGTGTGACAATGATGGATACACACCCCTTATAATATCATGTTTAAATGACATTTCTACTATGGTCAATTATATCCCGTCTAAAAAATTAGAAAAATTAAAAAAAGAGGACAGGGTAGAACTTTTACTGAGGTATGGTGCCGATGTCAATTGTTGTAACAATGATGGGCTTACACCCTTAATGATGTCCTGTCGCATGGGTAATTTTAAAAATGTAAGGATGTTAGTACGATTAGGTGCAAATATACATCATAAATCTAATGATAGTTCAACAGCTTACACTTACTCAACACGCCATAAAAATAAAAATATTTCTAAATTATTATTATCTCTAGGTTACAATAATTTTGAAGGTTTATCTAAAAAAGAAGTAAAATTTATGACAGAATATAAAAAATCCCGTGAATGTCGCGATTATAGAGAAAAACTATTTTATACAGACGCTTCAGAAATATTTTCCATTGTTGTACTGTTGTCTGATGATTATTACAAATTTTAATGATTATAAAAACATTGTTTTTATGATCGATATAAAAAGTGTAAAATGATTGGAAATATCATATTTACCAATTAAAATCATTAATTTATTATGGACAACCTTGAATTATTTATAAAATCATGTGAACTTGGTGATATTGAAAAGGTTAAAATATTACTTCCCACCGTAGATATTAATGGAATATATCGTGGATATACTGGCCTAATGAAAGCATCTATTAATAATCATGAAAGTGTTGTAAAATTATTATTGGATAACGGTGCTGATGTGGATATTGTTAGTTGTAATTGTAAGACTTCATTAATGCTTGCGTCTTTGAATGATCATATAAATATTGTAAAATTATTAGTTGATAGAGGCGCCGATATAAATAAAAAAGATTCAGATAATAATACACCCATCACATTAACTTTACAACGTCATGATTCAGAAGTGGTAGAATATTTGATATTAAAAGGTGCTCAATTTGATTGTATGTCTACACGTGAGTATGAAAAAATTCTGAATAACATTCTCTTTAAGTGTACTGATATGAATATTTTATTATCACACATGTATATGAAAAATATCGACAAAGATACTTTATTTATGTTAGCATGCAATTATTTAGCTCATGATCTAATAATATCGTTCGTAAATAAAATAAATGTAAATATGCGTGATATTAACGGCAACACACCCCTTATATTAGCATGTATGAGTGACTCTTGTATTATGTACAATTATATTGTATCTGAAAAATTAGAAAAATTAGATAAAGTGGCGTTTTTGTTGAAACATGGTGCAGATGTAAACAGTTATAATAATCATAAAATTACTCCCTTAATGATGGCCTGTAAAGCAGGAAATATTAAAAATGTGAAAACATTAATACGTTCAGGTGCGAATATACATCATAAATCTACCAATGGATCAACCGCATATACTTATTCAATATTGTACAGAGTAAAAAGTATTTCTAAATTATTATTATCTGCAGGTTACGATAATTTAGAAGGTTTATCTAATAGAGAAGTAAATTTTATGACAGAATACAGAAACTCTCGAGAATATTATGATGTTAGAGACGATTTGCTACAACCGGATGGTTCGGATATATTTTCTATTATTGTATTGTTATCAGATGATTATTATAAATTTTAATAATTATAAAAACGATGTTTTTGTAATTTATAAATTACAAAATATCATTATTTTTAATATTATTATAAATGGACAATAATCTTGTGAATGTATCTAATAATCACATGTATAACGAGAATAATTTACAGTTATTATCCACGTCGTTTAAATTTGGTTATGTACATAATTTTCTGTGTCACAGTAAACGAAAGTGGTTGAAAATTAAAATTAAATGCAATTTATACTCATATTGTGTGATCACTAATAATATTACTTTTTTAAGATATATAAGAATTAATTCAAATGATGATATTATTAATGAAATATTGTCACAAACTGTAACTCTTCCTGATGGCGATGAAATAAGTCCAATATATTTTACCTTTAACAGAGAGGTCATGAATGAATTAATATTACTAGGATTTGATTTTACAAACATCAATGCTGCTAGAATATGTTATTATAATGTTAATCAATGTAATAATATAATTGATTTGCTATTGGATAAAAATGTGGATTTTTATAGTACATACAAAAATATATCCATGTTAAACTATACATTAATAAATGATTGTGATGGATTCTTTTACAAGAATGGATACAATCATGATGAAAATTTTGATAATATTAGCAAGATGATAAAATTGTCAGATATTGAATTTGTAGATTCTCACGGTTATAACACTTTGGATACTTTACTTGTATGTGATTCGTATTATTCTATAAAACATATTATAAATATTTTGGAAGGAGAATGTAATTTTTTAAATTATGGTAAAAATTCATTTATTCACGGTAGTAAATATTGTAATATAAGTGAATACTCTAAAAAATTTAAAGGTATGAAACCACTGTCTAAATTGACATATATTATATTTTATTATCTTGTAATTAAATGTGACGAATTCAAACTTATTGACACTTCAATATATAATGAAAGTTTACATGAAAATAACCATAATTTTGTTGTTAACAAAGAATTGTGTTTTAATTATTCTAAAAACAGATATAAAATAAATATATTCTCCAATCTGTATGCAAAATGTACTGATGAGGACAATTTTAGTATATTATGTAAAAAATATTTCTATAAAAGAAGGTACTTTGTTAATGACATAAAATATTTATATAGTACATTTGTTCTTTTAGGAATTTTAAAGGATTATCATATTAAAATTTTGTATTTGTACACTGTGTGTTTGACAGACAATTATTTTAAAATGAAAAATAAAAACGGTGCTGTAACAAAATATCTTAACATTGTGAGTAAATTACCGATGGAAATGCAAATGAAAATATCTAATAATGTTTATAATGTCAACAGTGATTATATCAATAATGATAATTTTAATGTAATTTTAAAACACATTCTGAAAAAAGATAGTCTGTTCAAAAAAATTGCAAATTTCTTTAACATATGATTTTATGTCCATTAAGTGGTCATAATTGATCATGTACAATCTGTAAATATTTATATCACTAATATAAATATACTAAAAACATGTTTTCATAAAAAAATAATGTGGTTATCAATAGTTGAAAAAAATAACATTAAAATTCTCAATTTTTGAGATATGACGATATTTTTAGATTTAACTAAATATCCCCTAATTATATACGATATTGATGGATTTGAAAGATCTATGATTTTATCATTCATCGTATTGTTCTTTGATATTTTTTAATAATATTTAAAGGGTGAGAATAGTATCATATTAGAAAGTAAAATATCATGTGAAAACATTATAAATACTAATTATAATTATTCATGTTTAAAAATCTTTTATTTTATTTTAAATTGATTTACAATTAATTTATTCTCATTTTTAAATGAATAAAATCCCGTTGATTAATGATCTTTCCAAACAATATCCAAACGATGATGTTATTGAAATCTTCATCAATAAATATCCTGACGGTAAGGGTAGAAATGTTATAAACATTTATAATCAATTACATTCCAAATATATGTCCGTTGACGATATTTGTGATTATATCAAATTTGTAAATTATACATCATTGCCAGCAAGTGAATATGAGTATATTGCACCATATATAAATAAAGATAATTTCTTGAAAATTATTCAAAAAGTTGATATTCCTGATGTTTATGATGAGCTTTTTGCATATTTACATCACGATATTGTTAGTTTATACGATAAATTTAATGAATATGAAGAGACGTGGTTATCAAGAAAAGAAAATTTTGAATGGGCTGCTGCTAACGATCATGAGATACTTTCATCATATATTTTAGAAAAACATGGATGTAATTATTATAAAATTAATGGTGTTATCTGTGATGATACATTTAAACATGTTGATGTTATTTTCTGTCGTCTATCTTTATTATTCAAAAGTATAAATGGAGATATAAACATTGATGTTTTCAAGTATGTTATTGGTGATTTACGCGAGCATATTTATGCTAATAAAACTGTAAATAGTGATTCTAGAAAATATTTCGAAAAAGTATTTGACACTATTATCAGTATTATATATTCAAAAACTACAGATGATAATATTAAACAATATATGAAAGAAGCTTTTGGTTGTAAAGAAGTAAATATTGGCGCTATCCTGATGAGTCTGATGGGTATGGCCGGTGGTTTTAATATTCCCACGTAAACAATTATTTTCACTGAAAATAATTTCAATTCCTTAAGAATAAAATAAATATAACTTTGTTAATGTATCACATATAAATTTTTTCTATTTGCGTTATATCTTTCCTACATATAGAGCAACGTTGATTTGATTTCTTTAATAATAAAGCACATTCATAACAACAAAAGACGTGTTTACAATTCATCATAATGCAATTTCTTTCTCTGTCAAGACATATTGCACATAATGTTTTTTCTACATCTGCTGTCATTTCTAACACTTTTTTTCCACTTTTTAGTAATATTTCATTTTTCTCTATTAATGAATCAATAATTTTTTGTTTTTCTTTTTCTAACTCTATCTCTTGTTGTTTTCTCTCAAATAAAATTTTATTTTTCTGTTCTTCTAATAACATTTTTCTTTCCTCTTCCTCCAATAATAATCTTTTTTTACGATCTTTGTTAGTTTCTGTAACATTCGATGAATTTTTTGAATTTTCCACATTAATAAGGAAATCATTTATGTTTATGTGTGTTGGATCAACATCATGTGTTTTGACATGATCAACCCATTTGTCTGATGTCTTATATTTTTTATTACAATTTGTACACTTGTAAAAGGCGCTCATAGTATTGTTATATTTGTGATTGTGATCTTTTTTATAAAAATGCTAATAATTGTTTCCTCAATTATACATATGCTTACACATAAACATCTCGTATGACATACATTTATTTTTATGCGCTCGCGCAACAATGACACATACTAATAAACATATTCTAATTTTGTTTTTCAATAAAACAGATAGGACATTGGAATTTTTTAATATCATATGTATATATAAAAATTAACGTACAGGTATGGTATGTTACTTTATTTATTCACAAATTGCCAAATGTGTAAATCATTGAAATATTTCTATAATCGATATCATATACAATTGCACACTATATATTACATTTTCTATATTTTTAAGGATGTTCACGAATATGTGAAACATTGAAAGGTTTTATACAATGTTGTGTTGTTTTTATAAAACTTCATTTTAAATTTTGCTTCGCAAAATTTAAACGCGGGGCCCCCCCTTGGCCCCCCCGCACGTCCAAATCACATCTATGATGTGATCTGGATGGCCATCAATAATACTATAAACCATTACACGGTTTGTATGGTATTTTCAATGTTTCACTATAATTAACGACAATGTGATTTGGTACAATAGGGGTGCCCTGATACCCCGGCACCAGTACATCTAATATTCGCTATATATCAATAACAATAAATTGTTGTCTGAAATTTTAAATTAATGATCAAAATATTCGAAAATATCATGAATATTTACGATCAGTTACACTCTAAACATATGTCTGTTAAAGACATTTGCGATTACATAAATTTCGTGGAAGATAAATCGTTACCAGCTGATGAATACGAATACATTGTTCCATATGTAAACAAAGATAACTTTCTGGAAATTATTCAAAAAATTAATATTCCTGATGTGTACGGCAAGCTTTTTATGTATTTACATTACGAAATTGTCAGTCTCTACGACAAATTCAATGAATATGAGGAAGCGTGGTTATCAAGAAAAGAGAATTTTGAATGGGCTTCATCCAATGATCATGAAATTCTTACAAAATATATTTTGGATAAACATTACTGTAATTATTACAGAATTAATAGTGTTATATGTGATGATTCGTTTAAATATAGCAATGGTAGATCCCGTCATATTTCTTTATTATTCATGAACATAAATAATAATGAAAAAGTTAATATTAATCTTGATGTTTTTAAATATGTCCTCGATAAATTACCAGAATATATTGATAATATCTATATAGGAAGTAATAAATCCAAAGAATATTTAGATATTATGTATCAAGTCATTCTTAACAGCATATATTCGAAAACTAACAACGAAGATATTATGCATTGTATGAGGGAATCTTACAAATGTAAGTATATTACACTAACTGATGCACTCGTAAGTTTAAAGATTTTACCTGATACTACTAAACTCGAAGAAATTAGTCTTAGCGAATAAATACGATGTTGCAAGAATTTCGCGCAAAGAAAAATAATTTTATTTTCATTGAAAATAGGATGTCGTAAGAAAAATAAATTTAACATTATATATTTTTTTCTAATATAAAATGAAATTGATAGATGACATAATAGATATATTTAATACTCCTCATAAAAATGTGAGTGAAATAAATTCCAAGTTGAATTACATATACAGTTATCATAATGACGTGAATAATATATACAAAATTTTATCACATATATGTCATGTTTATGATAAATATTTAATATATATCAAAACATTCAAAAAATGTACAATATTTAAAGATATTGAAATATATGCCTTTTACGGAAATTATTTTAAACCATGTACAAAAATTATATATGATAGCTTTAAACATAAACATAAGTGGAAGAGCGACATGGAATTGTATGATTTATATAATTCAAAGAAATACTTGGAATTGATGAATATATTGATTAACAGAAAAAGTTATAAACATTCTTTAATATTTAACGAAGTTATCAAGAGAACAATTGTAAATAAATTATGGGATATGCTGATACATATTTTTGAAATTTCTAGAAAAGTTTATTTTATGGAATTTATTACTATCATCAGATTCTATTTATTTTTGTTACCAAAAAATATTTTGTATACTGTTCTATCAGTTCATAAGTTTGAACTGTATGTTAGAGAATCTTATTACATATTTTATTTGTTGAATGGTGAAGATGAAAAATATTATATACCATTTGACAATTTTCCAGTGGGATTGAATGTATGTCTGTATACAAGTAAACTATTGACTAATGAGGGATATTTACGTACATCTAATGAAAAAATAAACAAATTCAATTATATTTTGGGTAAATTACCAATTGAACTGAACGTGAAAATATGTGATATTCTTGAAGGTGGTCGTATAATTGATAGAAAAAATATTTTACCATGTATTTCTTATTTGTTGGAAAAATAATTTTTTTTATAGAACATGAAAATATTATTGTTAAAATACAGTTTTAACAATGTTACATGATATTCGTGCAGATCAATTATAATCAAGATACCCTTCCTCTTATTTAGTTTAATATATTTACAAATAATTTATTTACAAGATACCCTACCTATTATTTAGTTTAATATATATACAAATGGTTTATTTACAAGTTACCCGTGCAAATCAATTATGGGTATATAGACCCATAATTGATTGCCCTAGCGTTTAACGCCAGTATCTCTTGTTTTATTTACAATATAAATTTACAATATAACTTTATTACGGGATACCCTACCTCTTGTTTTATTTACAATATAACTTTATTACGGGATACCCTACCTCTTGTTTTATTTACAATATAACTTTATTACAAGATACCCTACCTCTTGTTTTATTTACAATATAACTTTATTACAAGATATCCTACCTCTTGTTTTATTTACAATATGACTTTATTACAAGATACCCTACCTCTTGTTTTATTTACAATATGATTTTATTACAAGATACCCTACCTTTTTTTATTTACAATATAACTTTATTACAAGATACTCTACCTATTGTTTTATTTATATTATGACTTCATTACGGGATACCCTACCTCTTGTTTTATTTACAATATAACTTTATTACAAGATACCCTACCTCTTGTTTTATTTACAATATGATTTTATTACAAGATACTCTACCTCTTGTTTTATTTACAATATGATTTTATTACAAGATACTCTACCTCTTGTTTTATTTACAATATAACTTTATTACAAGATACCCTACCTCTTGTTTTATTTACAATATGATTTTATTACAAGATACTCTACCTCTTGTTTTATTTACAATATGATTTTATTACAAGATACTCTACCTCTTGTTTTATTTACAATATGATTTTATTACAAGATACTCTACCTCTTGTTTTATTTACAATATAACTTTAAATGGTTGTTTGCATAATATTTTGTCTTCATTTAACTTTAATATATTTATAAATTATTCTATTTACACTAATGTACGTCTTTAAACGGCTGTTTATTTACATAGTACTTTGTCTTCATTTAACCTTAATATATTTACACTAATATACATCTTTAAATTGTTACTTTAATCTAACTCCAAATACTCTTCTTGAAAACATTCAAGTTGTTCATCTTCACAATACATTATTTTACATATGACACACAAACATATATTAAGTATATTATATAAATCGGTAACATTCTGCTTTAAATTGATTACTGTGTCCATGTACAAAATTTCAAAATTTTCTATATATTGGTTAGCCGAGTCGGTAGATTCTACATCTGTAATATTTAGATCTGATATTAATGTGTTGTTACCATAAACTCGTGATGTGTACATATCTTCATCTGACATGGACATTATGTTATCATACAAATTGGCATCTCTATATAATTCAGGTATATCATCATAATTATTAACCATATTATTTATATTATCATGTGTTACTAATTCTTCATCGAAATTTATTAAATCTATATCGTCTACCTCTATTTTATGTTCATTGTACTCATCAATTATATCAGATTCATCAGCTGCATCAAATAATTCAGATACATCGGGGGAATAGGGAATATCAGATTCATCAGCTACATCAAATAATTCAGATACATCGGGAGAATAGGGAATGTCAGATTCATCAGCTACATCAAATAATTCAGACACATCGGGGGAATAAGAAATATCAGATAAATTAGCAATATTAGATAAATCGGATACATCAGATAAATTATCCATATCATCTACATCGATTACATTATGTAAACTTGATAAATCAAGTCCTGTTAAATCACTATACACAGATTCTGTTTTTGGTACATCAATTGATTCATCACATTCGAATATTATTAAATCCTCAACTGTATCATCAGATGACTCCAATTCTGGTTCTAACTCTAATTCCAACCTTAACTCTGATCTTGATTCTGAACTTGATCCTGATTCTGATTTTGGTTTGCATGATATTAAAACATCATTTTCATGAAGATATTCGCATGTTGGTTGTAATATTTGCGAATATTCACTTACATCGGATATTGTTGGTACATCTGTGCATAAATAATCGTGTTGTAAATTAACACTGAAATTATCGTTAAAATTATTATTCTGTAATAGTCTCACAGTAGATTTTTTGGATCTATCTCTAGTACTATAAACATCCGAACCTAAAAGATTATCATAATTATTAATTTCTCCATGTGCATAATTTACTTCATCTTCCAAAGGTATATACAAAGATGATTTTTCCTTAGTGACAATTGTTGGTACGTAATTTGGATCATCAATCCATGGAATACCAGTCTTATATTCAACATCTTTAACAATTTCATTAAATTTGGTAATTATCACACCATCTACTGTGGTAAATATTATACTATCAGATGTTTCAATTGTTTTAAATTCAGTGTATGAGTCAAATTTACCCTTATTGGTGGGAATACCATAAATCGGTTCATCAATTACAATTTCTGATTTTACTTCTGATAATGGTTTTGCATCAAGTTTTAACACTACTGGTACAATTACTGGTACTGATTGATCGTCATCTGATGGTGATAATAATGGTTTTACTATTGGCGCTGGTTGTTCGGTAATTGATGATTTGGTTGGTACTGGTTGATTAACAATTGATAATGATTTAATTGGTACTGATTGATCAACAATTGATAATGGTTTAATTATTGCTGTTGGTTTAACTGTCATTAATGGTTGGTTAATAATTGTTGTTGATTTAACAATTGGTACTGATTTGACAGATAATATTGGTTTAGCAATTGGTAATGGTAATGGTAATGGTAATGGTAATTGTTTAACATCTGATTTAATCATGGGGGGATTATACACAACTTCTGGTAAACGTGTAATATTGTTGGATTTTACAATATTACTACTTATGATTGGTTTGATTGGTTGTGTATTATATGATGATTTTTTATTATATTGTCCAATTATATTATCATGGTGTTTAATAATTCTACCATTGTTATTGTTGTTTGTACCGACTGTACTGATCATAACATTTTTAATTGGGGCTTGGACGGGGTTGGAATAGGAATTAAAATTAGAGTTGGAATTAAATTTGGAAATTGGAACTGAATTACATACAATTTTTGCAGATGATGAATTTTTACTTGGCTTTCCAATAATATTATCATGATATCCAATAACTCTAGTTTCATTGTTGCTGCTGGCAATTACAGGCTTATGCACATTTACTGGTGGAACATATTTTGCGGATTTACGTGGAACTTCAATTATGTCATCGTGTATTATCCTGTTATTATTTATAACAGGTTTTGATTCAACTATTCTATTCACATTACTACTAATATTTTTACAGAGCTTGCGAATAGCATATTGATCAAGATTTACACTTAAGTTAAACATATTAGAACCAATACCGTTTATTCTTATGTATCTCACATTTTCATCATTCTCCTCTTCCTCCCCCTGGTGACTCACTTCATGTCTTATTTTATTCCCATTATTTTTATCCCTTTTATCACCTTTAACTGACTTACGAGCTTTTGTTCTTGGTGCTTTAACAACTTTATCTGGAATTACTGGCACATCACAGTAAACGCTGACACCATTAACATCAGTTAAATTTACAAATAATCCACTATCTTCAGGTGATATATGTTTAGGTTCTAGATAGCTTTTGATAGGGATTCCGTTAACACTTTGGACTATAGCAGCTTTAGATAGATCGCCTGCATGTTTATGATATGTAGATGTTATATTAGTGTTAACAGGTACTTCATTCTCATCTACTTCATAGCCATCGAATTCCAATCCATTACATTTCTCTACATATAGGGGGTCATATATGTTTTTGATTGGAATACCGTTTATAGACTCAATTACCCCACTCTTTAATGATTCTACTACACCTTCGAATCTACAATATTTAGTTCCCTCATGATCAAAGTCAAATGCTGATCTCTTTGCCTTTTTATTGGGTAACTTTATTGATCTAGGCTCATTTATAGTAGCATAAAGAGTTTCATTAATCGATGATTCACACAAAAGATTTCTAATAAACACATCGACAGATTTATTAGAGGAATAGTATGCCATGTAATTCATGTAGGTTTCTTGGCAATGAGCATCTATTCCATTGGCATTGGTGGCAGATTCTGGATATTTCACAGTCTCAAAAGTCCTTGGTAATTGACCAGTTTTAATTTTAAACTCAAGGTACTTTCTGAGACTCACTATTTCATCAGAATTGATCTCCATCCAATCCTTAACATATTCACCTACAGACTCCCTTAATGAACACATCATATTTTTCAGTTCTTTAGCAGCATTCATTTCCCATTGTGCTGAAGAAATGTTCCTGTTCTTTCTGCTATATTGGAATAAGAACTGTTCAAAATATGTTGGGAGTTTTCTAGCCACAATCTCCTTATCGCGAATGACGACCTCTCTATCTGATCGGGCTGTGGCTTTAACATTTGTGCTCCCGAGAGGTCTTCCGGATCCTTTTTTACGCTCTGCTTTTTCACCGGTATTCAAAGCAGGGTCGACAGCATTTTCGCCCATAACACTTACAACACTGGAACTTTCAGTGTTATTGGACTCGCGGATGATTCCCTCTAATATACATGGAATTGACTTTCCGCTAACAGGGGGATTTTTACATTCAGGCTTTCCCCTACCTTCACTCACGGCTTTCTTCTTTCCTTTTCCGCTTCCCTTCTTTCTTCCTCCTCTCTTCTTCAGCTTCTTCTTTTCCACCTCTCTTGCTTCGTCGGCTTCTCTTTCTGCTCTCATTTCAGAAGTCTCAACATAGTCCTTGGTGTAATAATAATCAAGAAGGGCAGATGGCTTAACATAACCATTCTTGTGTCTTCCCCTGTTGTCCTTTTTCTTTTCACCCATGTGTTTAGGAATTTCAACGCCGCCCAATGAAAACGGGGGGTATTCAACAGGTTCGTACCCGGGAATGATACTGTTATCGAGTTGGCCAAATGTTTCATCCAACTCATCTTCCATCTCAACAGTTGCAGGGATATCGTCACCGTATCTTTCTTTGATTTTGAATTGTTTTTTAAGCAATTCAAAATACTTCTGTGCATGGTGTACGGTGCACTCTTCCCTGTGTTCAACTTCGTTGATGAGTTTGTTCAACTCATCAACTACCTTCTTCTTCTCAGCTTCATACAATGATTCCACTGTAATGTCCCATTCGAAAGAGTAGATCTTCTCATGGTTCAGGACGGTATACTCATAAATGAGAATCAACAATCTTTCACTGATCAATGGGTGGTAAAGAGCTCTTCCCATATCTACAGATGTTGATTCCATCTTATCAGTCACCTTCCTCTCCTCTGTCTCTCTTTCGCTGGTCATCTTCACATCATTGTCATCCACTGACCCTAGCTGAATGTCGCCGTCTGTCGCTGCCTCATGCTGTCTGTCGCAGTCCGTCACTCGCTCTCTCTCACTCATCGCTTCTCGCTGGTTCTCGTTGGTTCTCGCTGGTTCTAGCTGGTTCTCGCTGTTAGCTGGTTCTCGCTGTTCGCTCATTTTAACTGTTTTTTATCGTTTAAGGCGAATTTAAAAATTAAAAAAAAATTTTCACAGCTAAAATATTTTAAAAATTAACAAAATTTTTTGCAAATCAATTTTAAAAATATTTTAAAAATTAACCAGTCCTGATCATGTAACGAATTGATAGTGTTCATCCACCTCCAAAAAAACTGACATTGATATTACACTATTATATAGTGTACTTGTTTTGTCTAGTATACAAAAATATATACCATGAAAAACATGGTGAATATGAGAATATAAAATAGATTGGATAAATCACATGTAAAAGTGATGATGTATACACTTACATTGTATCTGTATTAGATGGTAAGCAGCTATTGTAATGATAATCATATGTAATGGTAAATATATGATTTGTATATGCTCTGCACAACGTGTTACATGTTTTAAAAATATCAATACTAATGTGTTGGTTCTATATCATATATTATTTGTATTGACGTGGAGAAAATATGGCAGTAAGGATGTACTAAATATGAAAGGATAAATAGGTGAAATAAATTATATGGGTGTACGATAGCATATATACAGTTACATTGTAATTGTATTACATAATAATCTTTTCAATGAGGTTTATCAGTTATAATATCAAAAATTTCAATGTATATTTCGTGTTATACGGGTTTAATGTTTCAAAGAAATATTATTACTAATATGGCTCCAGTAATAATAAAACTACAAAATTTAATATATGATAACATTTGTACTGGATATAATAGGAAATAAAAATATCAGTGTATTGATTGTAAAATATGCTATCGGTCGATATACATAATTATAATATAACTATGTTGAATATTTATTCCTATTTGTGGTACCTGTTAATAACCATAATAAAATTGTGACATATACATCATTTAACCTAAGGTATATTATGATATTCAAAAATATTTTGTTTGAATTTTCATTGAGTCATATAATCCATTTATAATTTTTGTATTATTTAAATTTCATGATTGAAAGTTTCATTGTAACTGTTGTAATTTTGAAAATTGACCAAATTCATACAGCTAAATCAATACCATTATTGTTTTTAATATATTAATTTTTAAATTATTCTTCTAATATAAAAAAATTAATATATAAACAAATATATAAAATTAAATTGCTAATTTTGTGATTGATTCATTTTTGAAGGATAAATCTGTATATTTGTAAATATTTACAAAATTAATTGTAACACTAAATATTCAAACGTAAAATAACAGTTTATATTTTCAGGAGTATATGACTCAATGTTAAAAGTTTAATGTTGTTTATTTTAACTGTATTACATCATATATTAGAATTGAAATTTTATATTAATTTTTTTGATTGTTTTAATACTGTGTCATATAATCATGTTTACAATAAATGTAATTTTAACATTATTCATTCGATCTGATAGTCTATCATAAAAATAAAATTTTTAATGAAACATATAATGATTCATCAACTTCATATGTTTAATTTAAAATCATAATATTTTTTCTATACTGGAAATTACACACATTTTGTTCATATATAATATTATCATACAAACATGTGTTTATACATTCTTCTAAGGATGTTAATATTTTAAGTAATGTCAACATTAGGAAAATGATCTGAAACTTCATCAATTCAATCTTTGAAATTTAGATGTGTTTGTATCATATTCTACTGTTAACAAAAGTTATATTGATGATTTGTCTGCTGTTAAATAGTCAAGTTATCATTATTTTTTGGAAGATTTTCTGGAAAATTTTTCCAGAAATTGTCTGAAATTCCAGATTTTTCTAGAATTTTTTTCAGAGTTTTTTCTGTATATAAATACATAATTTTCAGAATAAAAAATTTCCATAACTCTAGAATTTTTTTAGAGTTTTTTCTGTGTGTAGATACATAATTTTCAGAATAAAAAATTTCCGGAACTCTGAAATTTCTGGAAATTAACAAAATTTTTCTGTATGGACATACAAAATTTACAGGTAAAAATTTCAACAGAATTCTCCCAGAAAATTATGAAAATTTACTGTATAGAGATACAGAAAGTGTAAAATTGAGCACTTTTAAGACACGTTGGATTTGGTGCAAGTAATCAAAAGGCGCCATAAGGCGCCTTTGATTATTTCCGGGGTGCCAAAGCACCTCTCTTCAAATGATTAAAATTCAGTAATTTTGGCTGATCTCAGAAAAAATCCCAGAATTCTGGAGATTTAAAGTAGTAAAACATATCGCATGGATGAGGGTTAAACAGAACCAGTTTGGATATAAAGCTTTACAGTCGGTAATTTTTCCAGTTTGCATGTGTACATAAATATTAATAAATAACTAAACTACTCTATCGGGAGATAATTTCATTAAAATTATCTCGAATAAAATATTAAAATAAATATTGGATAATATTGTATTTGATTTTAACTTATTTAATAATTGAAGATAGATTAAAGATATGTAATTCTTAAGCATTCAATGTTTAAATATTATAAGGAATTTTCAGCAAACGTATTAAATATTAATTTTTTTATAATATATGCTTATCCCGCAGTATGTAAAATAAAATTACTTATTTATGTTTTTAAGACTGTATGACTACGTTAAATTGATATACATATATTTTTGATTTATGTCATATAAGTGTTATACCATATTTAAATAATCATTAGATTGTTTTAATATATGAATTCTGAGTCAAACAGTATATTTTTAATTTTTATATCTTTTAACAATGATTATTTAACTATACAATGAATTTTTGAATATTTACTAAATATTCACTTTTAATATTATTAAATGAATACCATTGTATTTTTAACATATTATTTTTTTTAATTATTTATATAATAAAAAAAAATTAATATATATAAGAAATATACAAAATAATTGTTGATTTTAACAATGGTTTTGATTTTGTGACACAAATATGATAGTTTGATGTTCTTTATAAAATTAACTATTTGGTTAAAGAATTAAATCTAAATCAACGATTTAGATTTTTATGACTATATGACTCAATATTAAGAATATAAAATTATTTTAGATATAAATTATCTTCGAGTGTAATAGAATTAAAAATATCAATAATTTTATGTTTGTATGATAATTGAGTCATACAGCACGGTTTTAACATTTATATTTTTCAACAATGTTAACTGTATTCAATCGATTGTATTTGAATTTTAGTTTGCTGGTTTAACAATGTGTTAATTTTGTAGATATAAGCTGAACGTTTGGAAATTTTATAAAAATATATCACCTGACCGAAAATTAAAATATAAAATAACTTTTTATATTTTAAAGACTGTATGACTCAATGTTAAGAATACAATATTATTTTGAATGTAATTTAAATTTAGACGTATCAATGTTAAATATACTATTTAATTTTTTTGATAGTATAAACATTGAGTCATACAGTATATTTTTGTTATTTGTATCATTTGATAATAGTCATTTAATTATATGGTCTATTTTTGGATTTTTTATAAAATTTCACTGTGTATATTACTTAATGGATACCATTGTATTTTTACTATATTAATTTTTTATTTATTTATATAAGAAAAAATAATTAATATATATAAGAAATATACAAAAATAATTGTTGATTTTATAATGGGTTTGATTTTGTGTCACAAAAATGAACATTTGGAATTTTTCATAAAATTTACTGTTTGGCTAAAGAACTAAATCTAAATCATCGATTTAGATTTTCATGAGTATATGACTCAATATTAAGGACATAAAATTATTTAAGATGTAGGTTATTTCCAAATGTAACAGAATTAAAAATATCGTTAATTTTATATTTAAGTGAATGTTGAGTCATACAATACATTCAATTATTTATGTTTACCATTAATGAGCAGTTAAATCTAATTTGTTATATATGTATTTCAATTTAATGATTTTAACAATAATTTATGTTCTAGACATTTAAATTAAACATTTACAAATTTTGTAGAACACATTCTCTGGTTAAAGATTTAAATATAAAATAACCATTTGTACTTTGAAGACTGTATGACTCAATAATAAAAACATTAAAATATTTTATATATGATTTAAATTCAAATATATCAATGATAAGAATATCATTTGATTCTTTAATATTATAAACATTGAGTCATATACTATATTTTTATTTTTTATATCATTCAATGATAATCATTTGACTATACAATTTATTTTTGAATATTTTGTAAATATTCACTTTTAATGTTACTAAATTGATACCATTGTATTTTTAACTATATAATTTTTTATTATTAATATAAGAAAAAAAATTAATATATATAACAAATAATTAAAAAAATTTTTGCTAATTTTGACAATGGGTTTGTTTTTGAGGGGATAATGTGGACATTTGAAAAATTTCATTCTAATCACTGGTTCATTAGGAAGATTAAATATAAACTAATAGTTTACATTTTCGAGTGTATATGACTCAATGTTTATTATACACAAATATTTTAATCATTATCACTATCATATGTATTATGGTTGAAAATAAAAATTATTTGTTCACTCATACGAATATTGAGTCATACAATGTATATACTATATATACGTAATAAAACAATATTCGTTTGGTCTATTGTACATCGTAAAATTTATCTTACCATTAATAATCTATTCCGCGTATAGCTGTCATATATGTATGTGTAAAATTATTAATTTTACACGCGCGGAGTTTTTGTGATATTTTATTATATTTATGTTTAACATCTTAAAATGTAACAATATGATAGACTGAAGCATATATTTGTATATTACGATCTGAATATTCTTCCATCTATTATCATTAATTAATATTAATAATCGGTGATAATATCACACATTTACATGTAGTTCTGTGTTATCAGCATAAACATTTAAAGTATTTGGACTTTCGCCTATTAAATTTGAACAATTTTTAATTTTTAAAATCATTTCGCGATTGTGTTGATTGAATATTATCAGATATTTAAGTATATTTGTAATGTAAGTAATATACCGTGTTGACAGTGTTATATTTAAATTGGTTCTATTTGACCTTCACCTATGTGACATGTTTTGTTGTCCTTAATCCCAGGAATTCTGGGATTTTTTCCGAGACCAGTTAAAATTACCTATTTTTAGTCATCTGAAGACGAGCCCAACGTGTGATGAAAACGGTCAATTTTTAACTTTCTGTATATCTATACAGGAAATTTTAAATACTTTCCAGAAAAAATCTGGAGTTCTGGAAAAATTCTGGAAAATAATTTCTCCCGGAAAATTCTGGACGAAATTTTTAAAATAACCTGCACTCATGTCAGTGTGTCATGCTTGAAGGCCCCTCTCTTATGAGGAAAACTGTGAAATAGAGAACTGAAAGTTAACATACTAGATTCTCTAAGAGTGAAACAAATGCTAATATATTAGACTTTTTGAGAATAAAGCAGATGTTAACATACTAGACTCTTTAAGAGTAAATCAAATATTAGAGTATTAAACTCCTTAAAATAGATCAAATATTAACATATTGGTTCCTTTAAAAGTGGTTCAAATATTACCATATCCAATCCTCTTAAATAATCAGATATATTAACATAATGGACTCTTTAAGAGTGAATCAAATAATGACATATTTGTTCATTTAAGAATGAGACAAATGTTACCATATTGGATTTTCTAAGAATAAGTCATATATTAACACATTAGACTCTTTAAGAATATGACAGATGTTATCATATTTGATTCTCAAAAGACGGGTCAAATAAATATCATTTAAAACGGAAAATATTATAAGTCTACTGTATGAATCAATGTTTATATGAACATTATTTTAAACATTATTTTAAATATTATTTTAAATATTATTTTAAACCAATGTTCTTCCAAATTCGATATAAATCAAAGATGTTTATTCATTAATTGAATTGAGTCATATAATCCTGAATGTATAAATTACTGATTTACACATAACCTCTTAATAAATCAATGATTTCATTACCAATTTTCAAATATTCGTTTTTGACCCACAAAAAGTAACCCATTGTAAAATGGCAATAATTTTTTATACATTTATTATATATATTAATTTTTTTTTCTTATATAAATAAATAAAAAATTAATATATTAAAAATACAATGGTATAAATTTAGTAGTATTGAAATTGAACATTTGATAAATATTTGAAAATATACCATATGGCTAAGTGATTATCATTAGTAGATATAAATAACAAAACAACACTGTATGACTTAGTATTTATACAATTGAAAATTTAAATAATATTTTTAACTCTGTTATATTTGATAATGATACATATCAAAAATATCAGATTATCATTATAGTGAAGTCATATAGTCTTAAAACTTATAAACATATATTTAATATTTATTTACCTAATAGATTGGTTATTTAATTAAATTATACATAAAATTTAATCATTCATTGTAACATTCACAGAATTAATATTATTTAATTGTTACATATACAACTGATATATAGATAGGATTAAAATATAAATTAATAATTTATATACTTTTAAGACTGTATGACTCAACTGTAATGACAATCTGATATTTTTGATTTATATCATATTTACACTGTTTTATGTTGAAACAGTTATTAAAATATAAAATATTATGAATACTGAGTCATATAGTATATTTTGGATATTTATATTATTTTACAATGATTATTTGATTAAACAGTGTATCATTAAATATTTTGCAAATATTCATTTCCAATACTACTAAATTTATACCATTGTATTTTTAATATATTAATTTTTTATTTATTTATATAAGAAAAAAAAATTAATATATATAATAAATGTATAAAAATATTACCAATTTTACAATGGGTTATTTTTTGTGGGTCAAAAATGAACATTTGAAAATTGGCAATGAAATCATTGATTTACTGAGAGATTAATTATGAAACAATGAATTATATTTTTGAGGTTATATGACTCAGTGTATATATAAATAAAGTTTATATTATATTTTTAATTCTAACATATGTAAAGATGATATATATCAAAAGTATTAACTTATCATTCTAATGGAGTCATATAATCTTAAAATGTATAAATAAATATTTTTATTTATACATCCAGTGGATTAACTATTAAATAAATGTTACACCAAATACTTTTTAAACATCTATTATAATAATCATGAAATAAATATTACTAAATTATTATATGTATATTGATCTATCAAAAAAAAATAAATGTAAATTATTAATTTATATATTTTAAGACTGTATGACTCAATATTGAAGACACATAAATATTTTGACTATATGTCTATGTTCCAATATAATAAAATTAAAATGTTTTTCAATTTTTTTTGAAAACATCAATATTGAATCATATAGTCTATTTTTATTAATTGTATCTTTTTATGTTAATCATTTTAATATGCTGTATGTTTCTGGATAATTACCAAATGTTTATTTTTATTATTACTAAATCTATACCATTGTATTTTTAATATATTAATTTTTTAATTATTTATATAAGAAAAAAAAATTAATATATATAATAAATGTATAAAAAAATTATTGCCAATTAACAATGGGTTACTTTTTGTGGGAAAGAAACACTCTTTTGGGAAACCTCAATAAATTCATTGGTTTATTAATAAGTTAAACATAAATTATTAATTTATGTTTTCGGAACTGTATGGCTCAATATTTAGGATATATCAATAGTTTAAAAATAAACTACGCTTACATATGTTATTAACAATAATATAATCATTTATTTATATACGTGGAAAACCAAGTCATATAATGTATTTTTGATAATTGTATTTGTCAATAACATTCTTCTCTATATCATATTATGAAATATGTTCTATAATATTTATAAACATACTGGTTTATCACATTTTAAGGATTTTAAATTTCTCAAAAGTATAAATTTTACCCGTGTTGTCCAGTTCATAAGGATTTTAATTTAACGTGAATAACCAGGTTGTATATGTTTATCATTTAAGATTGTTTTAAATTAATTTAATATAGTTATCTCACGATGACATTGATTGGATGATTATGAATATTTTTGTACATGTGTAATACGGGGAAATGCTGACTATATTGTATTATATTCAAAATGATTCTGTTTTATACTCTCCCATATGGCATATTTTACTGCTTTTAATTCCTGGAAATCCTGGAGATTTTTTGAGAACAGTCAAAATTAATGAATTTTGATCATCTGAAGGCGAATCCAACGCGTCTCGAAAGTGGTCAATTTTTAACTTTCTGTATATGTACACAGGATTTTTTTATTAATTTCCAGAAAATTCTGGAAAAAATTCTGGAAATTTACAATAGTAAAATATATTATTAGGTGGGGGTTAAACAAAAACATTTTGAACGTAATACTTTCTGATCGATAATTTTTCCATATTATATATGTATAAAAATTTTTATGATTATTTTACCAATACTATTGTGAGATGATTGTGTTAATTTGATATTAATATATAGGATAATAGATGAAAAATATTAATATTTTTGAGAAAAATCACTGTCAAAAGAAGTAAATCAATGTAAATAATTTTAATTTCAGACTCTTTGCTTCCCAATTAATCCAATGTGAAATTAAATGAAAAATCATATGATTTTGATAAATACCTGTAATTTTAAAGGACAACATCGTTGTCCTCTAAAATCTGTTACAATCACTATCAGATTTCATATGATTTTTATTTATACTACATAATTTTTAGGAGAATACAAGACCCCTAAAGGGTCTTGTATTCGTCTAAATAAAGAAAAAAATTAATATATATAAGAGAATAGCTGAAAAAAATTTTAAAAAATATTAATTTTTTTAAGGAATTTCACTATCAATAAGAAGTAAACCAGTAAAAATAATTTTAATTTTAAACTCTTTGCTTCCCAATTAATCCAATGTGAGATTAAATGAAAAATCATATGATTTTGATAAATACCTGTAATTTTAAAGGACAACGATGTTGTCCTCTAAAATCTGTTACAATCACTATCAGATTTCATATGATTTTTATTTATACTACATAATTTTTAATTATTAAATAAAGAAAAAAAATTAATATATATAAGAGAATAGCTGAAAAAAATTTTAAAAAATATTAATTTTTTTTTAAGGAATTTCACTATCAATAAGAAGTAAACCAGTAAAAATAATTTTAATTTCAGACTCTTTGCTATCCAATTAATCCAATGTGAGATTAAATGAAAAATCATATGATTTTGATAAATACCTTTAAATCTGTTACAATGTTGTTATCATTTTATATGATTTTTATTTATACTACATAATTTTTAATTATTAAATAAAGAAAAAAAATTAATATATATAAACAAATAACTGAAAAAATTAAAAAAAAAATATTAATATTTTTAAAGAATTTCACTGTTAAAAAGAAGTAAACCAGTAAAAATAATTTTAATTTTAGACTCTTTGCTATCCAATTAATCCAATGTGAGATTAAATGAAAAATCATATGATTTTGATAAATACCTGTAATTTTAAAGGACAACGATGTTGTCCTTTAAATCTGTTACAATATTGTTATCATTTTATATGATTTTTATTTATACTACATAATTTTTAATTATTAAATAAAGAAAAAAAAAATAATATATAAGCAAATAATTGAAAAAAATTCTTAAAAAAAATATTAATATTTTTAAGGAATTTCACTGTCAATAAGAAGTAAACCAGTAAAAATAATTTTAATTTCAGACTCTTTGCTATCCAATTAATCCAATGTGAGATTAAATGAAAAATCATATGATTTTGATAAATACCTGTAATTTCAAAGGACAACATCGTTGTCCTTTAAATCTGTTACAATATTGTTATCATTTTATATGATTTTTATTTATACTACATAATTTTTAATTATTAAATAAAGAAAAAAAAATAATATATAAGCAAATAATTGAAAAAAAAATCTTAAAAAAATATTAATATTTTTAAGGAATTTCACTGTCAATAAGAAGTAAACCAGTAAAAATAATTTTAATTTCAGACTCTTTGCTATCCAATTAATTCAGTGTGAAACTAAATGAAAATCATATGATTTTTGATAAATACCTGTAATTTTAAAGGACAACATCGTTGTCCTTTAAATCTGTTACAATTCAAAAGGTATATGAACAAGTGTAAAGTTATCAACTTTACATGTTTATTTTATGATATTTTTGTATAGACAACATGGATTGTATCATGTATATATCTACGATATGTTATACACATTCATGATAGATTTATCAACATAAATATTTGAATTGTGTATGTATTCGTACTCGAATGTTATTTGAAATCAATTTAATAAAATCGTATCACGATGGTATTGATTGGATGATTATAAATATTTTTATATACATGTTATATCGGTAAAATACTGACTAGAATTTATCACATTAAGAATTGTTCTGTTTTATCCTCGCTTATGTGACATATCTTACTGTTCCGAATCTCCGGGATTTCTGGAAATTTTTTGAGATCAGTCAAAATTAGGAAATTTTGGTCATCTCGAGACCGACCCAACGTGTCTTAAAAGTGTTCAATTTTATACTTTCTGTATACATATACAAGAAATTTCTATTAATTTTTGGAAATTTTCTGGAGTTCTGAGGAAAAATTTTTTCTGGAAGATATTAAAAATTTTCTGTATACATATACAGAAAGTGTAAAATTGGTTACTTCCAAACCACGTTAGACTTGTCTTCAGATGACTAAATTTCATTAATTTTGACCGTTCTGAAAAAAATTCCCGGAATCCTAGGGATCTAAAGCAATAGAATATGTCACATGGGAAAGGATTAAACTGAACCAGTTTGAACATGATACTTTCAGTACGGTTCTTTCCTTATATTACAAATATATGTGAATATTTATCAATATTCAACCCATATCAACGCGAGATAATATTATCAATTAAAATTTTACCCAAAATTTTATAAATAAACACTTATACAATTCAAATGTTTATATTAATAACACGCTGTTACCTGTAAGTGTATAATATTGTATATATATTACTATAGACATCTGATAGCAATAAATCTTCTAAAATTTTTATAGTATTAAATGAAAATCATATAAAAACTAATAGAGTATTGTAACAGATTTAAAGGACAATATTGTTGTCCTTTTAAATTACAGGTATTTATCAAATTTATATGATTTTTCATTTAGTCTCATATTGGATTAATAAGATAGTATAAAGTCTAAAAACAAAATCATTTTTACTGGTTTACTTCTTTTTGACAGTGATTTTTCTAAAAAATATTAATATTTTTTTTTAGAAATTTTTTCAGCTATTCTTTTATATATATTAATTTTTTTTCTTTATTTAATAATTAAAAATTATGTAGTATAAATAAAAATCATATAAAATCAGATAAAGAATTGTAACTGTTTAAAGGACAACATTGTTGTCCTTTAAAATTACAGGTATTTATCAAAAATATATGATTTTTCATTTAGTCTCATATTGGATTAATTGGATAGTAAAGAGTCTGAAATTAAAATAATTTTTACTGGTTTACTTCTTTTTGACAGTGAAATTCCTTAAAAATATTAATATTTTTTTAGAAATTTTTTCAGCTATTCTTTTATATATATTAATTTTTTTTCTTTATTTAATAATTAAAAATTATGTAGTATAAATAAAAATCATATAAAATCAGATAAAGAATTGTAACTGTTTAAAGGACAACATTGTTGTCCTTTAAAATTACAGGTATTTATCAAAAATATATGATTTTTCATTTAGTCTCACATTGGATTAATTGGATAGCAAAGAGTCTAAAATTAAAATCATTTTTATTGGTTTACTTCTTATTGACAGTGATTTTTCTTAAGAATATTAATATTAAAAAAAATTTTCCAGCTATTCTCTTATATATTAATTTTTTTTCTTTATTTAATAATTAAAAAATTATATAGTATTAAATAAAAATCATATAAAATGATAACAATATTGTAACAGATTTAAAGGACAACGATGTTGTCCTTTAAAATTACAGGTGTTTATCAAAAATCATATGATTTTTATTTAATCTCACATTGGATTAATTGGATAGTAAAGAGTCTGAAATTAAAATCATTTTTACTGATTTACTTCTTATTGACAGTGAAATTCCTTAAAAATATTAATATTTTTTAGAAATTTTTTCAGCTATCCTTTTATATATATTAATTTTTTTTCTTTATTTAATAATTAAAAATTATATAGTATAAATGAAAATCATATAAAATCAGATAGAGAATTGTAACTGTTTAAAGGACAACATCATTGTCCTTTAAAATTACAGGTATTTATCAAAAATATATGATTTTTCATTTAGTCTCATATTGGATTAATAAGATAGTAAAGAGTCTGAAATTAAAATCATTTTTACTGGTTTACTTCTTATTGACAGTGATTTTTCTTAAAATATTAATATTTTTTTAAAAAAAATTTCCAGCTATTCCCTTATATATTAATTTTTTTTCTTTATTTAATAATTAAAAATTATATAGTATAAATGAAAATCATATAAAATCAGATAGAGAATTGTAACTGTTTAAAGGACAACAATGTTGTCTTTTAAAATTACAGGTATTTATCAAAAATATATGATTTTTCATTTGGTCTCACATTGGATTAATTGGATAGCAAAGAGTCTGAAATTAAAATTATTTTTACTGGTTTATTTCTTTTTGACAGTGATTTTTCTTAAAAATATTAATATTTTTTTTAAATTTTTTTCAGTTATTCTCTCATATATATTAATTTTTTTTCTTTATTTAATAATTAAAAATTATATAGTATTAAATGAAAATCATATAAAATCTGATAAAGTATTGTAACAAATTTGAAAGACAGCAATGCTGTCTTTCAAAATTACAGGTGCTTATCAAAAATATATGATTTTCATTTAGTCTCATATTGGATTAATAAGATAGTAAAGAGTCTGAAATTAAAATCATTTTTACTGGTTTACTTCTTTTTAACAATGAAATTTTTAAAAACACTAATATTTTTTTAATTATGACAAAATCTCAACTAATAAAATCATCTCGTGATGGTATCGATTGAATATTTATAATTAATTCTATACATATGTAAAATAAGAAAATTGCCGATCAGAAAGTATTACATTCAAACTGCTTTAGTTTAACCCTCCTAACGATATACTTATTAATATAATTTCCTGTATCTCTATACAGAAAGTGTAAAATTGGACACTTTTAAGACACGTTGGATTCGTCTTCAGATAACCAAAATTCAGTATTTTTGACCATTCTCGAAAAAATGTCCCAGAATTCTAGAGATTCAAAGCTGTGAAACATATCACATGGTTGAGGGTTGAACAGAACCAGTTTGAATATAAAGCTTTACAGTCGGTAATTTTCCCAGATTGTATATTTACATAAATATTCATAAACAATTAGACTATTACATCGGGAAATAATTTCATTAAAATTATTTCGGATAAAATATTAAATTAAATATAAAATATCAGATACATAAAATACGAATGGATTGGATGATATTGTATTTAGCTTCAACTTGTTTAATAATTAAAAACGGCTTAAATATGTAATTTTACAAGTTCAATATTTCTGATATCATAAGGATTTTTTTGAAACATAAATAAACATTAATTTTTTTATAAATTATGTATATTTCGCAATATGTAAAATTAAAAATTACTTATATATGTTTTAAGATTGTATGACTTCATTATATTGATACATTAATATTTTTTATTTATATCATATGAGTGTTACTCCATATTTAAATAATCATTAGATTATTTAATTATATGAACCTTGAGCCATACAGTACAGTTTTAATATTTATACGTTTTAACAGTGATTATTCTATTACACAATTAATTTTTAAATATTTTGTAAACATTTACTTTTAACGTTATTAAATGAATACCATTGTATTTTTAATATAATATTTTTTTATTTATTTATATAAGAAAAAAAATTAATATATATAAGAAATATACAAAAATAATTGTCAATTAAAACAATGGTTTTGATTTTGTGACATAAATGTGAATATTTGGAGTTTTTTATAAAGATTGTAGTTTGGCTGAAGAATTAAATCTAAATCAAGGATTTAGATTTTCGTGAGTATATGATTCAACATTAAGAATATAAAAATATTTTAGATATAAATTGTCTTCAAACATAATAGAATTAAAATATCATTGATTTTATATTTGTATGTTTATTGAGTCATACAGTACAGTTTTAACATTTATATTTTTCGATAATAACAATTGGATTTAATTGGTTATATTTGAACATCATACTAATAATTTAACAATGGGTTAATTTACGTAGATTTAAAATGAACATTTTAAATTTTTATATGATACATCGTTTGGTTAAAATTTTAAATATAAAATATCTTTTGTATTTTTTGAGACTGTATGACTCAATGTTAAGAATACAACATTATTTTAGATGTAGTTTAAAATTAGATATATCAATGTTAAATATACTATTTAATTTTTTTGATAATATAAATATTGAGTCATATAGTGTATTTTTGTTATTTGTACCATTTGACAATAGTAATATAATCATACCGTTTATCTTTGAATACTTAATAAATATTCACTTTTGATGTTATTAAATGAATACCATTATATTTTTAATATATTAATTTTTAATTATTTATATAAGAAAAAAAAATTAATATATATAAGAAATATACAAAAATAATTATTGATTTTAACAATGGGTTTGTTTTCGTGACGCAAATTAGAACATTTGGAGTTTTTCATAAAAAATCACTGATTAGGTAAAGGATTAAATGTAAATTGATAATTTACATTTTCAAGAGTATATGATTCAATATGAAGATAGTAAAATTATTCAAAATATAGATTATCTTCAGATGTAATAGAATTAAAAATACTACTAATTTTATATTTGTATGATTGTTGAACCATATAATATATTTAGTTATTCATGTCTATTAATAATGTACAATTAAATCTAATCTGTTATGTTTGAATTTCAATTTAATAATTTACCATTTGGATGGACCATAAGAATCTAAAAATAAACATTTATAATTTTTTTTTGCAGAATATATCATTCAGTTAAAAGTTTAAATATAAAATAATCGTTTGTATTTTGAAGACTGTATGACTCAATATTAAGAACATTAAAATGTTTTGGATCTAATTTTAATTTAAATATATCAATGTTGAGAATATCATTTGGTTCTTTAATACCATAAGTATTGAGTCATATAGTATATTTTTATTATTTATATCATTCAATGATTATCATTTGATCAAGCAATCTATTTTTGAATATTTTATGAATGTTCATTTTATATGTTATTAAAACAATACCATTGTATTTTTAACTATATAATTTTTTATTATTAATATAAGAAAAAAAAATTAATATATATAAGAAATAATCAAAAATTTATGGTTAATTTTGACAATGGGCTTGTTTTTGAGGGGGTCGGAATGAACATTTTGGAGAATTTCATTTTGATCACTGTTTTATTAGGGGATTAAATATATACTAATAGTTTATATTTCAGGAGTATATGACTCAATGTTTATCGTACACAAATATTTTAATTTTTATTACTATCATATGCATTAAGGTTGAAAATAAAATTTATTTATCCACTCATATGAATGTTGAGTCATACAATGTATATATTATAAATATATAATGGAATAATGTTCGTCTGATCTATTGTACATCGTAAATTTTATTTTATATTTAGTAATCTACCCCGCGTATGGCTATTATATATGTATATGTAAAATTAATAATTTTACACATGTGAAGTTTTTACGGCATTTTATGATATTTATATTTAACATCTTAAGATGTAGCAAATAGTGGACTAAAATACATATATTTGTATATCATAATATGATTATTCTTCCATCTATTACCACTGATTGTTATTAATAATAAATGTACAATGTTGCTCATCCACGTGTGATTCCATGTTGTCATCATAAACATTTAAAATATTTAGGCGCTCATTTATAAAATATTAACATTTTTTAATTAACAAAATCATTTCGCAATCACGTTGATTAAATATTACCAAATATTTATGTATACTTATAATGTAAGGAAAATACCGTGTTGATAGTATTATGTTTAAATTGGTTCCATCTAACCCTCACCAAAGTGACATGTTTTATTATTTTCAATCCTAGGTCTCTGGAATTTTTTTCTGAGACCGGTCAAAATTACCTATTTTTGGTCATCTGAAGACCAGTCCAACGTGTGATGAAAGTAATCAATTTTTAACTTTCTGTATACATATACAGGAAATTTAAAATATTTTCCAGAAAAAATCTGGAGTTCTGGAAAAATTCTGGAAAATTCTGGAAAAAAATTCCTAGAAATAACTTGCACCCCGTGTCTGTGTGTTATACTCGATGGTCCTTCTCTTATGAGGAGAACTATTGAAGGAGAATCAAATGATAACATACTAGATTCTCTAAGAGTGAAACAGATATTAACATATTGGATTCGCTAGGAGTGGAATAAATATTAACATATTGGATTCTCTAAGAATGAAACAGATATTAACATATTGAATTCATTGGGAGTGGAATAAATATTAACATATTGAATTCATTGGGAGTGGAATAAATATTAACATATTGAATTCATTGGGAGTGGAATAAATATTAACATATTGGATTCGCTAGAAATGAGATAGATAATAACATATTAGATTCATTAGAAGTGAGACAGATGTTAACATTTGATACGCTCTTAGAGAACACGCTAAATAACAACCAATTTGACTCTCAAGGAATCAAATTAGATATTAATACGACTGACTCTTAAAGAATAAATCAGACATTAATATATTTGATTCTCAAAGGATGGATCAAATGAACATCATCGAAACAGAAAATATTAAAAGTTCATTATATGAGTCAATATTTACACGTACATAATTTTAGATAATATTTTAAACCAACATTTATTCGAATATGATATAAATCAAAGATGTTTATCCATTAATCGAGTTGAGTCATATAATCCCAATAGTATAAATCACTAATTTACACATAACCCCTCAATGTATTAATGATCTTATTACCAATTTTCAAATGTTTGTTTTTGTCCCACAAAAAGTAACCCATTGTAAAATGGCAATAATTTTTTTATACATTTATTATATATATTAATTTTTTTTTCTTATATAAATAAATAAAAATTAATATATTAAAAATACAATGGTATAGATTTAGTAATATTGGAAATGAATATTTGACAAATATTTGAAAATATACAATATGACTAAATGATTGTCATCAATAGATATAAATAATAAAACAATACTGTATGACTCAATGTTTATATAATAAAAAATAAGTAATATTTTTAATTCTGTTACATCTGCTGATGATATAAATCAAAAATATCAGATTATCATTATAATTGAGTCATACAGTCTTAAAATTTATAAATAAACATTTAATATTTAATTACCCGATAGAATAGTATTTAATAATATTATACATTTTTTAGTTATTTATTATAACATTTGTGAAAATTAATATTATTATGTTATTACATATACTAATAATACATTGAAAAAGATTAAAATATAAATTAATAATTTATATATTTTTAAGACTGTATGACTCAACTATAGTGACTATCTGATATTTTTGATTTATATCATATTTATACTGTTTCATGTCGAAATAGCTATTAAAATATAAAATAGTGTGAACTTTGAGTCATATAATATATTTTGGATATTTAAATCTTTTGATAATAATTGTTTGATTAAACAGTGTATTATTAAATATTTTGTAAATATTCATTTCCAATATTACTAAATTTATACCATTGTATTTTTAATATATTAATTTTTTATTTATTTATATAAGAAAAAAAAATTAATATATATAATAAATGTATAAAAAATTATCACTATTTTTACAATGGGTTACTTTTTGTGGGACAAAAAGTAACATTTGAAAATTGGCAGTAAATTTATTGATTCACTGAAAGATTAAATGTAAAATAATGAATTATATTTTTGAGGTTATATGATTCAGTATTTATACAAATAAAAGTTTATATTACATTTTTAATTCTAATGTATATAAAGATGATATATATCATAAATATTGACTTATTAATATAATGGAGTCATACAATCTAGAAATGTACAAATAGATATTTTATTTAATCATTTGGTGGAGTAACTGTTAAATGAATGTTATATCAAATATTAAAAAAAAAGCATTTGATATATCACTCATGAAATTAATATCTCTAAGTTATTACATATATGTTAACTTAACGAAAATAAATGTAAACTAATAATTTGTATATTTTTAAGACTGTATGACTCAATATTGAAAATATATAAATATTTTGATTATACTCCAATGTTTCATTATAATAGAATTAAAATATAAAAAAAATTTTTCAAACGTATTAATATTGAGTCATACAGTCTATTTTTATTATTTGTATCTTTTCAAGTTAGTTATTTTAATATGCTGTCTATTTCTGGATAATTACCAAATATTCACTTTTAATGTTATTAAATCTATACCATTGTATTTTTAATATATTAATTTTTTATTTATTTATATAAGAAAAAAAAATTAATATATATAATAAATGTATAAAAAAATTATTGCCATTTTACAATGGATTTATTTTTGTGGGACAGAAATACACTTTTAGAAATTTCATCAAATTCATTGGTTTACTAATAAGTTAAATATAAATCAATAATTTATATTTTTGAGACTATATGACTTAACATATATGATATATCAATAATTTAAAAATAAACTATGTAGATATGTATTATGATCATTAATATAATTATTTGCTTGTGTATATGGAAAACTAAGTCATATAATGTATTTTTAATATTTTTATTATTCAATAATATTCATCTCTATGTCATATTATGACATAATTTTCATAATATTTGCAACCACGCCAGTCTACCACATTTTTAAGAAATTCTAAATTCCTTAAAAGTCTAAATTTTGCCTATATTATTCAGTTAACAAGATTTTATAACTCTTTCTTAAGAATATCATTATTTTCTACATAATGTTATAAAGTTTGTATCTTAAGATGTATATGAATGAATATAAAATTATTAGCTATATAAATGTAATTTTATGATGTTTTATAAAGCCTGGTAATTCGATGGTGTTTAATATTTTTATATGGATAATGATATGGATTAACCACATGTGTTTATATATTTAGATTTGAATTTTTTTCAATATGCAATATGCCCGTACGTTAAAATTTATCAACATGAACAATCAAATCGCGTATGTTTTTCATTAAATGTTATTTAAAATTGATTTAATACAGTCATCTCGTGATGACATTGATTGGATGATCATTAATATTTTTGTATATATGTTATATCGGTAAAATGCCAACTATGATGTATTACATTCAAAATGATTCTGTTTTATGCTCTCCCACGCGACATATTTTACAGCTTCAAATCTCCAGGAATCCTGGAGATTTTTTAAGAACAGTCAAAATTCATGAATTTTGATCATCTGAAGACGAATCCAACGTGTCTTAAAAGTGACCAATTTTTAACTTTCTGTATATGTATACAGAAAAAATTTATTAATTTCAAAAAATTCCTGGAAATTTTCTGGAAAAATTCTAGAATTCTGGAAACTTACGATTGTAAAATATATCGTTGGGAGTGGGTTAAACTAAAATATTTTGAACGTAATACTTTCTGGTCGATAATTTTCCATATTACATATGTATAAGAATATTTATGAATATTCAATCAATACCATCGTGAGATGATTATGATAGTTGAAAATTAAATATAATTTACAAAAATATATTTAAGATATGAACTTTTCATTTTGTAGGAAGCTGATTAGTCAAAGTAATTTTAATCCTAATTTTAATCCTAATTTTAATCCTAATTTTAATTTTAGTTTCATTAGATGTTTCCAATTAATCCAATATGGGATAAAATAAAAATCATATATTTTTGATAAATACCTGTAATTTTAAAGGACAATAATGTTGTCCTTTAAATCAGTTACAATATTGTTATCATTTTATATGATTTTCATTTAGACGAATACTAGACCCCTAAAGGGTCTAGTATTCTCCTATATAATTTTTTTGATTATTAAATAAAGAAAAAAATATTAATATTTTTAAGAAAAATCACTGTTAAAAAGAAGTAAACCAGTAAAAATGATTTTAATTTCAGACTCTTTACTATCTAATTAATCCAATATGAGACTAAATGAAAAATCATATATTTTTGATAAATACTTGTAATTTTAAAGGACAACAATGTTGCCCTTTAAATCTGTTACAATGTTGTTATCATTCTATATAATTTTTCATTTATACTATATAATTTTTAATTATTAAATAAAGAAAAAAAAATTAATATATAAGAGAATAGCTGAAAAAATTTTAAAAAAAATATTAATATTTTTAAGAAAAATCACTGTTAAAAAGAAGTAAACCAGTAAAAATGATTTTAATTTTGGACTCTTTGTTATCCAATTAATCCAATATGAGATTAAATGAAAAATCATATATTTTTGATAAATACTTGTAATTTTAAAGGACAACAATGTTGCCCTTTAAATCTGTTACAATATTGTTATCATTCTATATAATTTTTCATTTATACTATATAATTTTTAATTATTAAATAAAGAAAAAAAAATTAATATATAAGAGAATAGCTGAAAAAATTTTTAAAAAAATATTAATATTTTTAAGAAAAATCACTGTTAAAAAGAAGTAAACCAGTAAAAATGATTTTAATTTTGGACTCTTTGTTATCCAATTAATCCAATATGAGATTAAATGAAAAATCATATATTTTCGATAAATACCTGTAATTTTGAAAGACAGCGGTGCTGTCTTTCAAACTGTTACAATATTGTTATCATTTTATATGATTTTTCATTTATACTATATAATTTTTAATTATTAAATAAAGAAAAAAAAATTAATATATATATATAAGAAAATAGCTGGAAAAAATTAAAAAAAAATATTAATATTTTTAAGAAAAATTACTGTCAAAAAGAAGTAAACCAGTGTAAATAATTTTAATTTCAGCTTTATACTATCTTATTAATCCAATATGAGACTAAATGAAAAATCATATATTTTTGATAAATACCTGTAATTTTAAAGGACAACAATGTTGTCCTTTAAATCTGTTACAATATTGTTATCATTCTATATGATTTTCATTTAATACTATATAATTTTTAATTATTAAATAGAGAAAAAAAATTAATATATAAGAGAATAGCTGGAAAAATTTTTAAAAAAATATTAATATTTTTAAGAAAAATCACTGTCAAAAAGAAGTAAACCAGTAAAAATGATTTTAATTTTGGACTCTTTGCTATCCAATTAATCCAATATGATACTAAATGAAAAATCATATATTTTTGATAAATACCTGTAATTTTAAAGGACAACATTGTTGTCCTTTAAATCTGTTACAATATTGTTATCATTTTATATGATTTTTCATTTATACTATATAATTTTTAATTATTAAATAAAGAAAAAAAAATTAATATATAAGAGAATAGCTGGAAAAATTTTTAAAAAAATATTAATATTTTTAAGAAAAATCACTGTCAAAAAGAAGTAAACCAGTGTAAATAATTTTAATTTCAGGCTTTATACTATCTTATTAATCCAATATGAGACTAAATGAAAAATCATATATTTTTGATAAATACATGTAATTTTAAAGGACAACAATGTTGTCCTTTAAATCTGTTACAATATTATTATCATTCTATATGATTTTCATTTAATACTATATAATTTTTAATTATTAAATAAAGAAAAAAAATTAATATATATAAGAAAATAGCTGAGAAAAATTAAAAAAAATATTAATATTTTTAAGAAAAATTACTGTCAAAAAGAAGTAAACCAGTAAAAATGATTTTAATTTTGGACTCTTTACTATCCAAATAATCCAATATGAGACTAAATGAAAAATCATATATTTTTGATAAATACCTGTAATTTTAAAGGACAACAATGTTGTCCTTTAAATCTGTTACAATATTGTTATCATTCTATATGATTTTCATTTAATACTATATAATTTTTAATTATTAAATAAAGAAAAAAAAATTAATATATAAGAGAATAGCTGGAAAAATTAAAAAAAAATATTAATATTTTTAAGAAAAATCACTGTTAAAAAGAAGTAAACCAGTAAAAATGATTTTAATTTCAGACTCTTTACTATCCAATTAATCCAATATGAGATTAAATGAAAAATCATATATTTTCGATAAACACCTGTAATTTTAAAGGACAACAATGTTGTCCTTTAAATCTGTTACAATATTGTTATCATTCTATATGATTTTCATTTAGACGAATACTAGACCCTTTAGGGGTCTAGTATTCTCCTATATAATTTTTAATTATTAAATAAAGAAAAAAAATTAACATATATAAAAGAATAGCTGGAAAAATTTTAAAAAAATATTAATATTTTTTAGAAATTTCACTGTCAAAAAGAAGTAAACCAGTGTAAATAACTTTAATTTCAGGCTCTTTGCTATCCAATTAATCCAATATGATACTAAATGAAAAATTATATATTTTTGATAAATACCTGTAATTTTAAAGGACAACAATGTTGTCCTTTAAATCTGTTACAATACTCTATCAGATTTTATATGATTTTCATTTAATACTATATAATTTTTTAATTATTAAATAAAGAAAAAAAAATAATATATATAAAAGAATAGCTGGAAAAATTTTAAAAAAAATATTAATATTTTTTTAGAAATTTCACTGTCAAAAAGAAGTAAACCAGTGAAAATCATTTTAAATTTAAATGTTTTGCTATCTTACTAATCTAATGAGAGACTAAAACGTAAATTATATAATTTTTGATAAATGTTTATAAATTTGAATAATAACAATATAGTCATTAAATATGTCATCAATATCAAATTCTTAAGTTTTTTGATATTTCTGGAGGGATCTTAAATATGAATTATATATTTATACTTTCAAGACAACACGATTCAATCAGAATATACATAATTTATTATATCTTACTTCTCCACAGGATGTGTATTATCAATATAAATATTTAAACTGTATATACTAGTGTTTATGATTTTTGTTAATAATCAATTTATGAAATTATCTCCCAATGGGTAGTGGTTGAATGTTTATAAATTTCTTTGTTTATATACAATACGAAAAATTATCGACTAGAAAGTGTCATATTAAACTTGGTTCGGTTTAATCCTCACCTATGTAACATGTCTTATAACTTTAGATCTCCAGGATTCTGGATTTTTTTAAGAACAACTAAAATTCATGAATTTTGACATCATGAAGACTAATCCAGCACATCTTGAAAGTGACTAATTTATAACTTTCTGTATATCTATACAGGAAAATTAAATTATTTTCCAGAAAAAATCTGGAAATTTTCTGGAATTAAAAAAAAATTCTGGACAAAATTCATGGAAATAACTTACATATTATACCATAGTATAATCAGATATAGATACACCTGATTCTTAGGGAGTGGCTAGGTATAAATACATATGATTTTCAAAGATTAGTTAGGTATAAATACATACGATACTTGAATGATGAATTACGTGTAAATAAATACAACCTTCAAGAAACTAATTAGATGTAACACATTTGATTCTCAAACAATAAATAACATGTAAATATATTCTACTCCTAAAGACCTCCTCTTATGAAGAAAGATATAAAGTCTAATATTCACATAAATGAGATTAGCAATCATCAATCAAATAAAATGATAGATAATAAACTATAAACTATAAATAATTTACATATGTAGATAATAGTGAAGCTCAAGTAAGTACTAAGTTTTATAATTTTATTTTATAATACACAGTTAGATTAGATGATTATTATAAAAACAAATGTCAAAAATTCACTGTATGACTCAATGTTAATATGATTGATGAACTAAATAACATTTTCAAATCTTGATGTATTCAGACATGATGTATATCAAAAATATTATTATTAATCAGGTTGAGTCATATAATCCCGAAAATACAAATCATTGATTTATGTTTAACCCTTTGATAAAACAGTGATATTACTGAAAATTTTCAAATGTTCAATTTGATCCTCCAAAAAGTGACACATTGTAAAAATCAGTAAATATTTTTATTATATTTCTATTATATATTAATTTTTTTTTATTATATAAATAAATAAAAAATTAATATGTAAAATAACAATGATATTGTTTTAGTAACATTGAAAATAAATATTTTTAAAATATTTAAAGATAAACTATATGATTAAATGATTATTATTAAAAGGTATATATAACAGAATCATATTGTATGATTCAATGTTAATATAATTAAAGAATTGAATAATATTTTCAACATTATACTACTGCAAGATGATATAAAATAAAAACATCTGTTTGTCATATAATTTGAGTCATATAGTCCTAAAAATATAAAACAATATCTCGTATTTTTAAGATTGTACGATATAACATTAAAAATATTATTTAGTTTTTAATCAAGTGAATATTGAGTCATACAGTATATTTTTGTTATTTACAACATTCAACGATAATCATTTAATTACTTAATTTATCTTTAAATATTTTAATAATATTTATTTTCAATGTTACAAAAACAATACCAATGTTATTTTATATATATTAATTTTTTAATTTATTTATATAATTAAAAAATTAATATATAAAAGAAATATATAGTTCTAATTTACTGATTTTCACAATGGTTTGATTTAGAATGATAAAAATGATTGTTTGGAAATTTTTATCAAAACCATTGATACATAAAAGGGTTAAGCATAAATCAATGATTTATGTTTATAAGATTATATGATTCAACCTGAATAATAAATCAGTATTTTTGATCTATATCAAATATAAACGTGTTAATATTGTAGGTGTCATTTAATTTTATAAACATATAAAGGTTGAGTCATATAATTAGTTTTTATTTTCTGTAATTTTAGCAGTTGTTACTTTATCTGGTGATATAGTATAAATAAAATTTTTATGTTTTACTAACATATAGGTGAATTTTAGATCTCAAGTGTCTGGAATTCTTACAAACGACAAGTATTTAAAATTAATTTATATATAATACCCTATCCAATACATAACTGTTAATTTTACCTCTCAAACTCATATGTATTTATATTCAATTTTATTTGTACATCTTCACATATATAGTAATAATAAGTATGTTTATATTCAAATTAAATTAACAAATTAATACAATTTATTTTTCTGGTTTACAAAAATATAATATTTTTTCCTTTAATATAAAAATACTTGATGGAATTTATATTTATGAACCAAATGTCACTATTGGAACATATATTATGCCTCCAATCGAAGGTTTAAGAGAACATTTGTTGGAGTATGATTTAACATATATGAATGACGCACTTGATCCTGAAGGTAAATATAAAAATGATATTTTTCTTAAAATATTGTTGTTTACATGCAAATGAATACAAAAACAAAAGAAGTTAGAACGATATTGATTTATGATACACAAATATATCATTCAAGTGAAGAAATAATAAGGTTGGCCAAAGAAATTCAAAATAAATTATCTAATCCAGAAGTTTTCAATAAGGAACGTTATACTGATATTTTCGATAGATTTTACGAAGAACAAATTGAAGTTGATAGGAAAGCAGTTGAATATATTGATGGTGGTCTAGAGGAAGATTATATTAGACAAACTGGTAAGAGAATATCTGGTAATAACCTGTTATATTTGGACTATTTATTAGCAAGTTTGCAACGTAAAACCATTGAATTGTATAAAGCATATATGGCAGAAAAAAAGTTAGAAAATGCCATCAAAAAATTTGGATATGATCCAAGTGGGAGAATAAGACAATATATGGATGGTTATATCCGAGAAAATCCTGATATTTATGTTGAAGATTTTAATAATGTTGTTGTCGATATTGAAAATGAACCTATTAACCATCGTGTAAAATTGAATTTTAATACAGATTTCAATTATGATAGAATTACACGTAATATTACGCAATTTTATAGGGAATATATTGATGCGTATGCTGTACTTTTAAATAAATTAAAATCGAAGATGAATATACATGGATTTATACCATATGAAGTTAATGAAATATATTCAGAATCTGTACGTAGATGGTAACCTGGTTGAAGAAACCTGAATATTTAATAAATATTCATATACCATCATATTATTAATTCTGTAAAACATTGGACTTGAATAAAAGTAGATATGTTAATATTTACATCTTTTGGAGTTTAGTGATTTGAGAAGTTAAATAAAAAACGTGTCACGCCTTAACTATTTCCCGAACAAGGAACATAATCATTATTTGTAAAGAATTTTTATGATATATTACAAATAATCCACAATATGCAAATATGTTTCCAGACATACATATGTTAATTAGATGCGATAAGAACCAGGGTTTGGGTGGGTGGGACGCAGAGAAGACATGGTTGATAAACCATGTTTTCTCAAGGGGTATCCATATCGGATGTAATTAATTTTTATGTAAACGTGGAAATATCTTTGCAAAACAGTGGATTATTTGTACTTTAGACATAAATACATCATGATTTTGATTAGTACATAGGACATAATATTATTTTCAAACATTATTATTTACACATCATTTATGCCAATTACTATTATATAATTTAATTGAATATATAAATAAAAATTAAATTTAAAAACATGGACGATTTAGAAAAAGTAAAATTTAAAAGATTGATAAAAGGATTGGAGAACTGTACTGGTGATGGGACCAGCATGATTACTCTTATCATACCCAACAAGAAAGAAATACATCAAGTTAACCAAACACTTGTAGAAGAATATGGTGCAGCCAGCAACATTAAAAGTAGGGTAAATAGACAATCTGTACAATCTGCCATTACCAGCTGTCAGCAAAAATTAAAATTATATAACAAAACCCCGCCTAACGGTTTGTGCATTTTCATTGGAACAATTATTAACGGTAATGACAGAAAACAGATATCTATTGAGATAGAACCTCCCAAACCAGTCACGAGTTATTTATATAAATGTGATTCCAAATTTCATGTTGATTATTTATATGATATGCTTAAAGATGACAAAACATTTGGATATTTAATTATGGATGGTAAGGGTTATCTGCTAGCCACTGTTTCAGGGAACAAAAAATGTATAATTTTCACAGAATCTGTAGATTTACCAAATAAACATGGTAGAGGAGGTCAGTCAGCATTGAGATTCTCCAGATTAAGAGAATCAAAAAGAGCCAATTATATCAGAAAAGTATCAGAATCATTGGTTAATTTTTTCATTACTGATGATAGGCCAAGTATTAGTGGTTTAATATTTGGTGGATCTGCAGATTTGAAAACTGAATTACAAAAAAGTGACTTATTTGATCCCAGGTTGAATAGAATATTGTTAAAAGTAATTGATCTCGCTTATGGTGGGGAGGCAGGTTTGAATGAAGCTATTGTAGAATCATATGAAATCACTTCTACCCTAGGCTTACATAAGGAAATAAGTGCTATAATCAAATATTTTGATTTAATAGCGACAAATGTGAATAGAGTTGTATTTGGTAAAAATGAGACATTAGATAAACTGGAAGACGGTGTAATCGAATTATTATTAATAGATGAAGATTCTGACGATCTGGAAAATATTATTATATGTTGTCAAGAAAAAGGAACAGATATAGTAACAATCTCGCACAGCACTGCTTATGGTGTCCAATTTATAAAGGGATTTGGTGGTTTCGGAGGTGTTTTGCGGTATGATATTGAAAATAATTATGAGATAGATGAGGAGGATGAAAATGAATGGATTGATTAAAATTTCATGTGAACCACATTATTCAATGAATAGTGTGTATGTAGGAGTTTAAAAAAATTTTTTAACTAAGTAAATATCAAAAAAATGTAAAAAAAATTTTCTTTTAATGTAAATGAAAATAATCTCATTAGAAATTAAAAATTTTCTAAAAAAAGGTGAAAATATATTTTTAAATTTGTCAGAATCCCCACTAGTTATTTATGACTGTGATAATTTTGAAAGATCACTTGTTATTTCTTATCTTATATTTTTTCTCAAAATATGTAATTCAAGAGTAACTGATGAGGTTTTAACAAATGATATAAAAATAGATGTAGATGATGATGTAAATGCTGATAATATTTATGGAATAAATACTGATTTAAAACTAAAAGGTAGTATTTTAAATGAAAACAGTAATGTTATGTATGATGTGAATATAAATATGCTATATGGTAAAACATCAAGATCAAAAAATAATACAAATTTTCATAAAGATGGAGAAGACATTAAATATATTCACATGGGTAGTATATTTAATTTTAAAGAAGATAGTACATTATCACAAAAGATAAGAGAAATTTATTTAACATTAAATCACTATCACAAAAATAATATCATTAAACATATGAAAGAAATATTTAAGATAAAGTGTATCACATTAGATAAAAAATTAATATATATTCAAAAAAACGATGATTTAGTATTGGAAATATCATTAATGGGTCTTGGATTTCAAAGAACATTTGCATCATTTGTAACAATATACTGTTTAATAAATGAAAGTATATCAATAAAATATTTATTAATTGAAGATTGCGATATATATCTGTGTAAATCGATGATAATGAAATATTATATGATTATGAAATACTTATGTGATGAAAATGATATAAAGTTAATATTATCAACTAATAATGATTACATTATATGTAATACTAGGAATAAAATATTAACGTTAAACATTGATGATGATCATTTCGATCTTTCCAGATATTTAAATATTAACAATAAATATGAATGTTTGTTGTTGGTAGAAGGTTCTGACGAAGCAGGGACAAATGGCTTTTTCACTGAATTAAGAACTATTTATCCTATTATGAATAAATTCCACGTCGTACCTGGCAAGAAAATAGATGATCATAACATCCTTAATATATTACGTATGTATTATAACATTATAATATATGTAAAAGATGGAGAATTTTTACCACATAAAAAAATAACCATAAAAAATGATGATATGATAAAAAATAAAGATGGTATAGATCTCATATATACCGATTTACTTTCAATAGAGTCGTATCTCATACTAAATTATGTGTTAACAGGTGATAGAGATGATGTTATTGATAAATTATCCAGATACTTCAGATGTGCTAAAAATAAGAAAAAATATTTTTCAGGGTTAGAACAGGTTATGTCCTCTATGAAAGAAGTATTAGAATATGGTAACATGATGTGGAGTAAAGCGTGTGAAGAAATATTAAAATCTGATCCGGATTACAATCTAATAATATCTGTTATAAGAGGACATTCGTGGGTTGAAATGTTCAAAAATGAATGTGATTTCCCATCTAACACAAAAGAATGGATCAAGAACACTGATTTCAGATATTTCCACAGAGAAGTAAAGAATTTATTAAATATACTTATAAATTATATAATGAGGATATATCATAGGTATTAAAAATATAAGTTTATAAATTTATCATTGATAAGTTAATTGTGTCTTTAAGATAATCAAACACCTTTATGGAGCACATTTATGTTTTACTAGTTAATTGGGATAAATTTAAACATATAATCATTATCATTAATATTTTATGGAGGTAAATTAGTATTGTGATACAATTAAAACATTCATATTAATAATAAGAATGGTATATTAGATATCATGAAAAACATGCAAAAGGAATAACAATAAATACGAAACCTTATTACTGGTAGAAGGTTCCGACGAAGCAGGAGTAAATGATTTTTTTTAACGAAATTAAGAATTATATATCTGATTTATATAAATTTTATATATTTTCTGAAAAGAAAACAGATGATAATATTATTAACGTATTACTTATGTATTATAATGTTATAGTATATGTGAAAGATGCAGAATTTTTATCACATGATAAAATCATTACAAAAATTAAAAATAAAGATGGTATAGATTTGATACATACTGATTTACCATCAATTGAATCATGTGTTAAAGTGTGATAGAAGTGATGTTTTAGATAAGTTAACCAGATATTTTAAATGTGGTACGAGCAGGAAGAAATATTTTAAAGGGTTGGAATATGTAATGCCTTACAAGGAAAAAGCATTAAAATATGGTAATATAATGTGGGATAGAGAATGTAAAGAAATATTGAAATCTGACCCAGATTATAGTTTAGTAATATCTGTTATAAGAGGACATTCGTTGGTTGAAATATTCAAAAATGATAGTGACTCACCATCCAGTACAAAAGAGTGAATTAAGAATACTGATTTTAGATATATCCACAGTGAAGTAGGGAAAACTTACTGAACATACTTATAAATTATATAATGAGAATATACTACAAATATTAAAAATATAAATTTGTAAATTTATCATCGATATATTAGTAGTATTTTTAAAGTAATCGAACATCCTTATGAAGAATATTAATATTCAATAATATTTTAAAATTTAAAATCTGGTGATATTATAATTTTCACAGCGTGAATATAAAAATACAATTTTCAATTTACCTATGTTCTAAATCGTGTTATATGTAAATTTATTGATTAAAAGTTTTTTAAAAATTGAATATTAAAAAATTTCTAAATTAAATAAAATAAGATGGAGGATTTAGAAAGATTTTTTCGTAACATGGACCCGAACAGTTCATACTTTAAAATGTTGGAAATGGATGCATATTCAAATGAGAAAGACTTTCACAAGATGAAAATTGTGGAAGATTATTGTAATGAAAATCCAGAAGCTGTATTCTTTTGGGTAGATGACGATGGCAATATGTCATCTATATCATTAAAATATGGTTATAAAACATATGAATCAGATGAAGAAACCGTAAAGAGTTATAAAAAATACAGATATAAACGAACTAATGAAGATCTCATCAGATATAGAGCATACCTCAATGAATTAAAAGAGAATTACAAATCATAATACACGCGTATTAGAACAGGACAATGTCTTATTCATAAAGCGATTATTCTACATCATATAAACATATTTTCTTACAATATAATATACTATTTAATCTATAATATACAATAGCATCATAGTAAACGTAACCCACTTCAATATTTTCTTGTATATAAAAGAATATCTCCAAAATTTCATCATATGTATATACATCTTCATATTTTTTACATATCTCTTCAAGTGTCATATTTTCATCACCATCTTCATTTTCAACGACAAAATTTTTCAACACATTAATTTTTTCTTTCAACATATTGTATAACTCCAAATTAAGGGGTATATATCCCAATTTAACATAATCTGTACTTTTCCCAGATATTTCTTTAATGAGATGTCCAAAAATATCATTTTCCTTTTCTGAATCAATTGTATATACAAAATCTATATGTAAATAATATGCTATTTTATGAGATATTTTCACTAGCTCATCCAATAAATATGTTCCAATCTCACTCTCACTTTCATTTTCATCCAAATTTGTATAATATTGAGATGTGTTCAAAATACAATACCATGAACCATCTTTTAATTTAATATCCTCCAATGAAAATAATACATACTTGACACCATTCACATCAATAAGAAAATCTACAACATATTTTGTTTCCACATCATCTAAAATATTCTTTTTAAACACTCTGTCATTTGAAACAGTTATCTCTTCATTGAAGAAACTGTTTTTAATACTATAGCTGTCGTTAATTAACCTGTTTATGTATTTCACCGATTTCTTCTCCTTTTTCGTAAATCTTAACAATATCACTTGATCACCAAGAGATAACTTAATATCAACACTGCTTTTATATAATGGATCCTTGAAAGATATTAACCACATATAGTTCATAATATCTTTTGGGTTGTTAAACATACATGATATTTTACTCAACGACTTCATATCTCATATTTTATTAAATAAAATGAATCCATTTGATAACAAAAAATTTTAAAAATTTTTAATAAATGGATAACTTTCACACATTTGATTTTAATCTCACGGAATATTCTAGTTTCACATATGAAGAACAGTTAAATATTTTAATATACAACATTTTTTACAATCTCGATGATATTACAATTCAAAACTTTATTGAAGGAATCATATATATCAAATGTATTATATTTAGAAATAAAAATGATGACGTTGTGTCCAGGTCATCTATTGTAAATTTAAATCAACTTGAACTCAAATATTTGAGGACATTGGGTGGACATAATAATTTGGTTGAAATAGATGATTATTTGGTTACAAGCTCAGTCTATTTTTACCAAATAAACAATGTGTTAAGATGTATTGCAAATGCTAAAAAGAAATACACTTACACAATCAGTCAAATTTTATATAATGACAAAGTTATACATAGGGTAAAAATAACAAAAGTTATAAAGAATTACTTCACCAGAAATTTAATTCATGTCAGTAAAATTAAAGAAATATTTTTTATTAAGGCATGTATTAAAGGTGATTGTGAATATATTTGTAAAGAGATTAACAATGTGGATATTAACTACACAGATGAAATTTACGGTAAGACATGTTTACATTATGCATGTGATAATATGCAAATGAATTCTGTAATATTAATAATGACAAACAAACATCTTGATATCAATAAGAAAGACAAAAACGGTAGAACTGCGTATATGTTATCGTGTTATAGAGGTGATGTTAACATTGTGAGTATATTATTACAACACAATGAAATAGACATCAATTTATATGATAATTATTTTTCAACTGGATTTAACTATGCATGCGATTATGGAAACATAGATTTGATTAAATTTTTGATGAGTGTAGATAATGTATATAGTAGCAGAATATTTCACAATTTCAGCAAATTATTTCAAATCACACCTGAATCAACAGAAGATAAAATATTTTACAATATAAATGAAAGTTAATTTACATAGGATTATAGTATACAATGATTATAATTTACTAATGGAATATTTAAACAACAAAGAGGCTATATATGATGTAAATAAGATAGATGACCAAGGTATGACTCCTTTAACACATTGTATCAAAAGAAAATGTTGTAGAGAAATTATATCGGAGTTTATTAACAACAAGGATGTGAATCCAAATATAACCAATGAATATGGATATTCCCCTCTACATTTTTTATGTGACAATTATTACAATATAGATATATCTCTGATAAAGTCACTTGTATTTAGAGGTGACACTAATATAAATTTAAACACGGATATACTGAGGTACACTCCTTTGAATATAGCAATTGATTGTAATTTTGTAGAAGCTGTAGAGTTTCTACTATCTCTGGACGGTATAGACACAACAAAAACATACTGGGATAACAAAACGATATTTCAATTAACATGCTTTTATGGAAATGTAGAAATGATGCAATTATTACTGATGTCAGATAAAGTTGATCCAAACATACCTTTTAAGCACATAACTGATAATTTAAATAGAGAAGATGTTTTAAATTTAATATGGGACAACAGAAACAAACTTGTATTAGAACATGAGTATTATAAACACTATGAAGATAAAGCCTCTCAAATATTTGTGTTGATCATATTATGTATGGAAGATAAATATAACATATAACCTTTACAAATTGTTAGTAACAATTTGACTTTATTGTGAAACATACTATTTTTACATTTCGTATATATTTATGAAGCATCTCTCCATTGGTAAATAACATATACCTGGTCTTCTAGTCAATTTAAATCTGTTTAAGCAATCATATGTTCCTTTACTGCTCAAATCTGGTATAAATATGCCATAATCTGGGGATGTTTCATTTATCATAGATTGATTTCTAATTGGACCAGCTGCTTTACCATGATTTTCCCAATCAGCCGGAAATGATAAAATAGGCCAATTATTAAACTTCCATATTTGATCAAATATAGAATCTACACCTTTTGCGTTTCCGTGAATAAGAGTATGTGGACCGGGTGGTAAATTTTTAATTGATTCACGAATTACATCCTCGGATGCACCATTTCTAGAACCTGATACTAATATCTTCATTTCGTGACAATTAATGTCGTGAGATTAAATTTATTTTTAAATAAAATTACCTTTAAGGTATAAATTTGTGTGAATAGAGAAATATTACTTTAAGATCAACCTTAATGTGCGAAATTTACATAAAATCAAGAGATTTTACTTTAAGATAATATGCCAAATAATACAAACAATACAATTGATTCATTTGAGGATATTCAGAACAGGATTTTGAACGATTTGAATATGGTAAATAAAAATGATCATTATGTTGTCTTAAATAAATACGTAAATATACTTAACCAATTGAATTACTCAACAAAATGAAGCACACGCGTAAAATCTAAAATGACATTCTTTTAATGAAAAAACGTCAGTTTTTAAACAAAAATACACAATGGAAGAAATAGTTGAATCACTTGAGAATGTAGCAATTGATGAAAAATGTACAAATTATAGAGAGTCAGAAGAAGATGAAGGATACTTATTAGACGATAAAATAAGTGAAATGTTCTTAGTGGTAATTAATTTCCCCGACATTACACTTGGAAGTCCGGAATATTTGAGAGAGTTTGTCTTAAATTATCTGAAAAATAATATTTTAGATGAAGTTGAAGTGTATGTTTATGAGAATAGATTCATATATTCAATAATACATTATTTGGAAACATATGAAGCAGATTCCCTTACAAAAACAATATTTGTAAAATTTGAAGAATATATGGGAGATTTAGATTTCAACAAAAACAACATAAAAGATTTGTTGAGTTTATTCAACTACATTCCTTATGATTATTGGTTTACGGAAGATTATGATGTGAAAATTAATGAAATACTTACTGATGCCGAAGAAAGTGCAAAAATAAGCGAGTCCGAATCTGATTCGGATTCATATGTAGGTATGGTAGATGAAGATGAAGATGAATACACAACGGATTTTGCACCATATAACGAAAGTAATTTATCCACATTTATACAATATTGTAATGAATTTCCACATGATGATCGATATTTTTGGATTTTACTGAGACATATTCATTTATGGAATTTGAATGGAGACATAAACAATGAAATTTTTTCTAACATTGTGGACAATCTTAAAATCTGTGAAACTCAGAATGCAATTCTCAGAAGTATCTTCTAATTTATATATTTGATTCAATATATTTGTTTAATAAACAAATATATCATGAATGTTTCACAATTAAGACAAAAATATCTGACGCATGGAATATAGAAATGCTTTTGTTTATTTTGTATATATCTCTCAAAACATCATTGAATAACATTTCGCTCAAGCTCAAATTTTCAAATATTCTAAAATCCAATTTGGGAATATCAAAGACAATATCATGTATATCATTTGCATTAGGAAGAAAGCCAACGGGAGCATATATTCTTCTCGTTTTACCTGCTATAATATATGAGTAAAAATACGAATCATCATCGCATGCTAATTGTATATATTTTCTAAATATACCGCGAATTATTTTAAATACTGTTGCCCTATAAAATCCTAACAAAATTATATGTTTATTTCCACATATGACCTCTTTTAATAAATTTTTAAGAAATATATATTCATCGCTAGTCCTCAACTCGTCCATACCATCCATATAATAAAAATCATGCTTTAAATCGACTCCCAAAGAATAAGTAATATGTTCGTTTGTTCGTTTGACGATATTCCCATTATGTATATTGATGATATATTTATTATTAGTTACTATTTGAAAATTTTCCAAATATACAATCTTAACATCGCCATCATTCTCCATTAGTAATAATTTATTAAAAACATAATATTTTAAAATTTCAATTATATGAATGAAGTACTGACAAAGAAATTTGGGGTTACTTCAGTAAAAGCTACAGGTGTTATACTAGCACTCAGAGGTGAATTTGAAACAGATGTTCCATATACTCTTAAAGATGTATTATTATTGGAGTATACAGAATTACTACTAACAGTCATTATTGACACATTTGACAAAATAGTTGGATTATCAATTAAATTAGTATCAATGAATATGGTGGGGACATTATCAGTATAATAATTTCCTTGAATTATGTATTTGTTGAATATACTAGGTGGACTGTATCCAGCACTATCATATTTTATTCTAATAGCATATTGCGATGGTGGTGAACACCAACAATTTCCAACATTTACATTTATAATAGAATCAGATGTGTTATCAATGTTTAAGAATCCCATATTAGAATGTAAACTCTTAATATTAATGTATGCTGAGTTAACTGTTGATATATTAAAAATATTTGATGTATCACTGCTGACAGTAACAGCTACACTCTCTGAATTGAAATAAATGTTTGCTCCATTTGTGAAGTTAAATAAAATACTATCTGGGTTAATATTAATTGATTCCACTACAATACTTAAAATACTGAGATAAATGTTTCCAATTTCACCATATACAAGTGTTCCTGCAGTCCCATTTGTATCATATGATACTGACATTTTATCAACTTTTATAAATGTGTCATCACTAGCAATTACAAAGCATTTTTCGATATTTTTACAAACTATTACTCCTGTATTAACAGAACATGAACTATTAATGTGATAACACACACAGTCAATTGCGACAGTTGAAAATGATTCAAAAAGTGTATTATTTACATTAATATTACAATTATTTTGTATGGAAAAAAGTAAAACGGATGACAGAACTGCTGGACCAATATTTACAGTTAATCTACCAATGTTTATGTCACAATATTCAGCAATAAGAAAGATAATGACATTATTGTCAGTCAAATCATTTAATACATATTGGAATTTGTTAATATTTATTTGACAATTGTCATATACTGCAAAATATGTTAGATCAGAATTGCTTAAATCTGATTGATTTGTTGATATGTCATTAATATTCAATAAGCAGCTGCCTAATTCAAAAAGAGTATTACTTCCTATTCCATTTGATGCAAAATTATATAAGTAATTTATATTTACATAAGATTGTGTATTAGTGTAGAGGAACAACATCGTTCCCAAATTAATGAAATTAATATCAATGAGATTGAGAAATACGGAACTCCATGAACCGTCAAAATTAGCCAAACTAAAAATACCTGAATTCGTATCAAAATGTATAAACATTTCTTCAACAGATAACATAAGTTGTACTCTTTCCATGTATATGATGTTTATACTTCCATAATTGATTAGCTGACAATCAAAATTTATCTTACTTATGTTAATATCACAAATAGATTCTTCGATATAAATCATATTCGTAATACCGGTGGTCATCACAACATTACTTTCATAATCTGTATATACCAGATACATGGAGTTAATATTTGTTAAAAGAATAACATTTGATGCGGATAACGTGCTAATAATATGAAATCTTCTGTTTACAGTAACATCATTAGGTGTAACATCGTTCGTATGTAATGTTATTAAATTACTGCTTAAAGTAATAATATCAATATGAGCATCCATTAATACGGTTGTCAGGAAACTAGTTGCATATGGGAATATGGAACTCTCAGTGTTACTTTCATCTGCACTATACTTGCCAACTATCAATTTTATGATATTTGAGCATATCTGAATAGAATTTAATTTATACTGTTGAAATAATCCCAGTCTTACATTTAAAGATGAGTATTTACCGGTAGTAACAATTGCATTTGGAAGATCAATATATATTTCAGACACGTTTATAACCGCATTATTTGTCATTATCTTAATAGCATTGTATTCTTTATTGTATGAGATGGTAATAGCTGAAAGATTTGATATAAATACTTTATCGAATTTAACAGTACATAAATTGGGATTTTCATTCACAGTGATAACACTAGTATCAATATCATGTAAAGATGTAATTGATGCGGATTTACCCTCTATGCTAAAATATGAGTTAAAAACGTTATTTCCAATTCTGAATATTCCGGGAGCCGAATCACTTGTAAATTCACCATAACCTCTCACATCAAAGCCCGTTTCCATTCCAACTGAATCGAATAAAATTTGACCACTTATAGCATTCACAACAGTACCTTCCTCAAAATACCAATTAACATTATTTCTGGCTAGATTAGATGATGACATATAAGTACCTGGTCTGACAAAAACTGTTATCCTTTTATTTGTACCCAGTGCCAGTGTTTCGGCTGCATCAGCAGCTGTGTCAATATTCAGATATGGTTGTGTAAAATTTTCAACATCACCAATTTGTCCAAATACTGAATCAACAAACACAGAATTACCTACTGGAACTATGGGTATCTCAGTTATTCCTCCACCTCCGCCTCCACCATCATCTCCACCATTATCAATTATGTTCAATCCACCATATGGCGATCCACATTTAGAATAATTCCCAATGTACCAGTGCGATTTTCTGTACAAATCCATTATATTTTGGATATAAAATGATATTTATGGGAAACTTAAATTAATTACATTTTAAAAGCATTGCTTTTAAATTATCTGATAACATGTTTTTTTTGCTAATCAAAAATTTATTAAACTTCAGCATCTTTTGTAGAGTAATCATCATAAGGAATTGAAATACTTTTCATATGTTTACAAACATCTATGTTATAATATTTAAATTTGCAGAAATTGCTTATTTTGTGAGCATACAATGGTGAAAATTTCTTATAAGGTATATTTTTATGATTGAGAAGAATAAACAGTAATGTACTTCTTTCATTGTTTTTCATTAAATAGTTTAAGATATTTCTATATTCCCTATTTTTGTATCTTAAATTTAAAAGTAAAAACTCAAATAAATCTGTTTTTCCATACGCATGTGATAAAATTAATGAATTACCAATTTTTCTACCACACCTGTTCAAAAGTTTATCGAATCTATCATTTTCATCAAGTGAATGTGCTGATGTTTCTCTGTCATCTAATTTTGGAAATCTTTTAACTAAAAATTTAACTGTGCTTGAACTACCATTCATGACACTCACTTTAAGTGCTGTCAATCCCACATCAACATAAGTGAAGTTTTTATAAGTGTATCTTGAATTAATATCAGCACCGAGTTCAACAAAGTAAACAATCAAATTTAAATGATTGTGTGCAGAGCTAACTACTAATAAATTATTATAAAGTTCCATATCGTTAATATTGTATGTTAATGTCAAAATTGATAAGATATACCTGATAATTTGAAGATATCCTTTAATTGTGGCTACAATTAGAGCATGTTTATAAATTTCAAAATCTGTACATATATGTGCGAAATATTCAATCATATCAATGTTTTTATCTTCAATGGACATTATGAAAAAACATTCATCAATAGAGGAATGCATTTTGTTTAAAATCCGTGTTTCTGACACATCTGTTTCTACCATAATGATATTCTTGTTAATTTTATAATAGCATCTCCTCTTTCTGTAGTAATAAGAAATACCCTCAAATATTACATACTTTTTTAACAAATCTTTCTTAAATTCATGAATCCATTCAATGTTGTTAATGAACCATTTACATTCCCAAGTCTCGAACTTATTTTCAATGAGAATATTATCAATGTTAAAACATATGTACTCGGATATAACATCATGTGGTAAATTTGGTAATATACTGTTCCTAATTCCATCATATTCAAGTAAGTCCCTAAACAAATTGATATTATTTTTGGTTATAAATCTTGAGATATATTCAAATTCTTCATTTTTGTCTGAAATACATGATCCATGAGTATATATAATGTAGTTATAAACGTCATCAAATGATTCGATATGTCTTTGAGTGAACGATCTGTTATATATGTCGTTCATTTTTCTTGATAAGACATCACTATCCACATAAAAATCTGTTATTTTCATCTTGAAAGAAAAAATTTATCAAAAAAATTTTATTAATGGTATGTCAAATTGCTGAAAATATAACTGATTGTCGCTATAATATTTTGACAATTTTACACTTATTTAGAAAATAAATAGTAGAAGACCAGTACATCTGCTTAAAATGTTCTTTTCGAATAAAAATGTTAATTTTCAAGATAAATACATGTGAAAATATTAAAATTATAATATATAGATGAGTATTAATTGTGAACATGGGATAAAGTGATAATTTTGAATATATGTGTAATGGAAAGGTGGTATACATGTGTAAAATATGTAAATGACATATAAGAAAAATTATTTTTCAAAAAAATTTTTTCCAATAACGGAAGACAAACGATGAATCGTGAAGAATTAATAACATTTATAATGTTACTCAAAGAAAATCAAGATTCATCAGAAATATACAGGATAAAAGCATATACAAATGCTATTAGAACATTGTCAGCATTTCCAGAACATATTGATATAGATGAATTTAAAAATACAAAATATAAAAATATTGGAGATAGAATAAAACAGAGAATTTTATTTTATGCTGGAGTGAGTGATCCTGTAGATGAGACAGATGTTAAAATCAAAAATTTAACAATTGAATCTATTTCAAAGAAAGAGTCAATGAGTGAATTTAAAAAGATATCAGGAGTTGGAGATGTAACTGCGAGAAAATGGTACGAAAATGGATATAGAGATATTGAAAGTGTCCCCACATCATTGATGAATAGAACTCAGCTTATATATTTAAAATACTATAAGGAATTGGAAACAAGAATTCCAAGGGCAGATATAACATATTTAGAGAGGGAGTTAACGAGACATTTATTCAGTGTAAGGATGAGATTTTTAATATGTGGATCATATCGTAGAGGAAAAGAGACATCAGGAGATATAGATTTACTTGTTGTGGAAAATAAATATGTAAATGTAATTGAAAAAATCACATCTCTTCCTGGCTTTTTCAAGGAACAAGTGTTATCTGGTCCAAAAAAATATAGATATATAATCAACATAAGGGGAATTCATAGACAAATTGACATAGAATTATGCAAAGAAGAAGAATTTCCATATGCTGTCTTATATTTTACGGGATCAGGTGAATTTAATAAAAAATGTAGAACAGCTGCAATAAGATCAAATTTTCATTTAAATGAAAAGTGGATGTCATATCATGGACCTCCAAGAAATGATTTAAAATTAGAAAGGGCGGAAGTACATATTAATAAAGATATTTTAACTGTTGATAAAGTAATATGTACATCTGAGGAGGATATACTTAAGAAAATTGGTATTCCATATATGAAACCATGTGATCGTGATTAGATATGTTAAGTAAATAAATATTAACACTAATTTATTCTGTGAATAAATTTACAACTTTAAATGATTATTTTTTGATAAAATTTTTTTGGTAAATACTACAAAATGGATAAACAAATTCCCTTGTTAGATGACATATCAAAAACATATTCAGATGTAGATGTTACAAATATTGTTGAAGTAAAGATGCTGGAGATACATAAAAATTTAACTGAAAATATAAATTCTAACTTTTCTAATGAGGATATTTACAACTATATAAAATTTATAAATTTCACATGTATGGATAAAATTCATTACAAACATGTTTCTAAATATATAAATAAGGATAATATCAAATATTTTACAAGCTTATTTAAAAATGAAGATATAACTTTGGAACTGATACCACATCTGGAATATAAAACAGTTTCCAAATATTTGAATTTTGAAACACCCGGGTATTTGCAAGAAATATGGATATATTCTAATATAATGTGGGTGATAAAATATTATACAAAATTTTTAAATTTATATATTATATATAATAGTAAATATGGTGAATATTATTCCATCAATAATGAAGTATATGGAGCACACAAGAAGATTAATTGGAGGAAATTTGATTCAAATCATATAATACACGATCTTACATATGTGTCTGAGCAAGGATTTTTTAAAGTTGTTAAATATATCATTGACATGACTAATTTGGAAAAAATAGTAGAAGATAAAGATAAAGATTTGTTTGTTTATATATGCTCTGAGAGTATATGTAAAGCATCTAAAAATGGTTATTTGGAAATTGTAATGTTCTTAACTGAAACATTAAAGAAAAATAATATGTTAAAGCTAACAGAGAAAACATTTGAATTGGGAAGATATAAATCATTTTTCTGGGGAAGATTTGCTGGTGATAATGAAAAAATTTTGAAATATTTCATAGAAGAGGTGGATATAAACCCATGTTTTTCATTGCTTAATATGATGAAATTTAGTAATGACGTGGAACCAATGAATAAATTTATTCAAAAAATATGCACCGATAGTAGAGACACATACAATTTCAAACTTACAAATTTTATATATTGGATATGTAATGGTGGTTATACTGATGGGTTTAAATATATAATGAATTGTGGAGTACACATTGATATTGTTGAACATGGCTATAATATATTGGATGTAGCATCAGAAAATTATCATTGGGACATTGTAAAATATGCAATAGAATGTGGTGTAAGCATTGATAAATGTTGGAGTAAAATAATAGATAGAGCTATATATGATGAAAATAAAGATATGATTGAGTACATACTAGAAAAATTGAAAGATTTGGAAAATGTAGACAGTGATATTTTAGTAAAACTTGCCGCAGGATCTGGTAACACAGAAATCATTAATTTGATAATAGACGACAAAATCTATCTCAACAAAATAAAAAATATAAAAGGTGTATTATCTGCAGCTTTTCGTGGTGGATGTATTGATTTTATAAAACGCATTATCCATAGAGGATACCATATTAGCATTATGGATATGATTTTATTGCTCAATAAATCTGAAGAGGGAGAATATATAGACTTCATTAAATATATGTGCAATAATGAGATATACATCAACGATATAGAAGTAATAGCATCATATGCTGTAGAAAAATGTTATTATGACTTAACAGTATTTATATGTGATAAAAAATATTCTAGTACAATCGCTCGTATATGTGAAAAGTTGAACCCTTTTAATTTTGAAAATGTATATGAAATAAGTTTAAAGTACATTGGAACATGTATAAAATATTCTGAGAATGAAGATGAGTGTTCAAAAATTATTAAATATTTACATGGTAAGAAAATGATAAAAATTCATGATATAGAGGAAATAGTATACTTAGCCACACTTAAAGGATATTTAGAATTGGTAAAATATTTTGAATCACATATTAAAAATGTTAATGTCGTTCTAATAAGAGCTTGTTTAGCAGGGCATTTAGAAATTATAAAATACGCTGTTAGCTTAAATGCAGATCTTAATTATATGCATAGAGAAGAACATGATATTGTATTTAAACATAATTATTCAAAGAGACATGGAATAATTGAATATATCATGTTAAATACATCTGAGTTCCATGGACAATATAAAGACAAAAATAACTATGATGAAATTATTACACATCTGGTAACAACTGGCTTAAACAAAAACAAGGCTATGAAATATGTGCATATATATAGAGAAGAGATAAATACTAATACATACGTAAAATTGATTAAACGCTTGTATGATGATAATACTGAGAAGAATATAATAAAAAATATCATAATAAAATCATGCGTTGAAAATGATTTAGAACTCATTAAATTTTTCTTAGAATTGGGTATATACTATCACATAAACGAAATGTTAGAAATTTCTTCTAAGTATAACAATGTGGACATTGTCAAATTTATTGTAGATAATTCTGAGTATAGTAAACATATAAAAAAATATAGTAATAAATCAATAATTAATGCAGCTGAAAATGATAATTTAAACATCATCAAAATATTGGTAAATTATGTTTCTGTGAATAATTGTAGAGGTTTGGCATTGATGAAATCATGTATATACAATTATTTAGAGACGATTGAGTATTTTTTAGAAAATGATGTGGATATAAGAATTTGTAATTATAAAGCATTAAATATATGTGCTAGAAGAGGCAGTATAGAAATAGTTAAACTTTTTATAGAGAAGGGAGCACCATTAAATTTGTTAAGAAAATATTCTAATATTGTAGAGGTACATGATTATTTGGTTGACATAAATAGATGTGATCTGATTAAAGATAATGATTATGATGGTTCAGATTCGGATAGTTATTCAAGTGATTTTGATTCTGATAGTAATTTTGATTATAGCGATATATATGATGAAAATCATTATGGTAGTGATGATAGTTATATGAGTGATGATGAAAATTAAATTATATATTCAATATTGTCTAGCATATTATCAATTTTTTAGCTGTTCGTCATTCATAAATTATATTTTAAAAATAAGTTATAAATAAAATGAAAATAAATTATTTTCATAACAGAATAAATGTTATATAATGAAAAAATTCCATTAGTTGAAGATGTGACAAAAATATATAGTACTTCTGATGTAGTCAACTTCATAGATCCTAGAATGATTGAAATTCATAAGGACATGATAGAGTATAAAAATATTGAATATACAAACGAGGATATTTACAATTATATAAAATTTATTAATTTCACATGCATAGATCCATCATGTTATAGACATGTCGTTAAACATATAAATGTAAACAATATTTCATATTTCAATAATTTATTTGATAACAATGATATATCGGAAGAGTTGATACCTTTCTTACCTTACAACATAGCATCTTTATATTTAAACTTTGGAGTTATCGACAATATAACAATAAAAGGTAAAATAAAAGAAAAATGGATTGAGAAGAACATGGAGTGGGTATTAAGACATGATACAAGTTTATTAGATCCATATTTAGCATACAAAGGTAAATATGGTAAATATTTTATTATTGATGATAAAACATATGGTATACACAAGAAAGTTAATATTAGAGAGGGTAAATTTGATATAATATATGACATATATGATGCGTCTACAATTGGTGTTTTGCCAGTTGTTAAATATATAGTTGAAAAAATAAATATAAATGAAATTATAAGAGAATACGAATATGTATTGGTGGAAGTGTTAAGTGAATCAATAGGTGAAGCAGCTATGAATGGACATCTAGACATAGTAATATTTTCGACAAAATGTATAATTGATAATAATTTGATGAATAAAGCATGGAATATTTATATGGTAACAGAATATTCAGTATGCAATTGGGGAATGTTCTCAATTAGACATAAAGAAGTTTTTAAATATTTAGTAAATAATGTGGATATAGATCATCATCATACGTTAGGATGTCTGATATCGGAAAAGGATGATGTGGAAATGGTAGAAATGTTAATGCCAAAAATTATACAACAAGTATATGTGAGTCACATTAGGGATACATTCAAAAAAGTGTGTAAATATGGTAGAATTAACACACTTAAATATTTATTAGAATATAACAAAGATTATAACATAGGTGTCAACGATTATGGTGAAGACGTGATGAATGCACCAGCAGGAAATGGTCATATGGATGTAATAATATATATGTTTGAGAATGGTATGGATATTAACAGATATGGTTATAGTATAATACGACATTCTACCAATGTTTCCAAAGGTAATAGAATGGGAAAGTCGGAATTAACTGAATTTAACATATTTATGCATGATATTGAGGATGAGGATGAAGATGAAGATGAATTGTGTAAATTCACACTAATCAATGATAATAAGATGAATATAGTAAAATTTGTCTTAAATAAATTTGAAATTATAGATTATGATAAATTACTTGAATCGGCAGCTATGACAGGTGATAGTGATATAATTGATTATGTCATGGATAATTATATGAAACTAGAAAAAATTAAAGATGTTCATAGGATTATTTCAGCTGGATTCCATGGTGGTAATATTGAATTTATTAAAAAAGTAATTTATAAATGTTTACATATCAATAATACAAATGTAATTGATTTAATGAAAAAAGTATCTGAGGAAGAATGTATTAATTTTTTCAAATATTTGAATATAAATAATGTACATATTGATGGAGTGGATGAAATTATCATATATGCTATAAATAATAGACTTTATAATATTATTATATACTTTCATGAATATTTTAAATCTGTAACAGATGAAACTGTAAAAATTGATGACATACAAAAATGTATGCTACACTTTGCTGATAGAGATAAGACTATTGAGTTTATAAAATATTTACATGTTAATGAATTAATAAAACCGTGTCATATAGAAGAAATATTATTATTTTCTGCGAACATAGGTTATTTGGAACTGATAAAATATTTTGAAACATATATAAAGAGTATTGATGATATTTTATTAGAAGCATGTATAGGTGGTTCCTTGGATATTATAAGATATTCAATTGAGTTGGGAGCTGATATAAATTATATTCACAAAATTGATAAATTTAACACGATTTTGGACGGTTCTGAACATTCTAATAAAAATTATATGTTAAAATATGCTGTGATATATCCTAGTTTACATATGGATAAATTAGAGAAACATGTAGATATAGTTGAATGTTTGATATCTGTAGGAGTAAATAAAAATATAGCGATGAATTTTATATATCTATATAGAAAGGATATAAGAGTGAAATCATATATACATATAATAAAACACCTTTATGATGATGAATCAGATACTAATACAATTAAAAATATATTAATGGACTCGTGTGAAAGAAATATTTTGGAATTGGTTATATTTTTTAAAGATTACATAGGTTATTATGTAAATGAAATATTGGAAATTTCATCAAACAATTCCCATGTAGATATTGTGAAATTTCTTGTAGATAATGATTATGGTAAATATGCAGATAGAACATACAATAAATCAATAATTTATGCATCAAAACATGGGAGATTAGACATAATTAAATTATTAATAATATACATTGATATAAACAATTTTGATGGCTTAGCACTAATTGAATCGTGTGAAAATGAACAATTAGAAACTGTTGTATATCTTATTGAGAATGGCGCCAATATTACATCTCAAGATAATAAACCATTGAAAATCAGTGCAAAAAATTGTTATATTGATATAGTCAGATATTTAATTGAAGTGGGAGCACCATTAGAAATATTGAAATTATATTCTGATGTAGTTGAGATAAAAGAATATTTAGAAGAAATTAATTCTTAAGTTATAAAATAATGTAAAATTACATATTAATTTAATTAATTTAATTAAATTGATACTATATAAGTAATAGGAAAGACACCTTTAGTTGTAAATATATCAAGAATATATTCAGATTATAATGTATCTCATATCATAAATCACAAGATGGGAAGGGATGTACAAAATTTAGGAAAAGAAAGTATAACAACATAATACATATTAACAGTGATAATATAATTAATTTATTGAATAAAGTATCAGAAGTAGAATATATAAATTTTGCATATATTTCATACATTTAGTGTTTTTCATATCCCATATATAATTCAAATATGAGAGAATGTAAAGACAAAGTAAATCATATAATCCTCTAAAGTTTGAATTGAATCTCCACTAACAGTATTAGTGGATATTAAAAATATCTTGAAAATGGTGACGGTGAGGCTCGAACTCACGATTTCCAGCTTATAAGACTGGTGCCTTAACCGACTTGGCCACGCCACCCACTAACAGTATTAGTGGGTGATTGTTATTATTACTAATTCGAGAAACTCAATTACTTTTTAATGGAAAAAAAGTATTTAAGGAGATTTTTATTTAAAATTAAAAATTTTTAATTTTTTTTTAAATTTTGAAACATAAAATTCATTGTTTGAGTTCTATAAAAACATACAAAAACTAAAATTTATGTTTATTAAACACAGACTATATATCATATTATCAGTTATCCGACATAACCATGTGATCCAACTGGACCTACTGGATTTGTATACAAAGATGAAAAAAATTTAATTTCAGTAATATATCCACATGATGTATGAGTTAACCAATCTAAAATAAAATAATTTGAAATCCATCTTGAATATTCATTATTCATGCAATTATCTGTAATTATATGGGTATTTACAGATAATTGTATATTTTTAAAATCAAAACTTATTTTGACATCCATTGATTTAATATGTGATTTTAAAAAATTATGTATATTGTTATGTTTATGTATATGACTTATAAATAAAGATTTATATCCGTCTGCAGAACAATCAGCTCCATGTTCAACTAAATATTTAACAACATCTATCCACCCGTTAGCAGTACTCAGTACTAATGCTTTATTATTACAGTGAGAAATATCTGCACCTTCCTTAACTAGATATTCAACAATTGATAAACATCCTTTACAAGCTGCAAAAACAAGTAAATTATTTTTATTTTTTTCAACAACATATCCATTTTCAATTAATAACATGAATATTTTATTTGATCTGTTTAAAATGCTTAACACTAGCATTTCTTCATCTATAATTGCGCCTTTTTCAATTAAAAATTTAGAAGTATTTAAATATTCATAGTAAAGACATATTTTTAGAGGTGTACTACTTCTAGCATTTATGTCAGCACCATTCTCGATGAATAATTTTATTAATTCTATATTGTCATTTTTACATGCAGTCATCAAAGGAGAATTATTATTATTGGTGACACAAGTACCATTTTCTATTAAAAACTTTACAATATCGATACTATGTTTCTTTTTGTACAAATGGCTTAAATTACAATAAATATTGTTGTTAACACTAGCACCATTTTTGACTAAGAATTTTACAACATCGATATGATCATTTACACACGCTATTCTAAGAGGTCTACCATTATTATATTCAATATTGGCTCCATTATTCAACAAATATTTAGCAATAGATATATAGTTATTTTCACATGCAAGTTCAAAATTATTGGATATACAATTACGTATATATTCATATTCACCAGATGACTTTTTATTTTTTGGTATATTCATACCAATTTCATATAAGTATTGAACAACATCCAAATGTCCATCACGTACCGCGAGTGTTAAATCTTGTATTAATTTATTGTTATGATTTTTCTTTTTTGTGCTATTTGTATGAATTTTCACTAATTTGTAATAAACATATTTATTCTTAAACACAATATATTTTTTCAATAATAATGGTCTTTTTTCGAGAACGACGCTAAAATTATGTTCAAGATATTGTACTTCAAATGACTTAAATTGAGGACAACGAGTTGCTAAATCAATATCAAGTAATGGAAATAAATTGTTTTTAATATTATCATTGTTAAAAAGTTCAAAAAGTGATGTAATATTAGATCTATTTATATACTTACATATTAGTTTGTATTGATTATCATCAATAGCTGTAAAATCAATAAAATTAATATAGTCATACACTTCCTTGTCTGTTATTTTAAAATTATCAGAATTTTGAATTTCGCCACTGTTTAAAATTGTGTAGATGTCCAATATTCTTTTATCAAAATGTTCTGAAAGATTGACATTATTAAAGCTATTTAACAAATCATTTACCAGGGGGATATTCTTCAATACATCTGTGTTAGACACCTCCATAATTTTTGAAATTTTTATTTATGAAAATTTAAAATTATTGGAGATAAATTTTTATCATATTCACCAAGATACAATTGACACTTTGAAAATATAAAATAGTGGTAAAAAATAAAAAATTCTTTATTGAAATGATATCAGAAACAAAAGATGATAGAATTCACTTGGAGAATGGTGATGTGGAAATTCTTGCAGATGAATTGGAAGATACAATGGGAATAGTCTTGGATGATGATAATTGTGTCGATAAAAATATAATTACAATTGATGATTTACATAATATGATGATAAAATATTTCAGTGCTGAACATTGGTACCCATTAATTGAAAATAAAGGCATTACAATGAAAAGTGTGTTAATTCCTCTATCAGATGAACAAGTTAGAAAAATAATTGAAAATGAAAATTGTCCAGAGTTTAATGCTTACATAAAGGAATTTACTACTGATAAAGTTTTTGTAAAACTATCATCAGTATCACCAAAAGATGTAGAAGTACCATATGCATCCACATCTGAGAAAATAGTGTCATTATTGTCAAATTCACCAAGAACACTATCTGCTCTAAAGAACAACCATTGGAAACAATATTTATTTTTGAGGGAGTGTTGGGATTTTATACCCGATATGCCAGAATTTCGAGTTTTTGTAACATCAAGATTATGTGTTGCAATAAGCCAGAACAATCTGGTTGGATGTAAACGTAATAAAAATTACATGAAGAAAATAATAGTTGAATTTACAAAAAGTGTAATAAATTTGTTATGGTACCAAGATTGTACTATAGACGTATGTTACGATGAAATTACTGATGCTGTTTTCCTGATAGAGATAAATACACCATATTATTTGGTAGCAAGTACTGTATTATACAATGTTGAAAGTTTAACAGATGAATTTATTTTGAAAGGTAAATTTTATGATGGGTATGGGACTGATATACGATTTGCAAATTCTACTATTTAAACTAGATATTCAGTATTACCAATGGTAATATAATTTATTTATTTGTTATCCCCTCATGGATTGTTTGAAAAAAATTAAATATCTTACAAAAATATACATTAAACAAGATTTAATAAATAAGATATAACCGTATTGTTTTAGAATTATCATTTGAATTAACTATACTCAACGTATCATTGAAATATTGTAATAATTTTATTTTATAATTTTGTTTTAACATTGATGATAATATTTTTGGGTTATAATAAAAATTAATTTGTTGAAATTTTTTACAATTTAAAATGTCAGATAATCCTCCAGAATATAAAAATATTGAAAAATATAGAGTATACATAATTATAGAAAAATATATATTTATGAAGAATAAAATATTCATTCACTTTGATGATAATCAAGCAAAATCTTATTATGAAATATTTTGCAAAAATAAACAAGATGCTTATAATATCTATAAATATATAGTTAATAAACATGGTATAATAAAATATAACATTGGTAGAACCAACGAATTATTTATTAATGAGGAAGATTTACTCAAGTTATTCACAAAAATAAATATCGATTATTTTACAATTAATTATATACCAAAAATAATAAAATCTAATAAAATAGTTAGTTTAATTGTATTATACAATGGGACAAATTTATTTGGACGTAAAATATCAATAATTATATCGGAAAATAAAGAAATATATAAAAATTATTTATTATTTTTGACTTATTATGAAAACGTAATTATAGAATTATATGATTATATAATTCAAAATTATTCAAAATATAATCATCGTAATGATATGATAACTTTATCAGATAGTGAATATATTAATTTTACTAATACTATTAATAATTTATATCAACTATATTAATATATAAATATAATTTATTAATATATAAATATAATTTATTTATTTGTTATCATTTACTTATAGGATTGCTTGAAAAAAATTAAATACTTTATAAAAAATTTTTTTATAAATTTGTTTATCAACAATGGGAGAGAAATTTGAAAAGTATAAGGAAGATATACTTGAAATTCCACTATTTAATGATTTATTTACGACATTTGGTGATTCTGACAGTGTGAATGAGTTAAACAGGATGATATTACAATATAAAGATGAATTGGATTTATATTTACATTTTAAGTATGATAAACATTTAAATGTAGTGTCGGATGAGTCACTCATAAAATATTTAAAATTTGTTGGATTTGCAGATATTCCTGAGGAGTGTGATGGAAAAAGCGTATATGAAGATGTCGTGAAATATATCAATGAAACTAACATTAGTAAATTTATTGAATTGTTTGAAGACAATGTAAATATACAAAATGATGTGGTTCCCCTTCTGAAATTTAATTTGGTAGAAACATACATAAACACGGAAGGAAAAGAAAATATAAAAGAAAGATATATAAAACACAATATAAGAGAATTAGTATTCAACTCAACATATATTATTCGAGATTATGTGATTGCGGCAAGACGAATAGTATATTATGAAGTAGATGGATTAATATATATACCAGATGTTAAATTTACTCAAATACTTATAATGGATGTATGTGAATTTATAAAAGAGAAAAATGAACACAGCTTAAAATTAATTAAGTGGTTATATGATAGCAAAAAATTGGTTGAAAATAATTTTTTTATATTCTTACCAGATGTGTATAGTACCAATAATGTAGAAATATTTAAATATTTAATTAGTATAGGATGTGATACAAGCGCTTCTCATATTGTAGGTGTGGAAATATCAATATCACGTAGATATCTGGATATGTTAAAAATATTAATTGAAAATGGTGCTAATTTAGATTATTTAAACAACAGTCGTGCTAATTATTATATATTATTAGATCATATACATGAGATATTCGAAGAGTGTTTGAATACAAATGATATGGTGTTATGTAATTTCTTTGTGAGACTTACATCATCTTATGTAATATCGGAAAAATTAATAAAACATGTGGAGAGAGGGAATGAACAAATTGTGAAATTTTTATTGGAAAATGGTGCTGATCCACATAGTGATCATAATAATGCTTTAAGAACAAGTACTGAAAAGGGATATTATACAATAACAAAAATGTTATTAGAATATGGAGCAGATGTACATGTTTTTAATGATGAACCACTTACAAATGCATGTAATTTTAAACATTACGAAATTGTAAAGTTATTATTGGAACATGATGCAGATCTTCATATAAATAATAACGAACCCTTAAGGAATAGCTTTTTCAATAAAGATAAAATACTTTTTGATATATTAGTGGAAAAAGGTGCAGATGTAACTGCAAAAAATAATTATATTAAACGGTGGGAAGAAAAGGATAATAGATCAAAATTATCAAAATTTATTAATAATATTTTTAGGTAAATATCAAAAATAATAAATATATAATTCAATGAATTATATTTATGTTTGTTAACCTGAAGATGATATAATATTATTTTAGAAATGAAATATTGTATCCGAATGTTAACAATGTTAATTGTTAATAATTTTAATTTGGAAACAATTATACCCACTGATAAATTTACAAAATCAAATATAATGTTGTGTTTATGCTAAGATGGATACAAAAAGTAAACATATAATTTATATGATAAGTGTTTACTACAAACGGGAAGCTATTTAGAACTAAAAATGTTAAAGTTTTTATAAAAAAAAGTAAAAAAAAAAGTTGATAAACATGTTAACATTCAGATTTGACCTTGAATCATGGGAAGAAGACAAAGAAACCTTGTTTGAAAACAGAAATGAACCACAAAATTATCCATCTCCATCCATTTGTTTTTCATACAAAACAGATAGAACATCCTTTGATGTAGAATTTCATGATAATATACATCCAATATCAACATGGAGAGAATTTGCAAATAAAGTCAAAAATGGTGAAGAAACAAATATTGTCTTCAGAGAAAGTAATGGATATACTGGAATTGATGTTAGTGGAAATGAGACCAGGTTTACAGTAGCTTTTTATGGTGTAGGTGGAAGTTCATCCTTGTATTTCACTGTTCCAACTGCAGATTGTATTGATTGTTTCAATGTTATTCCTGGAGAGATGGAAAAATTAATAGGAGAAACACTCAACTCTTTTTAAGAATGTGAGATGTATATAAATATTAAAAAATAATAAAAAATTATATTTACTAGCAATGCTAATAAATATTTTTTCATAGTAAGAATGATAATACACCTGAATTATTTTACACTACTATCTTGCAAAAATAAAATGGTTGTTGTATATTACAATTACTGTGATGAAAAATTTGTCATATCAAATTATATTATCAAATGTTAGACATTTATCATTCTATATAATTATGTTTATATATTTGTTTGCAATACAAATTAATAACATTTATTTCTGTGATAAAATGTCGCAAATAAATGTTAAAAGTTTAATTTAAAAAATTTAGTAATTGTCGAATAAAATTGACCAGACATGGATATAGATAAAAATTTTCTCTATATGTGTGAAAAGGGACATTTCAAAGAAATTGTCGAGACATTCGAGAGAGAAGAAATTATTAGAAATACAAATTTAGTATTATTAATTTCTTGTGAGAATGATAACATAGAAATGGTAAAGAAAATGTTGGAAATTGGTGCAGATGTTAATACACAGAGTCCTATATTTAAATATTATAATCAACCTATAACAATATCATGCTGGTATCGATATTGTTAAATTATTAATAGATAATGGAGCTGATATCAATGTAACAACACCTAGTGGTTATTTTTATTATGATGATATATTAAAAATTTCATGTATGAGAGGAAATATTGAGATTGTTAAATTATTAATATCATATAATATCAATGATACAAAGGATAAATATGGTGTGACAGGATTTATGATAGCGTGTAAATATGGACACATTGAAATTGTAAAATTACTGCTAAGTAATGATAATATTAATGATACAAAGGATATATATATGGTATGACAGGATTTATGATAGCGTGTAAATATGGACATATTGAAATTGTAAAATTACTGCTAAGTAATGATAAGATTAATGATATAAACATAAATAAACACTCTGCACTTATGTATGCCTGTAAATATGGAAACATACATGTTGTAAAATTTTTATTGGAAAAAGGTGCGAACATAAATCATATAAACAATCAAGGTGAAAACTGTCTTATTGTTTCCCGTGACGCACCGAACAATAATATTGATTTAGTACAATTCTTAATAAATAAAGGTTCTGATATAAATCAGAGAGATACACGGGGAAGAACAGCTTTTATGAGGGAGTGTATTTGTCTTAAATATGAAACTGTTAAAATATTAGCAGTTAATAAAGCAGATATAAGTCATAGATGTCATGGTGGAAACTCATTACTAAAAGTAATGTTTAAACTTGTTAGTGAACTTATCCCTAGAAGAATTGAATTAAAAGATTGTTATATGAATATTATTAAACTAATTGTATCATCATATGACGATTATAAAAAATATACGGATGATGTAAGTCAGGATGATATAAGTTATATAGAGAAATATATTAAAAATGATTAACATAAAATATTAAAAAGATATATACGTGATACGATGTGTTTGAAGAACACTTCAATGATATTTTCTAGTGTTGTTTTGTTGTCAGATAATTATCTAAATCTGTATTTATAAAACTACCAGAAACGTAAATGTCTCATATATTTTATCATCATATGTTGTTTTTTTCCATATGATTATATTTACTTATTTGTTTGTATTACAAACAAATATCACCTTTGCTAAAATTTTACAATTATTGAGTAGATTATTAATAAAAATTAAAAAGATAAATCGATTAGACATAAACATATGTATGTTCAAAAAAATTGTATAATGAAGAGTGTTTCAAAAGAATTGAGAATATATTATTAAAAATGAAAAAATGTGACTGTTAATTTCTTGCAAAAAAAAAGGTAATATTGTGGTAGTGAAGAGGTTGTTGGAAATTAACCTATCGTGCGACATTATTGAAAATTATTTAGAATTCAGAGGTTGTGTGCGTTTATCTTCCTTAGATAATGAAAAATCTAGAGCTGTATCTACAGTAATATCAGAAATAAAAGCGTCTCATATATTTTGTTGTACTGTATTGCTGTCGGACAATTATTTTTCTATATGTAATGTTCCTCAAAATACTAGACTAACGTCTAGCATTTCCCAGGTACCACCCAATACCAATTTTTCTGAAGAATGGCTTATTGGAATAGTCCTGAAATTTTTTTTCGATACCATTCGAATCCAGATTCAGAACCTTAAGTATAATCGATCATAATTTAAAATTATTGTCATATCTGATTCTTTTTCAGCGGAATAATTTTTACAGTAATTAAAATAATCTAATTTTTTTTTATAATTTCCGTTTCACAACGTATGTCTTTAAAATTAAAATGGTTGTTATATGTTATTTCAAAAAAATCGTTGAAATTTATTAATACAGCCATATGTTTGTATAAAATCTTTTTACTCCTCATGAGAAATTATCAAAATATTTATTTTACATATATCGTATATTTTATCAAAAAAATGAGAGTAAGATCACTCATGTCTAAATAACCTATGTAAATGTAAAATGTTGTCTCATTTGTTGATATTAAATTTTTTTCACTTTGAAGTTAAAGTAATTATTAATAATAATTATTTATGTATAAAGCTTCAGATATATTCGCTTACACAGTTCAGCTACCGGATGAATATTTTAAATATACGTAACCTACATAATCATCATAAAATGATTATATTGTCAAAAGTTTTGATAATTAAAATTTATGGAGCATCATGGATACATTAAAGTGTAACGACACGACAAAGATTGAAAATGCCATTATTTAGAGGTATATATAATATGAGTAATTCGTATGAAGATCGCAAATACTTTCTCATTGTGATAGGTGGATATGCAAATAGTTTGGATTGTTATCTTCATTTTGAGCATGATATTCCATTAAGTATTAATTTATCATGTGATGTTATTGAAAGATATTTAGATTTTAGAAATTATATAGGTTTACACGACTTAGATGTTGTAAAATCCAAACTTGTGCTCACGAAACTATCAGAAATAAAAGCATCACACATATTTTGTTGTACAGTGGTACTTTCAGGTGATTATTTTTCCATATGATTATATTTACATATCTGTTTGTAATACAAATGGATATTATTTACATTTTATATTGACATGAATATTACAAACACATGAAGGAAAGCCATAAATAAAATAAAATTTTATCAATACTTATTAGAAATTGCTAAATAAATTTTTTGAAAAATAGTAAAAAAATTAATCAGATATGAGTATGTATATGAATATGTATATGAATATGTATATGAATATGGATCAAAAATTTCTCGATTTGTGTGAGAAGGGACATTTCAAAGAAATAGAAGAGACGTTTGAAATAAAAGAAATTATTAGAAATGCAAATTTGGTATTATTGTGTGCATGTGGTCATAATAATATTGAAATGGTAAAGAGAATGTTGGAACTTGGTGCTGATATTAATGTACAACCTCGCCCATTTGAAAGTAGAGGAAATCCTATATCAATAGCATGTACGCTCGGATATATAGATATTGTTAAGTTATTAATAGATATTGTTAAGTTATTAATAGATATTGTTAAGTTATTAATAGATAATGGTGCTGATATCAATGCATCAGCTGGTTTTAATTACGACATATTTAAAATTTCATGTATGAATGGGAACATCGAGGTGATCAAATTTTTAATTTCATATAATATCAATGATTCTAAAAATAGGTATGGTGAAACAGGATTTATGGTAGCATGCAAGTATGGACACATTGAAATTGTGAAATTATTGCTAACCAATGATAATATTAATGATATAAATGTGAATGGTCATTCACCACTTATTTATGCTTGTGGACATGGATATATAGATATAGTGAAACTATTATTGGAAAATGGTGCGAACATAAATCATGTAAACAATTGTGGGGTAAGTGGTCTTATTGAATCATGTGATACTAAAGAGTATCCCTATAACATTCATAATGATAATAGTGATTTAGTAAAGTTCTTAATAGATAATGGCGCAGATCTATATCAAAGAGATATATGGGGACATACAGCTTTCATGAAAGCGTGTGTCTGTCGTAAATATAAAGAAGCTGAAATATTGGCTATTAATAAAGTGGACATAAGTCATAAGGATCTCGAAGAAAACTCAATATTGAAAACAATGTTTAAGCTATACAATAATCCTAGACACATAAGTATACCAAAAGATAGTTATATGGACATTATTAAATTGATTATATCATATGACGACTATAAAAAACATACAGATGTTGTGGATTCAGAAGATATAAATCATATAGAACAATATATGAAGACTGACGAGTATAAAATATTGAAAGTACATATACGTGACATGATGGCTTTGAAAGCGGCTTCAATCATATTTTCCAACATCGTTTTGTTATCAGATAATTATCTAAATTTGTATATATAAAATTATCAAAAATGAAATGTTTTACATATTTTTTGTTCTGTGTTAATTTCCGACTATTATTTCTTCATATGGTTATATTCACACATTTGTTTGTATTACAAACAAATATTACCTATGCCTAAATTATTATTATTATCACACCATGTCATGTTTACTATTTATTTACAATTGTTGAGTAAATTAGAAAAAAAATAAAAAGATAAATCGATTAGACATGGACAAAATATATTCACGAATTTGTGCGAAGAGGGATATTCAAAAGAATTGTGGAAGTGTTCGAAAGAGAGTATATTATTAGTAATGCTAATTTGGGACTATTAATTTCTTGCAAAAGAGGTAATATCGAAATGGTGAAGAAAATATTGGAAATAGACACTGATATTAATGCACGTAACCATGAGTTTGAATATGGAAAATATCCTATAATATTACCATGTTAGTGTGGACATATAAATGTTGTTAAACTGTTATTAGATAATTGAGTTGATATCAATGTAACCATGCCCGTTCCTTTTTATTATGATATATTTAAGATTTCATGTATGAGAGGCAATGTTGAAATTGCCAAATTATTAATATCATATAATATTATCGATAAAAAGGATAAATATGGTGCGACAGGTTTTATGGTAGCGTGCAGACATGGTCAAATCGAAGTTGTAAAATTATTGTTAAATAATGATAATATTAATTATATAGATATGAATGGAAATTCGCCAATTATTTGTGCATGTGAATATGGAAATGTGGATGTTATGAGGTTATTACTAGATAATGGTGCAAATATAAATCATATAAATAATAGGGGATATAACAGTCTTATTAAATCCTGCAACTGGTGTAATAATAATAGCGATTTAGTGCGGTTGCTAATAAATGAGGGGTCAGATTTATATCATAGAACACCGTGGGGACATACAGCTTTTATGACAGCATGTATCTGTACCAAGTATGAAATAGCTAAAATATTGTTGATTAATGATATAGACATAAGTCACAGGGATTGTGGTGGGAATTCAATATTAAGAATAATATTTGATCATATTAAAGATCTTCCATTTATGAGAATTGAGTCAAAAAATGATTACATGAATATCATTAAACTAATTGTATCGTCTTATGACAATTATAGAAAACATATAGATGATATAAACTAAGCTGATGTAAGCTATATAGAATAATATGTAAAGACAGAAGAGCATAAGAAATCGAAAGCATATATACATGATATAAAATATCTGACAAAAGCTTCTACGATATTTTCCTGCTTTGTTTTACTGTCAGACGGTTATTATCTTTTAAAATAATTGTCGAAACATGTATGATTATAGACATTGTTTATAAATGATTTATAATTTCAAATAATTTTAATTAATAAATAATACATGACAGCTACTCATGAGTCTGTGTCCATTTGAATGGTCATGTAAGGATGGAAATATTAGAGCATTTAAGAGATTACTTAAAGGAGTAAATGTAAAGAGGGAGGGACAGTCGGGTTTGATAATAGCATGCCGGAGAGGTAATATCAAAATAGTAAAATTATTATTGGATCATGGTGTTGATGTTAATTGTACTGATAAAAATGGATACACACCTCTCTTAGCATCATGTGAATGTAAAAATAAAGATATTGTTAAATTATTATTGGCCAGGGGTGCAGATATTAACATTAAAGGTCCTTGGAGATTCCAAGGATCATTTGCAACGGCATGTCTCAATAATGATGTTGAAATGATAAAATTACTTATTAATCATAACGTTGATATGAATCAAAAAGGCCTCAATGGTCTCACTGGTTTTATGGTTGCATGCTATAAAAGTAGATTGAAAGTAATATATTTTTTGATAGACAAAATTGATTTAGAGGATATTGATAATACAAGTAATACAGCACTAATATTGTCATGTCAATGGCGTGCTACTAAATCTATAAAGATATTGTTGCAAAATAAAGCTAACGTCAATCATAAAAATAAATATGGTCACAATTGTTTCTTAATAGCGTGTATGCATAATTACAAAGATATAGTACTGATATTAATTAACTATAAAGCTGACCTGTACCAGAGGTGTATAAAAGAATATTCATGGGGTGAATATGATGGATATACTGGGTTCATGATTGCATGTTTTAATAAACATTATAATATAGTTAAATTGCTAATGATTAATGGTGTAAATATAAAACATAGAGACAACTGTGGTAGGTCCATACTGAAAATTATGTTTGAAAAATATAATGAATTAATACACGAAGGTCAAGTGGACATTAAAAATAAAACCATGGATATAATAAAATTAATAGTTTCATACTGTATTGATTATAAGAGAGATATGAACGACATTGATGAAAAAGATATGGAAGTAGTGAAACAGTATATGAAAACCGAGGAGCATAAAATTTTGAGAGACTCATTTTATGGAAAAATGGCTTCCGAAATTTTTTCCGCAATTGTTTTACTATCAGATAATTATTATGCTGTCAAGTAGTACTACAAAATTTTAATAACAATGTTATTGAATTTATGAAAAGAAATTTATATGAGTAAAATTGAAGAATACTGGGTTTATACGTCAATGATTGTCGTACAAGAATAAAAATATATTTCAGTATATGCTTGTCTTGAAGGTTCTTAAATGATTGGCAAATTATGAATGAATTTTTAAAATAAATTAACATAGAATGGATCTGTATACATTCATGACTTTATGTAGAAGTGGAGATCACGATGAAATAGTAAAGACATTTAAAAGAGAAGATATTGCTAAAAATGCAAATTTGGGATTGATAATATCATGTATTGAAGGTCATGTGGAAGTAGCAAAGATAATGATAAAAAATGGTGCAAATGTGAATGCATATGATGACATATTTGAATATGGTAAGAAAATTATAATATTATCATGTGAAAAAGGACATGTTGATATTGTAAAATTATTAATAGACAATGGAGCTAACGTTAAAGCGATATCACCATGCGGATATGGTCTGTTCAAAATTTCATGTATAAATGGTAATGCTGATATGGTTAAAATGTTATTATCATATGATATTGCTGATAATGAATCAGGATTTATGAAAGCATGCCGGTATGGACACACTGAAGTTGTTAAATTATTGGTCAATATTGTTGATATTAACAATGTAGATATGTATGGTGATACAGCACTTATACAAGCATGTAAATTTGGACATACTGATATAGTTAAATTATTGTTAGAAGCTGGAGCAAATATAAATCATAAGAACAATGAAGGATATACAGGTTTTATAGCATCTTGTGCATGGAATGAGCGTACTAGCGACACAATACAATTATTAATAGATAGAGGAGCAAATTTATATCATAGAAACAATAAGGGACATACAGGATTTGTAGCAGCTTGTACTAATTATATGGATACAGTAGTAAATATATTGATATATAATAATGTAGACATAATCCGCAATGAATGCAATGGTAACTCAATATTGAAGTTAATGTTTAATAAAAAATATAGACGTGAGCACTCTCATGATTTATTAATGATTAGGTGGATAAATATTATTAAATTAATAGTGTCATCTTATGATGATCATAGAGAACATATTACTGACTTATCTACAGAAGATGTTGAATCTATAGAAGCATATGTTAAAACAGATGAACATAAAAAGTTGAAAAAATCAATATGTGATAAGAGAGCCTCTAAACTATTTTCATGGTTTGTTTTATTGTCAGATGATTATTATAAATTAAAGTAATTTTTATAGCAATATATCACTTATAATTAATGTTTGTAACATTATTGATAATGGCTTATAAACAATGTTTATAAACATATTATTTAAATCAATGTCTTGTATTGATAATATCATCTATATGTCTTCTCTTTAAAGCGTTTTCCACCAAAAAGTCTAATCGTCTTGTAAGCTCTCTGAGTGATTTAAGATGAATATCATCATCTGTAGAGTTTGTATTTATTTCCGATTTAATAGTATTTCTTTTGAAAGCATGTAAATATTTATTGATATTATGAAAATTAATATCATCATGACGTAATGATCTTATATGGTTTCTAATATCTACTGGTTCATATCTTGGAAAATTTTTTTCGTTGGACCCTCTGAAATCATCAATGAAATTAGAAACAGAACATTTATTGCTTCTACCATTAAAATTTGCATAAGTAGTTCTGTTTACACATCTTCTACTTACGGAAAAAGGTCTTAAAGAATTTACATTTCTTAATGACGATGTTAACATAACGACTATTTTATTATATAAATATTTTTCTTTTAGAATAATTTTGACAATATTAATTAATGATAAATTTACTTATAATGAAAATAAAAAAAATACATCATAAGAATAATAAAGAAAACACAAAATTTTATACTTTTTTATTTTGAAAATTATCTAATTCTATAATTATTTTTCATATGGGCCGAGTCAATATCTCTTAATATTATATAACAAATGAAAATAAATAATGTTTTTGTATCACAGAAAAATATTATATATAAAACTGTGAGAATTCAAATTGTTTCATTTTTAGAATTTTTTTATAAATAAATTTTATAATAAATATGTTTTTGGGTAATAAAAATGGTAGTGCAAACAGGAAAGATAGGGATAGATTAAAACATGACATCATATCAACATATGAAAGTGGTAAAATTGAAACATGTAAGTTATATATCAATAATATTTTTCATCCTGATGTACAAAATATCGATTTTTTAATTACATGTATGAATGATGGTGTTGAAAAATGCGAAAAGTTAATAGAAGAGAAAAATATCACTAATTATTATGTTGGGTTTATAACGTCCATTATTTTTGAAAATATTAATCTAGTAAAATTTTTTATCGATAAAGAAATATATCTAAAAAAATTTACATATGGGGATTACAATATATTAACATTAGCATGTAGATTTGAAAATTTTGAATTGATAAAATTACTCATTGATAATGGTTTAAATATTAATGAATTAGACAATGGTAAGAGAACACCGTTTTTAATTGCATGTAAAAGTGGATCTTCAGACTTCGTAGAATTTTTAATAAAGGAAGGGATTGATATAAATGATAACAGATTGACCAATACATCCGGATTTATTATAGCGTGTGAAAGTAATTACTTAGACATTGTTAAATTACTTATATCTCATAAAATAAATGTTAATAAAAAAGACCAGAAAGGTGAATCAGGATTTGTAAGAGCATGTTCTTGTGGATATTATGATATAGTGAAATATTTATTAGATACAATAGGTGCAAATAGTATATATGATTTAAATGATGGTTTTATTACATCATGTAATAATGGACATGCAAATATAGTTGAATATATGGTAAATTTTTTAGAGGACTATTCTATTATTTTTAAAAGTTTCATTAAAGCATGTACACGTGGTAATTACGACATTGTTAAAATATTGGCATTACATACAAATATTGATAAAAAAGATGAATATGAAAAGACTGGGTTAATGTATGCATGTATTTATGATAGAATAAAAATTGCTAAATTATTATTGAGAATGAATGCAGATAAAGAATGTATGGATAGTTATGGTGATACAAGTTTTACATTAGCATGTAAATGTGGTAAATTAGAAGTTGCAATTTTATTGGTGAGAAATTATGTGAATATACATCATAAAAATTATAAAGGAGATACTGGATTTCATATTTCCTATATTAATTTTACAATGCAAAATTTTGGATTCATTAATAATTTAAATAAGCTTTTAGGTAATGATCCACATATGTATATATTATTGTTAATACTTGCCTTATGTCCGTCATATATTGATACATGCGATGAATCCAGTGAACGTGACAGAATAAAAAGACATTTTACAACTAATGAGTTTAAGGAAGTTAAGAATGATATTTATCAATATATCTCAGCTGATTTATTTTCATTAATTGTTCTCACATCTGATGAATACTATACTTTATGAACCCATTATGCATATTTGAAAATTTTTCAAGTACATTTATTGTTTATCAGTGTTTGAAAACTGATATTATTTATTTTATTTTTTTCAATTTAAATATGAGAAAAATAACATTATCCAATAACAGATTTTATCAATAACGAATTGAGGTACATTTAATTTTATAATATTTTTTCCGTCAGATGTTAACGTTAATATTAATACTTCTCTGTAATAAAAATTAAGATTATTTAATTCCATTACTCGTTTAGGAGATATTAATATATCATATATATCATTATTAATTATGAGATAATATAAACAACATATGTATATTTTTAACATTTCTTCTTTTAGTCTAAAATAAAATCTTTTATAAGTTAAAATTAATGTATTCTTAGATTGTTTATCACAGAAGTAAATTTTACAATCATTAAAATAATTTAAATTATTGATAATCTTCATTTCATAATATATATCATTGAAATTGAAATAATCATCGTTAGATATTCGCAAATTATTATTGAATTCTATCAATACTATTGTGTGTGAACGTAATATCTCAGTGTTTTCTTCTTCGTGAGAAATTATTAAAATATTTATTTTATTATTAGTAATTTTAATCTTGTATAATAACCATATGGTATAATTGGTTATATTTATATGTCCTTCATAAGTTAAAAGAACTTTTTTTATTTCCATAATGTTGTCTGAAATTCTTTTTCTCTTTTAATATATAAAAAATTTTTTTTTAATTTTTCTGATAAAATTTTTGTCAGATTATTTTTGAAATAAATATGAAATTGTAGATATTTTGCAACTTCACCAAGATATCATATGACTATTATAAATATATATATATATGTTGTACATCCAGATGATATGAATTATATAGAATAATACATATGTGCGACACATTTTCTTTGAAAAATCCTTCAATGATATTCTCATATTCCATCTTACTATCAAATGACTATTATGTTCTAAATAATTAATGAAATTTATCAGATAATTCTATATACATACCGTTTATAAATGAAGCAAAAATTTTACATTTTTTAAATTTTTAAATTATAAATAATAAATAATAAATAATAAATAATAAATAATATATGATAGCCTATATGGATTTACCTCCATTTGAAAATTCTATTATGGAAATGGTTTATACATACGGAAATTATTCCATATATGAAACAAAGAAAAAAAATTTTTTACAGAAAAATGCATCGAATGTGTTTTCACTATTTGTTTTAGTTTCGGATAATTATTATATTGTGAAGTAAATACGATAGTGATAATAATTATTTACAAATTGTAAATAATTTCTTATTTTTTTGAATAAAAATATTTTTCAAACATGTTTTTTGATGAATTTGGCACACATACTATAAGCAAAGGTCAATATATGAAAAATGTTAGGGATAGTATCATTAGTCTACGTAAAAATAAAAGTATAAATAATTGTATATTCTTAATAAAAAGGGTAGTGAACAATGATATAGAGAATATTAATTTTATAATATCATGTATGAATAACGATCTACAAACGTGTGAAAAATTGTTTAGCCAAATCAAAGTTTATAAAGATGGATTTAATGGACTTATATCCGCATGTATTTTTGGAAATATCGAAGTTGTAAAATTTTTAATTAATAACAATGTAAATGTAAATTGGACTACAAATGTGGGAAATACATCCCTTATGTATGCATGTAATTCTGGAAGTATTGAAATAGTAACATATCTTTTGAGTAGAGGATCTGATATTTATAAGAAAAGTATACATGGTTATGATTCATTTTTAAGAGCATGTGAAGGTGGATCCAAAGATATAGTAGAACTTCTCATTTCACATGATGAATCAAGAAAAATGTTTAATTATATATGTGGATTTATACATGCATGTCGTAATGATAATGGTGATGTAATTGAATTATTGATAAAAAAAGTGGGTATAAATAATTTAGGCGACATTGAAAAAGAATTTGTTTCAGCTTGTAATAGTAATAAAACGTCAACTGTAAAATGTCTTCTCAATTATATCAGTGATTCATCCATAATATTTGAATGTTTTATATATGCTTGTAACCATGTGTTTGATTGTATTGTCTATTTTTTATCTAAACGTGTTGACATTAATAAAAAAGATATATATGGTTTAACTGGTTTCATGTATGCATGTGAAAATGATTCAGTTGATATTGTTAAAATTCTTATAGAAGCAGGTGTGAACATGGAAGAGGTAGATAACAAAGGAGAGACTGGATTCATAAAAACTTGCTGGAAAAGCTGTCTAAAGACAATTTTATTGCTAATTGATGAGGGGGTAAATGTTAAACATGTAACAACTGATCGTTTAATGGGATTTTCCATTTCATATGGGAAAGCTTATGAATACTTGAGTCTCAAAAATCTCAAAAAAGATGGATTCACAACTTGCTATCAGACAGATTTGGAAATATTGAAGTATATTTTAGCAGCCGAACCAGAACATTATAATTATTGTGATGAAAATTTTGATAGACTTGAATATATTATCAAATATATGAATGGGAATGATTTTAAATTAAGAAGAGATTTTATAATGGAAAGGAGAGCATCAAAATTGTTTTCATCTATTGTTCTTATTTCTGATGGTTATTATGATATAAAGACAATATAATTAAATAAATGATGATACATACAGTGTATGTATATTCATATAAAATGACATAATAATTATGAATATGGGATAATAAATCTTATCCGAAGACAATCATAATATAAATGAGTAAATTTTTGAAAGCTTGTGTGTTGAATGATTTAAACTCATGTAAAACTTTATTCAGCGAAACATGTAAAGACGATAAACTTTCATGTCTTATGATAGCATGTAATAATGGATATATCGATATAGTAAATTTTTTATTAGATTTCTGTGTCGATATTAATAGTAAAGATGAATCTGGAAATACACCAATAATGAACGCATGTAATAGATGTCAAGTTGATACTGTTAAATTATTAATTGACAGAGGGGCGGATATAAATACATCAAATAATTATGGTGAAAATCTTATTATTTTATCATGTACTTATCCCAACGATGAAATGTTAGAATTATTGCTATCTTACAATATGGATGTGAATAAAGAAGATAATAGAGGTATAACAGGGTTAATTTTATCATGTAACCTCGGATATTTAAATAAAGTAAATTTATTAATAAACAAGGGGGCAGATGTTAATAAAATTAGTTTAAGCGGAAATACATGTCTAATTGGTGGATGTGTACAATTCAGACAAGACATTGTAAGAATATTATTGAATAATAATGTCGACATAAATCATAGAGGAAATAATGGAATAACATCATTAATGCTAATGTGTATTTATGGAAATGATAACATGATTGAATTTTTATTAAATAACGGTGCTGATATTAATATTGTGGACAATAACGGAAATAACTGCTTTATTCATCTGTGTGATAGTAGTGTATGTATTGATAAATATAGTACATTAAAGTTTTTAATAGATAGAGGTGCAGATATTAGTCATAGAAATAATAACGGATGTACTGGATTTGAATTGCTATACAAAAAGAAACCTGAATATTTGAATATTTTGAAATATATTATTGATAACGGACATGATTACAGAAACTATGTTTATGAAACAAATGAAATTTTGGAGACTTACCAAAATAATGTGAAAAATAAAATAGCTTCTAATCTATTCTATTCAATTGTGATGCTTTCAGATAAATACTTTACAATAGAAGATTAAAGTTATGTATAATTATATTAGAGAATAATATTCTCTAAATAAAAATTGAAAAATTGACTTACTCACAAGAAGGAGAAAAAAAACATAGAAATTATACGTTTATCAAACGTGTATAGATATGATGAAGTAACAGATACTGTTTACGAATTTGACGGATGCTACTGGCATGGTTGTGAAAAATGTTATTCAAGTTACAAAGTGAATAAAGTGAATAAAGTTAGCAATAAAACAATGATCGATCTAAGAAAATCAACTGAAGCTCGGCAAAATGAAATCAGAGAATGTGTTACTAACTTAATTGTTATTAAAGAATGCGAGTGGGACAAAAAGGTAAATAAATATGTATGCGAATGTTTAAAAGTACACAGTGAACTTTGTGTGGAAAATAAAAAAGAGATGCTCGAATATAAAAAATGGGAAAGAACATTTGACAAGAAACGCATCATAGGAAAATTATTACCACGAAAAGCATTCTTTGGTGGTCGAACTGAGGGATTTAATTTATACCATGAATGTAGCGCTGATGAAGAAGTATTATATCTAGACTATACAAGTTTATATCCTGCTGTAAATAAATACGGATGGTATCCTATAGGTCATCCTAAATTATATAAAGTAATTACCCCAGAGGAAGCTATCACAAAGAAAGGATTAATATATTGTGATATACTACCACCAAGAGGTTTATATTATCCTGTATTACCATTAAAAGTTGGAGGTAAATTAAATTTTGTATTGTGTAGAACTTGTGGTGAAACAAATTGTGAAGATAGTTGTAAACATAATGATAATGAACGTATGTTAAGAGGTACGTGGACACATTTAGAAATTTTAAAAGCCATTGAAAAGGGATATAGAATAAATAAAGTTCATTCCATGGAGGTATTTGAACAAGGTGAAACAGGTTTGTTCGAAGATTATGTCAATAGGTTCTTGAAAATTAAACAAGAATCAAGTGGATGGCCTAAAGATTGTAAATCAGATGAACAAAAAGAAGAATACATCAAGACATATTATGAACGTGAAGGTGTATTATTAGAAAAGGCTAAAATAGAACACAATGCTGGTATGCGTGAAGTATCCAAATTATTTTTAAATAGCCTATGGGGTAAATTTGGTCAAAGAGATAATCTAATCAAAAACAAATTTATTAGAGAACCTAGTGAGTATTATTTAATGAAATGATAATAAATGATGTGTCAAAAGATTAAAATGAAATACAACCTCAATATATCACGATTCTGTAAAAAATAAATTTAAATGTTCAATATTCATCCAAATCAAGTTTATTTAAACATTCTAACTCCATTTTTTCTATCAATAAAAATAAATTTAGATGTTCGATATCTATCAAAACCAAGGTTATTTACACATTCTAACTCCATTTTTCTGTCAATAAAAATAAATTTAGATGTTTGATATCTATCAAAATCAAGATTATTTATACATTCTAATTCCATTTTTCTGTCAATAAAAATAAATTTAGATGTTCGATATCCATCCAAATTAAGATTATTTACACATTCTAACTCCATTTTTTTATAAAAAAAATTTAATATTTTCATCAATTTTGAAATTTTGAACTATTTAATGGATATATCCAGATATATGATAAAATATTGGATATATTCTTCAGTTTATGATGCATTAATTCATTATAGTTTGTAAATATATTGTTCAGATAGCATATGTGACACCTCAAAAAAAATAATAATATTCTTATTACTTCACATTAAAGATGACATAATAAAAAGTAATATAAATTTTTATATTTTTTTATTAAATCTTTTTCCTTTTACAATGGATGACATATACAGGAACTATTTTCACAACATAATTAACTATACTTCACAAGAAGTATCATTTAACAATGTAAGCAAATATGGTAGATTATATTTCCAAGATGAACAATCAAGTGAAGATATTGACCATGAAAAGAGTGTAGAATTGTACCTTCAAGATAGATCACCACAAAAAAATAATAATTATGAATTTTTACAATCATATCATGATAAATTCTTATTTGAAGAATTATCATATGTTAAAAGCAGAAATGATAAATTTCTTGAACTAATAACAGCTTGTGGATATGGTTTTTATGATGTTGTTAAAAATTTAATACAGGAAAGTGTAGATATTAATAGAAAAGATGTCAATGGTAATTCACCATTAATGATAGCATGTGATAAAAACAAATTTGAAATTGTTAAATTATTGATAGAGAGTGGTGCAGATATGCATACAACAAACAAACAAGGACATACTGTTATTAAGGAATCGGTTTATACTGGTAATTTAGATTTAGTAAGATATTTACTATCTTGCGGAACCGACGTTGATAGTAGGTGCAAATATGGTACAACAAGTTTAATGACAGCATGTGATAGAGGATATGTTGATATGGTAAAATTATTATTAGAATATAACGCGGATGTTAATATAATTGATTGTAAAGGAAAAACATGTTTATTTTACGCCTGCCGCTTTTCACATTATGATGTAATCGAAATTTTATTGAAAGCTGGCATCCACGTCAATCATAAAGATAAAAAAGGTAAAACTGTATTGGAATTTGCATGTAAATATGGTATATTGGAACTAATAAAATTGTTAATAAATCATGGTGGTAATATTAATATTGTAAACGAAAGAGGAGAAAATTGTTTTATTGTTGCCTGTTCTAGTAGACATGCATATAGTGAAAGACCTAAAATTATAAAATTTTTGATAGACAACTACGCAAATATGTATCAAAAAAATAAGGATAAATATACAGGTTTTGATCTTTTAGTGATAAGAAGCAGTGTTATTATTAAGTACATTATTGATAAGGGTTATGATCATAGAAAATTTATTGGTGATAATAGTAATAAAGATATGGATACATATTATCAAGAAATAAGAAATAAAACATCTGCTCAACTATTTTATTCTATTGTCATGATGTCAGATGGTTACCTAAGAACAAAAAGATATGCAGTAAGAGAAAGCTAATCTAAGTTAAAATATAAATCAACAATTTATTTATCAGCAATACTAATAAAAAATATATTTTGATACTATTATTTAATTTTTTTTCGAAAAAAATTAATCATTAAGTATGGGATCAATAAAGGACCGTCACTACCAGAAAATTATTGATAAGTTTAAATTAATAAAAAACATTCCACTATTAAACGACTTAGTCCAATTACCCAATACATCTAAAAATGTTGATGGTATATATGATTTTTTATGTCAACACATAAATAGTTTAGAATGTTATTTATATTTTGAACATAACGTCCCATTAAACATTGCTTTAACTTTCAAAACAATTATAGATTATTTAAAATTCAGAGACTTCACATGCTTACCTGATTTAGACAACGAAACATCAAAAGTCATTTACAATGAATTATCAATCATTAAATCTTCCAATATATTTACTTGTATAGTATTACTTTCTGATAATTATTTATTCATTTAAACATATTAAATATATATTTATTTGTAGTACAAATAAATGCTCACATGAATAACATTGGGATATTTTGAAATTTATCGAGTATATCACCTGTTTTCCAGTCATCTTTTAAATCTTCAGGTATTGATAATAGAACTTCATTTATAATTTTATTATTTGTCATAAATTTAGAAAAATATTTTATAATAACCTTTACTACCTTCATATCATTTATTACAACGTCTTTTGAAATATTATTATTATTATTATGTTCTTCTAACATATCGACAAATGAAATACATTTCTCAATGAAGAATATGTGAAACCTACCAATATTTTGCGATAAAATTTTATCTTCATCAAATATTTTCCATATATCTTTGGCCATTGATTTATCTTTGAAAAACATGGTTAAAAACTTAACTGTATACATTTCAATGTATTCTATATCATATTTATCTTCCACTGTAATCTCGCCGGGCTTAATTTTTATTTTGTCTATTTTACTCAAAAATAATTCAGAAACATCAGGATTCCATAGTTTTAAAATTGAAAATATAATATTATCCAACCTTTCACTATATTCAATTGATTCTATTCTATTCAAAAACTTCATAATCTCATCTACATCATTTTTGTTTAATGAATCAACTAGAACTTTTATTTCATCCGAGTATTCTACATTTTCTGTATTTAAAGATTCAATTATGTCGTCCATTTTATTCAGGGATCTCATAATTTTTCTGACATCCTCCGTATTTAAAGAACCAATTATGTCTCCCATTTAACATCTTAATTCAAATTTAAGATAATTTTTTTTATCAGTTAAAATAGTTTTTTCATGTTATTTAATGTCTAAGAAAAAATCATTTATACAATCATGTAAAATAAATAACGTGAGACTAGTCAGAAAACTGTTAAATTCTAAAAACGTTAATATTAATCAAAGAGATTATAGGGGATATACTGGTTTAATATATGCCTGTTTGAACAATAATTTCGAAATAGTTAAATTATTATTGGAAAATAATGTAGAAGTCAATTATGAAAATTTTGATGGTTATACAGCATTTATATATGCATGTATTAATGGTAATTTGAAAATAATTGAAATATTAATGAAAAAGGGTGCGAATATTTATAAAGCAAATAATAGTGGTGTTACTGGATTTCTGTATGCATGTATTTTTGGAAAAATTGATGTTATAAAAATTTTGTATAAATATGTTAATATTAATCATTATGACAATTCTGGAAGTACTGGTTTTTATTATTCATGTTGTTATGGACATTATGAAGTTGTTAAATTTTTAATTGATGTTGGCGTAAAAATGAATATTAGGAATAATCATAATGATACTGGATTTATATGTACATGTTCTAATGGAAATTATCAAATATTGGAATTATTATTGATAAACAACATTGATATTAACATTAAAGATATAGATGGATATTCTGGATTTGTTATAGCATGTTATCGTAACAATTATGAAATTATAAATAGATTATTATCAGTTGGATATGACTATAGTTCTGAAATGAATAAAATTCATTATTATCATGAATATATCAATGATTACCTAAATAGTAAGAAATATATTGATATGAAAAACTACTTTTTGATGTCTAAAGCACAGAATATATATTCATTAATTGTATTGTTATGCGATAATTATTTCACCTTGTAAAAATTATAAATATTGTGATGAAAATAGCCATAATGATTACCACTGATACTAAAAAGAATGCTGTTTTAATTTTCGATTTATTTATGTGAACTTTACATAAAATTTTATCGTTTTCTATTGTGTTATCACTTATGTCAATATTGTCATACGATCCACTATCTCTCACAATATTTTGTTCGTTTATAATATTTGTGGTATTTATAACACTTGTAATATTTGTAATATCTATAAGAGGGATATCATTGTTCATTAGTTCCTCTTCTTTGGTCTCTTTTGCAATATTTTTATCATTCACACTATTTTCAATAATATTATTATCTTCCAAATTAACGGATTTGTCAGGTATGATAGCTTTACTTTTAGGTGTTGTAGTGTACTTCCCTATCAAAAAATTCTTCAGTTTTATCATATCATTTTCCAGCTTAGAATTATTATTTGTCGCATTCATTTACAGTCAATTAAAATGTTTAAAATAATAATATCCAATATAAATATGAAATTTAAGCTACATAACGCCATTCAAATGAATGACCCAGTGTCAGTGAAAAAGATTTTAAGTAAAATAAATCGTAAATATAAAAATAATAAAGATGAGGATAGTATAACCCCAATGATGCTTTCATTTTACAATCTTTTATATTACAACAATGATGAAAGTAAAGAAATATTCAAAATAATTGTTTCTGATTACGATGTTAACATAAATTCTGAAATATTTGTAATGGACAAATATAAAAAAGTCAAACATGAGGGATCAAAGACTCATATACTTATTTACATGTTGCTTCTAGCATATAAAGAATTTAGATATGATATATTACCATATATTGAAATTATCATAAATAGGAAAGATTTAGATCATGATATTTTTTATGCCATATATTTATCACCTGTTAATATATTAATAGCAATGTTAAAGGATAATATTGAAATAGAGATGTCTAATAAGTTATTGAAACAAATTTTTGAATTAAACAATTATGTTTTAGAAATAAAAATTTACAAATGGATTAAAAATAAATATTCTGAAGATTATTTGAACCAATTGATGTACGCTAAAATAATTAATAATAAATTATCAGAAGATGTGATAAATATAGAAAAGGAATATGTTATACATGTTAGATCATCAATTATATATACATATATTGTTTTGTTATCAGATGATTACTACGTTTTGAAACATACATGAAATATATTATCATTAATAATATATTTTGATTTTGAACTAGAAATAAAATCTATGATCAATTTCGACAACCGTGATACTATTCATTGGGTCAATTTCTGATTTCAATTCTTTCATAAAATCAACTTCTGATTTAAATTGTGTATAATAATAATGTTTCCTCTCAAAATCACTATCAAAATATTTGTCGTTTATAATATTTTTCATTTTCTGACTTACTAATAAAGCGCATTCATAATTCCTGCTATTTAAACATGATCTAAACACGGTTTTTAATGGATTAATATTTGTACCTACAAATTCAAGAAAATATTTTAACATTTCAATGTTATTACTACTTCCAGCTTCATCTAAACTGTAACAATTTTCAAAATTAGGATCTATCTTTTTTTTATTAATTATGTTCTTCACTCTTTCAATATCACCCTCTCTGATTGCGGTGGTATATTCTTTTATAAATGTTTTTCTAAATTCAGGTGTGAGAGTGACTGTTTCCATATTTGATTATTTTTTTTGTTGAAAAAAATATTTTTTACATCACTTTGAATATTTATGTGCTTTGTACATAACACTCTAATTTTAATATCGTTGTACATCAGACATATCAAAGTGATATGTGCGACTTTTTTTTATTATATCCACGTATAAATTCTTATCACGTTTTTCAGCAAATAATGTAAAATAATCAATTCGTAAAAAATCATGAAGTATATTACAGGAGAAATACTTCACGATGATATGGTGATGATTAACAAAAGAAGTGAGTATGTACTAATACTTCCTAACAACAATTTATGTAAACTTTACAAGTTGGTAGGGAATGAATACAAATTGGAAAGATTGCCGAGTCACTTTGAATTTGTCAGCACAAAATCGAATATTAAAGTCATTTACAATTCAGGTAATATTGAGATTAAAAACAGACATAATTGTAGCTGCGATTGTGACTGTATTTGTATAACACCATATCCAGTTGGAATAACGGGTCCAGCAGGAGCTGCGGGAACGACAGGATTAAGAGGAGATACTGGTGCAGACGGTTTAAAGGGGGACACTGGTCCACAAGGTGTAATTGGACCAATCGGATCAACAGGGGTAACAGGATTACAAGGTGAGAGGGGATTTACAGGTTCTACTGGTATACAAGGTTTTACTGGATTACAGGGTAAAAAAGGTGATACTGGTGCTCAAGGATTTACTGGACCCAATGGCTCTACTGGATTACAGGGTGAAAGAGGTGATACTGGCGTTCAAGGTGGCACTGGTCCTGCTGGATATCAGGGTGTTACTGGATCACAAGGAAACACTGGACAAAAAGGTGCCACTGGGTCAAATGGTTCAACTGGTTTACAAGGTAACACTGGACCGGTGGGCGATACTGGTTTGCAAGGTAACACAGGACCAATAGGTGATACTGGTTTACAAGGTAGCACTGGATTGAGTGGCGACACTGGATCAAAAGGAGATACTGGTTTACAAGGTAACACTGGATCACGAGGTGTTACTGGAACAAAGGGAGATACTGGTCTGAAAGGAGACACTGGTGAAAAAGGAGATACTGGTATAGATGGCTCCACCGGTTTAAAGGGAGACACAGGACCACATGGATTTACTGGATTTGATGGAACAACAGGATTTACAGGAGAGAGGGGAGAAAAAGGTGATACTGGTATACAAGGTCCTACTGGTTTTAATGGCTCCACTGGATTACAGGGTGAAAAGGGTGATACGGGTGTTAAAGGTGCCACTGGCGTTAATGGTCCGACAGGGTCGCGCGGTATGAAAGGTGATACGGGTGAAAAAGGAGATACAGGGTTTCAGGGTAGTACTGGTGTTAATGGTCCAACAGGTAATAATGGTTCCACTGGATTACAAGGAAGCACCGGACCGCAAGGTGTTACTGGTTTACAAGGAAATACTGGATCTCAAGGTAATATTGGACCTCAAGGTGTTACCGGTTTACAAGGAAATACTGGACCTCAAGGTGTTACTGGTTTACAAGGAAATACTGGACCTCAAGGTGTTACTGGTTTACAAGGTAACACTGGGTTGAAGGGAGATACTGGTACACAAGGTATTACTGGGTCAGATGGTTCTACCGGATTACAAGGAAACACTGGTTTAAAAGGTGAAACCGGTTTGCAAGGTGAAACTGGTCCACGAGGGTTCACCGGATTGAAGGGAGACACTGGTTTACAAGGTAACACTGGTTTAAATGGTCCTACCGGTTTAAGAGGGTTTACTGGTTTGAAAGGAGACACTGGCGAAAAGGGAAATACTGGTACACATGGGGTTACCGGTTTAAATGGTCCCACCGGATTACAAGGTGATACTGGCACTAATGGTACAACTGGTTTAAAAGGAGATACTGGACTGCAAGGTAGCACTGGTGTAAATGGTCCAACTGGTTTAAAAGGAGATACTGGACTGCAAGGTAACACCGGTGTAAACGGACCAACTGGATTACAAGGGGGTACTGGCAAAAGAGGAGACACAGGTGAGAGAGGGGGTACAGGTGTAAATGGTACAACTGGCGTTCAAGGTCATACGGGTGAAAAAGGTGACACTGGTGCTCAAGGTTATACGGGTGCGAATGGGCCAATCGGTCTAACCGGGTTGCAAGGTAGTACTGGTGCTGATGGACCAACTGGTTTAAAGGGAGACACTGGCTTACAAGGTAATACGGGTGTAAAAGGCGAAACAGGTATACAAGGAAGTACTGGTCTAAAAGGAGATACTGGATTACAAGGAAGCACTGGTTTAAAGGGAGATACTGGTTTAAACGGAAACACTGGATTACAAGGTGATACTGGTACAAAAGGCGATACCGGAGCAAAGGGTGATACAGGTTTGCAAGGTAGTACTGGTCCAACTGGTCCAACTGGTTCAAAAGGTGATACTGGAGCAAAAGGTGAAACAGGTTTGCAAGGTAGTACTGGTCCAACTGGTTCAAAAGGTGATACTGGAGCAAAGGGCGACACAGGTTTGCAAGGTAATACTGGTTTACAAGGTAGCACTGGTCCAACCGGTTCAAAAGGTAATACTGGAGTAAAGGGTGAAACAGGTTTGCAAGGTAACACTGGTCCAACCGGTTCAGAAGGAAATACTGGAATAAAAGGCGAAACTGGTATGCAAGGTGTTACTGGTTCTACTGGCTCAAAAGGTGATACTGGATTACAAGGAAACACTGGAATAAGGGGTGAAACGGGTATGCAAGGTAATACTGGGTTAAATGGACCGACGGGTATACAAGGAAATACTGGTCCAATGGGTAATATAGGATTAACAGGTATGACTGGGAGCGCGGGTAATTTAAGATACAATAATTCAGTGTTTGTAGATCCAATATATGGTGACGATTTAACAGCTCAAATTGAAAGTTATGCATATCCGTTTAAAACATTGCTGGCCGCAGCTGATGCTGCTCAAGTAGGTGCTATTTCAGAGTTAGAATATTTTACAGTATATGTGCGACCAGGTATTTACAATTTTGGATTAGTTGATTCTAATTTATATAGAAGTTACGTGAATTGGTATTTTGAAGAAAAATCAGTTATAAACAATGATGGACTCACTCCTCTATTTTACGATGGGCCTGACGGAATACCATTTAATATCTTAGGATATGGGGAATTCAATTCAGTAAATGGAATGACATTATTTGATATTGGAAATAATAATATTAGTGGACAAACGGGTCCAACCGGTTACATAGGTCCCGCAACGCCGGTAGTTAACATAATGGGATTAAATGCCTCAATGAACACTATTATTGAATCAGGTAGTAATTCATATTCAATAATAAATATAGGAGATGGTGTGGGAACGTATAATATTAAGTTTAATACATTAGAGATATATAACGAGGATGTAATAATATTAGAAAATAATTTATACATAATAAACTCCTCATCACTGGATGTAAATATAGATTGTAATGTTATAAATGCATATTTGCCATATCTAACCATTAGTGTAACTAACGAATTAATTTTGATAAATATAGTGGCGGATGACTATAATGTAGCAACTCTTAATTCAGTGGTGAAATACTTTAATATAAGAACGAATATAATAAACTCATATATTAATACTAATTATAATACACATTCATTAATATCGTGTTACGGGAAAAATGGAAAATCTAGTTCACATTTGAATGTATTATCCGGCGTACTGAATGCGACAGTTATTAGATGTATCAACAGTTCAAATCTTTACTTGTTAAATATAGTGACAACAAGTGCAATAATAATATGTGATACTTTCAATATTGTGTCTAAAAATATGACTGGTGGTAGAGTAACATTAATAGCCCTCATATGCAATCTATATTTTGTTGTAAATTACTTAAATGTAAATGTATCATCGTCAAGTGTTTACACAATATTTGGTAATTATTCGTTATCAGATAGTTATGCGTCTGTGACAGCAATAAATACTTACATTATTAATTCATTCTTATTAAATTCCACGGGTTATTTTACACGGTTTTTTTCTCTAGATGGTTATAATAATGTAATCATAAATTATTTAAATGGAAATGTAACTTTTTCAGGAAATCATAGTTCCTCCATTTTTTCTTTGAGGAGAAGCGTAACTTATCTTATTGCAAACTTAGGTTACATCTACGTTACAAATATTTGCAATTTTTTAGCATATGGTCAAAATTTATCCGTAAATTATTCATGCTACTGTTTGGTAAACATATATATGTTGTCGGGTTCCGTAAAAGTTTTAACTGACTCAATTTTTTTACCCACTTATCATCCCACTATAAATTTAACATTTAATATAAACATTTTAGATGTCGATATAAATACAATTTCAACTTCTAATCCAAATGTAAATTTTATATCTTTTAATTTTAGCCCGGACGCAGACGTATCATATATAAATATAAATATAAATACATTTTATCTACACAGTTTAACAAGTGCCTTTACTCGCGTAGAAGGAAATGTTATTTTTAGCATGAAAATCAATAATATTATAAATAGATTGTCGTCAGTTATTTCTATGAATAATTTTATTGTAAATGACGGTTCAACATTGTACTTGAACATAAAAAACTTCGATAATTTAAATCTGAACGTTACCAATAATTTATTCAGTATATTAGGATCATCAGTAACTTACATCACATGTGTTAATTTTATTTGTTTTTCACCCTTGGTTTTCAACATAAATGGAACTGGGTATACAAATATAACCATAGATAGGTTGATCACAAATCTTAGAGTTATTAACTTATTACCAACAACTGCTACAACACCTGTTAATGATAATAGTACTGTATATTGTAATATAACATATTGTCAATCAGATGTAGGTGAGAATCAATCGATGATAAATATAAAATCCCCTGGACCAAGCGCAAAATATGTGTTTTCAGGTGCATACAAATGTATTGGTACTGGTTCTAATATAGGCCTTGTTGATTGTCCAGCAGGTCCCATATTTTTGAGTAATGCGATATTAATTACAAGTGGAGCAACAGGACCATCGGATCCTTATAACATCGTTTCTAATGTTAATGCAGTTTTAACATGCTATAATACATGTATGGGAAATAAATCTGTACCTGCTAATGTTTCTTTCAATGTGGCAACTAGTGCTATTAGTGGACCTACTGATAATTACTATGTGTCATCATTTATTTCATAAAAAACTTATATTCATGAATAAATTTCATATACTATATGAGATAATTTTGTGCAAATTATATATTAATTATTTGCTATTATAAACGAAGGACTAATGAACGATGATGAAATTGAAATAGATAACGATGAGGAAGAAGACGATATTGTAAGAAACGATTCTGTATCTTTTCTCATGTTACCCGATGAAATTATAGCACATATTATTACATATTTGGATGATAAACATAAATTATCATTGTTAAACACATGTAAATATTTAAATAGCTTTAAACATATTATTGAATTTACAAGTTATGTACATCTGGCTAAAATTGTAGAATTGTCCTACTTTAATTCATTCATGAAAGTAATTGTTGGAAATACATATTATGATCTACCTAAATATGTCAAATTTTTAAAAATTGACAATAACCTGAAAGATAAGATAAAAATACCATCATCCGTTACTCATTTGACATTTGGTTACAATTTTAATCAGGATATAAATGATTATATTCCCAACACTGTTATTAATTTAACATTTGGATACTGTTTTAATAAATCTATTACAAATTGTATTCCATGTTCTGTTAAATGTTTAACATTTGGCGACAATTTTAATCAACCTATTAATTCACTACCACCATCAATAAGACACTTAACATTCGGAAGAAATTTTAATCAAGTAATCGTGAATGATATTCCACCATATGTCATAAATTTAACATTTGGTGATAATTTTAACCAATCGATTGAAAATTCAATTCCTAATACAACAAAGTATTTACGATTTGGATTTAATTTTGATTATCCAATAGATGGACATATTCCATCATCTGTTACTCATTTAACACTAGGATCCGATTTTAATAAACCTATTAGAAAAAAGCTACCAAATTCAATTACACACTTAACGTTTGGTTTTGATTACGATTATCCAATAGATGGTATTATACCCGATTCCGTTATAAATCTGATATTAGGAAATGAATTTAATCAGCCCATAAGAGAAAGACTCCCAGATTCTATTACACATTTATCATTTGGTAACTGTTTCAATCAAATAATTTTTGATATTTTACCAAGATCATTGATTCACATACATTTTGGAAATGATTTTAATAAAAGTATATATGGTTGTCTTCCAGATACACTTATGTTTCTCAAATTAGGATATCATTTCAATCAACCGATAGATAAATGTCTTCCCAATTCATTAATATATTTGAAATTTGGTTTATCATTTGATCAGCCAATATATAATTGCATACCAGATTCTGTTGTATATTTGATATTCGGAGATAGGTTTAATAAACCCATTAAGGGATGTATACCTGAATCAGTTGTCTATTTAAGGTTCGGTAATTGTTTTAATCAATCAATAGTGTCGTCTATTCCAAATAAAGTGAGAAGCATATATTTTGGAAATGATTTTGACCATGATATAAATGATAATATACCACCATCAGTTAAACATATAAATCTTGGAAGAGGGTTTAAACAGCATATTAGTGATTCGTTATTAAAATCAGTCGAAAGTATTACCCACTATTAGAGTGTCAATTTGTTGATATTTTTTGTGAATATTGGTAATTATGTGTACTTATGTTGAAATTTTTAAAAATTATATACGAATAAAAAATTTTTTTTAATAAAAAAAATGCTCATGGATTGAAGATAGATTTGTTTTGGGAATTGAAATCCGTATCTACATATCCAGTATTTCTTCATCTTCGTAATTAAGAGCAAATTTTTTTAGATCGTCAAAGGATATGGGATCAATATTTAGGATTTCTTCATCTTCGTGATTTCGAGAGAATATTTTATATCGTCAAAGAAAATTGGATCAATATTTAGGATTTCTTCATCTTCATAATTAAGAGAATTTTTTTTTGAGACTGTCAATAGTATTTTGTGAAGTTGGAGACATGATAAACTCGTTCAGCTGTTAAGTTTTTTTACAGGTGAGTTTTGGAAATATTTTCACAAATTGTCTCACAACAATCTTAAGTTACATTATACGTCGTTGATGGAAAAATTGGTTTAAAATACACATTATTGATTTAAGTATTGGGCTATAGTTGAGAGTTTCATCAGTATTTTGATCAAAGGTATAATTGAAGTTTTCTAAATTTCTGGGTAGGTCTCTCTATTTTTTTTGATCCATAGATTTTTTTGTTCTTTCTATCTCTTGTTCTTTCGAGTAAACAACATCAATAGTTCAATTCTCCGGTGGACTTCGCAGGTTTCTTCCCAGCAAAGGTGGATATTATGCATGACAAAGTGAGATTCTCTTAATTGTAGGTTTGTTGGTTTGTAGGTTTTATGTTGAGTAAGAATTCATCAAATTGGTCAGATGAATTTCATATGTTTGGTTTTAATCCTGCAATGCAGGGTTAAATATTATTTATTTATTGATATTTAGATGTATAAAAAGTTGGAATTTTATCATCTATAAATTTCAATTCTTCTTTATTAAAATTATTAGATCTCATTGTGTACACTAATTCATACAACATCTTTTTCTCGCTATCAGTAAAGGTTGAAGCTGCCTCAAATATATTGTACATATCATCAATATCGTGTTTACCATTAAACTTGTTGAATAACTTGGTCATGATCCTGATTTTATCAACCTTTATTTGAAAATAACATATTAAACTGTAAAAATTAATAGATTCATAAATATCAAAATTTTTAGAATTAAATGTAGCGGTGTGCATGTTAGTAGGAATATTTTCAAATAATTTTGGATCCGAACAGTGTCGTCATCTTTCTCTAAAACTCGTAAACATAATTTGAAAATATTTACTATATGTCATAATTAACAATTTATGAGTTTTTATCTCTACACCGTTGTCAAATATCAATGTTACATCACAATTATAATATCGTTCACTTAAATCGAAAATGTTAATATATGGATTATCAAAAATTCTTTTTTTCATGTTTATTACAACTTGTCTATTCGTGACCAACTAATATATTTCAATGAACAATTCATTAGTTTATCACTCGATTAGTCAATATATAATTATATACTAGATTCTGTTATGTATTTGATATTTGGAAATATATTTTATTTTGAGTATAAAATTACCAAATTAGTCGGGTGAATTTCGTATATTTGTTTTTAATCCTGCAGTGCAAGATTATCTTTAATAATAATATCTGAATATAAAATATGTTGGAACTTTATTATTATTCTTTTTATTTTATTCTACAAAAATAAAATAATCTTTTAATCAAATAATATCTTGCTTATATGTTGTTCTTTAAAGTTGAAAAAATGTGAGAATTTTTTTTCCACGTTATAAGATTTTTAATCAAATATAAAATAAACAAATAATATGTTGGTTCTAGACGAAATTCATCGATGATAAATTGAGGAATATGTATGTCAATCTTTTTGATCGACATTTCATTTAATAATTTTACCCTACAGTATAATAACCACTCTAAAGTAAATTTCTCCTCTGAGCATATTTTATCCCGGAACATTTCCTCTATAATTGATATTTCATTAACAAATTCTATATATCTTTTAAGCATCGTTTTTGTATTTTTAAATAAGTGGATATTACTTACAATATTTTTGTTTAAAATATTAGTATAATCATCAATAGCACTTAGATATTTTTTATGCTCATTAAAATATTCAACATCTTTTATTATAATTATTTTAGGATTATCACTATTATAGTCAAAATAATATTTATTTGAAGTTTTAAAACTCTTATCAAATTTAATTAATATCAGAGTGTTTATATATGGTATTTCTTCATTACCTGGCCTATGCTTTACGTTTATATAATTTACTATATGTGTATGTTTAACTTTCCTGTTTAACCAATAACAATACATTGGCTTATCAATGTGATCTTTATAGATAAATATGGCTCTGCTGGCATCAAAATTAAAAAATTCATTATTATTTTCTTCCATTTTCTCTTTCTTTTAAATAAAAAAATTTCTTAAATAAAAAATTTTTTATCATATATATAATTTTTATAATTGTCTACAATAATAATTGATAGTTATTAAGTTCAATGTTTCATCAACAACGTATCTCATAATAACAAATAAATATGTATATATGATTGGATTTATTTTAATTTTACAATGTAAAATTATTAAGTTTCCATTTCAACATAATGGACATTCTTTTTCATTATCACCTAAACAATATTTGTGAAAAACATGTTCACATCCAAAATGTCTATTTTCTTTATTTACTTCCGAGTTGCACATACTACATATATTCTTAATATCCATTTTGTATTCATTTATAAATTTCAATTCTTCCTTATCATATAAATGCGATTTTTTAATATATATTGTTTCAAACAATATCTTTTTCTTTTCACTATCAAATGATTTAGCCACTTCAAATATATCATTCAGCTCTCCAATACTGTATTTCTTTTTAAATTTGTTGAACAATTTCCCCATGATGTTGTGTTTGTTGACCCTTATTTCGAAATACAATATTAATCTATAAAATTCAATGGACTCATATATATCAAAATCTTTTTTGTTAAAATTTGCTGAATAAATATCGTCAAGTATCGCATTAAATATTTTTGAATCAACATCATGTAATTCAATCCTGTCTTCATTTTCTTCTTTAAAATTTTTAAACATAGATTGGAAATATTCGCTATACATCACAAGAAGAATTCTGTGCGTTTTAATTTCAACATCATCGTCAAAAACAAATGTTATATCACATCTTCTATAACGAAAATCGGAATCAAATATGTTAGTATAAGGATTATCAAATATAGTTCTCATGTCTGTTTTTAAAGAATATGTATCATAAAGTAAATCTTTTTTGTGTAAAAAAAAATTGTTTCTCTATGTCATTTTTTAATATTTATATTTAAGTATTTATGAATTGCTCATTAGTTACTTATGAATTACACAATAATTATTTAGAACTAATTATGTTTAGCACACTTAACAAAACATTAGATTCACCATAACACTTGACGAAGTCAAGTGTTATGGTGTTAGAACAGCTAATCCCCTTTATGTTAATCAGTATAGAACGACCGCCAGGGAGTTCTATACTGATTAACATAAAGATTATTGCATTTTCTGTATGTGTTTTGCTGCGTCTAATTAAATTTAAATGGTTCTGTGTAACATATCACAGTTACTTTGAAGATTATTATTTATCATTAATAATATCAAACATATAATATTTTAAAATAAATGATCAACAACTTGCGATGTTAATTAAAAAATTTAGAGAAAAAATTTTTTAATCAACACTGTGACAGTAATTAGTAGTAATAAACAATGATAAACAAAATTGCTTCATTTTTCAATTCAACATATTCATATATATCAAATTTGTTTATTGACAAAAGAGAAAGAAGTATAAGCTATATCAGAATTAACAATAAAAATAAAAATAAAAATTCTACTATTATCCTCAATATCGTAATAAATTTGTGTGAATATTTTCTCACTAATGAATATATTCCAATTAATAAATATGTACTTGAAAATTCTGATAATTTTCATAAAGTAATAAGAAGAATAGATGTAGTAAATGATATTTACAATCTTTTTGGAAATTTTGACAATTGTAATTATTTCGATAATAATATGTTAAAAATTTTTTATTTATTTGAATGTGGAAAATCTGAAGAAATTCACTTATGTGAAAAAGATATACATGATTATATTATGTTTATTGATTTTGCAATAATAGATCCAATTGTTAGTTTTATTCATTACTTGCGTATTTCAAAATTTATAAATGAAAATAATTATTATTGTATTTATCATTTAATGGGTGAAAATAACATCATATGTAAAGAGCTAATAATTCACTTACCTCTTAAAATTGCACATTTGTATCCACAATTTAAAGATTGTATAGGTCTGTGGTTTAAGCATAATTTTGATTATGTTTTCGAAAATATAAATGTGAATACAACTTGGTACTTACATGAAAAATTATTTGACAATAATAAATATGTCTATGATAGTGTTAGATTAAAATATTATGATATTATTAGAAATAATTCTTAAAGTATCATATGTTGACTATATATACAAAATTTACAATGTAAATTTTACGATATTAATATTATATGATTGTGAACATGTTAATAAATATATTGTAACTTTATCATAAGGCGGAGTTTTTTCCATCGTAAATGAAACCTTATCCTTTTTAAAATTGAAAAAAAAAAAGGGATTTTGCAAAAGTTTACAATGGTTATACAGCTTCTCCTGATATCCGTAACAGTACACATGTGTGGGCTATTTTACAATAGGTTTTTAAATAGGAATGATAAAGTAGCAAAAATTTCAAAATCTGAAGAAGCTAAATATGTTGAAGTGGAGAAAAATAATGGTGTGGTTACCAATAGTATTAAGCAATCATCTACAACATACAATGATAATTATTTATACGAAGATTGTGAAGATCCGAATATGGTTGATGAAGTTTATAACAATTCATTAAATAACACACATGGAACATCATCAATTTTTATTGATAATTATTTTCCTGAGGACAATGATGATTATGTAAAAACAATAAGAAAAATTGAATTAATTGATGATATGTACAAAACATTTGACGATGTAGATATTGACGATCATTTTGATGTTGATATGTTGAAATTATTCTACTATTTTGAAACAGAAAAAAAAGTAGAATTATCATTTTATATTGGTCATATTCATGATTATATTAAATTTATTGATTTTACAGTGTTAAATCCACAGATAAGCCGCAAACATTACAGATATATTTCTAAATCGATCAATAAAGGTAACTTTCGTTATTTTGAACATTTATTTTCTGATAATGTTAATATATGTAGTAGTTTAATAATTTACTTACCTATTGATGTTGCTAAGTTATTTAAAGATTTTAAAGATTATGAAGACTTGTGGCTTGATCATAAATATGAACGGTTTGATCATAGCAGTGTGAAATTATTACGGTTTACATCTGAAAATCTTTATAAATATGTAAATACTATACCCACTCATACAAATAATAATAGATCAATATCGTATCTTAGGTATGGGAACGCTGCTACGAATATATGTATTAATTATGAAGGTATCACTTTAAATATTTATAATAAATATCATAAATATATATTTACAATGTAAATGTGTATATTCAGAAAAATTTTCTTTAATAACATTCCAAAACAGTCTGAAAGAGATAATCTCAAAAATGTTAGTGTTAAAAGAGACTGCAGGTGTAATAGAAATGATTGTAAAAAAGGTGGGTACAGTTATGTGTCAAACTCTAATAAGTATTTTTCTTAAAGTGACATATGATTAATTTTTTTTCTTAAAAAAAAGATTAACAATGGGGTGGATCTATCTGTACAACGGAATTGAATTAAATTATGACGACTTTGATTCATTAAAGGATAAAAACAAGACAGGATATAGTGTATATGATTTCATTACCGAAACGAATGCTTTCCTAGATAAAAATAATTCAAGGTTGAATCTTATCGATGGTGGTGACGAACCAACTAACGAAAGAATCATTGTAGGATATAATATTGATGGAGAGGAAGTCAGTAAATATTCAACATCTTCATTTGCCACCGATTTACCAAAATTTAAACCATTTGATGAATTTAAATCAGATATGGAAATTTTGAAAAATCATTTGGATATATCAAAAGTTATTGAAGAGAACTACATGCTTCATGTTATCCACAGTAATTAATCTGGTATAATAATTCAAAAAGAAATTAATGTAATTCGTAAATAAACAATGTTTATTTATGATGATATTTCATTTGCAGAAATATGATGAAAATATAACACAGATAAAGTATATTATAAAAGATATCAATATACTTTTTAACACTTTTAATATAATTAATATCGTTTGAGTTGATGACGCTTGTTGTTTTGTTAAATCAGCTATTATTTGAGTTGATGATGCTTGTTGTTTTGTTAAATCAGCCAATATGGATGTTATATCAGCAAACATATTTATCACTTCGGTAGATATTCCTAATCTATTATTGGGGTCAGTAGTTAATTGGATGTTATTATTCATTAGTTCAGTAGATATTCCCAACATATTATTACCATTCATTATTTCGGCATATGTCCTCAATTTATTATTAGAATCGGTAATCAATCTAATATTTTCGTTTATATTTTCATTAATATGTTTAACTTTAGTTATTATATCTCCAATATTTCCAACTGTGCTCTTCATCACTTGTACATCTGCTTCAAAATTTAACATCATTTTCATAATATCTATTCTTTCCATGGTATCAATGATGATATTTACAGTATTTCCAAGTTTATTAAAAAGTCTATTCATTTCAGCTTTTATTATCTTCTGTTCACCATTTATTTTTGCCAATTCATCAACAACTTTTTGTAATGTATCACTATCTAAATTTGAATCTGATGGTGAAGCGTCATCGGATTCAGATTTTTTTGTTAAATCTTTAATTATATCACCAATCTTATCATTAACATCGTTAATTTCGTATTGTTTAATATATTTGGAAACACACTCACTTAAAAATTTCATACATTCAATGATAATTTTTGTCTCATTCCATCTGCAGTTGAAAGTCCTTCTTACAATCTCCATATAATACGTATTAAATTTGCTAATATCAATTTCTGAATATGATACATTGTCAACTGAATACATAAATATTTTTACATCCATTTCACATTTTTTATTCTCATTTAATTTGTTTCTATTTATTATATCAACTAAAATTTTATTATTTTCTTTATGTTTAACAGAAAAACTTTGTATTTCTCTCATATCCTTGAAATTTTCAAGATTCATTTCAGGTTCTCTTATACATTTTTCCACTCTTTCCAATATAATTCCAACGTTAACATAAATATGTGTAAATTTCTTCAATAAATCAGATATAATTTCTTCTTTTGATGCGTCACAAGATAATATTTTCTTTACATCCTCATTATTATTGAAATCAATATCAATCTTTAACAATGATGATTTTATTTTGTCCATTTTCGCATCAAATAGTGATGTATCGAAATTATTTAAATCATATTCTAAATAATCTTTGTACATTTTGATTATGATACAAAAAAGACCATATATGTCATAATCCATTTGATGAATTATTTTTCCATTATCGTCTAACACAGAATTAATGTTATCAATGGATTTCTTACATCCTTCATCCCCTTCATTTCCCTTTGATTCTTTATGCACATCGATAAGCACTGTTCTAATTTCTTTCTTTGTCTTTATGAATTCGTAAAGAAGCTCTTTCACTTCTAAAGTGTCACAAATGCTATCATATATGTTAAATTCCATCGGAATTTTTTTGTATAATTTTTTATATAATTTACTATTAAATTTTATTTCCAACTTAATTTAATTATAAAGTTTATTGATTAATTGATTTTAAAATATTTGCTCCTTCTTCTGGAGTTATGTATCTTCCCGCCGAATCTTTACTTTTCTTTTTATCTACATATGTTACAACCATCACTAATGCTAACACAACAATTATAAGTCCTATAATTGATATCAATATCCACACCCAAACTGGGACCGGTTCAGACGTCCCAACCTCCGTGTCACACTGAAAATATCCAAGTTCATCCGGAATACATCTTCCGGAAGGGCATCTACCGTTACAATTTCCACCACATTCAGATCCATAACATTCATCTTCTGAATCCATGGGAATACATCTATAACCAGATGGTTCTTGAACACATTTTTCATTGGGTGAACAGTAACCATAACATTCACCTACACACGGTTTTCCATAACATTCACCTCTTTCACAATTGTATACACCATTTGTAACATTGCAATAAGTACCTGCAGCACATGATCCATAACAACTTCCACCACACGCTCCGTCACATGTGCCCGAAGACGGAACACATGTGTATTTCCCGCTTACTGTGGAACATGTAAATCCATTTGGACATTCACCTGAACATCTACCATTGTCCCACCCACATGTTGGCCCACATCCATTTATGTTAACAGTACATTCGTATATATCACCGTTTCTTAAACAATTTAAAGAATTACATGAGCCCAGACAAACGCCAAAAGGACCACTACATCTATTGTCCGAACATTTATTATAGCACGAGTAAACACCTCCTTCATTCTGTGAGCATATTTGACCAGATTCGGGACAATAACCAGGACATTCACCTCCACATACACCTGTACACAATTCATTGTTCACACATTTATTGTATATACATCGATAATCACAATGCCAATCTGGCTGTCCAATATATGAGGATGATACATTAAAATTTCTGAATGAGATATTTACCTCAATCTTTGAACTGGTGAATGTTCTATTGTAAACAGTGAAAATGGCAGAGTGGTTATCAATGATGCTTTTCACTTCAAATATTGTATGAACGCCAGATGGATTCTCTACATCTATTCCCTGTAATGTGAATATTGGTAATTTTCTAAATGGATCAATGTATAAGTAATTAAGGATTGTTTGATCATCAGGGTCAAATGTTGGGTCATCCACATCCTCTCTATTAATTGTTCTTATATGATATTTTCCATTTATCTCCAGACATGTAGCGGGTTGTAATGTTTCAGAAAAAATTAATTGTCCAAATGGGATAAGTTGTGGACTGGCTGTTTCATTTATAAATATTAACTCATATTGACTGGAATAGCCCGTGAGAGCAGGTTGCAACAATCTATTGTTAGAATATAATGCTGAGAATATATTCATATTTTATATTAACGATATTAAAATATAATTATTCAACATACTGGTAAGTCATGTCAATATGTTGTGTATGAGATAAGCTCAAGATTATTTTATATTCATGTGTGGAAAATTACATATTATTGTCAATTTTTTTTGATAAAATTAAATCATGATTTTGGAAATCAGCAAATGTGTTTATGGTAAAGATGGCAAATATTGTACCGAATGTAAAGTTCAAAAATATTGTGTTGAAGATTGTCAGGAAAAAGATTTGCAAAAGTACTTTCGAGAACATATTAAGAAAAATTGGTCACAGATGATTAAGTTTGTTATTAATGTTTTTAAATATGAAATTGAGAAGAGTGGCCACGATTACATTATAAGACATTTCGTAACATGTGTAAAGGATAGTCAAACTGTCCCCAATGTTAAATATTGGACTTTTGCATTAATAACCACTAAAAAGTATCCAAAAACAATAAATATGTTTTTCAGTGATCATGAGGATGGAGTAGTAAAGAAATTTGATCATTACGATTGTATTCACGAAAATATTTTATATAGTGAAGATGATAATCCTTTCTCTGATGACATTGGTATTAGATGTTTTAAGGTAAAGGCAAGTGAGCATTATACATACTTTTATATAGATTGGAATACCGGCGAAATATACCGTGACGACAAATTGGATGAAAATAATCTAAGATAAACAATGTAAAATTATAAATTGTACATTGTATAATTTTATCTTCCATTCAAATTTGATAAAATTTGATATAATTTTAAACACTTTTTTCAGCTTAAAATAACATAAACATGGAGGAAATTATCAATTACGCAAAAGAATTAAAAACGACGAATAACAAAGAAGAGGTTAAAGGAAAAATAATCAATAAAATTAAACAATTAGCTCCTTTAAGCTTCATGAATTTTTCCACTCTGTATGGATTACATACTCTTTGCCATTTGGATGATGATATTTTGGATTATTGCAAATTGTGTTATAACGAACTTGACTCATATCAATGTAGCACCATCACTCTCAAAATAGACACATTATTCGACGAAATTATCGAATTGAGAAAGATGAATGTTATTACACAGCATTCAATTGATCATTGTTTAAGTAGAGTCAACACAAAAGAAAAATTGGAAACTTTAATTTCGGTTGGAGCAGACCCAAAATCAAATGATAATTAATGTCTTATAAATGCAGCAGATGAATCAGAAAATATTGATGTTATAAAATTACTTTTGGAAAATGGAGCTGATCATAGGGCTAAAGGATATAAGGCGTTATGTAACTCTATACTGTTCAGTGGAGGAGTTGTTGTTGATTATTTATTTGAGTTGATGGTCAACGATGTCGGTGTAGATAATGGTCTTACAAATGGAATATTTGATAAAGTATACAATTATGCACTCATGGGTGCAAATAAGGTCATTATCAAAAAATTACATTTGTTGGGTTATAAATGTGGTATTCCACCTGATATAGTAAAACAAGATAATTGGTCATGGAAAATTATGCCAAGTGTGATAGCATATGTACAAAATCTTAATTCACCCGATGAGATCCTCGCTAATTAATCATATCAACTAATATAAATTATACATTGTATAATTTATTCGCTGTACAGTTCATTCACCGCACAATTTATTTTCCATACATTTTATTCATCAGCATGCCCAACTAGCATATTTTGAAATATTTACGAATATATCAGATGCTGACAACATTGTTTTCTCTCTTAAACATTCATTGAATATTATACACATGTCTGACATTCCATGTTCAGTATTATTCTTTAAAGCTTCATTATATGTTGGTAAATATATTTCCGTATACTCTTGGATTTCAATTCCTATCGGAATTTCATCATCGCGCTCAGAAATATACACCAGTTTTCTATTTAGAAATTTTAAACATAATGTGGTTTTAGAAGGGTCTCGAGCATCTGATCCTAAAAATAAAGCACAAAATATATATCTTAACATCAGCTCCATATGAATATATTCTTGTGGTGAATTATATATTACAACTATGATATTATCTCCAAACAAAATCTCATATATCAATTTTTTATAAAATATTACAAATTCTTCTGTTAAATGCTTTATGTTATTTATATCACTCTCATAATCTAAATCTATTCTTAAAAGAATTGAAACTATATCATCTTTCTGTTTTTTCCATGAGTATCCTGTATCTAGATTTATTACATATCCATTTTGTGTAAGTACATGGTTGTTTCCTAATATGTTAACTTTTCTATTTTTTATCTTTTCTTTTGAATCGTTGATTATTTCTGTTATCATTTCTTTGAAAGATGTGGATCCTAATATAACATCAATAAATCTGATCATGTTATATTCATAAGTCAATGTGATTACATATATTCTGTAAAATTCAGATCGTTGTCTTTCATCCAAAATACTGAAATATATTATGTTATATATTCTTACCTTCAAATTATGATCAATATCTTTTACAACATTATATGTATTGATTAATCTTAAAGCATCTAAATTTTCATAATGTATAACATCTTTATCTTTGTCGTATATATACTGTTCTAAAGTCAAATATTTTAATATCAACTGTTTCAATACAAGCTCATCTGGAAATTTTAAGTCCATTTTACATTTTAATTTGTATTTTGGTTTCTCATTTTATGTCGGTTAATATCAGGTCTTCTGCTTCTTCTTTTAACATCTATTTCCTCTGACTCAACCTCTTCAATTTCTTCAAAATTTATATTAACGCATATATTTTTTTCTTTAAGATACTTATTTATTCCCATTTTGATTGCTTTACTCATGTCACTTTTTGGCAACATAGTGTAGTACATTTGTGATATATTTGATGCAATATTTTCCATAGCTCCCGATTGATGTTCAAACACCAGATCCTTACCTTTATGTTTTAGATGATAATTGTTCAATTTTGATATTATTGAAAAAAGTAAATTTGCATCTTTTTGTGAAATGCTAACGACGGGATTGAGTTTTCTCAAAAAACTCAAACATATCTTTGTAAGATCTTCTGATTTAAATGGTCTTAAAGTCATAACGTGAGGAAATCTTCTAGGTAATCCCTGATTTGACTTCATGAATCTTTCTTTCATATCATCTTCATAACCAGCTGCAATAACAATGTTAAGTCCTTTCATTTCAGTCATAAAATTAACAAGTGCTGTTATAGCTTCATTTGTGTGATCATGACCATTTAGAGGTGGTGATAAATCATATGCTTCATCTAACAATAATACACCCTCCAAATTAGATAAAAGTAAATCTCTTGTCTTTTGTCCAGCAGAATTAACGAAGGGTGTAGTGAAATCTACCTTCGTGACCAACATAAATCTATTTCTCACTAAAATACCACTCTTACTGTATACATATGCAATTACTTCACCTGTTTTACTTTTACCAAATCCTGATCTACCGTATAACAAAATATGTTGGAAATTATTGCTGAAAATCCTGGGGTTCATTGCAAATGTATATAATCTTTCAGCTATATGATCTTTAACTTCCTCTCTACCTATCAATGTGTCCAATCCATCATTTGGATTATGTAAAGCATCCAATATATTCTCCTTCACTTTCTCAATTGTTAGGTCCTTTTGTTTCTCCTTTATACATTTTAAGATTTCCTCTATTTCCTTTAAAGTGCTTTTCAATGAATTTATAGTCTCAGCTTTCTCACCAACATGATTCACTTTAAATCCCTCCCTTCCAAGAATATCTAACTTACTCTTAGTTTCATGATATAATTTAACATATGTCTTCTTCTTTAACTTGTAATTCAAAATCATGCTATTTCTAAATTTATTCAAAAATTCCTTGTCATGTATAACCTTTGTAAAATATTCATAATTGACAATTTTAACTTCTTCAACAGCACCATTTTCAGTAACACTTCCAATCATCACTTTTTCGTTTGAGATATTAAAATTATCAGGTACTGATCTTAACTCTTCGTCATCATCTACTGTTAATTCTTCCTCCTCCTCAATCTCGTTCTTAATTTCTTCTGCATAACTCTTCTTCTTTGATAAGGTATAAATATAATAACTTAACAATATTATAACTACAATAATTAATGCAAAAATTATTGGATGATTTGTCAAAAGGTTTAATGACTCCTTTATCAAAATTATCCCCAATATTGTGATTAACATGATGCTGATTATAAATTGCAGCTCCATCTTTTATTTATTTTTATTTACATAAAATATATTTTCGATTTTTATTAACTAAATCATAAAAAATAGAAAATGCTGAAACATTTTTAATTATGTAAAAATGGAACTTTATAAAGCTCCAAAATTTGATTCATGGATTGACGGTAACATGACCATTGCTCAGAGGATTGTTGATATTTTCAGAAAATCCGATAATTTTAAATTGAGAGATTACGATGGTAGAGATGAGTTTTATAATGAATATATGAGCAAATTTGAAGAATATGTTGATGTGTTGAAGAATGAGAGTGAAATCAGAGATATATCATCATATCTGAATGTTATAGATAATGTAAGAGATGTCTTATGTATTCTAGCGAATAATGGATCTTTAAATTTTACACATTTTTTGATTGCCTACATTCATGTGCTTAAATATATAGATGTAGTTAAAGATATTATTAAGATTGATGATAATCATGTGATTATCGAAAATGCTATTTATAGTTTATTTAGTGCTGAGAGCATCTCCCCATCTTCAAATGTTGATAATATTTTTGACATTTTTATTAGATATTCTGAAAAACATCCTAGAGTAGTTCCATTCACATCACAAACAGGTGCGTTTGGCATGAATACATTTTTGTATTTATATTTTAATAATATTTATCCAGTGGCATGTAGTTCAAATCCATATCCTGTTCACAATAATACTTTTGAAGGATCTATAAACACTATGGGTCATGATTATTCACATTTGAGATCTTATCGTATTATGAACGGTACTGTTAATGAAGATATCGGTATGAGACGCTTCACAAATAAGGTGGTTCCAAACATGAATTTATTCAAAGAATATATGGAGAGAATTAAAATAATATATAGGATGATCTTCAACAGTAATTTAACAGACGGTCAAATTAAGGGGTTTATTATATACCTGTTTAATTATATTCATGAAAGAGGAATTATCATAAATTGTAATAAAGAAAATGAAATAAATCCTGGAGACGAAATTCCATTATTGTTTAGAAACGACTATTATACACCTGAAAGATATGGTTTTAATTATGATGATGTGCGTGAATATGTCATAAATAAAAATAAAAAATATCTTTTATATACTTTTGAATATGTGTATAAAGTAAGTGATGAAATTCATAACGATTTTTGTAAACGCTTTGGAAGTATCATTAATATTGATGATTTTAGGGAAATATTAAATAAGTTGTAATTATATTGTAAATTAATCTCATTTATAATGCACTGCATTATAAATATGTTTTGTCTTATACCACATATTTATTTTTTTGGATTTTATTTATAAAATAATCATGTTTATTTTTTACATTTTATTTTTTTTGGATTTTTTATAAAAAAATCGCATATATACTTTTTCATGTTTTATTTTGAATTTTTTATGAAAGATTCACATATATATTTTTCATATTTTATTTTGGATGTTGTATAGAAAATTTCGAATATACACGTCTTTTCCATTCATTATATGTTTTAATCATTTCACGTTCTGCTTCAGCATCTCTTCTATAATGTCCCAAAGCTATGAAAACTGGCCATGTAGCTGCCATTGTCATTGTTTTGTAACTATCACCATATCTTTTTCTTGTATTATCATATAATCCGAAAGCAATTCCAGAATAACTTCCTACTAAAACGCACAATAAGCAAGTGTTGACATTCATGTTGGTTGGATAAAGATTTTGATTTAAAAAATTTTATTTAGCATATAATTTTTGTCATATTTGTACATGCTGTACTGTATCTGAAGTTGTTTAAAAATATAGTATCGTCAAGAACACGCATTGTATCTTATTTGTAATTGATAAAAATATAGTGTTATCAAGAATACTACCTCTTCCTTTTTGTTACTGTATCTTCTATAATATTTATCATCTTGGCGGACTGGAGCATAAATTTATAACTAGCATAAGTACATAATAAATATGGCCATATTGCTGATACAAATAATATTTCACCCTTCTTATCTTTTAACAACATCCTCACCCTTATATCTCTGTATATACTGGTTGCTACAGTTAAATATCCAATAGGTAACAAATACTTTACTGTTCTTCTTATGTTCATTTTATATATAAAATTACACTTATGGATGATTTTAAACTTAAAAATATAAAAGAGGAAAATGTTAGAGATATACAACGAAATATATGAAAATGTTGATTTTATTAAATCTTATTCAGTTGACAATGGTGTTCTTAATCTTTTAATATTTAATTATTATACAGGATCTTACATTATGGGTTTTGACATTAAAAAGAGAATCAAAATTTATGAAAAGAGAGTGAATTGTAGGAATACATGTTTATTGGATAATTTCATATATGTATATACAACTACAGATATTACAATTCATAATATTGGCGATTTTAAAAATGTTAAAGATGTGGATACATTTGAAAATATTTATAGTGAAGTACTTAAATGTTTACGTTTATCATTGAGTTATATTATGAAAATAAATGATGTTAACTGCTATATTATGAAAGTAGATTATGAGGATGTTGAAAATAAAAAAAATTCATATGTGATAAGCAGAATTGATGGTAATGATATTTTATATAGGATTTATTTATCTAAGAAAAATATTGATGTGTCAGATGTTTCAATTGTTGGTAACAACATATATTTACCTTTTACAAATTGCAAGATTATGAGTTGTAAAAACATTTTAATATTTTATATGTCTGTTAACTCTAAAAAATATCCCTCAAGAATTCCGTTATACACATATATAAAATTTGATATGATAACAAACAAATTTACCACTGTTGATTTAACATCTATTTGTAATTTTGAAAACATTTGTAACAAAAAATATAGTAACGGATTGAGGAAAAATATTTACAGTGTTGATTTGTATAATTCACACAAGATATTATTCATTTGTATGGATAAAATATATATTTTGTATGATTTTATGAAAGATTCATATGAGTTATTAGATAATACAGAACATATTGTCAATATATTGTCTTTCGATTATAATGGATGTGAGTATAGAGCATATTTAACAAAAAGTAAAAGTGATGTTGGAATCGATAAAAGACTATGTATACACAAAATAAGCGGCGATTTCGAACGTGCTAAATATAAGAATGTTGATTGTAAAAACATGATTAAAATTGGTACTAAGGATGAGCTAGTTAAAATGTCACTAAATTTATTAAAATACAGAAGCTGTTTTATTAGGTCATTATGTGATGATATGGAAGTGGTTGACAATTCGTTAATATCAGATTGTTATAAAGATATAACAATTTATAAAGAATATGTTGAATCAAATAATTTTATGGATAAAGTAGATGATTATGATAAAATTTATCGTTTATATAGCATATGTAATTTTTTACAGGATGTAGATGTGAATTATTTGGCAGAATTTATTGTAATGTATGTTAAAAGTAATAATTTAAACATTGACGAGGCTTTTAAGTGGATAGATTTGTTATATGGAAGTACATGTGATGAACAGTTAGATGTTTTAATATTTGTTGTGAAGATTAAATTTGGCGATATATTGTTTAACGAGAAAATATCTGATGATTTATTAATGTTGAATAATTACATTAAAAATATGATTGGTGACTTTGTATTCACCAGTGATATTATAACGATAATTTAATATTTAATTATAATTTTCAACTTAATTTAAAAAAAAATGAAAACAATATTTATAACGGGTGCAGGTATATCTGCAGAGTTGGGATTAGAAACATATTCTGATAAAAATTCTGAAAATAAACCAGAAAAGCATTTAAGTACATTAAATACATTAGAAGATATATGGAACTATTTATCACCATTATATGAACAAATTGATTCTATTAAATTACCAGAATATCATGGTTCACATTATGAAATTGTTGATTTTTGTAAATTTGGAAATGTGACAGTTCTAACACAGAATATAGATGGTTTTCATTTGAAAAAGAAACATGATTATATCTTTGAGAAAAATCCTGAATATATTTATAATGTAATTGAATTACACGGTACTCATTCGTTTATTAAATGTAACTATTGTGTTAAATATTATGAATGGAAGGGGTCGATAAAATGTATAAAATGTGGAATAACATGCAGACCAGATATTGTTTTATATGGTGAAGCAGTGAGACTTTTAGATGAAGCTAAATCCAGGTGTAAAAATGTTGATTTGTGTGTAATTATTGGTACATCTTTTAAATTTGGGTATTTGAGAGATTTTGCAGTAAGAGTGAAACAAAGAGGAGGTTATGTAATAAACATTAATTTGTCTAAAAGTTTAGATATAGCTGATACAAATTTAAAATTATCATCACTTGAAGGTTTATTATTAATTAAAGATATTATTGATAAATATATGCCCATGAGCAGAAAAGATTGGAAAAACTGCTTTATGGATATGCAAATTTATTCATAATTTGAGTTGTTAATAATTATTTATTTTACTATGTAAAGTAATTTGTCAATAAATAACCTTTTCGTTAATAAATGGCCGATAAACAAAATATCACGGTTGATCCGGCTGAAAAATCAATATATGAAATTGAAGCGTCGATAGCATCACGTTTACCACCTCTATCAAAAGATGAAATTAACAAATTGAATGAGAAAACTGATAAAGACAGTGAAAGAAGAAGGAGATGGAGAGAAAAATATTCTAATAATCAGTATGATAAAATAAATGTTTCATTATAGATATAAATTTGATTTATAATTGTGTAATTGATAGCTTAGTTTATCTTGATAATTATAATATACCTTCATATACTGTTGAAAAATCTGTGTATGAAATTGTATTTGAGACATTTTCAAGATTAAAAATAATGTTGAATTCAAAAGTATATCGGGATTTTGTAAAGGGTAAACATGGTGAATTTTAATTATTTGTTTTACATTGTAGAATAATTTATCAATAAATATTTCTTTTGTATTAATAAAATGGCAGATGAACAGAATAGTAAAGTTAATTTAGCTGATAAATCAATATATGAAATTGAAGCTTCCATAGCATCTGATCTTAGATCTAAACCTTTGACAAAAAGTCAAGAGGATCACTTGGATAAGTTAAAGAAAAGTGCTGCTAAATATATTGAAACGCGGAATAAGTGGAGAAGTAAACATCTTAATAATGTGGTGAAAAATAATGTAACAGATGAATAATTTTACGAATGTTGATATGTGTAAATTTCATATTTATTATAAATGTTAAATATTATTTTTTACTTATTAAAATGAGCGATATAAAAAACATAGATGATAATCATAAATTGAATAATAATTTGGGGAATGTTGAAAAACATGATGTATTTCATAATACGGCTAAGAAATCTATGTATGAAATTGAAGGTGAAATAGCATTACAACTTGAAACGAATGATAAAATGAATGATGAAACAAAGAAATATTTTGATGAATTAGCAAAAAGTGCTTATGATTACTTTTGGAAAACAGGTGATTAGTATATTTATTGTTTATGTATCTGATAGATATGTAAGTATACAATGTTACATTTATTATGTATAACGCTTTAAATATTTTCTTATTAATAAAAATGGATGTGGAAATAAAACGCAGGATTTTGGAATTTTTCGCTTCGTTTCTTACCAATAAATTGGATGTAGAAACAAAACGCAAATTTTTGTTAAAAGTTTTGGAATTTTTCGCTGCTATGTTAATACTCTACGTGTTGATAATATTGACAATATGGAAAAATACAATATTATTTATATTGTTTTTGGGAGATTTTTGCGTTAAATATAATGTAAAACTTATTGATAATGTTACATAGGGAAATATCCTTTGTCGTTATAGTGATGAAATTTAGATTAATTTATGATATGATATAGTGTGGTTAATTTTTCACATATGTGTTATTTACAATCGGTTGTGTTTAGTCAATATTATTATAATGGTGATAAATGTGTGTCAGTAATTATATATTAGTGAAAATATTTATGGGTATAATATTTATGGGTATAATATGGGATTTATCACTGATAAATTGCAGATGTGTTGACGTGTCGAAATGGTCGTACAAAATTAATGCTAGAAGGATTGTATTTTAAAATTTTATTTTAAAAAATTTCGGTTCAATTTTTTGTAAAAAAAATTTTTCTTTATCTAAAAAATATACACTGTAATACATCTCTGTTTATGTAATGTTATTAATCATAGATATAATCAGTAATTTAATTATAAATAAGATTTCTATTTGAGAGGTTTGCAAACATATATAATATATATGTTGTGAAAGTAATATAGATAACTATTTACAACATTTAATTATAATTCCCATTTCTGCATGAAAATTAATTACATCTGATACAAATACCCACTCACTTAACAGTGAGTCCCCACTCACTTAACAGTGAGTCCCCACCCGCCCAATCCTGATTCTTATCAATTATAATTATATTTATGCACGTATGGGAATTTAATTTACACATTGTAAATATCATAAATATTATTAATATTAAAACAATGTCATTTAAACAATATTATTTGAACATTATTTAAACAAATAATGATTGAATAATGTTGTTAAAATAATAACATTCAAAACAATGTCATTTAAACAATAGTGGTTGAATAATATTTAAAACAATGTTATTTAAACAATAGTGGTTGGATAATATTATTCAACAAACAGCATTTAATATTCATGATCTTTACAACATTTAATTATAATTCCCATTTCTGCATGAAAATTAATTACATCTGATACAAATACCCACTCACTTAACAGTGAGTCCCCACCCGCCCAATCCTGGTTCTTATCAATTATAATTATATTTATGCATATATGGGAATTTAATTAAATATCGTAAAATTATAATTCACATATTTGTATGAAACTAATTACATCTGATATAGATACTTATATCTTAAACACTAAATTTTATATCTAGTGTCTGATAGCGAGTTTCATTATAATTCCGGTTCTTATCAATTATAACTATGATTATAGACATATGGAGTTTAATTTACATATTATAAATTATGAGAATATACAAAATAACACTGTTTGATTCAGTAATGATATATTTGTTAATATATATAATATATAATATATAAAATTAACACAATTATTGAATCAAACAGTTTTAAATTCTAAATTATATATTTTAATTTCACATCCTAACCAAGATAACTGTCTAATATTATTTCCTATTTTATTGAAATTATTATTCAAAATATATACATCGGTAATTTTGGACATTTATTCATCTATATATTCTTTATATAATTTTATTTTTTATATATTCTTTATATAATTTTATTTTTTATATATAATAAAATATTTAAAAATTAATATATCTAAAAATATAATTGTTTATATTATAACATTTAAATATATGTAAATTTGGTATAAGTTGATATACTCTACATAAACATTATATAATATAATGTTTATATATTTATCAATTTAAGACTGTTTATTTTAAAGATAATATGTTTGTTAATAAAAAATAATATTAAATATACTATATATTACTGATATTCAAGGTGTGTTAAAATATTTTATACTAGCATTATTTCATTAAACAGTATTTAATTAAAAACAACATATTTTTAATTATTATAATTGAGTATAAATATCTATATTAATAATACTTTTGTTTTTAAATGATAATATCATTTAAAATATATACATTGTTAATTTTGATCAATTAATTTATTCTTTATATTCTTTATATAATTTTATTTTTTATATATAATAAAATATTTAAAAATTAATATATCTAAAAATACAATGATTTAATTTATTGTGTTATAAAGTGAACAAATTTAATATAAAAATAAATATCCTATATGACTAATATATTAAGTGAATTTTGTATATTTAACAAATTAATACTGTTTGTTTTGAATATAATACATTTATCATTATAAAATAATATTAGATATATTACATATTGTTGATATCTAATATGTATCAAAATATTAAATACTAAAATTATTACAATAAACTGTGTTGAAATTAAACTATATATTGTTTAATTATTATGATCGAGCGAATGTATATGTTTAACAATATTTTATTTTCAGAATGATATTATCATTCTGATTTAATACATTGTTATTTTTACATATTTAATTAATTCATATATTCTTTATATTAATTAATTTTTTTTATATAATAAAATATTTAAAAATTAATATATCTAAAAATACAATGATTTAAAATATTATATTGTAAAATGAGAAAAATTCAATATAAATAAGACATCTTATATGATTAATATATGATGATAAAATTATATATTTAACAAATTAATACTGTTTGTTTCAATGATAACGTATTTATTAGTATAATATATTATTTAATACATAAGTAATTATTGATATGATAAATAAACTAAAAACAATAGATATTATAACCATTGAAACAAACAATCTTAAAAATTAAATTATATGTTTTAATATAATATTTCAATTGGGATGATCTATATAATTATATTCAAAATGTTATGTAATTGTCATGTATGATTTTTATTATTATAATATTGTAATTATATTTTAAAATACTGTTATAGTTGAGTCAAATAGTCATAATATAATTTCATGTTTAATTTAAATAATTTTTAAATATTTTATTATATATAATTAATTTTTTTATATAATGAATAAATAAAATAGTTAAATACATAATAATACAATTATATAGTTTAAATACATTGAATATTTTTATCCTTATAATTGAAAAGATATTATGATTGAGTTAAATAAGCATGAAATATTCTTTTATTTTGAATGTATATTATGATTGAGTCAAATAAGCATGAAATATTCTTTTAAAGTAAAAGAATATTATGATTGAGTCAAATAAGCATGAAATATTCTTTTAAAGTAAAAGAATATTATGATTGAGTCAAATAAACATGAAATATTCATTTATTTTGAATGTATATTAAGATTGAGTCAAATAAACATGGTTTATTTATTTTGAATGTATATTAAGATTGAGTCAAATAAACATGGTTTATTTATTTATTTTGAATGTATATTAAGATTGAGTCAAATAAACATGGTTTATTTATTTATTTTGAATGAATATTAAGATTGAGTCAAATAAATATGGTTTATTCTTTTACTTTAAAAGAATATTAAGATTGAATCAAATAAACATGGTTTATTCTTTTACTTTAAAAGAATATTAAGATTGAGTCAAATAAACATGGTTTATTTATTTATTTTGAATGAATATTAAGATTGAGTCAAATAAATATGGTTTATTCTTTTACTTTAAAAGAATATTAAGATTGAATCAAATAAACATGGTTTATTCTTTTACTTTAAAAGAATATTAAGATTGAGTCAAATAAACATGGTTTATTTATTTATTTTGAATGAATATTAAGATTGAGTCAAATAAATATGGTTTATTCTTTTACTTTAAAAGAATATTAAGATTGAATCAAATAAACATGGTTTATTCTTTTACTTTAAAAGAATATTAAGATTGAGTCAAATAAACATGGTTTATTCTTTTACTTTAAAAGAATATTAAGATTGAGTCAAATAGACATGAAATATTTATTTATTTTGAATAAATATTAAGATTGAGTCAAATAAACATGGTTTATTCTTTTACTTTAAAAGAATATTAAGATTGAGTCAAATAGACATGAAATATTTATTTATTTTGAATAAATATTATGATTGAGTCAAATAAACATGGTTTATTCTTTTACTTTAAAAGAATATTAAAATTGAGTCAAATAGACATGAAATATTTATTTATTTTGAATAAATATTATGATTGAGTCAAATAAACATGGTTTATTCTTTTACTTTAAAAGAATATTAAGATTGAGTCAAATAGACATGAAATATTTATTTATTTTGAATAAATATTATGATTGAGTCAAATAAACATAATATTCTTTTACTTTAAAAGAATATTATGATTGAGTCAAATAAATATATTATACTTCCAATTGAAAATAATATATTATTCAATGTATCTTAAATGTAATAATATATTTATTATATATTTAATTGTTTTATTTATTCATTATATAAAAAAAATAATTATATATAATAAAATATTTAAAAATTATTTAAATTAAACATGGATTACTATTAAGACTATTTGACTCAATAATAACAGTAGTTAAAAACATTATATAAACATTATATACATAACATGTAATTATATTAGCTGTTAAAAATTTTTAATATATATTATATCTATTTGACTCTATCATGATATTTTTAGAGTAAAAAAATAAATCATGTTTATTTGACTCAATCATAATATACATTAAAAATAAAAAAATGAAACATATTTATTTGACTCAATTGTAATATTCTTTTAATTTGGAGAATAAAGCATTCAATATATTTGTAATATATTATCATATTTATCATATTTATCATACGTTTAATTTTTAATGTTAGCTTTATTGTAATAAACAGTCTTGAATTTAAATAACATATTTTGATTAATATAAATGGGTGAATGAGTTTATCTAATAATTCAGTTTTCATATTTAATTTATTTACTATAAATAAATAATATTGGTACTATATAACTGGGAAAATCAAGTGTTGTAAACATGTTTAATTTTATTGAAACATTAAACATCCACAGATATTTAATATTTTTACTGCTTAGCAGTGAAAATTAATTAAATATCTTATTGTTTTAATATTATCAATATGTTGATCATGAATACAGTAATTACACTTTGTAAAATAATTTTTTTCAAAAATTGACAAAAAATTAAAGAAAATTATAAGAAAATCTTTATTCTTTGTCATGTTGTTGTGAGATATATATATTTGTTCTGGTATAAAGTCATTAAAGATTATATTTTATGTACATCATGACCTTCAAAACATTTAAGATTTTACCAAACATCCAGAATTTATATGGTTCGTCGCGATAAACATTAGCTTCTTCAGTAACTAATTTCTGTAGCTCCCAGTACCAATATACTTTAAGTACCCAAGATCTTTTCATCACCTTGTATTTAAGACCAGCTCCAACAAATCTTAAACTTTGGAAACTTGTACATACGTCGTATATTTCACCCATTCCAGCACCATTTGCTACCAATTCTTTTACTAATTTTATATCTGTTCTCTTACCTCTACCGACAAGTTCTACAGCTTCACCAAATTCTACAAATTGCTTATCTTTCATACAGTAATCTATTGCTTCCTGTTGTGTACCTGCTCTTCTTTCCCAGTGGAAACTAGGATCAAATTTACAGAGAGTATTGAATTTCTTATTGCTACTGAATTCACAATAACCCTGGTGATGTAATCTGCCAGTTTTAGGACACACTTCAGTTCCTATAATGATGTAACTTGTACCCAAAAGGATGTAGTCAAAATTTAAGTTGAAATTAGTAAAGATCCAAAAATTTCTTGAGAATAGATGTATTTACATCTACTTTTTAAAATCTATTATTTTAAGTACATTGTACTTAAAAACATTAACATGATATATTCCAAGAAAATATTAGTTTTATGAGTATCTGGGAAATACAATTTTTCTTTTATTTTAAAGTATGTAAAAATTCAATTTTTCTGACGTTTTATATGGGTTTTTAACAATGTACTCGATTTTATACATTTTCGCAACATGTCATAGTATATATTTTTATCAATGAACAAATATTATATATTTATATTCCACCACTCCATGTTCACCTTATGGTTTCCTATAATTTTTTATAATTTTTCCTGGAATTTTTCTGGAAATTCCCAGAAAAAATTTAAAACTTTCTGTATAGATATACAGAAAGTCAAAAATAAGGTACTTTCAAGACACGTTTACACCATCTTCACTGCACCATTTTTCGGTATTTTTGGTAGTTCTCAAAAAATTCCCAGAAATCCTGGGGGGGAGAAAGAGTAAAGTGATGGGCGATTGAGAACCCTTTCAAGTGGTATAAATTTTGAAGGTATCTATCATATAAGGAAAATGTGGTAGTTGTCTACATCAAATGAAAATGTATGTCTTACATGACGATAATATGTAATATTGAAAAACAAGAATAAATATTTTTGATTTCTCAAGAATAATATGAGAGTTTCATATATGTAAATTTTATGGATGTCTGATATTGTAAAAAAAATTCATAATGTACCGATAAGAAACAAAAAATATTTGTGATATTTTTACGACACTTTACATACGATAAAATTATATTTTATACTGTAATACTATACAATCATTATGTAACACATCCGTTCATAAATTATTTATAATAATAAATGAAATATTTCATGATAATGATACTTGTTTTTCTGATATCTATGTACATAATTGATTATAATAAAAATAACAAATAAATAAGATATGAAATATACAATAATATTTTGTTCGAAACAAACAATAATATTTTGAAGATTTGGTATATGATAAATTAATATTAATATAATTAGGAAAAACCATGTGTCTTGACTGTTAACGCTTGTTTGAGTGACACATTATTATTTTTAAATATTTAATATGTTTATATATTCTTTATATTAATTATTTTTTATATATATTAAATAATTTAAAAATTAATATACTTAAAAATACAATGACTAAAATTATGATATCATAAATAGACAAATTTTTAATAAATTAAAATACACTTCATGGTTAGTATATATTATTAAAAATCACATATTTATCAAATTATCACTGTTTGTTTTGAAGATAATATATTTATTGTAATATTATAGTATTAAATACACTATATATTATTGATATAATCAATATTTCAATTTAAAAGTTGATGTATTTAATGAAATAAACAGTCTTAAAAATAAAATCATATATTTGATTTAACACATTTAATCCAAATACTTAACAAACTATGAATCTATTTTTGAATAACAATGTTATTTAAAATTAATATATTGTTAATTTATAATATTTTATTTACTTGTATATTCTTTATATAATTTAATTTTTTTTATATATTAAATAATTTAAAAATTAATATACTTAAAAATATAATGATTCATGTTATAATATTATAAAGTGTATAAATTCAAAAATAAATAAAATATCTTATATGATCATAATATGATATTAAAATTGTGTGTTTAATAAATCATTATTATTTGTTTCAAAGATAACATAATTATTAGTTCTTTATAATATATGATATACGAGATATTATCATTATTTAAAAGTATATTAATTATGAATTTAATATAATCAATGAATTAAACAGTCTTAAAAATAAAAATATATTTTTTTAGTTTATATCCTGAGTAGAACAATCTATTATATAATTCTTATTTTTAAGTGACACTACCATTTGAAAAATAAGAGTTATAAAACTCAAACTATTATTTGAAATATTATCAATATTGAGTCATATAGTCTTAATAATATTCCATATTTAACTTAAATAATTTTTAAATATTTTATTGTATATAATTAATTTTTTTATATAAAGATAAATAAAATAATTATATATGTAACAAATACAATGTTATAGTTAAAATATATTGAATAGTTTATTCTTTCAACTAAAATAATATTATACTTATTTGACTCAATCTTAATATTCTTTCAAAATAAAAGAATATACCATGTTTATTTGACTCAATCTTAATATTCTTTCAAAGTGAAAGAATATATCATGCTTATTTGACTCAATCTTAATATACTTTCAAAGTGAATGAATATATCATGCTTATTTGACTCAATCTTAATATACTTTCAAAGTGAATGAATATATCATGCTTATTTGACTCAATCTTAATATACTTTCAAAGTGAATGAATATATCATGCTTATTTGACTCAACCTTAATATTATTTCAAAGTGAAATAATATATCATGTTTGTTTGACCCAACCTTAATATACTTTCAAAATAAAAGAATATACCATGTTTATTTGACTCAACCTTAATATTCTTTCAAAGTGAAATAATATATAATGCTTATTTGACTCAATCTTAATATTCTTTCAGTTGAAAGAATAAACTACTCAATATATTCAATTACAATATTATATTTATTATGTATTTAATTTTTTATATATAAATAAATAAAAAAAATTAATTATATATAATAAAATATTTAAAAATTATTATGTTTAAAAATACAATGATTTGATATGTTATATTGTAAAAGAAACAAATTGTATATAAGATATTTTATCTTATATGGTTAGTATATAATACAAAAATTGTATATTTGACAAATTAATATTGTTTGTTTAATTGAATCATATAAGCTTATTTAAAAATAATATATTCCATACTATATACTATTAACATGAAACATGTTCTAAAATATTTTATATTAAATCTATTGTAATAAACCGTCTTATAATTAGAACAATATATTTTTTATTTAATATAAGTAAATGAAAGTACTTGATTAATAATAAATTTATTTTTAAATATTATTGTTATCCATGAATAATATATTATTAATTTTGAACAATTAATTAACTTATATATTCTTTATATTATTTAATTTTTTATATATAATAAAATATTTAAAAATTATTATGTTTAAAAATACAATAGTTTAAATTGTAATATCATAAAATGAATAAATTTAATATAAATTAAAATACACTACATGGTTAATATATGATATTAAAATTATATATTTGATAAATTATCACTGTTTGTTTCAAAAATGATGTATTTATAAACATATTATGATATCTAATACATTATAAATTACTGATATAATAAATATATTAAAATTGTCAAGTATTAAAATCAATGTGTTAAACAGTCTTAAAAATTAACTTATATAATATATTTGATATATCTTAGCCAAATAGTCTATTTTATATCATCTTTATTTTAATCAACAATGAATATTCCTATTATCAGTTTTGTCTAATATTTCAACGTACCTACTTGTCATGATAATTGGTTAATATTCAATCCTTCATCATAACTAATTAATTAATCTGTGGAGAAAGTTATTACATTATGGATATCAATAGATCAACATGTGTTGAGAATGGATATATTTACATTTGTTTTTAAAACTTATTTTTTTAAGTGCAAAGTGCTTAAAAATCATCATTGATTTTACACATGTTTGGAAAGTATTTTATTTCTGCTCTTTTAAATCATGCAAAAGGACAGTATTGATAATATCTTGGAAGTGTCAAAATTTATGATATTTTGTATCTGATTTTGAATATCTATCCGGTATGCACATTTTTCATAAATCACTATAGCGTATATTTTGCGTTAGTCAACAAATGTTATACATATTCACTAAGCCACACCATATCCACCTCATATTTTTCTGTAATTCTCTGGAATTTTTTTCTGGAATTTTCTGGAATTTTCTGGAATTTTCTGGAATTTTCTGGAATTTTCTGGAATTTTCTGGAATTTTCTGGAATTTTTCTGGAAAATTCCCAGAAAAAATTAAAACTTTCTGTATATCTACCCAGAAAGTTAAAAATAAGGTACTTTCATCACACGTTTATACCGTCTTCATGATGCCGTTTTTTGGCATTTTTGATAGTTCTCAAAAAAATTCCCAGAAATCCTGGGAAGAAAGAGTGTAATGATATACGTCTGGGAACCCTTTAGAACGATGTAAATTTTGGAGATATCCACCATAAAGGGAATACGTGGGGTTAATCACATGTCATGAAAATGTGTGTCTTACATAACGATAATATGTAATGTTGAAAATTAAAAATAAATATTCTCATATCTTGGAAACAATATGAGGATATCACATATGTGAAAATTATGACATCCTGAAGAATAGCATAAGGAGATCGATTGTTAAGATATTTAACATTGTTAAAAATTCTCACAATATGGTGATGAAAAACAAAATTCTATAATATTTTCATGACATTCATTGTGTAATAAATTAACATAGTTGTATCACAGTATTATACAACTATTATATGAAGAATTTATTTACAACATGTTTCATGTTAGAGTAGTTTTTCATATATACAATAGAATGGATAAAATATTTCATGAGAACACTATATTATATTAACTATAAAAACTTGACAAATGTGTTAATTTTACCATTTATTGGCTGATGTATAACTGTTTATATCTATGTAGATAATCGGTCAAAAATAAAGATATCAACAATTGAATAAAGTATGTAATATACAAAATATATTATCAATGGTAATGTATTGTTCAAAACAAACAGTATTAATTTGATAATTTAGCATGTGATAGATTGACACTAGTTTAACACTGTTATAATTAAAATATTTTGTGTATTCTATCTGTTAACACTTGTTTAAGTGACACATTGTTAATTTACATATTTAATTTACCTGTATATTCTTTATATAATTAATTTTTTTATATATAATAAATAATTTAAAAATTAATATAGTTAAAAATACAATGATTAGAATTATAATATTATAAAATGTATAAAATTGAAACAAATTAAAATATCCTATATGATTAGCATATAATGTGAAAAATATTCATTTAACAAATTAATACTATTTGTTTTGAAGATGATATATTTACTAATATATTATAACATTAATTATATAGTAAATTATTGGAATATCATGTATATTAAAATTAATGTTCATTACATTCAATGGAACAAACGGTCTTAAAAATAATAAATATATATTTTAAATTGTTGTATAGCTTAAAATTATCTATGTATTAACAAGTATATTTTTGATAAATGATGTTATACAGAATTTATACATTGACAATTTTGAATATTTAATTTACTTGTATATTCTTTATATAATTAATTTTTTTATATATAATAAATAATTTAAAAATTAATATACTTAAAAATACAATAATTAGAATTGCAATATTATAAAATGAACAATTTTAAAACAATCTAAAATATATTATATGATTAGCATATGGTATTAAAATTAAACATTTAACAAATTAATATTATTTGTTTTGAAGATGATATATTTACTAATATATTATAATATTTAATATATGATAAGTTATTGAGATATCATATATATTAAAATTAATGTATATTACATTCAATGAAATAAACAGTCTTAAAATAACATTTACATATTTTACATCAATGTTTATTTGAAATCATTTATTTACTTATAACTATGTTTTTGAATAATACTATTATTCAAAATTTATACACTGATATTTTTGAACAATTAATTTATTCATATATTCTTTATATAATTAATTTTTTATATATAATAAAATAAATAGAATTTAATATAGTTAAAAATACAATGGTTTGAAATATAATATTGTATAATGGATAAATTCAATATAAAACAAAACATATTATATAGTTAATATATGATACTAAAATTGTATATTTAACAAGTTATTATTGTTTGTTTTGAAGATAATATATCTATTACAATATTGTAATGTTAGACATATTACATATTATCTATATGATAAATATTTTAATTTAATGATTATCATATTTAATGAAATAAACAGTCTTAAAATTAGATTGTTTGTTTTGTTTATCATATTTGAGCCAAATAGATTAACATACTGTACATTTATTTTTGAATGACAATGTCATTCAAAATCAATATATTACTGTTTTTTACACATTTAATTAATTTATATATTCTTTATGTAATTTAATTTTTTATATATAATAAAATAAATAAAATTTAATATACTTAAAAATACAATGTTTTGAAATATAATATTATATGATGGACAAATTCATTATAAAACAAAATATATTATATAGTTAATATATGATACTAAAATTGTATATTTAACAAATTATTATTGTTTGTTTTGAAGATAATATATCTATTATAATATTGTAATATTAGATGTATTATTTATTACCGATATAACAAATGTTTTAATTTAGAGTCTAACATATTTAAAGAAATACGATGTTGCAAGAATTTCGCTCTGCGAAATTCGCAACATCTCATTTTTCTTTGCGCTCACGCAAAGAAAAATAAACAGTCTTAAAATTAGATTGTTTGTTTTGTTTATCATATTTGAGCCAAATAGATTAACATACTGTACATTTATTTTTGAATGACAATGTCATTCAAAATCAATATATTACTGTTTTTTACACATTTAATTAATTTATATATTCTTTATGTAATTTAATTTTTTATATATAATAGAATAAATAGAATTTAATATACATAAAATATAATGGTCTAAAATATAGTATTACAAAGTGAAAAAAAACAACATAAATTAAGATATCCAAAAAACAATCATATATGATTGCTAATTTGATCAAAGATCAAATTAACACTACTTATTTCAAATATACTATGTTTACTATAATATTAAAACATTTGTTATACCATATATTACTAATATGTTTAATATCAGTAATTTAAAGGTTATTATACTGAATGTAATAAACAGTCTTAATTTTTAAATCATATATTGTAATTAATATATTTAAGCCAAAACATCTAACTAATAGTACTTTTATTTTTAAATAACAATACCATCTAAAATTTATGTATTGATAATTTTAAGTATTTAGGTGAATATTATACCTCCTAGGTAATCTAGTATTCTTATATATATCAAACCTTCTATTATATATAGTATTTTTAACGTTAGTCCATCAACATCAGCTAAACATTAATTTGAAAAAGTATATGAATATACGTATAAATATAATTTATACAAACTCAAAATTCACCCAATTATTGAGAATATTTTACTGTCCACAATATATAAAATGTCTAATAAAGTGAATATAACGCGTTAAATGTATACGAAATATTTGAGTTTGATACATTGTATTTTTTCCTAAAGATTTTGCGCAAGTGCGAAACTTAACATTTATACAATAAAATCTCATAGTATAAAATTGTGGCCTATCACATTATGAAATATCTTACATATGGTCTTTTATTCGTTAATTGATTTTTTTAACTGTTATCTACCGCACTAAAGACACGTCGCCATATCAATATTTTTATTCCAGAATTCCAGGATTTTTTAAATTTTTTTATGGAATTTTCCAGAAATACTTTAGAAATTTAAAAATTTTCTGTATACATATACAGAAAGTGTAAAATAAGACACTTTCAAGACACGTCTACACCGTCTTCATGACGCTGTTTTTAGTCATTTTTGGTAGTTCTCAAAAAATTCTGGAAAATCCTGGAGATTCGGATGTGTGATGGATAGCACTTAAAGACTCTTCAAAACGATACAAATTCTCACGATGTTTATCGTAAAGGCTAAACGTGGGATATTCTATATATCATGAAAATGTATCATTATCATGACGGTGAAAACGTGATATGAAAATTAAAAATAAATAGTTTATTTTCATAAACTTCTACATAGCATCAATAAATAACATGATATTTTTCTGAGATTTTATGTGGAGGATTCACAATCTGTTGGGAAACTAACCATTGAGATAATTTGTTGGTAATACAGATAATCATGAACATATTCAATTTTTAAAGGATTTGAAAACCTTATCCCTCCCTTAAAAATTCAATATGTTTACATTATGACCAATTATTACACTATCTGTTAATGGTAAAATTTATCGCAAGTATATTCTTTCTTGAAGGGTTTAAAGACTCTATTTTTCTTTAAGAAAAATCAGCATTTTCACAAAGTACTATCCCACAATATTTGGAGTAAAATAAAATATCTGTATTTTACAGTGAATGAGAAAAGAGGTATCGTAATCCCATATATAAAAAATGTGACACTTAGGTTATTAGTAGATAATATAATCACATAATACTTTAAAATAACACTCTATAACATGATGTGTATGAACCATATTAAAATAATAATAGTTAAACGTCCACGATAGGGTTACCATGTATGTCAATTTTATCATTTAATAAATGATAATTGTGTAGGGGAGTCTTTACAGGGAAATATTATATGATGATTGTTATAGTGTTGGAGTAAAACATAAATATTGAAATATATATTTTTACAGTAATGTTATCCTCCAAATAAACAATGTTAATTTACAAATATTTATATGTGAATAATTGACATTAATCTGATGATTATATAATAGACATAAAATCTGTTGTTCTTCAAATAGCATTGTTAGAGTGATACATTGTTAATTTTAGACATTTATTTATTTGTATATTCTATATTATAATTATTTTTTTTATATAATAAATAATTTAAAATTTAATAGACTTAAAAATACAATGGTTTAAATTACAGTAGTGTAAAATAGATAAATTTATTATGAATCAAAATATTCTGAATCAGTCATATATGATAGATAATTTAGCTATTTACTAAATCATCACTGTTTGTTTCAAAGATGATATGTTTATTATAATAAAATAATATTAGTTATACAGTATATTATTGATTTATTAAATATAATAATCTAAAGATTATTATATTGTATGTAATAAACAGTCTTAAAATTTAATACTGTTTATCATGATCAGTATATATGAACTAGAACATCTAGTTAATAACACTTTATTTCTAGAAATATCAATATATTAACACCAATATATTGCTATTTTATACATTTATTTATTTGTATATTTATTATATAATTTTATTTTTTATATATAATAAAATATTTAAAAATTAATATAATTAAAAATACAATGATTAGAGTTACAATATTATAAAATGTGTAAAATTGGAACAAATTAAAATACCTTGTATGATTAACATATAATGTTAAAATTATACATTTAATAAATTAATACTGTTTGTTTTGAAGATAATATATTTATTAATATATTATAACATATATTATACAGCAAATTATTGGAATAACATATATATTAAAATTAATGTATATTACATTCAATGAAATAAACAGTCTTAAAATGACAAATATATGTTTTTAAATTGATTTATAGCTTAAAATCATCTATTTATTAGCAATTGTAATTTTAGCGAATGATAATATACAGAATCTATATGTTTATATTTTTGAACAATTAATTTATTCATATATTCTTTATATAATTTAATTTTTTATATATAATAAAATAAATAGAATTTAATATAATTAAAAATACAATGATTTGAAACATAATATTGTAAGATATATAAATTCAATATAAAACAAAATATACTATATAGTTAATATATGATACTAAAATTGTATATTTAACAAATTATTATTGTTTGTATTGAAGATAATATATCTATTACAATATTACAATATTAGATATATTACATATTACCGATTTAATAAGTATTTTAATTTAGAGTTTATCATATTTAATGAAATAAACAGTCTTAAAAATTAGACTGTTTATTTTTTCTCTACATACTTGATTCAAATAATATAACAAACTGTACATTTATTTTTGAATGACAATGTCATTCAAAATCAATATATTGCTATTTTTATACATTTAATTTATTCATATATTTTTTATATAATTTAATTTTTTATATATAATAAAATAAATAGAATTTAATATAGTTAAAAATACAATGATTTGAAATATAATATTATAAGATGGATAAAATTCAATACAATACAAAATATATTATACAGATAATATATGATATTAAAATTGTATGTTTGACAAATTATCATTGTTTGTTTTGAAGATAATATATCTATTACAATATTACAATATTAGATATATTACATATTACCGATTTAATAAGTGTTTTAATTTAGAGTTTATCATATTTAATGAAATAAACAGTCTTAAAAATTAGACTGTTTATTTTTCTCTGCATACTTGAGCTAAATCATCTAACAAACAACACATTTATTTTTTGAATGACAATGTCATTCAAAATCAATATATTGCTATTTTTTTACATATTTAATTAATTATATATTCTTTATGTAATTTAATTTTTTTTATATAATAAATAATTAAAAAATTAATATAATTAAAAATACAATGGTTTAAAATATAATATTACATAATGAATAAATCCAATATAAAACAAAATATATTATACAGATAATATATGATACTAAAATTATATATTTGAAAAATTATCATTGTTTGTTTTGAAGATAATATATTTATTATAATATTGAAATATTAAATGTATTACTTATTACCGATATATCATACGTTTCAATCTAGAGTTTAACATATTAAATGAAATAAACAGTGTTAAAATTTAGATTGTTTTATTTGGTTAACATATTTGATCCAAATAATCTAACAAACAACACATTTATTTTTGAATGACATTGTCATTCAAAATCAATGTATTGCTATTTTATACATTTAATTTATTCATATATTCTTTATATAATTTAATTTTTTATATATAATAAAATAAATAGAAATTAATATAGTTAGAAATACAATTAGCTGATATATAATGTTATATTGTAAATAAATTCAATATAAATTGAAATATTCAAAATCAATCATATACAATTGTTAATTTGATCAAAAATCAAATTAACGCTATTTATTTCAAAGATATTATGTTTATTACAATATTAAAATATTTGATATACCAAATATTACTGATATGTCAAATATTCTAATCTAATGATTGCTGAGCCGAATGTAATAAACGGTCTTAATTTTAAATCATGTATTGTAATTAATATATTTAAGCCGAAACACACAATTAATAGCTTCTTTTAATTTTTAGATAACAATATTATCTAAAATCTATATGATGATAAATTTAAATGTTTAGAAAAATATTAGACCTCATAGGAGATCTAATATCCTTATGTATATCAAACTTTTTATAGTATCTAGTATTTCAAATGCTAGATTATCAACATTAGCTAAATATTAAATGGAATAAATATATGAATATACATACTGATAAAATTTATACAAACTCAAAAGTTAACCAATTATTAGGTTTAATTTTCCATCCACAATATGTAAAATATCTAATAAAGAAAATATAGTACATTAAATGTATAAGATATATTTAAGTTTAACACTTTATATTTTTCCTTAAAGGTTTCACGCGAGCGCGAAACTTAACATTTTATGTTATAATATAAAATTGTAGCTCAACACATTATAAATTATCTCATATATACCCTTTTATTCATTAATTGAATTTTTTTAACTGTTATCTATAACATTAGAAACACATCATTATATCAATATTTTAACTCCAGAATTCCAGAATTTTTCCAGAAATACTTTAGAAATTTAAAATTTTCTCTGTATACATATACAGAAAGTGTAAAATAAGGCACTTTCAAGACACATCTACACCGTCTTCATGATACCATTTTTGGCCATTTTTGACAATTCTCAAAAAATTCTGGAAAATCCTGGAGATTTGGAGGTGTGATAAATGGCACTTAAGGACTCCTCAAAACGATACAAATTCTCAAGATGTTTATCATTAAAGCAAAACGTGAGATACTCTGTATATCATGAAAATGTATCACTGTCATGATGGTAAAAACGTGATATGAAAGTCAAAAATATATAATTTATTTTCATAAACTTCCACAGAGTATTAATAATATAACATGACGTTTTTCTAAGATCTTATGTAAGGAATCCATAATCTGTGATGAAATCAATTATTTGAAATAGTTTGTTAGTAATGATGATTATCATGAACATATTCAATTTTTTAAGAATCTGACAACCTTAATATTTCCTTATGAATATAACATGTTTACATTATGGTCAATCATTATATCATCTGTTAATAGTAAAATTTACTGTGAGTATATTCTGTTATTGAAGGATATAAAATTCTATTTTTCCCCAAGAAAAAAACAGTATATTCACAAAGGACTATCTCACAATATTTTAAATGAAATAAAATATTTGTATATATAATACCTCTGTTTTCATTTACCATATACACAGATATGAAAATATATTGTTTAAGTTATATTAGACAATATAATCACATAATTTAAATAATAATAGTTAAAACATCCATGGTGTGGGTTACTACGAATGTCAATTTTATCATTTAATAAATGATAATTGTGTAGAGGGCTTAAAAACAAATAATTTGTGATGATTATTATAATGTTGGAGTAGAACATTAAATATTGAAATACATATTTTACAGTAATGTTATCCCACAAATAAACAATGTTAATCTATAAATGTTTTTATGTGAATAAACGATATTAATCTGATGATTATATAATTGATATAAATTCTGTTGTTTTTCAAATAACATTATCAGAGTGATACATTGTTAATTTTAGACATTTATTTTAACTGTATATTCTATATTATAATTAATTTTTTTTATATAATAAATAATTTAAAAATTAATATACTTAAAAATACAATGATTTAACTCGTGGTAGTATAAAATGAATAAATTTAACATATAGTGAAATATTCTAAACCAGCTATATATGATAGATAATTTAGCCATTTATCAAATTACCATTATTTGTTTCATAGATGATATATTTATTATAATATTAAAATACTTAATAGATTATATATTTCCAATATAACAGATATTCAAATTTAAGATCTATCATATTCAATGAAACAAACGGTCTTAAAAATTTAAGCTATGTGTTGTAATTAACATATTTTAGTCAAATCGTATTATAAATAACCCTATTGTTTTTAAATATCCATATTATTCTGAATCAATACATTGTTAATTTTAAGCTAATTATTTTTTATATATTCTTTATATAATTTAATTTTTTATATATAATAAATAATTTAAAAATTAATACACTTAAAAATACAATTGTCTGATCTGCAATATCACATTGAGATAAATTTAATATAAATTAAAACATGCTGGACCAATTATATATGTTAAATATTTTAACTATTTATCAATTTAACATTGTTTGTTTCAAAGATGATATATTTATCATAATAAAATAACATTGGTTATACAGTATGTTACTGATTTAATAAACATTCCAATTTAAAGATTACTACATCTCATTTTTCTTTGCGCTCACGCAAAGAAAAATAAACAGTCTTAAATTTTAAGACTGTTTATCATAATTAGTATATATGATTAAAAACATCTATATGGTAACACTTTATTTTTAAACTATTAATATAATTCATACTGTTACATTGTTATTTTTATACATTTTAATTTATTTACATATTCTATTATATAATTAATTTTTTATATATAATAAAAAATTTAAAAATTAATATACTTAAAAATACAATTGTTTTAATTATGATATTGTAAAGTAGTTAAAATAAATATGATATAAGATACTTTAAGTCAATTAAATATGACAGATAATTTAATCATTTATCAAAATAATACTGTTTATTTTAAAGATGTTATGCTTATATTAAAATTTCAATATTTTTACATTATATATTAATGATATAGTAAACATTCAAAATCCAAAAATATTACAATCAATAGAATAAACAGTCTTAATTTTTGAATCATTGAATATGAATATCATATTTATGTCAAAACGTCTAACTAACAGTATATTTATTTTTGAATGACAATGTTATTCAAAAACAATCCATTGTTAATTTTGTACATTTAATTTATTTGTATATTCTTTATATAATTTAATTTTTTATATATAATAAAAAATTTAAAAATTAATTAATATAAAAATACAATTGTTTATACAATAGTATTATAAAATGTATAAATTTAATATAATCTAAAATATTCATAACCAACTATATATGATATATTATCTGATTATTTATCAAATTAATACTGTTTGTTTCAAAGATGATATATTTATCATAATAAAATAATATTATTTATACGATATATTACTGATTTAATAAACATTCCAATTTAAAGATTATTACATTTAATGCAATAAACAGTCTTAAAAATTTAAATAATATATGTTGATTAACATATACGATTCAAGATATCTAATTAATAACACTTTATTTTGAATACAGTAATATTATATCTAATTGATATATTGTTAATTTTTAGTTATTTATTTAACTTGTATATTCTTTATATAATTTAATTTTTTATATATAATAAATAATTTAAAAATTAATTAATATAAAAATACAATTGTTTATACAATAATATTATAAAGTACATAAAAATAAAAATAAATTAAAATATTTTAAACCATTTATATACAATGAATAATTTGTTTAATAAATAAATTATAACTGTTTGTTTCAATAATGCTATATCTATAAGAATATTATAATATTTAACAAACCATATATTATTAATATGTTAAGTACTATAATTTTAAAGTTAAATTATTCAATGAAATAAACAGTCTTAAAATTTTAAATTATATATTGTAATTAACATATTTTAGCCAAATCGTCTTACAAATAGTTTCAATATTTTTAAATAACAATACCATCCTGAACTAATTCATTGTTAATTTTAAACCAATTATTTTTATATATTCATTATATAATTTAATTTTTTATATATAATAAAATATTTAAAAATTAATTAACTTAAAAACATAATGGTATAAACTGTCAGTTAATAATATTGTCAATAGTAATATTATAAAAACAATACAACAAAAACAACTTATAAATAGAAAAATATAACATTCAAAAATTTAGTCTGTTTGTTTAGAATACAATATGTTATGATCAATATTTTTACATTATAATATAATGTAAATATTTTCCATCTTATTCAATATAAATAGTAAATATGAAAATTATTCCAGGGATTCGTCTAACCTATTTATTTTCACATTTTTATCTTTTTATTATTAGCACTACTTGAATAATAAAAACAAAAATTAATGTAAATATTCACACTGTTACAATCCATACAATTATAAATTTTAATCAATCATTAACAGTGACTTATTACTCTCAATATGTAAAATTTTCATTGAATATTAACATAATACATCAGATATCTACAAGATATCTAATTTAACATTAATCACATATGTTTTACCACGATGTCGTTCTGTCTCACAAGTTTATATTTTCAAATGTTGTAATCTATTCAATATATTACCGTTTGTCAACCAATCAATAAATTCATCAACTATTGACACCGTTTGAATAGGTCGTTATCCCAACATCTCTTTTCAAAAAAAAAATTTTTTAAAAATTGACAAAAAATTTTTAAATTCTGGGAATTTAAAAAAAGTACGTGTGAAAAATTTTTTATCGCTATAAGCAAAAAAAAATATATAAAAGAGCTAGTGACCATCAACATGGAGAAACTCATGAAGTCAAAAACCCTTATCAAGTGCATCTACGGATTCAGTATGGAAGACCTTAGTAGGCTAAACACCTTTAAGTGGGACCTTACTGTTGATGAGATGTACGAGAAGGAGAAGAAGATCTTGAGGAGGGCATTGGAGTTACTCTTAGAAATGTATCGCCATCGGGAAGAATGTACTATCCAGAATGTACTTAAATACCGTGATCGTCTTTTTAGACAGTTCAAGATCAGAGAGGAATATGGCGTTAAGATTCCTAAGAAACTCAGAAGAACAATGTTGAGTGAACTTGATAAGGAACTCTTCCATTTGGATGATATGGTTATCCCAGGATATGAACCCAGACCAGCACCTGCTTTCACAATAGGAGGTGTTGAAGTACCTGAATCAGTTGGTCAAAAAAGGGAAAGACGGGGAAGGAAAAAGAATGGTGATCATCATACATCCGCTTTGGAAGATTTTCATTTTCTCATTAATTATGTCGAGACCGCCCAAATGGCTGCAGAGGCAGAGTCAGACAGATTAATGGAGTTGGAGAGAGAGAAGATGAAGAAAGGGAGAGGACGACCTGAAGGGGCAGAAAATAAAAAAGGTCGAAAACATAAGAAGAAGACCCCTGTTGTTAAATCCACTGAAGAGACTGCTACCAGTGGTGCAATCATCCTTGGGCAAGGTGATGAAGTTCAAACAGCCCCTAAAAGTTCGGGAGATTCAGAGGTTATCCACATCAACCCAATGAACACCGTCGTTGGAGAAGGACATGAAGTGAGTGGAAATGGAGAGAAAAAGAGAGGTGGTAGGAAACTCGGTAGCACAAACATTGCAGCTACACATGCCACAAATAGAGATGTCATCATTGTTGACGAGGAGATAGTTGTTCGAAAATTCCCAACATACTTTGAACAATATCTCTTCCAATATACAAGAAAGAACAGATCTATTGGTAGTGCTCAATGGTGTGATCATGCCTATAGCGAACTCGAGAAGATAATGAGATCCATGAAATCGTCTGTTGATAAATATATTAGTAAGTGGGAAGAAATCAATACAGACGAAGTATACTGGTTAAAGAAATTTCTCTTGTTCCAAACAAAGTTTAATTTGACACCAACTTTGGAAGGCTACGATAGGGACTGGGTAGATGATGTGGTGGAAGGTGGGGATGTGTTAAATCGTAATGGCTTGAATAAACAAACAATTGATACATACAAGACATTTTTGGAACATATAGGAAATGAATCAATTAGTGTTTATATCAACGCCCTTATTAGTGATGAATATGCTGAAGAAACTCTTTATGCTACTGCAAACAAAAGGGACAAAGTTGCACCAAGAAAGAAGTTTAAGAGATCTGAACATATTCCAACTGCCCCAAATGTTGTGTATCTTCCACCAGTTGAAGGAATGAAGGAAACCTCAAGGAATCAAATAATTTCAGTTGTTAATGGTATTCCAATTCCAAGTGAGTATAATATAAAACCAACTACTAAAATAACTGAAGAGGTGATCAAATCTATCGAGAATATTCCCAATGATATACCAGCATTTCCACCAAAGAGATTGACCAAGAAACCAGTGATGTTTAAGGGAGCTAAGAGGGTCAAAAATAATGTTGTAACGGAAGAATCAGAAGACGAAAATAACTGTAATTATATTCTTATAAACGAAAGTGCTATATCCTCAAGATTTATTTCATCATTTTCGACATCGAAAGCACCAGCAGTGATTTCTTCCAAACCAGTTGAGAGGTATATTCCATTTGCAGATGATCCAATATACAGTTACAAACCAATTATTTCTAGTTCATCCAAATATTCCAGATCAGCACAAGCTCCTGTCAATGAGAAAAAAATTAATCCTCTAGCAACATTTATTCATAATGGCCGATCTATAACATTCAAGGATGGAGTTTTGGAATCAAACATGTTCAAACGCCCCAATAATGTAGTGAAAAAGGAAATTCCATACATCCCAATAAAGTCAGATATTATTATGAACAAATTTTTGGTCAACAAACCAAAACCATTTAATGTTCCAATTTTTAATAAATCTGCTGGACCATTTGTTCCAAAATCCATTATTGATGTAGAACCAATTAGATTGGTTAATCCAATTAAGTCAGTAAATTCAGCAAATGTATCTGTTAATCCAATGGTTAATATACCAAAAATCACTGTTGTCAAACCAATTATCAACACCGTAATTAAACCATCTTATGTACCCAAACTATTTGTTTCTGAACCAAAAATTAATAAATCGATAGATGTATCTAATGTCGCCAAATTATCAAATGATCTTAAATCTTCATCCATCGTTAAACCAACACCAACTGTTAAACCATCGAATGTATCTAATGTTACCAGATTATTGAATGAACTTAAATCAGCACCCACTGATAGATTAACTCCAATAATTAAATCAGTTGATAATTGTGAAACCAGAAATTATATGAATGATGTAGTTGAAATTCCAGTACCAATTCGTATTTCATCTGCACTTAATAATACATGTGAAGTTAAACATGATGAATATAATGAATCTGATAATACAGTGTACTATGGAGTTCCTGCTGACTTTCATGGATTTGATTATGACTGTGATTATAATATCGATAATATTTCTAAAACTGATGGTTCTGATTTTGAAGATTTGATTAATTTCGATGAAGAGTTATGTACTGAAAGTTCCGATTCTGATAATCATATTGAATTAACAAACACCGTTGAAATTCCACATATGAAAGATGATAAATCAATCAATTGTGACATAAGCAGTTCCGATTCAGATTCAGAAAATGGTAAAAACATATTTAATTTAATTGGTAATATTTCAAACAGTGATTCTGATACAGATTCAAACACAAATATAAATCTTATGGACACACCTATTGTATTTGACGAAATAAGTGATAATACATCAATTTTAGAGCCAACATCAGATGTAGAATCAAATAATAATGTGGTTAATTTTGAACAAGATTTATATTCTGAATCGGAATCAGAATCAGAATCAGATGATGAATCAGAAATAATTGGAAATACTCATTCTTTTGCCGGTTTACTTAATTTTGACGGTATAATGATGTCTAGAATAAATCCAGAGATAAATAAAAATACATCTGAAGATTTAATTACTTTTGATGAAATAACCACTATTGAAACAAATTCAGTGGAAAATGAAAATGTAGATATGTTTGGAGATTTAATCAGTTTTGATGAAGCAATTATTCCTACCGTAACAGTTAATAATATTAGCGATTTATATGAAGAAAATATTACAAATAATGATTTACAATATAGCACAAACGAATTAAATTTGATGAACATAGGGAATGAAATTAGGAACAATCTTATGACTAACGAAACAGAAATATTTGATGTTGTTAATTCACCAATTGATGATTTGATAAAATATTACACTAGAAATTTTAATTCATTACATACATTCACTTTGTAAATAGTATGTTAAGTAAAATATTAAATATAGGACATAATATCTTAATATTTAATGTAAGGTCGAATAGTTATGATTTGAATAAATGAAGATGCATATGGGTAGAATATTTTATTATATCGTGTTAGATAGACAATCTTAATCTTGAATAACAAAAATAAATAAGAGACAGGGTATCTTGATATATTATGATAAATCAAACATTTTAATCAGCGAAGATAATAAGAGATATTATATTTTGTTATTATATGTTAAATCGACTAATTTTAATAACGAAGGTAAACAATAAACAGAGTATCTTATTTTAACTTTGATATAACAATAAATAAGAGATAGGGTATCTTATTATCTCATGATAATTTTGAACATACAATAATAAATAAGAGACAGGGTATCTTATCACTTCATGATAATTTTGAATATATAATAATAAACAAGAGATAGAGTATCTTAACATCTCACGTCAATTTTTAACATGTAATAAGAAAGTGGTAGAATATCTTGTTATTTCATGTTTATTTTGAACATACAACAATAAATAAGAGATTGGGTATCCCATCACTTCATGATAATTTTGAACATACAATAATAAATAAGAGATAGGGTATCTTATCACTTCATGATAATTTTGAATATATAATAATAAACAAGAGATAGAGTATCTTAACATCTCATGTCAATTTTTAATATGTTATAAATAAGTGGTAGAGTATCTTTTTATTTCATGTCGATTTTTAACATGTAATAAGAAAGTGGTAGAATATCTTGTTACCTCATGTTAAATTAATGAAGTTATACACAACAAATAAACATAGACATAAATTATAATATTCAAAAACTTGAACACTCTATAATTTAGATCATTGTTTATGATCATAATATCGGATAAATAAATGATATATAAATATTAAAAAAATTATTATAAAATAATGTTCATAGACAAAACATACATAATATTTACATATATTATTATTGTTATATTAATCAATGTATCAAATGGTAATACAGCATTAGTAGAAAAAATCAATGAAAAATACCGTCTTAGTAAGTCAATTAATAATGAATACAATGATATAATGTTGATGGATTTTCCATTCATAAATGATCATGTGAATTTAACAAAATTTACAATAAGTGATAAATCCAATAGCACGAATATTTTTATGAGATACGTTGACAAAAAAAATATGATATATATGTCCATAATTGATGGAACAGTATCATGCTTTTTACAACTTCATGATGAAGTAATAGATGGTTATTATCAAATATACTGTATTCCTGAAAATAATTACATATTCACTATTCTGAGCCATAATATGCCAATCAATACCAGTCAAAAATTTACTCTTAAAAATAATATGAAATTTACGACAAAACCTTTATATTTGGAAGTAGTGACAGATTATCAACTTTATTTAACTTTAGATTCAAGTGTTACAAATGTTGCAACATACACGGCTAATATGTTTGGAATATTGTCAGTTATTTACACAAGAGATTTTGGTTTAACCCCAAACATATATGATGTTCATTACTGGACAACACCTGACCCATATCCAATAGAAGTAGATCAGAATCTTTATTATATAAGAGACAATGTGAATTCAAAAGCAGATGTGTATATTTTATTATGTCTTAAATGTGAAGGAGGCGGAATGGCATATATTAACGGTGCATGTGATTCTCCTTACAACAAAGCAGTTGCTGGTTCTTTAAATGGTTATTTCCCATCTCCATATCCAATAGATTATCACGGTGAAAATTGGGATCCAAAAGTATTTGCACATGAAATTGCGCATAGTTTGTCAGCAATACATACTCATGAATTTAATCCACCTATAGATACATGTGGACATAATGTTTATAATTGTCCAGCAACAAAATCAACAATTATGAGTTATTGTCATACATGTGCTGGTGGAATGACAAATATACAAATGGCATTTGATTCACAGAATTCCCAAAAAGTGAGAAATTATAATAAATGTAGATGAACATTGTTTTTATGGTTGTAACCAACACAAGATTAATAATCTTGCATTTTGTGATACTTACGACATTAGATGTAGAAGGTAGCAAACATCAGTTCTTTTACTGAAATCAAGAATATAATGACCAACAATATTAAATTTCAATTTGTTTAAAATATCCTCATCCAATCCAACTGATGTTAATTTCGCATTTGGTTTATCACATATGAGTACATACTTACAATTGTTCACTTGGGTCAGATTACTACTGAAGTTATTATCGCTTAACACGTTTAACATATTCCAAGTATTGAAAAGACAATTTCTTTTATTGCGTCTCCATGGGTAAATAGTATCATGAATATTCATATTTATCAAATCGTCCATGTAGTTTTCAGAATAAAACAAAAACATTATATCAGCCTCATCAAAATATGTTGTTGATACAGTTTTTAAATCATAACCACTGAAAATATCTCTTATTTGATACTTAATATTTGGACCATTTGTAGATTTTAGATTTAAGCGACATGTATCAATACCACTACTTGCTCTATAATCATAAACATTATTTGTTTTAATATTCATGATAGTTTCCAACATTTTTGATTTACCCGATTTAGCAGGTCCTACAAATACAATTTTGTATAAATGATCATAAGACAAATCATAATTTTCAACAGATTCAAAAGATATTGGTATATTTATTTCATTGATAAAATCAGATGATAGACTTATTGCTTCCTCACCATTGACATAATTGTAACTATTTTTTCCTTTGTTTAGAAAAAATCTCATTATTGTGAACAATTAATTTAATTTATTTTTAAAATATATATAAAGATTAACAATTTCACACATGTGAATCTTAACATTTTAATCATAAACGCTAAAAATGATTAAAAAATAAATTATTTTTTTCATAAATGTTAAAAACTATTAAAAAAAATAATTTATTTTTTTCATTAATAATATGATATATTTTTATATGTGATGTTAAATGAATTTATATTTGCATGATGAAAATTTTTAAACATTATTCACACGACATTAACATTAACAAATATTAATAATGTTAATAATAACATTATTGATATTAACAATAATAGTATTGGCAATAATAGTAATATTATTATAATATCATTATTATTGTTTATATTATTATTATTTGTATCAACATTATTATTTATATCATCATTATAATCTGTATCATAATTATTATCTGTACTTTTGTTATTATTTACATTATTAATATTAATATTGTCAGTATGTAAATTTATGTATGAAAAATATACAATATACGTTGTATGCGATTGTATATTATTTATCAGTATTATAGTTGTAAATAAATGACCCACATATGAAAATTTTTACCGAGTCTCCAAGGATAATATGTAATTTTATAATATGTCAGCATCGTCATCATCAGTAGTGCTAATATTATTGTATTGAAATTTTAATTAAATACAATTCTGTGAGAGACATGCTCATAATAAAATTGGAAAATATTATGTTTGTATTATTTGATATCATATCATGTTGAGAATATACAGTAGTGTAAATCGTGTAAGGAACGCTATCAATTATTACTTTTATCTCTAACAAATTAATAATTATAGCAGTGATATCACAAGTGTTTTGATTTTTTGACAGATGAATTTTTTTGCGTTAATCAGAAAAAAATTTTTTTTTAATAATTTTTTAAATTAAAAACATCCAGAAGAACAATGGAAGTATGACATATTTTGGTGAATCAGTATATAATTATAATATTTTTTTATTTTCATATATTTCACAGATTTCATATATACAATAACAAACAAATGTTTATAGCTTATTCACCATTGATATATATGTAATTATTTTTATTCTTGTTTGGCAAAATCTCATTATTGTGAACAGCTAGATTAATTTGGTTTAAAAATACGAATGAAAATTAACAGTTTCACACATACAAATCTTAACATTTTAATCATAAACGTTAATAATGATTAAAAATATAATTAGTATTAACAACATTAATATTAATAAAATTATCATCATTAGTATTATCACATTCGCTTTCATTACAGTCATTAGTATTATTATTGACAACAATATTATTGTCGATTAAATTTATCGTCATAAGTAAACAGATATCTTTTAGAGATATTACAAAAATTCTCATGCTTGTATAAAAAATACAATACATGCCGTATATGATTGTGATTATCGATATTTATATGTGGTATTATGAAATCGGGAAATTCTAAAAATAGATCATTTGTATGATGATGTGGTATAATATCATATTATAAACATGTTATAGTAGATTCTATTTTACTTCAAGAACTAACAAATATTTTCTATTATCAATATTATCAGTAACATTAATACTATTAGTATCATCAATAATATCAACATCATCGGTGTTATCGGTGTTATTGATATTATTAACATTGTCAATAATACTAAAATCATTAATACTATCAATATATTGGTGTCGTCGATGTTATTAGTATCATTAACATCGTCATCAGCATTATTACTATCACTATCACTGATAATATTAATATTGTTTGAAAAATATGTAATCGTGTATGATGTATATGATATGTATTGTGTATTATCGATTAAAATTTCCATCGTGAATAAATTAACATTTTCTAAAAATAATATATCTATTATAACTATATTATAAATAATTCCAGAATTTAATTGGTTAAAAATTTTATTATTAACATTAAATAAAAAAAATCTCATGTTTTATATAAAAAATTTTTTTTTAAACAAATTTTTTAATTTTTTAAATTAAAAAAATTACTTTAAGAAAGTAGTGGAGATATGACGTATCTTGGTGAATCAGTAAGTAAATAAATAAATAATCAATAAGTGAAGAATATATACATCATAGATAAAGTCTCAAATAAAATATATTTTAATTATTAATTTCATTGATATTCATCATATTTTTTACCAAATATTTCATTTAAAGTTTTTATCTCATAATAAATATTTCAGACTTAAATGGAAAAATGATCAAAATAATCAAAAATAATATTTTATACATTGTGGTAATTTATGTTCGATTGTATATAATTTATTAATATTTTCACCGTAAGTAAATAGATGATTTCTGAATATATTATATTGATTATATTGATATTGTGGATAATTCTATTGTTAAATAATTTAATATTAAGTAAAAAAAAACAATTAAAAATATTATACATTCATAATGGAATTCAATGGATTTTTCATAATTGGATAAAATAGATATATTTTTGATGATTCTATTAGTTTATTCATATCAACAAATAATCTACCAAATCAACAAATCCTTTAACATTGAAATTAATATCAAAATTATTAAGATTACCAATAATATTAATGTCATTAATATTATCGATGTCATTAATATTATCGATGTTATCAATATCATTGGTATTATTAACGTATTTGTAATATCAACTTCATTATTATTAATGTTGTTGTTATCATTGTTATTATTATTGTTACTATCATCATAATCATCACTATCGTCTATATTATTATCACCAGCGTTAGCATATAGTGTATTTTGTGTACTGATAATATGTATTATTATTAATAATAAGTAAACATCTATTATAGAGATGTTACAAACAAATTCACTATTTGGTATATAAAAATTCTTTTCATTGATTGGAAAAAATTCTCATGTTTTATATAAAAAAATTTTTTTAACAAATTTTTTAATTTAAAGAATTAAAAAAATATCCGTGAAACTGGTGGAAATATAATAATTTTCCTATTACACGTATTTTATAGATATATGTTCATAATTTCTTTCAGATGTGAAATTTTCATGATATAATTTTGAAAATATATTCTATTTATTATTTCACCAATATTTTTCATATTTTCGATTAAATATTTTGATTTAATAATATATACATATTATACTGAAGATATATTATTAAAAATAATTCAATATGGTTTATATACATTATTATTATAATCAATAGTGTTGTTAATAATACCAGTAATAATATTAACAATATCCATAACATTATCACCATTATTATTATTACTAATATCTGATATTCCAAGTTGATGTAATTCTTTTAATAATGTACATATAATATAAGAATTTGAAAATGTAACAACTGTAAATTGTGATATAGTAAACATATTTGGCGTACAAGATGTATTATTAATTAGTGCGTCTATTATAAATAATATATCGTTTATGTCGATATTATTAACATCGTCAATAATATCATTAATATTACCAACATTGATGATATTATTGATAACATTGATATTTTTTGATAATATTATCATCGGTAAAAGTGTTGTTATCGTTACTATTGTTAATATTTGTATTATTATTATCGTATGGAAAATGTATAATCGTACGTGATGTGTAATGTACACTATCTGTAAGAATTCTTATCATAAATAAATAAACATCTCCTAAAAATATTATATCTATTATGATTATATTATATATAATTCCAGGATTTAATTGTTAAAAATTTTTAACATCAAATATAAAAAATCTCATGATCATATGAGAAAAATTTTTAATTTAAAAAATTAAAAATATGATACTACCTGATAAATGGTTAGCAAATAAACTATCATAGCCTCTAACAAATCAAGAAATAAAGTATATCTATTTATTAGTAATATTCAGTGACATTTTTTAATCTGCTATAGTTATTATTTTATCAATACTTCCCATATTTTACTAAATATTACAACTTAATAGTGTATACAGAAAACTGAGATATTCATATCAAACCAAAATAATTTATTTAAAAATTTATTTCATAGTAAATATTTTAATCTTAAACGAGCAAAATGATTAAAAATAATATTTTATATGTTTTACTAGCTAACAGGTTTTCCACATCTGAATGAAATAAACAAAAAATTTACTTATTATATACTTAATGTAGATAATCGAGTATGTAAACAATTTCTATTATTTCTAAAGTATCAAAAATCATTCTGAAATATTTAAATATATTAATTTATACTTTATCACGTTTGTAAATATAATTGTATGTAAAAGGATTAAATTGGTGATAACTAAAAGTTAATCACTAAAAGTTAATCACACAGATATTATCAATCTTGTAATTAGAAATAAATATGATGAAAATTTCCTTATCCTTTAGATAAAGAGATATACTCTTTTTACTGATCTAACTAGATTGGTAGTGATATTATTAGTCCTTATTTCAGGAATTACATTCAGGACTAACAAATGTTTTTATTATTAATATTATCATAATCATTAATAGTGTCAACTGTATCAACAACAATGTTGTCGTCGATGTTATCAACATTATTAATAGTGTCACGATCATTAATAATATTAACACATTAACATTATTAATATCATCATTGTCATTATCAATATTATTATTATCAGTAATGTTATTATTAACATTATCAATATCATTAGTAATGTTATTATTAACATTATCAATATCATTATTATCATTATTATCATCGGTAGTATTATCACTATCGATATCATCATTATTGATAGTATTATCACTATCAACATCAACATCAATATTATAATTTAATTGGTAAAGATTAAAATTATTAAATATGAAAATCCCCATTTTTTAATATAAAAAAAATTTTTTATTAACATTTTTTTTAATTTTTCAAATTAAAAAGACATTCTGAGAAAATAGTAGTGATATGATATATCTTAGTGAATCATATGTAAATAAATAATCTATAAATAAAGATTGTATATATATGTATACAATTATAATATTTTATAGATAAATATCGACTGAATATTGATAACTTTCAACAGATCAAAAAAAATGAAAATATACATGTATTATTGATAAAATATTACGATAAAATCTTCAAAATATATTCTATCTGTTATCCCATCAATACCTCTCATATTTCTGACTAAATATTTTAACTCGATAATATGTATAAATAACTGAAATACTCATAATATGCTCGAAACATTTCACTAAAATTTTGTCACACGATAAATACTTTAACCTTAAATGTGAAAAATAATTATAAATAATATTTTATACATTGCAGCTATTAATGGATTTCTAGTAGATAGATGAAATAAATATAATAAAATTCTATATTCTTTAAGTAGAGAGATATACTCTTTTACTTCCAATTATCTTGATAATTAGATCATATTAGATCAAATATCCCTATTATTAACATCGACAATAATATTATTAATATTGCCAATACTAATGATATTATCAACATTATAAACATTTTAATATCATTGTCATTACCAATATTATTAATAATAGCAGCATTAATATCGTCAAAATATTGAAATTATCGGTGTTACCGTTACCGTTACTGTTATTGATATTGTTATCAATATAATCATTTATGTTCCTAATATTATCAACACCATTATTATTGATATTGATATTGATAATATTGTCATCTTTATCAATGTTATTATCATTACTGATATCATTGTTGTTGTCACTATCAGAAATTTCAAATTCGTCCAATGATACATCTACTATAGTGATATAATAAGTGATCATATAATTTAAAAGATGAAAATTTTCTGTAATAAATAAAATAGGCTTCATTTTATATGGAAATTTTTTTCAAGAATTTTTTTAATTTTTTAAATTAAAAATTATCTGGATGAATAATGGAAGTAAACAAATAATCAACAATGGAGATCGTATATACATATTTATAATAACATTATCTTTCTGTTCCACGGATTTTACAGATACAATCTTAGATAGATATTCATAACTTTCGAAAGATAAAAACATACTTGTATTATTAATAAATTTCCACGATATAATTCTGAAATTATATCTTATATTTTTTTTTACTAAAACATCTCAACATAATAAGATATACATATCATACTCGAAATATATCATTAAAATAATATTTTATACATTGTAGTAATTAACGGATTTTTCACATCTGTATGAAATAAGTTAACCCATGTTTTACATATTATTTATTATAATGATGAAACAAACAATTACACAATTTAATAAGCGAAAAAATTTTATATCAATTGAAACAATTCCCATGTTTTATATAAAAAATTTTTTAAAACAAATTCTTTTAATTTTTTAAATTAAAAAAATTATCTGGAAGTATGATATCCATCGAAGAATCGGTGAGTAAACAAAAAACAACGAATGAAGACTGTAAATATGTTTTCGCAAAGGATTGGTAATTTATTTACTATATTATTCATTGTAATATTCAATGAATCTTTCACATCAAGGTGAAATAAATTAAAATTAGTCATATTTATCATATAACTGGTATTACATGGCTATATACTTTTGAATATACCAAACTAAGAGTGTTCTCGAATAATGGAAAGAATTCTATTGTAATCAGGATATTCTTTATTTAGTTCATTTACGGTTTTATCGCATATTAGCAATATGGATATGATCATCAACATATTCTCGTAAAAGATCAGTAACCTGTTTACTACATCATATTCGAAACATTTTATTTAGATGTGACAGTTAACAGATCTCTCACATCTAAATAAAATAAATTAACTCATGTTTCACGTATTATATATATTTAATGTAGATAATCAAAGCGAACACAATCTTTGATTATTCTTAGAATAGCAAAACATTCTTCTAAACACTTAAATATACTAAGTTAAGAATGATTTCGTATAACTGATATAATTTTACATAGGTGTCACTCATTGATGTTATGATATAGTGATGATCAATATATGTTATAACCTTAAGAGGAAAAAAATAATTAAAAATATTATACTTTTTATAAAAAAATTTTATATATTCAATAAATCTTTCACAATTGGATGAAATATATTAAATCAAGAATATATTCTCATATCAAATTTTATTATGGTGAAAGTCTTTATTATTGACCACATATAATAATCCTTATCATTAATACTATTGAAATATTTATTAATAATTATAATAATCTTCACTTTATCAAAATTTTAAATATAATTGTATATAAATAAGATTCAAATGATGATAATTCAAAATAAATCACACATATTTTTTGGCGTTCTTAGCCAATTTTATTCCTATCCTTTAGATAAAAAAATGTACTCTTTTTATTTTTGATTATTTTGATAATTTAATTAGATTAACAATTAAATCGTATTATATCAGACATCTCCTATTATAAACATTGATATTATTGTAAATAATATCAATAATATCGCTAATATTATTGATATATACAATATTATTAACATTGTGTGTATCGTTGATGATGTTAATATTTTCAATAATAATAACATCAATATAATTAATATAATATCTCTATTATTAATGTTTTTAAAATTCCCGATATTATTATCATCATCTCCAATAATATCATCAGTAATATTACTATCATTATTATTATAATATGAAAAATATTCAATCATGTATGACGTATAATGTATATCATTGGTAAGTATTTTTACCATAAATAGATATACATCTCCTAAAAATATTATATCCACTATTACCAATTTATATATAATTCCTAAATTAAATTGTTGAAAATTTTGAATATTAAATATAAAAAATCTCATGTTTTTATATAAAAAAAATTTTTTTTTTAAACAAATTCTTTTAATTTTCTAAATTAAAAAAAATAACATATGAGGATTATATATATTAAAAACCCATTTAAAATCAGTGATTTATATATTATGTTAAACTTATGGGCGATAAGTATTTTTGTAAACAAATATTTGTCAGTGTTATCGGATAACAATGAAAATCATGATAGAAATATTATTGTTTCTATTCAAGACATTGTAAAATTTCACATGTATGAGATTTTAACATTATAACAAATTTCCACTAGATTATTTCGATCATAAACGATAAAAATGATTTAAAAGAATCATTTTACTTTTTTCTATCGTAATTTAGATATTTTTTATTTAATTCATCTACGACTTCAACAATGTCTTTAATGTATATTAAAAATGTGGAGATATATTATTGATAAATTCGTTAAATAATATTTTAAGATGAGTGTTTAAGGCTGACAAACGTTTCTATTATCAATGAGATAATTATTATCAATAATATTATCAGTATCATTAATAATGTCAATTCTACCATCAATATCGTTGTTATAATAATATCATTATTACTTTTACTGTCACCGTTGATATTATTAGTATAATCATTATTATCATTATTACTATAATTATTATTATCGTTATTATCATTATTACTATTGTTATCAACGTTAGCATTATTACTATTGTTATCAACGTTAGCATTAACGAGAATAATACCATTATCACCATTGTTACTGTCGTTATCGTTATCAATGTTAATATCGATATTGTCATTTATAGCAATCATAATAGTATCGTTACCATTGTCTATATTGTGAATAATTTTACTATTTAATTGAAATTTATTTGTAATAAATAAAAAAATTAACATCTTTTACATAAAAAAAATTTTCTAAAACAAATTTTTTAATTTTTTAATTTTTTAAATTAAAGAAAATTATTCCCGGAAAATGGCGAAGATATGAGATATTTTGATAAATCACATACATATATATACGATTACAAAATAACTTTCAACAAATCACGTAAATGTAAAATATACTTGTATTACTGATAATATATATATATATATTAACTTTTATCTCTTTTGTTATTTTCATTAATATCATCACTACCACAATCTTTATCTTTTTTAACATCAACAATATTATCGTCATTAATATCACTAACACTAGTAATATCAATATCAATATCAATAACATTATCATTATTAATGTTCCAATTTTGGTATCGAATGATATGATTGAATAGTCTTGAAATTTTTCATTTCGACACTGGATTCAGAACCTCAATCAGTATTATTTTACTATTGAACATAAAACCCATTTATATAAAAAAGTTAATTTAAACTTTTTTTAATTAAAAAAAAATTAAAAATGTTACGATGTGGAACAATCACACGGAAGATAATGTAATAGATATTCAACATATAACCAATCAACAATTTGACATCTGTCAAAAATATTATGAAATATAGAAAATTGTCACAAAATTTTTTTTAATTCATAAATTTAAAATAGAAGGAATTTCGTCCGTCTCATCTGCCCCTTCGAGTATTAGCAAATATTTCTTAACATGTGATTGATCTATTGCATCTCTTTCACTATTCTCATTATTTATTGGTAATTTTATGTATAAAAAAATACATTAAGGTTAATCAATATGTAATCTTTATTTGTTTATTATTTATTTATCTTTGTGCTGGCTAATTATGATATGTTATATTTTCCACTGTTTCCAGGAAAATTTTTACTTTTTAATTTAGAAAATTAAAAAAATATTAAAAAATTCTCATCATATAATGGAGCTGCTTATAATATCGATGTAATTAATATTACATATTTGTTTATGATGAGAATTACATCCACATATATACGACTACAATATTTTCAACATGTTCAAGATACTTTATTCGAATTTTATCATGCGGTAAATGTTCCAACCTTAAATGGAAAAAAATAATTAAAAATAATATTTTATAATTGTGGTAATTATCGTAATTTGCGTGATATTGAAATTATTTAAAGATTTATTTCTATATGGTGAAAATCTTTATTATTGATAACTTTCATTAACTCTGATACATATTAATTAACTCTCATGACAATTTTTACTTTAATACAATTGTAAACATAATTTTATATAAAAAAATTTGATTGATAATAACTCGGGAAGAATTATATAATTTTTTGTTATTCATGAAGTGTGTTTTGTACCGTCACCAAAGTATGGTAAAAATTCTTTATACTTTAAATAAAGGGATACTCTTTTTTATTGATCCAGTTTTTATACAAGACTAGCAAGTGTTTTTATAATTAATATTATCACTGATACCAATAATATTACTAGTATCATTAATAATGTTAACTGTATCAACAAAAACGATGTTGTTGATGTTATTAACATTATTAATAGTGACAAAATCATTAGTAATATTAACATATTAACATCGATAGTATTATTTTCACCATTGTCATCACTTTTATCATTGTCATCACTTTTATCATTTATATTTATGTCATTTACATTTATATCTTCATTAGTATCGCTAACACTAGCAATATTAATATCAATGTTAATATTAATATCAATATCAATATCAATAATAACATTATCATCTTTATTTTTGTTATTGAACATAAAACCCATTTTTTATATAAAAAAGTTAATTTAAATGTTTTTTAATTTAAAAAATTAAAAATGTCACGATGTGGAACAATCGCACAAACATACTGATTCACACACAGAAGATAAAGTGATAAATATTCAACATGCATCCAATCGACAAATTTGCCATCTTTAAAATCATCATTGTAAAGTAAAAAATTGTCACAAAAAATTTTAAAATTTTTGAATTAAAAATGGAAAACGGAACTTACACGAATAAATACTGCAGAGAATTTAATCTGAAAGACATCAATGATTTGTCATTATGTGGACCTGCAATGACATTCGATAGGAAAATCATTACACCCAAAAATGCAAAAGGTGATGTTAAGTTTGAAGGAAGATTTCAATTTGAATATGATGTAAATGTAAATGAAAAGTTTGACACTCTTCTGACATTAAACAATCACAAATCCAATGGGGACCTCCTAGTCAATAAATTGGACAAATCTTTGTTATTGACACTTTAAGTATAAATATAATCATAAATATAAATATAAACATAATTATTATAGTAAGTGATCCAATGGATCATTGACTTATTCACATAAAGCTAAACATACACTGAAGGCTCACTAACATTTGTGACATTTCCAACCATTCTATATTCTGTGTAAAATATTTCTTTTGTTGATCTGACATATTGCAAAATAATTATCAAAACAGACAAAATTATTATTACAGCGACAATTATACCTATGATTATAATCAATGTGTTTCTCCTTCTTATTGTTTCTTGTTTTTGTCTGAGAATTTGCTCAGATTCTTCAGGAGTAGGTATATATTCGTCTTCTTCGCTGCATGGTATTTTTCTATTATTTCCAGATTCATCTAGTTCATAACAACTTACACCCCCTCTACAATACTGTCTTAAATTAATATCACCCATTGTTGATTCAACAACAGTGATATCAACACCTGAAATAGAGCATGAACATCTAGTAGTGCCATTACATCCACCACATGCTTGTGTAAAATTTATATTTCCATTTGTAGAATTAGTTAATCTTATTGTTACATCGTCTATTATGCACAAATTTCCATTACATACAATTTCATTTCCATTACTTAAAGCAGTTTCTTGTATAGTACCATATCTTGAACATAATGGATCACAATTTTTGGGTATTCCGTACAAATTTTCATATATCGCATATTCTGAATTAGGTAAGTGACAACCGCAAAAATTAACAATTTCTCTATTACCAGACGCAGATTCTCTATTGTATTTTGAGCATTCTTCAATTAATGCTTCACTGCATGCAGCAGGATATTGTGAACATACATTATACAAAATACTTTGGAAACTTCCCGCCAACCCAGCACCTTGTATACCATTTTTAAAATAATTCCTAAATATTGCTCTCATTCTATCCCTAATCCATGGTAAATCTTCAGGATTTTGAGTGTTAACAGCCACCATTCCTCTACAAAATTGTGATTCATTCCATGCTCTATAATATTCTTCATCTCCATTTTTTTGAACACAATCATTTTCAAATATATTTCTACAACTGCTTGAATTACCAGATCTATATTTTGGATCACAAGTGCTTTTAAATGGAGTATCAGTAAAACAATTATTAAATATTTCATTCTCATTATAATTATTAATGCAGCACTGTTTTGGATCACCATTAAAACTTTCTCTGTAACACTCAACATATCTTCTACCATCTCCGTCACAACATGATCCAGTAGAATATAATGCCCATTCTGGTCCCAAATTTTCTCTACATACATCGTATCCTTCTTCCCATGTACCACAATATCCAGGAATTATGTATTTATAACCTATACGGTCGTCGGGTACACATATACTTGTATAGTCTGGCGAGCTTGTACAACTCGGCGGATTTGATTGCATATTTTATCTTAGAAAATTATACTATCTAATTTTTTGACATACCAAAAAAATATTAATCAGAGTTACCACATTTTTCACAACCATTAATGTTATTACATTTTGGACAGTATTTGGGATCAATTAATATGGTTTTATAATAAAAGAGAAGAATCAAAGTTATGAGGAATGCTACCAAGAATATCATGGACAGAAGTAAATATAAGTAATGTTTGGCATCTGTCATGGTGATCAAATATATCTATATTTAAATGAATACAAAAATAAATAATTATTTATTTTCATTTAAAATGTCTAACAATAATTTTCATTTAAATGTTAACAGACCACATAATGTGTTGTTGTCGGGACAGGGTAATCCGCCTTTGAATACTAATGTTAATAGACCTTCACCTATGCCTGTATATAATCCAACAAATGTGCAGAACAGACCAATTTCCAATTTACCGCCACGATTACAAACGGGACCGCCTACATTCCAACCTCAACCTCAAATGCAAACGAGACCACCTGTATATACTCCTCCAAATGTGACATCTCAACCACAGACGCAAATTAGACCACCTGTATATACTCCACCGAATGTAACATCTCAACCACAGACGCAAACTAGACCACCTGTATATACTCCACCGAATGTAACATCTCAACCACAGACTCAAACTAGACCACCTGTATATACTCCACCGAATGTTACATCTCAACCACAGATACAAACTAGACCACCTGTATATACTCCTCCAAATGTGACATCTCAACCACAGGCGCAAACGAGACCAGCTGTGTATACACCGATAAATATAAATTCACCGTCACAGTTGCAAACAGGACCTACAAGTATTCTAGCAAATGCTTCTCAACAAAATGTTACATCTTTCCCTCCGACACAAATGAGACCACTCACAAGTGTTCTAGCAAATGCTTCCCAACAAAACGTAACTGCACCCGCTTCTCGTATGAGACTTACCACAAGTGCACCAAAAGGAACTATAAAAAGATCACCAACTACAAGTACATCAAAAAAAGTTACTTTTTCACCAACAAATCCACCTATTCAAGATATTCCAAATTATGATAACATTCCAAGAGTACAAGGAACACATAAATTTGGAGCAGTCCAAAATATTCCAACTGGACTTAGTTCAAATAAACCAGCTTCCACATTTGCGACATCAAGTGTTCAAGTGCCAAAAGGTGGTGGAGGTGAGTATATTAGAAACATTATACAATCCGGTGGACAACAAACAGTTGCCAGACCCATTGTGAGCAGAGAAAATGTAAAATTGGATATACCAAAAATTCCAATACCACCTCCAATAAATGAACAAACTGCAGAAAGTTATAAAATAAAATCTGAATACGACAATTCTTTGTCATACTTGTATAAAAGAGCAAGAATATTAAATGTACCTGTCTCTTATTTACTTGTCATTCCAAACACTGGATCTGAAAATTATGTGATAGACGAATTTGATATTGATGAAAATGTCGATGTCAAATTCACCACTATATTTGATTTAATTAAAAATGCAAATGATAGCACTTTGTACGGTATCTGGGACATGGTCAAAAATATACAGGGAAATAAAATAGTTCCAGAAGAAGTATTATACATGTGGATGTTTGCATTCACGGATGATCTTATTTTGATGTCTAACGATTTTCTATATATGGTCAACACATATTTAACCAACACACACACAAGTAATGCGTTACCAGCAAGACAATTTTCTAGTGCAACAGAAATCTTGGATTCATATTATAATGATTGGGGTGTCAGTTATTTAAATGATTTAAGCAGAGATATACGTTTAACTGAAGACTTCATTGATTCACAAATAAAAATCTCCCAAGTTCAACCTCTTTTATATGGTCCTCCGGTTCTATCTGATGTAACATATATATATGAATATGGTGTTGATTATGATCCATTGGTAGACTACTTTGCTAATTCCATTACAAGCAATGTGATGCCTTACATTCAATACGATTCAAGTTATAAGAAGGATGAAGATACTGTTATTGTTCCAGATAAGTTCACAAAGATATATAAAGGGACCAACAGTGGAAACAAACCCAATTACAACAATATTAAAGAACCCATTTTAGCGACTAACAAATTACCAAATATAACAATAAACATATGGAGCGGAGATGCATCAAATTGTAATAGAACGATAGGTAACCATGATGTGCAAGAGACTGCACGGACTGATAATAAGGAGAGATTTTATGTTGCTGAAATTACATATATTATTGATGCCAAGAAAATAAGGGTGGAGGTAAAATCTCCCACTACAAAAGTCACTAACATTCAAGTTATCCTTAACAGAATATATGAACATATACCTGATTTAAAACATGCAGAAGCTAATGAGCTGAAAGAGAAAAAACTATCCGGTTCATTTAATGTATACGATGTTGAATTATTCGATATGCCTTTTCAAAATTTAACATTGTTGGAGCCAATATTTTCGTCATACATATATATAGAAGAAGTTGATAAAGCACTTCCCCTCAAGAAAAGATTGGATATACATTACAGAGGTATGTTGATAGAATCACAATCAAGCACATCCACATCTTCTCTTCAAGGTGAATATAAAAAGGCATATAAATCTCCAATCAAAGCTGGATTAACAACTGAAACAGCACTGGCAGGAAGTAAAGTAGCTCTAGATGGTTCAGAGGTCCTAGCAGATGTAACAAGAAATATGAAATATATACATGTGAACATGAACAGAGCTACATCAATGAGAGCAATTCGTCAATTTATGAATATATTTTCGAGGTTGATGAGGATATATTTAGACAATCTGGGCAAGATTAGAGGGGAAATATCTTATTATGTACCTGGATTTGAAGATGGAGATTCAATCACTGATGTAAGCAAAAAGAAAGGAAATAAAAAGAAGGGAACAAAATCACGTATTGAAAGACTAAAAGAAGCTTTTCCAGAATTATTTGTCGGGGAATATGTAAGGAAATGTCAAGGAAAGTCACAACCCATAATCATTCAAAAAGACGAAATAGAGCAATGGAGAGCAAGAAAGATTGATATTGGTGGAGGTATGGTAGAAGACAGGATGGTGTTAAAATTTCCACCTGAATTAAATAAAGAAGATAGTAAGGGAGAACCCATGTTTTATTACACATGTCCAGATGATAGCGTGCCATATCCAGCTATTCAACCGAATGATATGATCAACAAAGATATATTCCCATATATTCCATGTTGTTATAAAGAAAATCATTTAGAGAAGAAATCAGAATTGAGAACTCTTCTATATGGAGAGATGGATGATCCTAAGAAGAAAGATTACACTATATCCATGGATAAGATATTAGATGAGGGAAAATCGGGAGCTATTAACAGTGAGTTTAATTCACTTCTCCTTAGATTACTTGATGGTATCAGTACAAATGATGAAAATTTTGATAAAATCAGTTATAACAGGTTCGGAACAATAATTGATCAAAATAGTTTCATACACAGCATACTTATCGCTGTAGGTCATCAAGATTATTTAAGAATGGACAGGAACGAAAAGATAAACTTTGCTGAAAGTATCAGAATGGGTATGTGGAATAATGTATATCCTGAGGTGTGTAGACAAGAAATGTACGATCATGATATATATGGTATCAAAATGGCCGTGAGTAAATTGGACAGTTTTTTTGATCCATTGTTATATTACAGGACGTTGGAAGAGATGTATGGAATTAATATATATGTTTTCAATCTTCTTGATAAGGACAAAAGTACTGGAATGTCAAATAATCTTTTATTACTTCCAAGACATAAACATTTCCATGTTAGACCGCCCAGAATAACTAATGATAGGGGTCAATACAGGGAGACTGTTATTATCTTAAGACATGAAGGAAGTTCGTCTGATAATCTACCATATCCCCATTGTGAAGTTATTGGAAAAGTTGAGAAGGGTAGAAGTACAATATTTAAATTTAATTATCCATCAGATATGGAAAGACAATTATATCCAATAATTGCATTTAGTGCAAGAACTCTAACATGGGAAAATATTGAAAATGAGAATGTCTTGAGACAAAATATATATTCATCATTTGATTTTGAAAGTACATTTAAACATGTTTTAAGCCAAGTTATTGACAGTTCAGGTAAAACTAGAATATTGGAAGTGAGAAAAAATGCCAGATCACCCAGTGTATTTGTAAATATTCCACCAACAGCACCAATGAATAGAATGGGTATAGACTCAGATGAAATATATAATAAACTTCCATCATATGAGGCAGTTATATCTTTGTTAGGAGTACCTGTGGGATATAGCAAAGATATTGAAAATGAAAATGTAGTTAATGGGTTATGGTATAATTTGGGAGATATAGAATTTGGAATACATGCACCTGTTAGAAACATTGATTTAAATGTGATTTTGGAAAAATATCCGGAAATTGTTTCTCATTCAGATGCAAAATATCAAAACATAAAACTGGCAAAGAACAACGCCATTTCACCAATTGATAGAGTTAGAGATTTGAGGAGAGCAGCTGATTATTTAATTCAAATTGTGAAGTATTTATACATCATGGATAATGTAGGAAATGAAGAAAATAGAGGGGATGTGTTTGAATTTTTGAATAAAATATCAGTAATGTATAATGCAGAAAATAAGGAAGATTCATACAACATATACAAACCTACTGATTTTAGAAGAGTTTTACCCGCAAGTAATGCTAAAAAAGCCCCACCATCACGTAAAGTTGAAGATGTGTTGACAATGTTGTCTGTTATTAATAATAAAGTTTTTCCTAATGGTAAAATATTATTATACGATGACGGTATGAGGAGGGGAATGCTTTATCAATTAAAAGTATTTAAGGACAAGGTACACGGAATTAATTTCGAACCAGAATATTTTAGAGTTTTGAATAATTACTATGTATCAAAGGATGACTTTTACAATAATAAAAATAAGGGATCTGCTAAAGCAAATAAGGATAATGAATATTTACTGATCAACAAAAAAGAATATTCTGATTGGAACAGTAAATTTATGCAATCATCTAATTTACAATTGAGACGTATACAAAATCTTAAAGACACTGTTCAAACCATTTTAAATCCAAACTCATATATTTATCCTGAACCATATATATACCAAGAGTATGACAATAATATATTGGGATCGAATATAGATCCAGCATCTGATAGATTTTATTTGATTCAAAATGTTGCATCTGGTAATATTAAAAGAGCTTTAAATGTTTGTTATATATGGTCTAGAGATAAAATAAATTTAGGATATAACGCATCACAATATACTTCACCTGATGGTAGTGATCAATTATCACATATGGTGTATACAATTTCACCTAATGGTACATTAGCGTTAAGCAAAGATAACAGAGTTGGAATGGGTACATATATGTCAATATTGGATTATGGAGATGATAAATATGCAGCTATATTGGAGCTCATTTAACATGTTTATGAGACGAGTAAATTTCACATCGGTGATGTGAAATAAATCATTAAAATAAATATTTTTCCAATTAAAATAATTAGAAAAGATATTTTTTATTTCAACAATGTCAAATAAACTTATAGCAAAACAAAATATCAATGGATAATTTTACTTTATTCTTCGACAACCTGAACTTTAAATGACAATTAGCGAAATGGATAAAAAATTAAATTTAGAAACATGTTTTTACAGCTTGCTAAGGTTTTAAAAAAATCAGACTATCTAAAAACTTTTATTTGGATTAGTAATGGAGACAAAAATAGTATAATAGAACTCTACAATTTCCAGAATATCAAAAAATAATGGAAACAAAAAACACTGGATACTCAACACAGAAATCAAGAAAAAAATCAAATTGTTTATTTATCACAAAAGAAAAAAAAAGCAGAAGAAATGGAGACAAAAACAGAAGATAAAAATAATGAAAGACATGAAGTGAAATGAATCACATATGTATGTTATTTCTTATTACAATTTTCAGAATATAATTCTTTTTTAAATCAGAAAAAAAAAATAATTTTATTTTACAATTTTATGTTTAAAAATAATTAAAACACGAATATAACTTACGAAAGTGATAACTTTATTGGGAATCTAACATGGTATACGGAATGAAAAATAATGATTTTCTGGATAAATACATTGATAAAACTAATTTCAATTTCTCCAAGACATCATTTTGTGTTAATTATTCAAAACATCCACATAATCATTTATATCATGTAAATTTCCAAAAAAATAATCCAACCATATAAAGAACGTGCAAATTATATGACTATAAAAATATTACCACAATATACTGATGATTATACCACCAAATTTGAAAAATACAAATGTGGTCCCACCATCTCTGATCTAGACATTGATATTGAAAATGTTAGATATCAACATCTACCAGTATTCATGAAGTTTCTATCAGATGATGAAATTTTACTATGTATAAAGTACTACAGATACCATGATTTTGAAAATTATGGGTTGATCGATGTATATTGGAACATCCATAAGCAATATTTTGCATACATGGGAAAGAAAGATAAATTAACCTTAAGAGAGAACATGTCACTGTTTAAAGCACTTTTAACACATTTTATGGATAATCAAGACATATGTTATGATAAATGGTTTACATTAGTACAAAATGAATTATTGGCCGAGCTGTCCCTCAGAATCAAATGGGAAGAAAGTAAGTTGCTAAATGCTATCATTACACACAGGAAAAATAATAAATATTTAAAAACTGATGAAAGAATGGTGTGGCAGAATAATTATATTAAATATGAAGAAAATGCAAGGAAGAAATGGTATGCTAATCAGATTGATGTCATCAAAAATTTAGAAAACATTATTTTGAACATAAGAGATTTTGAAAGAATAAAATCAGAAAATCTGAATATACCTCTTTTAAACAATGATATATATAACAATGATAGATATGAATATCTGTTTAATCTAAACTTAAATAAAATCCGGATGATAAACGGTCTGTATACAATTGTTGAAAATGATTGTATAGTAACAACCTCAAAAATAAATAAAATTTGTCCACTATACAGTTGTGTTAACCACAGTAAAAATATAATCAGCTATAAATCGATCCAAAATTAAAACAATGTTTTAATTTCTTGTCGAAGAATTTACAATACAGGTCTTTCACTTTCACCAGCTGGAAGGTTACCAACATAAGCTAAATTGTTAGCCATTTCATCAGTAAAACTGGGAATAATTGAATTTGGATTTACATGACCAGATAAGAATTTTGCCAACTCCCAAGCTAAAAGTATCAAATATCTTGATGATACTCTAATACATATTTCAGAGGTCATTAATCTTTTGTAATAATCATTAAATGAATCACCTTGTATAAATAAAGTGCCAAGATCTGGTTGTGTTTCAATATTTGTCCTCAATTTTTCCAAATATCCTCTTATGTAATTTTCAAAAGAGAATTGTAAATAGGCACTGCTGTCTATGTCAAAATTAAAATTATTATTTTTAATTGATCTAACTATTTTATCTTCGAAACTTTCAGGTGATGACAATATAGATCTTTTGAGATATTCTGGATCCACATTTTTAAGGAATGAGCAGATCGATATATGTGTTGAATCGTGATTGATTGGATATTCATGACCCACACCTTTCCATCTTCTAATATACATACCAGAATAAAATAAATTTTTTATAAAATCTACGACATTTTCTGGATTTTCAGAGTAAAGGGCTTTAATAAGATCTTCATCTGATCTGTTTTTAATATCCTGTATAGCCCTCTTTAACTCAACATTATTTGTGTTTTTTTCTAAATAATCTATATCAAAATCAGTCAGTCTATTGTTATTATATGGTACATAAAAAATTTTTCTACTATCAAGATATTCTGCGTAACTGTCTTCGTTTATGCATCTCATATATGCATTTCCAACATCAGTTGATTGTATACCATATGTAAGTTCTTGATGATGCTCCCTGATAGGATCACCAGCGGACGGAAATTCACTTCCGTATATTTCGTCTCTATCACATACTACTAAATCCCTACCAATATATCTAAATCTCTCCTTTTTCATGTTCTCATAAGTGAAATTTATTAGTTCATACCTATTCATTGGAGAATCATGATCAAACAATTTAGTGTTATCAGTGACTTCCATAATCTCATAATCAGTTAGAAGAGATAACACTTCTTTTGGGTTCTTCACTAAGATCCAATTGATCTTATGATGGTCTGGAATGTTTCTGTCTATCAACGGCATGTAATATTTAATTGAGAAAAACCTATTATATCTTGTAGTATCATACGTGTATCCTAGCATACGAAATTTATGTAAATATTCATTTCGTGGTAACGACGAATAACCACCTACTGTGTATATAAACTTCAATTGGTATTCTGATAAGTTATATTTGTACCTTCCGTATCTGAATGCTATGTAATTTATAACTTTATCTAAATTACTTTCCGAATCAATATTCTTGACATACGATAATATTTCCTCATCATTGGATAGGAAAGAAAATGCGCACATCAAGTAATATTTGAGAGTGTTAAATTTTGATGCACTATCTTCAAATGGTATACACATGTTAACATTTCTACTATTTACATCGGGTGGACAACCACCATAAAAATTTTTTAATTTATTCAAATATTTATGAGGTTCGTCAATGGTTAAAGTACCTTCCCAATTTGTACCGTAACTATCGATGTCGCTTAAAATGGTTACAATGACTTCATCATTTTCATATAAATCCTTAGGTATCTTAATAATATAATTGTCATTATAATATGTTTCATCATCCAAGTGTGTCAAAATCATCTTTTTATTAAAAAATATAGTTGCGACAAGTTTTGCATAATTTTGATCATAAGAGATTTTAAAAGAATTAAGTGCGAAGATTAGAATATACTCCCCTTAAATGATGAAATATACGAATTACACATAAATTACAACATTGTTATAATTTATTAATAAAAATTTACATTGTGGGATTTTCACTCTCACCAGTTGGAACTACACGGGCATGTGTATTCGATATCAATTCAATCTCAAGTCGATATAATATGGGTGTGCATATCTTCGTTACTGTCGGATTTGCTATGTTTAAATGCATCGGGTCTACCACATCCTAAAATTTCGTTTTTAGTAATTTAAGGATGTTCGAAGAAGTATTCATGTCTCTATTCTTCGTTGCTGGGGCTTAGTTCCAGCGCAAAGTATACCATGGCCCGCAGTGTTCAACACCGCCTATCTAAAATATTCTGAAGATAGAAAATTTCACATCAGCGATGTGAAATTATTTATTTTAATCAAAAATTTTTTGAAACGAGATGAGCAGCATTGAGTACATACAAAAGGTTTTAGACCACAACCTACTAAGATATGTTAAAAAAGACGATAGTATTACAAATTTCATAAATATTCATGGATTCCCACTTCATGATGAAATTCATTATTATAAATTAGATGCTGAGCTAGGTTTAAAAACATGTTTTCATAATTTGTTAGGATTCAGAAGTTCCTATGATGAAAAAAACTTATATGAGATACCCATCATTAGTAATGGAGACACAAAAAGTATAATAAAACTCTACAATTAGCAGAGTATAAAGAGAACCAACTTATTTACTTATCACAGGAGAAAAAAAAAGCAGAAGAAATGGAGACAAAAACACCGTAACAAAACTTTACAAATTGTTCACTTATCACAATAGATTTAAATAATGGAAAATATGAAGTGAAAATGAAATATATTCTCCCAAAGGATTTATATCACAAACATATATATATATTTATTTTCGTTTCAACATTTGGAATAAATTTTTTTAATCAGAAAAAAATTTTATAATTTTTCAAATTTTTTATTTAAAGCGTTTATAGAACTATTTCTAACATGGAATTTTTTGAAAAATAATTCAACCTTATAAATAACGTGTAAATATATGACAGCAGGAATATCACTATTATGTATCAATGATTATATCGCCAAGTTTGAAAAATACAAATTTGGTCCCTCCACCTCTGATCTGGATATTGACATTGAAAACGTTAGATATCAACATCCACCGATATTCATGAAATTCCTGACAGATGATAAAATTTTATTAAGTGTAAAATATTACGATGTCACGACTTTGAAAGTTATAACATGGTAGATGTATACTGGAATATTAATAAGTAATACTTGGCATATATGAACAAAAAAGATAAATTAAAGTTGGGGGAGAACATGTCTTTGTTTAAAATACTTTTGTTACATTTTATGGCTAATCAAGACATGTTATATGATGAATGGTTTACATTAGTGAAGAGCGAACTGTTTGTTAAGCTATCTCTTAGAGTCAAATGGGAAGAGAGTAATCTGTTAAATGCTATCAGTACGTACGGGAAGTATAATAAACATTTAAAGATTAGTGAAAAAGCTACATGGATAGCTACACAGAAATTACAACATTGTTATAATTTATTAAAAAAAATTTACATTGTGGGATTTTCACTCTCACCGCGTGGAACCACACTGATATATTCTAAATTATTAGCCATATCGTCAGTGAAATTGGGAATTATATAACTTGTATTCATACGATCTGATAAGGATTTCGCCAATTCCCAAGCTAAAAGTATCAAATATCTCGATGATACTCTAATACATAATTCAGAGTTCATTAGTTTTGTATAATAATCACTGAATATATCTCCTTCTAAAAGTAAAAATCCGAGATCTGATTGTATCTCAATATTTTTTCTTAATTTTTCCAAATGACCCCTTATGTAGTTCTCAAAAGAATATTGTAAATATGCATTACTATCTATATTAATATTAAAATTATTATTTTTAATTGATTCAACTATATTATCATCAAAACTTTCGGGAGATGACAATATAGTACTTTTAAGATATTCTGGATCCAGACTTTTGAAGAAAGCACATATTGATATACCCGCTGAATTATAATTTAATGGATATTCGTGTCCAATTCCTTTCCACCTTCTGATATACATACCAGAATAAAATAAATTTCTTATAAAATCTATCACGTTTTCACTATTATTAGCGTAAAGATTATTTATAAGATTCTTATTTGATCTATTTCTAATATTGTTTATCACATCTTTTAATTTATTCGATCTTGTGTTTTCAAGAAGATAATTTACATCAAATGACGATAATTTGTTATTATTATATGGTGCATAAAAACCTTTTCTACTGTTAAAATATTCTGCAAGGCTGTTTTCATTTATACATTTCATATTTGCATTTCCCACATCAGTTGATTGTATACCATATGTAAGCTCACGATATACTTTTCTATCTCGATGACGATAAGGAAGGAATTCACTTCCATATATTTCATCTCTATCACACACTACTATATCTCTTCCAATATATCTAAATCTCATATTCTTCATATTCTCATAAACGAAATTTATTAATTCGTATCTGTTCCTTAAATTTCTGTAACCATCTAAATAATAATTGTCAGTAACATCTAAGATTTCATTATCAGTTAAAAGTGATAATACATCTTTCGGATTTTTCACTAAGACCCAATTGATTTTTAAATGTTCTGGTATATTTCTGTTAAACAGTGGTATATAATATTTAATTGAGAACCATCTACCATATTTCGTAGCAACAAATCCATACCCAATTTTGCGAAATTTAAGTTTTAACTCACCTTCTGATAATAATGCATATGTGCTTATCGTGTATATTATTTTCAATTGATATAGTGACAAATTGTATTTATACCTCCCATATTTGAATGATATATAATTTATATTTTTATCCAATTCCTCTTCTGAATAATTCATATTAATATATTTATATATTTGCTGGTCATCTGATAGAAGAGAAAAAGCGCCCATCATAAAATATTTAAGAATATTCTTATTTGATGCGCTATCTTCAAATGGTATGCATATATCAACATTGTTGCCATCTACATCGGATGGAAAACCACCATAAAATTCTTTCAATTTATTCAAATATTTGTATGGTTTATCAATGATTAAAGTTCCTCTTCTGTTTGAACCATAATTTTCAATGTCGTTTAACACAATTGTGATGATCTCACCATTTTCATATAAATCTTTGGGTATCTTAATAATATAATCATCATCATATATGTTATTATCTTCTAAGTGTGTCAAAATCATCTTTTTATTGAAAAATATAATTTCGAATAATTTACATTGTTGGATTCTCGCTTTCACCACGTGGAACATTACCGATATGTTCCAAACTACTGGCCATATCGTCAGTGAAATTAGGAATTATTGAACTTGGATCAATATGGTCCGATAAGAATTTTGCTAGTTCCCATGCAAAAAGAATTAAATATTGTGACAGAATCCGGATACATATTTCAGAATTCATCAAATCTGTATAATAATCTTTAAATGATCTACCGTCTAGCAACAAATGACCAAGTTCAGGTTGTGTTTCGATGTTTATTCCCAATTTCTCCAAATGTCCTCTTATGTAATTTTCGAAAGAAAATTGTAAATAAGGATTGCTGTTTACTTCAATATTATAATTGTCATTTTTAATCGATTCAACGATACCATCTTCGAAATTTTCAGGGGAAGCTAATATAGCATTTTTAAGATATTCCGGATCTGCATGTCTCAAAAAAGAGCAGATTGATATACTTGCCTCATTATGTCCAATCGGATACTCATAACCCTCCCCTTTCCATCTTCTAATGTACATGCCTGAATAAAATAAATTTCTAATGAAGTCAATTACATTTTCATTATTTTCAATATAAAGATCATTTATAAGATTTTTATTTGATAATTTTCTGACACTGCTTATAGCATTTTGTAATTCAATTGTTTTTGAATACCTAGCCAAATAATTTATATCAAATGACGATAATTTATTATTATTATATGGTGCATAAAAGCCTTTTCTACTATTGAAATATTCTGCAAGACTTTCTTCATTTATACATTTTATATAAGCATTTTCAACATCAGATGATTGTATACCATATGTAAGTTCACGATAGTATTCCCTATCAAGATCATCATGTGGTAAAAACTCATTTCCATATATTTCATCTCTATCACACACTACTAAATCCCTCCTTATATATCTAAATCTTTCGTTTTTCATATTTTCATAAGTAAAATTTACCAACTCATATCTACTCACTATGGAATCATAATCAAGTATCAGAAAAATATCAGAAGTATCCAATATCTCATCATCAGTAAGAAGTGACAATACTTCCTTTGGGTTTTTCACCGAAACCCAATCTATATTGTAATGATTTGGTACATTTCTATTTATCAATGGTATATAGTATTTAATTGAGAACCATCTACTATATTTTGATGCTAAATTATCTATCTCATATCCAATCTTATGAAAATTATATTTTAAATCATTTTCCGATAATGAATATGTAGATATAGTGTATATTACCTTTAGTAGAGTATGTGATATGTAATATTTATACCTTCCGTATTTGAATGATATGTTCAGTATATTTTCATTCAGTTCATGCTCAGAATTAATTTCAACAAACGATGATATTTCCTCGTCACTAGATAGAATAGAAAAAGCGCACATCAAAAAATATTTAAGAATATTTTTATTTGATGCACTATCTTCAAATGGTGTACATGAATTAGCATTGACAACATCTACATCACGTGGATAATAACCATAAAAATCATATAATTTATTCAAATATTTATGTGGCTCGTCAATGATTAAGGTCCCTCTTCTATTTGTACCATAACTATTAATATCGTCTTTTATAATTCTGATGATATCATCATTTTCAAATAATTTCCTGGGTATCTTAACAATATAATAGTCATCATGCGGTCTGTTATCTTCTAAATATGTCAAAATCATCTTTTTATTAAAAAAAAATCATTACATGTTTCTCATAACTGCATGAACTGATGAACATATTTCAACATTTGACCTGCAAATATAAAAATTTTTTATGAAATTTATTAATTCATTTGTTGCAAAATAATGGTAAAATTAATTATTACAACATGTCTCACATTTGTTGAGGGTAGCAGGGTTATGGAATATGAATCCTATACAGTTTCTGATGATTATTTGAACTCTCCTTTATTATCATCAAAATATAAGGATGGCTTAATATATTTGGAAAGCGATAGAGATGAGAAGATATCCCCATATGTTTTAACTTTAGAAAATGAATCTACATTTGAGCTGATGATATTTGCTGCTGACCACTATCAAATGTACAATGTTAAATCGTTTATTGATAAAATGATATCAAAAATTTCGGAAGGATCGGGATTTCAAACTTCAATCGAAGATATTTTTGATAATATACCAAAAGATATCATTTCACGCATACTTGATATAGAAACAAGTAGATTTTGGGAGAATCAAGTTTTTCATAGAGGCAAAATGGGTGAATTCAAATTTATTAAAATGAAAATAGATGATTATCAAGTTAAAAAGTTTCCTACACATCCCTCATGTTTTTACAAAAATCCACTGCTAGCTTGGAAATGTGTGAGTGATAGGACAGATATCAAGAAATTGTTATATTTGACAGCGGAAATGGATTTAAATGTTGATGAAAATATATTGGAAGTAGCAACTCAGCACTCAAACAGAGATTGCTATCCATATGATGACGATATGGTAAAAGAGTGTTCTCACAATGATGAAATATACAAAATATCCATGTCCACATTTGAGGGTCTTATAGAACCGCTTCACGAAAAGATGCTTAACAATGGTGGCACTATACACGATAGCTTCTATTTAGTCGACACACTTTTACACAGAAACATTGAATATAAATATGAGAATCCTGAGGTAAGCAATATAAAAAATATGTTGGACAAAATGTGTAATAAAGTGCTAATAACATATACGAATGATGAAAATGCTTATGATATCCACTGTATTGTTAATAAAGAATATGGTACATTATCAGTACACAAATATGAGAAGTCAGACAATTATTTTAACATTGAAATATTCAAACAAGATGGAAAAATAAAGATTAATACGAATGGAAAGTTTCTAATATATGCGTGTACAAATCTACTCCCCATGACTGCTGAAGAATATATGAAAAAAGAAAAACACGACAATAATATAAATATTGGTGTACCTTTCCACAAAAATACAAATAATGAAAAATTTACACTCTTTAAGGTGAAACCAGAAAATATGGATGCTAAAATAGAAAATAATATATGTCCTCATGGAAGTAAATTTAAGTGGGATGATTTTAATTTTGTGTACATGTCTATAATATATCATATATCATATATGTATATGATATATGAGTGTAAGAACTGCGGCGATGAAGGGGAGATTGGAAAAATTAATTTTAAAGGTATGTTAGAAAGTGATCTTGAAATATTCATATCCATATCTATGAAACCATATATTGTTGCAGCTGAAAAAACAACGAGAGAATTAGTATTGGCTAGTGGACGGTCTTACAAGTTTGATCTTATATATACACCTTAAATTTATTGACAAGTCTATGTATTTTGAATTCGCTGATTAATTTGGTCTAATATGTAACTATCAGTTATATATTTTAATGCAATGATCAGTTGAGATTAATACGCAACCAGTAGTTACATATTTTAAATGTAACTATCAGTTAGGGTTAATATGTAATTGGTAATTACATATTATTTTAAATGTTAACTATTAGCTCTCTTATCAAATAATTGTTTAAATCAGAAATGCTACCCATAATAATATTCACAAATTCACTTCTACCATATTTTTTAAACACCAAATATGTCAATCTGTTCATTTGTGTAGGGCACAGACATTTATGTAAAAGATTCAAATATTCATATGCCTCATTTAAACTTATCTTAGAATCAATATCACCTTCAACATATCTGATGACTAGCTCAGCAACATAATTAATATCTACATCGTGTAAAAAATTACATATTGACAATAATTTATACAAATTTCTATGCTTCACTTCATCATCATAAATAAATGACCTGTATATGCCAATATCATTTAAACTATCAGATATAATTTCTTTATTACAGCCCATATCTTTGATAAAATCAGCAACAAAACCACTTCTCTTAACCAACACATCATGACACATTTCAATTTTATTTCTTCTTGAACCAATAATTATTTTATTTTCATTAACTACATTACTCACAGTGATAGATATATCTGAATATATACACAATGATTCTTCATTTAAAGTAAAATAGTGATCCACATCATTGTATTTAAAATGACCAATGTATGAATTTATGTCAACAAAATTATTCAGCTCACACTTATGTAAAAATTCATCTGGGATATTGATAATTGTATCATCTTTAAAGTTACGACAGTATACTTTGTTACCTGAATGATAAAAATATGAGACCCTGTTTGAATAATTGCGTAAATAATATTTATTATTTATTTTAAATGGTGTGTTCGATATCTTATTAATAACATATTCTTTTGTGTCAACATTAAATTTAATGTAAAAGTTCTCATCGATTGAATAAAATACTACATATTCGTCAAAAGCTGTCACTGTGTCATGGTATTTGGTAATTGTACATATTGTATCGTACACAAAAGATGCTTCATCACATTTAAACTTGATTTTTAAGAAAATATCACCTTTAACAGGGTCAATAATGTTAATAATCCCTCCATTTAATCCACACATATGATATACTTTATTTTTAATTTTGAGAAGAGTAATAATACTATCTGCATAAAATACCCTGGACCACACTGGATCACATATATCTTTGACATTATATACAGATAAAACATTATCACGTTTCCGTACGTAAACCCTCTCATCCATTATTGATAATGTAACATGAGCACAGTATTGTAATAGATCTATATATACAACATTTTCCCTTTTTCTCATATTTATTTTAACGATCTTCAATATATCATTGTTACAGATCCTTTCATCGAATGTTCTTAACAATATGTATAATACATCCCCTAAAATTTGATAGCTCAGTACATTCATACAGTTGAGATATTCCCTTTCAAATATCTTAAACATGTTTTGTTTACAACCACAAGTAATAAAAAACAAATAAATTTTTTATTTTATTTAAAAGATGAGTGTAAGTAATTTTAAGTTAAACAATTTTATTAGCTACCTCGATATCGGCGGAATGATAGATATATATAAGTCGGGGGAAGCAAATGATAGACAAATGACATTGATAAGATACTATCTTTTGACTGAACCTTCTTACATTATAAAGGCTGTGGAGAAATATGATTCCGATTTAAAAGGTTTTAAATTTGAAGATCAAATCCGCACCCTCTACGAATTAATAAAAGACGTAAACAAATACGATAAAGATAGTTATCTTGGAAGTATGATAGATTACTACTATGATTTAGCACCCTTTAATAAAAACGATGAAGCCTTTTTATTATATTTATTATACCACAATCTCAAAGAAAGTGAATCTATAGTCAAAAGAACATTTGATGAAAAAGAAATATGTAATAACTTCATTAAAAAAGATTTGCCAGGTCTTGATTACATTAAAAAGGTAATCGGTATTTTGAGGATAAAAGATATTTTTGATGTGGAAAATATTAATTATAACAGTAGCCATGACATATACTTTAAATTTTGGCCATTTCCAGGCAGTGGTTATGAAACAACACGATCATATCATAGTAATGAAGACAAAGATGTAATTTTTAAATATAAAGTCACTTATGAGGATCATATATCTAAAGTAGAGTTATGGAATGACGATTCATTTAGAATATCCATGTTAATCAACATTGATAATAAAGATGTTCAGTTGGAAACTGTTGCAGATGTTGTAACGTTTAAGCATAAAGATATATATTATATTGAAAATTATGTAAATAGAGCCAAAATGATATATAATTCCGAAAATGCAATTAATGCTATGCCACATATATCAGAAGTAAAATCAGATAAATTAGCATCTTTCATTCTTGGAGAATCTGAAATAGTTGTATATTCTTATGAAGGAGCTATTAAAGATCGTAGATACATAAAATCGAATGTGATTGGTGATCCTGATGATATAACTTTCATCAGTGTGAGAGGAAAGTATTTCGAATTCAAAGGTCGATATTATTAATTCATGTCTAACAAAAAAGATATAAATATTATTTTTATCTTTATTTTTATCTTTATTTTTATCTTTATTTTTACCTTTCCATTATAAATATGAAACTTTCGGATATGGTATTGAATGATATGATAGATAAGAGAGATATAAAAGGATTGCTCCATTTATATGATTTAAATGGTATTCCCGATAAGCAAAAAATAATTATAAGGAATAAATTCCTCACTGATCCCCAGATTATCATAGATGCTGTTGAAAATAATAAAGAGGAGTTGGAGAAATTTAAGTATGGGATGGAAGTTAGCATATTATATAAACATATTGTAGATATTGATAGTCACATGGATTACAATATAAACAAAGAATTTGATAAAATGCCAAATTTCGGAGAGAGTGATTTTGCATTCTTATTATTTTTGTTATATTACAATCTTGAAATTAGTAATAGGATTTTTAATAGACGTTCAGCCACCATAAGAGACTATAGAAGGTTCATAATAAATTGTTACAATTTAACAGATAATTTTGACAAGGTGGTAGGTGTTCTCAGAATAAAAGAATTTTTTAATGTCGATAAATTAGGACATGGGGAAGATTATGAAATATATTTTGATTTATGGGAAATCCCGTTTTTAACCGATATAAACTATTCATATGATGATGAAAATGATAAAAAGTTAGTATTTAAATATAGTGCTGAATCACCAGGTTATAAAAAATATTTTAAATTGTGGGATGATAACAAATTTAATATTTATATTTTGGTTCATATACACAACAATGTACAATTGAGTCTTGATATAGACTGCAGTATTTTAGAGCATGAGAATAAATATTATTTAGGTGAGTATAAAAAGATTTATCGTATTATTCACGATTACCCCAGAGACATTCATATTAGTGATAAGTTAAAGATGGAAAATCCATATATTAGCATGGCTTCAAGAAATTTAAACGACATTACACCATTTATGTTCGATGGAGCTGAAGAGGAAGGTGATCATTATAAAGGTGTGATTGAAAATGGTGAATATAAAAGAGAATATATACATGAAGAAGAACATTCTGGTGATTTTGAAAGTAAAAATGTTACCAGGATTTATGAGGAAATTAAAGAGTTAGTTGATGATTTTGATAAGGAATAATTGTGAAAGGAGAATGATTTTTTTTAATTTTCCAATATAAACAATGAATTTGAGCGAGATAGTGTTAAACGATTTGATTAATAAGTTTGAAGTTGGCAAATTGATGTTTTTGTATGGGTTAAATAAAACTAATAATAAACAGAAGGACATAATTAAGCACAAAATTTTTACTAGTCCACCATTTATAATAGACGCTGTTGAGAAATATCCTGATGATTTAAATCATTTTAAATATAAAGATGAGATTTTAACACTTTATGAACTAATAGTAAATGTCAATAATTATGATTTAAATCACTATCTCGACAATATGATTTATCATGGGTATAAACATGAACATAATGGCGTTTTTTCAATTTTTAATGAAAATGACGAAGGTTTTCTGTTATATTTATTGTATCGTAACCTTAAATATAGTGATCTTCTTCTTGAGAGAAATTATAGGGACAAAGAGGTATATAGGATATTTATAGAAAAAGAATTACCAATGGTTGATTATGCTGGGAAAATAGTCGGATTATTTAGAATAAAAGATTTTTATAATATTGATAGACTGGATAAAAGTAGAGATATTGACACATATGTTGATTTATGGGTAAATAAGTATAAAAATTCTAAAGAGTTATTTTATTTCCCATTTCGTGATCATATAGGTGGAAATGTAATATTCAGTCATACATTTGGACATAATAATGGTTCTGTGTCGGTGAATATATGGAATAATAATACATTTAACGTAAATATTTTGGATAAAGTTGATAGAGAGATTGTTATGTTAGAAACAGATATAAACGGTAAAATTTTTAAACATGATGGTAAATATTATCTCAGCGAATATAATGAAACTTGTAAAATGATTTATAGGGTAGATACTTTAGCTAACATAAGACCATATAATTTTAATACTATGTTTATCAAGTCAGCATCTACGAAACTGAATAACATAGCACCATTTATCACTGGAGATAGTAAAAGGATAAAAAAATCTTTTGAAGGGTATATTGAAAATGGTAACTACATTAAGAAAAATGTGTATAAGAGCGACATTGATTTATCTGCCGATAAAGTAAGGGCTATATATTATGAATTTGAAAATTTAAATTTAAATCAACACTAATGTATCTATCATGATATGTGTATATTTTATGTAAATTATAACATATATATATTTTAGATATTTTTCAATCACTGATTGAAGAAAATATATTTCAAGATTGGTGTATTTCGTATATCTTTAAAGAAATGATGTTTTTAACATATGGAGACCATGCTAATGTTCATTTATTTGTTATAAATGATATTTATAATAAATTTTTTTTTAATCAAAATTTTTATTTTAGACATGACAGGGTTATTTCTTACTATCACAGTTTATTGTGACTTGTAAATGATGTAATTTTAATTTTTATAGTGTTCCTTTGAATATATGAAAATATTTACGCCATTTATCATGGTTAGATATACTTTTTTCAGAGAGAAGATCTCTTCTTGGTGTTGATATATTCTTTAAGTCTCATTTATATGTAATAGATCAACATTAATTTTAGGAAAAAATATGTGTATGTTGTTACATTATTTATATATCTGACGTAATTTTGTATAATTTTATTGATGTCAAAGCCTCTCACGTATTTGGTTGGTTTTAATACATTTTTTTAAGATGTTTTAACGGTTGTTGTATGGATACAATGTTATTTAGAAGTATTTTACTTTTCTTCTCATTTATCCTTTCATTCTCTCTTTCCTTCTTTCTTTCTTCAATATCTTTTTTCCGTCGAAAATTTTTGTCAATTTTACATAATTTTATAAATATATTTATATGGGTTGGATAAATGAGTATTATTGGAAATAATAGTATAACATCATATATTACTGGAGTAAAGAGAAGATTAAAAAGAAAATCTTTTAGTGAATTTATTCGTTAGTAGAATAAAAACAATATATTTATTTACATAGATCATGATATATACACTTTAAATATTTTTCAGTTAATAACTGAAAATATACATTTTTATCATTGATTGGAATGTATATGTTACAACAAAAATATTTTTTGTCATATGAAGCCCACACCAGCGTTCGTTCATCTGTCATAAATGAGGTTCTTAATTATAATTTTTTGTTCAAAATTTTTACTCTAAACACGTATAACATCAACATGTCCAAAAGAAAATCAAGATCCTCTACTTACGGTGAAGTGTTGGACTCATGTGACAGTTTACGAACATTGACAACTTTAAACATCGATAACATGGTTAACCTCAAAGTGAATGATATGGTCAGCAAAATGATTCCTACTATCGTCGTTGTGGGAGACCAAAGTTGTGGAAAAAGTTCATTAATTTCAGCAATTGCAGGTATCCCCATTCCCACTGGATCAAGCAGAACAACAAGTTGCAGATGCGAGATTAGATTAAGGAAAGGTGAACAATCACAAAAAATATGGATTGAAGATGTCAACGGTAATCTCGTCCATATGGGAGTTTACACAGAAGAATCATTCACACTTGCTCATAATCAAATAATTGAAGATTCTAATGGAAGCGGAACTATCTTTAACAGGAATTACAAAATTGTTCTTGAAATTAAATCTGAGACAACTACAGACATGACCTTGATTGATCTTCCCGGGTTATTTTGTGGTAATAATCAATTCATGGCTGTGGAACAAGCTATTGTTGAATCTATGGTTTTAGAATACACAAATAAACCAAATTCAGTTGTAGTTCATGTTATATCTGTTGCAGATGATATTTCAGGTAAGATGTCCAGGAATGCATGTAACACGATTGATCCACAAAAAACGAGAACAATTACTGTCTTCACTAAAGCAGATAAAGCAAAAATTACACAAGAAGCAAGAGCATTTGCTTTAGAGGAAGTAAGCGATAAACATATGGGTATTTTTGTTCAAATGCGAGAGGCTGTAAATGATACATGGATCGAATTAAGTGAAAATAGTGAGGATTTTATATGGGGTGCTGAAGAATGGACAAATTTTCAATTAAAATACCCAAACATATACTATGGAAGAAAAAATTTTAAAAGATTGTTGGAAGAGAAGTTGGAGTCAATGATTAAAAAAGAATCAAATAATATCATCAACTGTTTGGAAGAGATTACGAAGGTATTAGACAATAAATTGACAAATGGTATTGGTAGATATTCAGAGAAGCCTTATCAAATCTACACTAAATGGTGTACTTTGGTACATGTTAAATCAGATGTGTTTTTCAACAATGGTGATTTTAGGAAAAACCTCAGAAATATGTACACCAGTCTTAACTCAATCATTCCTGAAATTTATCCATTATCTCTCAGGCTGGATGTTATTGCAAAAGAAGAAGAAGAAATAAGAGGTGATTCATTACCATTTGTAACTGGTTGTGAAAAAGTATTGATGAAATACACAAAAGAGGCAATTGAGCATGTTAAAATTAATCTTGATAATTGGATGGATGACTTTTTTAGGCAATTACAATTCTTGATCGCATCTGTTTATAACAATAATGAAATCACACCTAATTCATGTCGTGATGCATCTACATCATTGGTATTAGAAAATAATGAAAAGTTGAACGAGTTGAAAAATGTGACAATTAGTAAAATAAATATGACTTTGAGCGAAGTCCATAAACGGCCATTTGTTTCTGATAATAATAAATTTGCAAAGGCTATTAAACTTTCACGAAGCGAACGTTTTGTAAAATTTATGGAAAGTAACCTCGGTGATATTGACAGAATGAAAAAAATGTTGGAAGATTACAATGAAATTGGTGAAACAGAGGAAACAATTATCAAAATTAGAGAATATTGGAAAATGTCTAGTCTGAATTTGAAGGAAGTGATCATGAGAGAATTTAGAACATTAGAAACGATGATCATGGAAAATATTAAAGAATCAATTGAGGGATGTGATATCACATTGATAAAAGAACCATCTGATCTTCAAGAGGAGAGAAATAAATTGTTAAAAGCTGAGTCAATTGCACATGATAGTTTGTATGTGTTTAAAAATTTTGTATAAATATGTAAATGAAAAATAAAAAGTATTTATATGTGACCAATGGTCATATATCATGATTTTGATTAACAAACAATCCTTAAATAATTGTCGCTTAACATAACAATATTGTAAAATATATCACTTGCATGCAGCTCCGCAAAATATTTCAATCTCATGTCAATGTATTCAGGCGAACCTTTAAACATATTTAACACATTCACTGTCTCACTATTCCCAGGTGGAATCGTACATTCAGTTTTGAATATATAATTATCTATTAGTACCATTAACAATTTTATTACTTGAATATGATTTTGTGAACACGCTACATAATACATTTTATATAATGATTTATGGTCTTCTTTATTGAATCTTTTGTCTAACACAATTTTTTCCACAATTTCACAATTTCCAAATAGACAACTGTAGTATGATATACCATTTTCCATGTCATCTGTTATGTATATATCTGTCCTAAAGTCATTTAGCAGTAATTTCACAATTTCAACGTTTTCTGATATGCACGCGTACATTAACGGTGTATATCCCCCAGGATAATGTTTTTTATTAGGATTAAATCTACCATCTTCAAGTAATATTTTTATTATTTCAATCCTCTTATATATGGTGGAGATATGCAATGGGCTTTTTTCGTGTTCCCATATCATCTCTATGTTCTGATCAATAAAGAAACTGTTTAACATAATTTTAATTGCCTCAACATTGCCAGCAATACATGCATCTAAAAATTCCATGTGTTTGTAAAAATTTTATATAAAAGTATTTCTTTATGTCATCAAAAAGTTATACTGTCATTGACAATATAGTATAATCTATCAATTGATAAGCTACATTTACATGTTTAACAATCACATATTTTTAAATAATTGTCGCTTAACATAACAATATTGTAAAATATGTTGCTTGCACACAAGTCTCTATTGTATTTTAATCTCATGTTAAAGTATTCAGGGGAATCTTTAAATGTATTTAATACATTTATAGTCTCACTATTTCCGACCAGAGTCCTATTTCCAATTTCAAAATTATAATTGTCTATCATCACCATTAATAATTTGATTACTTCGACACGATTATTTGTACATGTCACGTGATATATTTCATATAATGATTTATGATCTTCTCTATTAAACCTTACATCTGACAATATAATTTCAACTAATTCGTGTTTTCCAAACAAGCAGCTATAAAATAAGCAACTATTCCCCATGACATCAATCATATTTACATCAGTCCGTGAATCCTTTAATAATAATTTTACAATTTCAATTTTTCCTAACGTACATGCATAAATTAATGGTGTAAATCCTCCAGAAATACATTTTTGATTGGGATTAAATCTAACATCTGTGAGTAATAATTTTATTATTTCTATCTTCCCATATAAGGTGGAAATATGCAATGGTCCCTTATCATACATTTTCATATTCTCTATGGTCTGATTAATAGTTGGACTTTCCAACATTGTTTTAATTGTCTCAACATCACCGTCCATACATGCTCTTAAAAATTCCATGTGGTTTGTAAAATTTTGGAAAAAAATTTTTTGTTTATGTTATCAAAAAGATATAATATAGTCAACGACTATATTATGTAAGTTTTTATCAATGAACTATATATATTCAATCACGTATTTCTAGATAGTTATCACTCAACATAACAATATGGTAAAATATATCACTTGCAAATTGATCTTTAAAATATTTATGTTTCATTCTATTATATTCATCCGAACCTTTGAAAGTATTCATCACATTTACGACAACATCTCCATATTTCTCTATGTAAGTACAGTCTTTTACAAATTTGTAATTATCTATAAAGACAATCAACAATTTAATGATATCAATGCTCTTATTGGAACATGCTTCACTATATGATTTATATAAAGATAAATAATTACATTTTGCTTTATCGAATTTTGGATTCGTTAATATCATTTCAGCTAATTCATAATTATTATACACACAGCAGTAGCATAAACAATCATATGAAAAATCATCTGGTGCATTTATATCAACTCTTGGATCACTTATTAAAACTTTGATAACTTCTTCATTATTGTAAAAAAATGCCCATGTAATAGGTGATTGTCGAGGATACCCTTCTATTTTATTTGGATCGGACCTCCCGTCTTTCAGTAATAATTTAACTATTTCCACATGTCCTAATCTTGACGAAATATTCAATGAGCATAAATTACCTAATGTTGTCAAACAACCAGTTACTGATGGATCGATTCTACCATCTTCTAATAATAATTCCATAATTTTCACATGATTTAAGAATGAAGATATGTGTAATGCATTTACTATTCCTATATCTTCTACCGTGTCGTATATTGATGGGTTTATTGATGTGTCACTTAGAATCAATCTAACCTTTTCTATGTCTCCTTCTTTGCAAGCATATAATATTTCCTTACTGTTTACCATAATGTGTGTTGAAATTTTTTTCAAAAAAAATTTTTAAAAGTTATTATTTTCGTACTATATTCATTTAAATTTTCATAAGGTTGATAAAATTTAAGCATAAAGATATAACAAGGTCATTGACTTTATTATGTAAATTATTCACTAATATGTTTAATGTTTAGCATCCTTGAATTTTTAAATAATCATCTGATAATAATACAATATTGTGAAATATGATCCCAGCGGTATAATCTTTAGTATATTTGCATTTCATTCTAATATATTCTTCTGAACCCTTGAAAGTTTTTAACACGTTTAAAACAGTGTCATCATATCTGTCTATTTCACTATCTTCTATTTCGAATTTATAACTATCCACATGTACAATAAATAATTTAATAATTTCAATATATTTGTTTGAGCAAACAGTTTCGTATGAATTACGTAAAGATATTTTATTAATTTTTATATTATCGAATCTTGGATTTGATAATATAATTTCAATTAACTCATAATTATTATGTGAGCAGGCGTAACATAAACAATTATAAGAAAACGCATCTGTTGCATTTATATCGACTCTTGGGTCATTAAGTAAAACTTTCACAACTTCCACATGGCCATCTAAGCAAGCCCATGTAAGAGGTGTAAAACAAAAAAGATCTTCTTCCTCATTTGGGTCAAATCGTCCATCTTTTAATATTAATTTGACTATTTCCACATGTCCTAATCTTGACGAAATACCCATTGGTGATAAATTACCCAATGTTATTAGCAAGCCACTTATTGATGGACAAATCCTACCATCTTCTAATAATAATTTCATGATTTCCACGTGATTTAAAAATGAAGCTATGTGTAATGCATTCACATCACCAATTTCGTCCACCTTGTCATATACTAATGGGTTGTATGATGTGTTATTTAAAATTGACCTAACCTTCTCAATGTTTCCCTCTTTACAAGCATATAATATTTCCATGCTGTCTTCCATAATATATGTTGTAAATTTTTTTTGAAAAAAAAATATATTTATGAACATTATTTTTGTGTGATTTATATTTATTTTCCATAACATGAATAGGTTTTACAATGTTACGTATGCAGTCACTGACTACATATAAATGTTTTCATATCTAATATTTTTACTTATTGAAATTATTTATATTTAATTATCACAGACCTTTAAGTATTCATCTGACAGCATGACCATATTATAAAATATGAAACCAGCACTGTAATCTTTAAGATATTTAAATTTCATTTTATAATATTCTTCTGAACCTCTGAATGTTTCTAGCACGTTTACAACCGAACCCTCATATTTATTCCCATCTATTTTAAATTTGTAACCATCTATAAAGAGAATTAATAGTTTAACAATATCAATGTATCCATGTGAGCATGCAGAATAATATGCTCTTTGTAAAGACACCTTGTTGGTTTTATCAAATTTTGGATTCATTAAAATTAATATTGCTAACTCGCAATTGTTTCTTACACAGCAATAATTTAAACAATTGTATGAAAGAATGTCAGTTTCGTTAATATTAACTCTTGGATCGTTAAGTAAAATTTTCACAACCTCAACATGACCGTTTACACATGCCCAAATAAGAGGTACAAACTGATAATATTCTAATTTTTGGTTTGGATCAGATCTTTTATCTTCTAATAATAATTTAACTATTTCAACATATCCCATTTTTGATGATATATGTAAAGGAGATAAATCACCCAATTTATCTAGGGAACCGATTACTGTAGGGTCAACTCTACCATCATCTAATAATAATTTCACTATTTTTACTTCATTAAAAAAAGAAGCGACATGTAATGCGTTCACTCTACCTATACCCTGTATCTCATCAAATATTGTTGGATCAATGTTAGTATCACATAGGAATGTTTTAACTCTTTTAACCCTTCCAAGTCTGCATTCATGCAAAAACATTCTGCTGCTAGCCATAGTAACAATAAAAAAATTTCTCCAAAAAAAAAGTTTTTTACTTTATTATTTTAATGATTAATTTAAAAACAATTTGCCTTTATGAAATGTAAGTTTTGTATGATTGTATATAACCATTGGTTATATAAATGTTGTTAATTTCTCTCCAAGCTCATTTATATTCATATATGTTTACTTGTCACAAAGTTTGAAATATCCATCTGATAGCGCAACAATACTGTAAAAATAAATTCCCAGCATAAAAATCTTTGGAATATTTGCTCCGTCTTCTATGATATTCTGGCGAACCTTTAAATAAAATTAAAATATCATCGACATCCCTACCATAAATAATATTGGATGTTCCATTCAGAGCATCAAATGTGTAATTGTCTATTAGTAAAATTAATAATTTTATAATTTCATACAATTTAAGTTTACATACTGTATCATAAGATTCATATAATATCAGGTCATCAGATTTATCAAATCGTGGATCTGTCAAAATTATTTCCACCAGTTCATAATGGTTAGATACACAACATATGTATAGACAATTAAGAGATCTACTATCCACTTCATTAATATCAACCCGTGGATTATTCAATAATAATTTTACTATTTCAATTCTATTTTCTCCACATGCAAACATAAGGGGTGTATAATATTCATGATTATCATTTGCATTTGGGTCAGCCCTTCCGTCTTCTAATAATAATTTGACAATTTCTATATGTCCTAACTTTGAAGATATATGTAACGGTGGTAGAAAGTCCATTTCTTCCACGAAGCCTCCCAATTCAGGATCTATTCGTCCATCTTCTAATAACAATTTCATTATCTCGACATTCCCATTTTTTGATATTATATGCATAGCGTTTACTTCCTGTATACCGTCTGCGCCATCTATTACTTCAAATGTTGTTGGGTCAATTGTCGGGTCATTTAACAAAGTCCTGACTGTGTCAACATCTTGATCGATACATGCTTGTAATAATTTCATTGTGTGTAACTTTATCGTTGAGATTAAAAGAAAAAATTTCTCTTGGGAAAATTTTTTTAGAACTATTATTTTTTATATGGTTTGTACTATAAATGACTATATACACAACATATTTTTGTAATATAGAGATAGTCACATGGTCATTGACCATATGTATAAATATTCATTATTATTTTATAAAAAAACATGTTTATTTATTTATTTCTCACAAATTTTAAAATATCCATCTGACAACATAACTACACTGTAAAATAAATTTCCAGCATAGTAACCTTTATAATATTTACTTCTTATTCTGTGGTATTCGGGAGAACCTTTAAATGTTTTTAATATATCTTCAACTTGCTCATCATATCCACATCTGGGTCTATTATTTGTTGCACCAAACTTATAATCATCTATCAACGCAATCATTAATTTTATGATTTCATATTGATTATATAAACATGATATATGGTAAGATTCATATAATAAAAAACAATCAGTTTTGTCATATCCGGGATTTGTTAAAATCATTTCCACTAACTCATGATGATCATTTATACAACATATATATAGACAATCAAGATGTCCATTATTCACTTCATTAATATTGATCCGTGGATTGCTAAGCAATATTTTTACCACTTGAATTTTATTTTCAATGCATGCGAACATGAGAGGAGTGAATCCCTCAACTTCATCTTTTTGATTTGGATTAACTCTATCGTCTTCTAATAATATTTTTACCACTTGAATTTTATTTTCTATGCATGCAAACATGAGGGGAGTGAATCCCTCAACTTCATCTTTTTGGTTTGGATTAACTCTATCGTCTTCTAATAATAATTTAACAATTTCCACATGTCCCATCTTCGAAGATATATGCAATGGTGAATAAAATCCTATGTTTGTTACATAACCTCCCTGTGTTGGATCTATTCTTCCATCTTCCAATAAAAGTTTCATTATTTCTACGTTGCCGTTTTTTGATGTTATGTGCATAGCATTTACATCCTGTATATTATCTGCATCACCCATAACTTCAAATACTGCTGGATTAATTGTTGGGTCATTTAACAAAGTCTTAACTCTTTCAATATCTTGATTATCACATGCTTCTATTAAATTCATCATGTATATCGTATATTCGCGATAAGAAGGAAATATTTTCTTAAAAAAAATTTTTTTAGAGTCATTATTTTTTAAGCGATATACATCGATAGTAACCAGTGTGTACAATATCTTTTCCAAATGTAGTGATAAATACACGGTCATTGACCATATACATAAATATTTATTATTCATGGAATTACATGCTTTCTTACATATATTTATTTTTAACATATTTTTAAATAATTGTCAGACAGCATTACAACACTGTGAAAAATGAGTCCGGCACTGTAATCTTTTAAATATTTGCACCTCATTAAGTGATACTCATATGAACCTTTAAATGTTTTAATTGTATTTATGACCGTTTCATCATCTGCATCATAATCATCTGGAATTTTAAACACATAGTCATCTATCAATAAAATTAACAACTTCAATATTTCATTATTACCATGTATATATGCAGATAGATATGAATCATATATTAACGATTTGTCAGTTTTGTCAAATCGCGGATCAGTTAGAACTAATTCAGCCAATTCGTAATATCCATCAAAGCAACATCTTGTCAAATAATCGAATGAATTCTTATCTATTTTAACAATTTTAACTCTTGGATCTCTAAGCAAAAGTTTTACAACTTCAACTCTATTATTTATAAATGCACAAATGAGAGGTGTAAAACCATCCATTGATTCATAACCAACACCTCCTTGTCCTTGATTTGGATTAATTCTTTTATCTTTCAATAACAATTCAACTATTCCAACATGTCCTGACAAAGAAGAGATATGTAATGCAGTAAATCTACCATAACCCAATATTATTCCTTCAACTGTTGGATCAAATCGTTTGTCATTTAACAATAATTTCATTATTTCCACATTTCCAATTTTTGAAGTTATATGAATTGCATTTACATTGCCAATATTTTCTACAATCGCAAATTTTGTTGGGTCTACTGTGTCATCGTTTAGAATAGATTTGACCTTTTCCAAATCTCCTCTCGCACACGCTATCAGCATATCCATTACAGCTATCGTTCACAAATAAAAATTTATTTCAAAAAAAAATTATTTTTATCATTACTTTTGAGAGATATGTAATTTCTTTATTTATTATTTTATTCATTTATTTTTGCATATAAAATGTCCATATATTATTTAGATACGCCAGACGGCAAAACATATAATAAGCTACTTTTGTTGTGTATGAATAACAAAAACAAATCCACAGATAAAAATGATGATATTATAAGCATCTTGGGTAATCATTTTGATATATATAAAGATTTAGGAAAGCAATGCGCTATTAGATTAGAATCACTTTTTAAAGACATTATTTCTACGTTTAAATATGATTTATTAAAACAATGTTTAACCTATTACTATGTTTCAAATAAAATGAATTATGATGATGTCAAAATTAATAAAATAATTAATTATGTTAAAGAAAACAAGATTTGTAATAATTACGTTGTTAATTTTTTGTATAATTCAACATCATTACTTCCAGATGGGTATATATATTTCAAAAGAGTAAATGATGAATTAAACATATCTGATTATGTTATAGGATTGTATGATGCATTTGTTTCTGATACTGAGAGAATGGATAAACAAATTGATAATTTATTTTTGATATTAAACATCATATAAAATAAATGGAAAATGAATGACATCATAAAATATACAAATATAATAAGATCAAAGGTTGAAAAGAAAGTGATATCAATTGTAAATAAAATAAATCTGACCATTAATACAAAAAAGATAAAAAATGTTGAAACTAAAAGTAGTAGTGTGTCTGTGGTAAGCAGTAGTGATACTACTCTAAATGATTTGAGAAACTATTACACATATAAATACAATTTAAATGATGTGGATGAAAATGATGTAGATTCTAGAGAAGACTTTAAGATGAACATGATTCAGTACTATAGCAATAAATACAACATAAATATAAGTTCACGCTCAAAATCAAAAAATTAAAAACTTATTTTTAATAAATTTTTAACGAAAAAAAATGAATTTCATCAATTGTATCATCACGTTGTGTAACCTATACGGAATTTACCCAATATATTACTCTCGCGGATTATGCAAAATATGGATGATAATATTGGTAATTATGTCATGTATAACACACGTGACTAATATCAAATATAAATTATATGGAATGCATCCTATAAATATATATTTGCATGAAATATTATTGCTGGACAGAATTATTTCATGTAGTCCAATTATTTATATTTTATTCGACAGGAACATTGCACTCAGTGTGTTTAGTAACAGTATATTCACATTAGGATTAATCTGCTTAACAATTTCAGAAACTTTTCATTCATATGAAATATACACACTGTCTAGATCACTGTGGAACATTTGTATATATCATGTTTTATATCTTCAATTCACTGGCAATTTACAATAATCATTAATTTAACCGATTAATTTTATATTATAAAATTAATCACATGTGCAATATTACAATCTTTATTCATTATGCGCTGCAGCTTTCACAATTATCTTTATCATAACATACTGGAGCACTTTCAATCTCTAATTTTTTACTTATAGCAATATTATTTTTCATTGCACTAACTGCTGGTCTTGATCTAATGTAATATGATCCTGTTTTCATACCATATTTCCATCCGGCCATTATAACACCTCTAAGAATAGATGTGGAATTATTTTGTAAATGTATATTCATTGATTGTGCTTGATCAATAAATGCATTTCTTAAAGCTGATCTTTTCATTAATTCTGATTGTTTCATTTCCCAAACAGTTTTGTAGAGTTCTTGAACATCTTTTGGAACTTCATTTAATCCATTTAAAGATCCATTATTATTGATAATTTTATTCTTTAAGGTTTCGCTCCAAACTCCCAATTCAATTAAGTGGTTGACCATTGTATTGTTTGAAACTAATGATGTACATGATAGGGTCTTTTTTGTATAAATATTATTTGAAATAGGTTCAAATGATTCATTATTTCCCAAAATTTGTGATGTACTTACAGTGGGCATGAAAGCTAAAAGTAATGAATTTCTTAAACCATGTTCTGCTATTTTGTCTTTAAGCTTATCCCAATCATATGATCCAGAAAAGATATTTTTATTAGCTAATTCACTCTTTATTAACTTTTGATTTTTCAACCACATGTCAAATTGTAATTCTCTTCCACTAGCCGGGCTTCCATCAAATGCTGAATATTTACCGTGGAGCTGGGCTAATTCACATGATTCTGTCAATGCTGCATGGTAAATAGTTTCAGTGATTTTTAAATCAATTTTTTCTGCTTCTTCACTGATAAATGGTAATTTCATTGCAATAAATACATCTGCTAAAGCTTGTACTCCCAAACCAATTGGTCTATAATCAGATGAATTAATTTTACTTTCAACATTTGGATATACATTTACATCAATTATTCTGTCGAGATTTCCAATAATTATTCTTGTAACTCTGTGTAGATCCTCATAGTCGAAAACACCATTTTTAACAAATTTAAATAAATTAATACTTGCTAAAGTACAACATGCATATGAATATTCACTTGACCATTCCGCTATCTCAGTACATAAATTAGAACATTTAATAGTTCCAATATTTTTTTGATTACTCTGCCTATTCACATGATCTTTAAACATTATGTATGGTGTTCCACTTTCCCTAATACTCTCACATATGTGGTCTAACAATTCTCTTGCTGAAATCTTTCCAACCACACCTCGTCCTTCTTTTTCATAACGTTCATATAATTCTGTAAAAACATTCTTGTCTACAAATTCATGGTTACATTTGGGATCACCTTTTGTAATAACATTTTGATAATCTATATTGTTGCAAAAATTACATTTTTTGCAAACTTTCATACCATCATACACATCCGGTAAGCCTTTAGCTAAATCACTGTTAAACAAAGTCCACTGCCTATTCTCTTCTACTCTTTTCATGAATAAATCAGGAATCCATAAACCATAAAATAAATCTCTTGCTCTTTCATCAATTGCACCTTGGTTGAGCTTCATTTGTAAAAATCTAATTATGTCACCATGCCAAGGTTCTAAATAAATTGCACATGCTCCCAATCTCTTACCACCTTGATCAAAAGTATTAACTGTAGCATTGTACATCATCAATTGTTTTGGTATGCCCGAACTTACTCCATTAGTACTTCTAATTTTTGATCCTCTACATCTAATATTATGCATATGAACACCAACACCTCCTGACATTTTTGAAATTATAGAAACATCAGTAACATTCTTCATAATACCCTCAACAGAATCTTCTGTTCCCAATATAAAACATGAATTCATTTGCTGATTGATAAGGCAAGAGTTGAATAAGGCTGGAGTACCATGAATATAATAATTGTCTGATAATAATCTGTATGTTTCTTTAATTTTATGCATATTACCCTCATCAATATGAACAGCAATTGCTACTCTCATGAAAATATATTGTGGTCTATCTATAATAACTCTCTCGTCTGTATTTTCCACACAATATTTTTGTAAATATGATTTTTCCAATATCTTATATCCCAAAAAATTAACATTATAATCATTGTCGTGAATAATTGCATTATTGAGCTCTTCTGCATTTTTCATAATAAATTCATAATGTTTGGGAGAGAAATACTTTTCGTTGGTTTCATTAATTATTTTGACTGAATCAGAGAATCTATCAGGTGTTGTTTTATGCAAATTGGAAATTAACAATCTCTTTGCTAAAATGGAATAGTTTGGATGTACTAATTTGTGTTCTTCAGAAATGTTTGCACTAATAACATCTAATTCTTCGGTTTTAATACCTGTATATATACCCTTAATCGTGAGCTGAGAGATTAGGATAGGGTCTACAGATTTTAGTCCGTATGTTAGTTTCTTGATTCTATCACTTATTTTATCAAATTTAACATCTTCTCTTCCTCTATTTCCTCGTTTAATGACATACATTTAACATTTTAATTTTTTTTAAATGTTTATCAATTTTTAAAATTTTTAAAATTTTTAAAATTGAAAATAAGAAATTAGGAATTTTTGATACGCATTTATGTACAATGTAAATATGCTTGTTTCAGTTACATATCCTTATGAGGATGAAGTTATAGTTAAAGTGATCCAAAAAATTATAATTGATGATATATTGTATATTGTTTATAAAACAGACCATATAATTATTGCTATCATTAATCCATACACACTTGTAATTCATGATAAATATCATATGAATAAATCTATTGTCGATGCTCATATTACTTCTAGAAAACTTGACCCACATAGTCAAGTGTTCACCCAAATTATATTATTATTAGAGGAATCTAATTTCTCAAAAGTATACATATATAATTCATTTGATAATTTAAAAGTGAGTGTATTGCCAAACGAGATAGAAAATTTGGCAGAACATTTATACAAAAAAATTATTTTCAATAATTATACAATTGATGTGAAAATTCCTAAAGATAGAGTATTTTCAATTAATGGAAACATCTACGTTTGTGGATATAATAAATTCTATTACATACAGGATGTTATGAATAAAATAATATATGTTTATAATTTAGACATTGCCGATAATGTTATGCAATGTACTCCTAATGATATAAGAGAAGATAATTCAAAATTTATAAATTTACACTATCATTTTACACATGTTGGAATTAATGATCTTGGTGTATATACTCTTAATGGTTCAAGGAAAATCATAATTCACTATCATATTCGTGATGAAATAGAATATTATGTTACTGATAGATTCTTCTTTGAATATGGTAAAAATGATACTATTATTACACCTATTGATATATACATAAAAAATAACAATATAGTGTTAGTGACAAATGAACATAAGTTTATTTTTGAAAGTGATACAAAAAAATTAATAAAAGAGACTATTTCACAGAATAAAATACATGTCGAGGAAAATAATCTTAAGGTGATGGGTGATGATAAACTGATTGTGCTAAATAACAACATAATTTTTACAGATATAAATCATATAAATATTAATAACTATGGATACAAAATTTTTGTTAAAGTCGTCAGAATCTGGCATTCATGAAAGTGTACCTATTAAATTATTACTTGAAAGATCAGAGGTATTTAAAGATATGATTTACATGTTTGACAACGACGAAGATTTATATTCAGCATTGCAGACTAAAGTTTCAAATACAAATTTTCAATATGTTACATATTATTATAATTATATTTACAATGGTAATATAAATAAAGATAACGCAATTGGATTACTTACAATATGTGATTATTTAAAGGATATTGATTGTAATTATATCGCTTTATGTATTGTTAATTTATGCATATATGGAAATATATATGGGAATGGTATGGTGGTTAAAGATTTACCATTTTGTGTTGAATGTTTGAAATTTCTCAATAGCAGACAATATTCTCAATTTTTCTGTTATTACACAAAGTATATCAAAATTATGATAAAAGGAAAATTAAGAAGGTCGTAAACGATAAAATTATGATGAAGCAAATTAAAGAATATTTTAGTATTAAGGAGCATCATTATAATATAATATTTAGTGGGCTTATGTGAATGTAAAAAGAAAATTTTTTCTTTTTAAAATTAAACATGTCCGTTTCAGTCACATATTCATATGAGGATGAAGCAGTAGTTAAGGTATTCCAAAAAATCATAATTAATAATATATTGTACATTGTATATAAAACAGACCATGTGATTATTGTAGCTATCGATCCAAACACTCTTGTAATTCATGATAATTATCATATAAAAAATTCCGTTACAGACGCTCATATTACTCCAGATGACATGATTATACTGTTATCTTATTACCAACACATTTATATATACGACTCATTTGATAAATTAAAAGAAAATTATCCGGAGGATTTAGATCTATTAATATGAATACGACAATGATTGTTATTTTTAACAATTATAAAATCGATGTAAAAATGCCTGAGAACAGAAAAATATTTATGATTGGTAAGGATGTATATGTCTGTGCTTATGATAAATTTTATTATATACACAATATTTGTAAAAACAAATTATATATTTACAATTTGGATATTGCTGATGATGTTATGGAGTATAACTTCAATCACGTAAAATATGGTCAGAATATCGAAAGTGTATTCTATATTAAAAATAGACGTCATAATAATTTTGATTTATCATCTCTTCATGATTTTAAATCATCATCTCCTCATGATACGAGAAAAATCGTCGTAAATTACCGTCATAGAGATGATGAAAATGTTAATTATTACATTACTGATAGATTTTTCACCGATGAGGAGAAGTATAAAGTTGATACTAACACAAAACCTCTTGATATGTATATAGAAAACGATAACATAATATTGATAACAGACGAGTATAAGTTTGTTTTTGAAGTCAGTACTAATAAATTGATGAAAGAAAATATTTCTCCCGATGATGTGGAGATCAAAAAAGATGCTCACAAAGTAGACGGTGATGATAAACTAATGGTTGTGGACAATAACATAATATTTACCGATATACTTCATGTTAATATCAGTGATATTATCCATGGTATAGAAATTTTGTTAAAATCGCCAGCATCCAAAATTAATGAACATGTGAATGTCGGTTTATTATTAGAGAGATCAAAACTATTCAGTGATATGGCAGATATTTTTGATAATGAAAAAGACTTATACTTAACCTTACAAACAGAAATTTCAAACATAAACTTCCAGTACATTGCTTACTACTACGATTATATTAATGGTGGTAGCATAAATAGAGACAAAATAATTGAATTGTTTAAAATATGTGATTATTTATTAGATGTGGATCGTAATTATTTGGCTCTGTGTATTGTTAATATATACATATATGGAAATATTTATGGTAGCGGTGGAGTGATAAAAGATTTACTATTTTGTGTAAAATGTTTGAAGCTTCTTAATAGCAGACAGTATCCAGAATTCCTTTTATTGCTGCACAAAGTTTATCAAAATTATGATGTTGTAGATATTGAGAAAGTTGTGGATGGCAATACAATGATGGAACAAATTTCTGAATATTTTGACATAAAAGAAAATTATTATACTATAGAACCAAAACCCGGGGATTATTACCATAAACGGAAATAATCATATTCTAAATTTATTTAGAGAATAAATTTTACATAATATATTTTTTGTTAATATAAACATGTTAGTCTCGGTTGATTATCCATATGAATGTGAACAGGTGATTAAAGTACATCAAAAATTTACACTTAAGAATAAATTATATATTGTGTACGAAACAGATCATATAAACATTATAATTGTAAACACTCATAATATGGTAATACATGAGAAATATGATATGGATAAATCAATTGTTTATTCTCATATCGCTTCTGACGGGAAAATTTATTTGATGTCAATATATATGTTATATACATATTCTTCTTTTGACAAATTGAAAAATAACAATGTATCCAATAAAATCCCTCTTAAGGAAGATCATGTTCGTAAAATTATTCTTAACAACTATCATGTAGATCCTAAAATGCCTAATAATAATAAAATATTTACAATTAATGATAATATTTATATTTGCGGTTATGATGAATTCTATTATTTACAAAATGTTAAAAGTGGGGATCTATATATTTTTAATTTAGACATTATAAACGATTATGAATTCCTCAATTTTCCTGACATAGAATTGGAAGATATTGATAAATTTACAATTGTTAATATTAATGACAAATATGATTTTTATGATTTTAGAATAAAATATCCAGATGATTATAAATTTATAGCACGATATATTTATTTTGACACTTATTATATCACAGATAGATTTTTCTACAATGAGGAAAGACATGACACTGATACTAAGTTTGTGAATGTATATGCGGAAGATAATAATATAATATTATTAACGGATAAAAATATATTTGTTTTCGACACTATTAAAAAAAATTTAAAAAGAAAACCTATACCTGTTATTGTCCCTTCCAATAATGTAGAGAATTATAAAGTTGACAATGACGGCAGTATTTCTGTTGTCAATAACAATATAGTGTTTAAAAAAGAAAATCATACTAATGTCAATATACATGGAAGAATACTAGACCCCTTTAAGGATCTAGTATCCGCACAAATATTATTAAAATCATCTGTGTCAGACACTCAAGAATATATATACATTAAATTACTACTGGAAAGATCAAAATTATTCAGAGATATGATGAACTTATTTAATAATGAAGAAGACTTAAATCTTGCATTACAAACTGAAGTCTCTAATATAAATTTCGAATATATTGTTCATTATCATGATTATGTTTATAAAAGTATTATAAATAAAAATAATGTGATAGAATTATTTAAAATATGTAATTATCTGATAGATGTGGATTGTAATTTTATATCTTTGTGCATGATAAATTTATGTATTTATGGAAATATACATGGTAAAGGAGAAATAGTCAATGACCTACAGTTTTGCATAGAATGTTTAAAACTTCTCAATAATTATGAATATTATGAATTTTTCATTTTGTTACACAATGTTTATAAAATTTATGATACTAACGACATCAGAATATCTTTAAATGATGTTAGTATGATGAAACAAATAGATGATTATTTCAATGTTAAAGAAAATTATTATTTTATACCTTCTGACGCTGATCCCGATAAATGGTGAAAAATAAATTATTATTAATTATCTATATAAACATGTCAGTCTCAGTTACTTATCCATTTGAAGAAGATGAAGTGGTTGAAATATATGGTTACTAAATGATAGGTAATAAGCTTCATATTGCATACATGACAGATAAATTAAATATAATCATCATGGATATTGAAAGTTTACTTATTTACAATATGTACACTATAGATGATCCAAAGGCTATGGAAAAATTGGAAATTTCTAATAATAGTTTCTTTGATGTCCATATATCACTTTCACCTGATATGAAAATTTATCTCTTATTGGATAAGTTATACATGTTTGGCTATTTTAATGATGTAATTGATAATAATCAGACCCGGGCGATAAATCTGGATGTTAATTTATATAATAAGGTTATATTCAGCGAGCACCTTGTGGAACCAAAATTACCACAAAATTGTAAATTGTTTGTGCTTCCTACAGGAGTTTATATTTGTGGTTATGACGATCTATTTTATATAGTAGACGTCATGAAAGAAATTATTTATATATATGATTTGAATGTTCCATATGATAACATGCATTATGAGTTTGGAAGAGAAAGTATCAATTATATTGATAGATTTTTGATATATCCTAATTATTTTCAAGAGATATTATTTGAAGGAGATAATATTGTTGCAGGTAAAAAATATGCATTACATTTAGGAAAACCTTTATTCTATTTAAGAAACCCTGGACGCGATACCATAAGTGCATATATAACCAAGAAATATTTATATAATAGTAATGTTAATAATGTTAATAATATTAACAACGTTAAGGTGCTGGTTAATGACATTTTTAATTACAGTGATTACATTGTACTGCTTACGGATGAATATAAATTCATATTTAAAGGTACATCAAAGAAAATGATCAAAAGGGGATACTATTTCGACAGTGATGATAATACTAATAATGTAATTGACCATTATTTAAAACATCATTATACAGATATGAAAAAATATCACAAGGTAGGTAATCCTGATAATATTGATGTTAAAGGTAATAATATAATTTTTAATAATGTGAAACATGAAAATGTAAATGATGATTCAATATCCGGTAAAGTGTTGTTAAGATCAACTGTTTCTAATATATGTAAATATATAAACATTAATACATTGTTGGAAAGGACAAAATTGTTTGGCGATATGAGACATTTATTTGATAATAATGATGACTTAATAGCATCTCTTCAAACTGAAATCAAAAACGAAAATTTTGAGTATGTTAATGATTACTACGATTATGTTTATAATGGAACTATAAATAAGGATAATGTAATTGGTTTGCTTAAAATTTGCAATTATTTAATGGATGTAGATTGTAATTATATTGTTTTATGTATGATTAATATATGTGTTTATGGTAATATTACTGGTGTTGGTGAGGTTGTTGATGATTTGCAATTTTGTGTAGAATGTTTGAAATTGTTGAACAGTTACAATTATTCTGAATTTTTTATATTGCTGTACAGAATCTACCAAAACTATGCAGATGAAGACATTGAATACTTGATAAATGATTCGGATATGATAAAGAAAATTAATAATTATTTCAGTGCTGAAGAGAATTATCATACAATTTAATTCATAAATTTGTATTAAATATTAATTTTGTTTAAAAACAAAATGGATCGAAATATATACATTGAAAAACTTAACATAATAAGGAGTTATTATCCAGATACTCCTTATATAACTGAAAATGATACAGAGGAAATTATTCTCTTTAAATATGAATCGTGTTTATCACGAATGAGGGAAAAAGAATATAATGATCTTATTACAGTTGTTACAGTGATTATTAATACCATTGTTGATAAATATTTGTGAATTATACAATAATTTAAATTTGATCTTCACTGAAGATTAAAATCCAGTCTTTAAACATAATAATATATTATAAATGGACAAAGAACATATTATCACAGCTAAAGAAGCATGTGAGATCACTAATGATAATAACATGTATTTCAAACGAGTTATGGGACTAATTGCGAAAGCATCCAGTAATGGTAATTGTAAAGCGAAATATTACATTGATGAGGATGACGACTGTGACAATTACTGTTTAACACGATATTTGGGAAAATCTCTTATATCTCTCTGTTACACTGTTCGCTATAAAATGAAGGACGACCACACAAATTTGTATATATCCTGGTGCTGATTAACTAGAAAAAAAAAAATTTTTGTAAAATTGATTAAATATTTAAACTTTTTTAATTTAAAACCCCAATCTCAAATCTTAGTTAGAATTATAGACAAACATGACTGAAATTGAAAGTAAGTGCCCCATCAGACTCATCCCAGAGGATTCTAGAAAAACAACATTACCATTGGCCAGACCAAATATCTATAAATGGTATAAAGATGCAGTTACATGCTTTTGGACTGTGGAAGAAATTAATATGAGTGTCGATAATATTCATTATGAAACAAAGCTTACACCACAAATGAAACATTTCGTTGACTATGTCCTTGCTTTTTTTGCATCATCAGATGCTATTGTTAATATCAATCTCGCAGAAAGATTTAAAAATGATGTACCTATTTTGGAGGTGGCTTATTTTTACGATTTTCAAATGATGATAGAAAATGTACATGCTGAAACTTATTCATTACTCCTTGATTCAATTATTACAGACAAGACAAAAAGAGATAAATTGCTGAGAGCAGCTGAAACAATTCCAATTGTTACTAAAATGACCCAATATATTTATAAATGTATTGAAGAGGATACTCCATTTGCTGAAAGACTCTTGAAAATGGCATGTGTTGAAGGAATATTTTTTACTGGATGTTTCTGCATGATTTATTGGTTACAACAGAAGGGATTGATGCCTGGATTGGCACACTCTAATGAACTGATTGCTAGAGATGAAGCATTACATACAATTTTTGCTTTATATTTATATACTCTCATGGAAAATGAATATAAATTGACTGTTGATAGAGTACATGAAATTATGAAAGAAGCTGTTGAAATTTCAAAAGAATTTATGAAGGAAGCAATATTGGAAGGACTTCCAAATTTCTCATTAGAATCTATGTTCTGTTACATTGAATGTCAAGCTGATAATATTGTAACTTTGATCGATATACCCAATATTTATAATTCAACCCATGATTTCAAATTCATGGAACAATTAAATGTTACCAACAAAACAAATTTCTTTGAGAGAAGAGTTTCTGAATATTCAAAAAGAAAACAAGCTGAAACTGGCGATTTTGTTATAGAAAGTGATTTCTAATTTTTTTAACATTTATCAATTCAACATTTACTCACAAAAATATTTTATTCATAGAATAAAATATCTATACACTATATATGTCTATGTTTTTCAAATTTTGAATATTTACACTTATTCCCAATTATCTGTTATACGCAAAATATTTACATATTATTTTATTCATAGAATAAAATAATCCTTCACTTTAAATATATGTTTAGGGTCATTTATGTTTTATTTCAATTTACAAAAAAATCATTCCTTCATTAATTCTTTCAAGATTTTGTATGCTTTCCTTATAGACATGGATGTTACATCAACTGATTTTGACAATAAGGTAAGATTCATTTTAAATTTTTTGTGAGCTACTGAATATTTATCACCTAGTACCTGAACATAAGCAGCTGCTATAGTTTTTGCATTTCTTGACGCCAGAGATACATCCTCAGTATAATGTAAATATAATGGAATATTGTTTATAATTTCTTCTGGATATCCCATCTGGTCACAAATATCTTTCGACACTTCCACAATTGTATTTTGTTTCTTATTAATACATGTTTTATATGACATTCCAGATTTTTTTTCGTTATGTATTATTTCCATCGAGTTAATTATTTTCTTGATTCGTAATGTATTGACTTTTTCACTTGTATCGGTTAAGTAAAATTTTTTACATGGAGATGCTCTTGTCGCAGATCGCATTATTTGTTCAATAGGAATATCTAATTCTTTGTCTTTCACCATCATATATACAATAATCGATAATATTTCATTTACAGTGTAATTCTTTATTTTTTGTGGAGTCATAAGTTCTAAAACATAATTTGATTTGCGTATATCCTCATCTGGGTCGTTTTTATTCCATATTTTTAAATATTTTGTTACCCTTCTCACTCTTGTCATTATTTTTTGAATTTTTGTATTTTTACATGTTTCTTCTTTTTCATAGTTGTTTATAAAAAAGCTTTCATCTTGTATATCTGATGCAATTGTTGTTAACGGAAGTATTTCATCATCCTCTTCGTCTTCAATTATAGTTGTTCTTTTATCATTTTCAGATGTATTTGTGTCAGGGTTTAACAAAAATTTCAAATCCATTGTGTATTGCGAGTATGTACTCCCACCGAAAAGAAAATATTTTTTTTCGATAAAAATTTTTTCAGTTATCAACTTTATTTGAATTACATGAGTTTGTTGTAGTAAATTTTTTACATATTTTTGTTTTTAATGTGTTGTAATAAAAATATCATCTTATACAAACATCATTTATATTAAATAAATTATTACAATTATAATTTATAAAAAATATGAAAAAAATTAACATAATTGATAAAATGCAGGATACTGAGAATAATAATTTACATTATATCAACAAAAATGTGAGACGTAAATCACAGGTTGAAAAAATCAAAAATTTGGAAAATTATGTTAATACTATGTTGTTAGATACAACTTATTATAATGATTATATTTCGGCTAATAAAAATGCGTTCGGCTCCAATGGTAAAGTTACAAATAGACGATCTTTCAGCGAGTCAAGTAAAACATACTATCATTAATATACATTTATTGTTTATGTAAGGTATATTAACAGCAAAAATTAATCAATATTATTTATCAATAAAAACATGAATGTTTATCTTAATGGTACCAATATCGAATCTAGAAAAAATAAAACTTTTAGTTATCAAGAATTTCTTGGAGATTTAGAATTTGAAATATATGATGAGGGTATACATACTGTGATCATGTATGATATGTCCACAAATCCAATATATATAAATTATCTGGTGGAAGATATTTTAAAAGGTAATCTTGAAGCAGGTACAAACACAATAAGTTATGAAGAACCTTATCCTAAAAGTAGTGGAATAAATGAATATTTTATAGATTTGTATGAACAACCATTTATTTTAAATTCACATAATAGTAATAGCGATGTAGATAGACACTATGACTTCAAACCATTGATTAGAATAAATGATTTAAAGTTGGTTAAAAGAATAATTTTAAATGTAGCATATTAGAGTGAAATTCATTGTTTGGAATCATTGATTTCGAATGAATTGTTTATTTACAGTCATCCTTTATGTGTCTAGCCCACTCATTCATATTTTCAAATTGTCTATCTCTATATTTGTATAAATTGTAAAATTCGTGAAATGTTTCAATAACCTTCAAATTATCAGGATATTTATCTCTCAATTTATTATGAACTATTTGTAATTCATTCCGCGTACATTTAGGATAGCAATGATGTGATGAATGCAAATTAAATCCTCCCATTATTAATAATGTCAAATATGAATTTGGAAATATATCTACAGATCTATTTAATTGTTTTACACATGAATTATTACATTCACATATAACTGGAGCAGAATGTGTTATAAACGTGAAATGTGTGACACATAAAATTATTATTGTATATGTTATAAATATACAGTACCAGGTTATTTGACTAAAAAATAATATTCTGAACAATATGAGTAGATAGTTTGTAACTGAAAATTGTAGTAAATCATATGTTTTTACCAATGTCGTGATAGTATGTACATAATTTTTAATTAACGATCCGTTTATCATATGCTCATCTTCACCTTCTTCGTATACATTATAATGATGCCATTTATTGTGTCTTAACACCCATGTGGTCTTGTTAACAGACCACAGATCCAGATATAGAAATGCTATTAATTTTTGAATAATGTTAAGCTTGTCCAAATGATAAAGTTCATGACCTATGCTGGTAAATCCGAATACGGACCATCCCAATACAATTGAATAAAGAATTTTCCACAAGTGAGTTTCCGCATTATATGCAGATATGTACGAAAATATAAATGTTGTTGTATATATTAATGAATGACTTATGAGAATCATCTATTTTACATGTTTTCGGCTTACCTTATGCGAATTTTACATTATTTATATTTTTGTTTTAAAAAAAATGAATCCCAACGACAGAAATATACCGATTTATAGACCACTTGGACAACAATATGATCCATACGTACTCAGTACTTTACATCAGCAGAATATTCCATATACTTCTAATGTACAAATAAATACACCCAGTACTTCACATCAACAACATAATCCATACATACCACATATTTCTAATGTTCAATCATCAAGTGTAAGACCACAATATACACCACCTATTTATCAAAATAATCCAAATATTGCATCTTCTTCACGTTATACACCACCTGTTCAACAGAGTAAAATTCCTCATATACGTCCATTGCAAAATCAGGAAAATGTTACGTCTGTACCACATTATACTCCTTCCCGACAACCAACCAACATTAATAGAATTTCTAATTTACATGTTGTTCCACATAATAAGAGAGATAATTTGCATAATTTACCAGTATATACATCTAGTGGTGAAGCAAATAATGATCGTTTGTTTAAGAACAAAGAAATATCAGTGTATTATCCCGGTAAAAATGGTGGCGGCAGTAATGCAAAAACACCAATGTTTAAACCCATTGTATCCGAACCAGAACCAGATATTGCTGGTCGTGAAGAATTCAGTATAAGACCTTTGGGTGTACAGCCTATTAAATATGTAGCTCCAAAATTTTCACCTATACTCCCGGGAAAGGTGGAACAAACAGTCAGATCTGATCCTATTTATGACAATATTTATGGTAGTCAACAATCATCTTCGATTTATACACCACCAGTGTTAAAACATCAACCATCTTCAGTTTATACACCACCAATTTTAAATAATCAAAATAAACTTCCAACTTATACACCACCTACATTAAGTCATCAATCAGGATCTGTTTATTCACCACCACATTTGTCAAATGTACAAAAAAATCAATATATGTCTCCTCAGGTACCACAATTATCTAATATAAATAATCTTTATGATCAACCTACATCATCGCAAGGAATGCAGAGTATCAAACCTGTTTATACACCATCACATCTAATTGTTAATAATCCACTTAAAAACGTCCCTCATGTTCCTTATAGTCCAATAAAACCATTGAAGAATATATTTCCTTCTACATTACATGATATTCCTCATAAAAGTACTGTCACACCATTACCATATGGAAGTAATATGCATGTTGATTTTGAAGGTGTACATGCATATGAAGGAGAGGATGAGGTAGATAGAGAACTTGAAAACATTGTGGATAAATTTTTAGATGAAGAACATTTTGAAACTTTTGATGATTATGCAGAATCATTACATAAGGCTCATAAAACAGATGATTTAGAATTTTACGATGTTGATGATGATGATGTGATCGTTGCCGAAAAAGTAATTGAATTTCCCGATAGTTATGAAGAAGAGATTGTGGATAACAATGATGTTGAGGATGAAAATGTTGTTAATAAACATATTGTGATGCAAGGGAAGCTTGTAATGCCTAGTAAAATGTATGTATTGTCTGAAAATTCATATGTTCCTTCTTTACGCGTTGATGAAAATACTGAAGTGGTTAGACAAATTCCAGTACAAAAACCCAATGAATTTACTGTTAAAAGCATGATAAATGACTTGGGTAACTTAGACATTAAGGGAAAAGGTAAAATCATTGAATAATTTCACACCTTATTAATTTATGTATATTATATATGAATTGTTTTTGCTGTATGAATTATTACTGCCTGCAGTAATAAATTGATATGTGTATAATGAATAAAATCGATGTCTAAATTATTTGTTTTGTTTTCGTTACGGATGTTATCGTCCAGCAATAACATTCATTATAAACCCTGCTGATCCTGCAGAAGATTTATGATATACATTATTCACCAGTGAATAATAGTGTAGTGGAATAATAAAGTGATATATTGTTTAAGAAGGTGTTTACACCAACAGACATTTTTATGTTTGCAAAATGATTATCAGAACCTTCAATTTTTAGAAATTTTTTTAATTTTTTTTCAAATCAATTTTTTCCCACATAAATGTCAACAGTTTGCAAATCTGGCCCACATATGTATATAATTTAATTATATTCGATATAAACAGCCCTTTATCATTGTTAATTGGATTATGCATATTTGGGACGTATTTACAAATAATGATTTTAACATGATATTAGTAAAATATATATGAAAGATTAGCAGGTAAATATTAATAACATGGTTTGAAATATGTATGTTATTGACATATATTTCACATGGATTATTTAATAATAATTATGTCTTACACTCCCAATTAACAGCTAATCCTCTTTATGTTAATAAACACAGAGTTCACTATCGTTCACTCTGTGTCAGTTAACATAAAGATTATTGCATATATTGCTATGTTGTAAAGTTTAATTATATTTAAATATTTTTGTGATTTAAGATATATGTAACAAATCTGTATGAATATTAGATAGGATGTCTAATATTGTTCAATAATTATATTTTTTCTTTATTTAGACGAATACCAGACCCTTTAGGAACTGGTATTCTCCAAAAATATGTAGTATAAATGAAAATCTGATAATATATTGTAACAGTTTAAAGGGCAACGATGTTGTCCTTTAAGATTACTGGTATTTATCAAAAATATATGATTTCTATTTTAGTCTCACATTGGATTAATTGGATAGTAAAGAAACAGAAATTAAAGTTATTTTTACTGGTTTACTTCTTCTTGACAGTGAAATTTCTAAAAAATATTAATATTTTTTTAAAATTTTTCAACTATTCTCTTATATATATTAATTTTTTTTCTTTATTTAATAATTAAAAATTATGTAGTATAAATATAAATCATATGAAATCTGATAATGATTGTAACAGATTTAAAGGACAACATCGTTGTCCTTTAAAATTACAGGTATTTATCAAAAATATATGATTTCTATTTTAGTCTCACATTGGATTAATTGGATAGTAAAGAGTCTAAAATTAAAATGATTTTCACTGGTTTACTTCTTCTTGATAGTGAAATTTCTTAAAAATATTAATATTTTTTTTAAAATTTTTTCAGCTATTCTCTTATATATATTAATTTTTTTTCTTTATTTAATAATTAAAAATTATGTAGTATAAATAAAAATCATATGAAATCTGATAGAATATTGTAACAGATTTGAAAGACAACATTGTTGTCTTTCAAATTTACAGGTATTTATCAAAAATATATGATTTCTATTTTAGTCTCACATTGGATTAATTGGATAGTAAAGAAACAGAAAATAAAGTTATTTTTACTGGTTTACTTCTTCTTGACAGTGAAATTTCTTAAAAATATTAATATTTTTTAAAAAAATTTTCAGCTATTCTCTTATATATATTAATTTTTTTTCTTTATTTAATAATTAAAAATTATGTAGTATAAATAAAAATCATATGAAATCTGATAATGATTGTAACAGATTTGAAGGACAACATTGTTGTCCTTCAAATTTACAGGTATTTATCAAAAATATATGATTTCTATTTTAGTCTCACATTGGATTAATTGGATAGTAAAGGAACAGGAAATAAAGTTATTTTTACTGGTTTACTTCTTTTTGACAGTGGAATTTCTTAAAAATATTAATATTTTTTAAAAAATTTTTCAGCTATTCTCTTACATACATTATTTTTTTTTCTTTATTTAATAATTAAAAATTATGTAGTATAAATAAAAATCATATGAAATCTGATAGAATATTGTAACAGATTTGAAGGACAACAATGTTGTCCTTCAAATTTACAGGTATTTATCAAAAATATATGATTTCTATTTTAGTCTCACATTGGATTAATTGGATAGTAAAGAGTCTAAAATTAAAATGATTTTCACTGGTTTACTTCTTCTTGACAGTGAAATTCCTTAAAAATATTAATATTTTTTCTTTATTTAGACGAATACAAGACCCTTTAGGGGGTCTTGTATTCTCCTAAAAATCATATAAAATCTGATAAAATATTGTAACAGATTTGAAGGACAACATTGTTGTCCTTCAAATTTACAGGTATTTATCAAAAATCATATGAATTTCATTTAGTCTCACATTGGATTAATTGGATAGTAAAGAAACAGAAATTAAAATGATTTTCACTAGTTTACTTCTTTTTGACAGTGAAATTCCTTAAAATATTAATATTTTTTTCAAAAAATTTTCAGCTATTCTCTTATATATATTAATTTTTTTTCTTTATTTAATAATTAAAAATTATGTAGTATAAATAAAAAATCATATAAAATCTGATAGAACATTGTAACAGATTTAAAGGACAACATCGTTGTCCTTTAAAATTACAGGTATTTATCAAAATTATATGATTTCTATTTTAGTCTCACATTGGATTAATTGGATAGTAAAGAGTTTAAAATTAAAATGATTTTCACTGGTTTACTTCTTCTTGACAGTGAAATTTCTTAAAAATATTAATATTTTTTAAAAATTTTTTCAGCTATTCTCTTATATATATTAATTTTTTTTCTTTATTTAATAATTAAAAATTATGTAGTATAAATAAAAAATCATATAAAATCTGATAGAACATTGTAACAGATTTAAAGGACAACATCGTTGTCCTTTAAAATTACAGGTATTTATCAAAATTATATGATTTCTATTTTAGTCTCACATTGGATTAATTGGATAGTAAAGAAACAGAAATTAAAGTTATTTTTACTGGTTTACTTCTTCTTGACAGTGAAATTTCTAAAAATATTAATATTTTTTTAAAAAATTTTTCAGCTATTCTCTTATATATTAATTTTTTTTCTTTATTTAATAATTAAAAATTATGTAGTATAAATAAAAATCATATAAAATCTGATAGAATATTGTAACAGATTTAAAGGACAACGATGTTGTCCTTTAAAATTACAGATGTTTATTAAAAATATATGATTTTCATTCATACGAACTCTAAATGAAATTTTACAGTTCTAACACATTGGATATAAAGAATTTGAAGTTGAAATAATTTTTACATTGTTGACACACGGAAGATACTCGTTGTCGCGAGTTGTTATCTGTGATTTTTAAAACATTATTTTATTACCATACTGTGCTTACGCACAGAAGACACTCGCTATCGCGAGTTGTTATCTGTAATTTTTAAAACATTATTTTACTATCATACTGTGCTCACGCACAGAAGACACTCGCTATCGCGAGTTGTTATCTGTGATTTTTAAGTGTTGTTTTATTACCATACTGTGCTTACGCACAGAAGACACTCGCTATCGCGAGTTGTTATCTGTAATTTTTAAAACATTATTTTACTATCATACTGTGCTTACGCACAGAAGACACTCGCTATCGCGAGTTGTTGTCTGTGATTTTTAAAAAATTATTTTATTATCATACTGTGCTTACGCACAGAAGACACTCGCTATCGCGAGTTGTTGTCTGTGATTTTTAAAATATTATTTTACTATCATACTATGCTTACGCACAGAAGACACTCACAATATTTGTTATACATCGTATAACAGATATAACGGATATAACGACTGTTATCTGTAATTTTAAAACATTATTTTATTATCATACTGTACCTATACAGAAGGCGCTCACAATTAAGGTTTTAAATCTAGTATCGAATAATATCGAATGGTATCGAATAATATCGAATGGTATCGTTAGATACCAAATTCAGAATCTTATGAAGAGCTGCCATTTAAAATATTTAAAGTATTATTTTACTATCTTACTATGCAAATTGGTTTATTAACATCTGTTATAGATAGCATAACAGATATAACGTACTACTATATGAAACTTTTTAAAATATTACCTAAAATAGCGCTGTATTAAAGAGTCTGGAATTTTTGCTTTTTCCAGAGTCCCAGAAATTTCCTGGGTTTTTTGGTTATTTTTGATTTCTGGAATTTTTCTGGAGTTCTGGAAAATTATTAAAAAATTCCTGTATAGAGATACAGAAAGTGTAAAAATGATCACTTTTATCACACGTCCACACCGTGTTGAAAGTGCTAAAAAATGGCATTTTTGGAGTGTTCTCAAAAAATTCCAGAAATCCCGGGAGTAAAAAGAGTTGTAACAAGCCCTTTGGGAACCATATTAAACATTCAAAAAATTCAGTATATCTATCATGTAAGAAAAATATGGGGTTGTTTGGTATATCACATAAATAGATACATATCATAATGGTAATACACAGTAATAAAAACAAATTGTTAAAATTTTATTAAATTATGGGAGTGATATCATAATAATTATTCTTATATTTTATTATCATGTAGACATGTTTATTCATGATTATGTTTATAAATTAATAATGAACATATTTTTACAGACTTATTTTACTCATGGATAGTGTATACTAATAATTGTTCTATGAAAAACATGTAAGAGTAAAGAGCGTTGTAATAAGTAATTTTTATAAAAACATGTTGTCTCGCGTTTTTGTGATAACCATGAAAGAAATATATTATAGACATCATATACATATGTGACATGAAAAATTAACACATATGTGTAAAGTATTTCTGGCAAACTGGTTGGTGAAAATATTAAGCATTAAAATAATAATCAGTAGTAAATAAATTATAACATCTGTATATAAAAATCATAATATAAAAGATTAAATTTTACAGTATCGACATGATGAAAGACAATAATTTATTTTAATATATTATGTTGTAAAATTCGTTATATATTTAAACATTATGGAATTATATAATATTCTTCTATTACTAGAGAGTAATTTTTGAAAGATATACATATTATACCACCTATATATTTTAATATACAGATTATCATGTTTATTTTATTAATAACATTAAACAGTATGTAAAAATCATTTGAATATTTATTAAATATTCATTGATTGTACTAGATAATCTTGAAGATTAGTGTTTCATTGAATGTTATAGCCGGAAAAAACCAATACATTGTAAAAATTCAACTATTTTTTTCTAATATTTGTATTATATATTAATTTATTTTTTTTATTAAATATTTTAAAAATTAATTAGTATAAAAATACAATGGTTTACAATAATATATGTTAAAATAGAGAAAATCAGGTGTGATTAAAAAGAGGATAAATAGCATAAACATTATTTGAAAAATATATGTTTTTCAAATTATAACTGTTTATTTCATACTTTATAGTTTAAATATTTTTATATACAATAAATAATAAATATGGATGTTATATTAATATGTTTAATATTTCTGTTAAACATATTAAGACAGTATTAAGTTTACATTATCATTTAAATATATTAAACATACATATATATATAAGCTTAATCCCGAAATACATTTATTTATGATAATTATAAATATGTTTAAATTATATACAATCGTATTACTTTAATTATTGTGAAACATATTGTATTAATATATAACATAAATAGTATTAAAAATCAAATAATGTTATTACTTACTGATACAGAATTTTATTATTTTATCTGATCAATTCATTAATTTGGTTCCATTTATATTGGATAAAATAAATACATTGTATTTTTAGCATTAATTTTTTTTTCATTATTTCTATTATATATTAATTTTTTTTATTTATTAAATAATTTAAAAATTAATTAATATAAAATACAATGATTCAATTAAATATGTAACAATATAGTTAAAATCAAATAGTGTACAAGATTATTTATTGTATAAATGATTATTGATAAAATCATATATCTAAAAATTAAGACTGTTTATTACATTTTGTAATAAAATTAATTTTTTACTATTATTTAAATCTTGAATCTATGTTATATTGCCAATAATATTATATTTATTGAATATAACATCACAGTATTAAGTTTATATGACATATAAAAACATGAAATTTTCATTTATGATGATTTAATGTAATAGTTATTATATATAGTAATTTTATCATTTATATTATTATAGTGTATATTACAAATGTTTACGTCATAAAAATAATACAGTTTATAATGTATATAATAAACAGTTATTAAAATGTTTGTCATTTTATGTACAATATTATATCTAATAATTCAACAGATTATGTTATGTTTATAAATGGAACAAATATTATATATTCAGTTGGGTCTATTATAATTTTTGTACTAAAAATTTTTATTTATTTCTATTATATATTAATTTTTTTTATTTATTAAATATTTTAAAAATTAATTAGTATAAAAATACAATGATTCAGTTAAATATATGACAACATTGTTAAAATTCAATAGTATACAAATTTATTTAATGTATAAATAATTATTGATAAAATCATAAAATCAAAAATTAAGACTATTTATTACATCCTGTAATAGAAACAAAATATTATTATTTGTTAATTCATTAATTTATATTTTGTTTCTGAATATATCATATTTAATAAATATGATATCACAGTATTAAGTTTATATAGAATGTAAAAATACAAAATTTCAATTTATAAAGATTTAATTCAATGATTATCATAAATAATATTTTTGTTATTTATATTATAACCATGTGAATTATTAATGTTTGTATTATAAAAATATTTTATTATACAATATATATATTAAACAGTTATAAAAATATATACTATTCTCATTACTAATTTATGTTTATTTATTCAACATACAACACTATATTTATAAATGAGATAATTCATATACATTTAAATAGATTATTGTATTTTTTTAAACATTTAAAAATTGTATATTTCTATTATATATTAATTTTTTTTATTTAATAAATAATTTAAAAATTTAATAGTATAAAAATACAATGATTCGGTTAAATATATATCATTATGCTTGAAATACAATAATATATAAATTTATTATTTGGGTCAACAATTGTTGTTAAAATCATATATTTAAAAATTATGACTGTTTATTTCACCCTGTGATAAAGACAAATTTTTATAATCTATTAATTTTCCTAGTCTGTATTATATCAATGAAAGTATTATATTTAGTAAATATAATATCACAGTATTAAATCAACTCGAAATATAAAAGTATATATTTTACATTTATAACGATTTAATTCAATGATTATCACGTAAATAATTTTCTATTTATATTATAATAACATATGTTGTTAATAATTACAGATTAAAATATTTTTGAATTATTTTGTATGTAATAAACAGTTATTAAATTCTATATTACTTTTACAATCAACTTATATCTGGTATTTAAATGTATAATATTATACTTGTAAATATAATATATTTATTCATTCAAATAAGACCATTGTATTTTTGACATTTAAAATTTGTATATTTCTATTATATATTAATTTTTTTAATTTATTAAATAATTTAAAAATTAATTAGTATAAAAATACAATGGTTCGGTTAAATATGTATCAATATAGTTGAAATATAATAATATGTAAATTTATTATTTGGGACAATAATTATTGATAAAATCATATATTCAAAAATTAAGACTGTTTATTACATTTTGTAATAAAACTAAATTATTATCATTTGTTAATTCTTTAGTCTATATTATATTGATGAAAGTATTATATTTATTAAATATAACATCACTGTATTAAGTTTATTTGAAACATTAAAATATGAATTTTACATCCATAATGATTTAATTCAATGATTATCATAGACAATATATTTGATATATATATACTATAACATTATATATCTTCAATGGTTATACTGTAAAACTATTTATTTTATAATATATGTATTAAACAGCCACTAAAAATCACTTTCACTTATAAACTATATTATATCTAATAGATTCACTAAACATATCGCTTTTATAAATGAGTTAAATCTCAATTATTCAAATGGATCCATTGTAAAAATTACTGAAATTTTTTCTATTATTTTTATTATATATTAATTTTTTTTATTTATTAAATAATTTAAAAATTAATTAATCTAAAAATACAATAATTTTATGTAAATAGTAAGAATTATAACATTTTTGATATGTTACAATATTAATAATATCATTGATACAATATATCAAAAATATATATTTCAATAATTTAGACTGTTTATTGCATACAAAATAGTATAATATTACCTTTAACACATTATAATGTAAATATAGTGATTATTATATATACATATAATTTTTATTATACATGATAATGATTGTTCTAAACGCTGTTGATGGTTAAGACATATTAAAAACATATTTTTGTCCATCCATAATGATAGTTTTTATAATGATCAAAATATATTAAATATGATCCACTCGTCGATACTATTCGCATTATTTATAACATCCATTATATTTATTATATCCATTCACCAATAGTGATAACATATTTAGTGTTTCATCATCATAAACATGTTACATTACATCATTTTATAAATACATATATTTCATAATATCAACAGTAGAAACATTGTTATATACATTACATTTAAATATTCAATTATAACCAATGGTTGTAATTATCAGTTATTCACAAATTCATTCACACTATGACTTTTACAATAGTATTATTCAAATATACATCACATTCAAATATTCCATTGATTTTATTATTAGTGATAATCAGTCATTTACAAATCTATTAACATGTTGATTTTCACAACAGCATCATCGTGGTATATATTACATCTGAATATTTTGTCGGTTTCAATGGTGGTAATTAATAGTCCTTCCAAAAAAAAACGCGTTAAAAAAAAATTTTAAAAATTGATAAAAATTTTTTAATTCCAGATATTAAATTAATATTTGTGATAAATTTTTATTTTTCACCTTAACTATAAATTTTTATTATAAATAGTTATATTTGCGAAAGATGAGCCAAAGTGCTAGAATCACAGCAATTAAAGCCACTAGAGCCATCAAAGATCAATTGAGATCCGACAATTTGATCAAGTGTGTGTACGGATATGGTATGAAGGACCTCTCTAAGCTTAACAGCTTTGAGTGGGATATCACCATTGAAGATATGCATGCAAGAGAGAAGAATCGGATCGTTAGCGATATCGAGTACCTTATGAACATGCTCGAACACCATGAGCTTTGCTCCGTAAGTAATGTTTTCAAATATTACGAACTCCTTTGCAAACAGGCCAAGATCAAAAAGGAGTATGGTGTCAACATTCCAAGGAAAATAAGGGAAAGAATGCAAGATGAACTCGATGCAGCGCTTTCATCTTTAGATAGTATCATCATCCCTGGATACGAACCCGAACCAACACCTAAGTTCACTATTGGTGGTGTTGAAGTACCTGAATCACTTGGATTCAAAAGGGAAAATCGGGGGAGACGTAAGGGTGATGTACTTAATTCATCTGCATTGGTCGATTTCTATTATTTGATCAATTATGTTGAGCCTCCCGTAAATGCTGCAGAGGTTGAGGCTGACAGGTTGATCGAATTAGAAAGAGAGATGAGCAAGAGAGGAAGAGGAAGACCGGAGGGGGCAAAAAATAAGGTGAAGAAGATCGGTAAGAGGAGGAGAGTTGTGAAAGAGAAGAGAGAGGGAGAAACGAGGGGAAGAAAGCGTGGTAGTAAGAATGTTAAGGCTACAGCTGAATCTGATAGGAATGTGGTTATAGTTGATAAAGAGATCGTTGTTCGTAAACATCAAACATATTTCGAACAACATCTCTTTAAGTACACTAGAGAGAACCGAGAGATCAGCTCAGCCGAATGGATGAACCACGCTGAAAAAGAGTTAAAGAAGATTATGGACTCGTTTAAACAATCAATCAAAAATTTCTTGTTAGACTGGGACGAAGTTAATACAGAGGAAGTATTCTGGCTCAAGAAATTTTTAGTATTTAAGACAAGATTTAATCAAGTACCATATCTTGAAGATCATATTAGGGGATGGAGTGATGAGAGCATTGTAATGGATGACGGCAAGTTGAACCGTAATGGATTGGGTAAGGTGACAATCGATATTTATCGTAAATTCTTGAACTATTGCACCAACGAATCCATTAAAGTGTACATTAATACCTTGATCAGTGAAGAATCTCCAAGTGAAACACTTTTTGCCACTATCAATGAACCTGAAAAAATTGTATCAACCAGACAATTTAAAAGAACAGAACATGATCCAAATGCTCTTAATGTTGTATATTTACCCGCGCGCGAGGGAGAAGTTGAATCGGCAAAAAATAAAATTATTTCATCAGTTAATGGTATTCCCATCATGAGCGAATATGTAGTAAAACGCCCCTCAGAGGTAACAAGTGAGATGGTTGAATCGATTAAAAACATTCCTGATGATAAACGTGTATTTTTGCCAAAAAGATTGATCGTGAAGAAGAGTAAGGGAAAGGGAAAAAGGCAATGGAAAGTGAAAAAGGAGTCATGTGAAGATTTGTCAGAGGATGAGAATTATGAATATAATTATGTGCGATTGAATGAACCTGTTAAATCATTTGTATCTAGTATGAATGATTTACCCCCTCGCGTTGAATCAAAACTTGTTGTTAAAAATACTGTTCGTCACATACCAAAAGTAGATGACCCAATCTTTGGACATATGGACAAATATGTTACTCGTGAAAAATATGTTCCTGTTAAACTTGCCAGTGAGAAATTAGATTCTTTAAAACCATCTACATTAAGTCCTCTTAAACCATTTGTATACGGTTCACGTGTGATTACAATTAAAGAGGATATGTTAAAAAGCAAAACATTTAAAAAGTCTTATGGTGATAAATTTGCTAGCTCCCCAAAAGTAAATGTTTATACCCCACCTAGCTTAAAACTTGTTATTCCTGTTAATTCTAAATCAAATGTTTATACTCCACCAAGTTTGGGTCCTGTTAGTATTTCAAGACCTGTTTCAATTCCATCTTTAAGCACCAATTCTAATCCATTACCAATTCCAACATTAAATATGGTTACAGTTAAATCATCAATTGTAACATCCAAACCAGTTATTAATATTCCAATTCAAAATACTGTTACAGTTAGACCATCAATTGTAACATCCAAACCAGTTATTAATATTCCAATTCAAAATACTGTTACAGTTAAACCAGCTAAATCAATAATTGTACAACCCGAACCACATGTTAATGAATCAATTGTAATTGATTCACATAAAGATGATTCTAAATTTGTCGATATCATTAATTCCGATAAAGAATCAGTTACAATTGATACGCATAAGGATGATTCTGAATTTGATGATCTTATTAATTTTAATGAGGAGTTATGTACATCCTCAAATAGCAATGATTCAGATATTGATAGTTTAAATAATGATCATATTTTGAATGTTAATAATACATCTGATGATGATTCATCTGTTGTTTTTAATGAAGTCAATAATGATTATGTTTCAGATGAATGTATAGATGATGATATTTCGGAAATAAATAATTATGACGGTGAGTTTTTAGACAGTGATTTATATGATGATTTGTCTGAAAATGATTTGTCTGAAAATGGTTTTCCCGATTTAATTAATTTTGATGATGATAATTTAGTTCATGATTTAAGTGTAATTTCCGATGAAATTAACAATAATGTGTATAATGAAGTTTCTGATTTGATTAATTTTGATGATGATAATTTAGTTCATGTTGATCACGATAATCTAAGTGTTATTCCGGATGAAGTTCCTGACTTGATTAATTTCAACGATGATACCTTAATCCATGACGATATTTATGATTTATATGATGATATAGATAATATGTCTGATAATAATTCAAGTTTATTAGATGACAATACTAATATAGATGATGTTTTTAATTTTTCAACTACTGTAAATAATCGTATTGAAATTAACATTATGGAGAACAGGGATGTCGACATACTTATTGATTTTTCTGAAAAAGATGTGTTACACAATATGAATAAATATAACGATTTTAATAAATGTTTGATAATTATATACATGGAAATGTTGGACAACAAATTATGGTGATTTATTTATAATTAAGTGATTATTAGACCCTTTATTAATCTAATGTTATTCCAAATATTCATATAAATTATATAATTGTAGATAATTATTTTCATTTGCGTGAGTACAATCTGTACAGTTAAGGACTAGAGTATCTGGTTAAATGGTTATTTAATCCATATTGTCAAGGATAAGAGTATCAGAGTATCTGAATAAACGATTATTTTAACCCATATAATTAAGAGCAAGAGTATCTGAATAAATAATTATTTATAAATCTATTTAATTAAGAGTAAGAGTATCTGAATAAATGACTATTTTAACCCATGTAATTAAGAGTCAGAGTATCTGAATAAATAACTATTTTAAATTCATGCAATTAAGAGTCAGAGTATCTGAATAAATAATTATTTTAACCCATGTAATTAAGAGTCAGAGTATCTGAATAAATGACTATTTTAACCCATGTAATTAAGAGTCAGAGTATCTGAATAAATAATTATTTTAACCCATGTAATTAAGAGTCAGAGTATCTGAATAAATGACTATTTTAACCCATGTAATTAAGAGTCAGAGTATCTGAATAAATGATTATTTTAATCCATATTGTAAAGGATCAGAGTATCCGAATAAATAACTATTTTTTTAATCCATGTAATTAAGGGTCAGAGTATCTGAATAAATAACTATTTTAATCCATATTGTCAAGAGTCAGAGTATCTGGGTAAACGATTATTTTAACCTATGTAATTAAGAGCCAGAGTATCTGAATAAATATCTATTAAAAACTTATGTGATTAAGAACAAGAGTATCTGAATAAAATATTTATTAAAAACTCATGTGACTAAGGACAAAAGTATTTGTATATATAACCATATTGTTATTCTTAATTATATGAACAAGAGCTGGGGTACCCACCCATATTGTTATTTAAATTACGTGAACAAGAACAGGAGGCCTACCCACATTGTTATTTTTAATTCAAACAATAAACAGATGACAGTCTAATTTATTTTATCTACTCAAGTATTTTTACATTTTCTGTTTGAATGAAACTAAACACTTACATTTGGAATTACTCCAAAATTTGTATTTACAACATAAAATAGACGGGAAAATGTTAAGGTTTCGTGTTGTAAAACACTAGATTCCCGGGATCTAACGTTTTATGAATTTTTAGAGAAAAATAGAAATACTTTTCAGGTCTCTAGAAGGACCTCCAAATTTCTGGAATTTCCAGAATTTTTTTTATTTTATCTTCAAAAATCTGGATTTTTAACAATGTGAAGACCTTGTACATGTGTCATCTAAGTGGTCAATTTTTAACTTCATGTATAGATATACAGAAAAATTATTTAATTTCTGGAAAATTTTTGAAAAAAAATAAAATAGATTAGAGTGGATTTTCACGGTAAAGTACTGTGAAAATAATCGGTTAAAATATAAGAGTAGATAACATAGATTAAGAAAATAGATGTTATTAATATAATCATGAATATTTACAGGTATATTTGTTTACAAACAATTTTATGTACATAATATTAAACAATAAGGCCATAGATAATTAAATTAATTATTTATATGTGATATATTTAACTATAAAGATTCTAGTGACGTGTGGATAAAACATATTTTGTAAAAGAATCATTATGTGATTAGGGAGATTTTATATTCAAATAAATTGACGTTTGTTGTATTACCATTATTTAATACTGTTATGATAGACATATATTATTTTATATCTATTACACTGTTCACAAATCAACATATTAAAATGTTTCAGAATAATCACCTGTTTATTTCATTGAAATAAACAGTCTATTTTGTCTGAATATATACTTGGAAATAATTTTACTACTGTTAGTTTATCAGTTTATTATTGTTATTTTGTCAGATATTTGCATCTATGAATAATGACCCATTGTAAAAATTCAGTGTTAAAATTTTGTATTATATATATTAATTTTTTTTATATATTAATAATTAAAAAAAATTAATAGTATAAAATACAATGGTTTATGACAATATATTCAAACAATAGGAAATATGAGTATAAACAAATATATAACTATTGGAATAATCATAATTTGAAAAACATATGTTTTTCAAATTATGACTGTTTATTCAATAGAATAGAGTTTAAATACTTTTAAGTATCATATATAATAAAGATGACTTATATAATATTATATTTAATTTATTTGATAAACATATTAACACAGTATTAATCCCACTCCATTAGTAAAAGTGTACATTTTCATCTTATATGAACTTAATACTGACTATAATTCATTATATTATTTTTATAATGTGTTATCATTATATAGATTATTAATATTAATAACCAATATGTTGTTTAAATATTAATGTTTGTAATAAACAGTTATAAAAATTCAAATGTACCTTTAACCGTTAATATTTATTTTATCATTTACTGTTGATATACTCAAGTATTTCAACTGGTTGTATATCATCCTTTTGATATATTGTATTTTTATCTGTGACAATTTTTATATTATTTATTATATATATTAATTTTTTTTATATATTAATAATTAAAAAAAATTATATAGTATAAATATACAATGGTTTAAAATAATATATGCAAACAATTGAAAATGTGAATACAATTGAAAGAAAACAATTGGAATAGCCATTGTTTGAAAATCATATGATTTTCAAATTAAGACTGTTTATTTAATATAATAAAGTTTAAACATTTATATATGACATATATAATAAAGGTGGACTATATATTATTATCTACAAAATATTTAGTAAACATATTAATACAGCATTAAATCAGCTACATAAGAAAAATGTATATTTTAATTTTAACATTGATTTAATACATAAATAATCTATTATATTATATCTATAATTTGCTTATATGGGTGAAATTATGTAGATGTCCAATGACTATTTTAAATCATGTAAATTATTATTTACAGTGTAATTCTGAATTTTTCGTGATGAAAAAGATGTATAATTAGTTACCTGACATATCAGTGTTTTCAGAGTAGATATTTTATCTAATCATGTATTTTAACTTTATGATTATCATGTGTTTTTACATTTTCTGTTTGAAAGAAATTAGACGCTTAAATGTTTAACGTTTACTTCACTTACACTTGTAGTTACTTCAAATACAACATTTTACCGTATATGTCAACATTTTTTATTTTGTTTGACTTTCTAGGTCGCTAAAAGGAATTCCAGAATTCCGGGATTTTCCAGGAAATTTTTTTTCCCTCAAAAAATCCAGATTTTTGTTGATGTGAAGACAGCTCCCACGTATCATGAAAGTAGTCAATTTTTAACTTTCTGTATGTATATACAGAAAATTTTTTTAAATTTCCAGAAAAATTCTAGAAAATTCTGGAAAAAAATCTGGAAAAATAGAATAAAAGAACGCGAATTTGGACATTTAAATGTTGTGAAAATGATCCTTCAAAATGTGGGATATAAACAACACTATAATATGTAGCAGTTAAATGACATATAAATATAATAGCGTATAGATATTCGACAATTTATCGTGAAACTTTTAACAATATCATGTTTATATAAAAAGATGTCATTTATATAAACATGATAAATTGTTGAAAATTAACAACAAGAATATTCTCTGACTCAGTTGCCTATAAACAAATTTATAAACATGTTGTTAAATGGCATAGATATAGACAATTAATTTAATTGTCTATACATCAATAATATAAACATAAACATTCAAATAATATGTGGATAGAACACTTTATGAACATAAATTAACATTATTACATGAGAAATTTATGTTCAAATAAATTAACATCTATTATATGGCTACCATTTAATACTGTTGTAATAGATATATTCAGTTTTTGATATATTATGATATTTATATTTTGACCCATTGGTATACTTTCAGAATAATTCACTGCTTAAATCAATGAAATAAACAGTGAATTTTATTACATCATATGTTTTAGAACAATCAATTTGTTGTTCATTTATCAGTGTATTATTTCTGTTCTTTCAGATAATCATATCTATGAAAAGCGACCCATTGTAAAAATCAAATATTAATTTTTACATTATTTATTATATATATTAATTTTTTTTATTTATTAAATATTTAAAAAATTAATTAGTATAAAAATACAATGATTTATATCAATATGTACAAATAATTGAAAATATGATTATAAACAAATAAATAACATTTGGAATATCCATTATTTGAAAAACACATGTTTTTCAAATTAAGACTGTTTATTCAATAATATAAAGTTTTAATAATTTTAAGTATCATATATAGTAAAGATGATTTATATATTATTATAATCAATTTGTTTGATAAATATATTATCACAGTATTAATTCCACTTCATTGGTAAAGTATATATTTTTCACTTATATAAATTTATTACTGATTGTAGGTTATCATATTATTTTTCTAATATATCATTACTGTATAATATTTTAATGTTAACATATATTGTGTTGTTATAAAGTTTTTAATTGAAATAAACAGGTATAAAATTTTAAATGTAACTTTACTCATTTGTATGAATATTATTTATGTCATATAAATGAGTTTAATTATTGCAAGTGATGTTAATTGGATAAAATAAACCATTGTATTTTTTACCAATAATTTTTGTATATATTCTATTATATATTAATTTTTTTTATTTATTAAATAATTTAAAAAATTAATAGTATAAAAATACAATGGATCTATTTAATATATATTGAAATAGATAAAAATACAATATTGATTTGATATATTTAATGGAACAAACATTGTTATGTAAACTACACATTTAAAAATTAAGACTGTTTATTTCAGTTTGTAATAGAATATAATTTTTTGTTATGAAATAATCCTATCACATTTGGTATATTATTATATGTATTATGTTTAATAAACATAATATAACAGTATTAAATGGTGATGATTAGAAAACATGTATTTTTTATTTAATATAAACTTAATCAGATGATTATTATAAACAATGATTTATTAATTATATTATTACTCTGTAAATCTTCAATGTTTATATTATAGAATAATTCAACTATGTAATGTATATGTTAAACAGTTATAAAATTCATATCATTTAATAGAGATCAATATGTTTAACAACCTGATTGATTATGCTTTCCTTCCAAATGAATCAAATTTCGTATATTTAAATGGATCCATTGTAATTTTTAAACCAATAATTTTTGTATATTTCTATTATATATTAATTTTTTTTATTTATTAAATATTTTAAAAATTAATTAGTGTAAAAATACAATATATCTATTTAATGTATATCAACATGGTTAAAAATACTGTAACAAATAATTATATCCATTGGAATAGATATTATTACAAAAAGTAAATATTCAAAAAATATAACTGTTTATTTCAATCTGTAATAGAATACAATTTTTTATTATGAATTAATCCTATTATATTTAGTATAATATTATGTGTATTATGTTTGTTAAACATAATATAACAGTATTAATTGGTGATGATTGGAAAAATGTATATTTTTCATTTTATGTAAACTTAATCAGATTATCATCATAATAAATATTTTTATTTATTGTATCACAACAATTAAAAACTTTAATAATTGTATATTAAAAATATATGAATATATAATATAACTATTAAACAATTATAAAAATTTATACTATTTTCATGTTGTAAAATATATTTATCAAAATGACTAACTACACTTCCCTTCCAAATGAATCAATTATCATATATTCAAATGGATCTATTGTAATTTTTAAATCATTAATTTTTTGTATATTTCTATTATATATTAATTTTTTTTATTTATTAAATAATTAAAAAATTAATAGTATAAAAACATAATGATTATATTTTGATAACAAGATTGTAGACAATTTAGATAATTTATAATGTTATCAATAAAATGATTACAATAAATCAAAAATAATACTTTCGATAATTTAGACTGTTTATTTAGAACAATATAATATAATATTAATACTAACATATATTACAGTATACATGGTTATTATAAAATATATTGTCAAATTTCAATTTATACATTAAAGACCTCATTAATCCGACTAAAATATTAAATGTATCATTAATACATTTATGTGTTCGTAATTTATTGATGATTATTACAATAGTAAAATTAAACAATTTTACCAATCCCAAATAGCTTCTCAAAGATTTTAAAAAATTTATCATGTGAATACTAATCCATATCATATTATTTTTAACTCTTATTTACAATAATTTTTTGACGACATTATTCCATCAATAATATATTAAAAAAATTCTGTCACTGCTAATGTATTATTTTCTGTTTATCCACGAAAAACAGATGTCAAAAAAAAATTGAAAAAAAATTTTATACTCCAGATTTTAAATTAAAATCTGTGATAAATTTTTAATTTTGCCTTAACCGTAAAAATTTATTATAAATAGTTATATTAGCGACAATGAATAAAGGTATTCAAGCCATGCAAGCTGCTAACGCTCTCAAAGCCCAATTGAGATCCGGTACTTTGATTAAGTGCGTATATGGATTCGGAATGGATGATCTCTCAAAGCTTAACAACTTTGAGTGGGACATCTTCGTTGAAGATATACTCGCAAGAGAAAAGGGTAGGATCATCAAAGATATAGAGTACCTTATAAATATGTATGAACACCATGAGCTATGCTCCATAAACAATGTTTTCAAGTATTATGTACTCCTTTGCAAACAGAACAAAATTAAAAAGGAGTATGGTGTTAACATTCCAAGAAAGATAAGGGAAAATATGCAAGATGAGCTTGATACAACACTTTCATTTTTAGACGGTATTATCATTCCTGGTTTTGAGCCCGAACCAACACCTAAGTTCACTATTGGTGGTGTTGAAGTACCTGAATCGCTCGGATTAAAAAGGGAAAATCGTGGTAGAAAAAAGGGTGATATACTTAATTCATCAGCACTTCTTGATTTTTATTATTTAATCAATTATGTCGAGACTCCCGTAGACGTTGCAGAGGTTGAGGCTGACAGATTGATTGAATTAGAGAGAAAGAATGCTAAAAGAGGTAGAGGAAGACCGGAGGGGGCAAAAAATAAAGTAAAGAGAGTAGGTAAGAGGACGAAGGTTGTGAAGGAGAAGAAGGAGGGAGAGACTAGGGGAAGAAAGCGTGGAAGCAAAAACATCAAGGCCACAGCTGAATCTGATAAAAATGTTGTTATAATCGATAAAGAGATAGTTGTTCGAAAAAATCAAACATATTTTGAACAATATCTCTTTAAATATTCAAGAGAAAACAGAGATATCAGTACAGCCCAATGGATGGATCACGCGGAAAAAGAATTGAAGAAGATCATGGATTCATTAAGGACGTCAGTTAAAAATTTCTTAAATGACTGGAGTGATATTAATTCAGAGGAAGTATTCTGGCTTAAGAAATTTCTCATGTTCAAGACAAGATTTAATGAAACACCATATCTTGAAGATCACATAAGAGGGTGGAGAGATGAAGACATTGTGAGAGATGATGGCAGTTTGAATCGCAACGGATTGAATAAGGTGACAATTGATACCTATCGTAAATTTTTAAAATATTGTACTAATGAATCAGCTGCCGTATATATCAATATTTTAATCAGTGATGAGTCTCCAAGTGAAACTCTTTATGCCACAATTAATGAACCTGCTAAAATTGAGTCAAACAAAAAGCCCAGGAGATTCACTTTTGATCCAAATGCTCTTAATATTGTATATTTACCTGCGTGTGAAGGGGAAATTGAATCAGCTAAAAGTAAAATTATATCGTCTGTTAATGGCATACCTATCATGAGTGAATATGTACTAAAACGTTCTCCAGTTATAACAAGTGAAATGGTCGAATCAATCAAAAATATTCCCAATGATAAACGCGTGTTCTTGCCAAAAAGATTGATTGTGAAGAGAAGTAAGGGGAAGGGAAAAAGACAATGGAGAGTAAAGAAAGATTTGAATGAGGATTTGTCGGAAGATGAAGATTATGATTATAATTACGTGCGGTTAAATGAACCTGTTAAATCGTTTATATCCAGCATGAATGATTTTCCCCATAGCAATGAATCAAAACCTATTATTAAAAATACTGTTCGTCATATACCAAAAGTAGATGATCCAATCTTTGGACATATGGACAAATATGTTGCTCGCGAAAAATATGTCCCTGTTAAACTTATTGGTGAAAAATCAAGCGCAGCAAATCCTCTTAAACCATTTGTATATGGTTCTCGCGTGATTACAATTAAAGAGGATATGTTGAAAAGCAAAACATTTAAGAAATCTTATAATAATTCCGTTAGTTCCCCCAAAGTAAATGTTTATGCTCCACCCACTCTGAACACTGGTTCTCTGAAATTTGTTCCTGTTAATCACCCTGGTGAAAAAATATATTCTAAGTCAAGTGTTTACACTCCACCAAGTTTAAATCCTGTTATTATTTCAAAACCTGTTTCAATCCCAACTTTAAACACTTGTTCTAAACCATTATCAATTCCAAAAATTAATAATATTGTTCCACCTCCACTTCCAAATATTATTACAACTAGACCATTAATTAATTCTGCTAATCTTTCTGGTGAAGGATTAAATTCTAGACCAACAATTGTAACACCCAAACCAATTATTAATACTGTCAATTTTTCTCCAGAAAGGCTAAATCCTAAACCAATAATTGTAACATCCAAAATACATGTTGAAGAATCAATCGTTGCTAATTCATATAATAACAATTCCGACGAAGAATCAGTTACAGATAATTCATATGTAAATGATTCTGAATTTGATGATCTCATTGATTTTAATGAGGAATTATGTACATCATCAAATAGCAATGATTCAGATATTGATAACTTTAATCATGTTCATATTTTGGATAGTAATAATGGTAATGTATCTAATGACGATTCATCTGTTATTTTAAATGAATGTATAGAAGATGATATATCAGAAATAAATAATTATGATGGTGAATTTTTAGACTGTGATTTATATGATGACTTGTCTGATATTTCTGACAATGATATAGAAGATAATGTTCACGATAATGAAGTTCCTGATTTGATTAATTTCAATGATGATGCTTTAAATCATGATAATTCAAATGTTGTTTCAAATGAAATTATCAATAATGGTGATTTGATCAGTTTTAACGATGATTTCTTAATTCATGATAATTTGAATATAATTTCTGATGAGACTATTAGTAATGATATAGACAGTGATATTTCCGATTTAATTAATTTTGATGACGATGTTTTAGATTATGAAAATATTTATAATTTATATGATGATGTATCTGATAATAATTCAAGTTTATTAGATGATAATATTAGTAATGAAGATACTTTTAACGCTTTAAACATTGTAGATAATCATATTGAAATTAACATCATGGAGAACAGAGAAGTTGATATACTCATTGATTTTTCCGAAAAAGACATGCTATACAATATGAATGGATATAACGATTTTAATAAATGTTTGTTAATAGTATATATGGAAATGTTGGAAGAGAAACTAGACCATTGAGAACGTTTAATGATAACACAAAAATGGTAATTTATTTAATGTTAAGTGAATATTAGATCTTCTAAGAAATTTAGTGTTATTTCAAGTGGTTAGTTAAATAATTTATTAATTTCCATAATGATGAATAAGAGTATCTATATAATTATTTTTAACCCATACTATTAAGGACTAGAGTATCTGGATAAATACTATATTAATCTATGTAATTGTGATAAGGGTATCTGCATAAATAATCATTTTTTAAATCATATAGTTGCTGATCAGAGTATCCAAATAAATGAAAATGAGATGTTGCGAATTTTAAACCTATATAATTACGGATCAGAGTATCTGGATAAATGACTATTTTTTTAACCCATGCGATCAAGAACCAGAGTATCTACCCAAATAATAATTTTAAATCCATGTAATTACAATTTAGAATATCTGTCAATAATTATGTAAATAAGAGCCGGGACATCTTTCCATATGATTGTTTTTAATTATATGATCAACAGTTGGGATACCTATCTATATTGTTATTGTTATTTACATAAACAAAAGCTGAGGTATCTACCCATATTGTTATTTTAATTACATGAACAAGAGTTGGGGTACCACCCATATTGTTAATTTTAATTGTGTGAATACGAACTGGGGTACTACCCATATTGTTATTTTTAATTACATGATCAAGAGCCGGATACCCACCCATATTGTTAATTTTAATTGTGTGAATACGAACTGGGGTACCACCCATATTGTTATTTTTAATTACATGAACAAGAGCCGGGTACCCACCCATATTGTTATTTTTAATTGTGTGAACAAGAGTTGGGGTATCTATCCATATTGTTAATTTTAATTGTGTGAACAAAACCTGGGATACCTACCCATATTGTTATTTTAATTATATAAACAAGAGTTGGGGTACCTATCCATATTGTTAATTTTAATTGTGTGAACAAAACCTGGGATACCTACCCATATTGTTATTTTAATTATATAAACAAGAGTTGGGGTATCTATCCATATTGTTAATTTTAATTGTGTGAACAAGAGTTGGGGTATCCACCCATATTGTTATTTTTAATTGTGTGAACAAGAGCTGGGGTATGTACCCATATTGTTATTTTTAATTATATAAACAAGAGTTGGAGTATCCACACATATTGTTATTTTTAATTACATGATCAAGAGCCGGATACCCACCCATATTGTTATTTTTAATTGTGTGAACAAGAGCTGGGGTATGTACCCATATTGTTATTTTTAATTATATAAACAAGAGTTGGAGTATCCACACATATTGTTATTTTTAATTACATGATCAAGAGCCGGATACCCACCCATATTGTTAATTTTAATTGTGTGAATACGAACTGGGGTACCACCCATATTGTTATTTTTAATTACATGAACAAGAGCCGGGTACCCACCCATATTGTTATTTTTAATTGTGTGAACAAGAGTTGGGGTACCTACCCATATTGTTAATTTTGATTGTGTGAACAAGAGCCGGGTACCCACCCATATTGTTATTTTTAATTGTGTGAACAAGAGTTGAGGTACCTACCCATATTGTTAATTTTAATTGTATGAACAAGAACTGGGGTATCTGCCCATATTATTATTTTTAATTATATTAACAAGAACTGCGGTATCTACCCATATTGTTATTTTTAATTACATGAACAAGAGCCGGGTACCCACCAATATTGTTATTTTAATTACATGAACAAGAATTGGGATACCTATCCGCGCGATTATTTCAGACAACATAGCAGTTATTAAAAATATTGATAATCATTGATAATCATTGATTAATAATTGTCTGAACAACAGAATGTATTTAGGCGGATAATATTATTTTTATAAACAATGAACAGCTGACTGATTGGTTTATTTTATCATGAGTAGATAAAATATCTACTCAAGTATTTTCAATTTTACACTATGATCAGCTAGAGTAACTTCAAATCTTGTATTTTACAACATAAGATAGACGGAAAAATACCATGTATATTAACATTTTTCATTTTGCTTTACTTTTCAGGTCTCTAAAAGGACCTTCAGAATTCTGGGATTTCCAGGAATTTTTATTTTGCCATCAAAAATCTGGATTTTTGATGATGTGAAGACTTCTCCCACAGGTTATGAAAGTAGCTAATTTTTAACTTTTCGTATAGGTATACAAGATTTTTTTTTTAATTTTCCAGAAAAAATCTGGAAATTTTTCTGGAAAATTAAAATAAATGAGGGTGGATATTCACAGAAAAATACCGTGAAAATAATTAGTTAAAATATGAGGAAGAAATAACACTATAAAATATAGGGTTTAATGAAATATAGATATAATATTGTATAGGTATCCAGTAATTTACTGTGAAGTTTTTAACAATGATACAGTTTAATAAAAAGATATCATGGTTATAATCATGAAAATTACTTGAAATTGGTGGAGAATATTCTTAGATATAATTGATTAGTAACAAATTTTTATGTACATACTATCAAGCAATAAGGCATAAATAATTAAATTAATTATTTATATGTGATATGTTCAACTATAAACATCCTGGTGTTATGTGGATAAAACACATTATGTAAAAGGATCATCATGTAATAATGCAAATTTTATATTCAAATAAATTAACGTTTTTCATATTATCATTATTTAATACTGTTATGATAGGTATATTTTATTTTAAGATCATTATAATGTATACATTTTAACACATTAAGATGTTTCCAAATAATCATCTGTTTATTTCATTGTAATAAACAGTCTATTTTATCTAAATACATCCCTGGAAATAATTTCATTTATTGTTCATTTATCAGTGTATTGTTTCCATTTATCAGATAATCATATCTATGAATAATGACCCATTGTAAAATTCAGTGTTAAATTTTCATATTATTCTTATTATATATTAATTTTTTTATTTATTAAATAATTAAAAAATTATATAGTATAAAAATACAATGGTTTAAGATAATATACTCAAACAATTGAAAATATGAATATAAACAAATATATAGCTATTGGAATAATCATAGTATGAAAATCATGTATTTCTTAAATTAAGACTGTTTATTCAATAGAATAGAGTTTAAATAATTTTAAGTAACATATATAATAAAGATGGTTTATATAATACTATATTCAATTTGTTTGATAAATACATTATTACAGTATTAATTCCACTATATCAGTAAAAGTATATATTTTCATTATATGTAAGCTTAATACTGGTTATAATTTACTATATTATTTTTACAATAAGTTACCATTATATAGAATACTGTTGTTAACAATCAATATATTATTTTAATATTAATGTTTGTGATAAACAGTTATAAAAATTCATATGTATCTTTAACTGTTAATACATATGTTATCATTTACATGTTAATATATTCAAATATTTCACCCATTTATATCTCATCCAATTGATATATTGTATTTTTCATCTATGTAAATTTTATATTATTCTTATTATATATTAATTTTTTTTTATATATTAATAATTAAAAAAATTAAATAGTATAAAATACAATGATTTGGAATAATATATACAAACAATAGAAAATATGAATATGAATGAAAGAAAAACAATTGGAATAATCATTGTTTGAAAATCATATATTTCTCAAATTAAGACTGTTTATTCAATATAATAAAGTTTAAATGATCTAATGTATCATATATAATAAAGATGGGTTATATATTCTCATCTATAATATGTTTAATAAACATATTAACACAGTATTAATTCAACTCTATCAATAAAAGTATAATATTTTATTTTATGTAAATTTAATACTGATTATAATCAATCATGATATTTTTATAATATATTTTTATGATGTAAAATATTAATGTTAATAACTACTATATTATTTTTAGATTAAAGATTATATTAAACAGTTATGAAAATTCAGATACAATATTAACTATTAATATAAATATTGACATATGATGTAATATAACCTTGAACATTTTAATTGTTTATACCCCATCAAATGAATATACTGTAATTTTTTATCAATAAATTTCTATATTATTCTTATTATATATTAATTTTTTTTATTATTAAATAATTAAAAAATTAAATAGTATAAATATACAATAATTTAATACAATATATGTAAAATAATCAAAATACAGACATAAACAAATAACGAACTACTGGAATAGACACGTTTAACAAATACATACTTTGAAAAATTATAACTGTTTATTTAATACATTATAGTTTATAATAATTTTACTATATCATATGATAGGGATAGATTATATACTATTATTTACAAAATATTTAATAAACGTATCAATACGATATTAAATTTATTATATCTGAAAAACGTATATTTTTCATTTTATGATGAATTAATATAGAAATAATTTATTCTATTATTTTTAATATCATGTTTTTTACTGAGTGAGGCATTAACGATAATAACCATTGAATTATTTTAACATTTGAATTTTAAATGAACAGTTATAAAAATTCAAATGTAATTATATCTAAAAATATAATTATTATTCCCAGTAAATAAGTGACTCAAATTATTTCAATTATTTGTGCCCTATCAAATGAATATACTGTAATTTTTTATCAATAAATTTCTATATTATTCTTATTATATATTAATTTTTTTTTACTATTAAATAATTAAAAAATTAAATAGTATAAAAATACAATATATCTATTTAACATGTATTAATATGGTTAAAAACACGATAACACCTTAATATGTTCACTGAGAGTCTTATTTTATAAAAAGTGAATATTCAAAAAATAAGACTGTTTATTTTGATTTGTAATAAAACACAATTTTTAATTATGAGTTAGCTCCAATATATTTAGCATATTGTTGATCATATAATATTTAATAAATATAGTATCACAGTATTAAATGGTAATGATCGATAAAATGTGTATTTTTCATTAAATGTAAATTTAATGGGATTATTATTACAATAAATAAAATATTGATTGTAGTATTACATTGAAAATCCAATATATAAGAATACCAGATACTTCAGAGTGTTTAGTATTTTCACAAATGAATATCTGAACGATATATTTCACTTACACTATTAACAATATAATTCTAAAATTTTCATAATGAAAAGATGTATAATTTGTCAGCTGATATACTAGTATCTGTCTGAATGGATATTTTATCTACTCATGTATTACATTTTCTGCTTAAAAGAAATCAAACACTTAAGTGTCTAGTTTACCCCACTTACATCTGGGTTACTCCAAAACTTTATATTTTATAACATAAGATATACGGTAATTTTCCGTATATGTCAACATTTTTCATTTTGTTTCACTTTTTAGGCCTCTAAAAGGACCTCCAGAATTCCAGGATTTTCCAGGAATTTTTTATTTCCCTCAAAAAACTGGATTTTTGACGATGTGAAGACTTCTCCCACAGGTCATGAAAGTGGTATATTTTTAACTTTCTGTATATGTATACAGAAAAATTTTTTAATTTCCGGAAAAACTCCAGAAAAATTCTGGAAATTTTCTGGAAAAATAAAATAGAAGAATATGAATCTGTACAACAAGACACTGTGAAAATAATTCTTCAAAATATGGTACATAAACAACATTGTAAAATACAGAGGTTATGTAAAACATAAATATGATAGTATATAGGTACCCGACAATTTACCATGAAATTTATAACAATGTAATGTTCATATAAAAAGATATTGTAAATATAATCATGGTAAACTACTAAAAATAAGTAAAAAAATTCTAGACAAAGTCGTTCACAAATAAATTTATAAACATGTTGTTAATTAACATAGATGTAGACAATTAAATTAATTGTCTACATATCAACGATATAAACACAAACATCCTGACGATATGTGAATAGAATATATTATGAGTAAAATCAACATGTCTATGTGAGGAATTTATTTTCAAATAAATTAACATTTATTATATGGTTACCATTTAATGCTGTTATTATATGCATGTTTATTTTTTTGACATACTATAATATCTATTTTAACACATTGGTATACATTCAAAATAATTTACTGTTCAAATCAATGAAATAAACAGTCTATTTTATAACAACATATGTTTTAAAAACAATCCATATGTTGTTTATTTATTGGTGTAATATTACTGTTCTTTCAGATAATCATATCTATGAAAAGTAACCCATTGTAAAAATCCAATATTAATTTTTACATTATTTATTATATATATTAATTTTTTTTATTTATTAAATATATAAAAATCATATAGTATAAATATACAATGATTATTAACAAATATATACAAATAATTGAAAATATAAATGTATATAAATAATAGCAATTGGAGTAACTATTATTTGAAAAACACATGATTTTCAAATTAAGACTGTTTATTCAATAGAATAGAATTTAAATGATCTAACATATCGTACATAGTAAAGATGGTTCATATAATATTATATTCAATTTATATGATAATCATATTATCACAGTATTAATTCCGCTTTATCAGTAAAAGTATATATTTTTATTTTATGTAAATTTAATATTGATTATAATTTACCATATTATTTTTATAATGTGTTGTTCTTATACCGAATAATAATGTTAATAATCATTATATTATTTTAAGATTAAAAACTGTAATAAACAATTATAAAAATCTAAATGTCATATTAACTGTTAAAATAAACATTAATTCTGATATACGAATGATCTTAATTATTGTATTTGATGTTATTCAATTGGATAGATGTATTATAATTTTTGACTGTAATATTTTTATATTATTTATTATATATATTAATTTTTTTATTTAATAAATAATTAAAAATTAATATAGTATAAATATACAATGATTTATAACAATATATGTAAATATTCAAAATAGAAACATAAATAAATAATAGTCTAATGAAATAAATATGTTTATCAAAAACATATTTTGGAAAATTATAACTGTTTATTCAATATATTATAGTTTTTACTCTTATTAATATATCATATGGTAAAGATACACTTTATATTTTTGTATATAATATATTCAATAAACATATTAACAAAGTATTAAATTTACTTCATACATAAAAGTATATATTTTTTTATTTTATATTAATCTTGATGGATATTAAATCTTATAGTTTTTAATTTATAAATATTATCATCGGATCTGATATTCTTTTAAACGTTACAATATTTTTCCGGTAAATAATCATAGTGTAAATGTGATAATATATACTGTCAGAATTATATGCATATGTTACACACAATTATTAATCACAACTACTACGTATAATATAGCAAGGATGCAATAATCTTTATGTTAACTGGTGCAGAGCGACCGACAGGGAGAACTGCACTAATTAACATAAAGGGGATTAGCTCTCTAGATTGTTAATACAATAGTAAATGATTCTTAATAATTCATGTATAATGGTGCATTGTTAAGGTTATATTTTGATCATATCTTTTGAATAAACGAAGAAGTGAGTAATAATACAAATTAAAAATTATTATATATTTTTATTGTAAAAATACAAACATAATGGATTCCGGAGTTGATGATATTATCTCAGCATTACAAAATATTAATTGTAATAACAACGATTGTGTTATAGACTACACCAAATATAATCCTAATTTTAAAGTTACTGGGTTTGAAACTCATACATACATATGGAATAGAAAATATAAAGGTCCTTGTAAATATCATACAGAAATTACACAAGAACCTCTAGCATTTACAAAGAATGATAAATTTTTGACGAAAAAATATAACACAGGATTTGTGTTTGATGGGGACAATAATAAGAAAGACGACATTTTATTAATATACAAATATAAATATGGAAAAAAGCATATTGAGATTCATAGTGATAAATATTTAAAGTATATTCTAGATGATATTTATGTTTTCAGAGAATTTAAAGATGGGAAGTTAATATATGTAATGTTACCAAGTAATTTCTTTGCAAATATTTATGATGATTTGCTCACATCAACTGATTTATTAATTTTATCTCCACCAAAGTGTACATGTATAAAATCTTAATGGTGTAGATTAATATAAAAATAATCATTGATTATTTTTTACCGCCATATGAAAAGTTAAAAAAAATATTATAATCAAACACTAGGTTCCACAGTTTATTTCTCAAAGAATTAGATGATATTACATCTAATTCTACTTGAGTTTAATTTATACTAATAATATTATAACAGTAAAGTATGTCCGTATGGCTAATTTATGTTTATATAAATTAACGTTTAATATATGAACACTATTTAATACCGTCGTGATAAACATATTTTATTTTTATCTTACTATAATATTTATATTTTAATGCATTAAGATATTTCCAAAAATAACCCACTATTTAATTCAATGAATTAAACAGTCTATTTTTATTTAACATATGTTTTGAAATTGTTCATTTACTGATATATAAATAGTTTGTTGTCTCTGGTTTACCAGATATTCACATCTATTGAAAATGACCCATTGTATAAATTCAATGTTAATTTTTCTATTATTTATTATATATATTAATTTTTTTATTTATTAAATAATTAAAAAAATTATATAGTATAAGAATACAATGGATCTATTTAATATGTATTGAAATAGATAAAAATACAATGTTAATTTAATACATTCAATGAAATAAATATAATTATGTGAAATACATATTCAAAAAATAAGACTGTTTATTTCAATCTGTAACAGAATGTATATTTTTATTACATATTACTTTCAATACATATGGTATATTATTAAATATAATATGTTTAATAAACATAACAGTACAGTGTTAAATACTGATGATTAGGAAAATATGCATTTTTCATTAAATGTAAACTTAATCAGATTATTACCATAATCAATAAAATATTGATTACATCATTATACTGTAAATCTTTAATGTTTATGTTATAGAATAAACCAATTATATAATATACATGTTAAACAGTTATAAAAATTCATATTATTTAATGGACATCAATATATTTATCAAGATAATCAATTGCACTATCATTCCAAATGAATTAAATTTCATATATTCAAGTGAATCTATTGTAATTTTTAAACCAATAATTTTTCAAATATTCTATTATATATTAATTTTTTTTATTTATTAAATAATTTAAAAATTAATTAGTGTAAAAATACAATATATCTATTTAATATATATCAACATGGTTTAAAATACTGTAACAAATAATTATATTTATTGTAATAGATATCATTACAAAAAGTAAACATTCAAAAATTATAACTGTTTGTTTCAATCTGTAATAGAATACAATTTTTTATCATGAATTAATTCTGTTATATTTAGTATATTATTATATGTATTATGTTTAATAAACATAATATAACAGTATTAAATGATGATGATTAGAAAAACACATATATTTTATTTTATATAAACTTAGTCAGATTATTATCATAAGAAATATTTTATTAATTATATCACCACAATTAAAAACTTTAATAACTACATAATAAAAATACTTGAATATATAATATATTCATTAAACAGTCATAAAATTCACATTATTTTATAAACAACAATATATTTGTCAAATTAATTGATTACACTATCCTTCCAAATGAATCAAATATCATATATTCAAATGGATCCATTGTAATTTTCAAACCAATAATTTTTTAAATATTCTATTATATATTAATTTTTTTTATTTATTAAATAATTTAAAAATTAATAATATAAAAAACATAATGATTATATTCAAATAACAAGAATGTAAACATTTTGGATAATTTACAATTTTATCAATATAATGAATACAATAAATCAAAAGTAATACTTTCGATAATTTAGACTGTTTATTTAGAACAATATAATGTAATACCAACACTAATATATGTTAAAGCATACATGGTTATTATAATATATTATGATAAATTTCAATTTATACATTAATGGTCTCATTAATCCGACTAAAATATTAAATATATCATTTATACATTTATATACTCATTGTTTATTGATGTTTGTCACAATGATAAAATTAAACAATTTTTACCATTCCCAAATAGCTCTCAGATTTTTCAAATAATTTATCATAAGTGTACCAATCCACACCATTCATAACATTCAAAAATATCAATTGTTATCCACATATTAACCCTATGTTATTTATCACAATTTTCAACTATTTCACACAATTCATACAAGCCATACCATGTCAATCTAAATTCTCATTTACAATATTTTTTCAGCGGTACCATCCCATCTGTAACACGTTCAAAAAAACCACTAGCACCAATGGTGATAGTTTTCAGTCAATCGTAAAATAAACAGATGTCTAAAAATTTTGAAAAAAATGACAAAAAATTTAAAAATTTTCTGGATTTAAATTGTTATCTGTGATAAATATTTTTTGCACCTTAACCATAAAATATCATTATAAACAGATATGTCATCCATTGAGAAGACCAACCAAATGAGATCTGACAACTTGATCAAGTGTGTTTACGGATACGGAGTGAAAGAACTCGAAAAACTCAACAGTTTCGAGTGGGATCTTTCCGTTGAAGAAATATATGAGAGAGAGAAGAAGATGATTGTTGAAGCTCTAGACCTTCTTTACAATATGTACATGTTCCATGAAGAAGGTTCGGTTGTTAATGTTCAAAAATACCATGAAATACTCTGCAAACAATTCAAGATCATTAGAGAGTATGGTATGAACATTCCCGGTAAAACAAAGGCTAGATTGCAAGATGAGCTTGATAAAGAATTTGCGACATTGGATAGTGCAGTTATTCCCGGATACGAACCCGAGCCAACACCTGTGTTCACTATTGGTGGTGTTGAAGTACCCGATACAGTATTAATCAAAAGGGAAAATCGGGGGAGACGTAAGAATGATGTCATGAATACATCCGCACTAGAAGATTTTTATTTCTTGATCAATTATGTTGAGCCTCCCGTAAATGCTGCAGAGGTTGAGGCTGACAGATTGATTGAGTTGGAAAGAGAAAGAGCTAAAAGGGGAAGAGGAAGACCTGAAGGGGCAAAAGATAAGGTGAGAAGAAAGAGAAGATCAATGAATATGAGGAGAGAGAAAAGAGAAAGGAGAGAGGGAGAAACAAGAGGAAGAAAGATTGGCAGTAAAAATGTTAGAGCTACTGCTGAAACTGATGCTAATATGGTGATTCATGATAGAGAGATTGTTGTCAGAAAAATTCAAACATGTTTTGAACAACATCTCTTTAAGTACAGCAGAGAACACAGAGATATTACATATGCTGAATGGATTAATCATGTTGAAAAAGAATTAAATAAGATAAGAGATTCAGTGAAAGATTCAATTAAGAAATTCTTGTACGATTGGCATGATGTAAATTCTGAAGAAGTGTTCTGGCTCAAGAAATTCTTTGTGTTTAAGACTAAATTTAATGAAACACCATATCTTGAAGACCATATTAGAGGGTGGAGTGATGATAATGTAATTGTAGATGATGGATATCGCAATCGTAATGGTTTAAGCAGACGTACAATTGACATATATCGTAGATTTTTGAAGTACTGTACCAACGAATCCATTATTATTTACATTAATACATTAATTAGTGATGAGAGTCCAAGTGAGACCCTTTATGCCACCAAAAACGAACCCAAGAAAGTTGCTCCAGTTAGAAAAGTTAAGAGAACTGAACATGATCCAAATGCATTAAATATTACATATTTGCCCGCACGTGAAGGAGAAAGGGAATCGGATAAAAATAAGATCATAGCATCTGTTAATGGAATTCCAATTGTAAGTGAATATATGCAAAAACGACCTGTAGAAGCAACTAAGGAAATGATTGAATCAATGAAACATATTCCTGAGGATAAGCGCGTGTTCTTGCCAAAAAGAATTGTTAAGGCCATTAAAGAAAAGGCTAAGAGAAAGAAGAAGTTAGAAAAGAAATTAGGTGAAGAATTGTCAGAAGATGAGGATTATGAGTACAATTATATTTACATTAATGAGAGACCTCCTTCTTTTTTGCCTGATACATTTGAATCACTCCCACCTATGGAATCCAAACCCAAATCTATTCCCAAACCTGCTGTTCGTCATATACCAACAGTAGATGACCCTATTTTTGGACATATGGATAAATATGTACCTCGCGAAAAATATGTTCCAGTCAAACTTGCAAGTGAAAAATTCAGTCCTCTTAAACCATTTATTTCAAATTCACGTGTAATTACAATTAAAGAGGATATTTTATATAGTAAGGGATTTAAACGTCCAACTGAGAGAGAATGTAGATCAAATGTTCCAGTATCTAGCACACAATTAAATGTTCCTAAACAATCAGTGCTTACAAACAGCTTTAAACATATTTCAGCTGTTACACCTATTACAAACAAAACTGTTTCTCGACCAGTTTCTGTTTCATCATTACCAATTATTCCTGTTAAATCAATTAATTCTATTAGACCAATTATTAATAATCCTGTTAATATTCCAGTAATCAAATCTGATATTTCCAAACCAACTGCTGTTACTAATTCAAGTATTATTTCTAAATCAACTGTTACTGTTGAACCAATTATTAGACCAACTGTTACTGTCAAACCAATTATTAAATCAGCTATTATTTACAAACCAACTGTTACTGTCGAACCAATTATTAAATCAACTATTATTTACAAACCAGCCATTATTCCCAAACCAATCAATAATTCTAAAACAATTATTCCTGAATCAATTGAAATCATCACTCAACATGAAAATGTTGATATTGTTGAAAATTCTGACAAAGATTCTAATTATGGAGATCTTATCAGTTTTGATGAAGAATTATATGCAAATTCAAGCACATCCAACACTATTGATGAACCTTTATGCTTAAATATTGGTGATTCAAACAGTGATTGTTCCAGTAGCGATAGTCCAAATCATTATTGTAATTTAGAAATTAACTGTTCATCAGAAACAGAAGATTCAACTGTTATTATGGAAAAAGAAGCAAGTAGTTGTGATGAATCAAATGATTCAAATACTCCAAACGTTCCAGATTTAATTAATTTTGATGATGAATCAAATATGTCAAGTATTCCAGATACTCCAAGTGTTCAAGATATGCAAGACACTTCAGATTTTCCAGATTTAATTAATTTTGATGATGAATTAAATATGTCAAGCATTCCAGATACTCCAAATGTTCAAGATGTATTAGATATGCAAGATATGCAAGATATTATAAGTGTTCAAGATACATCAGATTTTCCAGACATGCTTAACTTCGACGATGAAGTAATTGAATACGATTATAGTTCAGCTTTAGGTTATGATGATCTTCCAGAATTAATCGACACTGATGATATTCCACATATGACCATTATTGATAAAGTACTAAAATGTAATGAACGTGATAGACGTAAAAAACAAAAAATTACTGAACACAGCGTATATAATGGTTTAAATTCTGACGAATCAAAAACAGTGGAGAGAGGATTTGGTACTTTTTCAGATTTGATTAATTATTACAAACAAGTACTGTTAAATAATAGTGTTCCAGATATGATCAGCTTTGACGATGATGTAGTAATAAATAATAATTCTAAACATATGATAGATATCAATGTCAGTGATGACCATTATATGAAAAATTTATAAATGGTCAATTAAAATCAATATCATAGCATATGTGAATGATATTGATTTTAATCACCATGATACTAGGTGGATATCCATCTGAATAGCTATTTTACTTTTGTAACAAACGGGTTGGGTATCTACCCATACAACAATTTTACTTTTGTAACAAACGGGTTGGGTATCTGCTCATATAATAATTTTACTTTTGTAACAAACGGGTTGGGTATCTGCTCATATAATAATTTTACTTTTGTAACAAACGGGTTGGGTATCTGCTCATATAATAATTTTACTTTTGTAACAAACGGGTTGGGTATCTGCTCATATAATAATTTTACTTTTGTAACAAACGGGTTGGGTATCTGCTCATATAATAATTTTACTTTTGTGATAGACGGCCAGGGTATCCGCCTATATAATAATTTTATTTTTGCAACAAACGCCCAGAGTATCTTGTCAAATAATAATTTTATTTTTGCAACAAACGCCCAGAGTATCTTGTCAAACAATAACTTTATTTTGTAGCAAACACCCAGAGTATCTTGTCAAACAATAACTTTATTTTTGTAACAAACACCCAGAGTATCTTGTCAAATAATAACTTTATTTTTACAACAAACGCCCGGGTATCTGATTATTTGACAAAAATCGATATCCAATATGTATTTTTAAAATTAATAAATTAACACAAAAATGGCCTTATACATTCATAAGGACTGTCCACCATCACAATTGTTGAAAATAGCATTAACATTATCTTTTAATTCACTGAACATACTAACAACAAATAATAATCTTCCCTTCAAAATACTTCCAATAACATTTATAACGAAAGTATCATATTATAATTTAAAAAGATATCTTTTATTTGAGACCAGAGATGGAAAATTATTAATAGAAGTTAATTCAATTGTTAGGTATTTATCACATGCTAACAAAAATGCAGATACACTATCAGAGGCAAAAATAAATCAAATTTTAGAGATTGAAGAGAAAATATTTTCAGATGGATATGATATGATTCCTTATGATATATTCATGAATACTATTAAAAATTTCTTAATAGAGTTATCACATTCTGAAGAACAAAATAATTTTTTTAATCAGGTTATATGGGCTAATCTATACTCATATTTTAATTTTTATGACAAAAATTCACTTGAAAAATGTAGAGTCTCATATCCAAATGTTGCTGAACAATATGAATATTATTCTCGTTCAATTATTTACAGGAATGCTTACCAGATTTTTGAAAAACATTTTTTACCACTTATTGTAATTCCTGATAAGGTACCAAAAATTGAATTTATTCCACCATTGCTTAAAATCAATCCAGATATATCTGCTAACATTCGTACTAATACTGAAATATTACCAGAAGATGGAAAAAGGAATATTTTAATCACATCTGCTCTTCCATATGTTAACAATGTTCCTCATTTAGGAAATATTATAGGATGTGTTTTAAGCGCAGATGTTTACGCAAGATATTGTAGATTAAGAGGCTATAACACTCTCTACATATGTGGAACTGATGAATATGGTACTACAACTGAAACAAAAGCACTTGAAGAAAGATTAACATGTCAACAAATTTGTGATAAATATTTTGAAATTCACAAGAGATGCTATGAGTGGTTTAATATTTCATTTGATAAATTTGGAAGAACAGCAACTGAGCATCAGACGAAAATAGCACAAGATATTTTTCTTAAATTGAAAAACAATGGATTTCTTGAAAAGGGTACAATTAATCAATTATTTTGTGAAAAATGTCATAGATTTTTAGCTGATCGTTATGTTGAAGGAATATGTCCATATTGTCATTATAACGATGCTAGAGGAGATCAATGTGATATATGTGGACATGTTTTAAATGCAGAAGAATTGATTAATCCCAGATGTAAACTTTGTTCTTGTCAGCCTGTGATAAAAAATTCCGATCATATGTTCTTGAAATTACCTGAATTACAAGATGAATGTAAAGCATTTGTTGAAAAATCATATGAGAATGGTAAATGGAGTTCTAATAGTTACAAAATTACACAAGGTTGGTTTAAAGAGAGTCTGAAAAATCGCTGTATAACCCGCGACTTAATATGGGGAACGCCTGTCCCACTAGAAGAAATGAAAAAGAAAGTATTCTATGTTTGGTTTGATGCACCGATTGGATATCTTTCAATTACAGCAGCTTATACCAAAAAATGGGAATTATGGTGGAAAAATCCAGAAAATGTTCAGCTTTATCAATTTATGGGTAAAGATAATGTTCCTTTTCACACCGTAATATTTCCTTCTTCTCTTATTGGAACAAAAGATAATTATACTCTACTACATCATGTAAGTACAACAGAATATCTGAATTATGAAGGTGGTAAATTTTCCAAGAGTAGAGGAACTGGAATATTTGGAAATAATGTAATGGAAACTGAAATTCCATCATCTGTTTGGAGATATTACCTTTTATCAAATAGACCTGAAACTAATGATAGTCAGTTCACCTGGGAGGATTTAAGACTGAAAAACAATTCAGAATTACTTGCAAATCTTGGAAATTTCGTCAATCGAACCTTAAAGTTTCTAAAAATTAATTATTTGGGACAGGTTCCACAATCAAAATTTACTCCTGCAGACGATAAGCTTATCGACAATATTAATCTATTATTGAAGGAATATGTTCAAATGTTGGAATCTGTTAAATTGAAGGATGGTTTAAAGATTACTATGGAAATATCGAGAATATGTAATTTATATCTGGCTGAAGAGAAATTAGGAAATTTTCTTTTTGAATCTGACAAGGAAAGATGTGGGACGGTAATAGCAATTTCTACAAATGTTATTTATTATTTAGCAACACTATTATATCCTTATATGCCATCAGTTTCAGAATCAATTTTAGAACAATTGTATGCACCTCTCCGAAAAATATCAGAATCATTTACAATGGATATTCTCCCAGGACATGTAATTGGAACACCATCACATTTATTTTATAGACTTAATGATGGAGATATAGAGAGATTGAAAAAACAATATAGTGGCAATAATGGTAAATGAAAAACAGATGGGCAAAATTAAATATAAAGTAAACATGAATTGAAAGAAAAATGTACATTGTACATTTTGATTATAATTTATTTGTTCGTTCATTCATTTATTCCACGGAAAATTGTTAGGAATAGAATTGAATGTTTGTGTATTTTGTGCTCTCAGATTTGCAAATTCCATGTTCATATTATTTATTGAATTAGTAGAATTTGCATATATAATATCATTTGGATGGTGTCTATTCCATCTCTCAATATCTTCAAACGATGAAAAGGATGTTGGCTTTTCCATTTTTTATTCGAAAAAAAATAAATATTTTCTGTCATTTTAATTTGAATAACATTATGGTTATGGAACAATATATTTACTATCAGAAATAATTTTTTTTGTACACTCTGTATCTTCAGCTGAATTTGTGAAAGATTAAATTAGTTATTTTATTGTCACATTGGATCTGTCTGTAAACAGATAATTTATTACATATGGTGATCATCAGTAGTATATTCCATGATAATATGTTAATTTTTTTGGAGATACTTTTTATTCTTCCCTGAGACCATGGATTTTTCTGGAATTCCAAGTTTTTTAATTTTCCTTTAAAAAAATCAACTTTTTGACAATGTGAAGGCTATTCCAGCGTGTTGTGAAAGTACTTTATTTTTAACTTTTCGTATGTAGATACAAGAAAATTTAATTAATTAAAAAAATATTCTGGAGTTCTGGAGCTCCAGAAATAAAATAACCAAAAGAACTATTAGAACCTCCTTGTTAAGGGATAGGTTAGATCAATTCCACTACTGTGTATGTCAGTGCAAATAAAATATGGGAATAATACGAGCAACATGATCAGAAACATTATGTGTGAAAAACATATGTAGTTCATTAATCATGTAAATATTGTGTACTAGCAAATAAACTGGGTGAAATTTCAAATATTGAAAAATATAACAGATACAAGGTAGTAAATATTATGGATATTTACAACAATATATAAAAAATAGATGACTAGCAAATATTCATATGATTATGAATATCAAATAGTATCACATAACAACATATTGGATGTGTATATAATTATAAAATATTTCAGAATAAATGTTAAACACCACCATATCAACAAATAATTTGAAAACAATATAATCTTATAATATAGTCACATGGATGATGTTCTACCGTAATGATAATAAAATAGAGCATCATTCATATGACTATTACATTAGACAAGTTATAAAATTTGTTTTGTGTATTTAATGTATGAATAATTTACGTCACAAAATAATATACATGATAAATTATTCACTTTGCTAGTGTATCTTTATATTGTCAAAATAGAGTGTACTTTAGTACAAAATTTCTTAAAAATTTTCCTACTGTTAAAAAAAATGGTCTTAACTGTCAATGAGAGAAAATATTTAATTCCTAGAGAGGTTGTATATGAAATAGGCGAAGTTTTTGGAGATGACGACGATGATAATCAAATTGAATGGTACGGTAGATTCAGAGGTTACATATGGTATACATATAATGGAAGATATGGATTCCCTGGATATAATGTTTCATCACATCATCCTGATGAAAATTTACCAGAATCTTCATATCTTACATATGAAGGATATTCACCCATTCACAATATATACACAAGATATAAAGAAGATGTATATGGAGATCAAATAACAGGTGAACATGTTATGAGAATAATATGGGAGAAATCTATAGGAGAAGAAGCTCCACACCTATACACACATCCAGTAATTGTGAATTAATTATAATGAACATATTATTAAGAACATCAATGATGTACTTATAATGTACAAATCATATAATTATGAATATCATATAATATCCTGTAGAAATATGTACAACTGTAAAAAAACTTTAGAATAAATAACTATCACTTCTATATCTGTGGATGAATTAAAAATAACATAATTTTACATCACATACTGTTTAATACTTACATTCAACATATATTATTTTATGATATAGCAACACAAATAATATTCTACCACGATTTTAATAAGTTAAAATTCAGATGCATATTAATCTATGTAATAAACAGAGTGAAAAACTTATTCGAATATTCAGTGTATATTCATTTGTTGGAATTTATAATGTTGTAATATTTTTATTTTGTTCACAATCAACATGTACAAAAATGATATATTGTATTTTTACAATATTAATTTTTCCAGTATATCTATTATATATTAATTTATTTTTTATATATTAATAATAAAAAATTATATAGTATAAATATACAATGATTATTAAAAATATGTATTTACAATTTGATTAAAAACAATAATATAAATATAGCTAATTGGAATATATACATTTTGAAAAAGAGTATATTTGCAAATTAAGACTGTTTATCACATATTGTATTATATGCTAACAATATTTTATTGTTTTAACATAACAAATTCTCTTATAACATAAAGTAAATTATTTTACTAGACAGGATAACACAGTATTAAATACTGATGAATGTACAAAAATGTTTATTTTACATTCATATTAACTTAATATAGACATTAAACATATATTGTTTAATAACATTATTATATAAATTGTATTTATCTACTATTTAAGTGAAATAAAATTTTGTTTACAACAATTAATGTAATAAACAGTGTGAAAATACATTTGGATATTTAATAAATATCCAATGATTAGTAATCATATTGTAATGACATCGTATTTTGATTTTGATTGACACAGTGATAATCAATCCATTGTATTTTTTGTCAGTAATTTTTCTATTATTTATTATATATATTAATTTTATTTTTACTTATTAATAAATAAAAAAATTATATAGTATAAATATACAATGATATTTAACAACATATAAAAATAATTGAATTTTAGTAATAAAATAAACACGATTATTTGGTGGAGTCTTAATTTGAAAAAGTAATAATTTACAAATTAAGACTGTTTATTACATAGAATGGTATAACTTAAACTATTGTATAATTTGCAGAATAATAAATTCTTTATGTTATAGGACAAAATATTTTAAGTAAACATAATAAGTCAGCATTAAATAGTGTTTAACAGTAAAAATGTATATTTTGTTTTTATATTGATTTAATACAATGATATATCTATTAAATTATTTGTCTGAATATACTATATTTGAATAAATTATTGATTATAATAAACATAAAAATGTATTTAATATTATGATCTAAATAAACAGTTATTAAAATCAAAAGTAATAATACTGTTAGAAATATATTACTGTAATTAATAAACTCATAATTCATCATATTATATGTGTTTTCATACAGTTAAAATAAACCCATTGTATTTTTTTACAAGTAATTTTCTAATTATTCTATTATATATTAATTTTATTTTTATATATTAATAAATAAAAAAAATTATATAATATAAATATACAATGATATTCAACAACAAATATCAATAATTGAATTTACAACAATAATATAATCATAATTAAATAGTACAGATATTTCCTGAAAATAATAATATTTACGAATCAAGACTGTTTATTATTTATAATGAAGAAAGTTAAATTAATATATTATTTGAAAAACAAGAAGTTTCTTATATTGGAGAACGAAATATTTTGTATGAATATAGTATGTCAGAATTAAATAGTATCTATTGGTTTAAAAGCATATTTTATTTTATATTAACTTAATATAGAATTGTTCATATTATGTTGTTTTTCAATGTATACTATTACTATATAAATCATTGATATAATCAACGATAGAAACATGTTGATTATAATGTTTTAAATAAACAGTTATTAAAACTATATTAATAATACTAGTAAAGATAATTCATTGTATTTAATAAACATATTATTTATACTATTATTATATTATTCATACAGTTAAAATAAATCATTGTATTTTTTGCTAATATTTTTTTTGATTATTTATTATATATATTAATTTTATTTTTATTTATTGTTAATAAAAAAAAATTATATAGTTAAAATATAGAATATGTCAATTATAATACAATAAAAACAAACAATTTAGAATAATTATTAGTTGTTCAATGTAGATAATATATAGTTTGAAAAAGATCAATTTAAACAAATATAACTGTTTATTACATCCATTCTATATTAACATTGTTAATATTAAACATTAACATAGTATAATTGTCATATTTACACCATTATAAAATTTAGAATAATGTATAATCATTGTATTAAATGGTAAACTTACAATTTTTGTATAAATTTATTATTTTGACCATATTAACACCTTGATATTTTAATACAGTTAAAATTTTCTAATTCATATGATAAACAACCGTTATGAAAAATAGATTGAAACAACGAGTGTTTATTTATGCACTCTCTGATATATTTTACACATCACGTAAACATTCACTTTCATCAAGATATCTGTTAAACTTTATTATGTATATTTATTTACCCTCATATGTATATGTAATATACCTGTCATATCCTGTTACTATCACATCTGGTATTTTTGAGACTGTTTTCTGGAGCTCTGGGAAATTTCTGGAGTTCCAGAAATTTTTTTTTCCCTCAAAAAATCGATTTTTTTGCAATGTGAAGACGGGGTACACGTGGCTTCATAGTAGTCAATTTTTGACTTTCTGGGTATCCATACAGAAATTTTTAATTAACTAAAAAAATTATTCTGGAGCTCCAGAAATCCAAAAATGTACAGATCAGGGGCAGAAATCTGAAGCAAAATACTGAGAGGCATGTATGTACTCGCTGGTAGTGGGTTGGTATGAAACAAATTTACGAGAGCACTATCATCTCCACAAAATATAGTGTTCATGAAAGTCTTATGATTGGAAGGAAAACAGCTCAAAAATATATGTTGACAACAATCTTTTTAGCATAAACGGAATATGAATGGAATAGCTGAAGATTCTCTCGTGGAAAAAATAATGTGTATGAACGAGAGCAATGTATATGTCTAAAATATGTTGTGATCAATTATCTGAATTAATGATGTGGTTGATATAGAAATAATCAACTATATTAACAGATACATCATGATTGATTTTTGTATAGTGTAATATTTCAAACATATTGTGATAAATCATCTATGTAATAGAACATCTGATGGAGATATATTAAATTAATATATCAAACACATTATAGATAGATGTTGTGTAATACGTTATTTTAAATACGCATATTGTATTTACATCTGCATGCAATTATGATTCAAAATAATGTGATTTTACAAATTTATACTATTTAATACAGTCATTATAACACATATTTTCATTGACACAACTGTATGTATAATATCTCATTGATATTTAAACTATATAATTAAAGTAAAAATACATTATTAAAGTAATAAACAGTGTGAAAATTTTTACCTGGATATTTAATAAATATCTATTGTTTGATAACCATGTAGTGGAAAATATCTGTTTTTGAACATGATTAGCACAGTATGAAATGACCCATTGTATTTTTTGTCAGTAATTTTTTCTGGTTATTTCTATTATATATTAATTTTATTTTTATTTATTAATAATTAAAAAATTATATAGAATAAAATACAATGATATTTAACAATATATAACAATAATTGAATTTCAGACAATAAGATAAACATGATTAATTGGAATAAATATACATTGAAAAAGAGTATATTTGCAAATTAAGACTGTTTATTACATACAATAATATAATTCAAAATTTTATATTATTTGAAAAATGATAAATTAGTTACAATATATTGTAAAATATTTTAAATAAACATAGTAAGACAGTATTAAATGGTATCTGTTGGTAAAAGTATATATTTTATTTTTATAATGATTTAATACAAACTTATACATATTATATTATTTTTTATGATATGCTTTATCTAAGTAAGTTATTGATTATAATGGTCATAAAATTATACTTAGTATAATGTTTGAAATAAACAGTTATTAAAATCAAAACATTAATATTATTAAAAATATTTTATTGTAATCGACAAACATTTTATTTGTCCCACTATGTTTATTTTAACTGTGTTAAAATAAACCCATTGTATTTTTTACAAGTAATTTTTTCTAATTATTTTATTATATATTAATTTTATTTTTATATATTAATAAATAAAAAATTATATAGTATAAAAAATACAATGTTTGAAAACAACATGTTACAATAACTGGATTTAGATAATAATATAAACATGATTGATTGAAACAAATACATTTGGAAAATATACACATTTACAAATTAAGACTGTTTATTATATATAATAAAATAATATAATTTATTGTATTGTTGGTAATATAATAAATTCATCATAATATAGAATGAAATATTTTGTCATAACATATTAAAACAGTATTAAATGCTGTTTGTCAGTTAAAATGTATATTTTCGTATTACATTAATTTAATGTAATCTTTAACATAAACATTGAATTTTAGAACTAATTTTATACTATATTTATTACCGATTTCATGTAACTAATATGTTGAATTTATTACAATAATCATGTTAAACAACTTTCAAATCTCAATGGATAAATAATTGTTCTAATAAGACATATAATATTATACTAGAGTGAATCTATTTACAATGTTATAAAACATGTATTATTATTGGATCATTGTTAATTTTTAACCAAATAATTTTGTAATATTCTTATATATATTAAATTATTTTTTTTATTAAATAATTTAAAAATTAATTATAATAAAAATACAATTGTATATAAAATCATATGCTAAAAGTTCAATCTTATAGTAATAAATGAATATAAAACATTGGTATAATCATAGTTTTCAAAATGATATTTTTGAAAATTAAGACTGTTTATTACATACAATAAATAAATTAAAATAATTTTATTGTTAGAATATCATGGTAGTCAATATTTAATTGTATATAATATATACAATAGATATATTAAGACAGTATTAAATGGTCTACTTTATAAAAACATATATTTTTGTTTATAAAATAAATTTAATACAGTAGTTATAGTGTTTATATTTTTTACATAAATAACGTTACTTATATGTATGGGTATCACTCATTATTATGGTGTGGTACATATGATAAAATAAGTAATAAACAGTTATTAATTGTAAATTTAATAGTTCGATAAATATACTGTACAAAAACACTTGTATTTCCCAACCTATTTACAATGATCTATTTCATTACATGTTAAATTAATCATTGTATTTTTCAACCAATAATTTTTTTATTATATTCTTATATATATTAATTTTATTTTTTTATTAATATATTTAAAAAATTAATAGTATAAAAATACAATGGTATATAAAACTATATGTTAAAAATCTAGATTTATAACAACAAATGAATATAAAACATTAGCATACTCATAGTTTATAAAATTGTATATTTGAAAATTAAGACTGTTTATTACATACAATAAGCAAACCAAAAACAATTATATTATTAGAATAACATGTTAATTATTATTTGATTGTATATAATATATACAATTAATATATCAAGACAGTATTAAATGGTATACATCGCTAAAGATATATATTTTATTTTTATAATGAATTAATACAATGATAAATCTGCTTAATGATTTATGCAGATATATTATAATTGGATAAATCATTAATTATATTGAACATAAAAATTTGATTAACATTATCATTGAAATAAACAGTTATTAATTCTAAATTATCAAATCTGTTATATATCAGATTGTAATTTTGCATATATCAATATTTTTACAATGAATATTTTACATCTATTAAAATGAACCTATTGTATTTTTACCAATAATTTTTTTAATATATTCTTATATATATTAATTTTATTTTTTTTATTAATATATTTAAAAAAATAAATAGTATAAAAAATACAATATATTGATTTGATTAACATCAATATGATTATTTTCAAATATATCTAATTTTTGACACTATGAACAAATTATTATTGTTAAAATATTCGAATGAATATTTTAGACTGTTTATCACATTTACACTATGCTTATTTATATTTTATAAGTGTATAACAATCGTAATGCCAAGCATAGATGGAGTTATAATTTCAAAAAATTATTCATTATCAGTATTAATTCGTGTAAATATTATATCTCATTATTTTATGAATATATACTGTGAATAAACAATGTATACTTAAAATCAAGTGAATTAATATTATATCCACCCATTTAAATGGGATATCACTAAATTGGTTAAATGGTAAACATTCTAGACAAAGTCATATAGTATGGCTACAATTTTGAATTTCTCATATGTATTGACACTACATAAATCAATATGAAATACAATACTATTCATTTATTGATAGTCATACTATCTCAGCATTATACATACCATATCTTGATAATATGTTATTTTATACGCTACTATGAACTATCATATAATAAACAACATTTCAAATGATATAAACATTGTTTATATCTTAATGCAAATCATGTTTCACAATTTTTCATATAAATTCTTCACTATCTGTCCATTTCCATACAATAACATTTACACAAATTCTGTCTATACTACTCTAGCTCATTATATATCGTATATTAAAAACCATTGGTAAACATCAGTGATGTTTAACAGTGTAAGCAATTTGAAAATATGTAACATTTTTAATATCATCTGGGAACTGAGTCTCTCTTTATCATACAAAATTCAGCCAAACAATCCCTCTAAAATTATTGATACCCAAGAATTTCCAGAATTGTAATTTTAAAAAATTTTTAAAAAATTTTTTCGCCTTAAATAGGAATTTATATTATAAAGTAATATGAGTCATACCAGCAACATCAGCATGACCAGCGAAGTGGACAAGACGAATCACTTGAGATCGAACAACTTGATCAAGTGCGTTCATGGATACGGGATGGAGGACCTCGAAAAGCTCAATTCATTCGAGTGGGACCTAAACGTCGAAGTTATCTATGACGAAGAGAAGAGAAAAGTTGTCGAAGAGATTGAACTTGTCTTCGAAATGTACTGCCACCACGAGGTATGTAGTATTCATAATACTACAAAATATCACGAGCGCCTCGTTAAACAAGATAAGGTGGTTAAAGAATATGGTTCTAACATGCCCAAAGTGACCAAGGCGAGAATGTTAGACGAGCTCGATGATAAATTATCACCAATTGATTCTGTCGATATCGTTGGTTATGAACCTGAACGAATTCCTGATGTGACCTTACAGGGATTCGTTATTCCCGAATCTGTTCTTTTGAAGCGGGAAAACAGGGGAAGACCTAAAACAGATGTCGTCAAATCATCTGCATTGGTGGACTTTTACCACATAATCAATTATGTCGAGACTGCAGAGATCAGAGCAGAAATTGAGGCCGACAAATTGATTGAGTTGGAAAAGAAGAATTTAAAGTGTGGGAGGGGACGACCGGGTGATAAGTCACGAAAAGCCCCAATTGTGGTGGGAAGAAATGGTGTTGATAAGAAAGGTGAAGTTAGTGGAAGCGGAGTTGAGAGAGTGATTGGAGAAGGGGAAAAGGGTGTCTGTGTGGAAAGTGTAATGAATGGAAGGGATGTTGAGAGTGTGATAGGAGAAGGAAAGAATGATTGTGTAGTCGGTGTGGGTAGAGTTGAGAGTGTAATTGAGGAAGAAAGAAAGAGTGATAATGAGAAAAGTGAAGTTAGTAAGTGTAGAGTTAAGGGATTGATAGATAGACTGATTGGGAGAGAAGGAAAAAGTGAAGTAAGTGGAGATAGAAATGATGACGAGAAAAGTGAAGTAGGTGTATATGTAGGTGAAATTGGGAAAGTAAACAGAAGAGGGGAAAATAGTGATGATAGAAAAGGTAAGAAAAAGATAATGGAGTGTGAAATTGAGGAAGTGAATGAGGAAGAAGAAAAGAATGTGTATGTAAATAGTGACTGTGAAAGAAGTAGAGTGAGTATAATTGAGATAGGTGAAGCAAGTGGAAGTAGAAGTAGAATTGAGAGAGTGAATGGAGAAGAAAATGAAAATGTGAGAAGTGGAAATATGGGAAATGTGGTAAATATAAATGTGGGTAATAGTAATGGAGAATGTGGTAAGAAGGTGGAAAAACGTGGAAGGAAGAAGGGTAGTACAAATGTTAAGGCCTCAGCCGCCTCTGATAGATCTGTTGTAGTAGTGGATAACGAGATAGTAGTTAGAAAAGTCCAGACCAATTTTGAATTACATCTCTTCAAGTATGCTAGGGAAAACAGGACAATCAGCAGTGCACAATGGAATTTCCACGCGTATAATGAGTTGGAGAAGGTAAAACAATCAATGAGGGAATCCATCAAAAACTTCTTAAAGGACTGGGAAGAAGTAAATACTGATGAGATATTCTGGCTCAAGAAATTCTTCACATTTAAGGCTAAGTTTAACCAAGTACCCCATCTCAGTGATCACATAAGGGAGTGGAGTGATGATAATTTGGTAAATGAAGATGGATATCGTAACGGTAACGGTTTAACAAGACATGCAATAGACACATACACCAAGTTCTTAAAATATTGTACAAATGAGTCTGTGATAACATATATTAAAATCTTAATAAGTGATCAATCCCCATCCGAAACATTGTTTGCCACTCCCAATAAGATAAAGACCAAATCCACCAGAGTCAGGAAGTGTAAGATCCCACAACATGATCCATCAGCACCAAATGTAGCATATCTCGAGCTAAATGATGGATTAAAGGAAACTTCAAAGAATAAGGTGATTTCTGTTATTAATGGTATCCCTATTGCCAGTTTATATCTTCTCAAACCCACTGAATATGTGCACATAGATATAATTAAGACCTTATTTAATATTCCTGATGATATTAAGGCATTTCCACCGAAGAGGCTTGTCAAGAAAAAGAGCAAGAAGAGTAAGAAGGTAAAAGTATTTGATGGATTAACTGACGATGAAGATGAGGAAGGTGATTATAATATTATATATTTGAACAATCCAGTAAAATCACTTCCATTTATTCCAACACCATCTATTAATAGTGAATTTGACAAATCAAACATTCCTGATGTCCCACGTACTCGTCACATTCCAAAACTTGATGATCCTGTTTATAGATATATCAATAATAAATCTAAAAATGTAAATAAATCTGTACCATTACCAACCTTTAAATCATCTTCACCAAATAATCGTGTCATAACAATTAAGGAGGACATGTTAAAGAGCAAGACATTCAAACGACCAAATGAAAATTTACATAAATTCATGTCCGTACCAGCCCCTGTTTCTTCTCCATTCTCAAAAACTAACGTGATAAAACCTTCATCAACCATCTTATGTAATAGTTCCGCTAATATTTTTAAACCAATTATTGTATCACCACCATCTTCTTACAGAACAACAAAATCTTCATTTATTCCACAATCTGTTAATACCTTTAATGTTTATAAACCATTATCTGCACCCCCTCTTAAAATTAACACATCACAATTTGTACATAAACCACAGTCTGTTATTATTTCACAACCTGCATATAAATCACAATCTGTTGTTATCCCACGTTCTGTTAACATTCCACAACCAATCAATATTTCACGTTCAATTAACACTACAAATGTTTTTAAACCGGCACCAACTCCAAATAATGTACAAAATGATAAAAATTCACCTATTATTAATGTGACGGATAATCATGTTGAATTAATTGATAACTGTTCAAAATCAATTAATACCGATAATGGTTTGTATGAGGAGGATCTTATTAATTTTGATGAACCCATATGTTCAGAATCAATCAGTACTGATAATCATTCATATGATGAAGATCTTATTAATTTTGATGAAATTGTATGTACATATTCCAATGAATCTAACAGTTGTAGCGAATCAGATGATATACATATATTTAATGAATGTTCTACCAGTACAGATGATGATATTAATAGCATAAATAATGAACATGAAGTCAAAGATGATGATCTAATTACGTTTGATGAAGTATTAAATTCTGATGATTTAATCACATTTGAAGAAGCATTGAATCCTGATGATTTTAACAATAATAATAGTCCAAATTCTATAAATTCAGACATTGTTAATCGCGACGATGTGTTAGATCTGATGTATGGCTTCAATAATAACAATGACGTTAGTATTTCAGAAAATGAAATAATTGGAATGGGTAAGACTGATGTCAGTTCATATATCAATGTAATAGAATTAATTTATATAAACCATATGAAGAAACATATATGCAAACCACATAATGTAAATAATCACAATATTTTTAATCAATGTTTGGCAGTAGTTTATTTAAAAATAGTAGAAATAATGGGTGGTAAACAATTTATGGATGATAATAATTTATAATCTAATTATCATATGGTTAGATTATATGATATAATATATGTATAGAATAAATGAATAAATTTAAATTATGTTTATAGTAGAGTATCTTTTCAAATGACAACATTCAATTCAAATTATGTTTATGGTGGAGTATCTTCTAAATAATAATAATTAATTTTTATAATGCACAAATAGAGTATCTTCTCAAGCGATAATGATTAATTTAAATTATGTTTATAGTAGAGTATCTTCTCAAGTGACAATAATTAATTTATGTAATAAACGGATAGAGTATCTTCCAAAATGACAATATACGAAAACGAACAAATAAAATTAATTTTTTTAAAATCAAATATAAATGACCAGTTTAAGAGATCTAACGTTTGTAAATCTTAATGAAAATGTGGAGGTGGGGAAGTTACTTTTTCTCTACAATTCTAACATGTTAACAAATGCACAGAAAAAATCGGTTGTATCCAAAGTCTTAACAAACTCAGAATTTATTATAAGTGCAGTTGAAAAACATAATAGCGAATTGGAAAAATTTAAGTATGGTAGAGAAGTATTTTATTTATATGATATATTAGTGAATTACAACGAAGATAGATTATCAACGAATATTAACGAGGATAAGTTATTAAATTATTACGACAATATGGACAGGTTTACCAATGGAAATTTCAATGGAAATGATATAGCATTCTTAAGTCATATAATATATCATTTATTACAAGAAAGTAGAACAGAAGATTACGTAGACACATCCTTTACAAATATGTTTTCCAAAACTAATTTAGTCAATGATATAAAGAAGCCAAATAAGAAATCTGTTGAGAATGTCATTAAATCAATTTATAACACAAAATTTAACCATTCCACTACATTACAAAAAATGGTAGGTTACATTAGGATAAATGAGTTCAATATGGATATAATCAAATATACTAAAGACTGGCATATTCTCAATAATCATGGAGATAATTATGTTATTTTAAACGATGTATATAATTTACTTGATTGTAAGACATCTCAATCTCCGTTTACATTTGCAATCAAGTTAACGAGAGATTATAAATTTCAAATATCTAAAGAGAAACTTAAATATGTGAATATTTGGGAGGAAACAAATATTTTTGGTTGTTTATTTGAGTACAATGATAAATATTATGTTGGTTCGTATAGAAAAGTAACAAAAATTAAAAATAATAATTTTGATTTCAGTATGTTTAATATTTATGGTGAATCTGCAATACTACCGTATATCAGAGGTGAAATAGATTATGTTAGATCTTATGGTGGTAAAATTGTTTACGGTCAGTATATTAAAGATAATTTATATGAGAATTTTCCAAAAATACCCATTGATTTGGAGGATATTATCAAGTTTTTCAAAAATGAACTGAATGATTTTCTCGAAATAAAGGGGACATATATGGCTCTTTTACAAAAAGTTTTAAGTTTAACTGCTAGTCTAGATGATTTGAGAGAGATGAATAATATTACGGAACATTTTAACGATGAAATGAAAGATTTTTTCACGATATTTCCACGACTGGCTGAATCATTATAATTATTTGTATTCTCAATGAAAGTATGATATTATTCTAAGTGCCAAAAATGACAATATAATTCAAAATTAACATTTAAAACATGACGGACAAACATGAGAAGAACAAACTGAAGAAAGAAAAGTATCTGGCAAAACAAATGAAAGAGGTGAAGATTAAAAAGGATGTAGTTAAAAAGTCCAAAAAGAATATTGATGATGTTCTCCCAATTGATAATACACCTTATGGTGAGAAAAAAATACTAACATCTGAATTACCCAATAGTTATCATCCAAAATATGTAGAATCAGCATGGTATAGTTGGTGGGAGAAATCTGGATTCTTTAAACCAGTTTTAAACGACAATAAAGAAATATTTGTTATTCCAATTCCACCGCCAAATGTTACTGGTTCACTTCATCTGGGTCACGCTCTCACAAATTCAATTCAAGATGCTTTATGTAGATGGTACAGAATGAAGGGTAAAACAGTGTTATGGAATCCAGGATGTGATCATGCAGGGATAGCTACTCAGGTTGTTGTTGAGAAAAAATTAATGAAAGAATCATCACAGACAAGACATGATATTGGGAGGGAGGCATTTATCGAAAAAGTCTGGGAATGGAAAGAAATTCACGGTACGAAAATATATGATCAACTACGCAGATTAGGTTCATCTGTTGATTGGGACAGAGCTGTATTTACAATGGATTCAAAATACTCAAAAGCTGTAACAGAAGCATTTGTTCGACTATATGAAATGAATTATATTTATAGATCAACAAGATTGGTAAGCTGGTGTTCTAAATTAAAAACTACTATCTCCAATTTGGAGATCGATTATATGAGCCTCACCGGAAGAACACTTCTCAGCGTCCATGGACATGATCCAAACAAAAAATAAAATGTTGTAAGAATTTCACAAATGTGAAATTCACAACATCTCAATTTTTCACACAGTTATGTGTGAAAAAATACGAGTTTGGCGTTTTAATACATTTTGTTTACAAAATTGAGGGAACAGACGAGGAGATAATAGTTGCTACAACAAGAATAGAAACAATGTTAGGAGATACTGCAATTGCAGTTCATCCAGATGATAGCAGATATAATCATTTAATCGGATTAAATGTAATTCATCCATTCATCACCAGAATATTTCCAATAATTGCTGACAAATCTGTGGATCCATTATTTGGTTCAGGTGCTGTTAAGATTACACCAGCTCACGACCCAAATGATTATGAAACTGGAATAAAATATAATCTTCAGTTTATAAATATCTTAAACGATGACGGAACAATCAATGAAAATGGAGGTAAATATGCTGGTATGATGAGATTTGACTGTCGTGAAAAAATTATAGCTGATTTAAAGGGGAAGGGTCTTTATAGAGATAAAACTGAGAATGTCATGGATATTCCCGTATGTAGTAGAAGTGGTGATATTATAGAATTTTTGCTAAAACCACAGTGGTATGTTAAAACTGATGAAATGTCTAAATCTGCTGTTAATTGTGTAAAGAACAAGGAGTTGGAGATTATTCCAAATCAATTTGAGAAAACATGGTTTAACTGGTTGGAAAAACCAATAGATTGGTGTATTTCAAGACAACTTTGGTGGGGACATAGAATTCCTGCATATTATGTAAATTTAGAAGAAAATAAAACTGATATAACCAATGAAGATAGATGGGTAATTGGAAGAAGTTATGAAGAAGCGATGGAGGCAGCCAGATTAAAATTCCCAAATGAAACATTTACATTAGAACGAGATCAAGATGTGTTAGATACATGGTTTTCTTCAGGATTATTTCCGTTTGCAATGCTTGGTTGGCCGGATCAAAGTCTGGATTTTGAAAAGTTTTATCCCAACACGTTGTTAGAAACAGGACATGATATTCTTTTCTTTTGGGTAGCCCGTATGGTAATGTTAGGAATAACACTTACTGGAAAGGTTCCCTTTAAACAGGTATATTTGCATGCTATGGTTAGAGATTCTCATGGTAGAAAAATGTCCAAAAGTTTGGGTAACGTTATTGATCCATTAGATGTAATTAATGGGATATCACTTGAACAGCTTCAAGACTCTCTTGATTTAAATTCTAATATTGACCAAAAAGAAAGGGAGAAGGCAAAAAAAGCTCAAAAAGCTGATTTTCCTAATGGAATAGCTGAATGTGGAACTGATGCTCTTAGATTTGCACTTTGTTCATATACATGCCAACCTCGTGACATTAATCTGGACATTAAAAGAGTCGAAGGGTATAGACATTTTTGTAACAAAATATGGAATGCTTTCAGATTTTCAATGATAAATTTAGGTGATTACAAGCCAACAGACACGTCTGGATATAAAGGATATACTTTGACGGAGAAGTGGATTCTATCCAGATTAAATCATACCGTTGATCAGTGTAATAATGGCTTCCAGACATTCAATTTTACTGCTATCACAACAGCAATATACAATTTTTGGCTTTATGAGCTATGTGATTATTATCTAGAGTTAATGAAACCAATATTACAGTCAGATAATACAGAAAAAATAAATTCGATGAAAGATATTTTATATACATGTCTGGAGACAGGCCTAAGATTATTACATCCAATTATGCCGTTCATAACTGAGGAATTGTGGCAAAGATTACCAAAACGTCCCAACAACTCATACGAATCAATTTGTATAGCACCATATCCAGAACCAATTGCAGATTTAAATGATCAAGACGCTGAATTGCAATTTAAAACAGTTACCGATACTATTAAAGAAATTAGATCCTTACGCTCTATTGGTAATAATAAACCAAATGAAATTGTGTTTATTTTTATAACGTGTGCAACTAAAGAAATATACGACACATTAATATCTGAAAAGGAAGCAATATCCACTTTAACAAAAAGTAAAATTTGGATCAAAGATGAAATTATACCCAGCTTATCTTCCACTCCTGAAAGATCATATATACTTCACGGCGATTATATGATCTACGCCTTCTAAAACATACTAAAATAATTATGAGATAATGTTATCCGACCAGTTGTATATCAAAAAAATTTCAATGAAATTTTTAAAAATGACTACAAAACGAAAAATTTTTTCGGGATAAAACGATTATATTTTAAAACCTTAAAGGATTAATATTCTTAAAGCTTTTTAAAATTAAAATTTTCAAAACCAAGTAAAACCAGAGAGAATGGAACACCAACTCAAAAAGTTAAGCTTGGTATCAATGCCAATGATTGAGAGTATCCTCAAATATACTCTCACAAAAAATATTGATATTTCTTCAGATGAATGGAAGAAATATGCTTCTGATGAACATAAGAAGCGTAGGGACATACTCATCTATGACCTAAACATGTTGAAACTAAATTGTTTGAACTATGAAGAAGAAACAATTTTCAACATGGAGAAATATCGTGATAGACTCTACTACCAGGACATTAAAAGAGAGTCTAATCCAGGAGCATTGTTTGTTTTTGTCAATGATTTGTCAAATCATGTCGATAGAGAAGGGATCATAATTCTCGACAATGAATTTGATGATGAATTGGCAAGATATGACAATGGTATCATTCCTGGATACGAACCTACATCATCACCCATAATGTTAAATTTGCTCACACATATGGGTGTTATTGGTGAAATAACCAATGAAAGTAGGAGAAATTTTTTTGAAAAAATTGAAGAAAATGGATTTTCATTTGTCGAAAATCCAACTGATGATCATGATGGTACTTTAAGAATTTATGACGAAGATATAATTTTCAGTGAGAGCCCATCCAACTTTGAAAAATATATTATCCAGTACACAAGGAAGAATAGACACGTATGTAGTTCTGAATGGTCAGCACATGTTAATAGACGATTCAGTGAATTGGAGGATAAATATGTTAAACTTATTGATGAATATGTCGATAAATGGTCTATTAAGAATCAATATATTATTGATAATTTTTATGATTATATTTATGGTGAGTGTACTCCTGAAGTTCAAACATATTTAAAGAAATTTATGATAACAACTCTTAATATGTTTAAGACAACTGTTGTTGAAAAACCTAAGCCTGTAGCATATGGTTTTAATGGAATTTTTGATAATGATTTTGTTTTACCACCACTTGTATTTCCTATTTCTCATAGTGATAATAAAAATGATGAAAATGATGAAGATATGGATGAGAATGTAGACGGTGATAAAGGAGATGAGACAAACAGTGAGGAAACTGAGACGGATGATGGATTAGCTGTTTTAAATGAAAATAATGAAGATGAGTCGCCTGACAATTCTGATAAATGTGTAGAAGTGGATACATCTGATGAACATATGCCGGATTTAGAAGATGTGATAAATGATGAAAATATAAATGATATATCTGAACATGAGTCAAATGTGAAAGATATATTCGAACCCAAGCCGGCTACTCGGGCTTTTAATGGAATTTTTGATGATGATTTTGTTTTGCCACAGCGCATATTTCCCGTTCAACGCGGTAATAATGCTGAACATGATGAGGATGTGGAAGAAGTCGATAATGTAGAAGAAATGAGCAACAATGAATCAGAAATAAGTGGTGGACCACCTGATCATATTTCCAATGAAAATGATGATTGTGAACAACTTGACAATTCTGATAAAAATGCGAATGTGGAAACATTTGATGAACATGACATAGACATTCATAATGCCGAAGACGATGCAGCTAAATATGAATTAAATAAGGATGATACAACGGATGAGATAATAGACGAAAACTGGCTAAATGATGAAGATGTGCAAAATATAAACAATACATCTGAAAATGAGGCAAGTGATGTAGATTTTTCTGAACATGAATGTGAATCAAATAATGAGTATGAACCAAATGATGGGAATGGACAAAAAGTAGATAATGTTATAAGTGATGTGGTTAATCGTGAAGATACATACATTAGTATAATTGATTTAGATCATGATTATGATCCAGATTATGAATATGATCCAGATTATGAATATGATGTACATGGGAACATGGAGTTAGAGAATATTTACAATGGTAACTTAGAGCACTTGAATGATTATTATGTGCAATTACAAAAATATAAAGCAATAAATGATTATTTGAATATTATTTATGATGGCGGTTTAGTGAATCTTAATGATTACTATAGCGCATGGTCGCAAAATGGTGGTGTGACTAGTGAATATGTAATAGATATAACCAGAATTAAACTTGATTACAAGAAACATAAGGTGTACTCACCTTATGGATGGAACCACCGATTAATTAGAAACAACATACCATATGTTCAAGATGAGTTAATTGAACAATATTTAAAGAATGTCCTGGATCAATTAAATGGAAAAACTGTACCAAATGTTCAAGATGAATTAGATAAATATGATGTACCAAATTTCCAAGATGAACAAGATGGACAAACTGAATCAAATGTTAAAGATCAATTGAATGGATATGATACACCAAATGTCCAAAATGAATTAAATGAATTAAATGAATTAAATGAATTAAATGAATATGATGTACATGAGCAATTAATTGAACGGCTTATACAATACATTCAAGATAAACTAGATAATCATAATCAATTATATAGACAGAATGTACAGGATAACCAACTAATTGATCTCGAGTACGATGTACAATATGTACAAAATCAATTAATCGAGTATGATGAATATGTCTTAAACAAAGATATAAATGATATAGATGATATAGATGATATAGATGGGAAAAATGTATTTGACACTTATGAAGTGGATTACTCTTCCGGTGATTCCTTATAGATACAACAAATAATGTAAATAATGTAAATATTATGAATAGAATGTAAAATATATTACCGATCCTACATATACTTATATAAATGAATTTATAGGAATTATTTACGTATAATTACCCTTACCGACTCTATTTAGCACAGTCGACCGAGAGGGAGATCTGTGCTAAATAGAGTCGGTATAACTCGATTGGACGTATACAAACGCAATTAACACTTAAATATAATATATAACTTTCATGCAAATTATAGATAAACAATTAACATTAACATGTTATTTTACCAACGATGTATATTAGATATACGATAAAACATTTTCCAACGATCCATAATGCATATACTATGAAATACATTTATAAAAATTATTTTACGTATAAAATACCTTATCGAATCTATCTAGTACAGAACGACCGTAAGGGAGGACTGTAGTAGATAGACTCGATATAACTCAATTAGAGTGTATACAATTACAATTAACACATAAATAAGACACATATTTTATGCAAATTATTGATAATCAACATATATTAATAAATTAATTCTTCAGCAATGTTAATGAGATACAAATTAAACATCAAAATGTGCAAACCTTATGAAACATATTTATGAAAATTATTCACGTATAAAATACCTTATCGAGTCTATCTACTGCAGAACGACCGTTAGGGAGGACTGTAGTAGATAGATTCGATATAACTCGATTAGAGTGTATACAATTACAATTAACACATAAATAAGACGCATATTTTTCATGCAAATTACTGATAATTAATATATACATCATCATTCCATTCTCTTAATAAAAAAAATAATAATTTTAAATACACAGCACATGACAGAGTATTTACAGATACAAATATAAAATCATGACATCAACCGATCAATTGTCAATAAATAATTGTTTATTCAACATTTTTTAAAAATGATAAATATATTTTTCACACTAATTGTATAAATTAACATTAAAAAAAATTATTTTTTAAAAAGAAATTTTCCCACAAACTCACCCTAACAGTCCACCATGAGTGACTCAAGTTGCAAAATCATCAGATTATGTGTAGAAGAAAAGACTGTGGTTATTCATGGAAATACATGGGACGATATCAAAAATCACCCATTACTTAACAGAATTAAAATAAGTGAAACATACAGATATTGTGAAGAGATGAAAGAGATTTATTTAGCTGTTAAGGGAGATATGGGTGAATTAAATGATTATTACTATGTTGATGGACACGTCACAGTGAAAGGTAGATTTAAAACATTATCAGTACCGGATGCAAATGGTGTCAGTAAATATATGGAGGAAGAAATTAACATGGACATCAATTTCAAGGATAATATGTTAGATGGTGAATATAATATTTCAACCTGTTACACGAGCGCGTCATTGAGCGTAAATAATCCATATGATATACAGTTTAGATATTTCATGTTTAAAGATGGTAAAATAATGACATATATTTACATATACTTAAATAACATCGTTATTAAAACATATGAAAATGGAAAAATACAAAGTGATAGATTGTACAGATATTTTGAAAGAATAAATTTCAAATCCTTTCTAATAATATATCCAGAGATGAGGAGTACTTCCAAATGGGAAGAAAAAGTAACGTTCATCAAAAACTTGGTAGAAGGAAGATATCAAAACTTTTATGAACTCATATATGTGAAAAGGATAAACGGTAATATTTACACATCAGAAGATAAATACAGTGTGAAGAGAGTACTTATGGATGGTGATAAATATTATGAATTGAAACCTATGAAGAAGGTTAGATTCGATTCTGATCTATTTACAATATAAAAGTATAAATTTATATAGATGCACTTGAATATGTCAAAATATATTTTATATTATACTAATAGTATAATAGTATGATCATAAATACTTCAAAAAATAGACAGACAATAATTCTTTTTTTTTGCAAAAAATCAAAACACAATTTTTTACCAATAATGAGTGTGTTAAAAATACCATATGCTATCAGCAGAACTACGTGTAATAAAGTGATTCCCATAGATGCTAATAAAGATGATAAATATATATGTCCAGGTTGTAACAATGATATTATTCTGAGGGACGGTGGGAATAATAGAGCACATTTTTCACATTTGTCACACAGCACTTGCGGTGGAGAATCGGACATTCATATATCTGCTAAATTACATTTAAAGTATATATTGGAAAACAAACATTTGAAAATCTTGAAAAATAATGGATATTCTGTAATTATCAATTTGGACAAAAAAGCTGAGGTTAAAATGGAATATAAATTTGAATACAAGCGTGAACAGACTGATGTTATTTCAATTATAGACGTGGTGCGCTATGGATGGATTGGAACGGAGAGAAAAATGCACGGTTTTGAAATTTATAATACACATAAGATTTCCGAAAAAGATAGACCTGAAGAATTAGAGTGGTATGAATTCGATGCTGATGAAGTAAACAAAAGATTTGAGGATAGTATGAATAACATTATGGTAGAGTTGAAATGTATTAGAGGTCAGAAAAGAACTAATGGAAGTGTTAACTCAAAAGATAAGAAAGACAAACTAGGTGAAAATATAATAAACATAAGTCAAAGGTGTGCAGGTAATGGTAAAACATTTGAAATAGTTAGAATACCATATAGTGATGATAAATTTCAAGATAAGGAAGTGTTTATTTATATCACAAAAATGCATTCCGCCAAAAATGCCATACATGAGGAATTTAACAATCAACGCAACAAAGGGCTCTTGGAGGGTGTTAATGTAGGTGAATACGATAAGAATAAAAGACAATATAAAATAGAATGTAAAGACATAAATAAAAATAAAAATATTACAATTATAATTGCTACAGTGGACTCTTTTTTATTTTCAATCAAAGATCCATCTATATCTCTCGAAAACCGTGATTATTTTAAATCACAGATTGATAGTATAGTCAAAGGATATATGAACGAGTATGTTAATTATGCAGGAGCTACAGATATTTTCAGTAAAAGATGTATGATAATAATTGATGAATCACAAAATTTACATAAGTGTTATATGATGGCAATGGAATCCATTATATCAGAATATAAAGTGGATTTATACATCGTTGGTGATATAATGCAAAGTGCAGTAACACCTGAAAATATGCTCACATATCTACTCGATATCAAAAAGAATATAGGGAATAAATATGAATCTGACGGGAAAGAATTTACTATAGTACAACACATTGGTGTTAATAGAGTAAGAAGATTTCAGAATGAAAATTTTGTACCTTTCATCAATGGAATAATACCATTCAAAGATTATGATTTAGAACCCATTGAAAGCATATGCGATGATGAAGGAAAGTGTGGATATAAGCACGAAAATAATATAAAACCATGGACACTGTTTGATGTACCTATAATATATGCAGGTAAATATGATGAATCTAATCTTCATAAAGCAGATAAAGCTATAGAAGTAATTCTCTCATATATGGATGAAGAAATTAATAAGTATAATTATGTTCCTAACAACTTCATGATCATATTTCCAATATTGAAAAAAAATGTTTTAGCAGAAAAATTGGCAGAAAGTATACAAGATTTTTGGGTGAAGAAGTTTAATAACAATGAGTACGTAAAGAATGTATTAATGAATAATACATATTGGAAGGATAAATTAGAAAAAATAAATGTTAATTTTTTTGATTATGTTTATTTGCATAAATCTGATATAGAAGGATGTATAGATTTGACAATTTCTGAAAATTCAACAAGAATTTTAACTATCCATTCATCTCAAGGATTTGGTCGCGAGGTAGTTTTTCTCTTATGTCCAACAGACGTGGCTCTAAATAAGTTGACACTTTATGATAAAAATAAATTATCATATAATTCGCTTTTAAATATCGCAATTACAAGACAAAAAAAATCATTATATGTTGGATTTGATAGGGATAATGAAATTTATAAAAGATTTATTAAAGCAGAAGGTGGGAGAGAGGGTCCGATAAAACCACAATTATCATCTATTAGGAATTACAATAAATCGGGAGAATTTTTTGAAAACATTGATAATGATACATTTGGGGAAATAAAGAGTAAAATAATTGACAGATATAATTTGAGAAGTGGAATAGTGGACAACATGAAGGAAATTGTAGATTTGTCACATCATCATATATTATATGCTACATATAAGTATCACATAATGGTTTATATCGTAGAAAGTAGAGAAACGAGGTGGGATCAACTTTTGACAATTATCGCTGATTTGCGCTACAACAAACCTGAAATTCTTAATTGTGAAAACTATTATAAAAAATTAAAAGATATCAGTAGAATTAACAAAGAAAATTTAAAAAGGGAAGGTAGTGATAAAATAAAAATAAGGGAGATACCAATATTGAAATTTGAGGACAGAACAGGAGGAAAGATAGTATATAGCGCACATTGTGAGTTTATAGAGTGTACAATGAATGATATAATAGAGAAAGTTGAGAATAGTATGAAAGTAAATAAAATTCCAGAATTAGATCCTCACGAGAGTGCTGTATTATTCTACATGATAGAGACAAAGAAAAATGGAATATACAATACAAATACAGTAATGTTAAAAATATATGAGATTACAAAACCATATGTACTGAAACTATGTGATGGTAAATTACAAGAATATTTTGATGAAAGACTAATTGAACACTATAAGGTATTAGAGGAAATAAAGAATAAATACAATATATGTGTGAAGAAAATGAATGGTTTAAATTTAACAGACGTTGTATATAATGTAGATCAAGTAGTATCAACCGGGAGCAATAAAAATTTTATATTGAGAAATACATTCTCACTAATAGGACATACAAGTGATACTGTTATTTATTTTGTTGTGAAACCACAATTAAATAGTTTGAACTTTAACAATATAATATGTGATGAAATAATTAATAACTACATCATATATAATTGTAATACTGGAAAATATAATAATTCAAAAAATATCATTAAAAACATATATACATGCATTTTCACATATGATACTGAACCAATAATATATAATTTCAGAATTAACGAAAACAATGATTTAATAAATAATATAATTGGTAATTTATTGTATAAAAAATATATACAACATAATGAACTTCTTCTATATTATTATAATAATTGTACCATTGATGCACCAAATGATGAATCAGATAAATCTCTCACAAGTATATTAAATAGCATAGAAGCAGATGATTCTATACCACATTACATTTATGAATTTTATAAAAAATTATCAAAAAAATCTGAAAAATATGCTGGTAAGGAAACGGAATTAATTAACAAATGTTTAAAAGAATCCATAGAAGATTTCAAAATGTCTAACAAGAAAAAATAATAAATAAATAAATAAATAAATGAACACGAACAAATTATATACAATGTATATAATAAATATAATAAATATATTCAAGGACAACTACATTTTGGTTGTCCTGGTACTTTTCCAATTAATGGAGTTAATCTCTTTTTCTTACACTCTTCTTTTAGAATTTTTTTCAAAGTTTTCATAATTCCTTTATATTCATGATTACTTGCCAAATTATTTAATTCCATTGGATCATCTTCCAAATTGTAAAGTTCAAATTCTGGACTCAAAGGTTCGGTTTTTACAGTTCTAGTGGATGCAACCAAAGGTTCTCCAAGTAGATCATTAACTTTGAAATTTTTGACCACATCGTCTTCAATGCCTGGATTTGTCCAAAATTGTGGATTATCAAAATATTGATTATATTTCCACAAACCTTTGACATCAGCCAATCTAGTTATCACCGAATATATATGATTTGGTTGAACAACTGAAAAAGGTGGTAATCCCAAGAAATCATTTTCTGAAATACCTCTTGTAACATCATCATCTGTCATAAAGAAAATGGGGTCATCCTTTAGCTTATACTCTTTTTCAGGATTTAACAATATTTTTGACAAATCCCTTCCTACTAAATTTTGGAAATTCAAAAATTTCTTTGTCCACTTTTGTCCATTAATGCTCTTTATACCAGACAAACCTAAAAGTGTCGGAATCATATCTATATGTGATGTTAAAATATTTAAAGATACAGGTTTAATCACACCAGGCCATCTTATATAAAATGGAACATGAACACTTTCTTCATAAACATTGTACCACTTTTGATGCATATAACCATGAGATCCCAAGAGATCACCATGATCTGATGTGCAGACTGTTATAGTATTTGTAAATTTGTATTTTTTCAATGCGTCCAATACTCTTTGCACTTGTATATTTACTTTTCTTTGAAGATTGTAATACACTCTATAATATTCATTTGCTTCAATTATAACTGGAAACCAATATTTATATACTTCTTGGTATGATTTTTGTGCAGATGGTTTTTTATTTAAATCATCGTTTAAGGTCAAATTGAACAATTTTTCATCATATACTTTTTCTGGAACAGATGGATCAACTGAAAAATCAAACTTACCAGATGCTCTTGATTGAAAACCATAAAGTGCGATATCATGTGGATTAACAAATGAAACAACAGCCAACCATGGTTTTTTAGAATCACTTTTACACAAGCTCATTAATAATTTTTCAGCTTGTTCAGCATAAAAATCATCTCTTCCACTTGCATCTTTTGCAGAATCTCCTGTATTTAGTGGACTGGGACCGTGTGGTTCAGGTCCAACCCAATATTTAAATCCCCAAGGTTCCAATCTATTTGATTTCAAATACATGTCAATTTTTTCAACATTTGGACTTCCATCGGAATTGTATGAAACCAATGCATCGCGAGTGCCAGGAGTTGTTATGTCTGCCTCAGATGCATGCCACTTACCGACCCAATAAGTATCATAACCATTTTCCATAAACATATGACCAAGTGTTGGTATATTTTGTGGATCAAGCCAAAACATATCGGGATCGTATGATCCTTTTGCTGCACCAGCCGTTGAAGATACACCATGTAAAGACGGATACTGACCAGTGTATAAACTTGTACGACTTGGAGAACATGCAGTGCTAGCAACATAATGTTTTTCCAATTTTAAACCCTCATTCCTCAACTCAGAAAAGGCAGAAAAGTTTCTCGTAAACTCTTTCATTTCGTTTGATTCATATATCACGGGATACCTGAATTCATCAACTAAAATTATTAATATATTAGGTCTGCATTCACCCTCCATGCCTTTTTGTTACTAATGAATATTTAGAATAAATTTTTAGTGGATGGTTTACAATAAATTTCCAATGGAAATTTATCAATCACTGTAGATTATTTCATTTATTTTGATTTATTGACAATGCATTAAATCTATCATTTATGTTTTGTTGAGGACTATTTACAGCGGGTAATCCTCCTTGACGTGTAGGGCCATATGATGGTCTAAATATAGATGACACTTGTCCATGAGTTTGAGGTGTGTTAACATATTGTGGTGTATATTGAGAATGTGGAGAGCTGCTAGATTGTTGTCCGAGGACAGGTGGTCTACCACCAACTTGTGGAATATTGGCAGTTCTTTGCATATTTAAAGGAGGTGTATAAACTGGTGGATTGTATCCAGGTTGTTTTGCACCGGTAGGTGGAAGACCAGTTATTTTAGGTGAATATACGGGCTGTTGCACACTCACAGGAGGAAGACCAGTTACTTTAGGTGAATACACAGGTTGTTGTACATTTACAGGAGGAAGACCAATTACTTTAGGTGAATACACAGGTTGTTGTACATTTACAGGAGGAAGACCAGTTACTTGTGGTCTATATACGGGTTGTTGCACATTTACAGGTGGAAGACCAGTTACTTTAGGTGAATATGCAGGTTGTTGTACATTTACAGGTGGAAGACCAGTTACATGTGGTCTATATACGGGTTGTTGCACATTTACAGGTGGAAGATTACTTACTTGTGGTTTATATACAGGTTGACCCACGTTAACAGGTGGAAGACCAGTTATTTTAGGTGAATATACAGGTGGAAGATTACTTACCTGTGGTTTATATACAGGTTGACCCACATTAGCAGGTGGAAGGCCGGTTATTTTTGGACTATGTACAGGTTGATCCACATTGACAGGTTGTTGCATATTCACAGGTGGAATGTCAGTTATTTTTGGACTATGTACAGGTTGTTGCACATTTGCGGGCGGAAGGCCGGTTATTTTTGGACTATACACAGGTTGACCCACATTAAGTGGTGGGGTATACACAGGTTTTTGTACGTTAAGAGGTGGGGTATATACAGGTTTTTGTACGTTAAGAGGTGGGGTATATACAGGTTGTTGTGTATTAAGAGGTGGAGTATATATAGGCACTGGCTGTGGTCTATTTTGTGAAATAGATGTTGGTTGTGGGACAAATGCAGGTTGTTTAGGTGTATTTAAATGACGTAATTCCCCAGTCAAAGGTGGTGTGTATGAAGTTTGAGAAAGTATAGGATTGGGGGATGATCCAGAGCTCACTGGTGATTCTTTTACCTTCCTTGGTCTACCTCTTCCTTTTTTAGGAGTAGATGGAGAAGAAGATACTAATCTCAGTGGTGAAGTGGGGCTAAGTGTGGAGCTACCAGTACTGGAATCTTCTGCAACATCCTCTTCTTCATCTTCATTTTCAAATTCTGTTGGAACAATTGGTGGTAAGTAATTTATTGTTGGAACACCTTTTACAATAGTATATCCTTCAGGACCAATTGGCTCAATATCACTGAGTATTATCTCATCTTCTGGTAATCTTAAATCTCTTCCTTGTTCTTTATTAAATTCTTTGACCACACTAATACTTCTACCTATAGAACCAATAATTCTGTCTTCTCTTCCATGATCAGAATTACCATAAACAATATAACATGAGCTGCCACCAACACTTCCTCTTCTGAAAAATCTACCAAAAATTTGGATTTGATTTGTTAGTTCAAAATCACTCATGATGAAGGCTATTCTTGGAAATCTACCTGTAGTATCATTCAAACTTATACTCTCGGATGTGATTTTTGTGTTGATAATCAAAAGTCTTATGTTATTGTTTGGAGCTTGGAATTCTCTGAAAATTGGAATTCTTTGAGTTTCTTTCAATGCACCAGTAATGACTCTTGGATTATATTTGTACAATCTTCTTTCCAATTCGCGAATGGTGTTATTAAATTTAGAATAGATGACAACTTTTGGATACACTTCCACACCATTTTCATCATAATATTTGCTTTGGAACATAATATCTACTTCCTTTACCACGGAATTAACTTTAGCGAGTTGTAACTTTTGGAGAGGAATTGTCAATGCAAATTTCTCTCTTCTATCTCTTTCATAAGATGCAATAACATTTTCAAGTTCGTTCAATGCTTCATCGTACAAAATTTTGTCACTTCCATATCTTTCGTAAAGGAAAGCTTCACCAGTTTGTGAATTTTCAGCACTTACATATGTAGAACCAATGTGAACCTTGTTAGTATCATCCAAAGGTAAAAATAAATTATGAATATTTTGCTCAGCATTTTCGTAAAATTCATCTGGAAGAGACATAGTACTGGACACGACCGGCATTAAAACATCCATAAAGTATAGTGCTGCATAGTCAATGGTCTCTTTCTGTTTATATTGATTATTGTCTATATCTCCATATATTCTTATGTAATTTTCAGACTCATCAGGATTTAATCTTTCACCTTCTTCTACTAGTTCATATACACCTGGATAAATATATCTACTTTCAGATCTGACATATTCTGACAATCTATCTTCGTCGACGATACCCGATGTGCTCAAGAATGTAGCAATGTGATCCATTTTACTCACCATAGTTGCAGATAAAAATGCTACTCTAGATCTACCACCCATTTTAAATCTGTCAGTTACCAATTTCACAATTTGGGTAACAGCCTTATTGGTCATAGTACCTTTATTCTTTGCTTTATGAACCTCATCAAAGATAACTAAACAACCAGTATCAATTATATCAATCAAATATTGGCTTGGCTCAAATACAACCTCAGTGGTTACCTTTTCCTTGCCAGCTTTTGTTTCAATTTTTGTAACTTCAAACTTTGTGAGTAAACCATTCTTTGGTTGACTATGACCTTTAGATATTAATTGTGTGTATGGTATGACAATAGGTTTATCATTAACGTCATCGTACACATTTACACCATTCTTTGTTAAAACTGGTAACCAGACAAGCTCTGAAGATGTATGAGAAGGTGTTAAAACAATAACTGGCAAACCTAAATCTAAAGCAATCTTGATAGTGACAAATGTTTTACCTGAACCAGTGGCGGAATTATCAATATAATATGAATTAACATCCAATATATTCCTGATCTTGTTATAATGTGGCACTTGATCGGGAAATAGTCGTAAAGCTTCTTTTGCTTGGGAAGACATTTTTATTATAAGGAAAATATTTTTTATTTTTTTAAAATAATCTTCCATTGGAAGGTTATTAATACTCTTTATCAAAGATGTCATAACATTACATATATTTAAAATATCTTTTAAGTACATCTGAATTTTTTTACGCTAGTCTCCAACTTTTCATTATCACTGTCTTCATTTTCATCTTCCTCTTCCCAATAATTTGAAATCCCTAACTTACTCCACATATTCATTAATGCCGACTCACCTGGATTTATGATAATGGGTTCATCTTTACTTATGTTTCTAACACATAAACTATTAATAAAATATGAGTTACCCCTAAGCATTCCCCCAGCAGTGGAATTGTTGATTAAATATAGAGCATCCTCAGACAAACCTCCATCAGTAGAATCATTAATAATTTGTGGTCCACCTTCCAATATGTTTATCATTTTTTCAAGGTGCTCATCTTGCATTTGTTTTATCGATTTATCTTCAGAAGCCATTGCTATTAATTTTTTAGTGAAAATTTAATATTAAAAAAAACAATTTATTCTTCATCTTCTTCATCTCCATATTCACCCTCTTCTTCTTCATCTCCTTCCTCTTCATTTTCTTCAACATTAATAACCTCAGGTTGTCTTGCACGCATTTGTATGTCTCTTGGAATTCTTCCTGTAAACATTCTTCCATTTTCCTCAAAAAATCTCTTTAAAGAGTTACATATAGCATCAATACCGTAGTTTGGCTTAATCCATTGATAATATACTTCAATTCTTTCATCTGGATATATACTTGGATTAAAAACATTTGATCCTTCATTCGCTAATGCATGGCTCAAGAATTGTCTCATAGTGTACATGTCCTCCAATGGAAATTCTGTTCTGATTCCCAGTTTATATATAATATCTATTAATTCATGTTTCTTCAGTGTTTTACATACCCTTCCTTTATTCTTTGGTGAACTGATCAAATCTCTTATTGAAAATGCATCGCTAAAAGGTAACATTATGCCATAAATTTTAAATCTTTCATAATAGGATTCTATATTTTTAATTATTTTTTGTATAAGCTTATTGTATACATCAAATTCTGCTTCATTTACATCTCTCCATCCAATTCCTTCTGACAATTTCAATATACGTATTCTACCTTCTGCTTTTTGATATTTGCTTACAGATCCATATTCTGTCTTTTTAGGTGCAAATGCTAAAATATTGTGAAGATATACTATTTCCCCATTAGTATCAGATGGAATTTCAAAATCAGAGTCTATTTTTTTTACCTTTGTTGCTTTTTCAGATTGTGGTCTTCTTCCCCTTCTAGTTATGGTTGTATTTATTTCATGCTCTTTCACTTTCAACATTGAAATGGGTTCATGTACTTTAAATATAACATTACTATGTTCAGATATAATTTTATTATTAAATGGATTACTCACCCCACTGCTTAGAGTATTATATAAAATAGCTTCAATTAACATAACCTTGCTTATAAAGGCCAATGATTTAAATCTAAACATGAAGTTTGGATCATCAACATCCATCTTAATTAGATCAAATATATTTCTTTGGTCATCTGCAAAGACTTTGTTATAACTATATTCTTGGAATATGTTTCTCTTTTGATTTTGTACACCAACAATATTTTCAGTATATACAACATTATCTGCAAATCCATTTGAAGAAAATTCATCCTTGTCTAAATATACAATATCTCCTTCAATTCTCAAATATGTTCTGAATCCAAACTTATCAATAATTGCTTTATTTTCTCTTAACATTTTATCCAATGCCATGTAAACAAATACAGGTTTTGTTCTTCCAATAATATCGATAATTTTCTTAACATGTAAAGAGCTGTTTCTTTTAAACAGATTCTTAATTTGTACTTCTGCCTCTTCTGTCTCTTCCTTTGAAAAATACATTAACTTCGTTTTCCAATCAATGCTTTTCATCAATTCTATATCGATACCAGAACAATCATAATTACATAATTGATAATCACACTCTTCGCTGAAATCTACATCTGTTGCTCTAACATTTCTCGAGTAATTAATTTGACATGCAAAATCTGCCCTTTTAATGTGTCTTTGAATAATCTTTTCATCTTTAGATTTACTTTCAATCAATGAATGTTTAAGAACATCAATAGTGTTAAAATTTGAGGATCTGCCTAATTCTTCATTTCCAAAATATACACCCACCATGTAGTAAACTTTAACTGGAAAAACTGCTTTATTAGGATCTAGTCCATTTGCCATGAATCTATTTCTTAAATCTTTTAATCTATCCTCATGCGAAACAGCCCTAAATATTCTTCTTTCAGATTGTTTCTTCCTGGCTGGATTCCAACTTGGTGAAAAATTGATATATTTTACAGCATTATATACATTGATCCCTTCTTCACCAATTTCAGAAACAATTAATACTTGCAAATATCTACCATATCTGTTCTCTCTTGAATTTAAAGTATCAAAAATTGCTTGAGATTGCAAAGATGTCGATGTAGTAAATAAAGCCACTCTCTTTCTTTTTTCAATTCCTTCTCTTTCCGAATTTGATGTAAATGTAGACATTGATGGACATGCACTCACTCCACCCACTGATTTTTGGAATAGACCCGAAGTATTTGTAAATAATTCATAACCATGATATGTTAATATAGTTGCTAAATCAATTGCTCCTGATCCATTTACCCCTGGTATGTAAATAAAAACTATACCTTTATCATCGGGTACATTTACATCTGATTCGGCCCATGAACTCAGACAAATATTTACCATTTCATATGCTTTACTGGAAATTATCTTTAATTTGTCAAGATCTGAGAAATACTCAGCAAGAAGATTACCATCAGGATTGTTTTTGAGTCTTCTATGAACAGGTCCTATAGGATTTCCCTTCTCGTTCATCCTAGTTGGTCTCATTTCGTAATACTTGTCAAGTCCTGCTTTACCAATTGAACCATCAGGATAGACTAAATCTAAAGCTTGTGATTCTTTCACAAAAACACCTTTAGCTCCAATTTGTCTCAGATAAATATCATATTGGAAATCTGATATACCGCAGACATAAAATGTTCCACTTAAAATATTGTTCCCATCATTGTAGTCTATTAAATCCTCATCTTGATTTAAACTGGATATTCTGTTCGACCTATATAATTTACCATGCATATCTTCACCGTATAATCTGCTCATAATTTCATCTGAACCTTCATTTGTTTGAAGAATACTTACAGTGCTTGTATCCAATGCTCTAACCCATGATACCTTACCTCTTAAATATTTTTCAATAGTTTCAAATTCAATGTTTCTTAACTCATGTGCAGGATACTGTGGCATCTGATTGTCCAATGGTAATATTAAATTCATTAGAAGGACAAACTCTGTTATATTGTTCATAATAGGAGTGGCGGTGAAAAGTAAAATTATATTATTGCTCCCCATATGAAAGTAATCATGATATGACTTGTAGTTTGTAAGTTTCTTTTCATCATATGTGTTTGTTTCGCTATATCCTTCTGGGATATTATATACATTTTCATCTGTATAATCTGCATAATCTCGAAAATCTTCAAAATCACTGATAGGTATATCTGTAGAACCTTTAACAATATCTTTCATTGTCACAATATTATGTGCCTCATCACATACAATAATTTTGTTACTCAGGAATTTTTTAACGACATCTTTGGATGTTATTTTATTCAAAAAACTTAGAAATGCTCCATATGTATAAACTGAATACCATCTCTTAATGGATTTTCTTATAGCTGCTTTTACTTTCTTTTCATCACTAGCATGTAAAATATCAGGAGTTTCGTACACTTTGTTTGTACATCTGCAATATATTTGATCTATTATACTCATTGCCTGTGTCTTACTCTTACATAGAATAATCGTCTTGTCTATAGCAGATGGATCGTTTGGATTTTGTTGACGCATATATTTGTATGCTTCTGCTATTTGCGCGAATAAACATGTTTTACCTGTACCTGGATCATCAACGATCAGACCTTTCTTATAATGCATATAGTAATTAGCAACATATTTTTGTCTTTTATATGGTTTACCTATTTTTGGTACACTTTCCTTTATCTGAGCTTTATTTTCCAAAAATTCTTGTTTTCTTTGAATATATGAATTGAAATATTTTTCACTCAAATCTGGATAATCACCAAAGAGATCAGAAATTTGAATATCTCCTTCTGGTATTCCTGAATCTGTTGTAGTTGGCAAAAATTTTTCTTCTACTTCAATATTATCTTTCTGTATTTCATATTGCTGGATTGTATAAGGGTCATATTCGGTGGTTTCTAAATTTGTATTTACCGGAACGATGACACCTCCCACGAAAATTGTTGGTTCTGAAGTACCATGATAATAAAAGTCCTTGTCTGAGTAACCTCTATCATCTATGTATTGATCGTCAGCTTCTTCTAAATCACCATAATCTTCGAGGAGATCTATACTCTCCATTTCAAAATTTAATTGATCCATCTTTAGGAAGTTAAAAAAAATAATTTTAATTTATGAAATAATAACCATTTAAAAGTGTCCAATGTATGTCCCAAATATTTCTTGTAAAGTAGACAATGATATAAATATTGTTGAACCAAACACGTGGATTATATATGAGAAAGAACTTGAATTTCCATTAGTAGATGATGTATTTATATTTCAATTTCCCAATAATATTAATATATGTATAAATAATATATGGTTACCTGTAGATGCATTTGATTTTTTTTATCCATTATATATAACACCGTCTTTAAGCTGTAAGATGGAAATATATGATGATGGTAAGATAACAAACAAAATTAAAGTGTGGTGTATAGATTTGAACGGATATGATATGGTAGGTAAATTGACAGGTATGATTGGTTATCAAAATAAACTTGTTATTGATTATAATGACAATACTGCAAAATATGGTAGATGTAAATATAGTATATATCAAATTTTATATGACAGAATTCTGTTGAATAGGAGAAGTAACACCATGAATATGTTGGATAGAGTTAGAGACAATGACAGTAGAGATTATACCAGATATAGAGAAATATTATATGATGAAAATGACAGTAGCAATGGAGTTACGTTAGTGATGACAGGGGGTAGTAATTTCTTTAATTCTATTCTTAATGATATAAACCAAATGTAGATTAATTTATCATAAATCAATATATGCGCTATAAAAATAAATGATGGTCGACATTTTTAAATTGTTGTGTGTTTTGTATCTATACAGACATATATTGCGACATAGCTATATCACATATGAGAAAGAGATGATTTTCAGATTACTGTTCAAATGCTTTATAAAAACAATGATAAAATAAAAGCCTTCACAGATTAGCAAACAAATTAATAATTTGTTTGCTTTTAAACTACATATTTACATACTTCTACTTCTGTTCTTGAGTTTGGATTTCATCTCAATTAGATTATTCACAAACTCCTCATGTTCTTTAGATGATGTGTTATCTTTGTCTTCAACATCAGAAGATGTACTTTTGAGATTTTTCTTTGCGTTAATTACATCCTCTCTCAATGCATCGATATATATATTCTGATTTGTAACTGGCTTTAAATTATTTTTCTTTTTCAATATAGATTCCAACAAAGGATTGCTGACATCATTCACATTTTCAGATAAATCATTGTTGGATTTATCTGAATAATCGTAACCAAATAACCATGTTATATAACTCCACATGACGCTTGTTTATAATTAACTAGAAATTAATAATAAATATTTTTTTTACATATTTTTACTTATGACAAATATTGGTTATTAATTACAAATTAATTATAAATTAATTTTTTGTATGAACTAGTCGCTGAAGTCCAATTCTTCAATCTCAACTTTGTATATGTATTTCACGACATCACCTTGGAATAATTCATCTGCTAAACATTTTAACAATATATAATTATATTCATGTATTTCAAAATATTTGTTCACTATATCTTCGCGATCATCACCATTGTAGACTATAATATTATGATCATCATCTATTATTTTATCGTTATTCTCTAGCACCTCTTTCATTTTGTTACATAGTAACTCGTTTCTATGATCTTCAGCATTTTTCTTTTCTTGAAAAATATAAAGATATGTTTCTATTTCATCCATGTCAATTATGTATGAATCTTCACAAATAAATTCTTTCACTAAATACATGATGTAAATAAAAATTAGATTATGTTCCAGATGATTTTAACATGTTGGGAATAAATATTATGATGTCAAATTTAATTTTGAATAAAAATGAATGTTAAAGTAAGATTTTTTAATTTAAATTAATTATTCAATGTTAAAATGATTGTCACATATAAAAAATTTTTTTTACAGTTTGATCAAGTTTTTCAGAGTTAGTACTTTTTTAAACATTTTAAGTATTGGATATATCCTTTCTAATTTTGTTACAAATCCATTAGGGCCAATTTCGTCTGATCCTTCTACGATTAATAGATTCTTATCCTTATTGGTATTATTCGAATCTAAAATATCAGATGTCATTGGAAATAAAGCCTCGTGATATATTTCATGATATATCAAATCACCTATAACATTATCTACTTTATTACGGTTAAAATAATATGATAATATTATTATGCCATCAGTATTCACAAACGTATATTTTATGTTAATATAAATATTGTTTCCATTCATTTCATGTACAAAACCAGTTAAAAAATGTTCTTTATTATTTACACCAACGTAATATTTTTTTGATCTCATTATAATTTTATTTTTATTTTCTTTTAAGAAATAGTTCTTTATCAAGTACGATTCAATACTTGGTAACTCCCAATGAATGTTATAAATATTATTAGAGTCCTTTTTTATCTTTTTATTAGAACTATCAATCATGCTATGAGGTATAAAATCTCTATCTTTCAGATTGATTATTAATTCATAATTATTTGATAATGAAGAAACATCTCCTATAGTTTTTAATTTCCTTTTATCAAAAACTTTTAATATTGGATATATTTCCTCCAATTTCGTCACGAATTCATCCACAATTAACAGATACTTGCTTTTATTAACAAGACTTAAATTTGGGACATCTGTATATATTGGGAATAATGATTCACTATATATTTTATAAAATATTACATCATCTGATATTACTTCCTGTATAAAGATATATATTAAATGCTCATTACTTTTAAAAATATAATTTAACATTTTATGTTTTATCATCACAACAATTGATGATAAAACAATTTTACATTTGTTTTAAATATACCATAAACATAGAAATTGAATATTAAATAAATTATCTAATATTGATTAAAATGTAATCAATTTACTATTTATGTATATAATATAAGAAATATATGTACCTGATTGTTATATTTAAAAGATCTTTTATAATTTGGTCAAAATTTTCAAAGTCGGTACTTTTCATTAATTTATCTGATCTCTTAAACATATTAATCCATGAGTGTCCACGGATGACAGATATTAGTATATTATAATCAGGATTTTCTTTACCTAGTTCATCTAAGGCTTTGTTCCACATAAAATTACCATATGGTATATAATTTACATTTTTTAATGCGTTTTTTAGTCCAGAGAGATAATATCCTTTATTTTTAGCACCTGTGAAATATTTTTTCAGCCTATCATGTACTTTTACTTTATCATTCTTTTTTATATAATCTAGTAACAAGTAAGATTCTATACATGGTAGTTCCCAATTGATATTATATATACCATTAAGATCTTTCTCCATCATTTTATTTGACATATCTGATATGTCGTGAGGAAGAAAGTCCTTGTCTTTTAAATTTATTATTAGATCATATTTTTTAGATAATATATACATGTTAGTGATGGTTTTTATCTTTCTTACTTCATATATATTCAGTATAGGGTGTATGGTACCCAATTTTTGTGATGAATCCATTTTGCCCTACCTCATCCGGTCCTTCGACTATTAATAAACATTTTAATTTTTTATATTTAATAGTAGGGGGAATATTTATTATTGGAGAACATTCGTTTGTAATTGCAAAATATCCACATATACTGGTATTATATACTTTTGAAAAATCTTCCGATACATTACATATTTTGAAATGTATTATTTCGATAATATGTTTTACATCCTCATGATCTATAATATAGTCATTCTCACATAAAGTATAATTATTTTTTTGTGATACACGGTACATCAATAACTTAACTCCATTTGTAGTATTGACAATACATAATATGTCGATGCAATAAATATTTATATATCTAATTATCAAATTATTATTTAAAAATATTATCATACTTTTTATTGATAAAATTTTATTTATAAATTTTTTTAATTTAAAAAATTAAAAAAATGGCGTAATACAACTTTTTATTTCCGTTATGTTTTACGACAAAACATGATGTTATCAGAAGGTGTATGATACACGGAAAATATCTAGTAAAAACTGTGAAATTAATAGGTAAATTAGTATTTCTCATACTAGCTCTCAATTCCTCTTGATAACAAATTAAACATTCTACAAATATTTTTGTATTATGATAAATTTCAAAAGATGAACTTTCTAAATGATATATATTAAAACATATAGTTTTAATAATATATTCTACTTCTTCACTTATCACATAGTATCTTCTATACGAAATATTATATACAAATCTTATTATATTGTTTGTAATATTAAACATATATATTATGTTTGCGTGGTGAACATTGTTATCTTTTGTTGCAAATATATTATAATTTATGAATAATATCATATTTTTTCATGATTAAATTTTTTTAATTTTAAGAATTAAAAATAGCGGAAAATATAATACATTGTTTTTACTATGTCATTAAAATAACAATAATAATATTATTTCTACAGTTAGAAGAAAGCGACAATCACAGACATCCGAATATATTCTAATACTACTAATTGTTTACAAGATGTTAAAATGATCTTGATGAAACATTAAATATTGTTGATAAATATTAAATATTGTTGATAAATATCAAATTTGAAACTCAAAAAATGATTTTTCGTGGTACAAAAAATCCTTGAGTATTAAACAGGAAAAGATTGGACCTTAATCACGCATATATTACAGTATAATTACTTATGGAATTAATATCAACAGAATCATACGAGGATAAGTTACTTTCAGACTATATAAAATTTTATATCAAAGGAAAAATTCATGATGACGATAAGGACAGCATTAAATCTATTGATCTCACTATTTCAAAAATAAAGGAAGATGTTAAAAACGACAATATTCAATCACATGATGTATTTGAAGATCTTGATATTGTAAAATCAATGAGAAAAATTGATCCAAATGTGAATATTACCGATTTTTTAGATAGTAACATGTTGGATATTTATAGACAATTGAGTACAACAAAAAATTATGAATTTACCGACGAGTTATTGGAATTATATATGGATTTCTTAATTTATGTTGGTGCTCCCGATGAACATATTTCTTTAACAACAAAATATGTGGATGAAAAGAACATAAACAAAATATTCACAAATCCTAATATATTTCAAATATTTATAGTTTATATTCCATATGAAGTAGCGGTAGTTCATAATTTATTCGGTAAAGTAAAAGAATTTTGGCTGACATACAATTTTAAAACCATGAACATGAAATATGAGATAGATGAATTCTTCAATCTTAATAAGGAAGATAATTCAAAATATTATTTCAATGACCTCCAAGATGAATATTTGGTAATGGAATATAACACTATGTCAGAAAAATTCAGATTTGATATTCTATATGTATATAATATGCTCGTAGAAGATTTTTATCCATGTTTAGATTATCTTGAAAAAAATAACATTGAAGCATACAACAACAGTATGAAATCTGTTCTTCTAGAGGGTAAAAATAAATATTATCTTATATATGGAAAAGTCTATACCATTGTTGATGTAAGGGACAAAATATTAGATTTAAATTATGCTGTTCATACTGGTAACTTAGAAATAGTTAAGCACTTTTTTAACAACAATGAATATTCAATTTACAGTTATAATGAAAAATCATTTTTAATGAACGCAGTATATTGTGGTAAACTTGAAATGTTAAAATTCTTTGTAGAAAATGGAGGAGATTTTAATGTAGATAATGGAAAATTATTATATTTAGCATGTTGTGTGGACAATTTTACAATTGTTGAATATTTAATAGAAAAAGGAGTTGATGTAATAACCAGGAAAAAAGAAGTGATAACCACCTCTGTCAAAAATGGATCCTTAAATATCGTCAAACTTTTACATAAGACATATGCAGATGATGATTTTGTTAACTTGATTAGGGGGAATTTTTATGATATGTTTGGATATGAAAATTTTGAATTATATAAATATATTAGAAATATTATAGGAGAAATAGATTATATAAAATGCATGAGATGTATCGCCGAATTATACACATGTGTATCTGATTTTAAATTGATAAAATTTATTATGGAGGAACATATTTTGAAAGAAAGAGGATATGTATCAGATGACGTTAAAAACAACACTGTGAATGGTTATGATGAACTTATAAATTTTTATTATAACAACAAAGAAGGAAATTCTACAATGAACAATATTTATATCACTTATGATAAAATTAAATATTATTTATTAATTAGAACCATGATGTATGTAATATCTGGTGAAGATGGGAATTTGGATTTAATAAAATATTTAGGTTGTAGAAAATATCCATTTTCTTCCCCAGAATTTTATATCAAGCATATTATTAAGGAGAAAAACACCGAATTATTAAAATATATATTTTCAGAAGGTGTACAATGTAGTCTCGATTTTGATTGTAAAAATGAAGATAATGTCATATGTATGTCAATAAGATCAAAAAATGTGGGTATAGTTGAGTTAGTAATTAAATATCATCATATAATGCTGAATGTGAAGAAGGAAACTATAGATAATTATTTATACAATTATTTGTATGTGGCAGTTGAAGATGGAACAGCCGAGATTGTTGAGTTGTTATACAATAAATATTTAGAACATAGTTACAATTTGATCAACAAAATTAAAAAATATTGTGAAGTATCTTTTTTATTATGTGCTGAAAGTGGTAAAATTGATATGTTGAAATTTTTTGTGGAAAAGAAGGTTGATATACACATTGAAAATGACAAAGGTTTATATATAGCATGCAAAAATAAACATTACAACATTGTCAGATATTTAATTTCAATTGAAGAAGATGTAAGTAAATGGAATATTTATATGTTGTATAGGATAAGAAATAATGCAGATGATTTAGAAACATATGATGATATTGTAAATCTTATTGGTCAAATTAATAAGTGTAATAGTTTGTAAAATACTAATTATTTTTTATATAATTAATAAATCATTGATTTAATATTATCATCTCATAAACCTTTAAATAAATTATTTAATATTAATTAATTATGATAAAGAATATATTTTTTATTATTTATCATGATATGGTTATGTGATAAGTGTTTTAGATGCCTATTATTTTAATTTAAAAAAATTAAAATATCATACATATTTTATATTAAATTACAGACGATATGATGTGATGATAAAATTATAAATTGAAACCTTTATCAATCTCGGCTTTATTGTTTGTGATTCATTATAAAAGTTGTACATATATCAAAAATTGATTATCGAATAATTTCTATTTAATTTGGACAATGATTGATTACATAATTGTAGAACAATATATATATATATAACATAGTGATATTAAAATCACTTTTTACATCAGGATGTAATCCCTTGAAATCAGTACTCTTTATCCATTTCTTAGTGCTTTTCGCTATTTTATCAGATCTTTTAAACATGTCAATCCATGAATGACCTCTAATGACAGAAATTAATGTATTATAATTAGGATTATTATTAGCTATTTCATTAAGTGCATTGTTCCATAATATGATACCTACATCGTAATAATCCATATTGTCATTCATTCCGTGCACAAACCCGGATAAAAAGTTTTCCCTATTTCTCGCCCCAGTAAAATATTTCCTTAATCTTTCAGTAATTTCACTCTTATTTCCTGTTAGGAAATAATTTTTTATCAAGTATGATTCAATACATGGTAATTCCCAATGAACATTGTAAATATTGTTAGGGTCTGCTTCCATTTTTTTGTTTGAAACATCTATAGTATTGTGGGGAGTAAAATCTTTGTCTTTCAAATTGACAATTAATTTATATTCATTTGATAGAAGGGAAAGGTCTCTTATCTCTTTTATTTTCCTTTTCTCGAATATCTTAAGAATTGGATATATTTCTTCTAGTTTTGTTATAAAACCATTGGGACCGATCTCGTCCGACCCTTCTACGATTAATAAATATTTACTTTTGTCAATGATATTTATATATGAAAATTTTATATCTATTAAGTGTGGTGATTTATAGTACATTTCAACGTGCACCAACTCATTAATTGTATCACAGTCAAAATAATATGACATTATCACTACATTATCCTGATTGATAAACATATATTTTATGTTAACACAATTATTATCTATATTATTATTAATGATTTTTAATAAATTATTTTCCAATAAATACAACATATTTATAATATAAATTTTTCATGAAAAATTTTTTTTGATTTCCTGAATTAAAAATAGCAGAAAATATAATACATCGTCATTCACCATGTTATTATAATAGTAATTGTAATATCGTGTTACATAATTAGAAGTAAGCGATAAGCATGTATATTCGTACATATTTTCAAACTCTCATAATGAAATATTGAAACCACACTAATGAAATCCAAATATGAAACTCAAAAAATGATTTTTCACAGTGTAAAAATTTATCGAGTATCAGATAGATAAAGATTGGATATTTAACTAAGCATACATTACATCACATTCACTTATGGACATATTAAATACAGAGACATATGAAGATAAGTTGCTTTCAGACTATCTAGAAAATAAAATCAATATAAAACATTATGATGAAATTAAAGACAGTATAAAAAGCATCGAATTAACAATTTCGAAGATATCGCAAGATGTTGAACCACATGATATATTAGAAGATCTTGATATTGTAAAATCGATGAAGAAAATTGATTTAAATGTGAGTATTACTGATTTTTTGAATGTCAACATGTTGGATATTTATAAACAATTGAACACAGAAAAAAAATATGAATTTACAGACGAATTACTTGAATCTTACATGAATTTTTTAATTTATGCTGGTGCTCCCGATAGACAATTTTCTCTTGCTGCAAAATATGTGAATGTTAAGAATATAAACAAAGTATTTACAAATATGAACATATTTCAAATATTCATTGTTTATATTCCATATGATATAGCAATTGTCCATAATTTATTCGGTAAAGTGAAAGAGTTTTACCTGACACACAATTTTAAAACTTTGAACATGGTATATGAGATAGGTGAATTCTTCGGTCTTAATAAAGAAGATAGTTCAAAATATGATTTCAACGATCTTCAGAATGAATACTTAATAATGAAATATGATACAATATCAGACAAATTCAGGTTCGATATTATTTATTTATATAATTTTCATATCGATGAATTTCATCCATATTTGGATGATCTTAAAAAAGGCAAGATTGATGCATACAATAACAGTATGAGTTCACTTCTAACAAGAGGTAAAAATAAATATTATCTTATAAATAAAAAAGTTTACACCACTGTTGATGTAAGAGATAAAATATTTGACTTAAATTATGCTGTTCACACAGGTAATTTAGAAATAGTTAAACATTTTTTCGATAACAACGAATACTCAATTTACAGTTACAATGAAAAATCATTTTTGATGAACGCGGTATACTGTGGCAAACTCGAAATGTTAAGATTCTTTGTAGAAAATGGTGGTGATTTCAATATGGACAATGGTAAATTACTTTATTTAGCATGTTGTATTGATAACATTGAAATCATTGAATATTTAATAGAAAAAGGAGTTGATGTGATAACAAGAAAAAAAGAAATAATAAGTATTGCTGTCGGAAATGGATCCTTAAATATTGTTAAACTTCTACATAAGATATATGCAGATGTAGACTTTATAGAACAGATCAGAATAAATCTTTATAAAAAATTTAAATATGATAATTTCGAACTTTACACATATATGAGGAATATTGTTGATGAAATAGATTATGTAAAATGGATAAAGTATATCAATGAGAAACACACATATAAAACTAATTTCAGATTGATAAAAAGCATAATGGAAGAGCATATTTTGAAAGAAAAAGGGTTTGTATCTGATGATGTTAAAAACAACACTGTAAACGGTTATATTGAACTTTTAAAGTTTTATTATATTGACGAGGAGGGAAATTCTATTTTAAATGGTATTTACAGTCGTTATGATGCAATGGTATATTATCCATTTTTTAGAAGCATGATGTATGTAATATCTGCTGAAGATGGGAATTTGGATTTAATAAAATATTTAGATGGTAAGAAAAATAAATTTTCGTCTTCAGAGTTTTGTGTCAAATATGTTATTAAAAGGAAGAATATTGAATTGTTAAAGAATATATTTTCAGAGGGTGTACAATGCAGTCTCATTTCTGATTGTAGAGATAAAAATAATATCATGTGTATGTCAATAAGATCAAAAGATGTGGATATAGTTGAATTAGTAATAAAATATCATCATATAATGTTGAATGTAAAGAAAGGAACTATAGATAATAATTTATATAATTATTTATATGTAGCTGTTGAAGATGGTACAGTTGAAATTGTTGAAATGTTATACAATAAATATTTAGAACATAATTATAATTTTATTAACAGAATTAAAAAATATTGTGAAGCATCTTTTTTATTATGTGCTGAAAGTGGTAAAATTGATATGTTGAAATTTTTTGTGGAAAAGAAGGTTGATATTCATGTAGAAAATGATAAGGCATTATATATAGCATGTAAAAACAAACATTATAATATTGTCAGATATTTAATTTCAATTGAAGAAGATGTAAATAAATGGAATGTTTATACGCTGTACAGGATAAGAAATAACGCAGATGATTTAGAAACATATGATGATATTGTAAATCTTATTAATAAACGTAATGATTTGTAAATTGTAATTTATAAATGATTCAGTGAATTATTTATCATAATTGATTCAATAACAGTCTCCGTGTTTTAAAATTAATACAAATATATCCGATGCTTTTTTTTCCTTAATCATATTCCAATATTCCTTATATTTTTCACTTTCTTTAGTCTTCACTATGATATCATTAGATCTATCACAATATTCATCAGATACATTAATTATGTTATAAAATGCAAGAGTAGAAATTGTATCATATTTTGAAAACATCAGTTTATATTTATCAATAAACAAATCATGATTCAAAATTTTTATCACATCTTCATGATATCTTTCCAATATCATTTTCAAAGATTTCCAATAATCTTTTAAAATACATATATTAACACATGTTTTAATATCACTTATAGGTATTTTACAAATGTTAAAAATTATGATCATTGTGTAAACATGGTTATTTTTACATACCGTTACAAACAATCCATTGTTTCTCACTTTATCCAAAATAAAATCGCGAATATGTTTATTATTAACTATCAATCTCGTAAGCTCTATCTTTTTCGACATATCTATTTTTGCAAATAACATATTAATATCATTTAAGTTAACATCTGATAATTCTACATCATTACGCTTAAGCAATATTTTAATATATTCTAATTTTAAATCGTTACATAAAATGGATAGCATGTTAACGGAACTGCTACCTAATTTGTTAATATTTATCCTGTCGTTCAATAATAATAAATTTATAATATCATCATTACATTTTTCTTTATATGCAATATGTAATAGCGTATTTCTATTTCCACTACAATTATTAATATTCTTATAATACTTAAGGAGAAGATTTATTATGTTAATATTATTATTTGTAATACAGTGATATATTGTTCCTTTAGGGTTGTGATATTTGTCAAAAATGTAATAATCCTGATTTTTACCATTCTCTAATAATAATTCTAACATATGCATGTTATTTATCTTATATGCATGATTAATACACCTCTCATAATTTTTAATTTTATCACTATATTTAAATAATAACTTTATTGCGTCAATATTCCCTATTTTACATAATTTAAATAATATGACCCCATTCCACACCGCGCTAGTATTATACAATGTATTTTTGTTTTGGAATAAGTACTCAACCACATTTAAATTATTATTTAAACATGCTATTTCTATATACGTGTTTCCATAATTATCAGTGTCCTCTACATAAAATCTTTTATTTTTCACACATGTTTTAACTTCTTCTAAATTTCCCTTCTTAAACACATTTTTAAACATCTTTAAGATGAAATTTTATTTTATATTAAAAATATAAATTATTCATTTTACCTTAAGAATGCAACATAATAATGTGGTGAAGCGGATAATTTTTTAATATCTTCCACACCAGGATATTATTACAATTAATAATAAATTTATTTGACAAAAATTGATAAAAAAAATATTTTTTCAAAAACAAAATGTCTGGAGAAGATATTATACAAAGAGTACACTACCAAATATTTTATAGAAAAACATGAGAAGAGAAGCAATAGGAAAAAGAATCCTGATAATTCAGAAATCTATACTGAAAAACATCAAAAAATTTATGATACACCCATATGATTACAGTAATTATAATTTCACCGCAAACGCAGATGGGTATTACATGTTTGATTTAACAATAGCATGTTCCAATTTAGCAACAAGTGGTTTATTGACAGTTAAACTTACTACTAGTGCTATCATATATGGAAAATTGAATACAATACGTACTATTTACACTGTTGATGAACCTATGAACTTTACTATGAAGTACTATGTCGAAGCAAATGTGGGTGATGAGTTTACTTTTAAATGTAGATCAGAAACTGATATACTTATAGAAAATTACGTTCTATTTATATCATATAATCCATCATTTCAACCCCGTTAATCAGATTGTCCCTTATATTGAAAGTTATTTTTATTTTACAACTACCAATAAAAAAAATATTTTCATTTATTTTCATCTATTTTTTTCATTATAAAATAGTTAATATTATGGACATAGAATGCAAAATAACTTTTGATATGACAGACATTAAACGTGTTCCATTTTACAGTGATTTGGTATCAACATATCCTGATTTGAACATAAGTGAATATTGTGATAGTAGAAAATTATTTTTACACCTGGTGCTAAACAATAAAATTTCCGATGAGGAAATAATAGACTATATTAAATTTATTAACTTCACATCATTACCAATATCATCTTATGAGAAGGTAATCAAATATATTAATGTTAATAATATTCACAAGTTCATTGATTTATTCAGTAATTATGATATAAGAGATAACTTAGTTCCACTATTACCTTTAAGAGTCATTTTAAAAATATTAAATCATAGTAACATTGTATCAATTAAAGATAAATTGTTGCCCATTTTACACAAAGTTTTAACTACATACAATAATGAATTTTATAATGATTATGATATACATTATAATTTCTGTAGTAATCATAAAATATTTAACACACAAACAAATTACATTAAAAGAATGTATATTAAAGAATATTTTGATTATGTTCATGAGGGAATAGACGATGGTAGTATCTGTAAGAAAGAGATACACATTACGGAGAAGATGTACATTATACGAATGGCTATTTCATCTATTTATAGTGGGTCCAGTGACATGTTTTTAAGGATTGTTAATTTAATTGATATATTTACTGAGAACAACATATTGTTGAGATGTTCCATTGATAATAAAGATATATTGACTGATTTTTTGAATTATAATGATATTAGCAAATGTCATGTAAATTCACATGATTATGATAAATGTGTAGCGGTCAAAAAAACAATTATAAGTTATGATAATACAAACGGTTTAAATAATGTTATAAAATGGATTTACGATTTTAATATTAAGCTATATGAAGATAATGTTAAGGTTAATGGTAAAATATCATATTCATATGGTATATTATGGTTCACCGAAAATAAAACGTTCTATGCAAAGTTATATAGAACAAAGTAAACACATAAGTTGATTCAACTTATGTGTATAAGAATATTCAATATATTCCTATATGAATGTAATGTTATAAAATTTACAATGAATATTTTTAATTTTCAAATAAAAATATACAATTATATACACAAACGATGAATAATAAAATTTTCAATATTGATGATCATACGGAGTACAAAGTTATAAAAGTTACATCACACATAGATAATAGTGGTAGAGAAAGATTTACAGTAGAGCTCAGGAACAATGAAAATTTTACCTATGATAGTTTAAAAGAATCTCAAGTTAATTATTTTAAGAGACTGAAAAGATAAGTAAAATGTAAACATAAATATAAATATACAATGTATATTTAAAAATACACTCTTAAATGAATTTTAATTAATATAAAATAAATAATAAAGGAAAAGAGAAAGAGGATATGGAAAGTGAAGAGAAGATATATTCTGTAAATGAGTCAATTAAGGACATAACCTCTGAGATTAATATTAATTTTCTTGAAAAAAAATACACTGACATCTGTATCGAATACAAGTCTGAATTATCAGATGATTATAAAACATATCTGGGTCACACTTTCATTCTATCCTTATTTGACTTTTTCAAAAAACTCTTTATAATTGGAAAATCGGACACCATATTCATTGACAATAAATATCATAATAAATTCAAGATAACTATACCAATGTGTGAGGATATATTTGTGCAAAGTTTAAATATGATTTACATTATACATTTTGATAGATATTTCAACAGAAGAAAGAATTACATAAATGAAGAATATATTGACAAATATAATGAATGTGTCAAAAATTTCGGAATTGGTTATGATTATGGGAATATTTTATACAGTTTTGATTATTTACTTTTGGATGAGAATTACATGTTACAATTTATGAAAAAAATACACAAAAATATTGATATGGTGGTTGACAAGCAATTATTCTTTACCGCTTTACACGATATAAAAGTTTTCAAAGATGAACATAAGAGAGTTTATTATGAAATCTTTTATGGAGAATATAAAGAACTGAGAAGTGTGTTGAAAAATAACGGTATTACTTTGAAGAGCTACATTGTTAATGGACATAGATATAACAAAAAAGAAAATAGTATCAGAATTTCAAATAAGAAATTATTAGACAAATGTTTGTCTATTAATGGGATTACTTACACCCTTGGATTAAAACCATTAGATGAGTTTGACTTAACCACAACATGCTATTCTCTACTAGCATGTCCAAAAGATGAAGTGATTGACTGTAATAAAAATGAAGAAGATGAAAAGATGAGAATATATAATTTGTTACAAGAGCGTATGGAAGATGAACCATTATGTTTTGCAAAATTTTATATAAGGATATATGACCTTGACAAATTAACAATTAAAAATGAGACTATATCAAAAACTAAATTTGGTAAAGGGATGGATTTAAAATATATATATGACCTTCCAATACCGTGTAGCATAGATTATTTCAATTCAAATATAGTAGATGGAAATGTTGTATATCTCGGAGTATATAGAGATGATATATTATTGAATTTTGGTATTAACCTACATGACAACCCGTTTGAAATAAAAATTGTGTATTCGAAGAAGTGATAAAAAATTAAATTAATTTTTTTTAAGTATGTAGAGCAAACTTTTTAATTTGTTTCTTGCGCCAACTTAAACTGTTCACGCTTTGATAAGTCATAAATTGATAAATAACTGTAATTTACCACATCGTGCGTTTCAGTACCATCTTTCCAATTTTCAAGAGCACCTGTAATAGTTAAAACATGAGGAAGATGTCTTAATGTATGAAATCCAAATGCTTTATATGACATATTGAATCTTTGTTCCAATGAATTAATATTAAATTTTGTACCCTCCCTATTTATATATTCAAGTAAATAATTTTCCACTATATCCAATACTTCATTGCTCATCATATATGCTGGTATATCAACATTTGTAAACAAATGAGGTAATTCTCTCTTTAATCTGTTGGCAAAAGTATAGTCAACGACAATATCATCTCCTCTATTTTGAAATGCATTATATATATTCTTTGTCACTGAGACTGGATATTCCGGAGTGGGATCATTTTCCATATATATGTTTAATTTTTTTATTATTATGTGATACAATAAATTTTGTAATGTATACTGTGGAAACTTTTTAGTCACATCAAAATAATTATTAATTTTATGAATAGCACCTGGAATAAATATTGCATAACCTACATAACAACTATTAAATAAATATTCATTATATGTGGATGATCTTCTGTAGGGATTTATAATATTAAATCTGTGTTCCAATGCAAACTTGTACCGTGGTAAATAACTGACACATATTTTATTATTGATAGAATATAAAGCACATGCTGATGAATCTGTGTCAAAATCAATCAATATATTGGATATACTTTTATATTTCTTTTTAATTATTCTGAAAGGAGATAATAATAATATGGTTATTGCATCATCGTCTTGATAAATATTAATGTTGTTATATGCTTTGTGTATACATTCTATAATACTGTAAACTTTATCTGCCAATTTACCATCACCATATACGTATATATCTATGTTGTATACACTATTTTTATTTCCATTTATTAACCTGTCGACAAAATCACCACATACTGCAACACCTTTTATTTTAATTATGTTCAAAATTACATACCCCGGTATATCATGTCCATTTCCATTTTTAAGAATATTTACCACCTCCTTGTAAGTGTTTAACTTTAATTTACTCACCTCTTCGTTTTCCATTTTTCCTTTGACAGTTAACCCATCTCCAAAAATAAAATCATGTTTTGAAACTATGTAATCACTATATTTGTAAAAATTGCTTGGATCTATTATCAATATGTCCTTATTAAGATGTATTAATTTTTGTTGTAAATCGGGATTATTTCTATAATATTCGTCTTCCATAACTCTGTCATAAATTTCCTTTGTTTCATAAAGTAACGCCAAATAATATGTGTCATTTAGAAAATTTTCCTTATAACCATGTTTTATCAAAAACGATGCTATTTCAAAAGGAAATGTTATTTTTCCATCTTCAAGTGGATTGAAGAAATTATGAATAGTTAACATTATATTATATAAATCGTATTGATCATAGACATTGTAGACGTCGTTATTATTCATCACATTTGTAAAATTATCTTGAATTTCAAAATATAATATTACGAACTCATCTTCTACTCCAATTTCAATATTTATTTTATCGCTCATAGATTCTTGTGTTACATTTTTATCCTTCATACCCTCCCATCTCATTAAAGTATTGTAATAATTTGTTTTTCTAACAGAATCAGTAACATTTATAAGCACCATTTAAATATGATAAAATTAATTAATAATTAATTTTCATGTATATGATAATCAGAGATTATAAATATATTTGAGTATTTTAAGTAAGTCTTTTTTTAGCTCCACTCTCAATAAATGTAAATTATTACAGATATAATTAATCTCAAACAGGTTCAAATCTTTTGTTTCCAGAAGTATATATTTCTCATTTTCACAAATTATTGCTTTATATTCATTGTATTTAACACAGTTATTATTTAAAAATGAATAAACATTGTTAAACACTTTATTGAGGCCACTAATGTGGTCTTCATCCGCAATATCTTTAAGTGGTAAATAATATATCCTAATTCTACCATCGTCATAATATTCACATGTTTTCAATTTATTATATATAATATCTCTTTTTGCCACTATACCATAAGTTTCCTCATCAAATTCTCTAGCAGCTTCCAATGCTAGATCATCAGAATCTGGACCACCTCCCGGGAATGACCACTTATTTGCTTTTTTACTGTTAACCACATCCTCTTCTTGTATAAATAAGATATAATTTTCATAATATGCTAGTACACCTGCATAAACATGCATTTTTTAGTGGATCATTTATTTTCATTGTTTTTTATCAATATGTAATATTTATCCAAGTATTTCTTTGCCAATTCATAATTATCATGTTTATTATATATACCTGCTAAATTGTAGATAGCTTCAACATGATTGAGTTTCGCTGCCTTTTTGTAATATACAATAGCATTTTTATAATCATTCATATTATCGTACAAAAATCCCAAACAGAACATAGACTCTATATTGTCATTCTTTATACTGTTCATGAAATAATATATTGCCACATCGTAATCATTCTTTAAAACAGATATGACACCTAAATAATGTTCTGCATCCAAATTACCATTATTTTTAGACATGATGAAATATTTTTTAGATCTATCATAATTATTGTGTTCAAAATATAATATCGCTAATTCGTGTATTGAAACATTACAACCTTTTTTGATAGCATCCATATAATATTTTTTGGATAGTTCAAACATATCCATCTTCTTATAAAGTTGTGCCAGCCCCCTCAAAGACTCAATATCATTCTTTTTTGAAAAATATTTTTCAGCAAGTTCATATTTATTAAATCTAGAATATAATTTTGCTAATGGAATAATTGCTTTCTCTCTTCCTGACTCAATTGATAATAAATAGTATTTTTCTGCATTTGTGAAGTCATTTATACTATCATATATTGAAGCTATATTAAACAAAGATTTTTTATACATATCTTTGTCACAAGGTTTTAATTCTAAAAAATATTTGAGAGCTTCATTATTCTTTCCAAAATATTGATTTAATATACCCAAATTGTACAAATCAAATCTGTTACCATTCAAATATGACATTAAATAATATTTTTCAGCTTTTTCATATTCTTCACCAATACTGTAATATGAAGCAGCACAATGACATAATGTTTTATTCTTGTACTCATTTCTTATTTTACCGTTTAGAATATCAATAACATCAAATATAATCTTTGGCTCCTTCAGATAAACTGAAGAATATTTAAATTTGTTAATGAGCTCAAGTTTGGACATCTCTATTATATTTTATATAGGAGAGAATATTCATATATTTATGTAAATAAATATTTGTTTTATTACATACATTATATAATATTTAAAATTTTAAAATATTAATCCAGATTATATTGTGGATGAAGAACCACTCGAATCAGGTATATTTACAGCTATTTTCTTGATATGTGATGGTTATCTCAAAATTAAATGGCATATACATTCAATGAATGTATATTATTATTTATTTGAATTTCTTATTATTGTCAAAGAACATATTAATAATCTCATCTGACACCCCACTTTTATGTCTATTGTGATTCTCAATTATTTTGCATATAACATCAGCTGTTATTTTCTTTATTTCACCAGTTGTCATCTCACCACATGAATATTTTCTAGCCACTTCCCCCAACATATCTTCATCTTCCATAAAATATGTTAAATATTTATAACTTACATCTACCGACAGATCCGCTCCTTTACTTCTTAATTCTTCTAATGTCTCAGGTGCTCCTGAAAAAGCACGCCTTTTTAATATATTATGAACATCTTCTGGCTTAGTGTCCAAAAATATTGTGGAAATAACATTGTTAGATGAGGACATTTTGCCGTTTGGTTTATCCAGACTTGGCAAAAATTGTGAATGTATTACAGCTGGTTTAGGACAGCCTAATTTCTTGTGTACGTCTCGACACATTCTAAAATATGGAGCTTGATCAATAGCCATTGGAACCAGGGAATATATTGGTTTTTCACCGAATATTTCCGGAAAGCTTGTACTAAATGCGGGACCAGATTGGAAACATGGCCATGTTAACTGGCCTATATTATTTGATAAATTTAATCCATAAATATTGTTTATAACATTCCCACTTACATTTTTCATGATAATTGCATTATTTCTATAAAGACTTCCACCCATCGACTCCAGATTTGAAAATATATATGTTTTATTAACATCAAAACCACATGCTATTATATCTTTTGCATTTTCTCTACACAGCTTATTATATTCTTCCAATTTTAATTTATTATCCTTTCCAAAAAAATATTTTTCATCATCTGATAATTGAATAATTACAAATGCATCAAGAGCATCTTGGAGATATTTTGTAAAAATGAATGGGATTAAGTGTCCCAGATGCATAGTTTTAGAACTGGGACCCCTTCCAGTGTAAATATAAATTGGTCTACCAGCTTCTTTTTCATCCAATATTAAATCCAAATCCTGATGTGAATAAAATATTCCCCTCTTCAAAAAATAATGTGCTGGCTTACCAGTTACATTTTCAAATCTTTTAATCAGTTCTTCATCAATTGCGTTTGTTCCAAATTTGTCAATTAATTTAATATAATCATACTCATCTGATGGAGTCCATGGATTGACTAAAACATCCATTTGTGTTCCCTTTGTAAAAAAATCCCTTTATATCAAAAAATTTGTAATAAATTTTTAAATTTTCAACATAAAATATTTCCATGAGCGTGAGAGTTGGAAAGATTCCTAATAGATTTGGGGAAGGGGATAAAACACATCCAAGAATACCCGGTTATGAAAATATAAATGTAACAAGTGCGTCCCGTAGTATATTTTTGAATCTGAGTCCAATGAAGTTAGGACCGTTTACAATAATAGAACCAATAAATGGTAATGTTGAACATGGTTATAAAGATCTTCAAAATGGTTATCAATCTGCAGACATAAACATTTTTGAAAATTACTGGCAAGGTTCAAAGATATTTAAAGAAGATTTAATTGATGGAGATCATATTACACTTGGGAATTTGAAAGCCTCATTTTTTCAGAGAAGAATTAAAATGTACAATGATCCAAAACCACATAGGAGAGCACTTCCAAAAACACACGGTTATCCAATTGCAGGTTATTATTATGGAAATATATATGATTATGTTCCCAGTAGAACATTTTATGTTTATTATTATAAAGCATTGGTAGAACAAACTGAAGCATACAAAAAATTACAAGATATGTATAGATCAGGTAAAAATTTACACATTATAGGATATGATGGTAGGGATATTGGGCCTATAACAAAAGAGAGTATATTACAAGCATATAATGATAAAACTGAAATATTTGGCCATGAATTAGTGTTGGCAGCAATGTTAACGGACACATTACCATAATTTTAAATATTGTGAATGATTAGAAAATATAAGTCATAAAATATTTATATATCAATGATATATTGATGAATAATAAATTATAATTATAAATAAAACATGGAAATAAAGAATTTCAAAAAACATTACTCAACAACTATTCCACTTGACAAAAATATTTTAATAATATCTGGGCCTAATGGTGCTGGAAAGACACAAATTTTATATTCAATAATATTATTTGTAACTGCTTACAACCAATATTTACACCATTCTAAACCCATTCCAATGAGTTTGATATTCATGGCAGATAAATTATTTCATCCCTCTTTTAAGCATACAACTGATTATAAACATTTTATTCGTGGGGTGGATGATGAAAAATCAGCCACATTCACATGCAAGAGTATAGACAAAGAAGTTATTTTACATTCTGATGGTGTTTTTTATGTATACGAAGGGGTAAGAATGAAAAGGGATCTCATCAGTAAAAGAATAAAGGATTTGACAATATTTAACAGTAAATGTAAGTGGGGATTTATGAGTACATCCTTTCAATTTTCGGATAAAGTTGAGGAGTCTATTCAATACATAACATCCAACATGCATAATATTCGGGTACATAGTAAAATTCTATGTAATAACGATAAACAATGGAGTATATTTGTCTCTCAAATAAGTCGTATATTTCCATCAGTAACTGAAATAGAGGTTAATGGTAATTACAAAAAAGGAATAAACTATTCAATTATGATTACGGAGGTAAAATTTCCTGAACCGCAAACATTGGAAATAAACGATATGGGAACTGGATTTTGTAAAGTCTATACAACGTTAATTTTGCTTAACACTCTTGTTCTACAATGTGATTTATTAAAAGAAGAAAATAATTTTGGTAATTTCTTTTTGATGGACAATATAGAAGCATATTTACAAGAAGATTTGATTGTGGATTTATATTACATAATCAGGAAAACATGTGAGAATAACAATATAAAATTAATAATTACCAGTAATCATCCATTTGTTTTGAAATCAACTGATAATGTTTGCAATCTAGAATAATTAAAAAATATATTATTAGATCTAATAGATTTAATAATTCATATCAACTATGTAAATTATCTGAATGAATCAAGTCCATCTTTGTGAATGTACCAATCATCATATGCATCTTCTTTATGATAAACATACCCTTTATCCTCTAAAAATTTTCTTATTAACGGTCTGTTTTTAGACCAATTATGTTCAATATTAATTACTCCGAAACTATATTTATCCCAATCTATACCATGTATTGCTACGTATTCTCCACCTTCAATATCTAATGATAAATATTGTATTTTGTTAGGCATGTTATGTTTATCCAATAAATCTGTTAATGTAGATGTTGTTACTTCAACAAGAGTATCATTTCCCTTACATCTATTTATGTCCATATGTTCTTGTATACCGCTTAAATATATATTATCCTTTACCACTCTAAATTGTAATTTATTTCCAGATACATTGGATAATGCAAATTTTTCAGTATAACATTTTCTATTTACAATTAACTCATCATATAAATGATCAATCGGTTCAACACATAAACCTTTCCATCCAATTTCTTCTAATGCCAATGTATTTGATAAAATAACACCACCTGCAGCACCTGCTTCTACAAACCAACCATCAGTTTTACCAGGATAGAGTGTGTTCATAACATATTTGTCTTGTCCTAATTGGCTATATGGCTTATACATATTTATAATAGAAAAAATCATTTAAGATATATTTTTATATTATTGCATAATAATTTTACATTGTACTTATGTAAAATTTCATGTTTCTTTCCACTTCATATTTCTTCTCTGGATCTTTTTCTAAATGTTTACATGCCAACAAGCCCTCCGCTTTCTTTCCAACATAATATGATGCTATACTAAGCTCATATTGAAAATCATTGTATTCTTTATAATATGCTGTTTCTAAAAACAATCTATTTTCAGGAAGTGTTGCTGGTCTTTCTTGTAACCCTTTCTTTGCAAAATCATATGCTAATTTATTCTTTCCTCTGACCCTATAAAATTTGGAAAGATCACCTAATGTTTCCAATCTAGATGAATCATAATTGTATGCTTCTAAATAATAATATACTGCAGATTTTTCATCTCCCATATATTCATAACATTTACCTATCATTCTATATGAGAACCAAATTTCCTCACCATATCCACCTAGTTTTGTTCTCTTGAGATAATCTTCAATAGCCTCCTTATATTTACAAAGTGCTCTATAACTGTTTGCTCTATAGAAATATGCTCTAGGTTCATTTGGAGCATCTTCGATATCCAATGTTAATAAAAGTATATCTCTTTCATATTTATCTGCTTTACATCCACCATCATTTCTATCATCTATCTCCAATGTTTTGAGAAGTATTTTATTTACATCTATTCCAACTGATGTTACATATTCATGTGTTCTACATTTATATTCCCATTTTATTGATGTCTTTATAAGTCTCAAATTTGGATAAATTAAATGGCTGCTTCCCTGGTTTACCATATAACTATCCTCTCTTAACGATTGTTTATCGAAATTTTTTGATTTAGTCAATATCATATCTGCATCCAACAATAAAATATATGTTGATTGTGGAAATGATTCTTGTGCTTTAGTAACACTATTTGTCCTGTTTTTTCCAAAATCAACAAACCATTGAGTTTCCAATTTACCCTTTAACCCCAACTTATTTGTTATGTGGCTGGGTGCTTCTTTTACAAATGTAGTTCTTTCAGCTTCATATAACATAGTTTTAGCATACCATAATTGACTAGTCTTATTTGGACCCTCTTTAACACAGAAAAATTTTGGAAGTTTATAAGACTCATTATTTTCATAATCAGCAATACAATCATTTGGGTCATTTGGATCAGCTGGAATATATTTATATGTATGTATTTTTGTAGGTATATTATTTTTAATCCCAAAATTATAAATTAGATCGGGTGTGTTATCAATTGACCCAGTATCACAGATTGATATATAATCAGCTACGCCAATTACACTGTTTAACAATCTTAATATCACACTTGATTCATTTCTCACAATCATTGCAAGACATATTGTAACATTACTATTTTTGGTCATATTTTATATATAAAAATTTTTCATATAACAAATTTATAATTTTGATATTCTTAAAAAATTCATTTCAAAAAAAATAAATTTCATGGATATTGAACAGTACATCTCCTCCCACTTTGAGGAATCATTCAAGTTGTATTTTCTAATAAGTTATGCTCACTCTATAATTGACACATATATAATATTAAATTATGGTTGTGCGTACGATAATTTAATTCCATACATGTTTATTCTAACATTATATCCTTACTTCTTACTTTTCACAGCATATGTAAGACGTTATATGCCAATGTTAATAGTTTTTTATCATGTTTGTTTTGGTATATATGGGATAATTGTTATATTTATGAACAATTCCATTCTAATTTTACATGACTTAAATATACAATATTTTTTATATCGTGCAATGTACATGTTGTTTTCAAGTTATTTTATGTACACATTTAATGAAGTAATGATAAAAAATGAAGAAGGGAACGGTCATAATATAATAGATTTAAAAAATATCATTTGATTTACAACCAATATTGCAAAATATCTATTAGATATTTTAACAATGATATTGTTTACACAATACTTTGTTGAAATTTAAACACATTATGTGGATCATATTTCTTTTTTATTTCTCTCAATCTTTCCAAATTGTTTCCATAATAGGCTGTAAGGGCTTGTTCTCTTGTCAAATCGAAATTTAAGAAATTAACATATTTTGGTGATTCTGGAGGATAAAATTTAGATAATTTTTCAGTTAACGAATTCATCCAAATGTTATTAACTTTCTCTTCTGTTTCTAAATCCCAAAGTGCTGAGTATAATCCCCAAAATTTAGCATTTCTATATGAAAATGCTGTATCATTACTTGAAACATCAGCAATTTTTCCACCCATTGTATTTAACTCAATAAAGCTGTAAATATTGTTATCATCAATTGATGATGCGGCATCAACCAAAATTTCCAATACTTCCTTTGGCATAAAATCTTCGAATATGTTTCCTTTATTATTGAAGAAGAATGGTCTTGCATATCCACCCTCTGATAAGTATCTGTACATTTCATTTGTATTCATAACTTTCCAATAAAATTCAGAGTGTAAATTTAAGTTTAATAAAGGTGCTAGATGCTCTGTTATTTCACATCTTGGATCTCTTCCTTCTAATACAATAATTCCATTTACATATATTGGTTGCTTACTATTATGAAGTTTTAATTCAGTTGTAATATTGCTGGGAATATTATATGACCAATGTTGCCAAGTATCCAAGATTTTAACGGATGTCTCCTTTTCAAACGTGAATTTAATATTAAATGCAATAACTTTAGGTAAATACACAGGTTTGTATATTATTTCTGTCACAACACCAAAATTATTACCTCCAGCACCTCTTAATGCAAAGAAAAGATCAGAATTTTCCTTCTCAGATGCTATCAAAATATCACCTTTATAATCGACCATTTTGATAGATTTAACAGTATCAATACACATTCCATATTTTCTTTGTAACAGTCCAAAACCTCCACCTAACGTAAATCCACCTAAACCATTGGTAGGACATGTTCCGACTGGTAATGCAAGTTTTCTCTTAGATATTTCGTTTACAAATGGACCCAAAGTAATTCCGACTTGCGCCACAACCTCTTCTTCACTTATTTTCAAAATTTTGTTCATTTCTTGCATATCAATAATAAGTCCAAATTGAATGATACTTGCTGGTTCAAATGCATGTGCTCCCGATCTTATGCAAAATGGTAAATTATTTTTAATACAGAATTTGACAGATCTGCTTATATCCCTTGTTGTTCTTGCTAATACAATTGCGGCCGGATACAAATTAAACTTCTTGTTGTAGTTTAACCTCAAAAATTCATATTCTTCCCTGCTGGGAGGTATAAATGAATTGGGGGATAATCTATTTTCTAATGATAGTAATGTTTCACTGGTCACTCCATATTCTGAATAAACCATTTTATAAATATAACATGCTACTTCCATATTAGCGGGTCTAGTTAAAATATTGCTGGATACACAGACACATGACTTTATTTCGTCTACATTCTTATTAAAGCATTTATTTATTCTTTCAACGTGAGTACCGTCCTTCGTTATTTTTATACTGCTCATGGTCTGTTTTAATTGTAAAAAATTTTTACAATTTTTTGTTTAATATATGTACATTTACATATCTAGACGTGATACAGATTCTCAATAATTCTTAACAACTTTTTGTATTTCTTTTCAAGATCAGAATTGGGATCCCATGATTTCTCTTCATTTATATATTCATGAAGCTGTTCCTCTAAAGAAATGCTGTTGGTGAGAAATCTATCATTCTTTTCCATATCTTTAGCAACTGAAGTAGCCATATTAACACATCTTCTTTTTACAGCATAGTGTAATAAAAATTGTGGATCATTACATACACTTTCAAGAGTTTCGACTAAATATTCCTCAATATCATTGGGTCCTAGCTCCCCTGGATAAACATATATATCATATTCATATTTGGATGCTAGATAAACAAGAGGTCTTAAATCATATCTGTCATCAATATAATTTGTATAATTACATTTTATTATTTTTATGTCATCATCATAATTGGGTAACATCATGAATCTATCTTCCAGTTCTAAATGCTTTAAATGTAATTCTTCATCTATAACACTAGACTGTGTAACATCAACTTCCAAATTTAAATATCCCAAATCTTTTGAATCTCTATCAACTATATCTCTCATATATGCCATTTTTACATCATATCTGTGACTGAGAGAATGTCTCAAATTTGAAAAATCTGATAATTTATATTCTGAATTCTTGTTTACAATGTTGTCGTAATATCCCAATAAATTAATATCCATGTCTAGTAAGTAATAATCCAATAATTTTTCATCCATACCAGCATATACAACAAATGTGGATAAATCAGTGATATAATTTTCTATGTCGACAATTTGATTTTCTACATCTGGTACGGGATTTCCTGGATATAATTTTGTATAAACTTCTAATATATAAATTGTTCTTTGCTGTGACACGGGTAACTCATTGTCAAACAAATTCTTTCTGATTTTCAAATATAAATCAATGAGAGTGCTAGAGTAATCACTTTTGGATGTATATTCTTTCAGTCTGGATAAAGCAGCATCTTCTCTCTTTTCTGAATCATACACACTTTCACTATATTTATCACTATTGTACTCCTCCAATTTCTTCAGAGTACTCATTGATGGATCTAGAGGAAAATCAATGATATCCAATTCACCTACCTCACCCATTTCACCTAATTCAAAAATTCTTGCATATGAATAATCGTTATCATCAATAGTTCCTACATTTTTAAGATTGTTGTATAAGTTAACAGTATCATAAGTTGAGACCATATTCGTCAATGTTTTAATCGTAAAAAAAAATTTTTTTACAATTACTATATCTTATTTTACATTATATATTATTTGAATATAATGATATTACTTACTGATTTATTCATGATATCATCAGGTAGATTGATCTTGCCGAATTAGTGTCACATTTATTATGATTGTGGAACATATCTGATTTACCTATTATATCAAACATGTTTTTAGTATACATCCGAGATATTACCTTTGGGAATATCATTATATACAAAACATTCATATGGTATGTGTTTCCTCTTTACCATTAACAATTTTATAATAATTGTCACACAACAATATGATTAAAGAGCTGATATCAGATGCCATTAATTTTTTATAAGCTGGTGGTATTATATTCAATGGAGCTTTTTTCAATAATCTCTCTAAACTGTCACTTTTCGCTATGGTGAACAAATCTTCAGTTATTAATATATTTTCTTTTTCAAGAAGAATGTTGAACATTTCATAATTACCGCTTAACAAAGAACAATATAATAATGTTTTTCCATTAGTGTCCATAATATTTATATTCATCTTGGAAGAGTTTATAATCTCTCCGATTGAAGCATTGTACTTTTTAAAACATATAAAAAAGAATATATTTACATCTATATTTACACGATCTTCCGACATTAACATCTTAACCATATTATGATTATTATTTTGACATGCAATATGTAACGGCGTCCAACTATATGAATTTTTACAATTAAAATCATAATTTCTATCATTTGTTAATTCATTCAACAGATCACAATAATCATTATATGCTATTATGTGAAGAAGAGTGTCATTATTTTCATCTTTAAAGTATTTATTGGATGTTAGCATATTTTTACAAAAACTGTGATCATACATTTATATTATAAAAATTTACTTATAATTAATTATTTAAATTGTTGAATAAATATAGTTATATAAATTACTATAAACTATCATAAATCTCATAATATTTATATTAATGACATTAAATTTATTGAAAACAATTATTGAAGGTAACTTCAAAAATCATTTGATTGAATCATATGATGAAGAGAATAAAATTGTTACTTTGATTGATGGTGTTACTGGTTGTATGGTAAAAAAAGTTTTAGATGATTTACCAGAAAAATATGAATTTATAACATGTACATCATTTTATCCATTTCTTTCTAATTTGAGAATATTAGATGTTGACATTAATGGTTATTCTGAAGGTAAATATATAAAATATGTACTTGTACATAGTTTGGGAATAGTTAAAGCATTGTTTTCAGAAGCGGGGAAACCATCACTTGTTTTTGCCATTTTGACCACAGAAGATGGAGATATATATTTCTTATCACAAGGTACAAAATATGTTTATGTATCTTTTAATTATTCTATGTCAGATGAATATTTGTTTAAAAGATTATTAAAATGCACTGTTATATCGCCAGAAGTTTTTGAGAAAGACACTTTGGAAGCAGTTTTTAATAAGTACTATAAAGATTACAAAGATAACAAAGATGAACTGGATATAGAAGAAGATGTAAATGAGGTTGTCAAAGAATATAATTTAAAAATTAAAGTTTAATATGTCATCATTGATGGTGTAAAAATGCACACGTTTATTTTTTCATTTTTTCAAAAAATTTTTTATATTATAACATTCATAAGTATTAAACATCATATAAAATATTAGATGAGAGACAACATCATCAAATTTTTACAGTCACATAATTTAGTAGACTCTGTTAGGTTATTTGATGTACATATTCACAATAATGAAAGTATTATTAAAAAAATTCATGATGTCATAAACGGCAACTTTATTAATATAAATTTAAATGATGTTGCTGAAGAAAGCAATATTCTGAATTACTACGCTGGTATATATTATCATTTTGAATTAGACGATATTGATAAAGCTAAAGAACATTACAATTTATCTACAAATATTAAAAATAATTTTAATATTCCACATTTTCATATAGCTAGGTTATTCAACAAATTAGAACAATATGATGAGTGTATCGAATATTATCAGTATGAGATAGAAAATAACAATTGTAGTAAATCAATGCATAATGTTGCTAATATATACAGAAAAACAGACAGAATGGATCTAGCAATTGCATATTACTTACTTTCCATAAATAACAAAAATCAAAAATCAATGTATTTCTTGGGAACTCTCTATCAAGGAATGAAAATGAATGTTGAAGCTGAAAAATATTACAAAATGGCGGCATCACCTCCTTATTCTAATAAAAATGCAATGTGTAAACTAGGAAAGCTATATAACACCCTCAATAAAAAAGTGTTAAGTGAAAAGTATTATTTAATGTCATACGAGGCTGGTTGTGATTCCGCATTAACATATATAGAAGAGATGTATAAACATAATTCATTAAAACTATATCATGTTTTACAAAAAATTAAGACTAAAAATGGCATCGTTAGAATGAAAATAGAAAATATGAGAAAGAAGAGGAGGATTCATTGTTATGAGAACAAAATAAGATTTTTGTCAAAAGTAGATGAATGTGTCATATGTTATGATACAAAAACTCTTATTCCAACAGAATGTGCTCATTACCACTGTAAAGACTGTATTGTAGAATTAACCAGATGTAGTCAATGTAACACCAGATTTACATAAAATTAAATAATTTTCAAAGTATTGTAAAGCTTTGAATACATTATTAAAGTTTACATTGTAAACTTTAAAATATTGAAGATTATACCACATTAATCCTTATTTAAAGTAGCATACACTGAGAGATAATGTGTTGATAATTGATCTAATTTATATTTTTGGTACATAGCTGCCAGATTATATGCAGCATCTGCATATTTTTTCATCACTGCCATTTTGTAATACTTTTCAGCTTGTTTAAAATTATCTTCTCTATCAAAAATAAGTGCTATATTATACATTGAATTTACATCTCCATTTTCAGCACCTTTTGTATAATTCTCTTTTGCCAAAGATATCTTTTCTTGCTCTTCATAAAGAAGTCCTAAATTGTTATACGACGACGTATCACCCTTTTCAATTGATAATTTAAAATATTTCTCTGACAGATCCCACTGGCCCTGATCAAAATATAACTGTGCTAAATTGTACAGAGATTTCACACTTCCATTATCAATTGCTTTAAGATACGCCTTTATGGCAAGATCGTCTTTATTTGTAGAATCATAAAATAATGCCAAATTTTCCATAGCTTCAAGATGATTATTTTGAATAGCATCGTTGAAATATTTAATTGCTAACTGTGGTTTACTCTTTTTCTGATATATTAAACCCAAATTATTTCTCGAATCATTAATCTTGTTGTATCTCATCTTAATTATAATCGTGTGTTTGTTTATAGCTTCGTCTAAATTCCCTTCTTTTTCATAAATTAATGCAAGATTATATAATGTATCTGCATATTCTGGATAATACTGTTTAACTTTTCCATAATATTCTTTTGCCTTATCCAGCATGTCATTTGAATGGTATAAATATCCAAGTCTATATATTGACTCTTTGTCACCTAGGAAAATAGCTCTAAAATAATTTTTTTCTGCTTTGTCAAAGTTGTATAAAACTTCGTTGTAAATTCCCATATATCTTAACAATAGCTTATTATCATTGTACTCACTCTTAACACCTCCAGAAAATATATTTGCAATCTCTGGCAAATGTGGATCATTAGTGATCTCATTTACATCTAAAGAGAGCTTGTTTAACTTAATGAAATTATCAACAATTTGATTATCCATGTTTTATTTTTTACGCAAAAAAAAATATTTTTTCCCATCATTTGAATATATTTATCTGTATTTTTTCGTACTACTTCAATCCACAAATTGAAATTTCATACATATATACAACGCTTACAAAGAATGTTAGAATTAAAATTTTAATTTTATTTTTAAAAATATTTTTTAGTAATAAGTGTTAATATTAATTATAAAATGGATAAATACATATCCAGTATGGACTTATGTATGGAGTATATAATATCATTATTGACATGTAAGAACATCAAGAAAAACGGATTACTCAACAAAGTTTCTGATATGTTTCATATATCCACAAATAGATATAGTTCTAATAAAAAATTCGCTGTTCCCATTGAAAATATTAACAGGTTTTATTTAACAATTAAATATTCTAATAGTGGAATCTCATGTAATTCAGATTACATATATTTTATTTTGAAAAAAGATAGAAAGTACTATATTGTAATTTCATACATAAATTCAGATACATCTGATAATAATACAATGGTTAACATTATATTGTATAAAAATAATGATTATATATATACTCTTTCAAAAAATTTGGGAGGTAAGCCGTTAACCTTTGGTACATATTTTGATTATTATGCAGCTAGTGGTGATGAGTTTATCCATATGTATTATGATAAAAACAATGATGGACGTAAAAAGATTGATCAATATAAGATCGAAGATTCAAATGAAAAAAATATAATATTGTCTGATCCAATAACAGGTGATAAATATATCGTTGTTGATTATAAATTACAGTCATTGTCTAAAATAAGGCAAGAAACTTCAAGTTATTTGTATTGGAACATCATAATGTTATCAGACGGATATTTAAATATTAAAAATTAATATGTTCATAAATGTATGATTTTTATTATATTGTAATACAATATAATCTTGATAAACAGATCAATCAACTTCTTCCATCTTACTTTCCTCTACATCTTCTATTCTGTTCTTAACTACAAATTCTGGATTTTCATCTTCTTCATCAATTGATAATCCTAAACTAACAAATTTATAAAGTTTAGTCGAAAAATCTTGAGGATCCTCCAATGTAAAGCCGGAGTTTAGCAATGTAGATTCGTACATAAATAAAACTAAATCTTTAACAGTTTTATCGTTTGCATCTTCATCTAGTTTAGCTTTAATGTGTTGTATAATTTTGTTGTATGGATTAATTTCAAATGTTTTCTTACCTGCCATATATTGACTTACCGATTTATCTTTTACAGCCTGTGCTTTCATTATTCTCTCCATATTTGCAGATAAACCATATTGACTGGTTGTTATATAACATGGTGAATCAACGATATTATTTGATACTCGTACATTCTCCACACAATTACCAAGTATGTCTTTTATTTTTTTACAACAATCTTCATATTCCTTTACTTTTCTTTCAAATACCTCCTTCTCCTCATCACATTCTGGAAGTTTTAAACCCTCTTTTGTTATAGATACGAATTTCTTTCCATCATATTCAGTTAATTTTTGCATAAAATATTCATCAAGTGGATCAACCATATATATTACCTCATACCCTTTACTTCTTAATTTTCCTAAAATTGGCGATTTGGATATACTCTTAATACTTTCACCAGCTATATAGTAAATATCACTTTGTTCAGGTTTCATTCTTGTAACATAGTCTTTCAATGATACCATCACATCCTCATATTTAGTTGTGTTAAATCTCAAAAGTTCTGAAAGTTTTACCCTGTTCTTATCATCATCATGAATACCTAGCTTAATGTTTTTGGAAAAGTTGTCATAAAATTTCTCATATTTTTCACTGTCAGATGATAAGTCATTGAACATTTCGATACATTTTTTAACTATGTTCTTCTTAATTACCTTGAGAATATTGTTTTGTTGCAACATTTCACGGGATATGTTCAATGGCAAATCCTCTGAATCAACAACTCCTTTAACGAAACTTAAATATTCAGGAAGTAAATCTTTACAATCATCCATAATAAACACACGTCTAACATACAATTTAATATTTCCACTTCTCTTCTTCATATCAAACATTTCCATGGGAGCCCTTCTGGGAATAAACAATAATGACTTGAATTCAATCTGTCCTTCAACTGAAAAATGTTTTACAGCCATGTATTCTTCCCAATCACTTGTAAGTGCTTTGTAAAATGAAACATATTCACCCTGACTTATATCACTTGCATTTCTTATCCATAATGGTTTATTTGAATTTAAGACTTGCAACTCATTAACAGTCTTCTTTATTTTTTTGGTTTTCTTAACATCTTCTTTAATCTCTTCAACCTTAACATCTTCCTCTTTCTTTTCATCATCGCTTTCATCATCAGATACTTCTTCTTCCACTTCTTTTGTAACGTAGAGAGAAATTGGGTAGCTAATAAATTCAGAATGTTTTTTGATAATTTCTTTAAGTTTACTTTCCTCCAAATAACAAAGTTGATCATCTTTTAAGTGAAGTTGAATACATGTACCACGGGTTAACTTAGAATTGGATGTATCTTGTGTAATAGTAAATGATCCACCTGCTGATGATTCCCAAATATATTGTTCATCATCATTGTGTTTAGTGATAACCTTTACAGTACTTGCTACCAAATATGCAGAATAAAATCCAACACCAAATTGACCAATCATACTTATATCGCTACCTGCACTTAATGCTTCCATAAATGATTTAGTACCAGACTTAGCAATTGTTCCTAGATTGTTTATCAAATCTGCTTTTGTCATACCAATACCAGTATCAATAATAGATAAAGTTTTCTCTTCTTTGTTTGGAATAATCTTTATACATAATTCTTTCTCAGTATTTAAGAGAGAAGGATTTGTTAATGAATTGTATCTTATTTTGTCAAGTGCATCCGATGAGTTTGAAATTAGTTCACGTAAAAATATTTCCTTGTTTGTATAAAATGTATTGATGATTAAACTCATCAATTGAGAAATCTCCGCTTGAAATGCAAAAGTTTCGGCCATCTTGACACTATATTTTAAAATATAATTTGTGCTTAAGATAAAAATTAAATATATAATCTATTTATCTCCCCATAAATACTCTTTATATTTTCTATCTATTAGAGGTTCTTCTATATTGTATCGATCATTTTCATTTAAAACTATACTAGAGTCATCACTAGCATGGAAATCATTTTCTGGGATGAACAACATCCTGATGTTTCTGAAAAATATCTTCCATCCAACAAATTCAATTTTTGGAAAGCAAGACATTTTATTTGAAAAAAATTAATATTTTATTATTTGTTTGTCTTAAACAAAATATTGTTTATTCATACATGTTCGAGGATTATTATTATGTTGATTTGTGTTTCGACTATATATCATCAATACTATTAAAAGATGATGTAAAGAGAAATAAATTGGAAAAAACTGTTTCTGAAATATTTCATCTATCTCAATTTTGCTATATCAATATCGAACATTTTGAAGAATATACTATTCCTTATTCAAATATAGATAAATATATCAATAAAAATAATCTTAAAATTCATTTTGTTGTAAAAGAAAATAGAGATTATTATGTAAGTGTAAATGAAGAAATTTACACTAGTATAAAATTATTACGCGTGTCATTATATGGTGGTTGTTACAAATCATTATATATTACGAAAAAATTGAATGGTGATTTAGTAAATTTTGGGACCCTTTTCGATAATTTTAGATTTTATGATCATGGTGGGCTGTATAATATAAGTGTATATATTAATAATAATGAGCATTATAAAGAATACAAAAATACATCAATATATTCCGATCTTATTGTTTTTACAGATATGGAGACGAAATTGAAATATATTTTGAAAAATTATAAACTTCATTTGTTAGACGATGTGGATCAAATGATAGCAGGTAATATTTTTCATATAATTGTTATGCTAACGGATAACTATTTAGCTTTAAAATGATATCAAACGTGTTTAGTAAACATGTTAATAATTTTAATATAAGAAATCTGGTCTCTTAATTCTACCAATGTTATCTACACCAACTATTGTATAATATCTGCTTCCTAGATGATCTCTAAATTCATAAAAATTTCTGTTTATATTATTATTTCCACCAACAAATTCTTTAAATTCTGGTCTTATTGTACCATTGTAAACTGATCTCATAGAAACATATTCTTTAAATTCACCATAATCAATCTTTGCCATATGTCTAACATAATCTTTAAATTGATATCTGTCCATGTTTTATATGAATAAAAAATATTATTTTTTATCTTCATTGAAGATAAATAAAAAACAAATTAGCATCTATTATTTATTTTTTTTGCGCGAGCGCATAAAATAATTATTTATGATTTGCATATATGTACTCAAATACTTCATTTTTAAATAACACTGCTTCGGGTGTAACATAAGATCCGTCTCTAACAAAATCTCTTCTATTTCTTCCCGCTATTGAACCTCTCTTTGTATGCATATCTACCACATAATCATCTATCACTAATTCATAATCACATTTTAACATTTTTTCTACATCATATTCAAAATATGGAATCTCTGATGGTGTATATTCAATATTGTATAAAACGGTTGTAATAGCTGTCATCAAAAATGTATTTCTTTCAGTAAATTTAAAATATGCCCAAAACAACATATCATAAACTGCACTATTCATTACATTTTTCAAATATAACCATATTATTATCATTGGGTCCGTTCTTCTATTTCTTGGAACTACTTTCTTACCTTTAATACTTTCGACATATAAATTCAACCATGTAAAGCATAATACATTTCTTTGTGTAAGTCTGACATAAAACATATTTGCATAATTCATGATATCTTCAGGATCACCATTCTTCCACACATCTACATTTATCATTTTTATTTGTTCATGATCCACCTCATCATCAACTTTTAATCCAATAAATTTCGCTAATTCTCTACCGGTACTAGTAATGTATGCTCCATTAAACCAACTATTACATCTTGTTTTTAAAGATGGACACATCACATGTATTAATGAAATGAGCTCGTCTGGTTTTCTTAAATCATCTTTCACTATCTTTAAACAATTTACAACTAAAGATATATTCGCTGCTCCAATATCTTCACTTGAAATAATAGCAAGTCTATTGTACATATTACTTTGTATTCTCTTACCATCACCTATTTCATGAAATTTGTAAAGTTCAAACGCACACATTATGGCTTTTTCAAAATTATTTCTCCTTATATATTTTTGCAATCCTGACTTAAGAACATCTGTTTCAAATCCATTATATGAAATATTAATTGTGAGCGGATTAATGTATTTCATTTTTCCCATGTCTATATTAACATTAGAATTTTCTTTACTTTCAGCTGAAAGTGATAATAATGTAAGACCATCAACTGATGCATTTGTGAGAAATTTTGACAATAATGTACTAACTTCAAAAACTCTCACTTCATTAATGAACTCTTTCAGTCTGTCCAGCACATTTCCATAATGTGGTCTCACAATTGTTAACCAATATGCAAGATTTCCTTTACATGGTGATTTACTGAAATAGAAATCTTCAGTGTCCCTATCTTCCAATTTATTACAATCATAATCAATGATTTTTATTTCTTTTGTCACCTTATTCACAATTATATTACTCATATGCATATCACCAACTTGCAAAATTCTGAGACATATCAATGAATAAAATATTTCTGATATTTGTTCCTTTATCCACTCTTCTTCAAGGACTGTGTTCAACTTAACAGCTTCAATTCTTTCAATAACCGTTAATACAAAATCTGAAAATGACTCTTTATGTTTGAATGTAATTAATTCTTTATTCTTGACAATATTCGGATACACGATAAAATAATTCTTCTTAACAGTGTTATTTATATCAACATTTGTAGATAGAGTGAAATAACCAATTGGATGTATAACATTGTTACACTTGTATCTTTTTAAAGATATACTTTTTGTATATATTTGTTCAACAGATTTTTTCTCATAAGGTCCCTTCACAACTGTCAAATCGTTCCAAAACACAAACTGTTTATGTTTACCTGTTCTTTTCTGAAATGTTGGTATATTTTCAATCGCATAATCCAAATTGTAAACTCCGTAATATGGTAATCCTTGTTCAAAAGACATCCTATAATAAATTCGTGAAAAAGATTTTTTTTTGAATTTAAAAATTTTTCACCATTAATTTTTGTGTTATGAGTATTGTTGGGGATATATATTTATTATTTTACCAATGTCGTTAATTATTGTATCATAAATCATCTGAATCATGATATGAATTGTTTGCTAAGTTAGTGAATAGTTTCTCAGCTTCTGTTAAAATTTCATCTTGTTGATATGCTGTCAGACTTGACATTTCATCATCGGTATTATAATATCTAAATAATGTTTTATTGATAAAGCCAGATAATGTACCACAACCTGAACAATTTCCAATAAAAAGAAAATTGTCTTTCTGTATAAAACCATAATAATCACAATCAAATTTGCCAGAATTGGCATTATAGCAACTAAATCTTATCATTGTATCTCCTTCTTTATTTTGGTATAAGGTGTATATTTTTGCGGATATATTTTCAATAACAGTATATTGAATATCAATTATCCTTACAAGATTATCTAATTCCTTAAAATAATTAAGCATACCAACACCACCTAAGATAAAATCATCGGAAATTTTTTCATCAAGATATGATATTATTTCTATTTTGTAATTACCCTCCTTTACACCATCAATGAATATGTCTGATATATATCCATTATTTACAGCAGATGTTATATTTTCCCAATTTATGATGTTTATTAGGTGGTATTTAAACATATTTTATAATATAAATTTTTATAAATTGTATAATTATTAATTATTAATTACTAATTAGGAAAAAAATCATACAAATTCTATTTCACCCCTGGGAGTATTTCCAATTTTTTGGAGTGTTAGCAAGTCATTGTCGGTAAACGTGGGGTCAAGGACTGATGTGTTATTATATGTTTTTAAGACATACCACGCTGTTTTTATTAAAGGGGTGGATGCAATTCTTATGCATATTTCAAGGTTTACAATGCCTATTAAAATAGATTCTATTGTCACATCTACATAATCATCATATAGCACCTTTCCTAAAATAGGATACAATTTTATAATATCATACAAATGTCCAACTTTACTTCTAACAAATGATTCAATAAAATAATAATGTAAAAGTTTGCTGTCTGTAACTGATGAATAAATATCAACTAATTGATAATAGAGATCTCTCGAGACGTGTCTTACAAATTTTCTACTATTCATATTTGTTTCAGATTCTACCAATGGATATGGATTACCTGGTCCAAGCCATCTCCTAAAATACATTCCCAGGTAAAACAGATCTTTAAAAAAATTTATAACAACATTTGGTTCATTCTTGTACAAAACATCCAGCGTTTTATTAATATCGGGATATAATATTTTGTACAGTAGTCTATTAAATTCATCATCATGTTTATTTGTATAAGTTAGCAAGTATTTTACATCATTGTCATTTAGTCTACAATTTTGATCATATGGTATCTTTAGTCCATAATGTGATATCCACTGCTTTAATTCATCTAATTTAATACATGTATATCCATTAATTAAATTTCCATATGTTAGAACATATTCTTCAGTAAACTCTTCTGCACATAATGATAAATTACCTTTTGTATCGCTTCTCTTCATAACTGAGAATCTGGACACTATCATTTCATCATATCTTTTGTTGATTATATCCAGTCTACTCTTATATCCCTTAATTTCAGGTTTTAATTTTATAAGTGCATCATCACTATAATTGCATAAAACGTTTTTAATATTATGTTTCTCAAGCTTATCCCATCCATCCGTGTTAATCTCATTTTTACAGTCACTATATAAAGATATACATAAATAGAATATTAAAAGACCAGCAAAATCTTTGGATGATCCCATATTAATGCATTGTTCATAAGATATTTCACTTATAATTATATTTAAATCAAAATCATTAGATACAACATCTGTTAAACTTGTCACTAATTTAAACATATCACTAATCACAGAGATTTCCAAATAATGTACAAATCTATTACATATAAACATTAATTCGATGTATAGCTGCGATGGATAACTATCCTGATCTAAATCATCATCATTTCCTTCCATCAAGGTGGACATTAATTCTATATAAATTTTTAACATATTTAAATCGATAATCTTAAATATATGTGATGATATCATTGAAATATATATTATTTGTAACGTGAATGATTGTTTAATACTGTCAAGATTATCCTTGAATTCTTTATATGCTGCTGACCTTAATACACTTGCAAAAAATGGTAATTCAAAACCTAATAAACATTTCATTGACTTATTATATTCCATAAGTTCAATATTACATTTTGAATATAATATTCTATCAATGTTGGTTCCACCATAATTTCTTAAATCTTGTGTTATATATTCAATAATTTTTGGATTTATTAATCCAGTGTATTGAATATCATCTATATATATTATTATGTTTGTGTCTTCTTCTACCTGTTCATCTGGATCATATAAATCATTATAAAATAAGGGATATATATTTATATGTGAACTATATATATTTACATCAATCATTTCATCGTCTTCCAAAAAATGGAAATTTTCCATATCGTCTTTCGTTTTATTAGCATAAATATTTTTAATTAATATTATGTATACACTCATGAGAGTGTCTATATTTGGCTGTTACAATGAATATTACATTTCGTTGCTACCATAAGAACTATAATTAACTGTAAATGGATCTGAGTGAGTATTATATAATAAAAAGTGAAATAGATTTGTGTGAAAATGAGAATAAGAAAGTGGTTGATACACCACCCTGGATTTTTTTGAAAGAAAAGGGAAATGATGTGGACATAGTAATTATCGAAAATAAAACACATGTAGATAGTTATTATACATCAATATGTAGATATATGTCAAGTATTTTTACTTGGAATACGCAAGAGGAAAAATAATATATTTTTATTTTTCAATATAAAGAATGGAAGGAGATATAAATACAAACGAATTAGATTTGTTATATAGAATGGAAGAATACACATCAGCAGGATTACCCCTTGGAGATTTATCTCTGTTGTATTTACATATTAGAAAGAATTTATTTGGTAACGATTTACCAATTGCCGAGCAAGGATCCACTTCTATATTGGAAAAATATATAGAGTTGTTCCCAACCAAAGAAATATTGATCACAGAATTTCAAATTTCAAGTATTGAAGAGTATATAAGTGATTTAGCAATCTTTTCAAGTCATTTTGATTATGATACAAAAGTATTGGGATTATATTTGTTAGACAAAGATTATAATCTTCTCCTTGATTCTGGTAAGTTTCGATCTATTTATGAACAGGGGGAAATAGATACCCCTTTAAATGGTTTAAAGGCGTCTTTGAGATTCAGAAGTAAATTAAAATACAAATTGATGATCGACTCCGTTGACGAAATGTTAGATAAATTAAAAATCCCTGTATCACATGTGTTATCAAATGCTACTGTAAAAAATATCATAAATAGAAATGATGAACTACTCTTTTCACATAAGGTCAATATGGAAAGATTGGATGATATTCCCCCATATTTTGAAGATATCAGGGTTGTAAAAAATTTATATCCAACAAGTTATAACAATAAAATAGATTACAGACCACTTGTATATATAGCAAATAAATATGACCCTAATTTCTTGTTGGATGTTCAGTATGATATTGAAGAAAATGCTATAAATGTCATAGAGTATGTCTATTCAGATGCTCAAGGTTTGTTGTATAACGCTATTCTTAATAATGATTTGGTACCGGCATTCATTATAGCTGATGACATAATAGGAAGAAATTTACCATACAGGCCTAATTATGATTCAGTTTCAATTTTGAAAAAACGCATAGATGAAGAAGATTCGTGGGATTCAGAGGGTTCGATTGTAAGTGGGTATAAAGAATTACTCGAAATTATTGAATATATGAATGCAGAATATTATTAAATTATCAAAATTGTTTATATATAAAATTTATATATAATTATTCCTTTCCTGGTATATTTATTGGTAAACTTCTGCTTAACTCACTATTGTCCAAATATTTATCTGTGTTTATAATCTCGCTATTTATTTTTAATTTTTCATAATATTTATATCTGTGGTTGTTCTGTTCACTATTTATATTATCTGTCAATGTTGTTAGGTTTACTGGTGTTTTATCTGTATTATTTTTTGGAATATTTATGCCATCATCTATGTTATCTTGTGATGTTGACAATAATATAAATTCTGACATATTTTATAAAGGAAATTTTTTATGTTAATCTTAAAAATGAGTTATATATTAACTTTTTTACATTTAAATAATAAAAAGCATGTCTGAGGCAGATACAGAAATGGAAAAAGAAAAGATCGTGGTTGGTTCAATAGATATTATCACTGGTGTGATTCGCTCTCTTTCTTATGATCAACATGAAGATAATCCATCTTCCCATTCTTCCTTTGAGAATGAAGAAGAAAAGGATGTAAGTGAAGAGGAATACGATGAAGATGAAATGATTACTTTTGAACAAGCACAGAGACTGATTAAAAAGAAAGCAGTTGAAAAAGGACCTGAATTTATAAAAACTTTTAAGGATGGTATCTTTAAACCAGATAAGACAGTTAATGAAGATAATGTTGATAATGGTAATAGTTCAAAAGAAAATGAAAAGACAATCGCTTTTGAAGAAGCATGTGTATTTGCTAGTAGGGAAGCAGCTGAAGAAAATGCTAGAATAGCAAGAGCTGTAGAAAAAGTTACTCTCCAATTGAAAAAATCGGCTGAAGAGGAAATCGATAACAATGAAGAAAAATTCACTTTTGAACAAATATGTGAACTTGTCAAGAAAGAAATTGCTGAAGACGAAGCAAGAACTAAAAAAGAAATTGCTGAAAATAATAACAAAAATAAGAAAGAAGTTGAGAGAGCATTTCGTAAAGTTAATAAATTAATTAAATCAAATAATGAGGAATTAAAGACTGTTAATAACGATATTGAGGTTATAACAAAAATGTTGTATGAACGTGATTTCTCAAATATCGGATATTCAGTCTTTAAAATGGTTGTATTATCATTTATCGTTCTCGTCATCTTTGGAAGTGCTTTTTCAGTAATGACATATATCATACTTTTTTACACTGAAGCAATATATTTGGAAAATTTTACACCATGGATTATTTTCAGAAAATTTGACAATAAAGAAAAACGTGATATAATTAACCATATTAAAATAAAACATGATATGAATGTGGAAGATATCATTGAAAATAATATAGTTGTAGATGATTTGGTGTACAATATAAGAAGACGATATACAAAAAAAGATCATTAATGATTTGTATTTATTAAATACAAATTTTATATGTTTTTATATAAACATTTTATTGATTCCACAATAGCTAGCATCTGCTCCTCTTTCTTCAATCAAATATTTGACTATATCAGTAGCACCTCTGCAGAAAGCCATTAACAATAAATTATTTTTGTTAATTTCATTATCCGATACTTTTTCAATGAAATATATAAACATACGATAATTATTTTGCATGATTGTTAATGTTATTATATTTTCATTAATGTCTACACCTTTATCCATCATACACTTTGCTAAATCAATGTTATTATTTAAAATACATAAATTTAAAGAATATTTATCAAAAGAATTTACATCAGCGCCATTTTCAATTAAAACTTTAGCAATTTCTGTGTTATTATCTTTACACGCTATTCTTAAACAATAATCTTTATCGTCTAAAGAATACACACCTTTTTCTAACAAATAATTTACCGCTTTTAATTTTCCACCATAACACGCTCTTCTAATAGGTGAATCAAGTAAAGAATCAACATATACTTTAACTTCTTCTACTAAATATTTAATAACATCCATATGTTCATTTTCACACGCACATACTAAAGATCTACCTATTTTAAATTCAAGATTTGTAAAGCCGACATCTAACTCTTCCTCAATTAACTGTTTTATCATACTCTCATATATGCATTTTACAACTTCTATAAACCCATCTTTTGACGCATTAATGAAATCATCCCCTATTTTCTCTTTAAAATCTTTTTTACATCTGATTACAGGACGTATATTCTCTATTTTATAATATATATATGAATATTTACATACAATGAATTTATCAAGGAGATGTGGATCACTCTCCAAAATTTTTTCAAAATTATGTTCAAACCACTGTTTTTCTATTAAATCAAAATATGGACATAGTGACACAACATTATATGGTAAATGTGGTGTTAAACAATCCCTAATATTAATATTATTTAGCAATGTATAAAAAGATGGAAAATTATTATCAGTTATATATTTGCTAATGAGCTTGTATTGTTTGTCACCTAAGGTAGTGAAATCTATAAATTTTACATAGTTGTGAATGTCTTCGTCAGTTATTTCTACATCATATATTATTCCATCGCCGCTATTCAAAAACATATAAATATCTATTATTTTTGGATCAAAAAATTTCAAAATTTCCGCGAGGGTGAAATTCTTTATGAGATCATTTAACAACGGAATGTCCTTAAGCATATCTTCATTATATTTTTCCATCTTGAAAATATATTTTTTTCATAAAGAAATAACATGATTTTTCACATTTATACTACTATACCATGAACAGATAGTATGCAAGAAATATAATGAGGAGTATTTTTAACACCAAATTTTTACTGCATAAGACAATAAAGGTGATTAATCTCAGATTTTTGAGACTTATCCACAGCACTTCAAAATTGTTATAATGTAACATGTCATCTGTGCGTACCATCATATTAATGACACTTACACTACCATATTTTGCACATGTTTTAAATGGTAAATCATTGTCATGATGTATATTCGCTCCTTTGTTTATCAAACATTCAGATGTTATTGGATTATTTTTCATACATGTTATTAGAAGACATTTGTTTAAAACATCAGTACTTATGTAAGGAGCTTCACGAGTTAAAAACACTACTATAATATTGTATTTATCAGAAAAATATCCATTGTTACATGCTTCCATTAATAATCTATCTATATCTTCTTGTGTCTTAACACACATGTTGTATAAGTACATAACGAGTTCATAATTTCCTAATCTACAACATTTACTGACAGGATCGTCTACTATATTAATATCCACATTCATCTCAAGGAAAAAATCAACAATATATATGTTTCCTCTTAATATTGCCATGTATAAAGCCAGACTTATTTTTTCCTTATAATCCAGCCATTTATTATTATCTTTGGTAATATTCAATTTATTGTTAGTTATATTTTTTACTTTCTCAAAATCACTGTCGAATGAAGCTGATATAAGATCATCTAGATCAGTCTCTATATTCATTGTATATTTTAATTATAAATGTTAATTTAAGAATATAAATAATATATGACATTCTATGAATATATGGATGTTTTGGCTAAAGTGAATAATATAAGCGCAAGTATTGATGTTAGTAAAAAAATAAAATTCTTTGGTAAAAATAAAACATGTATATCACTGTCAGTGTTTGACATTGCATACAAAATTGGAAATAGAATTCTGATGATGGAAATCATTAAAGATAAAAATTTTAACATTAATGACGATCTTACGCTCTATTATCTGGATTCGAGTATTGAATTTAATATTACAAATTATATCTCTCTGCTGAAGAATATAATTTGTGACAAGGATTATGAATTGTTTAATCTCATGTTGGAAAGAGATGATTTAAATGTAAATATAAAAGATTGTAAATATAAGTCTGTATTATCATGGTTGTTAAATAGTTCACATTATGACAAAAATATTGTTAATCTATTGTTAGGACACATTAATACAAATCTGGATGTACCAGATGTCAGTGGTCATATATTGAGAAAGATTCATAAATTATCTAATTTTAAAGATTGTTGTCACAGAAGCTACATGAGAAACAAAATATCTGATAATCTGTTACCTTATGTACGAAGACATTTTTATCCCTCTGATATACTTTCATTAATTGTATTGATTAGTGATAATTATTATACAATTAAATAATCTTTATAAATTAATTAAAGATGTAAAATATGGAAGTTTCTGAAATTTACAATTCTATTTATAACTATTTATTTGGGGAAATGAAATCTGATGTTGACCAAATAAAAGTTGAGACAGATACCATTAAAAAATTATATGTTTTTGATAAAAATTCGTATATTTCATCTTGGACTGTGGAAGACGTCGATGTAAGTCCGAATTTTAAAATGTATTCATCATACGATGTTGTAATACATTTAAAGTCTACTATATTTGATAATACTTATAAAGACTTACTTGTGCATATGAGCAAATTAACTAATAAAAAAATTTTACAAGATGGAAGGGTATATAAGCTGTGTGATTGGAAAATTGATAATATAGATGATTTTAACGTCATTGTCTCGTCTATTATTGCTGTAAATTAATATGGTTGAAAATATATATGTTGTGAGCGCGAGTAACTATGTATAAAAATGTAAATACATAAAAAATTTTTTTAAAAGGAAATTTTTCTTTCCGACATGAATATAGAACTTTTAGCAAGTGTGGCTGTAAATGAAGCAAAACGCATTGAGGACGATAGAAATGAGGAAAATATAATGATCAGAAAACACACATTAATTAAAAATAAGTTGAGGAGAGTGTTGGAATACATGAAAGCTATTAAAAGGGAGGATGTAAATAGTATTTATGAGAACGGCGTTTCAATCTTGATGAAAATACCACTGTTGAAAATCAAAAAATACACAATAAATAAAGTTGTCACAACCATTTCATCTACATCGTTGAGGGAAAAAGGATACAATATACCACTGAAGAAAATAATGGATATTGTCAAAAGACATACGTACGATGGTGAATTTACAAGATCATCCAAAAGTACACTTGATAGACACTCTGTCTCAAGTCTTAAATTTATAATGGAATATGTTGACAATATTAGTGGTCCGTATGAGCCTTCAGTAAAAGAAATGGCCGTTGATTTATGTAATAAGTTAAAATATCCACAAAAAATAATAAACGAGGTTGTAGATTTGATGTATGTGGCAGATGATGTCACATTATTATCACGAAGAAAATTAACAGTTTCGTCTTCTCTGGTGTATTTTGTTGCAAAAAGAAATGGTCTAAACGTGTCACTGGATTATATATCAGATGCTTCAGGTTCTAAACCATGGTGTATTAGTAAAGCGTGTTCAGCTATAAATAAGTTACTTGCAAGAGAAAAAGAAAATGTAATTGTGGAAATAAACACTACAATGAATAATTAATTGCTTAATAACTATAAATATATTAATAATATGAATGAATGTTATATGTAATTGTCATCATTGATGATAATATAAATAATATAATAAAAATTATTTTTTTAACAAAGATAAATATATTAATATAAATAAACATTGTATGTAATTATCATCATTGATGATAATATAAACGAGTTTTATATCACTATAGTATTATATATATTTTATGTACAGTAAAAACAATCATCTGGTACTATTAATTCTATTGGTTCGATATCAATGTTTAATTCTTTTAATGCATTATTTAAATCATCTCTTTCTTCGTCTAAAATTTCCTCTGAAAAGAAAAATCTATCAATTTCCTTCCTAGCATCTTTGCCTATTATTTTTTTAAAAAGATCACACATGTGTTCCATTTTGATACATTCAATCATGATCCCTAAATAATATTTATGTTCTGTTTTCTCAGCATAACAACATGGTTGTCTTTTAAATCTAATTTCTGTATATGGAAATTTCTCTGTCATTAAATTGTTAATATTTTCAATATTTTCATAGTAATTTTCATAAGGATCATCTTCATTTTCATCTATTTTAAGATTAAAATTGAAATATTTTAAAACATCCTCATCTGTTAATGGGACGGCTAAATATCTGTAAACGCACTCTCTTGTAGTTCTTGTTCTTGTTTGTTGTCTCATTCTTTTTTCTTAAAAAATTAAAAAATTGGTACATCATTTGACATATTATACGCAAGAGAATATCTTCTTCCGACAGCATAGTATGTTAAATGATTATTTTATGTTTTTCATTTTCTCGTTATAAATCAATTAATTTTTTAAAAAATACATATATATGATTATGGAATATATATAATAATATTTTTAACATATTTACAAAAAAGATATAGCTGATAAATTGTTAAAATATTTAATTAAGAATGAATATGAATGTTTATATATTTCCATGGTGAAAATTTACAAAAATGAAAGAATTTCATATATATTTATATTGGACTTTAAGTGAGTGTCGTCAATTGAAAATGATATAAATTTATATTAATATTGTGAATAAATACATATGTATTAAATATCACTCATAAAATATCCCATTATTTTGTTTCACTATCTTCAAAAAAATATTTGTTTATTTTTATTTTAAAACATAAAATTTTTTCAGAAAACCATGGTTGTATGTCAGCTTTTAAGCGATATCCATTTGGAATTTTATGACGGAAGACCTGGAAAGTCTATGAGCAAAATAATAGATGATATAATTGAAAAAAGTAAAGGAAATAGTGCCAAATATTTATTTTTAGCTGGCGATATTGCAAATAATGTAAAATCATTAGAAAATTTCTTGACAAGGTGTATAAATGAAGGAGAATGGGAAAAGATTTTCTATATTCCCGGAAATCATGAATATTATGGAAAAGATAAAAATTTACCCATAGCCACATTAAAATATAAATACATAAATATTGAAAATGTCCATTGTTTACATCATAATATTATAGAATTACCTGAAATGTTTGTGACAGGCGCTACTTTATGGACAGTCCCATCTGCATATATGTATGACAGAATGAATGATAAGAAAATTAGATATAACTTATGTAGATTAAAAAGAAATCAGATAGTGGCAATGCATAATGACGATATAGCTTATATAAATAACACTTTAAATAAACATAAGGAGAATAATAGCGGTAAGAAGATCATATGTATGACACACCATGCTCCCAGTTTTTCATTAACAAATGATGATATACATAGTAGAGACGATAATACAGGTCATTATTCGAATTGTGATTTCTTAATAGAGAAATCCAATTATTGGTTGTATGGACATACACACACTAAAAAGGATGTGGTCCTACATGGTTGTAGAATGATCAACAATCCATTTGGTTATCCCAACGAGATTGTTGATAAAGTTGTAAATTTCACATTCACTATTGATAATTGAGCATAATATGTTATAAAATTTTATATAGTTGTCTATTAGACAATTATAATTCGGTCAATATTATAATTTTATTTGTTTTTTCTCCATACCCACATTGGTTGTGGTTTGAATGCTAATTCTGTCTTGTTACTTAAATTACATACTGCAATAACACCCAGATGTTCACCTCCTAAAACGTTTGACACATAATTTATCATATCGGTTATAAATGTTCCACCAGGTATATCTGATATATATAGAACCATGTGACCCCCAACAATTAAAGCCTTCCATGACTTGTTCAAATATTCACTGAAGAAATCATTAAACCATGTTCTTAAATCTTTTCTATTTGTTATACTCTGTCTAGCATTTTCACTTTCAGTTCCAGTGTAATAAATTTCATAATCAAAAAATGGAGGACTTGTAAAAACTAAGTCATAAGCATTATTTTGTAAATCTACTTTAAGAAAGTCAGCTGGATACATTGTAAAATTATTAATATCCACACCTTTTGTGGACAGAAAATTTCTTATCTCTTCATATCCTTTTATTAATTTCGGATTAGGATCAACTGAGTGATAACAATCGACACCTGCTGCGGCCGCACCCAACATTCTATCTCCCCAACCTGCACTTGGATCTAATATTTTTTTTGCTTTAAAGTATTTTGCAACACATTTTGTTAGGCTTATTTTAAAATTTGTACACGCCACAGAATCTTCATATAGAATATTCTCTAAATAATATCTGAGAGGTCTATCCTTTACCACATCACTCTCTTTCCGGAATCTTGCTTTTCTAATTATTGATTCATAATTCTGTGTATAATAATCATATGGTGATATACACATAGAACGATTTGCTGTCATTCTTGCTTCCTCAGTAAAATAATCAGTTAATCTATCAACAACTGTATATCCATCAGCATCTACTGCAATTACAACTCTCTGTTCTTTAAATAACCAATTGTAATTTTTAGGCAATGAATTTCTCGGCAAATTTCCATTAAATATTCTAACATTGGCTACGTCACGAGTAACTGCATTCTCCCACAATTCATCAGGATTGATATCAACCTTTTTGTATGGAAACTCTTCCCTTTCCATTTTTAATAAAAATTTTAGATTAAAATCAAATCATTTATATAACATTTTTATGTCAATACCATCGGTATTGATTATATTGTTTATATTACTACTTATATATTTATATAATCGAGGTTATCTTACTCTTATATTATTCCACTATCATTGGTATATTTTTATTTATGCATATTGCTTTTACCATTAACATTCTTTTTACTCCAATACATCCAGTCCCTGCAGGTGCATGTCTATCTCTACAACAACCTCTACTTCCTGCACTGTCATTATAATGAACAAGTATTGTATAATCTAAAACTTGCTCTAAAAACCACGCTGGATCATATCCTGCAGAAAATACATGACATGTATCAACACATAATTTTAACCTTCTATCATTTATCTCTCTCACAAGATTTAATAGTTCATCGGGTGAACAACATGTATCATTTCCTTCCCCAGCTGATGTTTCTAATATTAATGGTGTTTTTTCAGTGACATATGGTAATAACCTCCTTATATTTTCTTTTTGTTTTTCTAACGCAACATTAATGTCTTGACCAACATATGATCCAAGGTGAACTACAACCCCTGATGATTTTATTTTAACAGCTGCTTCAAGTTGACTTCTTAGTCCTTCATGAATCCACGATTCATTTTTACACATATTGTATATATATGGTGCATGTACGAAGCATTTTTGTTTTAATTGCATTATTTTTAATTCAAATGATTCTGTTCCAGTTACCAAGGCCTTGCTTCGTGGATCACATAAATATATTTGGTATGGTGTATTTATAAAAGAAGTTGATGAAATATTAAATATTTCCCTTCCTAGTGGATGATTATATTCACCTGAACAGATTGCATATCCCAGTGGATTTGGAACACTTTCTTTATCTAGCACTTCCCATAGCCTTTCTAATTCCATTTGTTTATAAAAATTACTCGTGTCCCATTGAGATAAATCAAATATAAAGATTTTCTGTTGTAATAAATATATTGCTGCTGCATGTGTAATTGATTTTGATTCATTATTTGCAACAGTGAATGACTGTAGAAGTTTTATTGCGTGTTCTTCTAAGGCTTTTCCAGAAATATAAACGTTTGCTACAAATTTCTCATTCCATATATCGATTATATGATTATCAATTATAACGTTCGAAATTACCTTATGATTTCCCAAAATTTCTTTGTAAAATTTATTAAATTCATTTTTAAGGGATTTATAATTAACAAAATCACTAATAACTTTTGTTTCTCCTTCTGCTTTTATCCAGTCAGGTATTTTTTTGGTGTTAACATTTAAATGTGGAAAAATATCAACAATATAACCTTTATTTACTAAATGTTTGTATTTCATTTTTTATGAAATTTTATCAAAAAATATATTTTATTTTCTCCTTCAATTTATTATTATACTTAAAAATGAATATATCTGATAACAAACATAATATATTTTCCTGTTTGGGAATAGGTGATGTATTATTGTCAAAACTTTATTATGATTCTATATCTTCAAAATATTCTAAGGTGATACTTAACACAAAATTGGATATTGCTAAAACATATAGATCAAATAATAATTCAAATACATATGAAAATTTTATTCAAAAATTAATAAACTCATTGTATGAAAACGATGATAAAATAAGTATAAATTATAATTACGGAGGTAATATCTGTCAGAATATATCAGGCAAATTCACATATAGTCACAACAACCTTAGTAAATATTTAACAAAATATGATGATAAATATTTCATAAATGAACCATATATTGTTGTGTCTACTAAAGCTGTTAGAGTAGATATTTCTGAATATATGGTAAACAAGGATCATTTTCTTAATTTATTAGAAAATTTATCCAAACACTTTAAAATAATCCTGATCGGTGAAAAATGTTCATCTGAATGTGTTGAGTATAAGATTTTAAGCAGGAGTGGTTGTATACATAATATATACAATGATTTAATTAAAGTTACTAATGTTATCGATATGACTATAGATAAAGATTTATGTATTGATGTTGATTTCGATAATTATAAGAAGGACTGTTACTTGATATCTAGAGCCTTATTCTCATTAAATCTCGGCATAGGAGGTTTATTTGTAACATCTTTAGTTTTATGTAGAACATTATGCATGTATGTTATAAATCATAATCATGGTCATATTGCTGAAATGGATTCCATTAGCAATATTAATTCTGTGGATGTTGCAAATAATTATAAAGATTTCTCGGATAAAATTACAGAGATAGACGAAATTATTTTTGGTTGTGAATCAATAGAGAATGTAATTTTTGAAAAATATATAAGACGACTTTATAATAATATGGAATACATTGGAAATATTAACATTATATCTGATAATTTAGATGATACGGATGACTTAGCTGAACTGTATATTAGTGTAAAAAATACATATAAATTTAACATTTATAACCTAGACGATAAATTTTTTACATACCCATTAATAATATTTTCTAACAACTTTAATTTCATTGAAAATACGTTGTATAAAACATTTTATAAAAACAATTTGGTTATCAGTAGCTTAGAATTGGATAATTTTGAAAAAATTGATACATTTTATGGATTTAACCTTTATATTTCTCTTTAATTTCATTGACTATCTTATTCCTCATTATGAAAAACTCCATACTTTTTGGAAATTGATCAATATATTTTGTATATTCATCACTCATTTCACCATATTCTTTATTATTTAAAGTTAACCCATATATAATTAAAAGCTTTATGATTTCGCTTTTACTTTTATTTATTTCATGACGCAGCTTATTATTAGAACACAATAATTTACTGTTATGATCATCTACAATAGAATAATATAATGCCCCATAACCTTGCTTATTTTTGTGATGTATGTCTATCTTATGACCATGAAGAAGTTTAATGAGATCAATGTTCTTATTAATACATGATATTATAAAAGCATTATTTCCTTCTTCGTCTGAACAGTTAATGTGTAATTTGGGTGACCTTAACATTATTTTTATGGTTTCAATATCAGAGTTGTAACAAAAGTATAAAAAGGGAGAGCATATTTTGTTTTTCATCGTAAATGACTTATTTATATCAACTCTGTCGTCTTGTAATAACGTTTTAAATATAACATCTGATCCTATTCCACTATATACCATTCTGTCTCCGATTAAACAATTAGCTTCAGTGGGTGATGCAAGTAGTAAAATCGACACATTGGCAGGATTACTATTCAAGTCTATTCTGTCACTGTTAATAAACAATGATAGAATTTTTGTATCTCCATATTTATATACGTTTTGAAATGATCTGTATAAAGCATTTTCACCACTTTCTACCTTCATATTAACATCAATCTTGTCATAATCCATTAATAAATTTACTAAACCTACATCTCCAGTGAGACATGCCAACATAAATGGAGTATTTACATTTTGATCATCTAATAAGTGAGAGTCAATGTATATATTGTTAACATCTATTCTGTCATCTTCTAATATAGTGTGTATCATTTCATAATCTATTCGCTTCCAGTATTCAAAGAGTCTGATACAAAACTTGAATATATTCTCATCTTGACTGTTTGTAACATTAGTGTTAACCCTGTTGGACTTCAATAAAATTGATAATACTTGCAAATCTACCTTTTTTATATAAATACCCTTGCATATTACAAAAAGTAATGGATTATTTTTGCCGTTTACCACATTAACATTTACCCTGTCATTGTTTATAAGCAAGTTAATTATGTTTATATGATTAAATATACATGCATAATAAAAAGAACTAACTTTGTCTTCATCTGTTGCATTTACATCTATAAAATCTAATGTTAATAAATATCCGACAACATAAATTCTGTTATTGTAACATGCCCATATGAATGGAGTTTTGCCAGAATCATCCTTCTTGTTGAAATCAATATTTCTTCTTTTGAATTTATTATAAAATGTGCTATTCTTTCTTGCAGCTTTAACCAACATTTCAACTATATTAATATTTCCAGCATAACATGCTAACATAAAACCATCTCGACCTTTATCATTTGTCTTGTTCAAATCATAGTTTTTATGATTTATGAACAATTCTACTATATCATCATATCCATAAAAACATGAGAGATGAAAACCTGTATTTCCAGCATCATCTACTGTATGTATCAATGGATTGTCATCTCTCAAATATGTCTTCACCTTTTCATAATTTCCTTCCTTGCAGTACTTTAAGAAAATATATTTAAAATTACTCCCTTTGATTTCATACAGTTCATTCAAAAATAAATTAATAGAAAGAGGGTCCACCTTGTCCATTTTTGTAAGCATAAATAGTTTTTCGAAAATGAATGGAAAATCATTTATTTTATGACAAAATATTATAAAAAGAAAATGTCTGTAATTGAGATTACAACATCTGATAATAAAAAAGCATATATTTATTCAGGTACTGATACATCAGTATATATTAATGTCAACGGTAAAATTGATGTGATCGAAAATAATTTTATGTCACCCCACGCTATAATTGGTGAAGATTTTATACTTCCCGGAGGTTATTCAGGTCATAATGATACTTCATTAATTAAAGCATTAATTGTTCACGATAATTTTGATAACATTCCAAAAAATATAATTTCCATGATTGAAGATTCATTACCACTTAAAAAGGTAAAATTATCATCCTCGTAAATTTAAATAATATCATTGATAATGTTATTATTCATAAGTATTCATTCTCCCTTAAAATTGACTGGAATATCATTTATTTTATAACAAAATATTACAAAAGAAAAATGTCTATAATTGAGATTACAACATCCGATAATAAAAAAGCATATATTTATTCAAGTACTGAATCAACAGTATATATTGATTTTTACGGTGATATTGTAACATTGTTAAAAAATCCTACATCTCCTCATGTTATAATTAGTGAAGATTTCGCATTTCCAGGTACTCATACAGGCTATGATAATATCCCACTAATTAAAACATTAATTGTTCACGATAATTTTGACAATATTCCAGAGAATATAGTGTCAACAATCAAAAATTCATATTCCTATTGTAAAGGGATGTGATTATACTTAATCATAAATATTATCATTGATAATATTATTGTTCAACAATTGTCCTTTTGTCTGACATATAAAGCATCACCATAATTCATTTTGTTTATTAAGGTCCATTCTCTCTTAAAGTTGATTTTATCAAAGAATTCATCTAAATCGCTCATCAAACAGCACCCTTCATATAATTCTGATATATTAACCTCAGTGAAAACATAATCTATTTTTTTTAATGTTTCAGTCATACCTTGCAAGCATTTTAATTCACTACCTTGAATATCCAATAACGCAAAGTTTGGTTGAACTTCCCAATAATTGTTTTTTATTAATGTGTCCATAGTAGTGCATATCACATCAATTCTATAAACCTCACTTATTTCAGGATGAAAATCTTTATGTTCTTTAAAGTCAAGTAAAGATGATGAATATGAATTACTAGCAACTTTTAATTGTAACATTTTTCCTTCGTCTTCAGGTGATGAAAGTACTGCTTGATATATATGACTTACTCGTCCTTTCATTCTATTAACTACTGCAGGTTGTCCTTCAAACCAGTATATATCACTCTCCTTTACACCAGCTCCGATATAAATATCATTTTCCTCACAGAATGATGCTCCAATGTGGATGATACCAGTGATTTTGTCTATATTTTCTTTCAAAAATTTACCCAAAAATTCCCTTTCTCCCATTTTAGATACATTTATTCTTCTTAAGGAAAATTTAAATATTATCATTGATAATATTAAAGTTATTCAGTGTTAACAGATGAGTATGCTTTGGTAATTGATACTTTTGTTAGTATATAATGATGCAAATATGCTTGTTTTATTAATTCTTTACTTGGTTCACTTGATGGGTAATAATTGGCCAAATTCGGCATACTGAAAAATAATTTTTTCTCATCAACAAATTTTTGATATGATTCTCTTAAAAAAGATAGATTTGAGTATTTATCACACTTTTCTGTTTCAAATATTTCACGTACTATTTGAAGCGCATATTTATCTGAATATTTTTTACCCATAACCGATAAAATATTCATATATAACATTTGACATTCATCTTTTTCATCCATTGTTTCTTATTTTATTTTAATCAATTATAAATTATAAGTGATCAAATTTTTTAAATTTACCAGTGAATTTTCATAAACTTTATAAACTTTATAAACTCTTCAATGTTTTTTTCTTTAAGCATTCATTCAAATATGATATATTTGGAATTTCAACACTAGTGTTACATATCACTAACATTTTATAATCACTGTTGTACACATATTTTATATTCCACTTCCCTAGGTTTATCAACAAATTAATAATATTGCCATTAAGATTAACATATTCACAATACAAGTCAGAGACATTGTAATGTATCAGATACGAATTGAGAAGTATCGTTAAATATATATCCCCGTGATCTATTGTTAAATAATTATAAAATTCATTATCTATATCTGCGTTATCCATAACCCCCCTTTTATTAAAAATATATTTTACGTTATCTTTTTTAAAATTAACCATAGGTTAATTTATGAAAATCAGCAATAATTATAATTATAGTTTCGATGATACGGAAGGTATTTCTGATAATAATTTCACAATTTCTCTTATCTTTTGTATTTCTTTCTCACCGTGTATATCTGTCATTTCTTGCTCCAATTTATCATCAAAATCTGCGTTTCTAACAAATATACACTTTGATATTTTTATCTTCTCCAATATATCTATCATATCATCTAAATTTTTCTCACGATATACTTCGTAAAAATCATTTATTAATAATCTAATGTTTCTTTTTAAATAACTGTTTATATTATTAGACTCTATGATTGGTTTTCTACTGATTGATTTATTATAATTCTTGATAGTTATTTCACTCACTTTCATATTTATTAAATCGCGTATCTGATCATTATTTTTACCACTTGTATCTATTTTCAAATTCTCAACAATGCCGGATATTTTGACATTATTCCATATTCTTTCAACATTTTTATACATATCATTCGGATTGACACCCTTCCATATTCTTTTAAAATTTTTGTCCATACCTTCTGAATAGGTAAAAACACTCATATTTACATATTTAAAAATGTAATCTTTATAAATGCTTTTGTAAAAACGCATAAACATCATTATTTCAGTTAGCATATCATATCGACCATCATAGTCATAACGCTTAAGCTGAAACTTGTCAATTATTTTTATTAATGTACTATTATTGTAGCTTAAAATGTTTAAACATCCATCATCATATTCTGTACTGAGCAAACCATATAATTCGGGAATTGTGTTTGGTATCACAAATAATGTTACTTTCTTTGAATCATCTGTATATAAATCATCTATGATCTTGCTATTATGGTTCTTAAATCTAAAATATATGTCAAATTCATCGTGAGTAGTTATTTTCAATATACTCATTATCTTCACCGAATAATCATCATCCATATGTTTTTGTTCACTTGATCTATTTATATCATATGTCCTATCTTTATTTACCGTTGTGTTGTAATCGTCGTATATTCTTTCATATTCAGTTAAAGACAGATCTAACAATTTATATTCAATTAATTTTAATAATATGCTATTGTTTTGAATAATAGAGTCATATCTGGGAATGTTCAAATCATCCATAATATTAAGAGAATCAACAATGTTAATCATTCGGTGAGTATTTAATTGGTCTATTTTTGTGTATATTTTCAATCGATCTTTGACATTATTGTAAATCTTTGAAAATTTGCTAATGGTGCTGACTATCTCCTCTTCACTCAAATCAGATATTCTTTGGAAATATACCATATCACACAAATAATCTAACATAACATCAGTGTATATATGCTTATGTCTGTCAAAATCAGATAGTATTCCATCCACATCTGAATTATCCAGCATTTTGTTTATCATCTTGGACATATTTCTTACTTCTATACCTCTCTTATATCCTTTTAAAAATGCATCTGTGTATATGTTACTACTATTTGAATATAAATTGTAACTCTCCAATGAATTGTCAAGTGTCAGAGATTTTTGATATGTATTGTCAATTGGTGGATTGTAAAATTCACTCTCAAAATTTGATAGATTTTCTACTTCTTCATGTTTAAAGGTTGGTCTGCTGAGATTCTGTTTCAATTCACCCTGTTTATCAAATGTTTCGTTAAATTTGTTGAACGTGTTTGTAGAGCAGGAAATATCCATTTTTTTGGACAAAAATTTAAAAAATTATTGTAACATTTGTATCGTTTATACCCTATGTATGATTTATACCCTATGTATTAGATTATACCCTATGTATTAGATTATACTCTATGTATCAGATTATACCCTATGTATATTTTATACCCTATGTATTAGATTATACCCTATATATAATTTATACCCTATGTATGATTTATACCCTATGTATATTTTATACCTTATGTATTAGATTATACCCTATGTATATTATATACCCTATGTATTAGATTATACCCTATGTATATTTTTATACCCTATGTATATTTTTATATTTCTTCATATGTATATATGCGTCACACGTGTATTACTTATATCAATTATTTTACTCACATATATCATCGAAGCTAATCATATCACCCACTTCAATTATTTCAGTTACTTTATTCGTATCATTTATCATATTTACATTGTTGAAACTAATCATGTTATTTGCACCATTTACACTATTTGAGTTAATCAAGTCTTCTTTTGTATATTGAGATTCACCTATTTCATGATTTACCATTATCTTCTCTACTTTTTTCTCTGCCGATGATTTTTTAATTTCATGTATTTTGGCTAAAATATTTTCCATATGTTCAGATGCGTCAATGAATCGACCCCTTGGCATACTGTTCACTCTGCTCATATTTATCAATTTATGATCATCATGTTTGATTACATTTACTGTTTGACCCGCTAATGATTTTTTAACTTCACATATTTTAGCTAAAATATTTTCCAAATATTCAGGTGTATCAATAGATTGAATCATTGGTTTGCTTTTCATTTCTTTTGGATTCTCTCCGCTCTTATCCACCAATTCATGTTCTTCATGTTTAACCAAGTTTATTGTTTGTTCTACTGTTTGTTTTGCCTTTTGTCTTGAAGATAATTTTGCAGCTTTCCTTGCAATTATTTGACATACTGGTGGCTCTATTACTTCACTATCAAAATCGATTAAGTCAATTGTTTGATCAATTATTGAATCTACTGATGGACTTTCAACTACATTATTTATTTCAATAATAGGCTCATGTTCAGAAATATCATTATTAGATCTGGATGTAGATACATCAATATCATCATTCGTTTTGATAACAGGTTCACATTTATTGATGTTATCATTTGTATCAACAGCAGATCCAGATCCAGATCCAAATTCAGATATTTCACTGTCAGTTTTATCACCAGATTCAGGTTCGGGCTCAGGTACTTCAATGTTTTCACCACCATTATTTTCGCTTAAATCATCATGAATTTCATCATTTATATCGCTCATAGAGTCGGAATCACATTCATCTTTTTTAGAATAGGATGGAGATTCAATTGGACTTAACATTAGGTTAATATCAGTTGAATCATCTGATGTGGTATTTGATTCGGAAATATCACATGGAAATTCATCAGACGAATCACTTGATTTGGAAATGTTTAAAGATAAGTTAGCAATGGATAGACTATCATGTGAATTGTTTGTTTCAGAATCTGAGACATCATCGGATAATTCATGACATTCTTTGTATGAATCAACATAAGATGGAATTGATTCTTTTTCCAATACGATAGGTTTTATCATTGGCACAGTATTATTATTTGTATTTGGTCTAAAAATTATTGGTATCGTAGGAATAACATTTACTCTGGGGATTATTTTAGGGATTACTGACAATGTTGGGATAACATCTGGTTTGGAAATAACTGGTAATTTAGGAATTACTGGCAATGTTGGAATAATATTTGGTTTGAGAATAACTGGTAATTTGGGAATCATTGGTAATGTTGGAATAACATTTGGTTTGGAAATAACTGGTAGTTTGGGAATAGTGGTTAATTTGGGAATTAATGGCAATGTTGGAATAACTGGTAATTTAGGAATGACATTTAATTTGGATACCACTGGTAATATTGGGACAACATTTAATTTGGGAATAACATTCACTCTGGGAGTAACTGATAATATTGGAACATTTAATTTGGGGGTAATCGTCGGTTTAAGAATAACTGTCGGTTTGGGAATGACATTTATTCTGGGTGCAACATCCACATCAGGTGTAATTTTTATTCTGGAAACAGCATTAATATTGGGATTAACTGTTAAATTGGGAATAACTTTTACATTTGAATTAACTATTGGATTAAAAGTAGTATTTATATTTGAATTAATTATTGGTTTGGAAACAACATTTATATTTCTTTTAGATGATCTAGTTGCTGACGAGATCATATTATCATGGTGAGGTATAAATCGTGAATTACTTTTAACGGTAGCGGCTGAAACTACTGTTTCTGGTAAAACTTTTCCAGTTGTGAAATCAAGTTGTGAATTCAAAATAGATAATGCTGATTGTGATGTTCCAATTCTGTTTGTGAAATTAGGATGTTTTGGATCTGATTTGCGATTGATTATCACTTTAACTTCTTCTTTAATTTCTTCTTTCTTCTTATCTTTTTCAATACATTTTTTTGGACATTCTATTAAATGAATTGGTATGTTAAGAAGAGATTCATAAGTTTCCATTGTGAATTTGAATTTTTTTATTTCTGGATTAAATTCACCAACAATTGGAATTCCATTTACAGATGTGACAAGATTTCTGATTGGTTGTCCTTCTTCCTCTGGATGATATGTCATGTTGGGATATTTGGATGTGAATTCAGCATAATATCTCTCCTTTGTACCAACATAATTTTTAATTTTATCTGGTAATTCTGGTTCATTTGCTGTAGCAAATATTGTTTCACTAGTTGATTCATCCTCCAATATTGTTGTAATATAACTATCAATTGATTTATGATCACTGAAGAAAGACAAGAATGAAGCATATGTGTAATATTTATGTCTGCTAATGCCATTTTTTTCAAGTACGATTTCATCAACGGGTAAGACATTATCAGTTCCATCAATTATCTTTTGCAATACTTCATCATATTTCTTTCCAAGTATCATTTCTCTTAAACAACTAATTGCTGATGAATTGATTTCAATCCACTTATTCATATAATCATTGATCGACTCCTTCAATGATTCCATAATTTTCTTGAATTCCTTTTCAGCATTATGTGTCCATTTGAGCATTGAGAAATCTTTATTTTTTCTGCTGTATTGGAACAAGTATAATTCAAACATGGTTGGATTTTTTCTCATCACAATGTCCTTATCAACAATAACCACATGTTCTTTTGTCAATGCTGTTGGACCAATATTAATACTTCCCACTTTTCTACCCATTCTTTTGGCTTTTTCTTTTTCTTCTCGTTCATTACCAGCAACTTTGGGTTTATTTGTGCTACCTACTTGACGTCCTCGTCTTACAATTAGATCTGGATGATATGCAGGACGTTCAATTGGGATTGGAGCTGGAACTGAAATTAATGAAATTGGTTTTTCAAGTGGTGCCCTTGGAATTTTAAAGGTAATTTTACGTCTGGGATTACCTCTTCCTCTTTTAGATTTAATTCTTTCTTCTTCAATACGTCTGTCTGCCTCCTCTTCTGCTTTACTTTGAGGGGTTTCAGTGTAATTTTGAATAAATCTATAATTTTCAGCAGCTGAGGAAAAAGGGTTGTTCTTTTTTCTTCCTCTATTTTCTTTCTTTTTCTCAAAAGCACCATCGGGAATAATATAACCACCTGTAGAGAACTTAGGTAGTTCTTCTGGTTCATAGCCAGGAATAACAATATCGTCAATTTCGGAGAAGACATCATCAAGTTCATTCTCCATTGTAACACTTGCTGGAAGATTGCAACCATACTCTTTTCTAATAGAGTTTTGTTCATGTACTCGTTCGTGATACTTTCCAGTGTTATTGATGGTGCAAGTTTCGTGATATTCAAGTTCTTCAGCAAGGTTATTTAATTCTTTGTGAACTTTCTTCTTTTCTTCATCATATAATTCTTCTACAAATATATCCCACTCAAAAGAACTTAATCTATTGAGATCAGACATACTGTAGTTGTACACACAGAGGATCAATGATTTAGATAACAAGAAAGATTCCATATCGCTGTTTATTTAATGTCGCTTTTATATATTTAAGGCTGTAAAAAAGTTTCAGACACTAAAAAATTTTATTTTCCCAGGTAAAATTTTTTATTATCAATTTCTAAAAAAAATTTTTTAAAAATTCTTGGAGAAACTTTTAAAAATTTGGGTAAGATGGACCGTGTTGTAAATGAAAGATTATTTTGGATATACATGTGTTAAGGGAAAATTAAAAGTGTGTATTAGTCAAAATATTTATAATGACATATAATATGTTAAACTTGTGATAGTAGAAATCATGATTAATTTATTGATAAAAGTATACATGGTACTGTATTTATTATTGGAAATTTTGAAATGAGAGCATAATGTAAAGTATTACTTTATATGATTATCACTTGAATATATTAACATTTTATGATTATGTGTAATAATTTATTATATCATTAAATAATTGTGTAATTTTTCTGTTTATTTGACACCGATATAATATAATAGAAAATATTTTATTGATTTACACTTGCAAGATTTAATGTTTTAAATTATTTGAAGTTTTAGATGTTTAACATGTTTATAGAATAGACATATATTTTGTATCTGAAATAATTTAACATTTAATGTATTCCATCTATACTGTTATATTTTTTTGTACTGTTAATTATTTTATATATTCATTATGTAAAATAAATAATTATATATAATAAAATATTTAGAAATTATTAAAAATAAATATGAATTAGTATCAAGATTATTTGACTCAATGATAATGATATCCAAATAGTAATTTTATTAATTTATCTATAAAATATGTTTGTAATTAAGATTTAAAAAAATTTAGATCATTATAAGACTGTATGACTTAATGATAAAATAACTCAAATAACAGTTTCAATATCATTATTGTGAACAAAGAATATATTATATTAATGAATTCCAATGTTAAACAAATATAAGTCAGATGTTGTCTAGTATATTCAATAAATTTTTTATAATTCATTATGATTGTATTTTATGGTAATGATATTAAAGATGTTATTTAGATAACTATTAATATTGAGTCAAATAATCTTGATACTATATCATGTTTAATTTTAATAATTTTTAAATATTTTATTATATATAATTAATTTTTTTATATAACAAATAAATAAGATATTAAAATATATAATAAATACAATGGTATAGATAGAATACATTGAATAATATATTCTTCCAGATAGAAGAATATTATGATTGAATTAAATAGTTGTAGTTTATTCTTTGATTTAAAAATATCATTAATATTGAGTCAAATAGACATGATATATATACTTTTAAAATAAAAGTATATTAAGGTTGAGTCAAATAGACATAATATATACTTTTAATTTAAAAGCATATTAAGGTTGAGTCAAATAAACATGATATATGCTTTTAAATTAAAAGTGTATTAAGGTTGAGTCAAATAAACATGATATATGCTTTTAAATTAAAAGTGTATTAAGGTTGAGTCAAATAGACATGATATATACTTTTTGTTAAAAAGAAAATTGTAATTGTATGGAACCGTTGTGATATATATTTAATTTTTGTTTAGCTATTCTAGATCTATTTTTAAATAATAATTTCATTATCTTTATTTGAATAACTGTCAATATTGAGTCAAATAGTCTTGGTATAAAATCATATTTAAATTAAATAATTTTTAAATATTTTATTCTATATAATTAATTTTTTTTATATAACAAATAAATAAAAAATTATATATGTAATAAATACAATAATATAGTTAAAATACTTTGAATAGTTTATTCTTTCAAATGAAAGAATAATATATGTGTTTGATTCAATCATAATATACTTTAATCTGAAAAAAATATATCATATCTATTTGACTCAACCTTAATATACTTTTAAATTAAAAGTATATATCATATCTATTTGACTCAACCTTAATATACTTTTAATTTAAAAGTATATATCATATCTATTTGACTCAACCTTAATATACTTTTAATTTAAAAGCATATATCATGTCTATTTGACTCAACCTTAATATACTTTTAATTTAAAAGTATATATCATATCTATTTGACTCAACCTTAACATACTTTTAATTTAAAAGCATATATCATGTCTATTTGACTCAACCTTAATATACTTTTAATTTAAAAGTATATATCATATCTATTTGATTCAACCTTAATATACTTTTAAATTAAAAGTATATATCATGTCTATTTGACTCAGCGTTAATAATTCTTCTATTCAACTAAGAATATCATATTTGTGTTACTTAACTATTATATCTTTTAATTTAGAATGATAATTATCCAATGTATTTTAACAATATTATTGTATTTATTACATATCTAATTTTTTTATTTATTCTATATATAAAAAAATTAATTATATAGAATAAAATATTTAAAAATTATTTAACTTAAACATGATTTACTATCAAGAGTATTTGACTCAATGTTAATGGTATTCCAAAAGTCAATTTTATTATTATTATAACAAAACATGTATATGATAACCATACAAAATTTTTAATATTTATCACAAATATTCTATATTGTTACAATATTCTTTTAAAGTAAAAATACATCATATCTATGCGAACACTAGTACTTTACAACTAGATGTATTAACATTTATTTTTGCCGCAAGTTTAATATTTCAGTAATTATTGAATCTAATATTTATTTAAAGTAAAAAATACATCATATCTATTATATGTGTATGTATTACAAGTAATTATCATTTGTACTCCCAATCGACAGCTAATCCCCTTTATATTAATTGATACAGATCTCCCTACCGGTCGTTCTGTATCAATTAATATAAAGACTATTGCAATTTTTTCGCTATTTTGTACAATAGTAATTGTGTTAATACATTTAATTATAATGTTTTATCAAATGAGTGAATGTATATTATATTTACAAATAGAAATATATAAAGTATCTGGATGGATATCAAATGTTGATGAATACATTATATTCATATCATAACCATGTGTACGGTACAATATTAAAAGTGTTATCTAAATCGTTAATTCGACTCATCTATCTCATGAATATCTATCAAGAAATTATTATATCACTTTATAGTATAAATTTTCCCGCATATATATGTTATTTTTGACCATCTGAAGAGGTGTGCCTTTGCGCCAATACTAACGTGTCTAGAAATACTAGACACCCTAGAGAATGCGATCAATATTATATTTTCTGTACAGGTACACAGGTGTTTTTTTTTATTTTCTGGAAAAATTCCAGAAATTAAAATTTATTCTGGAGTTCAAATAAATTTTTCTGTATACCTATAAAAAAAGTATAAAATTGGGTACTTTTGAGACACGCTGGATTAGTCTTCAGATGACCAAAATTTGTTATTTTCGACTATTCTGAAAAAATTCCGGAAAATTCCCTAGGGAAAACACGAATATTATGACTGTTGGAGATAGTTGTGAATTATTCACATTAAATGATATCATATACATACGGGATAAATCTTACTATATAGTGGTACAATAATTTTCTGATAGATATTCGTCAGGAAAATACAGTGATAAATAAAATTAAGTTAATATTTTAATAATGTAATTTAGACATGGTTGTGATATGAGCATATAAAATATTTGCTTATATTTAGTTTTATCTCATTTACATCATATATACATCTTGGATAAACAAACAAGGTGTATACGTCATGTTTATTTAACTTATTTTTCTATTGGAAAAAATACGATATTGAAAGAATTTCTAAAAACACTAGATCCCTAAGGATCTAGTGTTTTAGGAAGCGAAATTCGCAATATCTCAATTTTCTGTGCAAGTACAGAAAAATAATTAATCTAGTATATCAGGCTGTTCCATTTATCCAACAAATTAAAGAATGATGTGTCAGAATTGAGTAATCATGGTTTATATTTTAAAAATAAAAGAATATAATATCAGTATGAGTTACCTATGATAGACAATTAAAATTTTAATTGTCTATCATATATGCATTTTACTGTAATAAAATTGAAATTGAAATTTAAACAACTATCATGATTGAGTCAAATAGTCTTAATAAAAGATCATGTATAAATTAAATAATTTTTAAATATTTTATTATACATAATTAATTTTTTTTTATATAAAGAATAAATAAAATAATTAAACATGTAATAAATATAATAATATAAATGAAATATATTGGATAGTTTATTCTTCCAATGAAAGAATAAAATAGTTAGGCTAAATAAACATGATATATTGATTTACTTTAAACTAATATCACAATTAAGTCAAATAGATATGATTTAATCTCAGATTTTAAAAGAATATTATGATTCAATCAAATAAACATAATATATTGATTTACTTTAAATTAATATCATAATTGAGTCAAATAGATATGATTTAATCTCAGATTTTAAAAGAATAACATGATTCAATCGAATAAACATAATATATTGGCTTATTTTTAAATTAATAATAATCCCTATAACATATAGTTGTATTTAATTTTTTATATTAAAAATATGTTATGATTGAGTCAAATAAATATAATATTTTCCAATTAGAAGAATAAGCTGTTCAACGTATTTTGTCTATACTATTGTATTTATTACATGTTTATTATTTTATTTATTCTTTATATAAAAAAATTAATTATATATAATAAAATATTTAAAAATTATTTAGCCTAAACATGATTTTTTATTAAGACTATTTGACTCAATCTTAATAGTTATTCAAATAAAATTTTTATTATTATCATAGTAAAATACAATCATGATAAACAATTAAATTTTAATATAGTTATCATAACTAACCCATTCAATTATGATATTCTTTCATCCGAAAATATATCATTATGTTATTTTCAAACACTCTAATTGAAACAATTAGATTTTTTTTTAATTTAATATATCTATATGGTGTAGTTTGTAAAATATAGCCTCAGTATAATTTCTATCACATGTTGTGGGTTATTTTATTATTCAAAAATATAACTTTCATATTCCTCACATATATGATATTTTTAACAACTATATTATTACATCATTTATTCTAGCAAATCTAATATTCACTTAAACATTAGATTTAAAATATTTTTACTATCTTTTTGGATATTTTTGTTTTACTACATTGTATTTTTTGCGTATTACTATACAGTAATATCTGTATTTTTTTATAGCTTATTCCATAACATAATTTTATTATGGGTAGATATTATTTTATTATTCAGGATATGTTTATCACTATATACATCAACTTCATAATTACCTATATTAAATGTACTATCAAAAATTCTTTCCTTGAAAAACAGTCTCATGAAGAATAAAATTCAAGTTTTTTTAATCCCGGGTAATTTTATTTTTTCTGGAAATTTTCCAGAAGAAATCTAGAGTTCCAGAAAAATTCCAGAATTTTCCCAGAAAATTAAAAATTTTTCTGTATAACTATACAGAAAGTGTAAAATTGAACACTTTCGAGACACATTGGAATAGTCTTCAGATGACCAAAAAACCCTATTTTTGAGTGCTTTAGAAAAATTCCAGAAAAACTCCATAGAGAAAACACTATTATCATGTCTATTGGGAAAGGTTATAAGATATCCAAACAAAATGATATCATATGGATACGGAATAAACCTTACTATAAAATAACATAATAGTTTTCTTAATAAATGAACACGGTGTGAATAAGGTAATAATAGTAATTATGTTAATAATATAATGTTATATTGCAAATATTGCAAATATAGTAATCACATATGTATGAAATATTTTATATTCACATCATAATCATATGTGGGATGTAATGTTAATATTGTTACTTTATTTACTCTTCATGTCCCCATTTATAACATAGATATCTATCAAAAATTATTATAATATTTACAGCAGAGATTTCTCACATATATGTGTTATCAATTTACATAGATATGATACATATGTTTCTTCTTGAGGAAATTTCTGAAATTTTCCAATATGTCCAAAAAGAAAAGATACCATTTTGATCATTTGAAGATGGTCATAACATGTGTTAAACGTACATAAATATATATTTCCTGTATATAAATACAAAAAAATCAGAGAATCTGGAAGTATGGAGTTTTTCTGATTTTCTGATTTTTCGAAGAAAGACAAAATTACGGAGATTATGGAGTGCTTAAACTTCTGAGATATACCATATAATGAATTAAAAGTGATATCAATATATGTGTAACAAAATAAAATAATACATGTTTATACAATTTAAATAAACGTATGTAAGAAATATATTTACACACTTATCACAATAACTTATTGTGTTAAAATCAATTTCTTACCACTTTGTAACTTTAGAAATTTTCATATTACTCTGCACAAATGTTTTATATCAAAAAAATTAAATCACTGATTGTATCGTTGAAGAATGATGTAATACATTTTTTTTTACTTGATAGAATATTATGTCAGAGGGGAATAGTTGTAATGATTATCCAGAAAATCAATTGTTTATCTTATATGCATTTTACTTTATTATTATTGAAATCATAATTTGATGTATCTCCATAATTGAGTCAAATAGTCTTGGTATAAATTCATGATTAATTTAAATAATTTTTAAATATTTTATTATATATAATTAATTTTTTTATATAACAAATAAATAAAATATTAAAATGTATAATAAATACAATGATATAGATGAAATACATTGAATAATATATTCTTTCATTTGGAAGAATATCGTGATTGAGTCAAATAAACATGATATATGTTTTAAAACTGAAAGTATATTAAGATTGAGTCAAATAAACATAATATATACTTTTAGACTAAAAATATATTAAGATTGAGTCAAATAAATATGATATATGACTTTTAGTTTAAAAGTATATTATGATTGAGTCAAATAAATATGATATATGGCTTTTAGTTTAAAAGTATATTATGATTGAGTTAAATAAACATGATATATGTTTTTAAACTGAAAGTATATTAAGATTGAGTCAAATAAACATGATGTATTCTTTTAGACTAAAAGTTATTAAGATTAAGTCAAATAAACATGATATATGTTTTTAAACTGAAAGTATATTAAGATTGAGTCAAATACATATTTTGTTCTTTCAACTAAGAGAACAAAATATTCAATATATTTCATCTATATCAATGTGTTTATTACATATTTAAATATTTTATTTATTTGTTATATAAAAAAATTAATTATATATAATAAAATATTTAAAAATTATTTAATTTAAACATGAATTTATATCAAGAGTATTTGACTCAACCTTGATAATCATTCAAATAACAATTTCACTATTTTCAGTATAAAATAATTTTATGATAACCATATAAAAAAATAAATGTTTATCATAAGAATTCCATATAATTATAATTTTCTTCTTAACTAAAAGAATATATCATGTTTATTTGACTCAATCTTAATATACTTTTAAACTAAAAACATATATTATATTTATTTGACTCAATCTTAATATAATATATGTTTTTAGTTTAAAAGTATATATCATATTTATTTGATTCAATCTTAATATACTTTTAATCTAAAAGAATATATCATATTTATTTGATTCAATCTTAATATACTTTTAATCTAAAAGAATATATCATGTTTATTTGACTCAATCTTAATATAATTTTAGACTAAAAACATATATCATATTTATTTGATTCAATCTTAATATACTTTTAATCTAAAAGAATATATCATGTTTATTTGATTCAATCTTAATATACTTTTAATCTAAAAGTATATATCATGTTTATTTAGCTCAATCTTAATATACTTTTAGACTAAAAGCCATATATCATATTTATTTGACTCAATCTTAATATAATTTTAGACTAAAAGCATATATCATATTTATTTGATTCAATCTTAATATACTTTTAATTTAAAAGAATATATCATGTTTATTTGATTCAATCTTAATATACTTTTAATCTAAAAGAATATATCATGTTTATTTAGCTCAATCTTAATATACTTTTAGATTAAATAAATATATCATGTTTATTTAGCTCAATCTTAATATACTTTCAAATTAAAAGTATATATCATGTTTATTTGATTCAATCTTAATATACTTTTAATCTAAAAGAATATATCATGTTTATTTGATTCAATCTTAATATACTTTTAATCTAAAAGTATATATCATGTTTATTTAGCTCAATCTTAATATACTTTTAGACTAAAAGCCATATATCATATTTATTTGACTCAATCTTAATATAATTTTAGACTAAAAGCATATATCATATTTATTTGATTCAATCTTAATATACTTTTAATTTAAAAGAATATATCATGTTTATTTGATTCAATCTTAATATACTTTTAATCTAAAAGAATATATCATGTTTATTTAGCTCAATCTTAATATACTTTTAGATTAAATAAATATATCATGTTTATTTAGCTCAATCTTAATATACTTTCAAATTAAAAGTATATATCATGTTTATTTGACTCAATCATAATAATTTTTTTAATCTAAAAGCACATATTATGATTATTTGATTCAATCTGTTTATTCTTTCAATTGAAAGAATAAACTATTCAATGTATTTCATCTATATCATTGTATTTATTACTTATTTAAATATTTTATTTATTTGTTATATAAAAAAATTAATTATATAGAATAAAATATTTAAAAATTATTTAACTTAAACATGAATTTATATCAAGACTATTTGACTCAACATTGACAGTTACTCAAATAACAATTTCACTATCGTCAGAGTAAAATGCATATATGATAGTAAAATAAAATTTTGGATGTATATCACTATGGTTTCATATAGTTATAATATTTCTTTATTATTAAAATATAAACTATGACTAGATAGATACCAGAATTAATGATCCTTCTCTCATGAAAGGGTCATTATATTTAGTATTCCTATAGCTCAGATATGATATATATTTAAAGTGAAAATATTAATAAAGACAGTTTGATATAACATATATTTTTTTAAGTGGGTGAATATATTGTATCTATTTTATGTTAATGTATATTGTAAATATATAAAAGTTATTTAAGTATGATTATACCGCACATAATATTCAAATACCTGCAATAACCTTTATGTTAAGCAATATAGGACGACCAACAGGAAGTCCTATATTGTTTAACATAAAGGGGATTAGCTTTCAATTATTAGTGCAATATCAATCAACTTTAAATAATTTATATAATCCGTAAACATATATCAATAATATTATATATGTGTGTATTACATGTAATTACCATTTGTACTCCCAATCAACAGCTAATCCCCTTTATATTAACTAGTATAGTGCTCCCTGCCGGTCGCTCTATACTAGTTAATATAAAGATTATTGCAAATTTTTGCTATTTTGTACATAGTAATTGTGTTAATACACTCATATATAATGTTTATCAAAAAGAGAAAATGTATGTTTTACATCCATTTGAAAATACTAAGTATACAAATATACGATAATAATTTTATATTCACATGACAATTTTATTATTATCACAGTAAAACATATCTGTGACAAACGACTAAATTTTTATACATCTATTATAATTTAATCATTGAGTATGAATATTATCATTAATTCATTTGAGAATATATATCATATGAAATAACTGATCTTTCTAATGCATTATTTCTAACTAAGAATTTGATACATGAATATATGTAAGTATTTTAGTACATACAAATGTTGGTTTTTAATCATGATGTCATATTATATTTGTAGATTGTTACGATAGAAAGATATAAAACATATTTTACTATGAAATATTTACGACTGTATTTTTCTCACACATTTTGTCATCTCCATCTGTGAGAAAAATGTCCTTACCATATGGCTTATTTTAAGATGTTTAAATATAATGTATTTTTATTAACTTTTAAGTTGTCGATATTTTCCCAGCAAATGGGTTCACTATTTAATATTTTATTTTCTGGGGTTCCAGGAAATTTCTAGGATCTTAAAATTTTCCAGAATTTTCTGGAATTTTTCTAGAAAATTATAAAAATTTCCTGTATAGATATACAGAAAGTATAAAATTAGGCACTTTTAAGACACGTTGGATTAGTCTTCAGATGACCAAAATTTGCTATTTTAGACTGTTCTGAAAAAAATCCAGAAAATTCCCTAGAGAAAACACGAATATTATAACTGTTGGAGACCGTTGTGATTTGTTCATATTAAATGATATCATACGAATACGGGGTAAATCTTACTATATAGTGGTACAATAATTTTCTGATGAATAATCATCGAGAAAATACCGTGATAAATAAAATTAAGTTAATATTTTAATAATATGACTTAAACATAGTTGTAATTTAAACATGTAAAATATTCGCTTATATTTAATTTCATCTCATTTATACCAAACATACATCTTGAATAAACAATCAAGGTGTATATATCATGTTTATTTAATATATTTTTCTATTGGAAAAATACGATATTCGCAATATCTCAATTTTCTGTGCTTACACAGAAAAATAATTAATCCAATATGTCAGACTGTTCTATTTATCCAACAAATTAAAGAACATTATGTAAAAGTTGAGTAATCATAGTTTATATTTCAAAAATGAAAGAATATAATAACTGAATGAGATACCCATGATAAACAATTAAAATTTTAGTTGTTTATCATATATTCATTTCATTGTAATAATATTCAATTTGAAATTTAAACAACTATCAAGATTGAGTCAAATAGTCTTAATAGAATTTCATATTTAAATTAAATAATTTTTAAATATTTTATTATATATAATTTATTTTTTTATATAACAAATAAATAAAATATTAAAATGTATAATAAATACAATAGTATAAATGAAATACATTGAATAATATATTTTCTAGATGGAAGAATATCGTGATTGAGTCAAATAGTTATAGTTTATCCTTTGATTAAAAATAATATTGTGATTGAGTCAAATAAATATGATATACATTCAAAATTAAAAAGAATATCACAACCGAATCAAATAAATATAATATATTAATTTATTTTAAATTATTATCATAATAGATTTAATTTATTCTCAGACTTAAAAAGAATACTATGATTAAGTCAAATAAACATAATATATTGATTTAATTTAAATCGTATATGATTGATTCATACATATATGATTTATTCTCAGATTTAAAAAGAATATTATGGTTGAGTCAAATAGATATAATATTTTTCATTTACTTGATAAAATATTATGTTTGTGTGAAATAGTTATAATTATTATCCAAATAATTAATTGTTTATTTTATATGCTTTTTACATTAATTGTATTGAATTCATATTTTGATATATTTTCATGATTGAGTCAAATAATCTTGGTATAAATTCATGTTTTAGTTAAATAATTTTTAAATATTTTATTCTATATAATTATTTTTTTTATATAACAAATAAATAAAATATTAAAATATATAATAAATACAATAGTATAGATGAAATCCATTGTATTGTTTATTCTTTCAATTGAAAGATTAAACATATTGAGTCAAATAAACATGATATATGCTTTTAGATTAAAAGTATATTAAGATTGAGTCAAATAAACATGATATATACTTTTAATCTAAAAGTATATTAAGATTGAGTCAAATAAACATAATATATACTTTTAAATTAAAAGTATATTAAGATTGAGTCAAATAAACATGATATATACTTTTAATTTAAAAGTATATTAAGATTGAGTCAAATAAACATGATATATACTTTTAAATTAAAAGTATATTAAGATTGAGTCAAATAAACATGATATATACTCTTAGTTTAAAAGTATATTAAGATTGAGTCAAATAAACATGTATTACTCTTGTTTATTTGGAATAAAATTATAATTGTATGGAATTCTTTTGATAATCATTTAATTTTTCATATGGCTATCATAAAAATAATTTATACTGAAAATAGTAAAAATGTTATTTGAATAACCATCAAGGTTGAGTCAAATAATCTTGGTATAAAATCATGTTTAAATTAAATAATTTTTAAATATTTTATTCTATATAATTATTTTTTTTATATAACAAATAAATAAAAAAAATTATATGTAATAAATACAATAATATAGTTAAAATATATTGAATAGTTTGTTCTTTAAATTGAAAGAATAATATATGTATTTGACTCAATCTTTATATACTTTTAAATTAAAAACATATATTATGTTTATTTGACTCAATCTCAATATACTTTTTAGTCTAAAGTATATATCATGTTTATTTGACTTAATCTTAATATACTTTTAGATTAAAAGTATATATCATGTTTATTTGACTGAATCATAATATACTTTTAATTTAAAAGTATATATCATGTTTATTTGACTCAATCTTAATATACTTTTAGATTAAAAACATATATCATGTTTATTTGACTTAATCTTAATATACTTTTAGATTAAAAGTATATATATCATGTTTATTTGACTCAATCTGTTTATTTTTTCAATTGAGAGAATAAACAATACAATATATTTCATCTATACCATTGTATTTATTATATGTTTAAGTATTTTATTTATTTTTTATATAAAAAAATAAATTATATATAATAAAATATTTAAAAATTATTTAATTTAAGCATGAATTTATACCAAGATTATTTGATTCAATATTGACAGTTAATCAAATAACAATTTTTCTACTATCGCAATAAAACACATATATGTTAGTAAAATAAAATTTTGGATATCTATCATAATTATTTCATGTAATTATAATATTTCTAGATAAATATCAGAATCAATAATCCTCTCCCCACGTAAAGATTATTTAAATATGATTACACTGTGCATAATATTCAGATACTTGCAATAGTCTTTATATTAAACAATATAAGACGACCAACAGGGAGTCTTATATTGTTTAACATAAAGGGGATTAGCTGTCAATTATCAGCACAAAATCAATCAACCTTAAATAATTTTCGCAACACATATACATATACAAAGTCCCTTGAGAATTGGATTTATCCAGTGAAACACTAGACTCCTGTGGGAGTCTAGTGTTTCAATCCCCAGTATAGAAATGAAATTTTCAAAGGTATTTCAGTTGATCGTTCTCTAATAAAATTGGTATCATTCGATACCTGAAAAATATTAGATGTTAGTTTAGTATTTTTGAGGAACTTTAAATATATATAATATTGATAATATTATATATGTATGTATTACATGTAATTATCATTTGTACTCCCAATCGACAGCTAATCCCCTTTATATTAACTGATATAGTGCTCCTTACCAGTCGCTCTATATCAGTTAATATAAAGACTATTGCAATTTTTTCACAATTTTGTACATAATAATTGTGTTAATACACACATATATAATGTTTATCAAAAGGAGAAAATGTATGTTTTATATTTGTGAATATTTACAGTGTTTTTCTCACGTATAATATCATCTTCATCCGTGAGAAAAATGTCTTTACCATATGGCTTGTTTTAAGATGTTTAAATACAGTGTATTTTTACTAACTTTTAAGTTGTCGATATTTTCTCAGCAAATGAGTTCTTTATTTAATATTTTATTTTCTGGGGTTCCGGGAAATTTCCAGATTTTTCTAGAATTTTTCTGGAAAATTTTAAAAATTTCCCGTATAGATATACAGAAAGTATAAAATTAGACACTTTCAAGACACGCTGGATTAGTCTTCAGATGACCAAAATTTGCTATTTTTGAGTGCTCTAGAAAAATTCTAGAAAAACACCATAGAGAATATACTATTATCATGTTTATCGGGAAGGGTTATAGGATGTCCACATAAAATGATATCATATGAATACGGGATAAACCTTACTATAAAATAACATGATATTTTTACCAATAAATGAACATGGTGTGGATAAGGCAATAATTACAATATTATATTACAAATACAACTATCACATTATAATCACCTGTGAAATACAATATTAAAATCGCTACTTATTTACTCTTCATGTAAACTTATAACACATATGTTTCTTTTTGAGGAAATTTCTGAAGATTGTTATAACATATCTTAAATATACATAAATATACACTTACTGTATACAAATGTAAAAAAATAAGAGAATTTGGAAGTATGGTGTTTTTCTTATTTTTCGAAGAAGGGCAAAATCATGGAGATTATAAAGTACTTAAACTTTTAAGATAAAGCATATAATGAATTAGAAATGATATTAATATATATGTAACAATATAATATAGTACATGTAAGGTTCCGAATTTTATATCGAACAATACCAATTTTATTGAAGAATGATAAGATGGAATAATCTCGAAATTTTTTCAATACATGTTCATACAATTTAAATAAACTTATGTAAGAAACATATATACACTTATCACAATAAGTTATTGTGATAAAACTAATTTCTTAGCACTTTATAACAGTAGAAATTTTCATATTACTCTACACAAATGTTCTATATCAAAAAAAAATTAAATCTCTAATTGTATCATTAGAGAATGATGTAATATATTTCTTTTTACTTGATAGAATATTATGTTAGAGAGAATAGTTGTAATGATTATTCAGAAAATTAATTGTTTATCTTATATGCATTTTACTTTATTAATATTGAAATTATATTTTGATACATCTTCATAATTGAGTCAAATAATCTTGGTATAAATTCGTGTTTAAGTTAAATAAATTTTAAATATTTTATTATATATAATTTATTTTTTTATATAACAAATAAATAAAATATTTAAAATATATAATAAATCCAATGGTATAGATGAAATATATTGAATAATATTTTTCTATTTGGAAGAATATCGTAATTGAATCAAATAAATATGATATATACTTTCAATCTAAAAGTATATTATGATTGAGTCAAATAAATATGATATATACTTTTAATCTAAAAAGCATATTATGATTGAGTCAAATAAATATGATTTATACTTTTAATTTAAAAGTATATTAAGATTAAGTCAAATAAATATGATATATACTTTTAAATTAAAAGTATATTAAGATTAAGTCAAATAAACATGATATATACTTTTAATTTAAAAGTATATTAAGATTAAGTCAAATAAACATGATATATACTTTTAATTTAAAAGTATATTAAGATTAAGTCAAATAAACATGATATATACTTTTAATTTAAAAGTATATTAAGATTAAGTCAAATAAACATGATATATACTTTTAATTTAAAAGTATATTAAGATTAAGTCAAATAAATATGATATATACTTTCAATCTAAAAGTATATTATGATTGAGTCAAATAAACATGATATATACTTTTAGTTTAAAAGCATATTAAGATTGAGTCAAATAAATATGATATATACTATTAATCTAAAAGTATATTAAGATTGAGTCAAATAAATATGATATATTATTTTAGTTAATAAGAAAAATTATAATTATATTAAGTTTTTATGATGAACATTTAATTTCTTATATGATTATCATATGTATATATTACACTAACAATAGTGAAATTGTTATTTATGTAACTGTCAATGTCGAGTCAAATAGTCTTGTTATAAAATCATGTTTAAATTAAATAATTTTTAAATATTTTATTATATATAATTAATTTTTTTATATAACAAATAAATAAAAAATTATATATGTAATAAATACAATAGTATAGTTAAAATACATTGAATAGTTTGTTCTATCAAATGAAAGAATAATATATGTGTTTGACTCAATCATAATATATTTCAGTCTGAAAAAATATATCATATTTATTTGACTCAATCTTAATATACTTTTAGATTAAAAGTAAATATCATGTTTATTTGACTCAATCTTAATTTACTTTTTAATTTAAAAGTAAATATCATGTTTATTTGACTCAATCTTAATTTACTTTTAAATTAAAAAGTAAATATCATGTTTATTTGACTCAATCTTAATATACTTTTAATCTAAAAGTATATTATGTTTATTTGACTCAATCTGTTTATTCTTTCAATTGAAAGGATAAACTATTCAATATATTTCATCTATATCATTGTATTTATTATATATTTTAATATTTTATTTATTTGTTATATAAAAAAATAAATTATATATAATAAAATATTTAAAAATTATTTAATTTAAACATGAATTTATACCAAGACTATTTGACTCAACATTGATAGTTACTCAAATAGCAATTTCACTATTGTTAGAGTAAAATACATATATGATAGTAAAATAAAATTTTTAGTGTATATCATTACTGTTTCATATAGTTATAATATTTCTTTAATGTTAAAATATAAACCATGACTAGATAAATACTGGAATTAACGATCCTTTCCCATGAAAAGAGTCATTATATTTATTATTCTTATGACTTAGATATAATAGATGTTTAAAATGAAAGTATTGGTAAAGACTGTTTGATATAACATATATTCTTTAAAGTGGAAGACTATATCGTGTTTATTTTATGCTAATGTATATTATAAAACATAAAAGTTATTTAAATATGATTACACTGCACATAATATTCAAATACCTGCAATAACCTTCATGTTAAGCAATATAGGACGACCAACAGGGAGTCCCATATTGCTTAACATAAAGGGGATTAGCTGTCAATTATCAGTGCAAAATAAATCAACTTTAAATATTTTCTGTAATACACATATATCAACAATATTATATGTGTGTATTACATGTAATTATTATTTGTACTCCCAATCGACAGCTAATCCTCTTTATATTAACTGATATAGTGCTCCCTACCGGTCGCTCTATATCAGCCGATATAAAGACTATTGCATTTTTTTTTCGCATTTTTGTACATAGTAATTGTGTTAATATACTCATATATAATTATGGTATAAGCATGTATGATATTTAACAATATTTAATAATATTTAATAATGTTATATACTAGTTTATTCACATCATGTATACTTTTAGAATAAATAAATATATTAGGAAAATATATTAGGAAAATATATCTCGTTCTTTTGATATATTTTCCTAATATAAAAATAATTAATTTGTATGTCATACTATTTTGTTTATTCATTTATTTGAAAGAACAATACAGCTGAACTTATATGTTATAGATTATTCTTATCAATGGATGAATATAATAACTGAGCCATATAGTCATAAATTACTTTTTTTCAAACGGAAGAATATAATGGTTGAGATACATAATCATAAATTATTCTTTCATTTTGAAAGAATATAGTGATTATATAAACTGTTTACGATAGATTCTAAAATTTTTAGTTATCTATCTTATATGTATATTATCATAATAATATTGACACTATCATTTAACAACCGCCAGAATTATGTCGAATAATCAGTTAAAATTTTGAATATCTACCATAACCATCTCATTCAATTATGATATTCTTTCTGATGGAAGAATACAATATGTTAGTCTCCAAATCTTCTAATTGAAACAATTAGATTTTTCAAGTTAATACATTTATACTATGTAATTTGTAAAATCTTAATTATTTGGAATGTTAAAATTTTATCCTATTGTCCCCAATACGATTTTTACTATATGTTTGGGGTCATTTTATTATATGGGAATATGTTATTTTCATCTTCAACAGTTCTGTTAATTTTATTTATTTCTGAAATTCCCAGGTACATAACTATAAATTTCTCCCAGATTTTTCTAGATAAATTTCTCCCAGATTTTTCTAGAAAAATTTCAGAAAAAATTTTTAATTAAAAAAATTTTCTGTATACATATACAGAAAGTGTAAAATTGAACACTTTTGAGACATGCTGGAACAGTCTTCAGATGATCAAAAAACCCTATTTTTGAATACTCTAAAAAATTCCAGAAAAACTCCCTAGAAAAAACACTATTATCATGTCTATTGGAAAGGGTTGTAAGATATCCACGTAAAATGATATCATATGAATACGGGATAAACCTTACCATACAATAACATGATATTTTTACTAATAAATAAACACGGTGTGTATAAGGCAATAATAGTAATTATGTCAATAATATAATGTTAATAATATAATGTTATATTGCAATTACAGTCATCACATATGTGTAAAATATTTTACATTCACATTATAATCATGTATGAGATATAATGTTAAAATTGTTATTTAATTACTTTTTACATCCCATTTATAACATGAATATCCACCAAAAATTATTATGATATACATGTTTCTTCTTGGAGAAATTTCGGAAATTTCTAATATATCTAAAAAGACAAAGATCCTATTATGATCATCTCTATATAACCATAACATGTCTTAAACATACACAAATATACACTCACTGTATATAGATGCTGGAAAACAAAATTATGGAGATTTTAAAGTGCTTAAATTACTGAGACGTATCATATAATAAATTAAAAGTGATATTACTATATGTGTAACAAAAATAAAATAACATATGTTTGTACGATTTAAATAAACGTATGTAAGAAACATACTTATGCTCTTATTACAATAATCTATTGTGATAAAATCAAAATTTTACCATTTTAGCTGTAAAAATTTTGATATTAATCCATACATATGTTCTATATCAAAATTTTTTTTAATCTTTAATTATATCATTCGATAATGATATAATGTCTTTCATTTACTTGATAAAATATTATGTTCGTGTAGAATAGTTATAATGATTGTCCAAAAAATTAATTGTTTATTTTGTATGCTTTTTACATTAATAATATTGAAATTGTATTTTAATGTATCTTCATGATTGAGTCAAACAGTCTTGATATAATTTCATGTTTTAATTAAATAAATTTTAAATATTTTATTATATATAATTTATTTTTTTATATAACAAATAAATAAAATATTAAAATACATAATAAATACAATGGTATAGATGAAATACATTGTATTGTTTATTCTTTCAATTGAAAGAATAAACAGATTGAGTCAAATAAACATGATATATATTTTTAATTTAAAAGTATATTAAGATTGAGTCAAATAAACATGATATTTATTTTTAATTTAAAAGTATATTAAGATTGAGTCAAATAAACATGATATTTATATTTAATTTAAAAGTATATTAAGATTGAGTCAAATAAACATGATATATATTTAATTTAAAAGTATATTAAGATTGAGTCAAATAAACATGATATATATTTAATTTAAAAGTATATTAAGATTGAGTCAAATAAACATGATATATGCTTTTAAACTAAAAGTATATTAAAATTGAGTCAAATAAACATGATATATGCTTTTTAAATTAAAAGTATATTAAGATTGAGTCAAATAAACATGATATATACTTTTAGTTTAAAAGTATATTAAGATTGAGTCAAATAAACATGATATATACTCTTAGTTTAAAAGTATATTAAGATTGAGTCAAATAAACATGATATATACTCTTAGTTTAAAAGTATATTAAGATTGAGTCAAATAAACATGATATATACTTTTAGTTTAAAAGTATATTAAAATTGAGTCAAATAATCATGATATATGTTTTTAGATTAAAAATATATTAAGATTAAGTCAAACACATATATTATTCTTTCATTTGAAAGAACAAACTATTCAATGTATTTTAACTATATTATTGTATTTATTACATATATAATTTTTTATTTATTTGTTATATAAAAAAATTAATTATATAGAATAAAATATTTAAAAATTAATTAATTTAAACATGATTTTATACCAAGACTATTTGACTCAACCTTGATAGTCATTCAAATAATATTTTCACTATTTTCAGTGTAAAATATTTTCATGATAGCCATACGAAAAATTAAATGATTATCAAAATAATTCCATACAATTATAATTTTATTCCAAATAAACAAGAATAATACATGTTTGTTTGACTCAATCTTAATATGCTTTTAGATTAAAAGCATATATCATGTTTATTTGACTCAATGTTAATATATTTTTAGACTAAAAGTATATATCATGTTTATTTGATTCAATCTTAATATACTTTTAGTTTAAAAACATATATCATGCTTATTTGACTCAATCTTAATATACTTTTAGTTTAAAATCATATATCATGTTTATTTGACTCAATCTTAATATACTTTTAGTTTAAAAACATATATCATGTTTATTTGATTCAATCTTAATATACTTTTAGTTTAAAAACATATATCATGCTTATTTGACTCAATCTTAATATACTTTTAGTTTAAAAGTATATATCATGTTTATTTGACTCAATCTGTTTATTCTTTCAATTGAAAGAATAAACAATACAATGTATTTCATCTATACCATTATATTTATTATATATTTAAGTATTTTATTTATTTGTTATATAAAAAAATTAATTATATAGAATAAAATATTTAAAAATTATTTAACTTAAAAATGAATTTATATCAAGACTATTTGACTCAAGGTTGTCAGTTACTCAAATATCAATTTTGCTACCATCACAATAAAACACATATATGTTAGTAAAATAATTTTCTGGATATCTATCATAATGATTTCATGTAGTTATAATATTTCCTAAACATCAAAATTTAAATCATGTTTAGGTAAATATCAGAATCATTAATCCTCTCCTCACGTAAAGATTATTTAAATATGATTACACTGCGCATAATATTCAAATACTTGCAATAATCTTTATATTAAGCAATATAGGACGACCGACAGGGAGTCCTATATTGTTTAACATAAAGGGGATTAGCCGTCAATTATTAGCGCAAAATCAATCAACTTTAAGTAATTTCCACAACACATAAACACATACAATGTACCTTGAGAATTGGATAAATCTAATTCTCCCAGTATTGGAATGAAATTTTCATGGATGTTTCAATTGATCATTCTTCAATAAAATTGGTATCGAATGATACCAAATCAAAACTTTAAATATATATTAACAATATTATATATGTGTGTATTACATGTAATTATCATTTGTACTCCCAATCGACAGCTAATCCCCTTTATATTAACTGATATAGTACTCCCTGTCGGTCGCTCTACATCAGTTAATATAAAGACTATTGCAAATTTTTCACAATTTTGTACATAATAATTGTGTTAATACACACATATATAATGTTTATCGAAAAGAGAAAATGTATGTTTTATATTTGTGAATTATTACAATAGAAAGATATTGAACTTATTTTACCATGAAATATTTACGACCTTATTTTTCACAAAATATTTACAGTGTTTTTTCTCACATAAATATCATCTTCATCTGTGAGAAAAATGTCCTTATCATATGGCTTATTTTAAGATGTTTGAATATGGTGTTCTTTCACTAACTTTTAAGTTGACGATATTTTCCCAGCAAATAGGTTTATTATTTAATATTTTATTTTCTGGAGTTCCAGGAAATTTCCGGAATCTTAAAAATTTCCAGAATTTTCCTGGAATTTTTCTGGAAAATTATAAAAATTTTCTGTATAGATATACAGAAAGTATAAAATTGAGTACTTTCAAGACACTCTGGAGTAGTTCTCAGATGATCAAAAATACCAATTTTTGACTGTTCTAGAAAAATTCTGGAAAATTCCCCAGAGAAAAGCACTAGTATTGTGTCCATTGGAGATGGTTGTGAATTGTCCACATAAAATGATATTATATACATACGGGATAAACATTACTATAAAGTGTTATAATAATTTTTTAGTGAATAATCATGGGAAATTACCGTGATAAATAAAGTTAAATTAATATTTTAACAATATATTTTGTACTTAATTATGGTATATGATGTGGATGAAATAATATTTAATCATGTTAAGTATTATTTCATCCACATCATATATACTTTTAGAATAAACTAATACATTACATCCATCTTATTTTAACATATTTTCCTAATAGAAAAATAATTAATATGTATATCATACTGTTTTGTTTATACATTTGTTTGGAATAATAATATAACTGAGTTAATATAGCTATAGTTTATTCTTTCAAAATGAAAGAATAAAATAGCGGAATCATTATATTCTCTTATTTTAGAAAAAATAAGAGAATATAATGATTGTATGAGCTATTTATGATGAATACTAAAAATCTTAACTATTTATCATATATGTGTTTTATTGTGATGATATCAAAATTGTTATTTTAACAATCATCAAGATTGAGTCAAATAGTCTTGATAAAATTTCATGTTTAAATTAAAATAATTTTTAAATATTTTATTATATATAATTAATTTTTTTATATAACAAATAAATAAAAATATTTAAATATACAATAAATATAATGGTATGATTTAAATACATTAAATAATATATTTTTATAATAGAAGAATATCATGATTGAGCCAAACAATTATAGTTTATTTTATTTTTAATCAATATTATGATTGAGTCAAATAGTTATGTTTTATTCTTTAAATTTAAAACAATATTATGATTGAGTCAAATAGTCATGTTTTATTCTTTAAATTTAAAACAATATTATGATTGAGTCAAATAGTCATGTTTTATTCTTTAAACTTAAATTAATATTATGATTGAGTCAAATAGTCATGTTTTATTCTTTAAATTTAAATCAATATTATGATTGAGTCAAATAGATATAATATTTTTCTAATAAAAAGATTTACTATTTAATGTATTTCAACTATATTATTGTATTTATTATATTTATTATATACTTAAAATTTTTATTTATTCTATATATAAAAAAATTAATTATATAGAATAAAATATTTAAAAATTATTTAATTCAAAAATGAATTTTGTTAAGGTTATTTGACTCAATCTAAGATGTTATCCAGATGAAATTTTCATTATTATCACAATAAAATACAATTATGATAAACATCTAAAATTTCGAATCTCTGTTATGACTTTTATATTCAAATATTATACACTTTCACAATAATGAAGATAAATCACACTTATTTGACTCAATCATAATATTATTTTAAAAGTGAAGAATAATATCATGATTGTTTGACTCAACCATAATAATATTTTAAAAGTAAAGAATAATATCATGATTGTTTGACTCAACCATAATAATATTTTAAAAGTAAAGAATAATATTATGATTGTTTGATTCACTTATAATATTATTCTAATTGTAAGAATATACTACTCAATATGTTTAAACTATACCATTATATTTATTGTATATATAATTATTTTATTTATTTATTATATAAAAAAATTAATTATATATAATAAAATATTTAAAAATTATTTAACTTAAACATGAAAAATTATCAAGACTATTTGACTCAATCTTGATGATTGTTAAAATAACAATTTTAATATCATCACAATAAAACATATATATGATAGTCAATAAAATTTTTAACTATATATCGCGACAGCTCTATATGGTCATAATATCCTTTAAACGGAAGAATGTGTTTATCAAAATAAACACATAGTGTTAAAATTATATGTATAAGGAAGTTAAACATAATAGTTCTCCTCTTATGAGCAAAAATACTAGATTCTTCAGAAGTTTAGTGTTTTATAACCACCAAATCTAATATCCACTTAATTATTTCTCTGTATTCTCAACCGAAGACTAGTCTCTTTATTTAAAACAACATAGAATTCGTAACAAAATGTAATACTAATGTATCTTTCTCTTATCAGATCTTTCTATGATGTTTAACATAAATATTATTGATATCACACAGACAATATCTATATGATGTTAATGACATTATATGTAATTCATATGTAAGTGTTTATTAGACTCAATGGTTACCAAAACACTAGACTTTAAATAGTGTCTAATATTTTTACTTGTGAGGGAGGGCTATTATATTTAGTATTCTTACACATATAATGTTAATAGTATATTATATATCAAATTAGCTGTTTCTCACTGAGATGAATATGTAAATATACATCTTATGATTATATACAGAACATAATCTCGATATTATTATTTCGATCATCTTTATTATCACGTCTATTACATGATCATCTGGCAAAAATTTATTGTGTCATTTTATAGTAAGATTTTTACCGTATGCATATGTTATCATTTTGCATGGTTATTTTACAACCATCTCAAACAGTCATGATAATCGTGTTTTCTCTGGGAGATTTTCTGGAATTTTTCCAGAACATTCAAAAATAGCGAATTTTGATCATCTGAAGACTACTCCAGCCTGTCTTGAAAGTACCCAATTTTATACTTTCTGTATATCTATACAGGAAATTTTTATAATTTTCTAGAAAAATTCTGGAAAAATTCCAGAAAAATCTCCAGAAAAAACACAATTATCACTACTGTTTGAGCGAATACTAATTGGCTCTACAAAATGATAATATGTATATATGGTATAAATCTTACTTTACAACAATGTAGCCAAATATTAGACAAATAAATATGTGAAAAATACTGTGATAAATACAGTTGATTTAACAATTTAAATATTATATTCCGTGGACAACTAAACTATATAAATAAAATATTTGTTCATATTGATTATTGTCTCATTTATACAACTTATTCTTCCAGATTAGATAGACATACTCTATCCAATAGGTATATATCATATTTTTCAATTGAAAAACAATCAATCTAACACATTACACTATTTGTTCTGTCATTTATCAATTAGAAGATCATTATATCTGAATAGAAAAACATTATTTACTTTTTAGGAATGAAAGAATATAATAACCGAACAACTGAATAAGCTAATTATGATAGACATCATAATTTTTGATTGTTTATCATGTATGTATTTTCCAATGAAGATAATAAAATTAACATTTGAATTACTGTTAAGACTGAGTCAAATAGTCCTAGTATATTTTTCATGATTAATTTAAATAATTTTTAAATATTTTATTCTATATAATTATTTTTCTGTGCTTGCACAGAAAATTGAGATATTGCGAAATTCTTGCAATATCGTAATTTTTTATATAGCAAATAAATAAAAATATTAAATATACAATAATATATAGTGATATAATTTAAATACATTAAATAGTATATTCATCCAATAGATGAATATCATAATAGAACTAAATAATAATTGTATATTCTTTAACTTTAAATTAATATTATGATTGAATCAAATAAACATGATGTATTCTTGAAAAATAAAAGAATTTAATAATTAGATAGACTGATTATAATAAACATCTAAAAATTTTAGATGTTTATTATATATGTATTTTTCAACGAAGATAATAAAATTAATATTTTAATAACTGTTAAGGTTGAGTCAAATAATCATGAAAATTTCTATTTTTAATTTAAATAATTTTTAAATATTTTATTATATATAATTAATTTTTTTATATAACAAATAAATAAAAATATTAAATATATAATAAATACAATGATATAGTTCAAATGTAGTAAATAGTATATTTTTTAAATTAAAATATATTTTAACAGAATCAAATAAACATGATTTAATTTTTATTTCGAAAGAATATCAATCTTGAGTCAAATAGCAATAATTAATTATTTTATTTTTTAAATAATATTATAACTGGGTCATATAATCATAATATATTAATTTATTTTTAATAATGTATTATAATTAAATCAAATAGACATGTTTGATTTTTTTGACCTAAAGCGTATTAAAATTTAGTCATATAGATATATTATTCTTTCGATTAAAAATAAATTATATAATATACATTAACTATATCATTGTATTTATTATATATTTAATTATTTTTATTTATTTGTTATATAAAAAAATTAATTATATAGAATAAAATATTTAAAAATTATTTAAATTAATCATGAAATTGTACTAAGACTATTTGACTCAATCTTAATAATCATTCAATTGTTAATTTTATTATTTTCATTGGAAAATACATTATAATAAATATCTGAAATTTTTGATATCTATTATGATTATTTGATTCAGTTATAATATTCTTTTCAAAATGAAAGAACATATCATATTTATTTGATTCAGTTATAATATTCTTTCGAAATAAAAGAACATATCATATTTATTTGATTCAGTTATAATATTCTTTCAAAATAAAAGAACATATCATATTTATTTGTTTCAGTTATAATATTCTTTCGAAATGAAAGAACATATCATATTTATTTGTTTCAATTATAAGATTTACTAATTGAAAAAATATACATTTTATTATATTTGAATTATATCATTGTATTTATAGTATATTTTAATATTTTATATATTTGTTATATAAAAAAATTAATTATATATAATAAAATATTTAAAAATTATTTAAATTAAAAATAGAAAATTTTCATGATTATTTGACTCAATCTTAGCATGTATCCAAATAAAAATTTTACTATTAACAGTGTAAAATACAATATTGATAATCAATTAAAATTTCAGACATTTACCATAACCAGTTCATTCAATTATGATATTCTTTCATTAAAAAAATACAATATGTTAATCTCCAAAATGTTTTAATTGAAACATTTAGATTTTTCAATTTAATACATCTACATGATATAGTTTATAAAAATTTAGTTATTTGTGTAATTCACGTTTCAACATACAATAAAATATGATTTTTACCATATATTAGAAGTTATTTTATTATACAAAACATGTTCTTCTTCTTTTCATGTACATGAAATTATTACTACATCTGGCTTTTTCTGACAATATTTTTTTACCATGGGCATTAAGATATTCTAGAAATAATAAAGAGATCCCTATAACCTTATTGACTATTTTTTTAAAGGGAATATTTAAGTATTTCCAGGATCCTGTTAATTTTATTTTTTTATGGTATTAAGATATTCCAGAAATAATCATCTACATAATCCTGTTAATTTTATTTTTTTTTCTGAAACTCCCAGAGCAGATAATTATAATTTTCTCCCAGATTTTTTCTGGAAATTTTCCAGAAAAATTTTTAATTAAAAAAATTTTTCTGTATAACTATACAGAAAGTGTAAAATTGAACACTTTTGAGACACGTTGGAACAGTCTTCAGATGACCAAAAATCCGTATTTTTGAATGTTTTGGAAAAAATTCCAGAAAACTCCCAGAGAAAATGTTGGTATTATGCCCTTCTGGGACTGTTAGCAGATGTTCGTAAAAAATAGTATCATGTATGTATGGTATAAATCTTATGTCATAGTAATATACTGGATAAATATCACAATCATGTCGGTAAAATACCGTGATTGAAATGTAATTCCAAAGTAAATTAAAATAAATAATTTAATTTAATTTAATTTAATTTAAAAAAATTAACATGGCTTATAATTGTATGAACCACGCCTTAAAGTGTATTATCTTTTTAGATTTTCTAAAAAGATTACCGAATGTGAGAGAGTGTTTAAATTTTACATTAAAATCATTTGGAAATAAGATACTCTATCATCTGTTTAAATTTTGAATTAAAATTATTTGGAAATAAGATACCCTATCGTCTGTTTAAATTTTGTAATAAAATACCCTATCTCTTTTTTTTTAATTTAGTATTAAAATCATTTGGAAATAAGATACTCTAACCCTTGTTTAAATTTTGAATTAAAAATTATCTGGAAACAAGATACCCTAGCTCTTGTTTAAATTTAGTATTAAAATCATTTGGAAATAAGATACCCTATCGTCTGTTTAAATTTTGAATTAAAAATTATCTGGAAACAAGATACCCTATCGTCTGTTTAAATTTTGAATTAAAAATCATTTGGAAACAAGATACCCTAGCTCTTGTTTAAATTTTGTATTAAAATCATTTGGAAATAAGATACCCTATCGTCTGTTTAAATCTTGAATTAAAAATCATTTGGAAATAAGATACCCTATCTCTTTTTTTTTTAATTTTGTATTAAAATTATTTGGAAATAAGATACTCTAGCTCTTGTTTAAATTTTGAATTAAAAATCATCTGGAAACAAGATACCCTAGCTCTTGTTTAAATTTTGTATTAAAATCATTTGGAAATAAGATACTCTAGCCCTTGTTTAAATCTTGAATTAAAAATCATCTGGAGATAAGATACTCTAGCTTTTATTTAAATTCTGTATTAGAATCATTTTTTGGAAAATAAGACACTCTATCGTCTGATTAATTTTTGGTTTAAATTGTCTGGAAATAATATACTTTACTGTTTATTTATATTTTGAATTAAAATCGCCTTAAAATAAAATCTTTATTGTTTATTTTAATTCTTAATCCTAAATCATATGGGAATAATGTATATATCTGTACATTTGTTTACATTTTGAATTTAGATAATGTGTAAAAACAATGTTATATACTACTGATTATAAATAAACTTTATGAATTTGAATGCTTTACCCTTAATATATATTTGTTTAAATAATCATATATACAAATGCTAGATCTTTAAGGGGGTCTAAAATCTTACATATTATTTTTAAATTTAGTATATTATTGACCTTGTGACACATTATGTGTTTCAATATAAAAATTTTGTTTAATTAACATCATATATAATATTGTCAGACATTTATAAAATACATTATAATATCTAACCCTTACATTTTCCAAATCTATTAGATTATCATAGTACCATAACCTACAATAAATGCAGGTATTGATCCATAATATTTTCTTCCCTTATAATTGTTTTATTGTTTATACTATCATATATAATATCGATTACATCCACACTAAGGTCATTTTCATCATCTATTCCTGAATCAACTGTATTGCTATCATGTTCACAATCATAATTATAATCGTTATTCGGATTTTCTACAATAATATCATCGAAACTAATAAGATCAGATTCATATCCACTATCAGATGGTGTAACACATTGTTCAACTGATTCATTGTCAGAAATATTCAGATTATCTACATCCTCAAAAATAATTAAATCATTATCATCATCATATGCATCGTAATCACGCGTAATTATTTCCATATTTTGGTCTGTTAGTAAATCATCGATAAATATTGAACTATATTCAACGTCGGACACATCGGTACTGGAATCATCTACAAGATATGGTAATTTAATATCATCTGAAGAATCTGAAGAATTTGAATCGTCCGTATCAATTAAATTATCTTTAAGAAGGGGAGTGGAATTAATATTACTGATAACATATGGACATGGAACTATTATCATATTGTCGTGAGCAGATATATCAATTAAAATGGAAATATTGTTTTCGTTTTCAGAAGTAACTAGTTTTTCAGGAATATCCACACGTTTGTTGCTCGTCAATTTCTTGTAAATTTCAATATCTGCATTTTCAGCATTAAAAGTGGAAGGAATATCAGAATCCATAATATTTTCAATTTTAATAGAACACACATCTAATTCATTGGATATATCAAGATCAAAAATATCAGAAGAATCATCAGAAATATCAGAAATATCATCAGTGGAAATATTTTGTTCGTCAATATCGGAAATATCAGAAACAATTAAATCATCAATATATCTTAAAGTTTCAACATTTACATTAATTTTTGGAGTAAAATCAGTATTGGGAATAATTTGATCTTTAACATGTTTTAAAGGTCCGTCATGTGCGCGAGTTACATCAATTTTTGAGACATTGGGAATAATTTGATTTTTAACAGGTATACCACATGATTTAATTTTAGGAATAGTAGAAACAATGGGAATGGTTGGAATATTCATAAATGATAATGTTGATTTAATATTTAAAGATGGTGTAATTGTCGAAACATTTATATTGGATGAATTGTATGTTTTCTTCTTGTATGATGCTGATGTACATGGAAGAATGTTATCGTGATGAGGTATATATCGTGAATTATTACCAATTTTATTACTGATAAAGTTATATGATGTATTAATTTCGCGTGTGCGAAGACTGGGTGTAAAATTTGGATTATTAGCATTATATGTTGAAGGTGATGAAATTGACAATTTTGGTGTAACGGTATTGAATAATTTAATTCGTACAATTTCTTCTGATTTAACTGATTTAGCTACCTTATCCACTTTATTTGGTTTTCTACCGAGTTTTTTCTTGAACACTGCGGTTTTCAATTTTTCGGGAATATTTTCAATTGATTTAATCTGCTCTCTTGTAATTGGTAATTTAGATGGTTCAGGTGTATGAATGCTAGCAATTCGAATACCGTTAATTGATTCAATTATTTTTCTTCTACCTGAGATATCATCACCATCGATTTTATGATATGTAACATTTGGAGCATTAAAATCGAATTGAATATATAATTTATCCCGTGTTCCAGTGTAGCTGGTTTTAATGGGTTTATTGGCAGTAGCATCAATTGTCTCACTAGGGGATTCTTCAGTGAACAAATTACCAATATATACACCAGCTGAACCATTTTTAAGGAAGAAGCACGAAAATATGGCATATGTAAGATGACAATGTTTGTCGATGCCATTACGAACTGAAATAAGATCTGTATCACAATATTCTCCAGGGTGATTAATTATTCTCAACAGATCTTCATCGTACTTCTTCCCACGAAGTATATCTCTTAACACGTTTAAACCACGTGAATTTACCTCCCTCCACATCCTCATGAAATCATTGACAGATTCTTTCAGTGAGTCCATTAATTTCTCCAACTCTCTTTCAGCATTTTGTTCCCATTCAGCAGTTGTTATGTCCCTGTTCAATCTGCTATATTGGAACAAATATTTTTCGAAGAGAGTTGGATTTTTTCTCATCACAATATCTCTGTCAATGATTACAGCATGACCATTTGTCAATGCTGTTGGACCAATATTATAGCCTCCTAATGGTCTACCTCTATTATCTTTTTTAGGGGCTTTTTTCTTAGTGCTCATATTATTACTTATATTGGCGGGAGCTGCGCCAATATTGGTAGTTTTAATTACCTCACTATCAGCTGGTATTGGTAAGGTTTTTGGTGTCCTATCAACATCAGGATCACCAGGTCGTCCTCTCCCTCTCTTACACTTCAACTTTTCTTCTTGATGAAGTCTGTCTAACTCCTGCTCTAATCTGTCCTGAGGAGTCTCGACATAATTCATCAAGAAGGCGAAGTTCTCGACTGCTGATGCTACTGCAATTGCATCCTTCTTGGGTCTACCCCTGTTGTCCTTTTTCTTTCCGAAGAAAGAATCAGGAACAACATAACCGCCAATAGTGAATGGTAGCGGTTCTGCAGTGGGTGATGATTCGTACCCAAGGATAACTTCATTATCCAATTCATGGAAGTGACCGTCTAGTTCGTCACACATCACAACAGTGCTGGGAATCTTAGTTCCATATTCTTTCCTGATACGATATTGTTTGCACAATATCTCCCAGTACTTCTGTACATTTTGAATAGTACAGCACTCGTGAAGGTATATCTCTTCAACTAGACGGTTGAGCTCTTCTTCAACTCTACGTCTCTCTCTATCGTACGCATCTTCTACGAACATATCCCACTTGAAAGAATCGATTCTTTCAATGTCGGACATACTGTATCCGTAAACGCAGAGGATAAGAGAAACGCTGAGGATAATTGATTCAACTTCCATTTCTGATGTGAATAATAACTATTTTATATGAAAATAAGAATTTAAGGCGAAACAAAAATTTTAAATTCAGATAAATTTAAATTCTGGGCTAAAAAAAAATTTTTTCAATTTTATATTTTTTTTATTTTTTTTTGAAAATTTTTTTTGCCTCTTACAGTGAATAAAAATATCAGTGATATTTTTATTGTGAATGAATGATTAATTGATGTGGGTTGAAATATTATATGTTAATATAAATATTTTGATATTGTTTGTACTGGTTATATTTTGTTGAAAAAAAACTCATGATTATAATTTAATTGTTAGATGTTTGTATTGTGTTATATGAAATATTGAAATATAAATGTATATTGATGAATAAGCATATAATATTTTTAAATGTGATATTTAGAAATTACCTCAATAGTGAATATCATTGATGTTCAATATAGTCTTAAATATAATTATGATGACGAAATTCAGTCTATGTTATTTATATAATACTTGAGACAATATTGAGATTATTTGGTTAAATAGTGATTTTTATCATTTTGAAGAAAATCTATTTTGGTTGCAATTTTATTATATTGCTAATTTTAACATGTTTTAATTTTTTTTATATATTCTTTATATAAAAAAATAAATTATATATAATAAAATATTTAAAAATTATTTAAATTTAACATGAAATTGTATTAAGACTATTTGACTCAACTATAACAGTTGTTAAATTATTGATAATACTAAGTTAAATGTAAAATGTAGTATTGATAAACATATAATTTTTGGAATAATGTTAATATTATATGACTCAATTATTCTAATTACCAGATAATTAGTGTTTTTATTTTAAATGTAAAATACACTGTCGTTATTCATATAAAAATATGATTTATTAGTAAGACTATTTGACTAAACAATTATTTTCTTCAATTTTTGAATAGAATTTATTTTGTTACAATTTTATTATATTACTAATTTTTAACATATTTTAATTTTTTATATATTCTTTGTATAAAAAAAATTAATTATATAGAATAAAATATTTAAAAATTATTTAAATTAAACATGAAATAATAGTAAGACTATTTGACTCAATCATGGAAATTATCAAATTATTAATAATAATAGATTAAATGTAAAATACAGTATTAATAAATATATATTTTTTTGGGATAATATTAATGTTATATGACTTAATCATTACAATTATCAGATAATCAATATTATCAATTTAAATGTACAATACAATGTTATTATTTATATAAATTCTAACTTATTATTGAGATTATTTGATTAAATGTTAATTCTCTTCAAATTGAAGAAAATCTATTTCAATTACATAATTAATAGTATTGCTAATTTTTACTATATTTATTTTTTTATATATTCTTTATATAAAAAAAATAATTATATAGAGTAAAATATTTAAAAATTATTAAAAATTAACATATAAATGTACTAAGACTATTTGATTCAAGTATAAAAGTTATTAAATTATTAATGATAATAAATTAAGCATAAAATATCATACTGATAAAAATATAAAATTTTATAGTAATAACAACATTATATGACTCATTCATTCTAATTATCAGATGATTCATTTTATTATTTTAACGTTAAAATATAATATTAATATACAAATAAAGTTTGATTTATTAGTAAGATTGTTTGATTAGACAATAATTTTTTTTTCAAGTTAATGGAGATCTATTTTGATTACAATTTAGTTATATTGTTAATTTTAACATATTTTAAATTTTTATATATTCATTATATAAAAAAATACGATATTGTAAAAATTTCATTTAGAGAAATTTGCAATATCTCATTTATAAAATACTAGACACCTATGGGTGTCTAGTATTTTATGTGCTCGTACAGAAAAAATAATTATATAGAATAAAATATTTAAAAATTATTTAAATTTAACATGAAATAATAGTAAGACTATTTGACTCAAGTGTAACAGTTATTAAGTTATTAATGATAATAAATTAAGCATAAATATCACATTGATAAACATATAATTTTTTTTATAATAATAGTAACATTATATATTTTAATCATTCTAATTATCAGATAAATTTTTACTTATTAGTAGGATTATCTGATTAGATGATAATTTCTTTCAATTTGAAAAAAAATTAACATTATATAATAAATATATAAAAGTTATCAAATTAAACATATTATATTTTCATAATTATATGTCTCAATCATTAAACTACCAAAATATAAATAATAATGAGTTGATCATTACATTAATAGACATATAACTTTTACATCAACATTAAAAATATATGATTCAAACATTCATGGTAAAATTTTATCTATGGTAACAGCGTGAACATGAAATATTAGATGTTATATAAAATTTATTTTACTATTAATATTAATTGATCCAATTATGTCAGCTAATAAATAAATAATAATTTATATTCAAGATATCAGTAAATATTAAGTAATTTGATTATAAATGAATATAATAATTAAAAATATTAATATATTAATGGACATATAAGTAATTTTAGAATGTTTATTTATTATGTCTGACGTATCAATCGATATTAAGTAATTTAATTATAAATGGTGGAAATAATTAGAAATAATATATTTTATCTATAAAATAATTATGTATTGATTATGGTACTCAATAAATATTTTACTATCAGAATGAATAAATATATCTTGATAATTTTATTGATTTATCGGATTAATAATATTGACAGATAATTTACTGAATCTTATTTCTAAGATGAATTGACAAAATTTTTTGTTATCGTGATCACCATCAATATTATTGAGATTATCAATATTAATATCATCGATATTATCAATAACGTTGGTATCGATGATGTTATTGATAATAATAACATCAACATTATCAATATTATCAATGTATATATATCATTAATTTCAATATTATTATCAATATTATCATTATGGTTAATATCAGTAATATTATCGCTATCAATATTATCACTATCAATATTATTACTATCAATATTATCACTATCAATGTTATTATCACTATGGATAGTATATTGTCTTTTCATTATACTATCAATCAGTATAATCGTTATCAATATGTAAGCATCTATTTTATAGATGTCACAAGTAAAATCATTTTTTATTAACAGAAAAAATCTCATTTTTTTATATGGAAAAATTTTTTTAGGTAAAATTTTTTTAATTTTCTAAATTAAAAATACTGTAAAATAATGTAAATATAACATACCTTTATTGATCAGGAGATAAATGAATGGTCGGCGTATGATAAATTTGTACATATACAAATTTGTAACATATTCTTCCCTACAAGTAAAATTTCGAATAAATACTCATAACGTTCAACAGATTAGAAAAAATAAAATATGTTTATTTTGTTAGTAAAATTGCACATGATTGATATATTAATACTTCTTATGTATATATAATTAAAAATATTTAAAGTCATATCTTATACATATATGTGATAACAGTTTCAATATTTAATGACAATATTGAATATTATGCAGCAAAAAACTATTTAAGTGTATAAAATTTATTTTACCATTGAGATTGTTTTACGCAATTATGTTGGTTAATAACTAAATAATAATATTATATTTAAAGAATTGATAAATATTAAGCAATTTGATCATAAATGAAGAAAATAATTAAAAACATTATATATTCGCTTAAAATATTATTTATTCACCCAAAAATATCAATATATCAACATATTAATAGACATATAAGTAATCTTAGAATATTGATTTATTATATCTGATGTATCAATCGATATTAGGTAATTTAATTATAAATAGAGAAAATAATTAGAAATAATATATATTTATTTATAAATAATTATGTATAGATTGAATAAATATATCTTGATAGTTTATTGATTTATAGGATTAATAATATTGACAAATAATTTACCGAATCCTATTTAAGACGAATTGACAAAATCTTTTATTATTGTGGTCACCATCAATATTACTAAAATTACCAATATTATTGATAATATCGATGATATTATCAATAATATTGATTCTGTTGGTGACGTTAATACTAATAATAACATCAGTATTATTAGTATCACCAATGTATATGTATCTTTAATTTCATCATTTTTAACAATATTACTATTATTGATGTAATCGTTAATATTATCATTATTGATAATATCATCATTGATATTATCATTATCATTATTAACTGTATATTTATTTTTCGTTATACTACCAATAAATATAATTATTATCAATATGTAGACATCCATTTTATAGATGTTACAAGTTAAATTATCTTCTATTATATGAAAAAATACTTTGTTTATCAGTAAAAATCTCATTTTTTAATTTTTTAAATTAAAAATACTGTAAAAATAACGTAAATATAACATACCTTTATTAATAAGAAGACAAATAAATGGTTCATATATGATAATTTTTGTACATATATACAAAATTACAACATATTCATCCCTATAAGTAAAATTTCAAACAAATACTCATAAGATTCAACAGAATAGAAAAATAAAATATGTTTATTTTGTTAGTAAAATCACACATGAAAGAAAATAAAATATATTTCAACCATCGACATATAAATAATTGAAAAATATCTAAACTTATATCTTATACATACATATGATATCAGTTTCAATATTTAATGACATTATTAATATTGAATACTGAGCAATAATAAACTATTTAAGTGTAATTAAGCTATACATAAAGGGGGTAAGCGTACGATTCAATCATAATATATACATTAAAATTATTTTGATATTAATATTGTATGATTCAACTATAATATATACATAAAAATTATTATATCATTGAGACTATATTACCTAATTAATATATTTACTTGAATCTTATTTTATAATCAAAAACAGTATAGTCTAATAAGAATGTTTTTCAAATTGAAGAACATAATACTTTCTATACAAGTCAAATCTATCGTTAATTAAATATCTTATACTTTCATGATTATTTAGTTCTAACATTGAAATTACTAAAATATAAATGATAATGAGTTGTGTATAAAATATTACGATACTAAACATGTAATTTTATATTGATATTAAGATTGTATAATTCAAATATTCATAGCAAAAATTTATTCATAATAGCAGTATAAACATGAAATACTAGACATTAGATATATAAAATTTATTTTACTACTGAGATTATTTGACTCAATTATGTTAGTTAATAAATAAATAATAATAATATATTTGAAGTATCGGTAAATATTGTGCAATTTGATCATAAATGGAAAAAATAATTAAAAATATTATATATTCATCTAAAAATATCTATATATTAATCGTTGTATTCAATGAATCTTTTATATCTGGATTAAATAAATATATTCTCGATAACTTCATCGGTTTTATTAGTTTAATTGTATTAACGGATAAATTGTTAAATCTTATTTTAAAATGAATTAGCAAAATCCTCCGTTGTTGAGATTATTATTATTATTATTAACATTATTAATATTAATATCATCAATATTATTAATAACATCGACATCGTTGGTGATAATATTGTTATTAATAACATCAATATAAACAACTTTATTAATGTATTTGCATCGTCAATTTTATCAACTTTAGGGATATTATTGTTATAATTAATATCAATATCAATATTAATATCAATATCAATATTAATATCAATGTCGTCAGTATTATGGTTACTATTATCATCAATATTTTGTATATTATCGACAAGTATTATTACTATCAATAAGTAAACAAAAAAATTCAATATTATATAAAAATTTTTTTTATTTTTTAGAAAAACTCTCATCTTTTATATGAAAAGATTTTTTTTTTAGGTAAAAATTTTTTAATTTAAAAAATTAAAAAAAAAATATCGTAATAATAATGTAAATATGACTAAAGTTCTGAATATGGTATCGAATGATATCAAAAAAAAATTAAAATTATACTAATAAATAACCTAATTTTAGAAATTAAAATTAAATCTTAGGTGCTTATACAAAAAGTATAAATTTGAGTATATACATAACATACTGGAAATTTTTTCGAATAAACAAAATGTTATTTTTTTTCCAAAAAAATAACCGAGAATATATAAGTCCTAAAATACGGCATAAATATATTTAGTTTATAAGTATAATAATGTATTGAAAAATCAATAATAATATGAATTTTCTTAAATTTGCTGATGAACATAAAACATATAATTTTATACTGATATTCATAATAAAAATTTATTTATAATAACAGTATGAAAAATGAAATGTTATAAATTAAGTAGATAAAATTTATATTACCACTGAAATTATTTGACTTAAGTATGTTAGCTAATAAATAAACAATAATATATAAGTAACACTGAAATATCAAACAATATTGAATAATTTAACTATAAATGAAGAAAATGATTAGAAATATTATACATTTATCTATAAATTAATCATAATATTCAATGAATATTTCACAAACAGATCAAATAAATATATTTTTGATAGTTTCATTAGTTTATTATATTAATTATATTGACAAACAATTCATTAAATCTTATTTTAAGGGTAATTATTAAAATCTTCTATTATTGAGATTATTATTGATATTAATAATATTGTCAATATAAATATCATCGATATTATTAATAATATCGGTATTATTGGCGATAATAATGTTATTAATAACATCAGTATAATTAATGTTATAAATGTATGTATGTAGTCAATTTTAGTGATATTATTATCATAATCATTATTATCATAATCATTATTATCATAATCATTATTATCATAATCATTATTATCATAATCATTGTTATGACTATCATCATAATCATTATTATAACCACTATCATTATCATAGTCATAGTTATTATTATAACCATTATCATTATCAATAATATTATCATCATCGTTAATATTATTGTTACTATCAACTGTATATTGTATGTCCATCATATTAGCAAACAACATAATTATTATCAATAAGTAAGCATCTACTTTATAGATGTTACAAACAAAATCATTCTTTACTAGAAAAATCCTCATGTTTTATATGAAAAAAATTTTTTTAGATAAATTTTTTTAATTTAAAAAATTAAAAAATATAATTAAAGTTATGAATTTGTACAGAATTATGTGAAGAAAATTGAAACTATATTAGTCAACGTTTTTTTAGAAATAAAATATATTTATGTTGTTAGTAAAATTATATATGAAAATTAAAAAAAATATCATAAAGCAGTTCGTGATAGCGAATTGATGTATATAAAGCTGTATTAAAATAAACATAAGTCAGTCTGTGTTAAAAATACTAAATTCTTTAGGGAATTTATCATTTTCAAACGTGACATAATACACAAAATTATTTAAATGTAATTATGTGCGCACAAATTGCAATAGTCTTTATGTTAATCAGTATGGAACGACCATTAGGGAGTTCCATATTAATTAACATAAAGGGGATTAGCTGTCGATTGTGATGTTGGTGCAAAACATAATTAAGCTTAAATAATTTTTGTGTTAATAATACTATAAACAATTAGTGTTCAAAATATTAGACTTTTAAAGAGTTTAGAATTTTAAGAATGTAGCGTAATAAACAAAATTGTTAGATTTAATTACACACACACAAATTGTAATAGTTTTTATTCTTACTAACATAAAAGTGATTAGCTGTTGAATGTGTGGGAGGTGTAAAACATAATTATATCTTGATGATCAATATTCCCCAGAAATCGATAAATTTAAAAATTTTTTAAATTAAGAAAAGTAAAATTTTAATTATGATAACTTGTGTACATTTAATAGTTTTAATCGCACAAAACACGTATTTTACATATATCAACATTTATATAAAAAAAATATATCAAAATTATTAAAATGTTATACTTTTCATGATTATTTAGTTCAATTATTGAAATATGAGTAATAATGAATTAAACGTGGAAAATCAAATATGTAGTTTATATTGACATTAAGATTGTATAAATAAATATTGATGGCGAAAATTTATTTATAATAACAATATAAACATGATATACTGAATATTATATGTGTAAAATTCATCCTACTATTAAAAATATTTAACACAATTATGTTGATCAATAAATATATAAATAATTTCGGATCATTGATTTATTATATCTGACATATCAATCAATACAAAGTAATTTGATTATAAATGGATTAAATAACTAAAAATATTATATATTTCACGGTCGAATTAGATAAATATTTATGATATTTTTATTAATTTATTTAGTTGATCATATTGACGTATGATTTATTGATTTTTTCTTTAAAAAGAATGAACAAAATATTTTATTATTGTGATTATCATCAATAACATTGATTTCGTTGATACCAATAATAATAATATCAACAGAATTATCGGTGTATGTATATCATTATTGTCGATATTGATGTTAATACTGTCATCAATATCAACATCAATAATAGTATCATCATTATTACTATATTGTGTTTTTCTTATATTATTTATCAATATGATTATTAACAAGTAAAATTATCTTTATATATTATGGAAATTACCATGTTTTATATAAAAAAATTTTTTTATAAATGTTGTGGACAAGATTATTTTCCACTATGCAAAAAAATTTCCTGTTTATTAGAAAAATTACCATGTTTTATATGGGAAAATTTTTTTTGGGTAAAAATTTTTTAATTTAACTTAATAATATATATAAATAACTGGAAATATTTATGTCATATCCAAGATATCTTATTTAAAGTTATATCGCATACATTTTCATATAAATTTTAAAAATATTTTATATTTATGTAAAAGGATTTTATTGTATTTTTAACACACATTATTCATATGATATACTTCCTTATGTGATTTATATTTATATTAATGAATATTATTGAATATTATTGAATTTTAAACAAGTAACAATGGGTTAAACATAAGATATTAAATGTTAAACGTATAATTTTTATAAAGATCACGTAACCTAAATAAATACGAAATATTGGATATTATGTGTATAATTTAGTTTAAGTATGTTAATCGATAAATATATAAGTAACTTTATAATATTGATTTATTATGTCTGACATGTCAATCAATACAAAGTAATTTGATTATAAATAGAAAAAATAACTAAAAATATTATATATTATTGATAGTTTTAATGGTTTATCTAATTAATCATATTGACAAATAATTTATTGAATCTTATTTTAAGAGAGATCAATAAAATCTTTTATTATTGAAGTCATCATAAATATTATTAAGATTACCAATATTAATATCATCTATATTATCAATAACATTGGTGTGGTTGATGACATTATTAATAATAATAACAACAATATTATCAGTATTACCAATGTATGTATATGGTTAACATTGTTAATTTCATCAGTCTTAACGATATTATCATCATAATTATTATCATTGATATCATAATTATTATTTTCATTACTATTGATATATTGTGTATTTGTTAATAGTATAATTACTATTATCGAGTAAATATTTACTTTACAGATATCACAAACAAAATCATCTTTTCCTATACAAAAATTTCCTCTATTTATTAGAAAAATTTCCATGTTTTATATAAAAAGATTTTTTTTAAGTAAAAATTTTTTTTAATTTAAAAAATTAAAAAAACACCATAAAAATAATGTAAATATAACACTTCAACAAATCAGAAGATAAATAATCCATATGTGATAATTTTATATATGTGTACAAAATTTCAACACATTCTTTTTTATAAGTAAAATCTCAAATAAATACTCATGACATTCAATAGATTAGAAAATAAAAAATACGTTTATCTTGTTAGTAAAATTACACATGAAAGAAAATACATTTCAACCGTTGGTATATTAACATTTCTCATGTATATAATTAAATATTTAATTTAATAATGTATATAAATAACTGGAAATATTCATATTATATCTAAGATATCTTATTTAAAGTTATATCGTATATATTTGCATATAAATGTTAAAAATATTTTATGTTTATGTAAAGGGTTTTATTGTATTTTTAACACACATTATTCATATGACATACTTCCCTATATGATTTATAGTTAAATTAAATGAATATTATTGAATTTTAAATAAGTAACAATGAGTTAAACATAAGATATTAAATGTCAAACGTATAATTTTTATAAAGATTATGTAACCTAAATATTCATGGTGGGGGAGGGAGAATTTTTATTTGTGATAACAATATAAACATGAAATCCTGGATATTAAGTGTATAAATTTATTTTGTCGTTAATAATATTTAGTTTAAGTATGTTAATCGACAAATATAAGTAACCCTGTAATATTGATTTATTATGTCTGATATATTAGTTAATACAGGGAAATTTGATTATAAATAGAGAAAATAATTAGAAATATTATATATTTGTCTATAAAATAACTATATATTAACAATAATATTTAATGTATATATTCTTAATAGTTTTATAGATACATCCAATCAATTATATTGATAAATAATTTATTGGGTTTTATTTTGAGAAAATTCGACAAAATCTTTCGTAATTGAAATAACCAACAATATAATTAAAATTACTAATATTAGTATTATCGATATTATCAATAACATTGGCGTTGTCGATTCCATTAATAGTAATAATAACATCAATATTATCAATGTTACTAATGTACGTATATTATTATTGTCAATATTATCATTATTATTATTTTCGACAATATGATCACTATTATCATTATTTTCGACAATATGATCACTATTATCATTATCATTATCATTGTCATTAACACCTATGTGATGTTTATTTGTTAATAGTATAATTATTATTAACAAATAAACATCTACTTCACGGATGTTATAAACAAAATTATCTTCTATAATACAGAAAGATCTCATTTTTTATATGAAAAAATTTTTTTAAGTAAAATTTTTTTTAATTTTTTAAATTAAAAAAAATGTAAATATAATATATCTATATGAATCTGGAAACAGACAAATAATTCACATATTACAGTAATTTTACATGACAATTTTTATATCATATTTTTAGTTATTATTTTTAGTTATTATTTTTAGTTATTATTTTTAGTTATTATAATGAGAATGATATATGTGACGATGTATTAGTGCTTATAATATAAAGTATTAAACTCTTGAGGAAATTTAATATTTTAAACTCTATTATCCGTGACAACACATTAATGTTTACAGCATAATATTTATAAATTTTTTTATCAGTATGTATTGAATATGATATAACACAAAAATTATTTAAATGTAATTGAATCATACATGTGTAAAATTTTTTGCAATAGCCTTTATGTTAACGGATATAGAATGACCGTTAGAAAATTCTATATTTATCAACATAATGGGATTAGCGGTTTTTATGAATGTAAAGTGTAATTATCTCTAAATAATACATATGTGTTATATCAGGTTGATATTTGAGATATAATATTTGATAATGTTATTTGTACTGAATATGATACAACACAAAATTATTTAAATTTAATTAAACTGTACATATATAAAAGTTTTGCAATAATCTTTATGCTAACAAATATTAACATAAAGGGGATTAGCTGTTTTATGGGGGTACAAAACATAATTATCTTTAAATATTTTTGTGTAGAGAATGCTGAATTGTTGATCATAATATTCTTAAGCATATATTTATAATATTTTATAAAAATTGACGTGAATAAAAAATTATTTTGTAAAAAAAAATCAGTCTCTTCTGTGGGAGTTTGACAGCCGTGATTAATATATTTTATTTGCTATTTGATCACAAAATTTACCAATAGTTTATCTTATTTTACTTTATTTTATAACATACTCCTTTCTGACCAAACCACACAAAAATACTGATAATTAAAATGTAACCTTTTCCTCCCTATTCTTTTTATTTTAAATATATCTATAATTTGACTATCTTGTCAATATTTGGCGCAATTGTAATTTATCCCATCATATTTTAATAATTTCAAGTGTTGAAATTCAGTTACATAATCTACAGATAATAAAATTTTAATTTACTTTACATTATTTCCACAAATTTTAAATAGTACAATAATAATTTAATTTTCCACAAATATTAATGTAATCATATTACATACACAATGTAAAAATTTCAATATTTACGCTAATTTTCAGATTATCACCTAAATCAATGTGATATTTTTAATTTTTAATTAAGATAAAAAAAATTTTTTTTAATAACGTGTAATTACAACATGGATGAAAATATAAATAAAATTGCTGGCGACATTTTAATAACCGCATGTCACATGGGAAACGAATCTGTTGTGAACGATATAATGAGTGAAATAAAGAAATATGGAATAGACATTAATAAAATAGGAAATTTAGGTGAAACAGCATTAACATCAGCATGTATTGGTGGTAATTTTCCAGCAATTAAAATTTTAATTGCTAATGGTGCTGACGTCAATATTAAAAACAAATATGGTGAAACTGCAATATACAAAGCATGCAGACATGGGAATATCAACATTGTTAAATATTTAATTGAAAATAAAGCTGATATTAACTATGTTCGTATAGATTCTTGTATATTTACAACAATATTTAATGGACACACTGAAATTGCTAAGCTATTGATTGAAAACAATATAGACATAAATGCGAAAGACGATATTGGTAATACAATATTAACATATGCTTGTGATAATCATGATTATGACCTTGTGAAGTTCTTGATAGGAAAAATTGACATTGAAAGTAAAAACAATTATGGTGAAACAGCACTAGCTGTAACATGTAAATGTAGAGAATTTGAAATGTGTAGAGAGAGTTCAAATAGAAGTAAATGTAGTGAAAAAACACTCAAGATTCTTGATGATTATGTTAACATCTTCAAATTATTGGTGGAACATGGAGCGAATATTAATAGTATAAGCGATTTGGGATTATCATGTATGATGATAGCTTGCCAATATGAAAACATTGACATTGTGAGAGAATTAATACTTAAAGGTGCTGATATTAATTATGTAAATAAAAATAAGATGACAGCATTTTTATATTCACTCAATGACGAAACTAAACAAAATGCAAAAATGATATTATCAATGGGTTACGATTACAGTGAAGATATTAAACAAATAAATGATTTGGATAAAGAATTTGTAACAACTTATGTTAAAAGTGATGAATATATTACAGTGAAGGACAATATATTCCAGCCGACAGCAGCTAATATATTCTCGACAATTGTTTATGTTTCAGATGATTATTTAAGGATGTAAGTGTGCAAAGTACAAAAATATAAGATTGATATCTATATTTGTATCCAATGGATATAAATAATAACTCATGAAAAATGTATATGTCTCAAATCCTCTCATTTGAAGGATAAATGAAATCACATATTTTGTTAAAAAAAATAAAAAAATTTTTCTACAAGTTATCATTAACATGAGTGAGAAACATGACAATGTAATTATTAAAAATGTTATTAGAATTTTAATAACCTCATGTTATATGGGAGATGAATCTATTATGATAAATGCAATAAAAGAGGTTAAAAAGCATCATGTGGATATTAATATGTTAGGAATATCTGGAGATACACCCTTGACAACAGCATGTACTTATGAAAATTTCATTGCGGTAAAAATTTTAGTAAAGAATGGTGCGGATGTAAATGTAAAAAATGTTATTGGTATACATGCTTTACATAAAGCATGTAGTCGTGGAAATATAGAAATTGTTAAATTATTAATAAAGTACGGAGCTGATATTAATATTGTAAATAGAGAAGGGATAACATGTATAATGATAGCATGTCTTCACAATAATTATAATATTGTAAAAGAATTGATTCTCAACGGTGCCGATCTAAAACATAAAAATAAATTTGGTGAAACTGCATTTTTGATGTCACTTACTTATGGATGTAACTATACCACTAAAATGATATTATCGACAGGTTATAACTACAGTGAGGATATAAAACGTGTTAATAATAAAACTAAAAAATTTGTTGATACATATGTTAAAAGTAATGAATATGTGATAGTGAAAAACAGTATATATCATTCATTAGCAGCTGATATTTTTACATTAATCGTTTTGATTTCCGATGAATATTTGAGAGTATAATGTAAGCGCATCAAAAATAATAAAAACATTTATAAGTTAAGCATTGCTTTACTTACATTATTATTAGATAATTATATTCAAACACAATATTTATCTATCATGTATAACATGTATTTTGAATAGCAGTTGTCCATTAACATTTTAAATATGAAATCATTGTCCTTAATTCTATCTATGTATTCATCCCATACCTTTTTCATTTCTACTCTATTTTTAATCCAATGAATTGGGTCGGAAAGATCACTATCACCAACCATTTCTCTATGTGCAGCATTATAAAGTTTGATAGCTTCCTGGTCAAATTTAACGTTTAGATATTTTGATTTAATCTTATCTTTAAGATAAACCTCACCACTATCCCAATCAATGTATCTATAAAGAGTGTTCTCATTTCTGTGTCTTATAAATTCCTCATCAGCTCCTTCAGCAGTATCCTTTACACATTTAATATGATAACCATCATCAAGTTTATTGGTCTTTTCATCCCCGTCTTTTACATATAAAATATTATCATTTGAACAATAAAAATCTTTAAATCTGCTAGCAATTCCTTCTTTGTGATCAGTGGAATACTTATAAATGACATTTGGATTCATTCTAGTACAGATCAATACGAATGACCAATAATCCATACTTATGTTATCACTACAATTATGATCTTTTAATACAACTCCCTTTGGATATGTCACATAATAATGTGTAACATAACCCAGATCACTTTCTTCCATTAAAAATTGTGACCTTTCCAATACATAATCAAGTTCATCTTTCCAATAAGTCCTCATATGTTCATTGATATAACCATTTAAACCTAAATTTTTGTAATGTTTAAGTTCTCTTTCTATGAAATCCTTATATTCACCACATACCTTTTTGTGCTCTTTCCAATCACTTTTCTGACATTCTTTACTACAATATCTTTGAAATTTACAGTTTGAACATGACTTAATTCCAGCCTTTCCACAAAAACAATTGTGACCTTTTAAAGACATCTACTTTTTCGAATGTGTGCTTGAGGTAAGTTGTGGGTCGTGGGAAAAAAATTTTTTATTAAAAAAAATAATTAACATCTTCTGTTTTCTCTAAGATATTGTGAAGAATTTTCAGAAAATTCAAGAAAAATATATAAAACGCAACAAATTGTAATTTAGAATGTTTCATTTAATAACATATTGTTATTTTTAACACATGGTGGGGATAATAACAATATTGTTATCTGTCAATTTTATTTTCTTACTTATATCATCATTTATCGCATTGTTTTTATACCTATAAAGTATCAAATTCGATAGTACATCATTATGTGATAAATGTGAAATTTTTAATAATTCATTTTATGATATTTAAGAAAAAAAACAAATAAAAATTTTTTTCTTATAAAAGACGCAACATGTCATTAGGAAGCAACGAATTATTTAACCCCACGGCAATATCATCTAGTAAAAATAACAGTGGATATTACGACGCCATCGCAAGTGCAAGTACTGCATATTATTCAGTTATAGATAGCAACATCTTAGATCCCAAAGTCGAAAGTTTTCTAACTGATTTCATTGTGAATGTTCAATCATTCTATACAACTTTATATCAAGTTGATTTTCAAGAGAGAGACATTTTCTTTACTTTAGGAAGAATGTCTAGCGCATTCATTTATGATGTTGCTAAAGTAGCAGATCCATTCAAATATGTCAAAATCTTAACCAGAGGAGACATATATTTACTTTCAATCGTCACTGCATTGAGTCCATTATTAGGTAGAGATATCCCAGCCACAAACAGATACCTAATTTTGAGAACATTCTTTAACTTTGTCTACAACTTTTACAAGAGCTACCAAAGAAATTTCGGACCATTATCAGATCTTCTTCTTCTCCCCTTATCTGATTATGAGAAGAATGTCATAATCATTGAGAACTTCATATATCAAGTTTTACAATGTTTATTTGACAAATGTAAAACTGGCTGTGACTGTAATTGTAAATGTAAATGTAATAGAAAATGTGGTGAAAAACACGACAATAGTAAAGAGGAAGAATTAAAAACAAACGATAGAATTTTCAGATATCTTTTTGAATTAACAAAAGTTTTATATGAAGCAGTTGCATCAATCACAATTGCAGATAAAAGCTTTGCTATTGAAGCATATACCTTGATTGATAAAATACTTTATCAATTAAGACATAGAAGATGTAATATCGACAGACCACAATTGATTGTCTCAGGTTGTTAAATCGAATACAATTGATTGAAATAAATTTTAATTATTAATTAAAATTTACAAAACGATAATCTTCAAAAATGGAAGTGGAACATGTGGAAGAAGTGATAAAATATCTTGGTATGGAGGGAAAGATAAATCCTGATAAATTGCTGGGAGAAATAAACATTACTTTTTCTAACTACCCTTTTACTGCACCGATTACCAATCTTCCGGAATGTGATCTTTCGAACAAAGAAAAGGAAGTGAATGGTTACAGTGTTTCTGGTCCGATGGGATCTGGTAAATCAACGATTGTGAATATATTGGTTAAACATGGTTATAAACAATATACATTTGCTGACGCTTTAAAGGACATAGTAGCATATCTTTTTAATTTGGATAGAAAATTACTTGAAGGTGATACTGATGAATCAAGAATGTGGAGGGAAAAAGAAATTCCTGGGACCAACATCACTCCAAGATTTATTTTACAGAGAATGGGAACTGATGTGTTTAGAAAATTTGATTCAAATATATGGTTAGATGCTTTAGATAACAGATTGTCGGGAAATGTTGCTGTTACTGATGCTAGATTTTTGAACGAATTACATTTTTGTAAAAATAAAAATATCAAAACTATTAGGGTTATAAGACCCAGTTTACCTGTTTTACCCAATCAACATATATCTGAAACAGAACATACACAATATAATGATTATGATTATGTAATTGTAAATGATGGTTCTCTAGTCGATCTTGAAACAAAAGTAAACTATATATTGGCTAAATAATTTTTCTGGAATATATTATAAATATAAAATTTTGGAAGCAGTGCTTTAAAAATGTAACACATATATACATTTATACATAATATCTTTTACCATCTACACACATAAGCTTTTCCGTGATATTTCCATCAATATCATAAATACAGAAATATCCATCTACTTTACCATTAATATAATTTACAGAGCTTTTAATACTTCCATTGTCATAATATGATTCATATATACCATCAAGAACATCATTTGTAAAATATTTTATATAATTTATACCACCGTTTCTATGATATGTGACATCCTTTCCATTTTTCAAACCACACACAAAATTATATTCAGAATGTAATCCTCCGTCCAAATACCATTCTCTAACAACACCGTGATATGAACCCATGAAAAAATTGTATTCTCTTATTAGTAATCCATCTTTATTCCAGATTTTATAATTTCCATCTAGAGCGCCATTTTTATAATGGAATTTTTGCGATATATTACCATTATCATGGTAAAGAATACCATCTCCATTCTTCACACCATTTACATAATTTATAGTTGATTTTATGGTTCCATCTGGATAAAATTCCGAAACTTCACCATCAATAATACCTTTAATGTAGGAAGTTTTTTTGATTAACACATTCTTATCATTCCATTCATTTTCTAAACCATGCTTTAAATCATCTGCATAAGGTGTCACTTTATGAATTGATCCATTTTCATGGTATTTAGAATAATCACCAATTATGTTACATGAAAATAAGTCCAAATAGTTAGCTGATCGTATGATATCATTTTTATATAATATTCTGCATACAACACCATCATCTATAATACATTTTATAGTATATACACATTCCTCGTTAATTGAGAGATATATTATCAACAACTTTCCACCGTTATCAGCACTCGACAAACTGTATCTTACACTATATCTATCTATATTATCAACTATACGATTGATAATTTCAGGATTTGGAAAAATATTATCAGGTAATTGATTAGAAAGTATAGTACTTTTATTCCTCATGTATATTCTTGATGTTATAACATTGGGGTTAACATAGTCGTTCATTTTAGAAATAGGATAATTTTTAATATTTTCATTGAAAATATTTGTTTATTTATAATCAGAAAGCATCAGATTTTTCATTAGCGGGAGAATTCCCTTGTTGTTTTTAATGTTAATGTAAAATTCAGCGTTTGTATATACATAGATCCCATTATGTAAACATATATTGTAACTATGTATATTTTTGTTAAAACCATATATATTTCTTATTGAGAAATATGAATCTTTGTTATCTCTTAAAATAATATATTTTTCATATTCATCGTTGTATTTGATAAATCTTAATATATGTTTTTCATTGTCACATTTTAGAATATTTGCACAATTATTTCTAACTGCTATATCTTCAATCCTTGGAATCAGATATAAATTAAAGTGTCTTTTCAGTGATGTTGGGACGTAAAAATTAAAAACTTTATATATTGTCATTATTTTTAATATAATTTAAATTATTTACGGCATCAATATTTCCCTCTTTAATAGCCATTTTAAAATATTCTTCCGCAACTCCCCTTTTACCGAGATTATAATATAAAATACCCAAATTATTCATTGCTTTATCACTTCCCCTTTCAATAGCTAACAAATAATACTCAATTGCTAAATTATACTTCTTCTGTAATTCATACGAATCTGCCAAATTTATAATTACATTAGTATTACTTCCCACGTACCTCAAATATAACAGATAATATATTTCAGCTTTATGGTAATTTCCCATTTCCATGTATAAATTTGCTAGATTATCTGCAGATTTATAATATCCGGCATCAATTGCCATTAAATAATATTTAATTGCTAGATCGTATGAACCTTCTTCCCAGTATATTGATGCAAGATTGTTTATAGCATTTTTATTGCCTAGCCTTATAGCTTTCAAATAATATGATTTTGATAAATCATTACGTCCTTTATCCTTGTAATCCGTTGCCATAATATTAAAATTTTCAGCTTCATCAAATAAATAATTTTTATTACCAAAACTGACCATTTTATGATGTCAAATAATTTTCATGAATTATTCGCATCCATCGGATATTATAGTTTATAAAAATTATAACATCCATTGGATATTATAATTTAAGAACAATATTATTTATATACCGCATACAATAAATTATAAGTGACTATACAAGACCATAGTAAAGCATATATTTTTGTGTTTTCATATTGCATATAGGACATATTCTTTTGTCAATTCTATGATTACTATCACAATTAACACAATAAATATTTGAATGTCCACAAGGAATAAATGCTTTATTCACTTTTTGTTTGCCCGAATTGCAACACATATATTTTTCATTATTTATTATTTCACCACATCTGTAAACCCCATCATTTTCATTAATTTTAACATAGCAGAATGGACATTTAGTCAAATTTGGCAAACATGTAGTACAACAAATATAATGACCACATTTAAAAATTACATCCACTCGATTCACCATACATATACAACATTCTGGATTTAAAGCATCCACATTGACAATTGTAGAATTGTATATTTTTAATAAATTGAATATATGTGAAATAACTCTGGAACTGCCATTATTTCCATAAGGTGTCAATACTTTAATCGATTTGAATGCTTTTATAATGTCAGGATTATTTTTTGTCATTTTGAGAAGGCTAAACAAAATACCATTAGCACAGTTGGCATAAGATATTCCATTATTTGTGCCAAAAGTGGGTATTAATAGAGTCAGTTGTGAACAGTCTTTTCCGAGATCCTTTTCATAGTATTCTATAACAAATTTGAACATAGTTACAAACATTTCATACCAATCTTCAATATTAAAACTATATATGAAAAATACAGAAAATGGCACGTTTCTGTTGTTTGTTTCACCTATGTACAATTTATAGGATTTTTGTTTAACCACATCTACGTGATACTGTGAAAATTTTTTATACAAAAACCCATCAGTATAAGCTGGGATGAATGGAACTGAATTTGGTCCAAAATTAAATAAATCTCCAAATTCGAAAGTAATATTTCCAATTGTCTCAGATTGATTAACATTGAAATTTGGTAATATTAAGGTTTTATCAGCCCCTCTCATGTTGTAAATTTTGTTGTTCATTTTGCTTCTTACTTATCACTTGTTTTAATAAGGAAAATTTCGTCAAAAAATTTTTAATAACACACTAATTTTACATGTGTATATGGACAACAATTGACATATTTTGTTAATTTTTTTTCATTAAAACTATTAACAAAAGATGGAGGTGAATGAATATGAGATTATTAAATTATATTTGGATATACTGAGACTTAAGTTTGATATATGCAAAAAAGAGAAGAAAACAATGTTTATAATTAGGAATAAAAATACATGTAATGTTAAAAAAAGAAATAAAGTGGATAAACAAAATATTATTGTAACGGTTATGAGTTATATATATTATTTCATATTATATATACCAATGTATTATGTTGAAATGAGTAGAATTAATACAAAATATTATGAACTAAGTAAAATTATCAATGATCTGTACATGATAAATTTTATTAATAAAAAATATATAAAAGATGTCAGGAAATGTATAATATCAGCAAATGAAATATGTAAAATAGAGAATACATTGTACACATTTAACAGAAATTTTGCTATTATTTATATATTTCTGTATCCACTATATAATTACATAAATACCAAAATATACAATGTTATAATGTTAATAAACATGATCTTATTTATGTATTACAACATAATATATTATTTTCACATGGAATACTTAAAGGACTCATTTCCAGATTATATTCAATTGAAGGATAGCATTGAATTCCTTGAACATTATATAAAATAAACATATTGTAATTTTTTGCCAACAACTTATAATATAAAATAATTAATAATTATTTTGCTAAGTTATATTAGAATACTTATTTTTATTACGTCTTATTAATGCATACGATATTATACATGTTATTGCTAGACAGATGGGGAATATACTAAATATTATATATGATTTTGGACTATGTATAAACACCTGTTCTATTACAGCTGATATAATTTTATTATTTTCACTTATGTACAAACAATTTACTTTATCACCTACAACAAAATTTATGTTTCTCACATAAATCTCTTGTAAAAACAACTTTTTATTCATATCTTTATCAATCATGTATTTAACTGTAGCACGTGAATTATAATCATTAATTCTGAAAACTGATATAAACTTGATATTACACGTACCGTTTAAACCATATTTAGATGTTTCAATTATTACCTGCTCATCTGTGTATATTATAATTCCGCCAATCAATAAAAAGAATAATGTTATTATAAAGGACACTGTGATTATTTTAATATTTTCACTATTGTAATTCATTATTTCTGATATTTGTTTTAAAACATAAAAATAGCTTAAGATAAATGTTTACCAAATATCCAAAGATTTATCCTGAGATTGAACATTGGGGTTATATTTAGAACTGGGTACTTTTAGTCTGTGTTTTCTAATTACTACAAGTACTAAAGCTGTAGCCACAGTTATCACAATTGCATAAACAAGTTGTCCGACAACTTTATTTTTGAAAATATCTCTTTCATTTAACCATTTAATCATCACATCATTCCATGCCATAGACGTAATTAATATTAATGCGGCCGTGAGAAGACCAGTTACTTCACGGAAATAGCTTATCATTTTATATTTTATACGAATAAATATTTTTGGTAGAAAATTCATTCTATGTATATTTAACTATAAATAAATAGATTTTCACCCATTGTAATTTTGAATCATTCAACCTTTTCAAAAACGCGCGTTACAAACTAGGTATTTAACGATCTATGTTGGATTCACTTACAAATACATATCAATTGAAGATATACACGGATGGTATATTATTCACATAATTTTCAATGATATATATGAATATGATAATAATAGGTATCTTGCACAAATGATTGCATATTTAAAAAAATTTTCAAAAAAAAATAAATAATGGATTATTACACGATACTACAAAATTATTGTCATGAAAATGACTACCCAGAACCAAAGTTAGAAATAGAATGTTGCAAGGTAAAGGAAGTGTTATTGTATAAATGTAGCATAGTATGTATCATTGATAATGTAGAATACATAGGTGTGTCAAATATATGTTTAACAAATGCAGACGCAATTAACCAGGCTATTGGTGAAATTATTCGTAAAACAACAATTGAAATATATCAGGAAGAAGTAATTTTACCCAAAAATAATTATATCTTAAATAATAAGAGCTCCTCAGTTTTGAACAAGTTAAATAATAAAAATAGACCATTGAAGACCATAAGTACAAATTCAAAAGTTAGAGAACTCCACAGTAGTGTAAAGGATTCAGTAGAAATGCATGATACATTACCAACATTATATTTTATGGATTTGGAAAATATACCTATGAAGTATTTACCCAATCCAAATTCATTTTATATTGGTTTCATTAGGGAGGCGACATATATAAGAAGATATGATAATTGGTATGCACTTGATAAATTTGAAGAGCTTCACAAAATAGATTCCAATAAAATTTTAATTAAAATAAAAGGTGATGAGAAGGAATTATGTGATCATTTCATCACTGCATATATATCATATTGTATCGAATTTTTGAAAAATAACAATTTACCCATTGTTATTGTGTCGAGGGACAAGTGTGTATATGCCATAGCAAAGTGTTTCAAATATGTATTAAATTACAACAAATTGCCCCACACTGTGAGAATTTTGACAAATTTACAGTGATTTGTAAATATTTAATACATAAACACAAATTGAATTTTTTTGTCAATTAATGTTTATTATTCAAAGAATAATAATATTATATTTACCAATATAAATGCTGTTGAAAGTCACCGAGTCAGTTAAAAAGACAAAATATTATGATTCGTTGTCAGATAAAAATGTTGATCACATTGATGTGAATATTAATAATGTAGACGATGAATATATTGAATTATATTTTAAAATCCAAGATGATTTTGTCAAAGTTATGAACAGGTACAGTGATGTGGAGGATGAGAACGATATATATGTTGTCTTATATCTAATAAATGAATATTTTTATTTTGAAGATTCTTTATTTCCATTTGAGGTAGCGGTTTATTTGATAGATAGAGGATATAAAAAATATTTTTTGAGAGATGAATATTTTCTAGCATTACTTTATGAAACACCTGAAATATATGATATTGTAACAGAGAATATGTCCAACATAGAGATAAATAATATTATAAATGGTAACATATTTGTACATAGGGAAGATTTGAGAAATAAATATTCTAAATATTTGTTTACATTGGAAGATGTTGATAATTATCGGGATATTGATATAGATGGGATTAGAAGAAATGGATTACCATATATTATAAATTCTTATGATACTAGTATGAGAATGATAAGTAATGGTTTAAGTCGTTCTAAATGGATCATAATAAAAAAAGTATTAGAAATTCCAGGAATTGTAGCATATGGTGAATTTGTAAATACATTTTTACATTGGAAGAAAGATAGTCAAAGGGATTTATTTCATAAACATATAGATTTATGTTTTTATGGTGATGAACATAATGTGGATAAAATAGTGGATAAAATATATAGAATGATATCAGTAATATATGATAATTCACCTGAAATCAACAATACTGGATATATAGATGTTATGCATTCTGATGAACATATCATTATATCCAAAACACCACAACAAATATTATTTAGAATATATAAAAAAATATATAAAGATATAGGTGATGTTCTCTCGAATGTAGAAATAGATTACTGTGCATGTTGTATGTATGTTTATGGTGAAGAGATGAAAATTGGATATACAAATCGTTACAAATTTTCTGTTGAAAACAAGATAAATGTGTTAAACCCATATAAAAATTCAAAAATATATAATGGGGGATTAGTTGAGTGTATTAATAATAAATATTCATTGTTTATACCAGGTGCCGTGCACAAGTTTGACAATTATCTTGATATAAGCAAAAGATATCCTTCTGATACATTACAAGAGCTTCTTTTCTTGATTGTTAATCCAATTATAAATCCTCCCGCTGATAAGGATTTAGAAGAAGATGTTTACCACGAATATAAAAAAATATTTCAGATAAACAGTGACACAAAGAATGGTATTGATAATGCAAAATCTTTGATTAGTATGGGTTATATTCCTGATTATATAAAAGGAAATTATAATGGTGAGTCTAATTATAAAGAGATATTAGATTATTATTATCAAACATATTTTTATGATAAAATGTTAAAGGATGGGGCAAATTTTTCTATGGAGAACAATATTGTATTTTATGATTTATCAAAATTAATGGAGGTGTTAACTATGACAAAAATTGCCGATGGGTGGAACATAGATAATTTTAAACATATTAATTATTTGACATTATATGATGTGCCAGAAAAGAAAGATAAATTCAGTGAAAGTAAAATACAAATTTCAGATAATAACGACGAGTTGGAATCAATTGATTAATAAATTTTGTTAAAGATATAAAATGGGTGATGAACTGGAAGAAATTAAAAGTATATATGGTGAAAATACATACAACATAATATGTGAAAGACTGAAAAATGTTACTAATTTTTCTGACTATGAGAATATTTCTTTCTTAGCTGTTAAATATGGGATACCTGAACTAATATCTTACATCTATCTGTACAAAGAAAAACCTTTAAAATTAAATAAGTTGATAACAGACTATACGAATATTGTTAATATGAGCAATGATAATTTAGGATCTGTATCTATAGTTACTGATGTGAACAATAATTGTAATTTTTCACCGGTTATCATAGATGAATACATTAATGACAGACGTCGCACTCTAACATATATAAACTATTTAATAAGGTTTAGTATCAGAAATGTTAAGAATAACTATTATAAAATAAACAAGAAGTACATACAACATTATAAATTATTATATGCTTATTAAAATTCAACATTTTATTCATATAACTGTATCAATTGACAATATTATTATTTTTTTCTTTAAAAAAAATAACCGAATAACAGTGGAAAAATGTATGAATTTATAGGCTGTTTAGATTTTGAAGCAAATTGTTTGCAAGATAAAGTAATCTATCCACAAGAAATCATTGAGTTTCCAATTGTTGTGTATGATGTGAAAAGGGACCTAATAAATAGAAACATGGATTTTCATTTTTACTGTAAAACATCTATTCCATTAACAAAGTTTTGCACCAGTTTAACACATATTACGCAAGAAACAGTGGATAATGGTTTAGAATTTCAAGATGTCATGAAATTTTTTAATCAATGGATGTTTGAAAATGGTTTTAACAATGATAATTTTCTATTAGTAACATGTGGATCCTGGGATTTACAAACATGTCTTCCAAATTATTTGAAATATTTGGGAATCAAATCCCCATCTTGTCTTAAAAAATGGAATAATGTAAAAGAAGCGCATAGAAAAATACACAATTCTAAAATTAGCGGAATGGATAATTTATTGAGTTTTTATGGCTTAAGATTTGAAGGACATCCACACAGTGGTATTGATGATGCTTATAATCTAGCAAGAGTTGTTCAAAGAATTTATAAATCAGGTCATGTTTTGGACGTGAATGAATCATTATAAATAAAATGATAAAATATTAATATTAATTTTAATAAAAATGAATTCTATCGAAAAGGAGTTTAAAGCTCTAAAAGAAGAAACTAAAAAATTCCATGATCTAAACGATCATTTAAAAAAAGAACTAAACACTAGTGATATTCCAAGTAAATCATCCTTATGTATAAATAAAAAATTGGAAGGGAATAAGGGCAGGTTGAGCGAAAAAATTAAAAATTTCAATATTAAAGTAGGTTCTATATACATGATAAACAAATTAATGCAGGATAACGAGGATATAAATAAAATGTTGACATTCAATGAAAATGATAGGTTCTTGAAATGGTACGATAATGTTTATGTTAAGGATAAAATAAATATTTAAAATTAACAAAAATAATTTATGTAATACATAAATTATAGATATTATAACCAAATTACATTTTTTTTGCCACCATAATATGGATCACCGTCTGCCATATATAAATTTTTACCATATTTATCCATATATATGGCTATCAAGAATCTTCCATATTTATCAGTTCCTAAAATTCTAATGTAAAATATATTGGGAAGTTTATTCATCAGCACATTTTTAGATTCTTTACCTTCACTGGTATTTATTTCAGCAGTGTTTACACCATATAATCTGCATTTAAGCTTAATGATCATTTTACCATCTTTAATGCATGCCGAACTATTTCCAGTTTTACCGCATTTGGACAGTTCACTGATTGTAACAATAGTCCACACCTTAATGGTGTCTCCATCTGTGACATCTGCCAGTCTAGCCTTTAAGAACAACCCATCTAGCGAAAAATCATTTATCTTGTTTAAAATATTGACATCAATTTTCTCAATATCATCATCTGGTGCGTTTAAAGGACATGTTAATTTTAAACTCTTCAAATTAACCATTGTTTCAATATCATTGTATGGGATGTATTTTAATTTATTATAATCATGATTTTTGAAGTAGCCGACATTTGTTTTCCAAAATTCTTTTACATCCTCTTCACATCCCAAAATCATAATGTCTTTAAGTGAAAATTCATCTGAGGAGGTTGGTGCCATTTTAAATTTTTTTGTTGATAAATTCAACCATTTGCTATCACAAGAGATATTCTTGTTTACTAAATCAGAATATTCTTTTCCCTTCCAAGTAAATGTCATTCTATCTTCTGCTTATTCAAAAAATTTTTATTTTTGAAAAATAAAAAATGTTATGATAATTTTGAACAAATTATTGTATAATAACACAGTCATAATCAATGAAAATCCAGCCTGTACATTTTATCTTTGAACTCCTCCAACATATTGATGAAATATTCTACTCCTCTATCTGGTTCCTTAATGAGCGTTATTATGATATTCTTTAAATCATTTTGGAGATTATAACTGAAAAATTCTTCTTTGAAATTATTTTCATAAATATAAATATTACCTTTTTTAGTAACCTTATAAGGTCTATATTTGTGATAATATTGATACAACATTACACCCAGTGCATATAAATCAGATATTTTATAATTTTCCAAATCAGCTTCTTTATTTTTTAACATCAAATCTGGCAGCACATATGCTGGAGTACCAGCTATGCTATTACATTTACTATTGGATATATTAATATCCGATGTACATGATAATCCAAAATCAATTAATGTGAATATTTTTTGATCACAATCATAAATAATATTAGCTGGCTTAATATCTCTATGTGCTATATCGTTATCGTGAAGCCTTTTGAGAGTGTACAAAATCTGGCTCAGCAAATTAATGGAAAAAATTACAGATGGTGGTTCATCCATTTTATCTGATAATGATATACCTTTTACAAATTCATATATTACAAAATAAATGAATTCCTCATTTATATCACTAATTTTATTACTGTCAATACAGAAAGTACTATATAGCTCGTTCTTCTTATCAACGAAATAAGTACCAATATATTTTTGTATATGAACATTTTTATATTTATCTGGATCATTTGGATGATTAATTATTTTCATTGTATAATCAGAACAGTCTGCAATTTCATTCAGATAACTTAAAATCTTTGCTTCACCAGTTATAACTGACATTTTTCTCTCACCTTTAAATGTTTTAACAGTATACAAATTGGAGTCACACATGAATAAATATGTATCACCCTGGCTACCGAACCCCAACTTAAATTGAAAAATAAATTCATTTCCATTTGGTAAAATGAATGAAGACATTTATAATGTTAATTTAAAATAAATTATTTTATTATTTAAATTACGCCACGATGTTTTCATTCGTATCTTATCTTAACAATTGTATATTTAGCATAACGAAAAAATTTATTAATATTTTGGACGAGTATTTATTCAACACATTTGATCATGTACCTGACAAACATGTATTATTTAAAAACAATGTAACATTTAATTTTGATACATTACAATATAAACAGACAACAGATGTTGAATTAACCTTTAACAAAAAATTATCAGTCAACTTCAAATTTAATCATGATTATAATATTGATTCAGAAACGCAAATTTATATTAATTTATTAGAATCTTTATTTTTATCAGTAAATGATATTTATCTGAATTCAACAATCGACTCATATAACATCATAACACAAAATTTGAAATTATTGATAAATAACCATTATTTATATGATACATTATATCCACTTTGTGTCTATAATATGGAGATAGACATATATAAAAACAGAAAGATATCTACATCTAATGAATATTTAAACAAAGGGTATCATGAAATTAAAATAAATAATAATAATTTCAGATTATTATCAATAAATGAATTGGAAATCATATTTTCTGTATTTATAACTCACTTGCTGGTAAAAAGGGCATCTGATATTTATATTTTATGTACTAATGTTAGATAATTCAACTATCTTCCATTGGAAGTTAGAAATAAAATTAATTCAACTATATATTTATTGTATTTTTATATTTTATGTGTATGTGGTAGTTGATTACATTGTTTGTAAAATTTTTGACAAAACTCCACTATCAACTTGATTTTTTCTGTTATTGTTACCCATCATACCACTATTGTATTCGTTGACACTTTTCTCACGGCCTCTATCAAGTGAACTACCTGTTGTAATTTCTTCATCTCCATTATCATAATTTTCTCTGTCATAATTATTATTTTCTCTGTTGTAATTATTATTTTCTCTGTTATATCCATTACGGTTTCTATCATATCCACCTCTACCTCTGTGATGGCCACCTCTGCCTCTACCTCCACCTCTTTTATTACCAATATCACCATAATGTCTTTTTTCGTAATGTTTCTTTTCACCTTGATCATTTCCATCACCGCCAAAATTCATAGGTGTGCTTTCACACCAATCACTACCACCATCAAGTTTGTCATCTACAACTGGACTATTAGTACCATTAGTATTCACTTCACTGTAATTTTTTCTTGGTTTATTTAATTTTGGTTTACTTTGTGAATATCTTTCAACCAATGCATTGATTTTTCCAGTAGATTTAATATGCTCAAGTAAATTGCTGAGAAGTTCTAAATAAGAATCATCTGTTTTGACTTTTTCAGAAATTTCCATTGCAAGATTATGTTTGATAAGTGGATGACCGCTTCCTCTAAAAAAATTTTCATCGAAAATGCAACCTTCCTTTAAATGTCTACAACATGAAAGATATTTTTCAATTGTCTCATCTTTTTTATGCATTTTGTCAACAACAGATGAGACAAACATATATATTTCATTCACAGACAATGGTGCAATATCTTTCATTAACATTTCTCTTTTGTCAGGAACAACATGTTCAGATCTCACCTTGTTATTTTTTGGTCTCAACATGGGTGACCCCACAGTTTCTTCATTATGTGTTTCTTCGTCTTGAATTGGTGAAGTCATATTTGTTTCGACCACAGTTGTGTTTTCTAAAACGGTGTTGTTTTCCTCTGAGATGATGTTATTTTCCATTCTTACTTATATCCAATCGATAAAATTTTTATTTGAAAAAAATTATTTTAAGCGTATAGTTTTATAATAAATATATACTACAGGATTTTATAACTGAAAATTAAATTATTTTGACGAACAACCATATAAATTATTACCGTTTATAATTATATTTTGTATATTTTCACAGATTAATATAAGAAAGATTCAATATTTGAATAATTAAATGGACAGAAGGATATCTTTACTTATATACGGTGTTGTAAATGTGCTCATTTACATTACATTAGATGTAATAGCTATCTATTGTTATGATGATTATTTATCATATAAATTTAAATATTTGAGTGCTTGTGGTACGGGTGATATTAAAACAGTCAATAAATTTTTGGATATGATAGAGAATTTTAAGATTAGCAGATATTTTTATCATGAAGGATTAATAGTTGCGTGTGAACGTGGTCGCTTGGATGTGTGTAAATTATTACTGAAAAGAAACCCAAACTGTGTTAATATTTATATAGCAAATCCAAAAACTGAATTTCATCTAACTTGCGACCGTGGTAATATGGATATATTTAAATTACTGTTAAGTTATAATGTAAATATACATCGTGTTGGTATGTCAAACAAAGATGGATTTACTTATGCTTGTGAGCGGGGTCATTTGGAAATAGTTAAAATTTTACACAAAAAATTGCTTGATGAAAAATATAGACCCGGTTTGATTTCCAATGTGCTACGCTTGTTTGGCTCGGATGTGTATGATCCGAAAAAGCATATATCATCAGGTTTTTTATCAGCTTGTGAAAGAAATAATATTGAAATTGTAAAATATTTTTTAAATGAGGGAGTGGATGTAAATGTCAAAGATTATATGGGAAGAAATTCTTTTATGATAGCTTGTGAATACGGACATGTTGATATGATGAAATTTTTAATATACAAAAATGTTGATATAAGTATAATTGACAAAAATAATCGTAGTGCATTACAACATTGCTGTCGTGGAATGGATACAGAATATGATTTATACTTAAAAGTATTGGAAGTACTTTTAGCTGCTGGTTACGATTATAATCATGAAATATTCGACAAATATAAATATTACATGGATGAAATTGAGGACTATGATGGATCTAAAGAATATTGTAGATTAAAACACGATCTTTATATAAAAACAGCATCTGAAATATATGCACTAATAGTAAAAAGTGAATTATTTGGAAATTATTTATAATTTTATTTATTACATTAATAAATAATTGATTAATATGTTGGAAAAACAAATTGAGATAAATACTCTCACTTCCACTCTTTTTATAATTGGGTTTTTAATAATTTTTATTACAACATATGACTACACATGTAATATCGACAGTATATTAGCATCAATGGGAGAGTTGAATAATTGTTTGGTCATTTTTAGAGATGTGGAGGACATAAGAATAACATTTCACTATAAGTTAAACTATCTTAATTCGACCTTACAATCCCAGATTGTTAGTAAAAATGACATTTACTTGCAAGATATGTATGATTTTAATAAAACTGTTAACTGTTGGATGGATGAGGTAAGTGGTAGAGTTGTTGTTGAAAAATTGGTTGATTACATGAATTTTTACAAAGTATCATTTTCAATAGGAATTTCTATATTACTTATATCTATTTCAAATGTATTTATGAAAAGGTCATTAAAATTTTAGACCATTAAGAATTAATGATTATTTAAAAATTTAATGATCTAAAAGGTATATGGACGATGATGTTTAAAAGAGAGAAGGAAAATTTATACGCTGAACAACACGATATTATAACAATAGAAAGAATGCTTTATAATCCCGATCATAATATTATTGAAAGGTTACTACAGGAATTATCAGATGAAACATATAAAATATTTGTTAGAAAAATAAGGAGGAGAAACTTTTTTTCTAGATCAAAAATAATTGACTGTGATAGTTTGTTGATAAACATGATGTATAATATTGGTATATGGCTAAAAGATAATTGTATTTTACATAATGGTAATTACTCTTATTTGAATTATCAGAAAGAAAATAAGAGTAATTTTTCTGATGATGTTATAGTTAAAATTAAAGTGGGTAAAAGTAAAAAGATAACTGCTTTAAAAGAGGAAATCATAAATTACATGAGAACTTATAAAACTACTACCTGCGTTTTAGTTAAAATAACACCACATACTTTGTACAAGTATAATCGTACTAATAGTTTAAGTGATATTTTATTATATTTTCATTATGATACAAAAAAGAACGCTTTGTATAGGGTAAATGGCATAAAAAAGAAAAAGATATTATATAGTAGCATATAATTGATTGTATATTAAATAATATTTTTGCTAACGGACGATTACAATGTAACACACTCTAAAATTATAATATTATAAAAAAAATTTTTTTATAAAACTTTTCTTTCTTTGAGTAACATGAGTGGATTAATCGGATACACAGGAGCCCTTAGCATTAACAAGGTTATTGTCTTAGGTAATACAGGTATAGGAAAAACAAAAATGTTTAAATACATATGTTACGAAGAAGACGTGGATGATATTGTTCTTCCAGCAGGTGTCGATCAATTTACACAAAATTTGCTTGATATCTTAGGAAAACCAACATACGGTGCACATATATATTCTTATGATTATGACAACGGTGATTCATTATATCATGCAAATTTTTTTGAATTAGCAGGTTTGCATAAGGGGGAGAATTGGGAAATGTACTATAATGGAGCAGGTGCGGCAATTATATATTATAAAAACGAAACAGAAAAAGAATATTACACAAACAATGTCCGTAGATTGACCCTTGCAAATACACCTATTATATATGTTAAAATGTTGGAGGATGGGGATATATTAAAAGAAAACATTAAAGATGAGGGAGTTATATATTTGGATATTAGAAAAAAGAATTTTTACAAAATACCCGTTTTAAAGCTTATTTCCACGGTGTTTAACATAACCGTGGAAGATGCAGATATGGATGAATACAATGGAGTTGTAAATGAACATAAAGCAAATTGTAATGCATCTGATATATTTACCACCATCGTGTTAAATGATGATGGATATGTTGAGAAACATTAAGATTTGGGAAGAGAGGGTAAATAATAAAAAATGAAAAAATGTAAAAATTAAACTAACAATATTAGAATAAAAATAATTTTTATATATGTGAAATTCACATATAAACGTCCAGAAATACTATAAAATGAAAACATACACATTTGATTTGAATAGGAGAGGAAGTGAAAGATGGTTAGAAGTGTTAAATGATAATGTTCATAAAAAGGGAGAAATAAGAAATTTCATAAAATCATTATTTTCATCTTATGCGATAGGTTTATCATTGCTGGATGGTCTGATATCAGATATGAAAATGAAAAATGCTATTTTGTACAAAGGTGAGATTGAATCAATTGCGAATTTTTTTGACGTTTCTTTTACTGAAATATTGTTACTCCAACTTATATATGAAACATCAGCAGCATGTACTGTTGCAATGTTAAACATTATGGGAAATGATTTTTATTTTAGAACACTGGATTGGAGAATGGATTTCTTGAAAAAAATAACAATTGGTTTAAATATTGTTAAAGACGGGAGGATAATAGGATCTGCAGTTACATGGATTGGATATATTGGATTTACAACATGCAGTGTTAGAGACGAATACAATATTGCTTTGAATTACAGAAATACAAAGCCGTTGAACTCTATATCATTATCTGAAAATGTATACAAAATTGTGAAATTCTACTGGCCTATAACATATTTGATCAGAACCGTACTGGAAAACGAGCTTTCATATGAAGATGCTGTTAATGAATTATCAGATAGTTTATTAGTATCACCGTGCTACATAAGCGTATATTCAAAACATTACAAATCTGTTATAATAACCCGTGACTCCGAATCAGTTGTGTCTTTAAGAGATTATGATTTGGTTCAGACTAATTGTGATTTTGATAAGTGTACTCCAAATATTTCGAACAGTGTGGAAAGGAAGAAATTAGTATATGACGTAGAAAAGATGTGCAATGAATATAATATTACATCGTATGATGAAATTTTGAGCATGTTGTTAAAATACCCAGTTTTAAACCAAAACACAATATACTATGTTTCAGAATATATGGGTGAAAAGCGTATTAAAGTTATGAATTAAAAAATTAAATAATTTTATTGAGGTTAATTAAAATATTATAGTTGTTAACATGGTTTTTCGTGTTGTTCCATGGTTAATATTCGATACATTTGTATTTGGAATATCATCTTTATTTTTCGGATATATTGTTGATGATTTAATTGCACAATATAATGAGAATGAAAGTATTTATACAACTGTATGGTTATTATTATTGCAAACATTTGTAAATATTGTCCTTATTTATTTAATAGATTATGTATATGAAACATTGGTGGGAAGAGATTCTGACGAAACATTTGGAATAACAATTTTAACTGTTTTGTTATTTATTCCACAAGCTCAAATATATGATCGAGCGGAGGTAATATATACATATTTCACTGGTTATAAACATTTTGATCACAGAAACTGATTTTCCATTAATTACTATTAATGGAAATAAACGAAGATAGATACATATTTATTAAATATGTATACATCATTTGTAACAATACATTAAATGTTTAACAACTAAGGAATAAGCATTATTGTTTAGCTTTTCTAATTTATTGACAACATCATCTCTATTATACTTGTTGAAAATTATGGTTAACAATCGATAAAAATATTCATTATGTATAGCAGTTTCAAACACATCTAAATACTCAAAAGCTTTATCTATTTTCACATTGTTCTTCTTAATGTTTATTAGCATGAGTTCAGAAATATACTTTGTATCCACGTCATCTAAAAAATTGCATATTTTAAATAATTTCAATAAATTGCTGGTAGTATTTTTATCGTCATAAACAGATAAGTTTGTAATGTATTCTTTGTATATATGCATATCATCATAATTGTCAGATATAATAGACATATTACCAACATTATTATTAAAATCTTTGTATAAATTTCTGATAACAGGACTTCTATTCATGAGGATTTCTAAATTCATATTCACTTTATATTTTTGTGTACCAATTAGTATATTATTATTTTTTAGAATGTCGTTAACTGATTCATTTCTACTCAAGTTCATATCTATCGTCAAATATTGATCATATTCACAATTAAGTTTGATGTAATGATCTATTCCATCGTAATTAAAATATGTTACTAATGCGTTTACGTTAAAAGACGGTACACTACCAATGGGGTAGTTAAAAGGAGTGTCTGTTTCATTTATAAAATCATATATGTAAAAACCTTTATTCTTTTCATTGAAATATATAATGTTTCTTCTTTCATAAACCTCCATTCTCGATTCATAATCATCGTTACGACGTTTAAATTCTTCACCATTTGTCATGTATATTAAAGATTTACATTCTTTCTTACTCTCATCAATATAACTAGAAAAGCATTCCCTTGTATCCAAATTAATTCTTTCAAAATAACCATTTTCACTGCATAGAATTAAAAAATTATCATAATAATATATATCATCCCATGTTTTTGTTTTACTATATATGTGATTGTCACACATGTGAAAATCCTTACTTTTATATATAATTTTGAAATATGTCTCGTCTGTCTTTATATTAACAAAATAGTATGTGTTGTCTGTATCATCCTCATCATTTTTCCACATCATAATATACACTTCATTTTTAATTTTGACTAAACATATACATTCATATTCTTTTTTAACATATCTCTGAGATGAGACATTATTATCGTCATCTATATCATATTTAAAAATTACTCTATTATGACAAGCATATATGATATTATCTGACAAAAGAATATATCCAGGTTTATTAAACGTCAGTTCCACAAGGGAGTTACATATTTCCCTTCTACTTTTCATGTCAAATTTGATTAAATTCCATTGGAACTCTCTGCACGATAAACAATATATAATTAGAGATAAGACATTATCCTTTATTTGATATGAGGCGATTGTATCAGCATATTTATATACCTTTCCGTAAATTTCCAGCATTTTTAGTAATACGTTTAATTTAAAAAATCACAAATTATTAATTATCGATCACTTTGTATATTATTATTTACTGTCGACAAAAGAATATACACCATTTTCATCATCATTTCCATCATTCATTCCGACCATAACATATACTTCATTTTTAATTTTATCGAAATTAATTTCTTTATCTACTGATTTTAATGTATTCCAAACATTATGAGAAACATTTAATATACCTATCAGATTCTATTTTTTTCCATTTAACTTGAAATCTTTTATCATTGTGTTTGCGTAAAACATATAAATATATATATATATATAAAATATGTTATAAATATATTTTTTATGTTTAAAAGTAATGATGATGATTATTTTTTAATATTTACCTTTTTTTAATTAAAAATTTTAATATCCCATTGTTATTTACCCATTACTAGTATCTATATTTTATGCCAAAATAAAATATAAAAAATAACATAATTATTATTAGGGTGGTTAATGTCATATTCAATATTATCAATGTAAATGATAAAAATATTACCATCATAATCAATATGATTAATATATAATTTACATGATTTATGTTTATATTGTTATTATTTGAAATTTCTAAATTCATGCTCATTGAAATTTTCATTTTCCTTTTAAATGTAAAAAATTTTATAAATTTTTTTTTCACAAAAATTGTCTCCGCCAATATAATTTAATATGTCGTACTATCTGATACTGTTTAGTGATTTGTCCGTCAAGTCATTGTCGGAACTAATATGTAATATTTACAGTTGTTTATCAAAATCTTAAGAGTGAGAATGTGATAAATTACAACGTTTATTACACTATTCATATCCACATCTACACTGAGACTGAGATTAGGATTCGTAATTTTCCTCTTAAAGCACTAATGGTTAAATTTACTTTTATTACTAATAGTTTATTCATAAGTATAAGTGTAACGTTCTCTGACAATATATTGTCAATCAATAATATTATAATCACAATCATGGTTAATGTCAATATTGTTATCTTCAATAACTTCTTCGTGAATATAGTAAGGATTCTTATTTATTTTTTTGTGTTTCTTTATGATATAATAAGTGAATATTTACACTATTTATCTGGTAATCATACAAAAATATTTTGATATTATCATTTGTATTTGTTTTATTGCATATAAAATTGTTTGTTTTTTGAAATACGTACATATATTCACATATATAGTAATTCACATCATAATATAATGAAATACAAATTATACTACATATTTCATCAACCCTTATTATTTTCATTTCTATTTATATTAAATAACTCATTTTTAGAGGAAAAATTTTTTTAATGAAAAAATTTTTTTTTACGATAATCTTATGTTTATTTATGAATCTTACGTTATCCTTTATATACCTTTCCATAAATTTCCATCACTACAAACTTGTTTATAAGTTTATATACACTTAAAAATTTTTAATTCATTGATTATGTTCCACTTTATCTATTTTCATACAAAACTAAATAAGTTAAGTGTTGTGATAGCATACTACATGTTCTAGATTCAGGTGCTGAATATACATATTCATCAATAAAACTCCATTTATTTTCAGGATCTAACAAAACATTTTGTAAAAGTTCATATAAATGATACAATTTATCGACACTCTCGGTAATATATTTATAAGATTCCAATATCTTCAAATCTGTTACTTTTTCTTTCAATATATCAATTCTTAACTGACATATATAATAGAACTTTAAAAGTCTCATTAACCAAACATTATGTGCTAATTTCAATGATAATATTTGTCGATATGAAAAATATTTATTGATAAACGATCTGAAGCCACTATCTGTGTGTACACACAAAGAAATTGGATTGATATCTTCACTTATTGATAATGTACTGAGTATTTCATCATATAACTGTGAAAACTTTACAAATGAATACTCCAACAACATATGTGTCCGATGTGAATAGTTGTAAAGTTGAGTCGGCGGGGAAAGGAAGAATGAGTTTATTCTTGCAAATTTTGTTAGTGTGTCTGACATTTTATTTCTAATTAAAAAAATGCATTTAAGGAAATTAATAAAATATAAAAATATATGTAAATTGTGAAAAGTGAAATGAACAGCATAAAAGTTAATGATACAGATATTTACACATCAAGGAATATAGAATTTATGAATGCTTGTTTTATTAATAATGTTCACAAAGTTAAGGAAATTTTAGATGGTGGTGGAGTAGATATAAATTTCAGAAATTTTGAAAAATATACAATGTTTATCATTGCATGTAGATATAAACAAATGGAAATTATAAAATTATTATTGAAATACAAAGAACTTGATATAAATGCAAAAAATATTTTAGGTCATACTGCATTTACTTCAGCATGTTGTTATGGTTATGATGAAGTGGTTAAACTGTTACTGGAGAATGTAAACTTGGATATTAATATAACAACAAATGAAGGATATACAGGCTATATATTTTCATGTTTTTATGGCTATTCAGAAATTATAAAATTATTAATTAATGATAAACGGTTAAATATTAATATTAAAACAAAAAAAGGTAACGATGGATTCACTACAGCATGTATACATTCTAGAATTGAAATTGTAAAATTATTGATAAACAATAATAAAGTAACAAATATTATTGACGCTTATGTAAAATCATGTTTTAACAGAAATAGGGAAGTAATAAAATTATTGCTTTTAATCAATCATGATCTGGTTAATTATGACACAAGTGAACATGAAAATAAGAATTTGAGAATTATTGACGATGATATAATTGAATTTATTGTTAATTATGTAAAATCAAAAGAATATAGTGATGAAAAAAAGAGAATAAATAATAAGATTGGAAGCGATATATTTTCTTTATCAGTGCTATTATCAGATGAATATTATTTCATTAAAAATTAACATTACCACTTAAGAGATGTATAAATTATATTTTCAGTTATTAGACGTTTTTCCATATAATCCATTTTTATTGAAAATGAATTGTTAATCTTAAAATGTATGTTAAATCGTTTATAACACAGCCAATCACAAAAAGATCGCCAATTTTTGAAAATTTAAAGAAGGCTTGTTGGAATAATTATGTTGATTTCCCACATTTGCAAGAGAATTTATGCTTCTGTTGTAGAGTTGAAAAAATAACCAGTTTTAATTTTGAATTAGGTCACGTCGTTGCCAAAGCAAAAGGTGGGGATTTAAACATAGATAATGTGAGGCCTATCTGTTCAAAATGTAATAAAGTTTGCCAAACTAAAAATTTATTAGACTTCCAACGAATGAGGCATAATATCTATTACTGTCTTAAATGTAACAATGAGGCCATTTGTGGATGGTTTTGTAAAGAACATAACAGCATGAGAGCCAGCATAAACCTGACAGATGTTGAGCTGCTAACCATGTTTAAATTGAAATTACTAATACCAGACGAGCTTAGAAGTAATTATATTGAAACACATATAAAAGAGACGGGAAGGAAAGGATCATATTTTGAATCTGATGAAAATATGTTAAATCAGAAAAAGTCAGCTGGTAAAAATAATACATCGATAAATGAAGATATATTGGAGGTACCCAAGAAAGCTGGTGGTAAAAAACAATCTGTTGTAGAAGAAGATATTAAGGGGAAGAAAAAGAAAAATATTTCTGATAAAGAATTGGAATGTCACATGTCTAATTTATCAATTGGTGATGAAAAAGTTGTCCTCTCTTGTGAACAAATAGATACGACATATTATGATGTTCATAATAATTGTCTTAAATTTAATAACGCGCTCGCTGTACTGTCAAACGGAAATGATAAAATTGTATGTGACCACACTGTCAAGCAATACGATCATAAGGATCTGATCGAAAAATTTGACATATACAGATTACCTATATCACATTTAACCTTCTTCTTGTTTAACAGTTCGAATATTGTCATCGAAGAATTGATTGTAAAGGGAAGAATTGATGCTTTCGAATATTTATTCGACATTAATTATAAGATTAATAAAAATTTATGTACTCTTTCAGCTGAGATAAACTCACTCACAATGTTAAAATATTTTTGTGAGGGGAATGTTTCAAGTCTAACACACTTTACATTCTCTAATGCATGTAAACATGGTAACTTACCTATGATTAAATATCTTCATGATAATAAGTGTAACTCAAATATAAACGTTTATAAAGAAGTTATCAAAAATTCACATATGGATTGTTTAATATTCCTCCGCAATAATTCATACAAATATAAAAAAGGTGATCTCTTAGAAATAGCAAAAGGTGACATTCTTAATTATATACAAAATAATATGTGATTGGGTGAAACAGTTATAAATAATTCATTGAATTATTTTTATATCTTTTTATCGATGCAAATGTGATTATATATCACCCTCAATGTGTATTTCAAATATTTCCTCTTTTACATTTACTAGTCAAAAATTTTAACATATCCATTATATTGTCTTTGGCAGCATCATCAACAACAAGTATATCTGCACCATTTTCTATCAATAGGGTAAAAATATCATAATATGAATATTTAATAGATAATAATAACGGTAAGTCATTTGAGTGATGAACATCAGCACCATTTTTAATCAAAATTTTAATTGTTTCTAAAATATCCTCTTTTTCTTCATCTGTTTTTGCATATTTGTACCCATATTCTATACATTTTGCAATTGTAGATTCCCCCTTTTCTGTAATAATTGCACCATTCTCAATCAGATATGACACAACTTCAGGATTGCCTTTTTTACATGCTAACATAAATAAATCATTATTTTGAGCTACATAAATATTACCTTTAACTATGTGTTTAATTGTATCCATATTGTCATGGAGAATAGCCATCATAATTACATCATTATTATATCTGTATCTATTTTCACCATCTTCGACTAGATAATTGATAAGAAGCGAATTTCCCATACTGATGTAATGATTAATAAGACTTGAAAACGTTACATTGGTGTTTATACCACACTCTATTAAATAATTCACCATCTTAAAGTCTCCTTTTATACATGGTTTTGATAATGGTGTATTTTTACATAAATTCACATCCGCACCATTTTCAACAAAAAGTTTAACTATTTCTAAAGATTTGTATGTAGCAATATAAAAAATATCACCATCTCTACCATTTACATTAGCACCTTTACTGATTAAATATTCAACAATATTTAAATATCCATTTTTACACGATATTAATAATGGACATTCATTATCGGCATGTATATCTGCACCCAGTTCCACTAATTGTTTAACCAAATCAAAATAGCCATTCCAACAACATTCTATTAGAGCTTTATTACCTCTAGCATGTATATCAACATTTAAGGCTAGCATATAGTTAAATATTTTTGGATATGGGGCGCTGAGTACAAAAATCGATTCTATATATTTTTTAATTTCATCAGGCCCACTTTTTTCAAAAATAGATTGGATAATCTTTAATAATAAATCTTCATCTTTTATTTTAGAATATTCAAGCAACTTTGATATGTCGCAAATTATATCTCTTTGTACACTATCAACATTATTGATATATTTACATTGGGAGATATTCCGGATATTATTATAAACTTTACCATGTAACAAATAATATCTATGATTTGAATCCAAAACTAAATATTTTCCGAGTAATTCTTTTTTATGAATTGACACCCATTCAATATTATATGCTATCCACTCTTCTTCAAATTTTGTAAAGTTTGGAAGAGATGTAATTATTTCATAAGGGAGAATTTTCAACAAATTTTCTCTGATGTTACAGTTGTTAAATAAATCTTCCAATTGATTAATGTTATCATTTGTGATAAATGACCCTGCTAATTTAAATTGACGCGTGTCTACTGATGTAAAGTCCAAAAAATTAATATATTCGCGAATCTCTGTTATGGATAAATTTAAGTTGAGTAATTCATAAATTTTTAACATTTTCTCTCCGAATTGTTTAGTTATTTTTTCCATTATATCCTGATTACTATAATCTGCATTTGAAAATGTATTGATTATGTCGTTGATGAGGGGAATGTTCTTGTATAAATTTATTTGCTCTCTCATTTTGTGATGAATTTTTTATTATTTTGTTTCAAATATTTTATAGTTTTAATAATTGTTATATTAATACCACAAGAGTTGTTCATTTAGACCATATTATACACACTAGTCAGCATGCGTACGAACGGCATCTTTGTTGACGAGTACAGAACGACCGACAGGGAGTCTGTATCCGTCAACAAAGATGGAGTTACGAGTCGAATAAATGTATAACAGATGTCAGTTTATGAACAAATTTTGTGATACACTGTATAATTATTGTAAATAATTCATTTTATTCGAAAACATGTTTAATATACCACAAGATTTGTTCACTTAGACCACTTTATCCATACTAGTCAGCATGCGTACGAACGGCATCTTTGCTAACGAGTACAGAACGACCGACAGGGAGTCTGTATCCGTCAGTAAAGATGGAGTTACGAGGCGGATAAATGGATAATGATTGTCAACTGTGAACAAATCTTGTGAATTATCATATTTCCAATAATTATTATAAATAATTCATTGAATTATTCATTAACTTATTAATTTGATAATACTCTCAATTTATTTTTTTCATTTGATATATATGTGATAATATCTTTGTTAAGATAATTACTTGCTATCCTCAGAGCCAGATTCAAATATTCTATCTTTTTACATTTGTCAACTAAAAATTTCAGCATAAACATCTCATTATTTCTGATCACTTTCGTTAGAATATCATCATTGTTAACATACATATCCGCTCCATTTTCTATCAACATAATACATACCTCATAATATGAATTTTTGATAGATATTGATAATGGTAAATTATCTGAATGACATACATTAGCACCATTCTTAATCAAAATTTTTATTGTTTCCAAAACACCCTCTCTACCCTCAATTGTACTATCATATCTATATCTATATTCTATACATTTTAAAATGGTTGACTCTTTTTCTTCTGTTATAACAGCACCTTTTTCAATTAAATATGATACAACCTCAGGATTACCTTTTTTACATGCTAACATAAATAAACCATTCTCTTTAACTGAAACTATGTTATTTTCAATTAAATGTTTAATTGTATCCATATTATCATGGAGAATAGCCATTACAATTACACTATTAAGAGATTCGTAGTTGTTTTTACCATTTTCAACTAAATATCTAAATAAAAGTAAATTATTGTTGCCAATATAATATGTAATACGATTTGAAAAAAATATGTTTGTATTTATACCACATCCTATTAAATAATTTACTATTTTAAAATCTCCTTTTATACATGGTTCTGCCAGTGGTGCGCGTCTGCATAAGTTTACATCTACACCATTTTCAATAAAGAGTTGAACCATATACAAGGAATCTTTAACTGCTTCATAAAAGATATCACCTTTTCTACCATTTACATTTGCGCCATTACTAATTAAATATTCGACAATATTTAAATAACCTTTTTTACATGATACATATAATGGTGATTCATCTTCCGTATGCACATCTGTACCTAATTCCACTAATTGTTTAACTAAATCAAATTTTCCTTTTTCACAACATTTTACTAATGCTTTATTTTTAACATGTATATCAATATTTAATGTTAACATATGATTAAATATATTTGGACGTGTTATGCTATTTATGAAAACTTCTTCTATGTATGTTTGAGTTTCAACGGGATTAACTTTCTCAAAAATGGATAAAATTATCTTCAGTACTACATCTTCGTTTTTTATATTAGAACTTCCAAGTAATTTTACTAGATCATTATGTACGTTATCGCAATTAATTGTATATTTACGATGATAAATATTATTGATGTTATTATAAATTTTACCAAGTAATAAATAGTACTTGTAATATGATTGAAAAACCATATATTTTGTAAGCATTTCTATACTGTTGATAATTACCCATTCAAAATTATATGAAATCCATTCTTCTTCAACGGTTTCAAAATTTGAGAGAGACGTAACTACATCATATGAGAGGATCTTCAATAAATTCTCTCTAATATTACAGTTTTGAAACAGGTCTTCCAACTGTTTGATATTATCCTTTGTAATAAATATTCCCACTAGCTTAAATTGATGTGTACTGGCTGATGTGAAGTCTAAAAATTTGATATATTCGCGGAGTTCGTTTGGAGATAGGTCCAAATTAAGCAATTCATAAATTCTCAATGTTTTATTACCAAAATGCTCAGATATTTTTTCCATTACAACCTGTTCATTATAATTTGCATGTGAGAATGTGTTGATCATGTCGCTGATAAGGGGAATGTCTTTGTACAAATTTATTCGTTCACTCATTTGTGGAAATTTATTTTTTTTATACTTTTTGTTTAATTATCTTACAGTTTTAATGTTTATTGTATATACGATAACCCACATAGTTTGTTCATAAATCGACCTCAACTATCCATTTATTCAACTCGTAACTCCATCTTTACTGACGGATACAGACTCCCTGTCGGTCGTTCTGTACTCGTCAGCAAAGATGCCGTTCGTACGCATGCTGACTAATATGGATAAAATGGTCTAAGTGAACAAACCATGTGATTTATTTATAAACATGTACATGTCGTACAAATTTACAATTATTGTAAATCACAAAATTTGTTCATGTGCGACCATTATTATCCATTTATTCGACTCGTAACCCCATCTTTGCTGATGATACAGGCTCCCTGTTGGTCGCTCTGTATCATCAGCAAAGATGCCGTTCGTACGCATGCTGACTAATATGGATAAAATGGTCTAAGTGAACAAACCATGTGATTTATTTATAAACATGTACATGTCGTACAAATTTACAATTATTGTAAATCACAAAATTTGTTCATGTGCGACCATTATTATCCATTTATTCGACTCGTAACCCCATCTTTGCTGATGATACAGGCTCCCTGTTGGTCGCTCTGTATCATCAGCAAAGATGTCGTTCGTACGCATACTGACTAATGTGGATAAAATGGTCTGAATGAACAAAATTGTGATCCACACGAACAAAAATAATACATCATTAATGCATTATGCTTTCTCATAAGTACATATATTATATAAATTTACAATTATTGTGATAAATCAAATGGAATATTTCTGTTATTTACAACAATGGGCCTCATTTTTCTCTCTTCCCCTTCTTCATTTTCTTTACCAGCATTTATTTTAATATTATATGGATACAAATAATTATAATTTGTTGGGTTAAAGCTTCCTGATATTTGTGTTCCAGGATCTTGGATATTCCATCCCTCAGCTACTCCAGTCTCTTTTAAAACATCGTAAAGAATATTCAAACTGTTAACAGATGTACGGAATCTACCATCACGATTATTTCCATCATTTGCTACACGGAGACTACCATTTTCATTTCTGGTTATAAGACCGCCATAAGTACGATCAGGACCAACGTTTTCTGTTAATCTTTTCTTAATTATATGAGTTCCGAAATCTTTCTTATGTGCTCTTACAAAATCTAATACATAATTTTCTATATTTCTACTATGGTGACGTTTTTGTGCTTCGGTCATAATATCTATATCTTCATCGTTAACACGTTCAACACGACCATTAAGGGATAAAAGTCTTGGAAATGCGAGTCTAAGATAATCAAGTCGTGTCTTTTTTACATAATCAAATATTTCTCTCATATAATCATCTGAATAGTCACTTGGGGAAATACTAATCAATCTATCCTCACTAATATAATTCCTTTTGTAAATTATTTTATATAACATCTCTTGTAATGTATGTGTTGGAATTAAACCATTAAGTGAATAATATAATGAAACTGTGTGTATTGCACCTGGAATAAATACAGAATATCCCCTTGTCATGTATTTCATTAATCTATAATTGTATGTTAATGATTGTCTATAAGGATTAATGATATTCATTCTATTTTCAACAGCAAACTTATATCTCGGTAAATAACTTACATATATCTTGTCATCCAGTGAATAAAGTGAACATGCAGCCGAATCAAGGTCAAATCCCAATAATATTTGTGAAATATTTTTGTATACTCTCTTAATTATCTGAATTTTGAAATCAGCTTCGCCATAATTGAACATATATACCATTATTTCCACTGAATTTTTTGAATGTCTCACAGAAAAATTATCATAATCACCAAATCTAATAGTTATGTTGTTGATTATCAATAATATCCTGTCTAAAATATCATTTTCACTAATATCTCCATAAAAGAATATGTCAATATCATTCGCATATGACATTATATTTTGAATAATATTGTCTTTTTTACTGTGTTTATAATGATGTATTAAAGAATTCACATAACCACCACATATGGCAACGTTTGGCATGGATATTATATCCAAAATTATTTTGTTTAAAATATAATATTCTCTGAGTAATCCAATCACTTCATCATAAGTATTTAATTTAAAAAAAGATATATTGTTATACCCACTAGTTAATATATGATCTTTTTCAAAACTCATCTCATGTCTATTTAAAGTGTATTTTTTATAACGATGATGATTCTTTGGATCAATAATAAGTGTGTCTTTGTTTAAATGTATTAATTCTTGCACCTCATCATGATTATTTCTATAATATTCATCTTCTACTATTCTATTATAAACTTCAGGTGTCTCGTATAACAATGCTAAGTAATATGTGTCGTTCATAAAATGTTCTTTATATCCATTCTTAATTAAGAACGCTGCTATCTCAAATGGAAATATATTATCTTTAAATTCATTTAAAGGGTGTAGAAAATCGTTTATAGCCGACATTATTTCATATAAATTATCATGACATTCACAATCATAATTAATATACTCTTTAAAGTCATTTATAAGGTTGAAATATAATATAATAAAATCATCATTGATATCAAGGATGTTTATGTCGATATATTCACCAATTTCACTTTTGGGACTTTTCATCTCCTCCCATTCTAACAATTTTTTGTAATAATCTGTTCCCTTAACATAATCATTTACCCTAATTTTTACCATTTTTTATTATAAATAAAAAATATTAATAATTTATTTTTATTATTGTTATATGGACTGATATCCATCAATTTATTTGATAGACATCACTAGATTAGACTTTTTACTTTGTGGTAAATACCCTTTAATAGACATCAAAGGTACATCATTGCGCGATTCTAAAACATAATTACTGTACGAAACGTTTTCTTTTACTTTACCCACTTCAAGATTTTCCGGCTTAGCAAATAATCTTCTAACATCCACTTTCGGTTCATTGAGTTTTCCTTGTAAATTATAATTTGATAAATAATTATAATGAGTTGGATTGAATGTACCAGATATTTGTGTACCTGGATTTTGTTTAATCCACCCAACATGTACTTTTGTTTTTAGTAGAACAACGTTTAGATATTCCATGGAATTAAATCTTATTGAATATGGATTACGGTAAATTTTCTTTAATGTGAAATCTTCACCGTACCTTTCGAGATTATATATTAAAAGATCATTAATTTCATGAGTTGAGTCTACTCCCAATGACTCATTTAAACTTTTAAGATAATATTTTATATCTTGATTATAATATTCATCTTCCTCATCCATTTCTTCCATTTCTCGAAAACTGTAATTATGACCACTATTATCATGTAAATGAATATTAAATATATATTTGATATTCTGGAAATTTTCATAATCAGAGTGATTTTTAATTCTACAATTGTATTTCTCTACAGTGTTTATATTATTTCTTACAATGGAACATAATAGACTTTGAAGTGTATGTTTTGTATACTTTTTATATGTATCAATATAATTTTCTTCCAAATGAATAGCACCTGGTATAAATATCGAATATCCACGTTTTGTATATTTAATGAGTCTGGTATTATATGTAGATGATTGTCTGAAAGGGTTTATAATGTTGATCCTGTTCTCCATTGCAAATTTGTATCTTGGTAAATAACCTATCAATAATTTACCATTTTCAGAATATAGCGAACATGCTGATGAATCTAAATCAAATCCTAATAAAATTTGCGATATATTCTTGTACACTCTCTTTATGATTTGAAATTTCATAATGTCGTTAAACCAGTCAAAACATTGAATTGTTATTGAATTGTCTGTATGAAAAATATTCATGTTAAGAGGTGACCTCATGTCATATATAATCTCAATTATTTCTTCCACTTTCCTTAATATCTGAAAATCATTGATTATATCTTCGCCATAAAGAAAAATATCAATATCTAGAGGACATATTTTTGGATCATTCACAAGATTTTCCCGAAAATATTCATCAACATCATATAGGAGTTGATTTACACTTCCACCACATATACATACTCCTGGAATTTTTAATATATTTTTTATATGCAACATCAATCCTCTATATATGTCAGTATATTCTCTAAATTTCATTTTCCATGAAAACTCTTTATTTTTATAATTAACCAAATTAATAGTTCTGTCAATTTCAGTTGAATATGGTGACACTATATAATCCTTATACTTTTCAATTTTATCTTGTGAAACATTAATTGTATCATTGTGGTAATGAATTAATTCTTGAGTTAAATTATGATTATTTCTATAATATTCATCTTCTACTACTCTATTGTATATTTCAGGTGTTTCATAAAGTAATGCTAAATAATATGAATCACTTAGAAAATATCTCTTATAACCATGTTTAATCAAAAACACTGCTACTTCAAATGGAAATAATGTTTCTTTATCATTTATTGGTGGATAAAATACATTATTGATGGCTTTCATTATATCATAAAGATAGTAATCTTCATATTTGTCATTATTATTAATGATACTATCCAGATTATCCTGAATTTCAAAGTATAATCCGATGAATTTGTCATCAATACCCTCAATACTGTCTATGTCTATATAATCTCCAATATTATATTCGTTTACATCATTCGCATAATCTGTTTTCAACACTGACTCGGTCACTCTGATTTGCATATTTATAATATATTTTTTTTCTTAAAAAAATTATAAAAATATATTATAAATTATAATATTTTTCTACATTATTGTTTATCTACAGAAGGATGATTGCTTTTATCGTTATCATCTACATCTGATCCTTTTTCATCTGGAACTGACAGTAATTTAAAGGGTAATTTCTCAATATCGTATCGTTTAGTGTCACATCTACCTTTATCCGATAACTTCATTCTATAATTGTCAGCATCTACTATATTGTCAAAAATGCCCAAACATCCACCATAATAATCATCACTTACAACCACGTATAACATTTTGTTTTATTTGTTTTTTTCAAAAAAATTGAACAAAAATGTCAATTTTTTTGGAATAAACGATGGATAACTTTAAGCAAAGTATATACAATGGTAACTTTAACGATGTGACACTGGTTCTTAATGATGATTATACTTTTATGGGACACTTTTTTGTTCTGACAACATCCCCATTTTTTGACAAATATTTTAGAAATACAAAACCTGAACCACATTACGAAAATAACAAATTTTGCAATAAATATAATTTGAATTTTCCAACAGATGTTGAAGCATTTAAGTTATCATTGAATCTCATTTACAAAATGTACTTTAAGGAGCCACTTTCAATGTTGAATGATGTGGTGCTAAAAGCTTATAGTAAACCAAATAATGATGATGATCCGTCATCAATATTTGTTGAATTGTTATACATGTTTGATTTCTTATTTCTGGATGGAGAGCGCATGTATATGATATTGAAAATATGCTATGATAACATTGGTATAATTAAAGATAAGAAGCGATTATTTACAGCAATTAATGAAGTTCAAACAATAGATGTTAAGCATAAAACATTCTTCAATAAATATTTTTATGACAAATGTGATGAAATGAAGGAGGTGTTGAGCGAGATGAACATTAATGTGAATAATTATTTAAACCATAAGGAAAAATACATTATAACAGATAAAAGTATAATAATAAATGGATCGGTTGTTAATGATAATTTTTCTGAAGATGTTCCCCTTAAAAACAATTTGAGATACACTGCATTTTATGTTGAAGTTGATAAAATAGTTTATATGCTATATTTTATCAACTTTACAAGACATTATGCAAATGATGATGGTGATGTTTATCTAACATATGTCGATAATAACTCGAAACACAAAGAATATGTTAAATATGATCGTTATATTTACTTAGGTGAATATCCTTATCGTGGTGATTGTCACCTTGATAATTGCAAAAAATATCAATATATGTTTACATCATTTTTAAGGAATGAATTGCATCATAAACATGAAATGAGATATTTTAATACGTCAGAACATGAACTTAAAATGAAAACAGAATTTCCCCAGCATACTGTGACGATATATATAGATTATTATGATTTAATCAATTTGACTGTGACTGAAGATGTACCTTTGTCAAATAATTCACTATTTTTAGACGACATAAAGGGTACAAATATGGGGGTGAATGCAAAAACATTTAATATTCCCAATGATTTTTATGATAAGTATTCAGTTACATATGATGGAAATTATTATGATAGAACTAATTGTCGCTTCACAACAAACAAAAAAAAAGATGAACATCATCTGAAGATTAAAATAGTAAAAACATAACAAAATTTAATTGTATCAATTAAATTAATTTTTAAAATTTCTTTTAATTACAGATGGAGAGTAAAGGGATACCTCTTTTAGATGACGTTAGTAGAACATTCAAAAATGTTGATATTTATGACTACTTCGATCAAGATATGATATTTATGTACAATGTTTTGAATGGAAATATTTCAGATGATCTTGTTTATAAATATATAAAATTTATAAATTATACATGTTTACCAGCATCACAGTATGATCATATTTTAAAATATATTAATGAGGATAACATCAATACGTTTGGAGACTTATTTGAAAATATTGATATTGTGACAGAAATCATTCCTTTATTAGATTATGAAATAGCTTCAAAATATTCATCTTTTCATAGAGTGAAAGAATTATGGATTATGAAAAATTTTGAATGGGTATATGATAATCTACAGCATATAAAAGAATTTAGAATTTTGGATGTAAATAATGCTTTTAACCATCACAATGAATATTATAAAATAGGTGGAAAGGTATACATATTGTATCCTGGCAGACTTAGGAATAATGTTAAATTTACAAATGTTAAACATCCATATAATTTTGACGAACACTATTATACATATCATTATGATGTACAGATTGCTAGATTTGAAAATAATGCAAATATGGCAGACATAATAGAATATATAATTTCTACCACACATCATCCTTTCACAATCCAAGAATGTGCTCTGTCTGCAGTGTATATGAACCTTATTCAGCTACTAGAAAAAATATTAATTATATTCAAACATATTATTGATATAAGTGAAATTTTCATATATGCTATAAAAAGAAACAATATTGAAATTATAGATTTGTGTATTACACACGGTGCAGATATATGTTCTTTTTATGGAAGTAATGTGGAATTGTCAGACAGTTGTATAGAAACACTCAAACATCTGGTGTTACGTGGTTTGAATGTAAAGCGTATAATGGTTACAAAATATATATGTGGTAATAATGCTATGAAATATTTACTTTATAATGGTGTACATCTTAATAAGCTGGATAAGCATTATTTTGATAATTTACATTTTGCAGACATTTGTGTTTTAAACAATGATTTAAAAAGTTTCAAAAGATATTATGAACGATTACGGCATGGATGTATGGATTCAGATATGAATAACAGATTTTTAAAAATATGTATTGAAACAGAATGGTTGGAGGGGATAAATTTTTTGATAGAGAAAGGAGTGTCTATTGTTAACATGAAATACAATGTGAATAATGTAGATGTTTTAATTTTACTGATAAAGAACGGGTTGGACGTAAAAAGTGCTTTAACATTATTTGCTAGACAGTCATCATATAAATCTGTTAAGTATATTATTGAAAATTATCCTGAATTGGACGATTTTTCACGTAATGAATACAACGGAAAAATACAATCATTATTTAATAGAAGTGTGATGGATGGGGATCTGGAATCAGTTAAATTCTTTGGAAGATATAATGTAAATATTAATCACAATAATGGTGAATTATTTGCAATATGTGAAACTTATTGGTATATGGACATTATTGATTATTTGAAAAACAGAAAGGTGGTTTAAACATGAATGTTTATATTATCATTGATAATATGAACTTAGTACATAAACTGTTAATATTATGATTTTATTTAGAGGTGCTAGCACTCCAATGTATACCACATCTTAAACACTGATACATATAAGTACCTGGCTCATCACCTGCTCTCTTTTGTGTTATATATTTACGTACTGAATTCATTCTACAAACTTGACATATAATGTTTGCAATAGTGAATGATTCATCATCCACAACCAATAATATTCTTTCTTCATCTTTCATAACCTTCTTGTTTGATTCTTGAAATTTTGAGTTAAATATAATACTTCTAGGTTTAGATAAATCTATAGTCTTAATGTAATTCCCCAGTTCCTCTTTTGTATACTCTCCACTGGTAAGCATGTCCAACAAATCAGGTAAAATATCTGGTGCTAAAAAATATGCAAGTGTATTTATATCTACACCCAAATAGAAAATATCTCTATATGTAGGATCATTATTTAAATATGTTATTACATTATTATAATATTCAACTGTAACTTGTGGTTGTTTTTCGAAATCAGATATTTTATCTTTTTTGGAAGTGGCACCCGTTGCTGTCTTCGCTTTAGTACTTTTGCTCATTTTAAAAATTTATTTTTTATAAAAAAGTTATAATAAAATCAATTATAATATTTTCAAACTATTATAAATGAATAGTAGATCAGGATCATTTACATCTAGATTGCAACATGGGGGAAATTTAGGATCTCCAAACATTACATCAAGTCCATTACCAAATCCTACATATACGCCTAGACTTACTTCCATACCACAGACTGATACATCAAGACTTAGATTATCATCTAGACATACTCCCTTACCACGGGTTGATCCATCACAAATTAATATATCACCCAGGTTACCAGATGGAACTTTGAGACCAATTAGTTCTGCATTAAGACCTAAATATTCCCATGATTCAGATTATGACTTAGATTCTGATGATGATGAATATACTGGGGGTAGAACATGTCCCATTGGTGGTACATGTGGTAATTCAGCAGTTGGTGCACCAAATCTGACTACGAATAGCAGTTTGGAAAATTTAACGGTGGGAGATAGAATAGTGCTTAGATCGCTCGCACCACAAGGAATTAATTACACCCCGCCATTGTTAAGCACATCTTCCGATATTCCACCATTATCAAGACTACCTTCTCATGGTAGCACTTCAAGACTACCACCAATTGTAAGCAGTTCTTCCAATATTCCACGTTCAGGTAATATAAGACCATTCACATCAAATGTAAGTAATTATACTCCACCATTGTTAAACACATCTTCTCAGGGACACACTTCAAGATTATCACCAATTGTAAATAGTTCTTCCAATATTCCACGTTCAGATTATATAAGACCAACGTCTAACGTAAGTAGTCCCACATATATTTCGCCTTCAAACAATACTGTCCAGACAAATATTACAAATAGAAATTTATCAGGTGGATCAAGTATGGGTATGATGGGAAATACATATAGAACAGATGTGGGTAGATCATCATATAGCCCAGAAACAATTGAAAGTTCATTAGGTGGCGCATACTCAGATTTGATACAACAAGCATATAATACAAATTTAGAAAGAATCAATAATGGTGAAATTTATCCCATTACCACTCTCTCTTCTGTTTCAAATATTCCCAAGAAAACAGTAAGTCCATTGCCAGCTCCAGTAAGTACTGGATCCACAAATTTATTGAAAAATAAAGTTATAGACGAGGACGATTTGATTATACCAGATTTGAAAGTAAAAGAATTTAATCCAAATTATATGGGATCTATACCCACTATAGATTATGTAGAAGTAGACAGATTAGGTCAAGAAAGTAGAAGATAATTTTTGTATTGTTAGTATTGCACTGTAGACATAAATAAATAATTTATTTATTTTATTTAAAACAGATATTTATTCATGAACGGGGAAATGTTATACAGATTAGAATCTCTTGTTATGAACAAGATAAAGGAATTACATAAAGACGTTAGCCATGATTATCAACATATACAAAGGGTTAGGGATTTAGCGAAGATCATTGCGATTAATATAAAAGCAGATTTATATATTGTGGATGTGATTGCTCTGTTACACGAAATTGATAATGTAGAAGAACTACTTGCATCTGTTGGTTTTAACCAAATACCTAGAATTTCATCTTTAATTAAATTCATTGGATATTCAACGGGACCTCTCAGGAAAAACGGTATTAATTTATCAAAAGAAGATTTTGATATAGTTTCATGTGTGTCAGATGCTGATAATTTAGATGCTCTTGGATCAATTGGAATAGCGAGGGTATTTGCATATTGTGGATATTTCAAAATAGATATTTCAAATGGTGTTATACCGGAATATGAACATTCATTTGAAAATTATAGGAAAAGTAAATGTTCAAGCGGTATAAATGTATTTTTTGAAAAAATTATTCATATTCCTGATTATATAATAACAAATATTGGAAAAAATATAGCAGAAAAAAGAATAGCTATCGTATTAATTTTCTTGGATTCTTTTGCAGAAGAAACAGGACATAGATATCTGAAGCATATATATGATAAAGTAAAACCAAAATATAATATTTCATCATCAAAATCTCATCCAACATATAACAATTATACATTTTATCTTAAAGATGTGACATTTGTCATTGGTTGGGAACGTGAATATAATAAATTGGTACCTAATGGTTATGTTGCATTTATTAATGATAAATTTATAATAAGATTTCCATTAGACATGGATTCTAAAGTTGTAGATGGTTATCTAGACACAAATATTCCTTTTACAAGAAAAAAATATTATACAAAATGATATAAATAAAATTTATTTGTAATTTAATAATTTAATTTGTAAATTAACAACATATTTACCATAAGATGAATAGTTACATACAGTACACTCAAGAGCAGAGATTAATAGCTGAAAATCTGAAAAATAAAAGCAATGTAATTGTCGATGCTGTTGCTGGTTCAGGTAAAACTACCACTATAAATCACATTATTGAAATGTTAAGCAATAAAAGTATTCTAACAATTCTATACAGTAAATTCCTGACCATTGAAACAAGATCAAGACTTCCTCACAAAAATGTTGATATAAGCACAATACACAGTATATGTCAATCATCTTATGGAATTCCATGTGGTGATGATTTTGGAATTAAAAGCATATTAAAAAATAATCTACCATATCGTGGTAAACATTATGATATTGTGATTATTGATGAAGCGCAAGATTTGACTCCGCTACTGGCTAGGGTTATATTGAAAATAATATCAGATTCAGGTTCGTCAAATTTAATCTTTTTAGGTGATAATAGACAATGTATTTATAAATTCAAAGGTGCTGATGAAAGATTTCTAATGATGGCTGACAATATATTTGAGTCAAAAATACCGTGGACTCGGTTAAAATTGTCAGAAACTTTCAGATGTTCTATTCCAATCACTGATTTCATAAATGAATGTATGTTAAAAGAAAATAGACTTGTTTCAAACAGACGCGATACAGTAAAACCAATATATATTTGCAAAAATGTATTTACATTGGGTTATGATATAAACAAGATAATAGATGACTATTTGAAAGAAGGAAACACTTTGAATGACATTGCAATATTAGCATTTAGTGTTAGATCTGAGAAGTCACCAGTTAACAAGTTGGTCAATTTTTTGAGTTCAAAAGGTAAAATGATTTATAAGCCAAACGACGATTATGTTGAAAATAATGACGAAAGATTAATGATGAATAAAATTGTTTTCACAACATATCATCAAATGAAGGGTAGACAAAGGAAGATGGTCATATTATTTGGATTTGATAAAGGATATTATCAAATGGCTGAAAATGATCCAAAAGATGAATGTCCTAACCTTTTATATGTAGCTGCAACTAGAGCAAGAGATAGATTGATTTTAATTCATGACGATAAGCAAGGTTGTTTACCTTTTCTCAGTATGGAGAAATTACAAACATATGCAACTATAAAGGGAAAAATAAATTTTGACACTAGAATAGATCCTCCAAATAATATCAAATTTTACTCTGTGAGTGGACTGGTAAGATTTATGTCAAACAATTTGATTGATGAATTAAGCAAGTATTTCAAAGTAGAGATAGTATCCGAACAAAAATATTTTATCAACATTAACACTAAAATAAATTTTGGAACATATTATGAAGATGTTTCATTTATTTATGGTTCAGCCGTTCCCTTGATTAAACAGTACACTTTACAAAAATATTTTGCTATCTATGAGTCTTTAAAGACATTGAAATTTCTCGCTAAATCATTGAAAATGGAAGATAGACTTGATTATTTGCTAACATTAATTGAAGGTTTGTTAAAAGATGGTAAAATGGACGACGTTTGGAAATATCTACCATATATGATAAATATGCACTGTTGTATTTTGGAAAGATTAATACATCCTTTAAATCAAATTAAGCAGTATGATTGGTTTTATGAGGAAAAAAATTGGAAATGTACAATGGAAGCAGTTGGTAAACTAGACTTTTTAGATGTATCGGATGAATTTGAGAAAAAGGTAGAGTGTGAGGGAACAGTGAAGATATCAGAGAATAGAGAGGTAACCTATTCTATTGCTGGATCAATTGATTGTATTAACAAAACATATGGTCCCATTGAATTTAAATTTGTTCAGGGCTTTAAAGTAGATCACATTTTACAATCACTAGTGTACTCATGTATGTTATATTTGCAGGATAAAACATATCAACCATACTGTTTATACAACATTATGACGGGAGAGATGTTAAAAATAACTATTCTCAATCATGAAAAATATGCTGAAACAATTTTAAATAAAATTGTAAACAACAAAATTATGAGCAATGATGTCAGTGTTGATCTATCTGGACTTTTAAACGCTATACACACATCTTATAAATAATCCATTTTCAAAATTATTACGATTTTCAATCCATTATCCATTGGATAATAGTATATAATAACATATAATTGTGTTTACAATACTTTATATCAGAATGTTTTAAGAAATTTCGTTAACTTCTGATGATATGGTGGACATTGGTTCTCCTTTACTAAACAATTCGATAGCACCTCTCAAAATTTTCGCCCAATCTTCTAATTTATTTGCCATATTTCCCCATTCTGCCAAATGTATACCTTCATCAAACCTCATTATATTATTCATAACGTCATCTTGAAGACCGTTTCCAATTTGTTCATTATACATATTATGTAATATAAATTTATATCTTCCCTCAGAAATGGGTTTAACTAAATTTCTTTCAAGTGCATCTTTCAGTCTAATTCTTTCCTTGACTTCTTTACAGGTTGAAATTTTCTTCACAGCGATTTTGAATTTATTTATATCAAATGGTCCTTCCATAATATCAATGACACTATTATAATACTTATGATAATAATGAGTGTATTCGTGACACAATTTGGTAACAGCATTATAATAGTTAGTTTCTTTTTCTGATGTATTTTCCTTATCAATATATTTAGCTCTTTCATGGTGTAGATAAGATATAGCATAACAAAGATCTTCTTCATCTGGTTTATTAAAAGATGCACTAATTTTTTTTAAGTTATATATCGCATCTTTTAATCCAAGAGCATCTTCATGCTCTGATATTTTGTCTTTTTCAACAATTTCAATATATTCACATGTTTCGCTATCTAATTTAGCTGTGTCTTTAAGGACTCTTGGAAAGTCTAATTCATACCAATCTTCGTCTTCATCACGAATAAATGCTCTGTACTTATGAGCATCTGCTTCGGGATATTCTTTGAGAAGATTGTCAAAATTTTCGTGTGTGTTAAATCGTTCAAATGCCATGTCGTAATTAGTAATTATTTTCTTGAAAAATTTTGAAATTTTAGTGCTGTTTTATTTATTATCGATGACCAGTACATTGTATTGGTCACAAACTTTAATTTATATTGTGTTTGAAGCAGATGATTAATTATATGCTGGATCTATAAGATACCAATTATTGGGTAAAGGTATTGCTGGTGAGAAATTTATATTCATAATATCATTATTTGAAACAGATGGTGAATATAAACTGATGTTATTACCGTTTATCGACATTATGGATTCTGCTCCAGAAGTTAAAAATACACAATTTGATAATTTTATGGAAGTATCACCTGGCTGACCAGTTATCATTAATATATGAGAATTTGAATTTACATATCTGCCCGTTATAATTACTGTGCTGTTTGCTATAATTGAATTAACATATATAAATGTCGCTATATTCATACATGTTGAATCATCTATATTAATTTTTATTTTTGATAAGGAAATATCATTGTTAATATTTATTAAACCTCTGTTTACTCTCATAATTTGTCCATTAATAAATACATCTCTGCTTTTTAAATTGTGAATATTGATTATGGCTAATGCTTCAGTATAATTATTTATAATCTTAATATTTTTTGAATCAAAATAAAAATTGGAATCATTAATATCTATCAAATATTTTAAATCTACTGTATTTGGAACTATAACAATTGGACTTTTTGTTGTGATATTAATAGATGTCGTGTTAAAGTAAACGGTTGATCCCTCTGATGTTAAAATTTTTGCAATATTATTTCCTGTGGGGCTATTTATCAGTTCACCGATATTAATATGTGCCACATCATTTTCAGTTACAAACACATTATATGCAGATATATTTGTGTTAACAACTTCTAAATAAGATATGTTTATATGTGAGTTAATATTTTTAGCAGATCTAAAAATGTCCAAAATTACATCATCAGTTTCATAAGTAAATAATTCAGCTCTTATTTTATTTATGTTCAAATATGATGTGCTGTCTCCAATATTTATTAATGATCCTCCATTCTTATCATATCTAGTATACAAATAATTTATGGTTGTATGACAATTCCCACTTATATTCAAGAAACTGTTCATTCTTGTTGCATACACATTATTTAAATATATCGTATTATTATCGGTTGTATAAATTATTCCACTATCAACAGGAGATATATAAAACCTATTTATGTTAGTGTAACTATTTGAAGTCGTCAAAAATTTACATTCATTCCCAACTTCACATGTATAACTAAATATATTACATCTGAATGTTGATGACGTAATGTTGAAAGTAGATGAATTATTATTAATTTGATCATAACTATATATTATTGAATACATGTAATTAAAATTTACATTACTTCCATCAAATATGTAACTACTTTCGGGAATTGCTTGGTTTATAAATGATACTTGATGATTATCAATGTTTAACGTAGCACTATAACAGAGTATAAAACAATAATAATAATCTCCCAACTTATCATAAATATCATAAGCATCAAACTGAATATATTCTATATTTACTTTTGAGAAAGAAATGGATAATATATAAGTGTATGATATGTATCCAGCTAATATATTTATCGCGTTTATGTCAGCATATGAATTACTAAATGTTAGCAAATAATCTATTACACCAGCAGAGATTATCACATTTATGGCATTTATTTTAAATATGATATTTACATCACTGAAATAAGGTCTTATAGTCCAGTATTTTATACATGAAATTCCATTACCAGTTGATGAAAATTCTACATTATTACCATATAACAGAACTGTATTTATGTTTATGTTGGGACAAACATTCGAATATCGTAAAGAATTACCGATTACGATTATCACAACTGATGAATAACTGTAATTTTTTAAAGTTGGATTTAGTTCAATTGGTGCATATAAATCAATAGATGAACTTATATTGTCTGTAAATATGAGAACTACATTATTGGAATTCAGATTTAATGGAGAATTATTGATTAACACCGTGTAAAATTCATAAAAATATATATGATTATCATTTAAAGATACATCGTTTGTTATCAATAAAACCGATCTACTATTTAATGTTACAGGAACGGGCAACCCTGTCATTCTCACCGATCTTGATAATATTGTTATTAAATATGATTGTGTGTATGGTATATCAGCTGGTGGATCAGATGGAGGTGTGGTCGATGAAGAATTGAAGCCCTTGATCGCGATATATATTTTATTACTGTTTATCAATATACCATTTCCCACATTATCTCCTGTCAGAATATTTACGGCAGTGAATCTTCCCAAGGTTACTGTTGCATTAGGTAAATAAATAAAAATATCATTAATATTTATCACCACATTTTGTGAAAAAATATTGATACAGCTGTAATCATTATCATCAGTGTTTGTTATAGCGTCCATTGTAACAATGGATACAGTATCAAATTTAACGTTACATTGTCCTAAGTTATTATTAATGTTTATCACTGATGTGGGACCATTATTTAAAGACGTTATGGTTGCACTTTTTCCTTCTATATTAAAAACATTATTTATGAGTGTAGAATTACCTATATTAAAAAGTGTTCCGACTGAATTACTCTGAAATACACCATAGCCTCTCACATCAAAACCAGTTAAAACTGATGATGCTTCAAAAATAACATTATTACCAATAATATATGTCCCTTCCTCAAAATACCAATTAACATAGTTTCTTGCTAGATTATCATTTACAATATATGTACCAGGTCTCACATATACCGTAATTATTTTGTTGGAATTTGCAGCTTGTCCAGCTGCATTAGCTGCATCGTTTATATATAAATATGGATCTGTAAAATTTTCTATTTCACCTGGAGTTTTTCCAAAAATGGAATCAACAAAAATAGAATTTCCAACATATGATATAGTCAGGCCGGGAGGACCAGCGGGTCCAGTTACTCCAACAGGATATGGTATAATGCATGCGTTATTGTTATTATTTCGTGTTTTATGACAGTTACAGTTCATTGCGTGTTTAAATTGGAGAATAAAATTGATTGTTAAAATTTATAATTTTTTATTTTAAACATATTTTGAATATACAAAAATGGGCAAAGAAATTTTCAAAGACGATGAAAATGAAGAGATTATCAGTAGTTTAAATATTAATGATAGTGTCGAGGAAGAGGAAGAGGAAAAAAGAGAGGGTAGAAGATATGAAGATTATACAGATGATGAAAATAAAATATACAAATTTTTTGCAGTAGTCTTTCGACTTTATAATGCTTTCTCACCTGAATTAATTTTTAGCGATTCATCATCATGTACAGATGAGGAAAGGTTAAGATTTATGGAAGAACTTGCTGGTCTAAAGTCTGTTACTGTTGGTGTCTATGATTCAGAGGATAAACTTGAATCATTTGCACATACCCTAGACACAGATGGTTTGACATATGGTGAAATATATAATATGATTAGATCAATTAAGGAAAGAGATGAACTGGTGAGTTCAGTCAATAAAATTGAAATTATTGATGATAATTTATCAGTGTTTCCAAATATATCTGAATGGAATTTGGATGAATATAGTGAAGAAGAAAAGAGAATCGGTAAATTTCATGCCATTATGTCCACAATTTATGAAGGTTATTCTGATGATTATGCTACAAAACATGAGGTGTTTGAATACTATGAGCACAAAATAGATGAATTTAAAGATGAAGATGCTGGACTTAAGTCCGTTACCGTTACATTAATTTCAAAAAATGATGATACTGAAGAGCTAAAAATTGATACTGAAGGTTTGACATATGATCAAATTTATAATAAATTAGAATTTTACAGATTACTTGATGATTTCGACGATATTGTTATCGATAATGAAAACAACCTTGTTGTAAAACATTTTTAATTTACATATAATTACAATTACATTTTATAAATGTAAATGTCTCCAAAAAAATATTTATGATATAAACAGAAAGGAATGAACAATACTCATTATTATGATGGTAAATGGAATATTGAGTTCACTAATTATAAGGTTAACCATGATGATTTTGTAAAATGTATAAATGAAATTAATCTGACATTTAACACTGAGAAAGTTAAAAAAGCATCATTTTTAGTTTTAACTGACATCAATAATAATTGGGACCCCTCAAATAAAATTTCATTTGAATATTTGTGTGTACACGTTTGGAATAAAGTAAGAGATAATAAAGATTTATTAGATATATTTAAAGAACAATATGAAGATATTTTAAATGGTACTTGTTCACAAGGTAGAACTACAAGGATGTATCAATTATATATTATTCTTAAAGATTTACAAATATTATGAATGTTATGATATTGCAAACTTATCATTTAAACAAAAAATTTTTTTCGAAATATTAGAAATGGCATACGGACTAAAGGACATATCTTTAAAGTATATTATTGACAATGGAGATGTACACAAACTTTTAATTCTTTTAACCACTAATAGAATTAACACTTTTCAAAAAAATAAAATTATTGGTAAAATATTGTCAGATAAATATTTGATTATAGATGTCGTTGAAAATTATTATGATATATTGGCCCAGATATCGTATAAAAATGATATATTAACATTATATAAACTAATTACAGATTATAATGAAAGTAGAGTTGAAAATTATATTAAAGATATGGAAAGCTTCAATAAATGTGAAATAGCATTTTTGTGGTTTCTTTTAAGCATAGTTTTGGGAAGGGGTGCGTCAAAATATTCAGAAGATGGTAAATCAGTATATAGTATACATCTATCTATTCATGATTCAAACTTTATACTTAGTAATTTTAGAAAAACATCAAATAAGTATAAAATACTCGGATTTATTAGAGTTAAAGAATTCGGGTTAGATGCAGAAAAATATTTTAAAATGTGGGATGACATATTAAATTATGCTTCTGACATACATAAAATAACACATATATATGATAATAGAGGTTTAATTTTTGAATACAGACATGTAACCGATAATAATTTGTATATTATAAAATTATATAACGATCATACTTTTGAAGATTATATAGGTAATAATCTGCATAAAAGACATTATAAAGGTGTAATAGATAAAAAAAGTAATGGATATTATTTTAGTAAGTTTGTCAGTACATACTCTATAATCAAACCATATAGATATTCTAATATTAATTCTAGAATACTGCTTGAAAATCCATATATTACATCAGCATCAAAACATTTAAACGATATATTACCATTCTTTAAAGGTGAAGTGGATGAAACTGGCGAAATATATTACGGATATTTAAATGGAAATATATATGGTTTAAAATTCACTTATAAGAATAAAATGAATTGTGAATACTACAATGTAGAAAAAATAGAGAAAGAAATATTAAATTTACGATAAATGTAGTAAATTATATATGTATCCAATGGATGCATATCATTATTGATAGATGATATAACAAATATTATTCAATTGACAAATATTCAAAAAGACCCACGTAATTTTCAGATATTTTTACATCCTCCCTGAGTGAGTCTCTCGCTTCTTCTAATTCATTTCTTAAAACTTTATAAATATAATTGTTTAACATTAAATTTTTGTCCATTATTTTGTTTAGAAAATCAACAATATCATATTTATGAAATATTGCATATATTAATATATTTAATTGTTCATCACATATGCTTGTATACAATAAATCTAAATATTTAAACGATTCATCAATATCCATCTTACTTTCCTTTACATGTAAAATAATCATTTCTGCTAAATAATTAATATTACAGTCGTGCATGTAATTTGCTATTGTATACAAATCATATAATTTATCAGTGTCATATATTCTATTTTCAATAAAATTTTTGTATAATGTTATATTTTTGAAATTACTGGATATTAATTCATTCTCATGATTAAGTTCCAAAGCATCATATATTGATCTTATGAAGTGACTCCTATTAATTAGTAAATCATGAGATATTTCCACATTTTCATTTTCCGTCCCGATTTTAATAATTTTGTCTTTATTTATATTATTGTCACTTATGTTTGTAAAATATTCATCTTCATCAATGTAAATAGTATATTCTTCATCCTCGTTAATTATTACATAATATTTTTTATCATTATAGTTAAAGCAAGTCATGGACATAATATATTTATCATATTTTAACTTTATACTAGTATCATTCACTAAATCATATATAATTTTTGTCCTTAAATCTTTTCCATATCGGTGATTATGTAATCCAGGCTCCTCTCCATATAAACACAATAATTTACTGTCACTAATAGGTTTCAAGTCAAAAATATATTTATTTTCAATTGATGTGTCCGTCAAATCTGATACATTCTTAATTTCATATTTCATAGTGTTAAGATTAATTTTCATATAGGACAAAGATTCATTAGAATCAAGAAATATCAAAGTGTTATCGTCGTTAAAAATACTACATTCTTTAAATGGTAATTCTACCATAATACCGTTCGTTGTCACAGAAAGAGAGAATTCATTTCTAAACAAGGTAACTATCATTAATGTTTCATTAGTTCCCAATTTTTTAAATACATATTTATTTTCAGAAATATTGTTAATCTCCCTCTCTCCTTCATATTCTGAGTGATTGTAATCTTCTCTTATGATATTCAAACAGTAATAAATAGAACCTTTTAATTTATATAAATTGTGTATGGTTATGTATGAATCATCATGATATGCTTCTTCAAAATTGTTAGCCATAATATTGTTCATGTCCTCAAAATCATCAAAATCTAAATCATATAAATCTACATATTTTATCTTTTGTAGGGTATCTATATCATAAAATTCAATTCTGTTTCTCGATACTGCAACCATTTCATCATCTATTAATTTTAATGGAGTAAAATCTAATTTATAACTTGCTACTTCTACTCTCTTATCCATATCTACTTTAACCAAAATGTGATATTGATGACTACTAGTATATCCGTAATAATTGTCAACATAAATTACTGTCATAACAATATTCAAAATATTTTTTGTTACATTATGTGTAACAATAGAATCAAAGTGGGATGGAGTGCTATTGAAAAGTTTAATCATGTTGTGAAATATTTTTTCTATAATTAAAATTTTATGATTTTAATTTTTAGTGAATTAAGGAAGGGTTTTCTGGGATAAAATTAACGATTAATATATGATATTTACAGGATTATGATGTTTTATGAACAATAAAAATACAAAAATTATAAATGAATATATAAATGATACAGTTTATATTGTTTACATTATGAAAATTAAATTAAATTGATGAGATATACATATAATGTTTATATGAATCACTGTTTATTTTACCATATTTAAACAGTGATCCTAAATTATTTGTTTTATTTTTAATGTCATCAAGAGACACCTTATTATGTAGGTCATAAAGTAATTCTTTTAACATCTTACCTTTTTCCTTACATTTTTCATAATATTTTGATATCACATTTAATGAATGTGTTTGCATATAGTATTTATTGTAACTGATAACTGTTGAAAATTCAAAATTGTTTTTAAACTCATGTACTTTATCGTCATCAACATGTTCATATTTTGTCATATCAATATCTGGAGATATGTCAAAATTTCCACGAGGTGGTCTTAACTTCTTCTCATTTGTATTGTTATTATTGTGAGATATGTTAGTATATTTATTTTTGACATTATTGATAATTGCAGTTCGTCTTGTTATGCTTTTAGAATAATCATCTCTTCTCTTCTCACGTGCAGATTTTACATCTTGTGTGATTTCAACACAATTATTTAAATCTTTAAGGATTTGTTCAGCAAACAATCTTCTACTTTCGCTTATCTCCAAATGTGATCTGTTGTCAACATCAGGTCCAAATTTACATTCCATTTGTATTTTTCTCTTTGGATAGACTTTTCTGGGTATTTTAACATAATTATTTAAAGTTGGTTTTATGCTGTTGCTGGATTTATTAAAATTATCAGAGATTTTACCGATATGAATAGGTTCTGGAATAACAGCAATATTTCTAAATGAAACTGCACCTATATATTCACCACAAAATATAGATGTTGTAACAGTAATTTGGTTGTCAACAATTTTCCATAATCCATTTACTAACTGGATTTTATTTAAATCAACATTGAACAAATATTCATATCTATTTTCGTCATATATTTTATAATTGGTTAATGGTATATTCAATTCATTTAGATTGAAATTTCTAATATTTTCAGCTGTTTCGTTGTTGACAAATTTTGTAACTCTATTCATGATAATTTCAATCGTTTTAATGACGAATTTATACCATTTGTAACGATTTTCATTTTCATGTTCGGTGTATTTCATTATCCATTGATTGATATCAAAATTTTTAGTATTGAATCTTAAATTTCTGATAATATTTACCATTTTACTTTCTTCCCACTCTACTCTTAGACACAATTCAATTAACAATTCTTTTTCAATAATGTTTTTAATATCTTGAATTGACAAAGTATTATCTTTGTTGTGATAAAATTGATCTGATATTGCGCTTGAAATGGAATGACTTTTTCTTGATAACATTTCGGGAAAATTATTTAACATTGATAAATTTCTGCTTTTAAGTTCCCAGTAGATATTGTACATCTTTAAATTTTTGTCAAAATCTTCTGTTCTACTATTGAAGCTGATGAAATCGTGGTATTTATGGTAATATACCATACTGACTGCTTCGTCCTCTGGAATAATATGAATGAAACTTGATGGATGTTGGTATTTGATATCATTCATGTTAACATTAATAATATTGTGTGTAAGTTTGGTGAATTTGTACACAGATATATCATTATTATCTTCACTATATAAACAATTACTTGATGTCATTTTGGTTATATATTTTAGATTTATAGTTTATGGGTTAAAAATTTTGATGTTAAAGTTTGGATTAATATGTTTAGATATTTATAGGTTTGAGGTTATATTTTAAAAATTATGTGGTTAATATTTAAATATGTTATTAGGTTTAAGAATTAAGGTTGTTAATTAAAAATTATATTTAAGTGATTAGGAGTTAATATTTTAGGGTTAATAATTAAAAAAAATAGTTGTTACAGTTAATAATAAAAAAAATTTTTAATGTTAATAGTTAAAAGTTAATAGTTAAATGTTGTTGGTTAATAATTAGTGTTTAATATTTTAAATGGTTAATGCTTTAAAAAGCTATCTTTTGAAAAGTTTAAAAAATTTTAAGGCTTTATCTTTGAAAAAGAGAACTTTTAAATGATTTAGCAAATTTAAGATTAGAAAAAAATTTTTTTAATTTTCAATTTTTAAAAAATTTTTTAATTTTTAATTATATGTAATGCATATAATATCAGTTGTGCCTCATTTTAATATGTTTGATGTAAAAAATAAATGATGTGTGTATTGATTTATATGTTAATTTACAAAATTGGTGTGAATTGTATACTATCCTTAATAATATCATTTAATTATATATATATTCAGCACAAAAACACGCCACTGACCATCCACACATTCATAATATATGTTATAATTTGATATAATATCCACAATTCACAATGTTATTCCCATGTTTGCATAAAATTAATTACATCTAATAAGGATACCCACTCGCTTTACAGCGAGTCCCCCACCCGCCCAATCCTGATTCTTATTAATAGTAATTATACTTATGCTCATATGGGAATATCATTGTGTATTGTGGTGTTTTATCATCATTTACATTATTTTATGTTTATTTACTTATTTATTATTGATAACAATAATATGCTGATAATTATCCACATATATTATTAATATATGTTATTCCCATGTTTTGCATAAAATTAATTACATCTAATAAGGATACCCACTCGCTTTACAGAGAGTCCCCCCCCCCACCCGCCCAACCCTGGTTCTTATTAATAATAATTATATTTATGCTCATATGGGAATATTATTGTGATATTGTGGTGTTTTATCATTATTTACAATATTTATTTGTTTATTATTGACAACAATAGCTAGTCGAAAATTATTCACATATATTAATAATATACACTATTAACAATTCTATCCACTTTTGAGTCTTTGCTATACATAAATTAATTACATCTGATAGGATACTCATTCGCTCCTTAAAATATTAAATTCTTACAAGAATTTAATGTTTTCTAAATCTCACACAATCGTGATCCTTATTAATTGTAATTAATAAAGACATCAAAGTTTCAAATGTTTTAAGTTTTTGCTATGAATAACATTGTGATATAATAATATTTTATCATTATCTATATCAACTTATGTTAATTACTAATAATTATAATTGATTAATCTTATCATGATATTATTACTATTTTATAGATTTATTACCTTATAAAATACTCTGTATAACTCATATAAATATGTAAATTATACGTTTAATAAATCGATACTGTTTATTTTGAACATAACACACTTGTTGTGTTAAACATTTAATTCATTTCATATTCTTTATATTAATTTTTAAATTACTTATAATAAATAATTTAAAAATTAATATACTTAAAAATACAATAGTATAAACTATATTATTATGAAACAAATAAATTAAATATGTATAATAAACATACTATATAATTAATATAGTATACGAAAAATGTACATTTAATAAATTAATACTGTTTGTTTTAATAATAATATGTAGTTTGATAAATTATATCATTCATTAAACTACATATTACTGATATTTAGATATATCAAAATTAATGAATAATAAATTCATTGTAATAAACAGTCTTAAAAATAAACTATTTATTCATAATTAACATATTTAGGTGGAAAACCTATTTGATAATAAATTTGTTATTGGGTGTTATTAACACACAATTATATATGTATTAGTAATTCTAAATATTTAATTTTACTGTATATTCTTTATATTAATTTTTATTTTATTTATAATAAAAAATTTAAAAATTAATATACTTAAAAACACAATTATTTGAACAATATCATTGTAAATTAAATAAATTCATTATAATTAAAAATAACATACATAATCTCTATAAGATATGAAAAATATACATTTATTAAATTATTACTGTTTGTTTTGAAGATGGTATGTATATTAATAAAATATATTATTTATAATACTGTATGTTATTGATATTTAGATATATCAAAATTATTTAATAATAATTTCATTGAAATAAACCGTCTAAAAAATTTAATTGTTTATTATGTACTTAACATATTTGAATTAAATAGTCTGTCTAATAATCAATATATATTTCGAGTGTTATTATCATTCGAAATATATATTGTTATTTTTCAACATTTAATATTTTTATATTCTTTATATTAATTAATTTTTTTATTATAAATAAAAAAATTTAAAAATTAATATACTTAAAAATACAATTATTTGAACAATAGTATTATAGATTAAATAATTTTAATATAATTTAAAATATTCGATATGATAAATATATATTTTGAAAATTATACATTTATCAAATTATCATTGTTTGTTTCAAAGAATAATATATTTATTAATAATTATATCACTTACAATATGATATATTACTGTTATATTAGATATAACAAATTAATGAATGTTAAATTCATTGTAATAAACAGTCTAAAATTACAATTATTTATTCCATTCAATACAATGTATTTAATTCCTAAGCTGTTTAATAACAGATATATTCTTTAAATATTGTTTATATTCAAAATCAACATATTTTAATTTGAACATTTAATTTATTTATATATTCTTTATATTAATTTTTATTTTATTTATAATAAAAAATTTAAAAATTAATATACTTAAAAATACAATGATTTGAATTATAATATTAAAGATTAAATATATTCAATATTAGCTAAAATATCTTTTATGATCAATATGTGATATAAAAATATATATTTTAATAAATTAACACTGTTTGTTTTAAATATAATATTCTTAACATTAAATTATATCATTTACAATACGATACATTACTGATATATTAAATATAATAAATTAACAGATATTAAATTCATTGTAATAAACGGTTTAGAAAATTAAACTGTATATGTTAATCAATATAATTGAATGATATTATTGATTAACAATAAATTTATTTTTTTAATATTGTTACTACTTAAATTAATACGTTATTAATTTTGTATATTTAATTTATTTATATATGATTATATTAATTTTTATTTTATTTATAATAAAAAAATTTAAAAATTAATATACTTAAAAATACAATAGTATAAATTATATTATTATGAAAACGAATAAATTCATTATAATTTAAAATAATCTGTATGATAAACATATAATATTAAAAATATATAATTAACAAATTAATACTATTTGTTTCAAAGATAATATATCTGTTAATATATTATAATATTTAATATATTATATGTTGTTTATGTTTTAAATATATTAAAATTTTGATTTATTATAATCATTGGATTAAACAGTCTTAAAAATAAAATTATATATTTTTGATTTTAAGACCATTTATTTACCCATTTATACTTTTAATTGTAAATTGATATATACATTATAATATAAATATACAGTATATCAATTAATTTATTACCATATATTATCAACATCAAAGTGGAAAATAATATTATTGATAATAAGTATACAATATCATATGTTTTATTAACATTTGAATTATACCCACAAAATTGAATTCCACATATGTTATGTAAAATCCTAACTCATCATATTTATCAATGTTCTATATAGTTCATCATTATTTATAACATTTTATTAAATACTATTTTTCAGTAACACCATTGAAAATTTTTCAATGTTTTTATTTCCATCATCTACATAAAAATATTTTATATGATAGACATATACGCTCTTTATTTTCATATATAATTTTTTAATTTAACAGAATACTGTTTATTACATGTTTAAAAAATTGCTGATATACATGTAAACAGAAAAATTTCTTACAAATGTATTTTCACAAAATTTTAGAATTAATAATTCCCAGAATTTTTCCAGAATTTTTCCAGAATTTTTTTTTAATTTTGAAAATTTTTTCTGTGTATAGATATAGAAAATTAAAAATATACCACTTTCAAGATACGTCTATTCCGTCTTCACTTTGTCAAAATATGATTTTTTGATAGTTCTGAAAAAAATCCAGAAAAATCTGGAGATAAAATGGTGTGTTGGATGTCATGTGGAAATCATTTTGAATACTATCAATATTTGGAAAATCTATCATAAAGGTAATATGTGGTTATTAACCACATATCATATAAATGAATTGTTGTTATAACGGTAAAATCCCATAATAAAAAAATCAAAAATAAATATTTGAATATTAATATTAATGTAAATATCACTATGTATACACTAAGGTTCCTCAAAAATACTAGACGTAGTCTAGTATTTTTCAGGTATCGTTCTATACCAATTTTTTTGGAAAATAGTTTGTTAGAGTAGTCTCGAAAAAAAATTTCAATATCATTCGATACCAGATTCGGAACATTAGTACACACAATTATTCGACATATATTATGCGTTAAAATATTAAAATATAACAGTTGACAAATATTAAACTTATAATTTTTTCTCATGAAATAATTATTATACCTAATATCTTCTTGAGTAAATAAATGATAATATTAAATAAAAGTCATATAATTTTGATAGACATCTCATGATTAAAAATTAATATGTATAAACGAATAACTAAAAATTTAAAAATATTAATATTTTTAAGAAATTTCACTGTCGAAATAAAGTAAATCAGTTAAAATAATTTTAATTTCAGACTCTTTATTATCTTATTAATTCAATATGAGACTAAATAAAAAAAAATTAATATATATAAACAAATAACTGAAAAAATTCTTAAAAAAATATTAATTTTTTTTAAGAAAAATTCACTGTCAAAAGAAGTAAACCAGTTAAAATAACTTTATTTTTAAATGTTTTATTATTCAATTAATCCAATGTGAGACTAAAATAAAAATCATATATTTTTAATAAATACCTGTAATTTTGAAGGACAACATTGTTGTCTTTCAAATCTGTTACAATCAGTATCAGATTTTATATGGTTTTTTATTTATACTACATAATTTTTAATTATTAAATAAAGAAAAAAAATTAATATATATAAAAGAATAGCTGGAAAATTAAAAAAAAATATTAATATTTTTAAGAAATTTCACTGTCAAGAAGAAGTAAACCAGTAAAAATCATTTTGTTTTTAAATGTTTTACTATCCAATTAATCCAATGTGAGACTAAAATAAAAATCATATATTTTTGATAAATACCTGTAATTTTGAAGGACAACATTGTTGTCCTTCAAATCTGTTACAATCACTATCAGATTTTATATGATTTTTATTTATACTACATAATTTTTAATTATTAAATAAAGAAAAAAAATTAATATATATAAGAGAATAGCTGGAAAATTTTTTAAAAAAATATTAATATTTTTAAGAAATTTCACTGTCAATAAGAAGTAAACCAGTAAAAATAATTTTAATTTCTGTTTCTTTACTATCCAATTAATCCATCCTGAGATTAAAATAAAAATCATATAATTTTTGATAAACCCCTGTAATTTTAAAGGACAACATTGTTGTCCTTTAAATCTATTACAATCACTATCAAATTTGTATGATTTTCATTTAATACTATATAATTTTTAATTATTTAATAAAGAAAAAAATTAATATATATAAACAAATAACTAAAAAAATTTAAAAAAATATTAATATTTTTTAAGAAATTTCACTGTCAAGAAGAAGTAAACCAGTAAAAATAACCTTAATTTCTGTTTCTTTACTATCCAATTAATCCAATGTGAAACTAAAATAGAAATCATATATTTTTGATAAATACCTGTAATTTTGAAGGACAACATTGTTGTCCTTCAAATCTGTTACAATCACTATCAGATTTTATATGATTTTTATTTATACTACATAATTTTTAATTATTAAATAAAGAAAAAAAATTAATATATATAAGAGAATAGCTGGAAAATTTTTTAAAAAAATATTAATATTTTTAAGAAATTTCACTGTCAATAAGAAGTAAACCAGTAAAAATAATTTTAATTTCTGTTTCTTTACTATCCAATTAATCCATCCTGAGATTAAAATAAAAATCATATAATTTTTGATAAACCCCTGTAATTTTAAAGGACAACATTGTTGTCCTTCAAATCTGCTACAATATTCTATCAGATTTTATATGATTTTTATTTATACTACATAATTTTTAATTATTAAATAAAGAAAAAAAATTAATATATATAAGAGAATAGCTGGAAAATTTTTTAAAAAAATATTAATATTTTTTTTTAAAAAAATATTAATATTTTTAAGAAATTTCACTGTCAATAAGAAGTAAACCAGTAAAAATAACTTTAATTTTAAATGTTTTACTATCCAATTAATCCATCCTGAGATTAAAATAAAAATCATATAATTTTTGATAAACACCTGTAATTTTAAAGGACAACATCGTTGTCCTTTAAATCTATTACAATCACTATCATATTTGTATGGTTTTCATTTATACTATATAATTAAAAAATTATACAATAAATATATAGTTTTAATATTTGTTTGTTATTTAATTATGGCTCCATTTCGATATTTTCGATACTGGATTCAGAACCTTATATTTAATAGATAATTTTTACTTACTCTGAAATTTCAATATTTTATCCAGAATATATATATATAGGCTAATATCAGTAACATATCAATGATCAAAACATATTTCAAAATTAGTACTACTGGATCATGATTCAATCATAACTGAATTTACTACACTTTTTAATGTTAACTAACTAAATTATATGGGTTATATACACTGATGATATACATACAATATGATTGAAACAAATCAATATAGATGTTAAAATATCTTATAGTTTCATTTCTATATATTTATAAACAACAGTTATCAGTGATAAATATTGTGAACAATCAGGTTATTATAACACATATAATTAATTTACAGGTAATTGTCATTATATTACGTACATCCTTATTTAATGGAATCTTCTTTAAGATAAATTATGTGTGAATTCCCAGATATATAATATTTATTTATTTTAATTTCCTGGAGTTCCAGAAATTTTCCAGAATTTTTCTGGAAAATTATAAAAAATTCCTGTGTACATATACAGAAAGTTAAAAATTGATCACTTTCAAGACACGTCCATTTCGTCTTCACTTTACCAAAAATATGGTTTTTCAGTAGTTCTAGAAAAATTCTGGAAAATCCCTGGGTGATAAAGTTTACATATATTGCGTGTAGGAAAGGGTTGACAGATATACAAATTTTTATACTGTTAAAATCACGGTAAAATACAGTTAATTTGATGAAATAGTTTTAATGATTACTATTGAATCAACATAATACTGTATTGAATATACAACAGAATTTAAAATTATATAATAATTAATATTTCATTTATAAATATTAATTATGATTGGAATATTATTAGGTTGTATAAATTCTTACTATGAGAAATCTATACAACATGTATTAATTTAGTTTATATTTATTTTATATGCTGTAATAATTTATGAAAATATTAGATTATGATCATGTATAAATTGATTAGTCTTTATTCAGAGATGTAATTTTCTAGATTGGATTAATATTATGTTAATTGGTTTCTCTTACGAGAAACCAATCAATCAAATAATGGAATAATCAATTATTTGTATCATTTGAATTGATTCTAGTTATATTGTATTATTTCAGTCTGACTATTTATTCTTCTAAATGTATATTTTCAAGATTAGATTAATGTTATATTTGATAGATTCCTCGTGAGAGGAATCTATCAACATGTAATAGAATTAATCATTTACTATGTTAGTAAAAATTTATTCTAAATATATTGTATTAATTCAGTTTATGTTTATTTTATATATTTAAATTATTATTTTATTTATTAATATAAGAAAATAAATTAATATAATAAATAAAAATAATATGAATATTTTTGATTAAAAACTACACAGACGAATCCTATACAATATAACTAGTCTTTATTCGGGTATGTAAATATTTTTGATTAGATTAACTTCATGTTGATTGGTTTCTCGTAAGAGAAACCAATCAACCAAATAATGGAATAATCAATTATTTACATCATCTGAATAGAATTTAGTTACATTGTATTATTTCAGTCTGATTATTTATTCATTTAAATGTATATTTTCAAGATTAGATTAATGTTATATTTGATAGATTCTTCGTGAGAAGAATCTATCAACATGTAGTAGAATCAATAATTTATTATGTCAGTAAATTTTTATTCTAAATATATTGTGTTAATTCAGTCTATATTTATTTTATATATTTAAATTACTATTTTATTTATTAATATAAGAAAATAAATTAATATAATAAATAAAAATAATAGGAATATTTTTGATTAATTACTACACAGACTGATCCTATACAATGTAACTAGTCTTTATTCAGAGATGTAAATTTTCTTAATTAGACTAGCTTCATGTTGATTGGTTTCTCGTAAGAGAAACCAATCAACCAAATAATGAAATAATTAATTATTTACATCATCTGAATAGATTCTAGTTACATTGTATCGTTTCAGTGTGACTATTTATTCTTTCAAATGAATATTTCCTATATTAGATTAATGTTATATTTGATAGATTCTTCGTGAGAAGAATCTATCAACATGTAGTAGAATCAATAATTTGTTATGTCAGTAAAATTTTATTCTAAATATATTGTGTTAATCCAGTCTATATCTATTTTATATATTTAAATTACTATTTTATTTATTAATATAAGAAAATAAATTAATATAATAAATAAAAATAATAAGAATATTTTTGATTAAAAACTACACAGACGAATCCTATACAATGTAACTAGTCTTTATTCGGGTATGTAAATATTTTTGATTAGATTAACTTCATGTTGATTGGTTTCTCTTACGAGAAACCAATCAACCAAATAGTGGAATAATCAATTATTTACATCATCTGAATAGAATTTAATTATATTGTATTATTTCAGTCTGACTATTTATATCTCTAAATGTATATTTTCAAGATTAGATTAATGTTATATTTGATAGATTCTTCGTGAGAGGAATCTACCAACATGTAGTAGAATCAATAATTTTCTGTGTCAGTAATATTTTATTCTAAATGTATTGTATTAATTCAGTCTATGTTTATTTTATATATTTAAATTATTATTTTATTTATTAATATAAGAAAATAAATTAATATAATAAATAAAAAATAATAAGAATATTTTTGATTAAATACTACACAGACTGATCCTATACAATGTAGCTAGTCTTTATTTAGGTATGTAAATATTTTTGATTAGATTAACTTCATGTTGATTGGTTTCTCTTAAGGGAAACAAATCAACCAAATAATGGAATAATCAATTATTTACATCATCTGAATAAAGACTAGTTATATTGTATTGTTTTAGTCTGATTATTTATTCTTTTAAATGTATATTTTTAAGATTGGATTGGTGTTATATTTGATAGATTCCTCTCACGAGGGATCTATCAACACATAATAGAATCAATAATTTGTTATACCATTTAAAATTCATTCTAATAACATTGTGTTAATCCAGTCTATATCTATTTTACATATTTAAATTACTATTTTATTTATTAATATAATAAAATAAATTAATATAATAAATAAAAATAATAAGAATATTTTTGATCGAATATTACACAGACTGATCCTATACAATGTAACTAGTCTTTATTTAGGTATGTAAATATTCTTGATTAGATTAATTTCATGTTGATTGGTTTCTCGTAAGAGAAACCAATCAACCAAATAATAGAATAATCAATTATTTACAACATCTAAATAGAATTTAGTTATATTGTATTATTTCAGTCTGATTATTTATTCTTCTAAATAAATGTTTTCAAGATTAGATTAGTGTTATATTTAATAGATTCTTCGTGAGAGGAATCTATCAATATGTAGTAGAATTAATCATTTGCTATACTATCTAAAATTCATTCTAAATGTATTGTATTAATTCAGTCTATATTTATTTTGTATATTTAAATTACTATTTTATTTATTAATATAAAAATAAATTAATATATATAATAAATATAATAGGAATATTTTTGATTAAATACTATATGGACTAATCCTATACAATGTAACTAGTCTTTATTCAGGAATGTAAATTTTCTTGATTATACTAGCTTTATGTTGATTGGTTTCACGTATGAGAAACCAATCAACCAAGTAATGGAGTAATCAATTATTTACATCATCTGAATAAAGACTAGTTACACTGTATTATTTCGGTCTGATTATTTATTCTTCTAAATGTATATTTTTAAGATTAGATTGGTGTTATATTTGATAGATTCCTCTCATGAAGAATCTATCAACATGTAGTAGAATCAATAATTTGTTATGTCAGTAAATTTTTATTTTAATATATATTGTGTTAATTCAGTCTATGTTTATTTCATATATTTAAATTATTATTTTATTTATTAATATAAGAAAATAAATTAATATAATAAATAAAAATAATAGGAATATTTTTGATTAAATACTACATAGACGAATCCTATACAATGTAACTAATCTTTATTCAGGAATATAAATATTTTTGATTATACTAGCTTCATGTTGATTGGTTTCTCTTACGAGAAACCAATCAACTAAATAATGAAATAATCAATTATTTACATCATCTGAATTGATTCTAGTTATATTGTATAGAATCAGTCTAACTATTTATTATTCTAAATGTATATTTTCAAAATTAGATTAATGTTATATTTGATAGATTTCTCGTGAGAGGAATCTATCAACATGTAATAGAATTAATCATTTGCTATATTATCTAAAATTCATTCTAATAACATTGTGTTAATTCAGTCTATATCTATTTTATATGTTTAAATTACTATTTTATTTATTAATATAATAAAATAAATTAATATATATAATAAAAATAATAGGAATATTTTTGATTAAATACTACATAGACGAATCCTATACAATGTAACTAATCTTTATTCAGGAGCATAAATATTCTTGATTAGACTAGCTTCATGTTAATTGATTTCTCTTACGAGAAATCAATCAACCAAGTAATGGAATAATCAATTATTTATATCATCTGAATAGATATTAGTTATACTGTATTATTTCAGTCTAATTATTTATATCTTTAAATGAATATTTTCAAGATTGGATTAATGTTATATTTGATAGATTCCTCTCACGAGGAATCTATCAACATATAGTAGAATTAATTACTTGCTATACTATCTAAAATTCATTCTAAATACACTGTATTAATTCAGTCTATATCTATTTTATATATTTAAATTACTATTTTATTTATTAATATAAGAAAATAAATTAATATAATAAATAAAAATAATAGGAATATTTTTAATTGAATATTACACAGACTGATCCTATACAATGTAACTAGTCTTTATTCAAAGATGTAAATATTTTTGATTAGATTAACTTCATGTTGATTGATTTCTCGTAAGAGAAACCAATCAACCAAGTAATGGAATAATCAATTATTTACATCATTTGAATGGATTTTAGTTACATTGTATTATTTCAGTCTAATTATTTATTCATCTAAATGTATATTTTTAAGATTAAATCAATATTATATTTGATAGATTTCTCGTGAGAGGAATCTATCAACACATATTAGAATCGATTATTTGACATATCATCTAAAATTCATTCTAGTAACATTGTATTAATTCAGTCTATATCTATTTTATATGTTTAAATTATTATTTTATTTATTAATATAAGAAAATAAATTAATACATATAATAAAAATAATAGGAATATTTCTGATTAAACACCACACAGATGAATCCTATACAATGTAACTAGTCTTTATTCAGAAATGTAAATATTCTTGATTAGATTAGCTTCATGTTGATTGGTTTCTTTTAAGAGAAACCAATCAACCAAATAATAGAATAATCAATTATTTACATCATTTGAATAGAATTTAGTTACATTGTATTGTTTCAATCTGACTATTTATTCTTCTAAATGTATATTTTCAAGATTAGATCAGTATTATATTTGATAAATTTCACACATATTAAGTCTGCCAACATATAGTATAATTAATAAATTGTTATATCGATAAATTTCCAATTCACACATGTGTATATATAAATATTACAAAAATCACAAATGAAAATTTTCTCAACATTCAAAATAACCACTTTCATTTACATCATCTAGATGAGTTTGAATCATATTAAACCAGTTAAATCTATCCAATACATTCAAATTCTAACAACATAATTGATTCTTACACATTTATTACCATATAACATTAAAATATCAGTGATATTTTAACCTCATAAATCAACTATCAAAAAAATTCAAAAATAAATAATTAAAAAAAATTGATAAAAAAATTTTTTAATTCTGGATTTTTAAATTTTTCTATATCAAGTAAAGCGTTTTTTTTCAGCGATATAGTGCTATTCTTAGCCTTCAAAAAATTTTTACAAAGCAAAACCCCAAACAAAAAAATTCATATAAAATTAACAAAAACAAAAATAAAAGAGAAACCATGATGAAAAACATGAGATCATATAATTCTTTATATCCAGATACATACGGTAAAGAAGTGACAGAATATAAATTCACCAAAGAAATATTTAATAACGTGAAAATTGATAGAAATAATATTATATTCCAACACCCAATTAGTTTCATCAACATGATTAAGGAAGACGAAGCAGTTTGTATGACACAATATCATAGATATCATGATTATATTCTTTCTGACGGTAAAAATACTGATTTCACCAAAATGATAAAAATGTATAATATTTACTGGGAACTCAACAAAGAATGTTTATCAGTCACTAATAATATTTCAGGGATCTTTAAAAGACAATATAAATCAATTAATTGTGTTTTGATAAATCATTTTGAATCTAATGATAATAAAAATTTTTCTTCTGAATATATTAAAAATTTAATTTATAGAGAATTGGTGAACGAATTGTATCTCAGAATAGAATGGGAAGAAAGTAGAACATTAGATGTTATTAAAACTATTAAATCTCAAAATAAAGAATTTGATATTAACACATGGATGTACAAATATATTAATCATGAAAATGAGTCCCGTTACAGATGGTATGACTTTATAATCAAAATAATTAAGATGTCATTGAAAAAAATAAAAGAGTTTGTAGACGATGAAACTGTAAAAATCATTAATGACATTGACATGAATGAAATTAGTATACCAATTAGTAGTTATGAAATTTACGACAAGGACAAATATGATTATTTATTCAGCATTAATTTAAACAAGATTCAATTAATTGATGGATTATGGAAAATTGTAGAGAACGGCAATATTATTACAACTGCTAATGTCAGTGAAGATCATGAAGATTCAATTTCATTTAAAAGAGTTGCGATTATTCCAGAACCTGTATGTGTTGGTAAATTTGAATCATGTACAAATAATTTTGTTAATATAAATAATGTACAACATAATATTCCGATGAAAAAGAATCTCCAAAGAAGAAAGAAGCAGATGATAGATAAATTTGGATATGATGTTGAGAGATCCTTCTTAGAGATAAAACAAATTAGAAAAACTACCACTGACATGATTCTTGCTGATCTTTATAAACGTGATGAAATAACGGTGGAAGTCAAATCCATTCGTGAACAAAATAGAGATAAGTATTTTGCAAATCTCTCAAAAAATAAAACATCTGTCGATAATACAAACGTATATGTAAGTAAATATACGGGTACATGTACAAATAAAAATAAATATGCAAGTAGTTCTAAAAATACAAGTTATAATACAAAACAATCAACTGTAAGTCATACGAAAATAAAATGTGAAAAAGATGACACTCGTCGTGACAAAATTTTTTCTGATAAAATTTTTGATATTCCACCATATATGGATATGACAAAATATGAGGTCGTTAGTCAGGATGAGATGAATGAATTTAAAAACAATTTCATATTTAACACTGTTTATAGTCTTGGTAAATATTATATGATGAGTACTACAATAAACACAATTTTGAATTATTATGAAAGATGTAATAAGAAATACAAGACGATGAAAGAATACCTCAGTGAATTATATAATAAAATATCTTTCGATGACATGAAAAATAAGACAAGTAATTTACAAACTATATTCAAAGATGGTAAAATTGATGCTGATATATGTAAACATCAAATGTTTATAATGTAAATTTTGTAAATAATATGAATGTTGTAAATAATGTACAAAATATTTTTTTAACACATGTATATAAGAGTGAAATATTTTTATTTTTAATATTTAGACTAAAGTAAACAAGAGCTTGGGTACGCGATTTTTTTTAATAATTAGATTGAAATAAACAAGAGGTCGAGTACGCAATTTTTTAATAATTAGATTGAAATAAACAAGAGCTCGGGTACGCGATTTTTTTAATAATTAGATTGAAATAAACAAGAGGTCGAGTACGCGATTTTTTTAATAATTAGACTGAAATAAACAAGAGCTTGAGTACGTAATTTTTTAATAATTAGACTGAAGTAAGCAAGAGGCTGGGTACGCGATTTTTTTAATAATTAGATTGAAATAAACTAGAGGCTGGGTACGCGATTTTTTTAATAATTAGATTGAAATAAACTAGAGGTTGGGTACGCGATTTTTTAATAATTAGACTGAAGTAAACAAGAGGTTGGGTACACAATTTTTAATATTTAGACTAAAGTGAAAATATCTTTATTACTTAATATTTAATGTTTAACATTAATGGAAAATAATTATTCTGTGTGAATACATAATTTCTGATAATATAAATGTGTACATGTAGATTATCATATCCATACTTTTGAATATATATTATATTCAAAATTTTAAAACGTTATACCCATGTATTTTTTGTATTTACAATAGGATAATTTATTACTGTTTATATTATTTTATATTTTCTCTGACTATATGAATTTACCACAATGTTAGAATATTATTGAAAATGTATTTATGTATATGAACAAAAAACTTTTTGTAAATATTATTTCTGGGATTTTTAAATTAATATTTTCTGGAAAATTTATTCCTGGGAGAATTTTTTTAATTAAAAAAAATTTTCTGTATAAGTATACAGAAAATTAAAAATTGGTTACATTCATGTTACGTCTACACCCTCTTTACTTTACCAAAAATACTGTTTTAGAATAATTCTCAAAAAAATCCAGAAAAATCTCAGGAAAAATAATACTTATATATACTGCTTATGGGAAGGATTATTAAAAGCATAAAATTTTATATTAATAAAATCACTCTGAAATAGGGTAAATTTGACGAAATAGAAAAAGTAATTATTATTGAGTCAATAGATTGTTATGTTAAATATATAACATAAAATAAATTGTAGTATGTCTGAATTAATACAGTATAACTAACATCTTTTTTCTCGTTTGTAAAATTTCCAAAATTAATTTGGTGTTTGATCTGATTGGTTTCTCATATGATCAATCCATTTATTATTTAATGGATTAATCAATATTTACACTGGTCCAAAATTATTTTGGTTACATTGTATAGAGGTAGTTTATATTTGTTTTAATTATATAATATAAACTGCCTCTATACGGCGTAACTAAATTCTATTCAGAAATATAAATTTTCTAGATTAGATTAACTTCATGTTGATTGGTTTCTCTTACGAGAAACCAATTAACCAAAATAATGGAATAATCAATTATTTACATCATTTGAATAGATTCTAGTTACATTGTATTATTTTAATCTAACTGTTTATTCTTTTAAATGTATATTTTCAAGATTATATTAATGTTAAATTTGATAGATTACTCGTGAGAGGAATCTATCAACATGTAATAGAATTAATCATTTGCTATACTATCTAAAATTCATTCTAAATGTATTGTATTAATTCAGTCTATATCTATTTTATATATTTATTTTACTATTTTATTTAATAATATAATAAAATAAATTAATATATTAAATAAAAATAATAGGAATATTTTTATTTAAATACTACATAGACTGATCCTATACAATGTAACTAGTATTTATTCAGAGATGTAAATATTTTTGATTAGATTAGCTTCATGTTGATTGGTTTCTCTTATGAGAAACCAATCAACCAAATAATAGAATAATCAATTATTTACATCATTTGAATAGATTCTAATTACATTGTATAGGATCAGTCTAACTGTTTATTCTTCTAAATATATATTTTCAAGATTAGATTAATGTTATATTTGATATATTCCTCATGAGAGGAATATATCAACATGTAACAGAATCAATAATTTTCTGTGTCAGTAAAATTTTATTCTAAATGTATTGTATTAATTCAGTCTATATTTATTTTGTATATTTATATTATTATTTTATTTATTAATATATAAAAATAAATTAATATAATAAATGAAAATAATAGGAATATTTTTAATTAAATACTACACAGACTGATCCTATACAATGTAACTAGTCTTTATTCAGAGATGTAAATATTCTTGATTAGATTAACTTTATGTTGATTGGTTTCTCTTACGAGAAACCAATCAACCAAATAATAGAATAATCAATTATTTACATCATCTGAATAGATTTTAGTTATACTGTATTATTTCAGTCTAATTATTTATACTTTAAATGTATATTTTTAAGATTAAATTAGTGTTATATTTGATAGATTCCTCGTGAAAGGAATCTATCAACATGTAGTATAATCAATAATTTGCTATACTATCTAAAATTTGTTCTAAATGTATTGTATTAATTCAGTCTATGTTTATTTTGTATATTTATATTATTATTTTATTTATTAATATATAAAAATAAATTAATATAATAAATGAAAATAATAGGAATATTTTAATTAAATACTACACAGACTGATCCTATACAATGTAACTAGTCTTTATTCAGAGATGTAAATATTCTTGATTAGATTAACTTTATGTTGATTGGTTTCTCTTAAGAGAAACCAATCAACCAAATAATAGAATAATCTATTATTTACATCATTTGAATAAGGATTAGTTATACCGTATTATTTTAGTTTGACTATTTATTCTTCCAAATGTATATTTTTAAGATTGGATTAATGTTATATTTAATAGATTCCTCTCACTAGGAATCTATCAACATGTAGTAGAGTTAATCATTTTCTGTGTCAGTAATATTTCATTCTAAATGTATTGTATTAATTCAGTCTATATTTATTTTCTTTTATTATATTACTATTTTATTTATTAATATATAAAAATAAATTAATATAATAAAAGAAAATAATAGGAATATTTTTGATTAAATATTACACAGACTGATCCTATACAATGTAACTAGTCTTTATTCAGAGATGTAAATATTCTTGATTAGATTAACTTTATGTTGATTGGTTTCTCTTACGAGAAACCAATCAACCAAATAATGGAATAATCAATTATTTACATCATCTGAATAGATTTTAGTTATACTGTATTGTCTCAGTCTGACTATTTATATCTCTAAATGTATATTTTAAAGATTAGATTAGTGTTATATTTGATAGATTCTCCTCATAAAAAACTATCAACATATAATAGAATTAATAATTTGATATACTATCTAAAATTCATTCTAAATATATTGTATTAATTCAGTCTATGTTTATGATATATATTTAAATTACTATTTTATTTATTAATATAAAAAAATAAATTAATATAATAAATAAAAATAATAGGAATATTTTTGATTAAATACTACATAGACTGATCCTATACAATGTAACTAGTCTTTATTCAGGAGTGTAAATATTCTTGATTAGATTAGCTTCATGTTGATTGGTTTCTCATAAGAGAAACCAATCAACCAAATAATAGAATAATCAATTATTTACATCATCTGAATAAATTTTAGTTATACTGTATTGTTTTAGTCTGGCTATTTATTTTTCTAAATGTATATTTTCAAAATTAGATTAATTTCATATTTGATATATTCCTCATGAGAGGAATATATCAACATGTAGTAGAATCAATAATTTTCTGTGTCAGTAAAATTTTATTCTAAATGTATTGTATTAATTCAGTCTATATTTATTTTGTATATTTAAATTACTATTTTATTTATTAATATAAGAAAATAAATTAATATAATAAATAAAAATAATAGGAATATTTTTAATTAAATACTACACAGACTGATCCTATACAATGTAACTAGTATTTATTCAGAGATGTAAATATTTTTGATTAGATTAGCTTCATGTTGATTGGTTTCTCTTACGAGAAACCAATCAACCAAATAATAGAATAATCAATTATTTACATCATCTGAATAGAATTTAGTTACATTGTATTATTCAAATCTAACTGTTTATTTTTTCTAAATGTATATTTTTAAGATTAAATTAGTGTTATATTTGATAGATTCCTCGTGAGAGGAATATATCAACATATAGTAGAATCAATAATTTATTATGTCAGTAAAAATTTCTTTTAAATATATTGTATTAATTCAGTCTATATTTATTTTGTATATTTATATTATTATTTTATTTATTAATATATAAAAATAAATTAATATAATAAATGAAAATAATAGGAATATTTTTGATTAAAAACTACATAGATGAATCCTATACAATGTAACTAGTCTTTATTTAGAAATGTAAATATTCTTAATTAGATTAACTTTATGTTGATTGGTTTCTCTTACGAGAAACCAATCAACCAAATAATAGAATAATCAATTATTTACACCATCTGAATAGATTTTAGTTATACTGTATTGTTTCAGTCTAATTATTTATTCTTTCAAATGTATATTTTTAAGATTAAATTAGTGTTATATTTAATAGATTTCTTTCATAAAAATTTATCAGCATGCAATAGAATTAATTATTTGCTATACCATCTAAAATTTATTCTAATTGTATTGTATTAATACAGTCTATATCTATTTTAGAGTAAAACTCCAAAAACTGTTATTACATAGCATAATTGGTTTTTCAATTTCCAATTAAAAATTTCAACACATGGTTAACATTATATTGTTTTTCACAAAATTAATTTTCATTCACATATGTGAAAAATAAGGATATTATAAAAACACAAATAATAAAATTTTATAACATACTGAAATATTCACTTTCATCCACATCACATAAATAAGTTTGAATTATACTACATCATTCAAATCTATCCAACACATTCAAATCTACACAACAAAATTGATTCTTATACATTTACTACTATACCACATTAAAATATCAGTAATATTTTAACCTCATAAATCGACCATCAAAAAAATTCGAAAAAAAAATAATTAAAAAAAATTGATAAAAATTTTTTTTTCTTAAACATCCAAAAATATATAAAAGTTAATATAGTCAAGATGAGCGATTTAATCAAGAATATCAACGATTATATTGAAACAAGCGATGTCGGCTATCTTTCAATCGATTTACTCGAGTTCATCAACGACGAGTATAATCGTGAGAAAGATAAAAAGTCCGATGAAGAGGACAGAAGAATGGAGGAAGTTGATTTCCACAATCTCACAACTGTGCATAACATTGCGAAATTGTGGGAGCTCCTCCATTCCGAAACTATTGTGAAAAGGGGGAGAAAGTCCAAAAACTCCCCTGTAAATGCTGAAGTACTTAAGTCTATTAAGTCTTCAGTTGAAGGAATTGTAACGGGATTTGAGGCTCCACCAAATCCCGATTTCATCATTGGTGGATACACAATTCCCGATGAAATTAAATTTGAGGGGAAAAGAAAAGGCAGAAAGCCCTCATGGCTTAAAACCTATTCTTTTCCTGTATCTTATAGGGCTGCTCTAAATGATACTATTGCTGAGGAGTTTGCACCAAAAAATGAAGTTATCAGTACCAATAATGCTGATAACGATAATATTGTTAATACTGTTGAAAATACTTCCAAGACAGTATTAGATAATGATCAATTTGATAATGATTGTTATCACGTTGTTCTATATAAGAAACCCGATCCACCCAAACGTAAATCCAAATCCAAATCTAAATCCAACGTTAATGTTAATTCTAATTCTAATTCTAATTTACCCGCTAATATAATCACTGATTCTCCCAAAACCAGTAGTTTAAGCAGTTGTTCATCCAATAACAGCACGACTTCAAATTCTGATTCAAATCCATTTAATAATAATGTTAGGACCCCATTTATTTTACCAGCTGAATTTGTTCAACCAGCTCCATTTATCCCAACAGTTACTCTTGATACTTCCAAATTTTCCAAACCAACTTTACATATTCGTGGTGAAAGACAATTAGTAGACAGAATGGATGTACTTCGTGCTGGTTTAAGACATGTATCATCTAATAAATTATCAAGTAAATTAAATTATAATGTTAACCATAATTGTGTTGTAGGTCTTGCATCTTCCAAATCAACATTAACATTATCAGAATCAGCACCTGTATCAACACTTAAATCTGAATCATCTCCTGCACCAAGATCAATTATTACAAATATATCACGAAAAAATGTTCCATGTATTGTTGAACGTGTTATTCCCGAACCCACACCAAAAATACAATCATTATCATTGACAACAACCCTCCCATTTATTACACCACGTCTTGAATCAATTCTTGCATCCGGACCTACATTTAAGTCAGTAGTTAAACCAGGTAGACCTTTAGGTAGTCCAAACAAAACACCCGAACAGAAGGAGCAAGAAATGTTGAACAAAAAACCCAAAGGCAGACAATTAGGTAGTGGAAATAAAAAGGCTACAAAGAAGAAGGATGAAGATGTTATTATTTATGACCGTGAAATTCCCTTAAGAATCAATCCCAATAAATTTGAGGTCCATATGATACAATATACACTTGAGAATCCATATATATCATATGCAGAATGGAACAGATATTCTGAAAGACTTATGGAAAAAGTGAGGGAATTGAACAAGGAAACATCAAGACAGCGCCTTAATGTCTGGGAAGAGAATACTATGCGGAAAATTAACAGGATTAAGGGCAGAATGTCGTTAGGTTCCGGTAAGGGTAAGGAGAAGGTGTTGTACGAGCCAGATAGTGAAATAGATAAAGAGACGTTGGAGTATAAATATGAGCTTTTGGAAACACGTAAACATGATCCATTTTTTGTAAATTTATTAAAACGATCATTTGAGCTCAGATCATCAGGTGTGTCAGGTTCTACAGGTACAGGAAGATCTTCAAGGAAATCCAGATTTGATGACATTGGTAATTCAGACGCTTGTTCAGTTGTTTCAGATTATGGTATTTATGTTGACAGTTATGATAATAACAGTGTATTGGATGTAGATTGTTCAAGTGAAAAAGATATGTTTGTTAGTGATTTGATTGATCTGTCAGATAAACCTGTAAATAATGAATTGAGTGTGGGTGAGTTGTACATGAATGAATTATTGGATAGAAATAATGATAACGGTGATAATGAGGATGTAATCAGTAAATTATTGAACGAATTACATAGTGGATATGCTAATAATTCAAAGAAGGAAGATGTTGATGTTAAGTCAAATGATGTTATGTTGTTATGTATGAATATATACCAATGTGTTTATTCTATGTATAATATGTGTAAACAATAAATTGTATTTGTAGATTTGTAAATGGTTTAATGTGTATATGATATAAATTTGGTGTGAATGTGTTAATTTGTACATATGTAATAAATGAAAATATGATGTCTTTAAAGATGATTATGGTGAATAGAATATTTTTATAAGATAATTTTAATAAACAGATAATTTTAATAAACAGATAATAAATATTTCACTTTAAAATGTTTTGACAAACAAGAGATAGGGTATCTTAACTTATGATGATATTAAACAAGAGATAGGGTATTTATTTTTAAGATGGTTTTTAATAAGAGATAGTGTATTTTACTTTATGATGATTATAAACAGGTGATAGGGTATTTATTTTTAAAATGGTTTTAAACAAGAGATAGGGTATTTTACTTTAAGATGATTATAAACAGGAGATAGGGTATTTTACTTTAAGATGATTATAGTCAGGAGATAGGGTATCTTACTTTAAAATGATTTTAAGCAATGGATAGTGTATTTTATTTTTAAGATGGTTTTAAACAAGATATAGTGTATTTTATTTTTAAGATGGTTTTAAACAAGGAGTAGAATATTTTATTTTTGAGATGGTTTTAAACAAGAGATAGAATATTTTATTTTTTTAAGATGGTTTTAAACAAGAGATAGAGTATTTTATTTTTTTAAGATGGTTTTAAACAAGGAATAGGGTATTTTATTTTTAAGATGACTTTAAACAAGAGATAGAGTATTTTATTTTTAAGATGATTTTAAACAAGATATAGGGTATTTTACTTATAAGATGGTTTTAAACAAGGAATAGGGTATTTTATTTTTAAGATGATTTTAAACAAGAGATAGAGTATTTTATTTTTAAGATGATTTTAAACAAGATGTGGGTATTTTACTTTAAAATGATTTTAAATAAGAGATAGAGTATTTTATTTTTAAGATGATTATAAATAAAAGATAGAGTATTTTATTTTCAAAATGATTTTGAACAAGATATAGGATATTTCACTTTAAGATGATTTTAAACAAGAGATAGGGTATTTCACTTTAAGATGATTTTGAACAAGATATAGGATATTTCACTTTAAGATGATTTTAAACAAGAGATAGAGTATTTTATTTTTAAGATGGTTTTAAACAAGATATAGAGTATTTTACTTTAAGATAATGTTTAAATTATTTTTTCTGGAATTTTTTAATTAAAAATATTTTTCTGTATACCTATACAGAAAGTTAAAAAATAGACACTTTTATAACACGTCTATTCCGTCTCCATTGTGTCAAAAAATGTGTTTTTGAGATGGTTCTCAAAAAAAAAACGGAGTTCCTGGGAAATATAAGTCATTTATATGTTCTAGAATGAGGGTTGTAAGTGTATAAAAATATTTTATTACTATCATCTCAGGAATATTAAATATGATTATTAATATGTATTTGACTAATGTTATCAATATGGTAAATAACCGTCTTAATATACATTTTTATATTAATCAATATGATTAATATTTGGGTAGTTACTATTCTTTGAAATTCCATGGATATAGATGAGTTTAAAATACCAATTAGCAACAGTGAAATTTATGACAGCGATGATAAATATAATTACTTGTTTAACATTGATTTAAATGAAATTGAATTAGCTGATACTCTATGGGTGATAATGGATTTGTTCAAAGGTGATGATATTTTAATCACAACTGCCAATGTTAGAATTGAAAATATAGTTACAATTTCATTTAAAGACATCATAACTGTATCTGAACTTAATGTCGGTAACGTCTTAGTGAAAAAAGTTTTACATTGTGTTATTTCAGTTTGATTATTTATATCTATAAAAGCATATTTTCAAGATTAGCTTAGTGTTACATATTGATAGATCCCTCTTACGAGGAATCTATCAACATACAGTATAATTAATCATTTTCTATGTGAGTGAAATTTTATTCTAAATATATTGTATTAATTCGGTCTATATTTATTTTATACATTTAAATTACTATTTTATTTATTAATATAAAAAAATTAATTAATATAATAAATAAAAATAATAAGAATATTTTTGATTAAATACTGCATGGTCTGATCCTATACAGTATAACTAATCTTTATTCAGAGATGTAAATATTTTGATTAGATTAGCTTCATGTTGATTGGTTTCTCGTAAGAGAAACCAATCAACCAAATAATAGAATAATCAATTATTTACAGCATCTGAATAGAATTTAGTTACATTGTATTGTTTCAGTCTGACTATTTATTCTTCTAAATATATATTTTCAAGATTAGTTTAATATTATATTTGATAGATTCCTCTCATGAGGAATCTATCAACATGTAGTAGAATTAATTATTTATTATGTCAGTAAAATTTTATTCTAAATGTATTGTATTAATTCAGTCTATGTTTATTTTATATATTTAAATTATTATTTTATTTATTAATATATAAAAATAAATTAATATAATAAATAAAAATAATAGGAATATTTTTAATTAAATACTACACAGACTGATCCTATACAACGTAACTAGTATTTAATCAAAGATGTAAATATTTTTGATTAAATTAGCTTCATGTTGATTGGTTTCTCTTACGAGAAACCAATCAACCAAATAATAAAATAATCAATTATTTACATCATCTGAATAGATTCTAGTTATACTGTATTGTTTCAGTCTAATTATTTATTCTTCTAAATGTATATTTTCAAGATTATACTAATGTTAAATTTGATAGATTCCTCGTGAGAGGAATCTATCAACATGTATCAGAATTAATCATTTACTATGTTAGCAAAATTTTATTCTAAATGTATTGTATTAATTCAGTCTATGTTTATTTTATATATTTAGATTACTATTTTATTTATTAATATATAAAAATAAATTAATATAATAAATAAAAATAATAGGAATATTTTTAATTAAATACTACACAGACTGATCCTATACAACGTAACTAGTATTTAATCAAAGATGTAAATATTTTTGATTAAATTAGCTTCATGTTGATTGGTTTCTCTTACGAGAAACCAATCAACCAAACAATGGTATAATCAATTATTTACAACATCTGAATAGAATTTAGTTATACTGTATAATTTCAGTTTGATTATTTGTCTTTTTAAATGAATATTTTCAAGATTAGATCAGTGTTAAATTTGATAGATTCCTCTCACGAGGAATCTATCAAAATGTAATAGAATCAATAATTTTATATACTATTTAAAATTCATCCTAATAATATTGTATTAATTCAGTCTATATTTATTTTATATATTTAAATAATTAATTTATTTATTAATATAATAAAATAAATTAATATATATAATAAAAATAATAGGAATATTTTTAATAAAATACTACATAGACGAATCCTATACAATATAACTAGTATTTATTCAGAGATGTAAATATTCTTGATTAGATTAACTTCATGTTAATTGGTTTCTCTTACGAGAAACCAATCAACCAAACAATGGAATAATCAATTATTTACATCATTTAAATAGATTCTAGTTACATTGTATTATTTCAGTCTAATTATTTATTCTTCTAAATGTATATTTTCAAGATTAGATTATTGTTATATTTGACAGATTCCTCGTGAGAGGAATCTATCAACATATAGTAGAATTAATTATTTACTATGTTAGTAAAATTTTATTCTAAATGTATTGTATTAATTCGGTCTATATCTATTTTATATATTTAAATTACTATTTTATTTATTAATATATAAAAATAAATTAATATAATAAATAAAAATAATAGGAATATTTTTAATTAAATACTACATAGACGAATCCTATACAATGTAACTAGTGTTTATTCAGAGATGTAAATATTTTTGATTAGATTAGCTTCATGTTGATTGATTTCTCGTAAGAGAAACCAATCAACCAAATAATAGAATAATCAATTATTTACAACATCTGAATAGATTCTAGTTATACTGTATTGTTTCAGTCTAATTATTTATTCTTCTAAATGTATATTTTCAAGATTAGTTTAATATTATATTTGATAGGTTCCTCGTGAGAGGAATCTATCAATATGTATCAGAATTAATAATTTGCTATATCAGTAATTTTTAGACTAAATGTATTGTATTAATTCAGTCTATATCTATTTTATATATTTGAATAATTAATTTATTTATTAATATAATAAAATAAATTAATATATATAATAAAAATAATAGGAATATTTTTAGATAAAAACTACATAGACGAATCCTATATAAAGCAACCAGTCTTTATTTTCAGATTCAAAATTTCATGACAGACCTAACGTTTATACATCAGAATTCTTCATTAAAATATTTTGTCATGTACCAGATCCATAATAATTAAAACTATTTGTATAAATTACAAACATATTATATTGAGTCGACTTACATACATACTATTCAAAATATATCTTAATTATATCACATTAATATTGTTTATATTAATGATTACAGTCTAACATATTATATATCAAAACATCAAATACATGGTATTATAATCTGTGTTATATACAAACTTTGCTTACAATACCATTATTAATTTCACAAATGAGATGTTATGAATTTCTTATGACATCGTATTCATGATCATAACAAACAAAATCTTACATATATTATATGTAATATCAGACATTGAAATCTAACAATTTAAATTAATCAATGTGTTTTTAATACAGTCCATCATGTCTCACATAATTTAAATTATTTTTCTTTGCGCTCACGCATAAAATACTAGACACCCATAGGTGTCTAGTATTTTCATAAATGAGATGTTGCGAAATTCTTGCAACATCGTATTTTTATCATGCATCATCCCCAGTAATAACAATACATAGCTGAGAAATTTTCAATAATAACATCTTCATTTGTTCAAACGATACATATCCACATAGCCTTTAACATACGAATATTTTTAGAAGTTCACACTGTACTTTCACATTTAACCAAAAGTTCCAGGTATTTAAAAAAATTAAAAAAATTAAAAAAAATTGACAAAATTTTTTTAAATCTGGGATTTTAAAATTTCTCAAAATTTTTTAATTCAAAAAAAACTTTTCTACAAAGTCAAAAAGTCAAAAAAAATCTTAACAAAAACAAAAAACAAGAACATCGGTAAAAAAAAACAAAAAAAATAAGAATAAAACCAAGAACATTAATATCCACATCTACGATAATCGACAATAAAAAAATATGAAATCAATCAATTGTTTGTACCTCAAAACATATGTTGTAGATTCCAGAATATATGGTGGAGAAGCAACTGTGTATAAATTTATCAAGGATAAACACAACCTTGTGGAATTCGATAGAGAAAATCTCGAATTAAAATATCATTATCCAGTCAGTTTCATTCGTACTTATGGAGAAGATGAAGCGATCAGTGTCACACCATATCATAGATATCATGATTATATTTGTTCTGATAATAAAGATTGTGATTTTGCTAAAATGTTACCCATGTACAATATTTACTGGGAACTTAATGAAGAATACTGTTCATTAATCAAAAAGAGTGGGGAAGATCTTTCAAGACGTTATAAATCAATCAACCGTATAATAATAGAACACTTTCAATCTAATGATTACAAAAATTTCTCAGCTGAATACATTAAAGATTTTATTTACAAAGAATTGATGGAAGAATTGTATCTTAGAATACAATGGGAAGAGAGTAAATTATTAGATATTGTCAAATCTATTAGATCACAAAATAAAGATATTGATGTAAACAAATGGAAACTTAAATATATTGAACGTGAAAATAAGTTTCGTTCTCAATGGTACAATTTTATAATCAATATAGTCAAAATGTCTTTAGGAAGGATAACAGATTTTGTTGATGAAAAAACAGTAAGAAAAATCATGAGTATCAATATAGATGAGTTTAAAATACCAATTAACGACAGTGAAATTTATGATGATGATAAATATAATTACTTGTTTACCATTAATTTAAATAAAATTGTATTAACTGATGGTTTATGGGTGATCATGGATTCTTTCAAAGGTAATAATGTTTTAATCACAACTGCTAATATTAAAATGGAAAATATAGTCACAATTTCATTTAAAGATATCATAACTGATTTCGAACCTAATATTAACAATGTTCCAGTGAAAAAGAGTTTTCCAAGAAGAGAAAAGCAGATGATGGATAAATTTGGATATGATGTTGAAAGATCACCCTTGGAGATGGAAAAAAGCAAAAAAGCCTTTACTGATATGATTCTTGCTGATTTAAATACACCCAAATCCACTCGTGAGAAAAATAGGGAAAAATATCTTACAAATCTTTCAAAAGATAAAACAGCTACTGATAATACAAATTCATATGTGAGTAAATATACAGGACCATATGTAAGCAAAAATACAAATACAAATAGTGTTAAAAGTAGTAATAAAAATATAAATTATGATACAAAACAATATTCTACAACCAATACCAATACCAATACCAAGATAAAAAGTGAAAAAGATGATACACGTCGTGATAAAATATTTTCTGATAAAGTTTTTGATATTCCATCATATATGGATATGACACGGTATGAACAGGTTGATCAAAATAAAATGTTAGAACTCAAGAATAATTTTGTATTTAATACAGTTTTCAGTCTTGGTAAATATTATATGATGAGCAGTACATTGAACACAATATCCAAATATTATAAAATTTGTAATGAGAAGGGTAAGATGTTAAAAGAATATATTAGTGAATTATATAACAAAATATCTTTTGATGATATGAAGAACAAAACAAAAATTTTACAAGATCTATTTAAAGATGGTAAGATTGATGCTGATATATTCAAATATCAAAAATTCATATTATAAATTCATATTATAAATATGTTTATTTATAATATGAACAATGTAAATAGTGTAAATAATATATAAAATACGTGGCTCATATGAGTCTGGCGTTTTGTAAATAATAAATGTAATATTTAATTTTAATAATTTAACTGGAGTAAACGAGAGCTCGAGTACGCAAATTTTTAATAATTTAACTGAAGTAAACAAGAGCTCGAGTACGTAAATTTTTAATAATTTGACTGAAGTAAACAAGAGTTCGGGTACGCAATTTTTTGATAATTTAACTAAAGTAAACAAGACTCCGAGTACACAATTTTTAATAATTTAACCCAAGTAAATAAGAGTCAGAGTACGCAATTTTTAAATTTAGATTGAAATAAATGAGATATTGTATATTTCACTCAGTGAAATTCTTACAATATTATATTTATATACATACAAAAATCACCTGTGTAAATTAAAAGTATATTGATAACAATATTTTGCTAGAATAACATTTAAAATATTTCTTTAAATTTAATATGATATATATATTCGAAAACGCATACTGGATCCTTATCCGATTCGGTTTGAATCATTGATTAAAATATTAGACTCATAAAAATTTAATATTTTTACACGTACTTTTATTTTACTTTAATTCAAATTAAAAAAATATATGTCTTATTCTCATATTTATTTCAGTCTAAATCTAAAAAAAATATATAAATCTGAACTCTTGCCTATTTCAATCTAAATTATTAAAAAATTGCGTACCCAAACTCTTGTTTATTTTGGTTAAATTATTTAAAAATTGCACATTCAACCTCTTGTTCATCTAAGTTAAATTATTTAAAAATTGTGTATTCAACCTCTTGTTTATTTAAGTTAAATTATTAAAAATTACGTATTCAACCTCTTGTTCATTTAAGTTAAATTATTAAAAATTATGTACCCAGACTCTTGTTTATTTTAGTTAATTCATAAAAAAATAAAATTAAGTACTTATATATTATTTACACTATTTACATTATTTACAATATTCACATTATACATAAACATGTTTATATTATGAATGTTCGATATTTGAATATATCGGCATCAATCTTACCATCTTTAAATAGATCTTGTAAATTTTTTGTTTTGTTCATCATATCATCAAAAGATATTTTATTATATAATTCGCCAATATATTCTTTTATCATTTTGCCCTTCTCATTACAAATTTTATAATATTTAGATATTGTGTTCAATGTACTGCTCATCATGTAATATTTACCAAGACTAAAAACTGTATTAAATACAAAATTATCCTTGAGTTCTAACATTCTATTTTGATCAACTTGTTCATACCGTGTCATATCCATATATGGTGGAATATCGAAAACTTTATCAGAAAATATTTTATCGCGGCGGGTATCATCTTTTTCACTTTTTATCTTGATATGACTTACAGAATGTTGTTTTGTAATAAAGTTTGTGTTTTTACTCACATATGAATTTGTATCAGTAGATATTTTACCATTTGAAATATTCACAAAATACTTTTCTCTATTTTTTTCACGGATAGATTTAGGTGTGTTTAAATAAGCAAGAACCATATCGGAAAAAGCTTTTTTGCTATTCTCTATCTCCAAGGGTGATCTTTCAATATCACATCCAAATTTATCTATCATTTGTTTTTCTCTTCTTGGTAAATTCTTTTTAATAGGATTGTTATATGTGTTGTAGAATTTACTAATATAAACAGGTTCTGAAGTAATTACAATTCTTTTAAATGAAGTTGCAAATCTATATTCTTCATTAGCATTAGCAGTTGTAACAAGAATGTCACTCTCCTTAATTTTCCATAATCCATCAATTAATTCAATTTTATTTAGATCAGTGTTAAACATGTATTCATATTTATCATTATCATAAATCACGCGACTGTCAATTGGTATGCTAAATTCATTCATGTTAATGTTCATGATTTTTCTCACTGTTTCTTCATCTGAGAATTCCATTACTTTTTCCAATGACATCTTGATTACACCGATTATAAAATTATACCATCTGAGACGAGACTCGCTTTCATAATTAATATATTTAAACATCCATTTGTTAATATCGAAATCGTTATTTTGTGATCTGATAGTTCTAATAGCATCTAATACTTTACTTTCTTCCCAATGGATTCTAAGGTATAATTCATTTATTAATTCGTTACTTATTAATCTTTTAATATCTTCAGCGGAATAATTTGTAACTTCATTAGATTTAAAGTATGATATCAATACACGATTGATTGAATTATATTCCCTTGAAATGTATTTAAAATCATTATTAGATAATGTTAAATATTCTTTATTGAGCTCCCAGAAAATGTTATACATTTCTAACATTTTGGTAAAATCTGTATTTTTATTATCAAAAGAAATATAATCATGATATCTATGATATTGTGTCATGTAAACTGCTTCGTCACTTTTGATCATATGGATAAAACTAGTTGGATGTTGAAATTTAGGATTATTTTTATTGATTTTCACTATTTTAAAGTTATTTTTGATGAATTTATACGCTGTTCCTCCTTCACTGTATGTATCGGGATATAAACAATTATCAGACCTCATGTTTTTCATCATGTTTCTATTTTTTATTTTTTTATTTTTTGTTTTGTTGAGACTTCGTTTGAAAGTTTTGAAGATTAAAAATTGCACTTTATCACGTAAAAGGAATCTTTTGCTTGATATAGAAAATTTAAAATTCCAGATTAAAAAAAATTTTGTCAATTTTTTTAAAAATTTTTTTTAATTATTCTGAAAATTAGATAAATATATGAAAGCAACATTGTGTTCATGACAGATTCTAATGTTATTAATTATATGAATATATACAATATAAAATGTGGATAACAAAAGTATTGAAAAATTTTCAATAATGTAACTATATTACCGAAAATAATATATGATAAAAATAATATGAACATATCTATGGTAATTAACTGTATTAATTATTGATGTGTTTAAAATGAACAATTATGTCAGATTAAAACTTTACAGTATATATGTAAAGTTTCAGATAATATCAATATAAGTTATAATTATGTTATATAAGGTTTAAATATAAATACATAATATTATATTATGTACTTTAATGATAAAATTATTTGTTAATTTAGTTTAATTGTTCGGTATTTTAACATATAATATGTAAAATTACATAATATAAATATTAATTAAATTAGTATAATGTGTTCATGATTTATACCAATGGTTTAAATCGCGTTATATCCTACATGAGATAAAAAACTATTTTAAATAAAAAAGTTGTAGTATGTAATGTTAAAAACTATTTTAAATGAAAAAAGTTGTAGTATGTAACGTTAATAATGTTTATAATTAAAAATAAAGACTAACAACTAACCATAAGAAGAGTCTATATAGTTTTATTTCAAAAATAAAACATAGGCTGGGTTAATATAGTATAACTAGAATAAATTAAAATTATGTAAAATAGTAATTAAATTATCATATGTTGATTTGATTTCTCTTATGAGAAATTTATCAAGATGTAATAGAGTCAATTAATTATTTAAATCACTTGAATAGATATTAGTTATACTGTATTGTTTCAGTCTAATTATTTATATCTATAAATGTATATTTTCAAAATTAGATTAGCGTTATATTTGATAAATTCTTCTTACGAGGAATCTATCAACATGTAGTAGAATTAATTATTTATTGTGTCAGTAAATTTTTATTCTAAATGTATTGTATTAATTCAGTCTATATTTATTTTATATATTTAAATTAATATTTTATTTATTAATATAATAAAATAAATTAATATAATAAATAAAAATAATAGGAATATTTTTGGTTAAATACTACACAGACTGATCCTATACAATGTAACTAGTCTTTATTCAGAGATGTAAATATTCTTGATTAGACTAGCTTCATGTTGATTGATTTCTCGTACGAGAAATCAATCAACCAAACGATGGAATAATCAATTATTTACATCAGGTGAATATAATTTAGTTATATTGTATTGTTTCAGTCTGACTATTTATACTTTTAAATGTATATTTTCAAGATTAGAATATTGTTATATTTGACAGATTCCTTGTAAGAGGAATCTATCAACATGTAGTAGAATTAATTATTTATTGTGTCGGTAAAATTTTATTCTAATAACATCGTATTAATTCAGTCTATATCTATTTTATATATTTAAATTATTATTTTATTTATTAATATATAAAAATAAATTAATATGATAAATGAAAATAATAGGAATATTTTTGAATAAATATTAGATAGACCGATCCTATACAATGTAACTAGTCTTTATTCAGAGATGTAAATATTCTTGATTAGATTAGCTTCATGTTGATTGGTTTCTCTTATGAGAAACCAATCAACCAAATAATGGAATAATCAATTATTTACATCATCTGAATAGATTTTTAGTTATACTGTATTATTTCAGTCTGATTATTTATTCTTCTAGATGATTATTTTCAAGATTAGATTAGTGTTATATTTGATAGATTCCTCGTGAGAGGAATCTATCAAATATAGTAGAATTAATTATTTACTATGTTAGTAAAAATTTATTCTAATAACATTGTATTAATTCAGTCTATATCTATTTTATATATTTAAATTATTATTTTATTTATTAATATATAAAAATAAATTAATATGATAAATGAAAATAATAGGAATATTTTTGAATAAATATTAGATAGACCGATCCTATACAATGTAACTAGTCTTTATTCAGAGATGTAAATATTCTTGATTAGATTAGCTTCATGTTGATTGGTTTCTCTTAAGAGAAACCAATCAACCAAATAATGGAATAATCAATTATTTACATCATCTGAATAGATTTTTAGTTATACTGTATTATTTCAGTCTGATTATTTATTCTTCTAAATGATTATTTTCAAGATTAGATTATTGTTATATTTGATAGATTCCTCGTGAGAGGAATCTATCAACATATAGTAGAATTAATTATTTACTATGTTAGTAAAATTTTATTCTAATAACATTGTATTAATTCAGTCTATATCTGTTTTATATATTTAAATTATTATTTTATTTATTAATATATAAAAACAAATTAATATAATAAATAAAAATAATAGGAATATTTTTAATTAAATGCTACACAGACTGATCCTATACAATGTAACTAGTCTTTATTTAGAGATGTAAATATTCTTGATTAGATTAACTTTATGTTGATTGGTTTCTCGTAAGAGAAACCAATCAACCAAATAATGGAATAATCAATTATTTACATCATCTAAATAGATTCTAGTTACATTGTATTGTTTCAGTCTGATTATTATACTTTTAAATGTATATTTTCAAGATTAGAATAGTGTTATATTTGATAGATTCCTCTCACGAGGAATCTATCAACATGTAGCAGAATTAATTATTTACCATACCAGTAAAATTTTATTCTAAATGTATTGTATTAATTCAGTCTATATCTGTTTTATATATTCAAATAATTATTTTATTTATTAATATAATAAAATAAATTAATATAATAAATAAAAATAATAAGAATATTTTTGAATAAATATTAGATAGACTGATCCTATACAATGTAACTAGTCTTTATTCAGAGATGTAAATATTCTTAATTAGATTAGCTTCATGTTGATTGGTTTCTCTTACGAGAAACCAATCAACCAAATAATGGAATAATCAATTATTTACATCGTCTGAATAGAATTTAGTTACATTGTATTGTTTCAGTCTAATTATTTGTATCTCTAAATGTATATTTTTCAAGATTAGATTAATGTTATATTTAATAGATTCTTCATGAGAGGAATCTATCAACATACAATAAAATTAATCATTTGCTATATTAGTAAAATTTTATTCTAAATGTATTGTACTAATTCAGTCTATATTTATTTTATATATTTAAATTACTATTTTATTTATTAATATATAAAAATAAATTAATATGATAAATGAAAATAATAGGAATATTTTTAATTAAATGTTACACAGACTGATCTTATACAATGTAACTAGTCTTTATTCAGAGATGTAAATATTCTTGATTAAATTAGCTTCATGTTGATTGGTTTCTCTTACGAGAAACCAATCAATCAAATAATAGAATAATCAATTATTTACATCATCTAAATAGATTATAGTTATACTGTATTGTTTCAGTCTGACTATTTATTCTCCCAAATGTATATTTTCAAGATCAGATTAATGTCATATTTGATAGATTCCTCGTGAGAGGAATCTATCAACATATAGTAGAATCAATAATTTACTATGTCAGTAAAATTTTCTTCTAAATGTATTGTATTAATTCAGTCTATATTTATTTTATACATTTAAATAGTTATTTTATTTATTAATATATGAAAAATATTAAATATAATAAATAAAAATAATCAGAATATTTTTGATTAAAAACTAGTTACACTATTCCTATACAATGTAACTAGTCTTTATTTTTCAATTAAAATATTCAAGATATGATTAATACTACATCATTTAAAATATAGCCAATTATTCACTTATACATCTAAGAATAAAGACATTACAAAAATACAAATAGAAAATCTTTTCAACATGTAATAGTACCCATTTTCACTTACATCATATAAATGAATATAAATCATACTGCTCCAATCTAATCTATTTAATTCGCCCAAATTTTAGCAATAAAATTAGTTCCTACACAATTATTATTATTCTATGTTACAATATCAGTGATATTTTAACCTCAAAAACCGACCATCAAAAAAATTCAAAAAAAAATAAATTAAAAAAATTGATAAAATTTATTTTTCCTTAAATCTCCAAAAATATATAAAACGTGATATAATCAAAGATGAGCGATTTAATTAAAAGAATCAATGATTATATTAAATCAAGCGGTGTCGGCTATCTTTCGATCGATTTACTCGAATTCATTAATGACGAGTACAATCGTGAGAAGGATAAAAAGTCCGACGAAGAAGCCAGAAGGATGGAGGAGGTTGATTTCCACAATCTCACAACGGTTCACAATATTGAGAAATTGTGGGAAACCCTCCATCCTGAAACTGTTGTAAGAAGGGGAAGAAAATCCAAGAAATCTTCCCCCGTTAATGCTGAAGTCCTAAAGACCATCAAGACTTCAGTTGAAGGAATTGTGACTGGATTTGAGGCACTTCCAAATCCAGACTTCATCATTGGAGGTTATACCATTCCTGATGAAATCACATTTGAAGGAAAAAGAAAAGGTAGAAAATCAGCTACCCTTAAAGCCTTTTCTTTTCCCGAATCCTTCAGGGTCGCTCTGAATGAAGAGTTTGCACCAAAAAGTGAAATTGTCAGTACTATTAATACTGGCGATGATATTATTGATAATCCTGTTGTTAATTCCAGGAAGGTATTGGACACTGATCAATGCGATAATGATTGTCATCATGTTATCTTATACAAGAAACCTGTTGATCCACCAAAAATTAAACGCAAGTCCAAATTCAAATCAAAACCAAAATCTGTTCCCGATTCAGCTCCTATTTCTATCCTTAAACCCGAACCCATCCCTACTCCTGTTCCCGTTCTTAAATCCAAATCTGATGTAGCTGCTAAAGTCAGATTAATGATTAATGCTATTTTAGATGTAGCTAAAACCAGTAGTTCAAGCAATTGTTCGTCTGATAATACAGTTACAACTTCATCATCGTCATCATCTTCGCCTTTAATTGGAAAATCAGATTCTACCCCAGCTACAAATTCAACTTTAACCCCAAATGATATTTCAGATTCATCAACTACTAATCCAATTCCAATTCCAACCACAACTGATTTTAAAGCACCATTTGTTCAACCAACAACCATTGATTTTTCTAAATTTTCCAAACCAGTTTTACGTATGCACAAAGATAATCAATTGGTAGATAGAGTTGATGTATTTAATGCTAGATTAAGACATAGTTCAACACATGGATTGGTAAGCAAGTTAAACTATAATGTTAATCATGATTGTGTTGTAGGATTAGTATCATCAAAACCACCAGTAACGTCACCATCAACAAAATCCGAACCAGAATCAGTTCCAGTCATCACATCCAAACCCCGATCAAATATTCCATGTGTTACTGAATGTGTTATCTCCAAACCCCCACCAAAAATAGGAACTTTAACAGAAACACTTCCATTTATCACCCCACGCCTTGAATCGATTCTTGCAGCCGGACCTAAATTTAAACCAGTAGTTAAGCCAGGGAGACCATTAGGAAGTCCAAACAAAACCCCTGAGCAAAAAGAACAAGAACGGTTAAATAAGAAGCCAGTAGGAAGGCCATTGGGTAGTGGAAACAAAAAGGCCACGAGCAAGAAGGACGAGGAAGTTATCATTTATGATCGTGAAATCCCTCTTAGAATCAATCCCAACAAGTTTGAAATTCACTTGATCCAGTACACCTTAGAGAATCCACATGTTTCTTATGCTGAATGGTCAAGACATGCTATGAAAACTTTGGATAAAGTAAGGGAGGAAAATAAAGAATCATCAAGACAGCGCCTTAATGCTTGGAGTGAAAATATCATGAGGGAGATCAACAGAGTCAAGGGAAGGATGTCATTAGGTTCTGGTAAAGGCAAGGTGAAGGTATTGTATGAACCAGATGAGTACATGGATAAGGAAACATTGGAGTACAAGTATGAGCTTTTGGAAACTCGTAAGAATGATCCCTTCTTCGTGAGTTTGTTAAGGAAGTCATTTGAGCTCAGATCATCCAGTGTGTCCGGTTCAGTATGTTCAGCAAGTTCTTCAGGTTCAGTAAAATCGTCAAGAAAATCCAGATTTGATAATATTGGTTCTTTAAGTACATTTTCAGATTATGGTATTTATGCTGATAGTTATGGTAATAACAGTGTGATTGGTGATGATTATTCAAGTGAAAGAGGTATGTTTGTTGCTGATTTAATTGATTTGTCAGATATAAATGATAAACCTGTTAGTGATGGCGATGGTGAATATGACATTAATGGATTAAATATTGATGAATCTTATATTGATGATTTATTGGAAGAGGGTGATAACAGTGATATAATTAATGAATTATTGGATGATTTCCATGGTGATAATTCTAATAATACTGCTATGTCAGACGATGTTAAAATGTTATGCTTAAATACATATCAATGTGTGTATGATGTTTATAATATGCTCAAGAATTAAATTGTGTATAACCTGTAAATTTGTAAATAATTTAATGATGTAATTTAGAATAAATATTTTTGTAAGTGGTTAATGTTAAGGATGTAAATATGGTAATTCAATTTCTGTGTATGCATAATGAATAAGAGGTAAAATATCTCGTTTATTGCGGTTTTAATAAGATTGAGAAGTGTAATATCATATTTACGGTGGTTTTAATAAACAGAAAATAGAGCATATCAATTCAGAATGACTCTAAGATGATTTTAATAAACAAGAAGTAGGGTATCTTGTTTCGAAATGATTTCAAGATAACTTTAATAAACGAGAGACAGGGTATCTTGTTTCAAAATAATTTTAAGATGATTTTAATAAACAAGAGATAGAGTATCTTGTTTCAGAATGATTTTAAGATGATTTTAATAAACAAGAGGTAAGGTATCTTGTTTTCAAAATAATTTTAAGATGATTTTAATAAACAAGAGGTAAGGTATCTTGTTTCAGAATGATTCCAAGATAGCTTTAATAAATAAGAGATAGTGTATCTTGTTTCAGAATGATTCCAAGATGGTTTTAATAAACAAGAGACAGGGTATCTTGTTTCAGAATGATTTTAAATTGATTTAATAAACGAGAGATGTCGGAGTTAAACGCCAAGACAATTAATTAATTTGCACTACATCTTAATTTAGGATAATTATATTAAACAAGATGTATTAACACATGACGTTAAAACAATTAATTATTCCATTTTAAGATAATTCTAATAAATGAAAGATACTAGCTTTTAACATTAAGATGATGATATTTTGTTTTAGGATGATTTTAGTAAACAAGTAATAGAGCTCTATTTGGAGAAATTTTAATGTTATATATGATCGAATATAACTTATGTTCGATCTGTTTCTTTGAATATTTTCTTAATATTTCACACATACTAAATTAGGCACCATTATCACCCCCTTATATCGTTTTCATGAAACCAAATCTGGAATTTTCGGACAGTTATCAAAAAATTCCAGATTTTCTAGGAAATATGAATCATCTACACCTCCCAAAACGTGAGGATAATAAACATATAAATATATTGTACTATTAACATCATGACAATGCTGAATATGTTTATTAATGTGTTTTATTGATCATTGTCGACATGGTAAAAAGCTGATTCTTGAAGTGAATCATATGTAAAATTATGGTGATTTTTATATGTGAATGATAAATTTGTTAGTATAACACGTTTGATAATTATATACTATTATGTGTACACACAAATATTATACAATGATAATTAATATACAATGATAATTAATATACATTCTCAATTGACTCGTAACCTCATGATATTTGGTAAAATATGATGCCGTTCGTATTATACTATATCAATTTATGTAGTATAATTTCTGTTGTATGATATTTGTGAAAATTTACATATCTGTATCTCTGCTATTTTAGACATCAACATTTTAATTTTCTGGAAATTTTCCAGAAAATTTTTTAATTAAAATTTTTTCTGTATATACATACAGAAAGTTAAAAATTGGTTACTTTTGTAACATGTCCATTCCGTCTTCATGAAGTCAAAAATCGTACTTTTTAGATAGTTATCAAAAAAATTCCGGAATTCTTGAGGAATATGGATAATCAACACAGTCTAAAATGAGGGGTTGTAGGTATATAAAAATATTGTATTACTAACAATTCAGGAATATCAAATGTGTATATCAATGTATGTTCAATAATCAATTTCAACATTGTAAATAACCATCTTGTTATATATTCTTGATAATGATTAATATGATTAATATTCTGGATGGTAGCTTGTACTTAAAATTTATGGATATTGGTAACTTTACGACAAGCCATATATATATTATCTGCTATACGATGTATAATAGATATAAATGCAGATTATAATCTATTACATAATTTTATATGTTGTTTGTCGAATACAACTGGATAGTTATAATTTTGACATATTGATGGTAGCCTCAAAATATTAGATACTTCAACACCTAGTATTTTATAAGTGAAAATCTTCTAGGTTACTGTGGGACAATATTAAAAAATTCAGATAACCTTTACTTTTAGTATGCTATCATTTGGAATAGGATGGGATAACTGATATTCATTTTCAAATGTAAATTTTAAAGATTGTACTGATACTAAATTGATAATTTTTTACGAGAAACCTATCAACATGGAATGAAAACAATTATTATTTATACTATTTAAATTGAAAACTATATATACTGTTTTATACAGTGTAACTAATATTTATTCGAAAATGTAATTTTTATGATTATGAAAATATTAGGTTGAATAGATTCCTCTTTGAGGAATCTATTCAACATGTAATGATTTTATCACGGTTTTTACATTATTTGAATTTATTCTAGTTACATTGTATGGGATCAGTCTATATTTATTTTATATATTTAAATAGTTATTTTATTTATTGATATAATAAAATAATTAAATATATATAATAAAAATAATAAGAATATTTCTGAATAAATATTAGATAGACTGATCCTATACAATGTTAATAGTATTTAATTTCGGATATAAAATTTCAAGATTGAATTAATTTCAAATTGATAGATTTCTCGTAAGAGAAATCTATCAACATATAGCTGAAACAATTATTATTTATATCATTTAAAAATGAAAACTATATTGACTATTTTATACAGTGTAACTAATATTTATTCAAAAATGTAAATTTTATGATTATGAAAATATTAGATCGAATAGATTACTCACAGAGTAATCTATTCAACATGTAATAGTTTAATCACATCTTTTACATTAATTAAATTCATTCTAGTTACATTGTATAGGAACAGTCTATATTTATTTTATATATTTAAATTACTATTTTATTTATTAATATAATAAAATAAATTAATATATATAATAAAAATAATAGGAATATTTTTAAATAAAAACTACATACACTGTTCCTATACAGTCTATCTAGTATTTAATTTCGGATATAAAATTTCAAGATTGAATTAATTTCAAATTGATAGATTTCTCTTACGAGAAATCTATCAACATATAGCTGAAACAATTATTATTTACACCATTTAAAATGGAAATTGTATTGACTATTTTATACAGTGTAACTAGTATTTATTCAGAAATGTAAATTTCATGATTATGAAAAATATTAGGTTGAATAGATTCCTCTTTGAGGAATCTATTCAACATGTAATAGTTTAATCACAGTTTTTACATTATTTGAATTCATTCTAGTTACATTGTATAGGAACAATCTATATTTATTTTATATATTTAAATTATTATTTTATTTATTAATATAATAAAATAAATTAATATATATAATAAAAATAATAGGAATATTTTTAAATAAAAACTACATACACTGTTCCTATACAGTCTATCTAGTATTTAATTTCGGATATAAAATTTCAAGATTGAATTAATTTCAAATTGATAGATTTCTCGTAAGAGAAATCTATCAACATATAGCTGAATTAATTATTATTTACACCATTTAAATTGGAAAACTATATAGACATTTTTATATAGTGTAGCTAGTATTTATTCAGAAATGTAAATTTCATAATTATAAAAATATTAGATTGGATAGATTCCTCAAAGAGGAATCTATTCAACATGTAGTGGTTTAATCATAATTTTTACAACATTTGAATTTATTATAATTACATTGTATAGGAACAGTCTATATTTATTTTATATATTTAAATTATTATTTTATTTATTAATATAATAAAATAAATTAATATATATAATAAAAATAATAGGAATACTTTTGATTAAATACTAGATAAACTGTTCCTATACAGTGTTGTTAGTTCTTAAATTTAGATATAAAATTTTAAGACTGAACTAACATTAGATTGATATGTTTCTCGTAAGAGAAACATATCAACATATAATGTAATAAATTATTATTTGTATCACTTAAATTAGAAACTGTATAGATTGTTTTATACAGTGTAACTAGTATTTATTCAAAAATATAATTTTCATGATTAGAAAAATATTGGGCTGAATAGATTCCTCTATGAGAAATCTATTCAACATGTAGTGGTTTAATCACAATTTTTACATCATTTGAATTCATTCTAATTATATTGTATAAGAACAGTCTATATTTATTTTATACATTTAAATAGTTATTTTATTTATTAATATAAAAAAATAATTAAATATAATAAATAAAAATAATAGGAATATTTTTATTTAAATATTACATAGACTGTTCCTATACAGTGTTGCTAGTCCTTATTTTTGAATATATGTTTTTAAGATTGAATCAGCTTTATGTTAATAAATTTTCATAAAGAAATCTATCAATATATAATGGAATTAATTGTCATATACACTATTTAAATTATTTTCGATTTCTATTATAACTGAATTGTGGAACATTGAATAACATTACATTGACAATAATATTCTTAAAAATCCGAACAGCAGCTCGCTCAAGCGAGCGTCTCCTGTGCGCGAGCACAGTGTTGCCTTAATAATAATATTCTTAAAAATCCGAATAGCAGCTCGCGTAAGCGAGCGTCTCCTGTGCGCAAGCACAGTGTTGCTTTAATAATAATATTCTAGAAAAACCGAATAGCAGCTCGCGTAAGCGAGCGTCTCCTGTGCGCAAGCACAGTGTTGTTTTGGGAACAATATTCTAAAAAAAAAACCGAATAGCAGCTCGCGTAAGCGAGCGTCTCCTGTGCGCAAGCACAGTGTTGTTTTAAGGACGGTATTCTAAAAAAACCGAATAGCAGCTCGCGTAAGCGAGCGTCTCCTGTGCGCAAGCACAGTGTTGTTTTAAGGACGGTATTCTAAAAAAACCGAATAGCAGCTCGCGTAAGCGAGCGTCTTCTGTGCGCAAGCACAGTGTTGCTCTAAGAACAATATTCCCAAAAATCCGAATAGCAGATCGCGTAAGTGGATGTTTCCTATGTGTAAGCACAGTATTATTTACATTGCTCATATGAGGTATGACTAATAATTATTAAGAAATGTAAAATTTGAATAAACATAACAGTATAACGATAGGTTTTCTCGCTAATTGTTTCACGCTTCAGCGTGAAATAACTAGTGAGAAATCACATCATGTTTGTTAAGATCATTCACATTTTACATTAATAAAATTGTATATCGGAAAATTTTTTATCAACATTAAAATGGATTTCAATCATATTTAACTCGCTCTTCTCACATAAAACAATGTAAATTTTTCAATAAATTTACACATACAATAAACGTTGTATAATAGTTATATATTAAAATTTTTAGATTTACACGCCATTCCACCAAATAGACATATCCATTTAGTTGATAACATAATTTTATGATAACACTGCTACCATATTTATACACCATTTCAATAACATACACAACATATCGTTAAAATTCCATAACAACCAATTTATTCACTCTTATAATTACAACTACATCGCCAATCCATGAATATCGAACGTACAAAATATCAGTAATATTTTAACTGTACCACAAAGTAAAATCAAAAAAAAATAAAAAAATTTTTCTAAAATTGAAAAATTTTTTCATCTTAAATACAAATTAAAATATAAAAGGTATAAATCACTATGAGCGACAGAATTAGATCCTCTAGCGATTTATTAAAAAGAATCAATGACCACATTGATACAATCGCGGTTGACAGTCTTTCTCCATATGTGTGTGAGTTCATCAATGATGAATACAATATGGAGAAAGACAAAATTGTCACCAATGAACATAAGAGGATGGAGGAAGTAGAATTTCATAATCTTACCACTATTCATAATATTGGTAAGTTGTGGGAAATCCTCCATACCCAAACTATTATTAAAAGGGAAGGAAGTCTAGACAACCTTCCCCTATAGACGCCAGTTAAGGGTATTATTACGGGATTTGAGGCACAACCAAATCCCGAATTCACTATCGGCGGATATAAGATTCCTGATAATATTATATTTGAAGGTAAAAAGAGAGGGAGAAAATCTTCTCCCTTTAAGGATACCGACGATAAAGTTACCGACATCAAAAATGTCGGTGACGAATGTATTATAGACGACACTCCTAGGGATGTGTTAAATAATGATCAATGTGATAATACTACTTACCATATTGATTTGTACAAAAAGAAAAGTGCTGGTTCACTTAATACTAATTCTAAAGGTGCTGGTTCGCCTAAATTTAAATCTAAATCTAATGTAAATACTAGGTCAACTATCAAAAACATATGTGCTGGTTCACTTATTGACAAAAATGTAAATAATAGTGCAAACAATAATGAGAAGCTTAAATCATTTATCAAAAATTTATATGCAGACTCTCTCACCAACACTGATGTAAATATTAGGATATGTAATAATAATATTGATGCTGGTTCATCTGTAAATAATGTAAATAGTAAATTAAACAATAATGATTCATCAGCAAATAATGTAAATACTAGGTCAATTGATAATAATATAAATTCTGGATCATCTGTAAATAATGTAAATAATGATACCTCTCAAACATGGACTATGTCAACTCTTCCAAAAATTCAAATGGTACCATGTAAGAAATCTACAAGTCATTTTAATATTTCAAACCCATTAGTAGATAGAATTAATGTACATTATGCTAAGTTAAGATTATTATCACCACCAAAAATTAACAATATTAATCTTAATGATAATGAATCACTATTGGCCAATTCTAGTAAGAAGCTTGATACTGGTTATTATAAGTCTCTTGTCCAAGATGTACCAATTCCCGAACCTGTTGAATCAATTACCAAATTTCCTCCACCATTAAGAATTAATCGGAATATAGGCCCTGGTAGACCCATCGGTAGTAAGAACAAAACCGAAGAGGAAAAAGAACAGGAAAGGTTAAATAAAAAGCCAAGGGGTAGGCCTTTAGGAAGTGGAAATAAAAAATCAACTAATAAAAAGGATAGAGAAGTAATAATCTATGATAATGAGGTAGCTTTAAGAACAAACCCTAATAAATTTGAGGTACATTTAATACAGTATACATTAGCAAATCCTCATGTATCTTATGCTGAATGGAATCATTATGCTGAAAAAATATTTAATAGAGCAAATAATGAAGGTAGGGCTTCATCAAGACAGTACCTTAATGAATGGGAAGAAAATACCACACGCGAGATTAATAGGATTAAGGGAAAATTATCTTTAAGTAGGTTAAAAGATAAGGGTAAAATTCTATATGAACCAGAAGATGAATCAGCTAGGGAAACAATGAATTATAAATATGAGCTTCTAGAAACTCGTAAGGATGATCCATTTTTCATTAATTTATTGAAGAGATCTTTTGAAATTAAATCTTCCAGAAAATCTAGATTTGATAATATACCATGTTCATCCACATCTTCATCATCATACAATTACAATCCTCCTAATTTTAAATCTTCCAATACAGCTGTCAATAATTTACTAGATTCTGATAATGACTATTTCTGTGATAATGTACTCGAATTCACTAATTCATCAAATGTAAATGATAATTATGAAAAAGATCTGATTGATTTGACAGATTCATATGCAGATTTTGTAGATAATATACCAGAGGGATTTAATGTAAATGATATATTAGAAAAAGATACAGACGATGATGTAATTGACAGATTGTTGAATGAATTACATGATGAATATAATAATGAAATCAAGAAAAACGATGAAAACCTTAAAAATATCATGATTATATATCTGATGGCGTGTCAATCTATATACAATAAAATGTAATTTTAATAAATTTAGCAAAGCTAAACTTGTATTCAATTATCAATTACCAATTAATTAATATTTAAACCATTAACAAGTGTAATACATTCATCATCCATCATATCATTTAATTCATTTTTCAACATTTTATGTATATAAATGTTTAGCAGTAACCTTTTGTCAGATATCATATTTAAAAATAACGAATTATCGTATTTTTTTGTAAACAACATATATCAAAGCAATTAATTGTTCATCACATGTACTACTATGCAGCAGCTCCAAATATCTAAAAGCTTCATTAATATCAATATTCATCTGTTTTACATACAACACAATAATTTCAGCTAAATAATTTATGTTGTAATCCTGCATATAATTTGCTATTACATATAAATCATATAAATTTTTAATATTGTATTTTCTTTCCTCCACAAACTCTTTATACACAATTATATTCTTAAAATTGTTAGATATCAATACATCTTCGTTATTTCCCTTTAAAACTTCACGTAATGAATTAATGAAATAACTTTTGTTAATGAGTAGGTACAATGATATCTTTACATTTTCATCTTTGGTTCCTATTGTAATAACTGAATCTTTTTCGAATATCGCAGGAGGATTATGTATACTTTTGAAATAATCATTTTCATTCACATAGATATTGAAATTAAAATTAATATCAACAATTATATAATGTCTTTTCCCATTATATATGAATGTTTTCATAACTGTGATAAATCTGTTAAAATTCAAAATTTCATGAGTATCATCAAATAAATTATATATAATTTTTCTTCTGTTGTCAACATCTGTTACAAGTTCACCATTTTCATAAAAAATTGGTTTATCTCCATAATGACATAATATTTCATAATCACTGATAATTTTCACATCTTTCATGCCCAACGATCCTCCTATCATTTCTCTTATATTCACAATTTTAAATATTCCACTATCCAGATCAACTCTTATATAAGATGAAATTTTATCAAAAAATATCAACGTATGTTCATGATGTAGAATATCACAACTTTTAAATGGTAAATTTATGACAAATTAACTACTTGATTTATCAACGAACACATTTTCCATCAATAAATTAACTATTAGATATACGCTATCATCTTCAAATCTTCTAAAAATAAATTTATTGTAAGGTACATCCGAATAATCATCTACCACATTTACACAATAATAAATATCATCCTTTGAATTACGTGATATTTTGATAAACATAATATTTTTAAAATTATTATCTATAATTGTTTGCTCTCTTTCTAAAATTTTAGAAAATATAAAATGGTAACCATAATCTGGTGAGTGTTCAACATTAACGTTTTGTATAGTAAGATTATCTCTTATAGAAATATACATATTATCATCTATGATCGATGAAAAATGTGAATTAAGTGGCTCATAGACGATATTGATTCTTTTATTCATATCGATGGCCAACAGTATACTAGATAATATAAAAACATTGTAACCTCTCTCATTTACAATATCCCCAACACGTATTGAAATAATCAAATTATTTTTCACTATATTACATGAATCGATAGACACAATATCATTGATACGATCACTGAATATTTTCAACATTTTATTATTAAAAATATAATTTTATATTTTGTTATTTTGTAATATGTCATATGAACAATATTAATATAAAATCAGTGTTTTTGATATTTTGCAAAAGTGTATGAAGTCGTAACCTTACAAAAAATTATAAAAAAATAATAAATCTGGCATAGCTAGATTTGTATTTAAAAATTTTGTATATTATTAATTAGTTAATATTTATTTGATCAGGTTTATATTTCAACTCATTTTCCAACACCTTATATATATAATTGTTCAACAACAATTTTGTGTCAGCAATCATTTCTAAAAATAAAAATTCATCATATTTTTTATAAATGATATATATTAGAACAGTTAATTGTTCATCACATGTGCTACTGTGTAGCAGTTCTAAATATTTAAAAGCTTCGTAAATATCAATATCGTTCTGTTTCACATATAATACAATAATTTCTGCCAAATAATTTATATTGACATCCTGCATGTAATTTGCAATCACATATAGATTATATAAATTTTCAACATCGTATTTTCTTTCCTCCACGAAATTTTTATACAAAAATATATTTTTAAAATTACTGGATAACAACACATCTTCACTGTTTCCCTTTAAAACTTCAAATAGTGAATTAATGAAATAGCTTCTATTGATAAGTAGGTCGAATGGTATTTTTACATTTTCATCTTCGGATCCTATGGTAATAAAGGAATCTTTTTTTAATGTCACTGGGGGATTATATATGTTTTTAAAATAATCATTCTCTTTCACATAAATATCGAGATTAAAATTAATATCAACAATTATATAATGTTTTTTCCCATTATATATGAATATATTCATAGCCACAACATACTTATCAAAATTAAAAATTTCATGAGTATCATCAAGTAAATTATATATGATTTTTCTTCTATTGTCAACATCACTTACATAACTACCATTTTCAATATTTTCAATTGGATCCGGTTTACTTCCATACTGATATAATATTTCATAATCACTAATGATCATTACATCATGTTTATCACCAGACATATCCTCTACAGTTATAGTTTTAAAATGTTCATAATCTTCTATATTTTTCACATTAGGTGACAAACCCTCTATGTTAACAATTTTAAATATTCCTGTATTCAAATTAACCCTTACATACTGTGAAATTCTATCGAAAAATATTAATGTATCTGTATCATGCAAAATTTTACAATTTTTGAATGGTAAATTTACAACAAATTTACTATCAGACTTAATAACAGATACATTTAGCATTAATAAATTAACGGTTAGGAGTTCACTGTTATCTTCAAATCTTCTAAAAATAAATTTGTTGTAGATTACACCCTCATTATCACCCGCCAAGTTTGCACAGTAGTAAATATCATTTTTTAGTTTAAAAACTCCAATAATAGTTGTTACACGATTATTTACAAAATCATTATCCATAATCGCTTGCCACACTTCTAAATCTTTGGGAAAATTCAAACTGTAACCATAAGGTTGTGAATATTCAATTTTAATTTTATTCATAATAAGATCATCTCTCTTATAAATATATACACTATCATCTATACTCGATAATGGATTGAAATTGGTTGGATAATTAATGATCATTATTCTTTTGTTCATATCAATAACTATCAAGTCGGTGGATATTTTAAATTTATTATAACCATTTACAATTGTGGTACTTCCAACATGTGATGAAATGATCAAACTATTGCCCACTACATAGCATGAATTGATACTCATGATACCATAAACATGTTGTTTAAGTATGTTCAACATTTTATTATTAAAAAAATAATTTAATATACATATTAATTATTAATAGACATGTATTCAAAAATATTCAGATCTATTAATAAGAGCAATACATTTACTTATTTGCTCAGGAGCATATTTCAATTAATTCTTCAATACTTTATATATGTAATTATTCAACAACAATTTTGTGTCAGCAATCATTTCCAGAAATAAAATTTCATTGTATTTTTTATAAACAACATGTATTAAGACAGTTAATTGTTCATCACATGTGCTACTATGCAACAGGTCCAGATATTTAAAACTCTCGATAATATCTATATCATTCTGTTTCACATACAATATAATAATTTCTGCCAAATAGTTTATATTGCAATCCTGCATATAATTCGCTATCACATATAAATCGTACAAATTTTCATCATCATATTTTCTCTCCTCAACAAATTTTTTGTACAGAGTTACATTCTTAAAATTGTTAGATATCAATACATCCTCACTGTTTCCTTTTAAAACATCATGTAATGAATTAATAAAATAACTTCTATTAACAAGTAAGTCAAACGATATAGCCACATTCTCATCTTTGGTACCAATGGTAATTATGGAATCTTTCTCAAATGTTTTAGGTGGATTATATATGTTTTTGAAATAATCTATTTCCCTTACATAAATATCAAGATTGAAATTAACATCAACAATAATATAATGTTTTTTCCCATTATATATGAATGATCTCATAGTCTCAATATATTTGTTAAAGTTTAAAATGTCGTGAGTGTCATTAAACAAATTGTATATAATTTTTACCCTATTATCAACATCTGACATAATTTTACCATCATTGATAATAATTGGATCATCTCCATACTGACACAATATTTCACAATCACTGATAATTATTCTATTGAATTTATTATCTGACATTACTTCCATATTCATAACTTTAAATGTACAGCTATCTAAATCAACTTTCACGTAACACGAAACTTCATCAAAAAATATTAATGTATTTTTATGATGTAGAATATTACAGCTTTCAAATGATAAATTTATAATATATTCACCATTTGTTACATTAACAGATGTGTCATCCATTGATAAATTAACAGTTAAGTACACACTGTTATCCTCAAATTTCCTGAAAATATATTTAGCTATGGGATCATCTACACCACCGTTTGTTACTTTAACATAATAATAAATATCATTTTTTAATTTATAAAACCTTCCGATAATTGCGGAACGAATACCTCCAAAATTATCATCTACAATAGATTGCCATTTTTCTAATTTTTTAGGAAATATAAAATAGTGGCCAAAATCTGACGCATATTCAATTTTAATATTTTGCCTAACAAGGCCATTCCTCTCATAAATATACATATTATCATCTATGATTGATATCGGATGTGAATCGGATGTATCATAAATAATAATGTCTCTTTTATTCATATCAATAGCCAGCATAATACTAGATATTTCAAAAGTATTATAATCACTCACATTTATATATTTTCTGACATATAATGAAATTATTAAATTGTTATTTACCACACTATACGGATTGAGAGTCATAATACCGTGAATGTTATGTTTGAATATGTTCAACATTTTATTACTAAAAGTAAATTTATATTATGACAAATTTAATAAATTTGTCGTAATTAGATTTATATTCATATATATTATGAATTAATTAACTTTAAAGTATCTCTTAGCACACTAAAGAAATTTTTCTGATCTTTATTATCATCAATATTATTTACACCCAGAGACAATTGTTTTAATTCATATTCCAATGTCTTACGTATATAGTTATTCAGCAACAATTTTTCATCAGATATCATGCTTAAAAATAGGTTATTATCGTATTTTTTGAATACAACATGTATTAACACTATAAACTGTTCATCACATGTACTGGTACGTAATAATTCTAAATATTTAAATGATTCTTCAATACTAATATTACTTTCCCTAACGTGAGAAATAATAATTTCTGCCAAATAGTTTATATCACAATCCTGCATATAATTTGCTATTACATATAAGTCGTATAGATTATCCGCATCATATTCCTTATTTTCAACGAATTTTTTGTATATACTTATGTTCTTGAAATTGTCAGATATTAGTGAATTATTATCATTCTTTTTAAGATCGTTGAACAATGAATTAATAAAATAACTCTTCTTCATTAATGAACCAAACGACATCTCCACTTTTTCACATTCAGTTCCTATTGTAATAGTGGAATTATCATTCATAACATCACATATGTTCTTAAAATAATCACTTTCTCTCACGTAAATGCTAAACTCAAAGCTTTTATCGACAATAATGTAGTACTTTCTTCCATTATGAATAAATAATCTTATAGCCACAATGTATTTATCAAATTTTAGAATTTCAAAACTATCGTCAATAAAGTTATATATAACTTTTGTTCTATTATCAACATCTGAATCATGTAATATAGGTCCATATTGTATCAGAATTTCATAATTACTTGCCACTTTTATATCACTTATACGTGAATATACTTTTGTACTGTTCCATATATGTTTGATATCCATTGAATTAAATGTTCCTGTATTCACATTCACTTTAACGTATGTTGAGGATTTATCAAAAAATATTAAAGTATCATTGTGATGGAGCGTCTGACAACTTTCAAATGGTAAACATATAATAAAATCATCTTCTGATTTCTCGACCGATATATTCTCACATGATAATCTAACAATTATAAATTTACTGTTATCTTTCAGTTTTCTAAAAATAAATTTATCACGAGTATCATCTAATAGTAAATTAGAATATACACAATAATAAATTTCACCGTTTAGCTTATATATAATACTGTCGACCAAATTATCAATTGGGATATCATTATTTTCAAGGATGTTGCCTATAATTTTTTGACCATCTTCAAATTTATTGAGATAAACAATTTGACGTATTTCATCCGAAATGGTTTTCACACTAAAATTATGTGTATCAATATTACCGTCCTTAAAGCTGTATATCATATCATCAACAATTGAAATTATATTAGTGTCCAATTCTTCACAAGTAATGGTGATTCTTTTTTTCATATTTATAACAACTAACATTCTTGAAATATTAAATGTATTACAACCATCCACATTTTTAATATTTGCAAGATAAGATGAGATAACCAAATAATTGTTTATAATATTACATCCTTTAAATAATACTAGACCATTAATGTTACTGCTGAATATTTTAATCATTTTTTTTTTTGAAATTTTTTTTAACTTAATTTCATGTCAATTTTCTCATATCAGTCTCTTTTCATATGCTTTTCGACAATATTTTCAAAATCTTCAATAAATATGGCATAGCCACACTTGTGTTTACATATATTATATACTAATTTTTAAAGCTGAATTTAGAGCTTTAAATAAATTATCATTATTATTGTTTTGATCTATTATGTTCTCAGTTTTTTCCAAGAATAAATTATTTAATTCAAACTTTAACACTTTGCGTATATAATTGTTCAACAGTAAATTCTCATCAGATATCATGTTTAAAAATAAAGAATTGTCGTATTTTTTGAATATAGTATATATTAATACAAGAAATTGTTCATCACATGTGCTGGTACGCAATGATTCCAAATATTTAAATGATTTATCAATATCAATATCATTTTGATTCACATGTGAAATAATAATTTCTGCCAAATAATTTATATTGCAATCTTGCATATAATTCGCTATCACGTATAAATCATACAAGCTATCAGTGTCATATTTATTATTTTCAATAAAATCTTTATATAATGTAATATTTTTAAAATTGTCAGATATTAATTCACTTTTAATGTTCCCTTTAAGATCGTTAAATAACGAATTAATGAAATAACTTTTCATCATCAATAAATTAAAAGACATCCCCACTTTTTCATTTTCTGTTCCTATAGTAATAATGAAATCATCTTTCATAACATCACATATACTTTTTATATAGTCGCCCTCCTTCACAAAGATGTTAAACTCAAAACTTCTGTCTACAATAATATAATGTTTCCTTCCATTATACGTAAATAATTTCATAACCACTATATGTTTGTAAAATTTTAAGATTTCGAAAGTGTCGTCTATAAAATTATATATAATTTTTGTTCTGTTATCAACGTCAGTCACATGCGATATATCTCCATATTGACATAACACTTCATAATCACCTATTATTTGCGTACTGCTTATATATGCACTACTTATATGTATATTACATATATGTGAATGTATTTTTGTATCGTTATATATACGTTCGATATTCATTGATTTAAATTCTCCAGTGTTTAAATTAACCTTTATGTATGTAGAGTAATCATCATAAAATATTAATGTATCATTGTGAGAGAGAGTGTGACAACTTTCAAATGGTAGATTTATAACAAAATTATATTCTGATTTTTCAACTGATGTATGATCACATGATAATTTGACGGTTAGATATTTGCTGTTATCTTTCAGTTTTCTAAAAATAAATCTGGAACATATTTTTTCCTGCGCTAAATTATTATATACACAATAATAAATTTCATTGTTTAGCTTATATATTTTGTTGTCAACCAATTCATCAATTGAAATGATAACATCTTGAAAAGTATCAGCTACGATCTTTTGACTATGTCCAATTTTATTGAGAAGAACGCATCGACGAGCATTATCTGGGACAGTTACAATATCGAAATTATATATGTCAATATTACCATCAATAATACAGTATATATTATCATCTACAATTGTAAGTAGATTTATGTCTAATTTATCATAAATAATGATGATTCTTTTGTTCATATCAATAACAATTAATATTTTAGAAATATCAAACATATTATCATCATTTACATGTCTAATGTTTGCAAGATAACCTGAAATGGTCAGGTAGTTATTTATAACACTACATCCGTTGATCAATACTAGACCATTAATATTACTACTGAATATTTTGATCATTTTTTTTTGAAAATTTTTAACTTAATTCCTTATTAATTTTGACAATACACAAATGAATAATAAGTTATTATTCATAAATGTTATAAATGTAATAAAAAATTACAATGTAGGTTAGCGTAAAATACATTTCATTTTCTCGTATTTAGCGCTCATAACATATGCTTCAATGACATCTTCAAAATATTTGTAGTAGACATCGTTCTTATGTACACTGTAATCATATCCGGCAGCTATCAACATTTTTAAAATATAAATATAATCATTGCTTTTATTTTTGCCATATTTATCACCATATTCTTTCCCATACTTACATGCAAGTAAGAATCCAGTATATCCTTTTTTATTTTTATGGTGAATATCAACAGATTTGTATATAAGTGATCTAACAATAAGTATATGGCCTATTCTACATGATATCGTTAAAATTGTATCACCATCATCATTTATATAATTCAAGCCAGCATTGACACTAATCAAATATTCAACTATTTTATAATTATGATTTAAACAGGCTAACATTATAGGTGAAGATCCATCACTATCCAAAACATTTAAATTACATCCAGCATATACTAACAATTTAACAACATTGAGATTGTCGAATTTACACGCTGTCAACACAGGATTTAACCTGTCTCTTGTTTTTAATTCAATATCTGCTCCATTAACCAATAATAATTGAACGATATTGCAATTATTGCGTCTACAGCCAATTGTTAAAATAGTATCACCTCTCATATCATATTTATTGATATCCACTCCCTTCAAAATCAAATAATTGACCATATTATAATCTTCCTCAATACATGCCTTTTCCAATCAATGAATTGTTAAATTTGTCAATATCGTCTATATTTGCATGCGACACAACTAAAAATTTAACAATGTTATAGTGTTTAAATTTGTAAGCAATACCAATTGCTGTCTCTTTTGATTTATTCTTTTTGTCAATATCTGCTCCGTTTTTTATCAATAATTTTATTATATTAAGATGTCCATATTCTGAAGCGGTTATCAGTGGAAAATATCCTAAAATATCTTCATGATTTACATCCAGTCCCAAATTTAACAATATGATCATTAAATTGTAATTTCCACTATTACATATGAATGATGACAGTATGTGACCATATAATTTTATATTTATGGACAACATTATCTCCTCACATGTTTTTAAGTTATTATTTTCTAATGCTTTTACAAACGATGATATCTTACATTCTATACTCATTGTTAGTCACAAATTTTTTTAATTTTGTAAGTCTGGTCTATACTAATGAAATATCAAAATTATCGCAAAAATTAGAAATTTTTAAAAATAAATTACATACAAACAATGGACTCTGAGAAAGGAACAACCTCTAAAGCTAACGGCTCTTTATTCTTTAAACAATGGGTAATAGCGTTGTTAGTTTTAATTACATTTTTAACATTTATAGCTGCAATTATTTTCACTGGTTTCTTTTCCAGAGATAGAATAATATATTTAAGGATGATAAAAGATGTTGATTGTATGCAATATTCATCTACAAATTTAACAGTTATCATACCTGATAATGTTAAATTAAACATTAAAACTGGTGTTGAAGGATCCATAACATATAACTACGAACTCAAAAATGATGTTGGATCTGAAATGTTCAAATGTGATTGGAATCCATGCTATACCGCCACATTTTACACAATTGATAATAAAAAGATGGAGTGTACATATTTGATTAACAATGTTATTTATTATTATATAACAGATGCACCTGTTTATAATGATGTGTTTGAAGATTATTATAAACCGAGAATTATAGCTATTTCTGTTTTATGGATATTATCAATTCCTTTTATAATATTATTGTGTATTGCATGTGTAGTCTCAAAAAAATAAAAATTTTTTTCTTTGAAATTAAGATAAATTTAAGGTAAATAATAAAAAAAATGTAAAAAATGAAGATAACCCCTTCCAGCTCTTCACTGAAGGACAAAAAACATGGTTTATTTTAAAAAATTTTTTAAATAAAGAATTATATCGAATTATCACAGATAAGGTTCCGAATTTAGTATCGTTCGATACCAATTTTTTTGAAGAATAGTTTGTTAGAGTAGTCTCGAAAATTTTTTTCGATACCAGATTCGGAACATTAATCACAGACATGTTCAAAAAGAATATACTTGTAGTTGGAAACCATAATAGTGGAAAAACTTCATACATTAATAGAATTATAAATGCAGAATTTATTGTAAATCATGTTCCCACAAATGAAATTACAAATACAATTTATGAAACAAAATCAAAAGAGTTCAACTTAATTGAGGCAAATTTCGAAAATTATGAAAATTTTATTGAAAGTTATGAAGAAGATATAGATGGAGTTATGGTATTTTATAATCGTACGACACGCGTGAAAAAGGATAAAATAGACGAAATAGTTGAATTTTTTAAACATATACCCACAATAATATGTGGGAATAAAAATGAATATGAATATATTAAAGGAAGCAAATTATATAAGTACAAGAATACACATAATAAGGAACATATATTTATTTCTGTTAAAAGTAATGAAAATCACATGAAACCTATTTTATTTTTTAAAAGTAAAATAGATTATACGAATATGCCAAGCGTATAGATATGAAGCAAACAAAAATATTCATATATATGTACAATGTACATATATCAAAAATGTAATATACTATTTTTCGATCTCGTATAATAATTTCCATGCCAAACAATAACCATGTCCAAATGGATGTTTATCATCGTTTAAGAAAATATCCAATTTTATTTTTATCAATTATTGACATATTATGTGGAAGAATAAAGTCATCATCTACGGAATATTTTTCTTTGTAATAATTCAAAGATTCATAATGTGGTCCATCAACTTCGATAATGAGGATATTTTTACCATTTTTCAACTTGTCCCTTAAAGCGTTTAGCTTTTTATAACCATCACTTTTTACATGTAAATTATCCAGAGATTTGAGATAATTTGGAAGATATGTCTTTTTTCTAGAATCAATATAATTCAAAAACTCCCATTGACCATTTTCGAAGTGTAATGAGCATATACATTTTGCTCTATCATTAAATCCAACAGGATATCTTATGGGCTCTTTAGTGATAAATCCTTTGTCTCTCCATAACCAATATTCTTTTTGAATGACACCATCTTTAATATGTACTTCAAATGGATGATTCCAAATGATTGTACTGTCAAACTTTGATTTTCTTTGAATAGATTCGTTTACGACCGGGTACAATTTAGAAAACTGCCATATATTTTCCAAATTTGCATTTATTTTAAAACCGTTTGACAAAGTAACTTCATTTGTCAATACATATGGACTTAAAGAACCATACGGTGTTGATTTAGTCAAACATAAAATATTATCAAAACCTTCCAAAGATGGATCTATTGAACCCACTCTTCTCCCCACTGCTATCATTGTTAAAAATTCAATTTAAGAAAATAAAAATCAGCAATTAAATATAATTTTTAAACAGTGATTTATGTTAATAACGGTGAAAATTGTAAACAATAATTTTTTAATTTTAAGTATAAATTTTCTTTATTATGGACGAGAATATAAATGATGATACTGTCTTTGAAGATCTGGGTATAGTCAAACATATAAGAGAGATTGATAAAAACGTCAAGTTGACAGATGTATTAGACAAAGACATGTTGGAAATTTATGTTGAAATAAACAAGGAAGGAAAATACATATTTACAAATGAATTGTTGGAGAAATATATTAATTTTTTGATATATGCAGATGCAGAAGATGTGCAATTTTATTTGGCTGGCGTATATGTCAACAGAGAAAACATTAACGAGGTTCTCACAAATTACAATATATTAGAAATATTTATAATTTATCTTCCTTATGAAATAGCAATAGCGCATAATTCTTTTGGTTCACTTAAAGAACGCTGGTTAGAAAACAATTTTGGATATATAAATGGAAGAGAAGAGATAGCAGATATTGAAAGATATACTTATGATGCATATGACCGTGATGAACAGGATAAAAAATTTATAATTCTTGAAAAGAAGAAGGTAAAAGTAAGCCCGCCGAGTGAGGAAATGATAATTTTAAATACGAATTTTTTCAGATATAAACATATAAATCTACAGTATGGTGTAGATGGATTTAGTAGTGCCGCGTCAAACGCAAATGATTTATTAAATAATTATCTCATAATGGGTTTGATAAGTTTATGCACACAACATTGAGATTTTACACTTATAGTGGAGATATTGTTGAATATGATATATATCCTGATTTTGTTAAGTTGTATAAAAATAGCAATTTCAACAATTTAGATAAAGAAGACCCTTCTGATTACATTAAATCATATTATGAATTAAACAGAAACAATAAATATTATTTGTTAAATGGTAATATATGCACAATGGTAAACGTCAGAGACAAAGTTTTAGACTTAAATTATGCTGTTTTCACGGGTAATTTGCAGCTAGTCAAATATTTTTTCAAAAATAATGAATTATCCTTGTTTGACCTAATGTTCCGAATTTGGTATCGAACGATACCAATTTAATTGAAGAATAGTTAGCTGGAATAGTCATGAAATTTTCATTTCGATACTTTCGATACCGGATTCGGAACCTTAGTTTGACCATTCTGAAAAATGTTTTTTAACAAATTCGGTGTTAAGCGGTAATTTAGAAATGTTTGAATATTTTATAGATAATGGACACCATGAGAAAATAGATTATGATAAATTATTAATACTTGCATGTAATTTCAATAAGAGCGATATCATAAGATTTTTATTGAACAAAGGAGCTAATATATATACTTATAATAATGCAGCATTAAGGATGATAACACAATATGGAAATTTGGAGATAGCAAAATTGTTTTATGAAAAAGCTGGATACAATAATGAATATTTAAAAATATCACTTCAAGATGCATGTAAATATTATGTCAATGAAATTGTTTACTACCTATATGGAGTAGTAAAAGATATAGATTATTATACATGTTTAAGATGTTCCACAAGCAGTCATTTCGATGAAATAAAAGGCAATTTAAAAACATTTGAATATACACTGAGGAAGAGTATGGAAGAAATGGGAAAATGTGTTTCATCTAATATTAATAAATTGTCAATTGTCGATTTTGAAAATATACTTTCTATTTACAACAATGGTGACGAACGTGGATTCATGTATAGATTAAAATTATATTTATATTTCTGTGCTATTGAAGAGGGAAATATGGAAGTAGTAAAATTTTTTGATTATTATAGTATCAGGTTTCTTGAGACATCCAATATATTTGATGCTAGAATATTATATTTGCTAAAAGGTTCCAATGAAAAAATAATAAAATTTCTCATGCGTGAGATAGACTCAATGGATAAAAAGAAGATAAAAAAATATTTATTCACTTCAGTTATAAATTGTGAGCTGGATGTTGTTAAAATAGTGTATAACAATATAATTAAAAATGGTTGTGTAAATGGCGCTAAAAATGAAGTTATCAAAACATTATTTGAAAAATCATTGAATTTGTGTGTTTTAAACAATAAATTAGACACATTAAAATTTTTCGTGGAAGAGGGAGTAGATATTCACAATTATTATGATGAGTGTCTATGTTATGCAGCCAAACATGAATATTATGACATAGTAAAATATTTAATATCTGTGGAAGCAAATACTGAAAAATGGTACATATATTCATTATATAAAGCGAGAGATTATGTAAAGGATGACGAGACGCGTGAATTATTAATAAATTTAATTAATGAAAGGAAAAACGTCTATATTAAAATAAATTGTAAATATAATCAATGATTATATTAGTAAGAATGGAAATATTTTTTTCCTTGCAAAAAAATTCATGACATTGTTAAGAGGTCGAATATTGTATAGTGAGAATGATGTCAGAAATATCAGTTGTAAATTGTTACTAGTAATAAAGAGTAACAGATGTAAACTTTATAAATTTGTAAACAATGAATACAAATTATGTAAAATCCCAACCAGTTTTGAGTTTGTAGATGTGTTAACGGATGATAGAGTAGTTTATTTATTTGGTAATATGAAAATAATGAATAGATGCCATCGTGATGACGACAGTACTGATTGTAAATGTATTATACCATATCCAGTTGGAATAACGGGAATTGCAGGTCCTACTGGGTCTGACGGTATGCAAGGTGTAACCGGATCACAAGGTGCGACTGGCTTACAAGGTTTAACTGGATTGAGAGGCGAAAAAGGAGATACTGGTTTACAGGGAGCTACTGGGTTACAAGGTGTCACTGGTTTAAAAGGTGATACTGGTCAGCAAGGTTTAATTGGACCACAAGGCGTAACTGGTTTAAGAGGTGCTACTGGTCTGCAAGGTATAACTGGTTTAAGAGGTGATACTGGATTACAAGGAGTCACCGGTCTAAAGGGTGAAACCGGACTACAAGGAATTACTGGTTTAAGGGGTGATACTGGATTGCAAGGTGCAACCGGTTTACAAGGTGTTACTGGTCTAAAAGGTGTAACTGGATCTCAAGGTGCAACTGGATTTCAAGGTACAACTGGTTCAAAGGGTGAAACCGGATTACAAGGTGCTACTGGATTACAAGGTGAAACTGGGTCACAAGGTGTTACTGGTTTAAGAGGTGCCACTGGTTTAAAGGGTGATACTGGTCTAAAAGGTGAAACTGGATTACATGGTGAAACTGGTCCAAAAGGTGAAACTGGGTCACAAGGGGCTACTGGATTACAAGGAGTCACTGGTTTAAAGGGTGATACAGGATCGCAAGGAGTCACTGGAAAGGTCGGTGAGACAGGCATGATAGGTCCTACAGGGGTACCTGGGGGGGGTGGAGCTACTGGATTAAAGGGTGATACTGGATCACATGGTGTCACTGGTTTAAGAGGTGAAACTGGACCATATGGATTTACAGGTTTAATAGGTGATACTGGATTGAAAGGGGAAACTGGATCACAAGGTGTTACAGGACCATATGGATTGACTGGTTTAAAAGGCGAAACAGGATTACAAGGTGTTACTGGTTTAAAAGGTGAAACAGGAATACAAGGTGTTACTGGAACACAAGGGGCTACTGGAATACAAGGTCCGACCGGATCACAAGGTTTTACTGGACCACAAGGGTTAACTGGACCTACTGGAATGAATGGTGTTACTGGTTCTAAGGGAGATACTGGGTCAACAGGCATTCAAGGTGAAAAAGGTGATACCGGTGAAAGAGGCGCTACTGGATTTCAAGGTGCTACAGGGTCTAATGGACCTACAGGGTTAAAAGGTGAAACTGGTCAAATTGGGTCAACGGGATTAACAGGTCCAACCGGAATGAGAGGGGATAATGGATCAACAGGTATGAAAGGTGAAACGGGATTAATTGGACCGACTGGATTAACGGGAATGAAGGGTGAAACTGGATCGACCGGAATAAAGGGTGAAACTGGTCCAACCGGAATAAAAGGTGAAACGGGGCCAACTGGAATCAAAGGTGAAACAGGACAAACCGGAATGAAGGGCGATACGGGGCCAACCGGAATTAAAGGTGAAACTGGGTCAACGGGTTTAAAAGGAGAAACTGGACCAACAGGATTAAAAGGAGAAACTGGAGTAGCGGGGGCTACAGGTATGAGAGGTGAAACGGGTGAACAGGGAGCAACAGGTATGAGAGGTCCAACTGGAGTAGCGGGAACTACAGGTATGAAAGGAGATACTGGTTCAATCGGTCCAACTGGGATAAAAGGCGAAACTGGACCAACCGGAATTAAAGGTGAAACTGGATCGATAGGTTTAAAAGGTGATACTGGACCAATAGGTTTAAAGGGTGATACCGGAGCAACGGGATTAAAGGGTGAGACCGGAATTAAAGGTGAAACAGGAATAACCGGAATGAATGGTGAAACTGGACCAACGGGAATAAAAGGTGAAACGGGACCAACCGGAATCAAAGGTGAAACAGGACAAACCGGAATGAAGGGCGATACGGGGCCAACAGGAATTAAAGGAGAAACTGGGTCAATGGGTTTAAAAGGAGAAACTGGACCAACAGGATTAAAAGGAGAAACTGGTGTAGCGGGGGCTACAGGCATGAGAGGTGAAACGGGTGAACAGGGAGCAACAGGTATGAGAGGTCCAACTGGAGTAGCGGGAACTACAGGTATGAAAGGCGATACTGGTTCAATCGGTCCAACTGGATCAACCGGAATTAAAGGTGAAACTGGATCAACGGGAGCAAAGGGAGAGACGGGTCCAGTGGGAACAACAGGTATGAAGGGTGAAACAGGTGTCACTGGAATGAGGGGTGATACTGGTGCAATCGGCCCAACCGGAATTAAAGGCGAAACTGGGTTAAAGGGGGATACGGGTCCAACTGGATTAAGGGGAGAAACAGGTCCAACAGGTATGAGAGGTGGAACTGGATCAACGGGTGTAAAGGGTAGCACTGGATTAATTGGTTTTACTGGGTCTATTGGTTTAACGGGCCCATCGGGATTAAAGGGGGATACTGGTTCAACCGGGCCATTTGGACCTACTGGGACAACCGGAATAAAAGGTGAAACTGGTCAACAAGGACCGACCGGCTTACAAGGTGACACTGGGTCAATTGGTCCGACGGGAACAACAGGTTTAAAAGGTGAAACAGGTGCTACAGGAATAAAAGGTGAGACTGGGTTAATGGGACCGACTGGATTAAAAGGTGAAACAGGAGCAATTGGTGCAACCGGTACAACCGGAATGATGGGTGAGACTGGAATAAGAGGTGAAACAGGTATGAAGGGAGAAACTGGGTCAACGGGTGTAACAGGAATTAGAGGTGAGACTGGATTAATTGGACCGACGGGTGTAACAGGTATAAAGGGTGATACGGGTGCAACGGGAATGAAAGGCGATACAGGGATGATCGGCCCAACAGGTGTAAAAGGTGACACAGGGATGACCGGCCCAACAGGTGTGAAAGGTGATACTGGAATGATTGGACCGACCGGAATAAAAGGTGAAACTGGAATGGTTGGACCAACTGGAATGACTGGACCTACTGGATTTAAAGGCGATACTGGAATGACTGGACCATGCTGTGGAGGATCTACAGGACCTCCTGGACCACAAATAGTGGATGTGGGTAATTCAGTATTTGTAGATGCTATATTTGGAACTGCTCCAGGTAAAGTAGAAAATTTTATAGGTCCATATATAGATGTTCTAGCTGCAGCTGATGCAGCAGGTCTTGCAGCATCCTCTAATAAAATTATAACAGTTTATGTTAGACCTGGTGTTTATAATATGACTGGGAATTTAGCGAGAAATTATGTTAATTGGTATTTTGAGGAAGGTTCCGTGGTTAATTACACTGGTTCAGGTTATTTATTTGATGGGGTTATTTCAAGCGTATTTGGTTTTGATGTTAGGGGATATGGTGTGTTTAATACAAATGGATCCGGTAAATTTCTTAACACTATTATTAATCTTAATTATATTATAGAGGGAAAATCTATAATTTCAAGCGTGACGTCAGATCCAACAGCAGCTATTGTGAATGTAATTGGTGGTACTGGTAGATGTAGTATTACTTTTGAAACAGCCCAACTAACTACATCTCATGATGATTCACACACATATTTCAATTTATCTGGGAATAATGTAGTAAATATAAACTCGTTAATAATATCAGGAGCTGGTTCTGAGCATTTAACATGTATATCTGTTGCTGGAACAAATAAAATATCCATTAATTATGTTGTATTTCCAAATATAAGCACATTTTTTAATACAACTGGTATAAACACAACATATATTGACATTAATTATCTAAACGACACAATTTTAACAAGTGCATCAAGATTGTGTAATATTACATACGGGAATATATATATGAATATAAATCGCATGGGATTTAATGTTAGTGCTAATGCTAATTATATCAATATACTGTCTGGAGATGTTGCAAATAATAATGTAAGTGTATATTTAAACATTGGAATATTGGGAAGCGGTAATGGTGTGGCAGCTGGTAATATTTTTATCGTGGCTCCAGCTACAGGAGCCAATGCTATAAATACCAATCTTTATTTAAATGTTGATAAAATATCATTCAGTGGAACAACAGCAAATATAATAAACTCTATTCAAGATACAAACAAAACAATATACATGTTAGTTAATATAAACTGTATACTTTTATCATCATTATCGAATACGTCGTCACTTTTTATTTTGACTGGGTATAACAAAATAAATATAAATAGTTTGAGAATATCAGGTAATGCTATTTCTTTAAATTGTATATCAGTGAGAGATTATAATTTTATAACCATTAATTATGTTGAAATTACAAACATATCGTCACTTTTTAGAACAGTAAATACAAATACAACATATATACATGTAAATGAAATACATGATACTATGACTTCCACTAGTACATCTAGATTATTTAATATTACATATGGAAATGTATATATAAATATAACAAGTATATATTTGAATGTAAGTTTAGAAGGAATCAATTATATTTACATAGAACCTGCAAATACCGCAAATAATAATGTGAGTGTGTATATGAATATAGATTCATTGGGTAGATCTGAGGGAGGTATATTTCTTAGTTCAATTTTCAACATCGTTGGGAGCGGGAGTAATGCAAAGAATACTGTATTTTATCTTAATATTAACAAATTATCGTTTACTAGTATTACTTCTACCACTGCCGGTATTTCATATATTGTAAAATCTAGTATTTCCAACTCTAATACCATACAAATGTTAATTAATATTAATCATATATTAGTAAATCTAGTAGACTCAGATAATACATTCACATTTTTTAATTTAGTTGGAAACAATGAAGTGAACATCAATTCTTTCGTAATAAAAGGAACTGTTCCGGATAATACAATATGTGTAAGTACTAATGGTGTCAACACAATAAATGTAAATTATTTTAACACTTCCCAGTTGTCAGTTTTTTATATTACTGCTACAGGTAGCATAACTTATTTAACAGTGAATAATATGAACAGTTCCATATTTACTGTTAGTGCAGGAATATCATATATAAATATTAATAGTATGGTTTTAAACATTAGTTCAACAACTTCATATTTTGGTATTACTGGGGGTAATTCATATTTAAATATAAAATCGATAATAAGTACTTCTTCACAATCAATCACAATATTCTCTATTAATTCGAATTCATACATAAATGTAGATTATATATCTGTTAACTCAAGTGCCGATTATTTTAATATTACTGGAGGAACAGTCACTGTTAATGTGAAATCAATAATATACACTGTACTAGTGTTAACGAATAGACTGTTTACCATCACTTCAACTGCAGGAGATTTATATATAGAAGTAGACAAAATATCATATATAACACTAAATAATTACTTTAATATTTCAGGTGGAAATAACAATATTATTATAAAATCAATACTTCCCAATGATGGTTTATTGGGTATATTATTTTCAATTACTTCCGGAACTTCATATTTTGAAATAGATAGTATAGATATATACACGTCAGCTAGTTATTTTACTATTACTGGTGGTAACACGGAAATTGACATTAAAACATTTAATATTTTAACAACTTCTGCTGTGGCCATACTTTTTAACACAAGTAACACAACGGCTAAATATGTTGATATAAATGTGAATAAAATGCTAATAACATGTTCGACCATAGTAGCCATTGTTACTTCTAACTCAAATATAAATACTTCCAATTATATTACAATAGGATATTTAAATGTAGCGGGTGATCTTTTTGTTGATCCAATAACCCCTGTTCCTGTAGGTTTATTTTATTTACAAAACACTATTGCATACTTGAATATTAAAAATGCAGCAATTGCATACACGACTGCAGATTCACTTCGTAATTTCATTTTCATATACTCCGTTAGTACATTTTCGGCACCACAAATAAATATTAATATGAGAAATTTTAATGGAAATTGCACATTTTTACGCATAGATACATATTCTTCAGTAATTTATGCAAATGTGGTAAATTGTGTAACTAGCAGTAATAGAAATATTGATATAGTATATCCCACAACAACCGGTAATTCTTATTTAGAATCATCTAGTACAAATAAATATGTAATTAGTGGCTGTTATAGGGCAGCTGAATATAATATATATATTAATGGATCTATTTTAAGTGGTGTAACAAGAATTACACCTCTTATACTTAACAGTATATCATTAGTGGTAACTTCTGGTAATAGTGTTATTAGTAATAATACCGATGGTGGTAATAATCCGGTTGCATTACAAATAAGAATATATATAAATGTATATGCAAACGCAAACATGTCTAATACAACTTCACTTCTGGCAACTTTAACTCAAAATGCTAATGTCATTTGATTGATGTTATTTGTTTGATGTTTATAAAATTTGTATATTATAATTTTTACAGATAAACAAAACATAAATCAAGAACGTCAATGATTGAAATAAATCATTTATTTGATAAATAAATCATTTATTTGATAAATAAATCATTTATTTGATAAATAAATGATAATCACTACAGTTTAATGAGAGTAACGTTTTATTTTTCAATGCAGATCGTTAAAAAAATATGTGAATAATATATTAATATAAAGTATTTAAATGTTATAGGAAATCTTGTTTTAACACCCACTCCTCCCGACACCACCGTAGGACTAATTTATTTGTATAATCCCATAACATATTCAAATATAGAAAATGTTATAGTTTTAATAGGTACAGATCCCAACTGCAACTTTATTAATATTACATCATATGTAACTACTAATCCATATTCTTATACAAACATAAACATACAAAATTTCAATGGGGGGATTGTGTATATTTATTTATTGATACATACAGTTCCATAATATATTCAAATGTAACAAACTGTGTAAGTGGTGACAGAAATATTAACATTAATTACATCATAATTAGTGATGATTATCTACCCTGAAGTATAACAAACATGTATGTTATTAATGGATATTATAGAGCAACTAACGATAATATATATATATATGGTGGCACTTTTATATCTCCAGTAAAAAAATACCCCCTTATACTTAAAGATATAACACTGATGTCTACTACAGGTAGTACATCATATGGAGTTAATGGTAATAGTCTTGCAATAGTTGGCGTATCTTATAGAATAAGAGTATATTCATTATCATATACAAGAAAAAATATAAATACTTCAACAATTGCTTATTTAATGGGGTCATTAACCCAAAATGCCAATGTCATTTAAATTATTATCACATATTATCTAAACTCTTCATAAAATATTATTAATATTTTAGAGTATAATTTCCCTTCACCAATTCTATTTTTTATTCATATTGATAATAATTTTCCTCAAATAGTATTCTTCTTCCTTTAACATATGCTCTATAAGAAATGGTTCTAAATTTCCTAATAATAGTCCCTCGATTCTATTTTCATAAATTTCATTCAAGAGATCGATAAATAGTTTAATTTGTAATTCGGAATCCGAATCTAATTTCTTTAAAGATACAAAAGGTGATCCATATATTCTCATAGCATATCCAATGAATTCTTCACATCTCTCATACAAAAAACTAAATTTCTTTTTATGTTTTTTCAACTCTTTTCTCATAGTTGTTTCAACAACATCCAAACCATCAATTAAAACACTTGCATGTCCACAAGCATCTTTTAACCATAATCTATGAACTTCTAATATATCTCTATTCATAACCTTGTCAGTTTCCTTATAATGTGATAAAATGAGTTTATATTCATCTAATTCATTTAACATATGATTGACGAATGTTGGTGATAAATTGATTTTAACAAATGGTGGTCGAACCATTCTATCTAATATATTTCTTTTCACCATTTGTACTTCTTCTACTAATTCTACCGCACTCTCAGATACATCTATATCTATCATTGATACCTCAAGTAGTTTATCAATCTTACTTTTTATGATCTTAATAGTGTCCAACAATTGATATTCATCATTATTGAGAGTCGATAAAAATATTTGCATATGATCACTCAACACGTCTAACCAAAAATTATTTTCATCAATGATTGACCCCATTTCCATATTTTACAATCCATTAAAAAATAAAAAATATTTTATTATGAATAAATAAAGTATTTGTTCATAAATAATCATTGATTATTTATCGATGTCAACACATGTCGATATAATTATATTAACATGTTACCATGTTACCATTTTAACAGTTAGTATATTTTGGACATCCTGCAGCATGTCTTAAAGTATAAATGTTTAACTTTTTCCAATCAGTTCCAACTGTTTTTGAGCTCATAAAATATATATCACCATGATTCAGCACCAATTTCAATACATTACCAACCTTTTCTCTTTTAAAAAACCACTGAAAATGTAATGGAAACGATGCTCCCAGTCTAATTCCAACAACAATTTTACGTTCACTATCACCATGGTATCCAATTCCACATTCTCTTAAATTATAATAATAATTACCCTCTGCTACCAAACTACGTCCTTTATCACCAACAATTTCTGGTAAAGTTTCTCTCACATGATTTAACAACTTGACATCTTTAAAAGCAACAATTCTTCCTGATTTTTCTTCATAATTAGGCTCTTGCGAATTATTTCCAAAACATAAATTGTATCTGGCTTTTTTATTAACAACTCTTCCATACATATATGCTTTAGTGTCTTTTTCCAGTACATCCTGTTCAGCATATAAATCATTAATATCTGTAATAACACTAGCTCCATCTCTCGCTATTAACAAATAAGCTTCATCACCGACACCATCTATTAATGGGTTCAAACATAAAAAATCAGTTGCAACTCCTTTCATCTTGAACCATTCATTTGCTTTCTTTAAATCATCAAAATTAAATCCACTTTCAGCCAAATTTCCCAATTTTAACATACCAACATGATTTTCTGCTTGATCACCAAATGTTATTGTAAATGTCTGGTTGTATCTGACATCAGATCTGACCTTATTAATTTCATTTTCGACGTATTTTTTAAACTGATCACTGTATCCCTCCAAAGTTTTAATCAATTCATCCTTATCATTAATATACTGTACTAATAACTGATGTGTTATTTCATTAATTGAATATATCTCTTCTATTTTTCTACCACTTCTCCATATTTCATTATAAAGTGATTCAATTTGCTCAAACATGATATGTAAATTTATTTATATTTTAATCAATTTATTTGTCAATTTATGTCGGTTATCATAGTAATTATCATTGATAATTATTATTATTGTTTTTTACTTTAATTTGTAACAAACATGTCAATAATATTATTTTTGAATATTATGAAGATCATTATAATATATTTTATCTTTAACAGGTTCTATCAAAACGTTATTTTTGATAGCCTTATTAATTATTCGTTTTATATAACTGTCAGTTACACCTGTTTGTCCCATTGGTATCCGTTCGGTTTTATCATTGTATTCTTTGTAATCATTATTTAAAGCCTTTCTGTACATATCATATATGTCATATTTTTCATCATAAATATAATTATTTATGTCATAATCCGCAACACCACCTCCCGAATCCTTCACATAATTTATAATTGTATCATACATTGCCTTATCATAAGCAGTTATTTCTGAATTAATATATATACGTCCAGATCTTCCAGGTTGTGATAATAATCCATTAGTGATAAAAATACCAATATCCCCTCTTATAGTTTTATCAATTTCATCTGCTCTCTCTGGAGATATTCTATAGTTATTTATCACATATTTTATTATTTCATCTACTGTTGCTCCCCTACTAGACTTCAAATTTTCAATTTCTTTTATAATTACATCATATTGTGGAATAATTGGGACATTCTTATAAATTTCAACATTTTGACCAATATATGGATCCCTTTTAACAGAATATGATCCATTAATTTCAGTTAACATATTTTCTCCAACGCTCGCATTAATAGCATTTCTAGTCATCAACATTAATTGGTCTGTGAAAACAAATTTATATTTCTTATTAACAAGATTGAATATTTCTTTTTGTGTATATAAGTGACCCATATCATTGCCATAATACATAATTTTTAAAACATCTTCAAAATCATCAACCATACCTTCATGATAAGTATGGAATTCGCGAGGGTTGCTTTCATACAAGAAATATTCATTACATCCTTTGTATAAAAGATCAAGAATATAATCATCATTCCCATCTGATCTATCAATATTCAAATAGTCTTGTAAATGATATGATAAATAATCGGATGAAAAATTATTATCTAAATCCCACGCGAATTTTAAAATATATTCATATAATTTATTATATGGAATGTCATCATTTACTAAGTAAAAATTATCATATTCTCTGGGTTTTAACAAAATTCCTGATCTTACACCATAATTCAATTCTTTATCAACGGCAGATGATAAATTGTTTGGGACTTCATATGCAAAATATATGTCATCATAGTTATCATAAATATATGACCTTATTTCATCAATATTTGCTGATCCTTCATAGTGTTTGATTGCTTTTAAGATCATTGTAAATAATGATGTTCTCACGTTAATTAAATATACAACATCCTTTTCATAATTATAAGAAATATCCCTTTCCTGATATTCCATATCTCTGACTTCTGTTCTTACAGCTATCTCCAAATCTTCAGCATCTTCTTTAGAATAGTATCCATTATCTAAAATATAATAAAATATGTCTGTTATACTTGCTCTTCCCCCAAAATGTTTCAACACTTTGTGTATTACATTCCCTAATGATAAACCTCTGAGAGCTATACGGTCGGAAAGCATAATATATTGATCGTTGGGTTTATCAAGAAATCCTGCCTCAATGTATTCATCTATCTCATCATCTAACATCTGGTTGTTCCTCTCTGATCTGGGAAGTAAGTTATTTTTGAAGATATATTCTTTAATCTCATCTTCAGTGGCTATTTCACCCGAATTTTCAATAGCTTCTAATATAAGGTAGAAATGTTTTGACTCTGAATCATAAGGAGAATTACTCATTGTTTATGGTGTAAAATATTTTTTTCTCATTTTCAATTTAAATTTATATATGTATATAAACCGGTTATAGAATGACAAGTGTAAGTGATGAATTTTTGATATTTCTCAAAAAATATAATTTTAATTATGGTGAAGTTGTGGTGATATTAAACACATATTTAATATATTGTGGTGTAAGAGAAGGATTTTTTGGCGATATTATTATATCTGATATGTTCCATACATTTCTTATATATTTAAAAGTATGGAGATTAAAATATGTATATGATTATGATAAGAAGAAATTATTTATAACTAAAGCTGGCAGAGAAATACCTAGTGTTGGTATACATTCATCAACAAATCTTGGTAAGTTTTTAGGATATATACAACCGTCTGAAATTTCAGGTATTATAGATCACAATTTCAGCTTTACATTCTGCGTATCTCTGTTTAGAAATAAAATTCCAGATAATGATATAATTACTCTAAATATGAGTCAGGGGTTACACAAGTTTACGGACATGCAAGATAGACATAATTATTATGTTCTGTGGAGCGAGAAATTTGATTATGTACCTTTAGACACGCTCGTCGATATCCTGATAAGAGCAAATAAATGTTTAAGTAAAATTAATTCTTATGGTTATATTATTGTTTATTCCAGAAATTTACAAAAATCCATTGTAATGTCAATAGAAAATATTGATGTACACTATGAATATTTTAATAATTTCCTACAATACAATTACTAATGATTATTTATATAAATATTTGTTTATGTATATATAAACGAATATCTTAACATTGTTAAGATATGTATCTGTTAATATTAATATTAACACAAACGTAATCATTTAAAAACCATGAATTTTGATATAATCCTTTTCAATAATCTTCTTTGTCACCAAAAAATTATATATTTTATCTCTATCATCACCTTGAAATTGTAAAACTGTTTTTATAATCACCCCCTTGTCATCCTTAACGTATATTTTAGTTCCACCACTGGAGAGTTCCTTTCTGAGGCTTTTTAGAACTATGTCAATCTTTTCTTTATCTAAATAACTATCTAATCCCTCCACTGTAGTTATTGTCTTTTTAGCATTTCTTTGCTTCAATCTTATATGGACATTTTCGTTCATTTTTTCATTAACATTATCGATGTCAAATTCATCAATATATGTTCCATATGTTACGGGTACACCTTCATTACATTTTTCACTACTATCATTTGTTTCGCTTTGCATTGATTGTTCTTTTCGTGGTGAATCCAAAATATTTATTTTATTTATGATGTCCGGCAATATTTTTGTATTTAATTAAATAAAAATATGTTTCAATTTTATTTTATTCTGAAAATTGTATGTATGAGGGGAAGGACGATTTTGATAAGTTCATCGAGGCATGTTTTATGAATGATATAAATAGTGTGGAAGCTTTAGTTACTCATGTAGATATTAATGAATGTGATTATGGACATACATCTGGACTTATTTATTCGTGTAAATATGGTTATTTTGAAATAGCTAAATTATTGGTGAGCAATGGTGCCGATATTAATATTGTAAATGATGTAGGTATGAACGCCTTCCTTTACGCATGTGAGAAAGGATATGTTAATATTGTTAAGCTCCTTTTAGAAAAAAATGTGGATATGAGTCAAAAGGATTATAGGGGCAGATCAGAATTTACTCTTGCTTACATAAATAGAAGAATTGATGTTGTAAAGTTTCTCATAGATTATGGTGTAGATATAAATGAAAAATCTGTCGGTGGTGGTACTATTTTCACATATTCATGTCAAGAAGGTTATGATGATGTACTGTCCTTGTTAGATTTTAATAAAGTTGATGTAGAGCAAAGAACATTATATGGTCATACTGGTTTAATGTTATCCTGTATAGGTGGACATTCTGATGTTATTAAATTTTTAATTAAAAAGGGGGTTAATATTAATCAGAAAACAAAACATAGTCAGACTGGATTGATTCTGGCATGTATGTGTGGACATTACAATATTGTTAAATTATTAATTGAAAATAATGTTGACATATATTCTGAAGATGAAGATTGTTTTACTGGATTTTTGCACGCATGCAGATTTAAAAACGAAGAAATTATCAAATTATTTTTGGCTTTAGATTATGATTACAATAAAGATATGGCGAAGGAAAGAGTAAGCTGTTCAATGAGGTCTGCAGAGGAAATAGTATCTGAAAATATGGAATTTATAGAAAATTTTAAGAAAAGTAAGGAATGTTTTATGTTGAGAAACGATATATTTCAGAAAAAAGCGTCATGTGTATTTTCATGTATTGTGTTGATATCTGATGATTATCTTAAGATTGGGATGGGCAATTGATCATGGATCAATTGTTAATAGATATTATTTATTATTTTCAATATTCTCAAATAATTTTTCAAAATAATGACAAAACATGACAACAGACGGCACCTCATATATATGATGTGTATTGGTAAATCTTCATAAGGATCACTTAGTAAACCCTCGTAAAGATCACGTGGTTAAACGTCCAATATTTTTCTGCTGAATATTTCGGGGAAAATAATATTTGTATCCTTTTTCAAGATTTCATATTTAGCCTTCATAAGAATATTAAGGGAGGCATTTAAGTCTCTGTTCCACACTTTATATTTCTTCCCATCCTTCCATATTTTAGGATTTTCATTTTTCTTAATAGACATCAATTTCCCGAAACGTTCAGCAATATTCATAGACTCCATGTTATAGCAGTTTTTACACCGTAGGACACCATGAACGTATGCGTCTCTTTCATCTTCTACGTCTTCAGCATTTTCCTTCTTTTTTCTATCGCTCTTTTTGTGAAAATATTTTAATTCACCGTGACAGGAATGACACAACTTGCTAGTTTTAAATTCATCAATGAGGAAGACCTTATAACCTCTCTTCTTAAACAATCTTCTATATTCCTTTCCCTTAACAGGTTCTGCTCCCTTGAGATGTCCCTGACCGTAGTTTCCGAAACAGACAATCGTTTCATTCACATCTCCAAACTTTTTCTTGAAATTGTTTAACATATTAGATTCAGATCTATCCAAGTTCATTTTATAGTTGAGTCTCATTTTTCTGTAGGAAGCGTCATCTACTTCAGCGATTACATTAGGTGGCTTATCATATCTGTAATGGTTTAGCAGTTTTTCACTTAAGGTCCTTATCTTCACTTCTAGATATTCAACAAATACTTTATAATTATTCGACTTAGGATGTGTATGAGATAATTCACTCTCAATATCATTTATTTTGGATACTTTTTTTGCATCATTTATTATGTTCTCATACTTCCTTTTACCACTCTCATGATTAATCTGAGGTTTTGTATATCTAAAAGTGTTAATTTTCTTTTTCCTTATATCATTACTCGCTGGATTAATTCTATTTTTATATGTGTCGGTGTGACCATCTGTACAATATAAAACATCAACTTTATTAGGATCGATAGCTACTACATTTAAACCATCATAGACGCTAGCATCAATATTTTCATCTGATAAATATGGAGTATCTTCTTTTTCGTTAGAAGGACAGCCTGCTTTATCTACGTATTTAGTTTTTGATTCATTTTTCTTGTTTGATATTTTATTATTCTCAAAGAGAATTGTGGCACCCACACCGTCTGTTAATATATAATGAAAGTGGTATCCCTTTCTCCTAAACTGTTTCCTCAATTCAGTTCCCTGCTTATTTTCTATTGTGTCATTCTTGAATAAGTGAAAATGTTTTCTCCATTTATCATAGTCCGATATAGATTTATTTTCTTTGGTCTTATCTTTATTTTTATCTTTGATTTCTCCATTGGATAGATTATTTTCGGTAAATAACTTCTCAACAGAACTAGTGGTTAGAGTGATATAAGGAGGAATTGCTGATTTAAACAATGGAAGAGAATGAAATTTACCGACCTCATCTTCTTTTAACAAATTATTAATCCTGAATAAACTCTGTAAATACAATGTGGGATTACGACTGAATTGATGGTTGTAATTATAGCTTTGTTCCAGATATATTCTTTCTTTTTCTACTTCCAATCTAATCTTTTCTCTATTATTATTGTAATTAATCTCCTTATCATTTACACATTTAATTAACAAATTTAATCTATCATCAGGTGGTTGTTCATTGTTCAACATCTGTCTGTGTAGTGTGAAATCATCGTATAATTCTTCCAGGATTTTTGGATATCCCTTTTTCTTTAATATCTCTATTTTAATCGGCAGATCCACTTCTTTATATTCAGATAAATTTGGAATTTTAGCTGTTTGGAAAATACTCGCATAATCAGGGTCATTAGAATTATTATTATTTGTTAATAGATCAAACTGTAATGCTGTAGTTACCCTAGTAATATCGCCTTTTTCTTTAATTTTATCCTTGGGCAATTTATTTGGATCGCTGTCTATTATTCTCTTATTTTCCTTGACATTTTTCTTTATATTAATGTATTCTTTTAATCTATTCCAATACTGAGCATGAATATTATTGTTAATATTGGTGAGATATAGATCTAACTGAGAATCTAATATAGATCTGATGCCAGATCGACATATCTTGACAGGAAGAAATTTCACATAATGTTCGTTGTAAAATTTCGTTAAGATACTTATCACTCTTTTATTTTTTTCTGTGAAACGGCCATTATTACGAATTGCATATGTTAAAGGACATATTGCATTAAATAAGAAACTCTTGTCTATTATAGGGAATAGATTATCTGTAGAGTCGAGATGGCATAAATAGAGCTTAACAAAATGGGACAAATGAATCATTATCATCTGCACTCGATAGACTACATCTCGGATTAAATCATTGACACTTTTTTGTGGTATATTGCATTCTCTTTTCGATATTCCTCTCCTTTCATGCTTCTTTGTTGTACATTGTATTACCTTCTCAGTATATAAAAGACTCTTCAATGTGCACTTTCTGGAGACATAGTCAGTACCCCCAGATGTTTCATTCATCTTTCTGTAAATTTTATTAAAAAAAATTTTATTTTCTAACATTAATTGGTTTTAAGGTTCTGAATCCAGTATCGAAAATGAAAATTTTGAGACCATTCCATCATATTATTCTTCAATAAAATTGATATCGTTCGATACCAAATTCGGAACCTTAATTGGTTTAAATATATATATATGTTATACTATGTATAAGAAAGAATTGTAAAATATTATAGTAAATATCATCAATAACGTTATAATGTTCATTTTTGAATACTCAAACATGAGGGAATTACAAACGTTAATAATGTGCAAGTGAAAAGCTCTGTTAATGGTAAAGAACATAATTATTTCCAAATTTCTTTCTTTGTATATTATACATGCAATTTTTTGTAATTATATATTTATTTTATACTTTTGCATATTTGTATTACATATATATTGTATACATAATTATTAACATCATATTTACTCAGAGTATTCGTCAATTCTGTATCCACAACAAAGTTTAACCAATGTCAAAATTGCATGTTTTGGGTATGGTAAGTCATATAAAGCTTTACAATTTTCTTCAAATGTTAAGAAGTATGCGTTTTTATATTCTTCTGAATCTTCTGGATATTTCCAATAACCACCATATGATTCTCCTTTTACATCTGATTTAGACCATTCTGAGCACGCTACCTCTCTAAATTCATCGTGAAACGTGTCATAGTTGTCTAACTTACCGTTGGGCATATCCCACTTTTCTTTAATTTCTTCATAAAGTGGCAGAGATATATGCTTTTTATTTTCATCTTCAATTATATTCATGATGATTTTATGACCATGTATAACATCACCTTTGTTAATGACTATGGGAATTTTAAATCCTTTGGGTGAATATAAATCTGTTAATTTTTCGTTTATATTTTCAATCTCATCACCATATGGATTGTACGGACTATATATACCAAAATCCCTAAATGGTGACATCCTCATGTTTGTGTCACGTAAATCTTCCACTAAATCTAAAAATTCAAGTAAAAACTCCTTCGTTGTGTTACTCAATGATATATATTTATATTGGTAATATTTCTCTAATTTTGCTTTAAATATCTCTTCCATATAATAATTTATTTATTCCAATTTAAAATTTAATAAATATAATCATTTATAACCTTTGAAAGATACAAAAATATATTATGAATTTGTCCAAGGTTGATGTGCTAAACAATTATCAAACTGCACATGAACTGGATACAAAAAGTAAAGAGTATATAAAAAGATTTTCAGATGCGGTTAGTAATGGAGATATTGAAATGGTAAAGTTATATTTAAACAAAGGTGTTGATTTGAGCAATGTTGAAATTAATGATATATTTGGCATCATAATGGCTTGTAGACGTGGATATTATGATGTTGTAAAATTATTAATAGACAATGGGGTAAATGTTAATATCGAAACATCGAGTGGATATAGTAGTTTTGATCTAGCTTGTCGATTCAATCATATCAATATTGCAAAATTAATATTAATGTCAGACGCTGATGTTAATTATAAAACTAATTTTAGTATGTTCTGTTCAGCATGTTCATACGGTCATGTTGATATAGCAAAAATTTTAGTGGAAAAGGGTGCCAATATTAATTTTAGAACAGATAGTGGAGATACAGGATTTATGCTAGCATGTATTCATGGTCATATTGAAATAATTAAATATTTGATATCTATCGATGTGAATATTAACGAGAGAGACAATTGTGGTGATTCTGGATTTATTAAAGCATGTGTTCATTGTAGGTTAGATATAGTAGAATTATTATTATCTCATCATGTAGATGTTAATCAAGAGGGTGAAAAATGTAATAGAGCAATTAAAATCGCATGTACTTTTATGAACTGTAAATTATTTGAAATTCTTCTGCGTAATTATGTTAACATGTACGTCCGTGATAGCATTAATTACACTCCTCTGATGTTTATATGTTCTGTTTTTAACCTAGATGAAAGTTATCCGCCTTATATGAAAATGTTCAAGATGATATTGGCTGCCGATTATGATTACAATAGAGATGTCAAACATTTTAGAGTTAAAGGTATGGTGTCAACTATAGAACAATTTTTAAATAGTAGCGAATATATGGAAGTTAAAAACGAAATATTTCAACCATCAGCAGCAAATATATTAGGTAATACGAGAACAAGTATGGATCTATTGTCAGCTACAAGGAATGAAAGATATTTGAAACATTCTAAGATATCTGAAATAATTGAAAAGATAATAAGAAATACAATGTCAGCCTATATTTTTTCTACCATCGTGCTACTGTCAGATTATTATTTAAAAATTAGAGATAACCTATAACTCATTGTTTTACGTAAAGTTATCAAAATTTGATGCTCCAAATATTCATTTTTTTTAATAAAAAAATGTTCGAAGATTACCTGGTTACCATAGATGAAGTACATAGAGTAAATAAAATAGATCATGATTCAATGAAACGTATGGTTGATATAATAATGAGGAATACAAGGGATGACAGAATGCGTATGCCCTTGTTACCAGCTACAAGATATGAGAATGATTTGAAAATTTGCGAATTAAATAGAGAAATAGAAATCTTAACAAAAATGATAAAGGAAGAAAAATCAGCTTCTATATTTTCCATTATTGTTCTACTGTCAGATGATTATTTAAAGATTAATGATGAAGCATTAATCAACATAAAATTGTAAAAACTGTGACGAAAACATATGGTATGGGTCGTATTTATTCTTAATTTTCTTATAAAGGTCTTTATTGTACATTATGTTAAACTGATTTTTTGTTAATAACCTCAGATACGGTAAATAAAAATAACCATTCAAATCAATTGTCTTACATATCAATATATTTGTCCACTCCTTCGTACATTTGTAACCATATTCATTATTTAGAACATTATAATACAGAACAAATGATATAGTATCAACAGGTGAATAATTTAAAATGGGTATTCTCGTAGCTTTAATATATCTCATGGATATGTTAAGATAATTTACGTCATATTTATCCAACACATTCAAAAGACTTAAGAGAAATGTAAATGCATTATCTACTGGTATCATGTATTCTTGTAATACAGTTGTAGTTGGATATTTGACCAATGTTTTATGTTTATTTACATCATGACTTAATTCATAATTTCTCCAAAATATATTCTCTTCTTTTACTTCAACATTTGGTTCAATCACACCTCTCACATATTTGAATAATGGTATACGCCTTATGGCTTGTTCTGCTATCATGTGAATAGGATAATATGTGTTTACATCTTGTAATCTTTTCAATTTTACAACGTCAACGTTTATATTTATATCCTTCACTTTATGATATACATATGATACAAGTCTGTCACGATGATACGGATATATGTTACAATTGAAAAACACAGATTTTGTTGAATAATTTAACATTTTGTAAAAGTTATCTCGTGTATTATCATATATAATTCTTTCTTTGAATAATAAATCATTGTTAACCAGTCTTAAAGCAGCTGATATTATTATTGCTACTCCACCATACCCACCGACAACAGATCTAAATAAATCATCATTTGGATATGTTCTTCTTATTTCTCCATTGCATAACATCACATCCATGTATATTATAGTGTCTGCGATAGTACCATACTCCATTCCTCTTCCATGACAATTTACAGAAATAGATCCACCTACAGAAAAGTTTGAATAAGATTGCATTTCAGCAACACTTAAATTATATTTATCTACATATTCTAAAACATGTCTCCATGTTGAACCAGATTCAGCTTCAACATATTTTTTAGAGAGATCTATTTTTAATTTATTTAAGTTAACCATATTAATGTATATTGCATTATTTAACAAAGTGTGTCCACCATGTGAATATTTACTACCCACAATGCATATTTCCTTGCCTTTATTATTTAAAATAATGGATTTGAGCTCCGTTACATTGTTAGGAACATAATGTTGCATTTTTGCTTCATAAAATCCAGCATAATCATTTGTGTGAATGAGATTACTCATTTTAATTATATTTTGTTTACTTATGGATTGGAATATAATTTAATACATATTTTTTATTTTTAAATGATCTACATTTTGAAGATCGAAATATTTTGAAAAATTATATTATGGAAGAAATAGGTAGTGATAAGCAGCGAGTGTATCCGATTAATCATTAATGCTAGACTATTCTGGGGTATGTGTCACTTATAACCAATGAAATATTAATTTTTTTTATTTTTTTATAAAAAAAATGGCTTCTCCACATGGTTATGACAAACAATATGAAGATGATATCATCAGCAGTTTGAAAAATTTGAATGAATATTACAAATACGTGAATTGGGACGGTAATGTTGCTTATTTGTTACCAAATTCTCTTGCAGTGCTACTCAATCTGGAGAAATATTCCAACAATCCTGAACTTCTGGATGATAGAGAAATATATAAAAGATTTAAAATAAAAACGGTGTTGGATGTTTATAAACATATCAAAAAAATGTTGCTTGAAACAGATGCTCCACTAGAATCATTGAACGTTGAAGATCTTAGCAATGCTTATAATCATATTCTTTATTTACATGATGTTAATCATACAAATAAAGCATTTTTAATCGGAAAACTCGAAGATTATATTGGTGGTCTTGCTATACTTGCAGTGTTAGACAATTCTAACAAAGAGATGGTAGGTAAATTGCACTACAGGGACTTGGTGATATTATCTGATTTAAATTTACCAGAATCATTTGAAGTGAGAAGGATGTCGAATTTACATTGGAGTTTAAATGAAATATTGTCAAAGAGAAATGCCATTATAAATAAAGTTTATAATGATTCTGTAGATGATATAGTAAATAAATTACCCCCGGATGTTGCTGCACGTTTGAATGAAAAATTGATATCTAATTTTTATATTAGAGATCCATATTCCTATTATGATGCTTTAGATCATATAAATAAGATTAAACATGTAATAGATCCCTTCACAGGTGAAAAGTATATTTCATTCCATATTACCTTTGATACGAGTTCAGATAAAGATGATATACATAATAAAATAATCGATCTAATTCCTTATGATGAAAATTTTAATTTCGATACTATATTATACCCAAGACATTTGAATATTGTGAAGGCGATGCGTGATTTGAAATTTAAAAATGTTCCTGATCCAATTGATGATATTGAATATTCAAAATTTGAACATATGGATAATATGAGAAGATTACATCATATATATGATAAACTTGATAAAGAAAGTCAAGAGCTTATAGATTCCTACCCCAATAAAGAAGAAGGTCTCTCGTCTAACGAAGGATTGGTATATATTATTGATTATAGACCGCTTGTTTACATTGCTTTACATTATGATCCCGATTTTTTGACACGCGATCATAAAAACATTGAGACAGATGTTGTCACTACTTTGGAAAATATCGTTTAAACATATTTAAATTTATATATATTTACATATTTAAATGTTGATAATTTATCAATAATTTGACTGTATCAATGGACCCAATGTTTTACATTCGTGAAATATTGGAAACATCAAAAAATAATAATATATTTTTATATAATTAAAAATGGATTCTGCTGATGTTTATGACGTTAATTTTGAAAAAGATTTGTTGAATAGTTTGGAAAACTTAGACGAATATTACAAATATGTAAATTGGATGGGTATATGTCTTATCTTCTACCTGATTCCCTTTATTTTACAGCTTCTATTCATTACGTTAAATAAACGATGAATTATACAAAATGTCGAAACAGTAGCATATTTTAAGATCCCGTATACATGATACTTATACGACATGTGAATAAAAGTCTTTACAGAACATACTACCAATTTATTGAAGTATATCTTGCAAATGTCAAACAGCAGTACATTTAAATACATACTTCTCATGATAGTTAGATAATGATTTAACGAAAAATATGTTTTCCAAAATGACTTTAAAATAAATGTCTGTGATATATCGTATTATTTTTCATTTTTGCGAATGATTACACGAATAAAAATTCGATATTTTTTTCCAACAAATAAAAAAATGAACGTCGTTGCTAGTTCTTATGAATATGATAATAAAAATATTATAGATGTTAAACAAAAAATATCGTTTAAACATATTTAAATTTATACATATTTACATATAAATATTGATAATTTATCAGTAGTTTAACCGGACGATCAAAAAATATTAATATATTTTTATATAATTAAAAATGGATCCCGCTGATGCATACAATGTTAATTTCGAAAGAGATTTATTGAATAATTTGAAAAACTTAAATGAATATTACAAATATGTAAATTGGGATGGTTACATGTCATATGATGCACCACATCTTCTTCATTTTTTGGATGATTTGGAAAAATACGTCAACGATCCCGGATTATTACAAGATAAACATATGATTGAAAGATTTAAGACAAACTCATTATTGGACGTTTACAGCCTTATTAGATATAAATTATTTGGAAATGACAGTCCATTAGAATTGCAAGACATAAATGCACTTGACGATGTTTATAGTAAAATAACTAACGGAGTAAGAAAAAGTGGTGACAATAAAAAATCTGTTGTAGATGCTATTGAAAATTATATCAATGGCCTTACTTTACTCACTGTTTTAGATAATTCTAATAAAGGTATGATAGATAGGTTGAACTCTTTCGATTTATCTTTAATTGATGATTTAAACTTTCCTGAATCGTCTGAAGTAAGAAGATTGGGAGACATATTTAAAAAATTTGATGATGTATTGACAATCAGATATAATAATATAAACAGTGCATATATTGATATCGTAGACAGAATGGTTCAAGAAAACGGTATGATAAATACTGTAGAAGATTTAGTGTCAACATTTTACATAAGAAATAAACACATGAAATATAGTCCCATTGATGTTATAAAACAGGTTAGACACGTAATAGATCCATTCACTGGTGATAAATACATATCATTCAAGACATTTAATGAACATGACGGTATAGAAATGTATGATCTTATCCCTTATAGGGAGGGTTTAAATTTTGAAAATATCTATTATCCAAAGAGAGTGAGTATTAATGGTGTTATGCATAACTTAAGATTCAAGGATGTTCCAGACCAGGTTAACGATGAAGAATATCTTAAATTCCAACATATGAACAACGTGAGAAGATTAAAAAATATAGTTGACAGACTTTATTCTGAAGATCAAGGAATTATAAATTCATATCCTAATAGGGACAAAAGTCCAGCTGCTAGTAGTGGTGGTAAATATCATGTGAATTATAAACCCCTTGTATACTTGGCTTTAAAATACGATCCTGATTTTTTAACACGTCCTCATGAGAGCATTGAGACAGATGCAGTTACAGTGTTGGAAAATGTTGTTTAGATAATTGTATAACAATATAAATAATTAATATATATGAATAATATATACATTGTATGTGTTTATAAAATTATCATTTATTTTAATTTTTACAGTTAAAATGCCGCATCACGATAAAGAATTTGAAGATGAGCTTCTTTCATCAGCAGTAGACGATAAAGATTTTGTTAAATATGTTGATTGGGACGGCAATATTGCATATTCTCTTCCCAAATCATATGATACATTATTTAAATTAGAACATTTTGCAAATAATCCTGATTATCCATTAATGGATAAAGTTAAAAAGAGATTCAGAATAAATGACCTCGTAGATGTTTATAAACATGTAAGACATGGATTATTTGCAAATGATTTGCCTCTAGATCAGCAATCTGATCAAGATTTAAGTAACATATACAACCGTATACTTAATGATGTTGGGCTTACAGGTGATAGAAATAAAATGTTAACAACTATTGAAGATTATATTGTTGGTTTAACTTTATTGGTTGTTTTAGACAATGATAACAAGAAATTAATAGATAGATTAGAGGATTTTGATCTAGATCTGGTAGCAACTTTGAAATTACCAGAATCATCTGAGCTTGGAAGATTTGGAAAGATACATAAGAAGTTTAAAAACATTTTAGACAGAAGATATCAAAAAGTATACAAAAAGCAGATTAAAGATGTAGATGACTATATTAAAAAATATGGCATGTTAAATGACAAAGAGGATTTGGAATCTCCAATTTCTGCCAGAAGTAATTTTAAAAGATTCAGATATGAATCAATAATATACATTAAACATATTATTGATCCATTTACTGGTGACAGATATATTTCGTTTTATATTGATAATGGCAACTTTAGAACACATGATTTAATACCCTATAAAGAGGGTTTAAATTTTGATAATATTGTCAATTCAAATCTTCTCGACATAACAAGGGCTATGGATAGTCGTTTCCTCAAATTCAAAGATATTCCCGATAATGTTAATGCTAAAGAATATCGTATATTTGTACACAAGAACAACATGAGAAGGATGGAAAAAATTAAGGATATGTTAGATATGGAAGATCAAGAAGTTATAAACAATTATCCATTCAATGATATGAGCAAGTTTCCTTCATATTATAGTAGGTCATACCACTTTAATTACAAACCATTAGTGTTTTTAGCATTGAAGTACGAGCCAAATTTCTTAAGATATCACCACGAAAATGTTGAAACAGATGCTGTGTCTGTATTGGAAGTTATTGTTAGGAAATATTATGGATCCAATTAGTGACTATTATATATCAAAAAATGTAAAAATTTTATTTTTGCAATAAAAATGGGCGACATACTTAACAGATCAAGGGTTAACAGAACAATGTTAAATAATGAAATTATGCCACCAAGATATAAAGAATATCCATCTTCATTTTCATTTTCCACACCTCCAAAATATAAAGAATTCCCATCTAAATCCCTTTATTATCAAAAGCTCCTGATGTGGTAAACGAAGAGATCTTAGAGAATGAAATAGTAGATATGTTTGGGAATAGGTTGAACCAACATTATAAGAGTATAGATTTTGAAGGAAATGAATATTATAATTTACCTAAATCATATTATGGATTAATAAAATTAGAATATTATGCAAATAATCCAGAGGATGAATCTAGATATAAACTTATGGATAGATTCAAGATTGATGTTTTGGTAAATAATTACATGATTGTCAGAAAAAGATTGTTTAACAGTGATCTTCCATTAGATCATCATGATATTCAAACTCTTATGAAAGCTTATGATAGTATAGTAATTAATGACCCTAAAGGACATGATAAAGAATATTATATTCTTGAGATTAGTGGTTATCTTAATGGTTTAGTATTGCTGATAACATTAGACAGTTCATATGAAAAATTAATGGATAGATTAGATGATTTTGATTTATTTTTGGCAAAAGATTTACAAATAATAAGTCGTCATGAACTCAGCAAATTTAGACCCATTCATAATAGATTTAATAGAGTTTTAACCACAAGATATAGTTTAACAAACGCTAATTATGATATAGATTTGATGATATTGTTCGTTCAAGGAGATTATCATATATAAAAGATGAACTACTATCTAGTTTTCTTGTCAGTGATGAGAAGGAGATGAGTGAAACAGACACTATAAAGGAAGTTAGACATGTTATTGACCCATTTACTGGTGATAAATATATTTCTTTCCTCATTGGTAAAGATTATGCTAATGACGTTATCAAACAATATTATCCATATACAATGTATGAGTTAGTCCCATTTAAAGATTATTCAGATCTTAAGCTTGAGAAGTATCCCAAACGTAAAAATATAACGAATATATTGCGTGGAACGGTGTTTAAAGATGTTCCAGATAAATTGAATGATATAGAATATTCTAAATTTGAACATATGAACAATTTGAGAAGATTGAAGAATATAAAACATAAATTGGATGATATGGGCCAAGAAGTCATAACGGCTTATCCTAATATGAATAATGCGTACATATTCGATCATAATAATAGAACTTATTATTTAGATTACAAACCGTTGTTATGTATTACCTTAAAATATGATCCAGATTTCTCATTATACGATCCAGATTCTCTTAAATTAGCAAAATACGACCCAGTTTCTTTTAAATTATTAAACTATAAATATAAGAATATGCAAAGTGAAGCTGTTTCAGTATTGGAAAGAGCAACTGGCTTATGAATATTTATTATAAAAATTATTGATAAATTATCAATAATTACCAATAATTATCAATAATTTTTCATGTACAGTAAATGGATGTTCAGGTGAGTGAAATTATTGTTGATAATAAAGAATCAAATAATGAGTTCGTTAAAACAGTAGATTGGTGTGGTAATGTTGTGTATGAGATACCTTACAAATATCCTCTTTTAAATCTGGAAGAGTACGTAAATTTTTTGAGAGATAGATCAGAATATATTGTGAGAGATAGATATATGATTGATGATTTGAGAAAAAATTACGATCACATTAAATACAAACTTTTTAATAATACATTGATGTTAGCTAAACAAGATATCAACGATTTGAACAGAGTACTTTTTGATATAATTGGATGGAATGCAAATGAACCTATGGTGAATTTGGTGGAAATTATTGGAAATTACATTAACGGTTTAACTTTGTTGGTAACATTGGATACCTCAAATGAAAATATAGTAAACAGATTAAACGATTTTGATCTAAATTTACTGAAAGATTTGAACATTAAAACATCCTCCGAAATTGAAATATTTGCAAACATATATTATTTTTTTAACATAATTTTGTCATCCAGATATTTACCAATTTATACGCATTATGTTGAAGCTGTTGATGAATATATCAAAAAACATGGTATGAAAAATAATGTAAATGATTTGGCTTCAAAATTTTACATAAGAGATATATATTCAGTCGTTTTGATGCCGCAAAGACCTGAAGAGACCAAATATGTTGTAAAACCGTTTATTGGTGGGATGCCGCGAAAATCTAGAGAGATCAAATATATTAAAGATCCGTTCACTGGTAAAGGATATGTATCTACCATTAACTCTTATTATAAACATGAAATAACGGATATAATACCAGATATAAATGGTAATATAAAACTTATTGCTAGTGCTTCAGGGATCGTAAAGAATTCGGGATTTTTAAGTGATGAGGAGACCTTCAAATTTAAACATATGGACAATATGAGAAGATTAAACATCATAAAGGAGAAGTTAGTTGATGAAGACAAGAATATCATAAATAATTATCCTTATAATAATACAATTCATGATCCAATATATAAGATTGATTACAGACCTTTAATATATGTGGTTTTGAAATATGATCCAAAATTTTTAGAAATACATCATGATGATATAGAATCTGACATTGTTGACGTTCTTGAAAAATTATAGATTTTAAACCGTGTGATTGGATGATCAATTAATGGTGTTAACATTTGAGTTACATGTATATGACCACTGGTTATGTATTAATGTACAAAATTCATTGTTTTATTTGAAAATTTCAACATAAATTTACTCTTACACACGATGGATAAGAGCACGACATTTTCAAAAATTTCTAATATAAGGGATGATTATGATAAATTCAGAGAAGATAAAGGATTTCATGAAAATAATATGGAGAATATCTCTTCAAGCTCACGAATGGATCCAGTGGAATCAGATTTTTATACTTATTCCAATAAGAAACATTACAGTCTGGAGAGCAGTGGTGAAAATTCACGGGAAATGTTTGACATACAATGGTCAGATGAATTTGTTCATCAATCTCAAATTTTAAATAATAATATAACAGTTAATTCTGCACAAAGTAGCTGGGCAGATGAATTTCAGCAATATAATCAGTCGTGGGTAAGTGAATTCGAACAACAATATACAGAAGATAAATACGCTCACGATGAAGAGCTTGAGAAAGAAATTATCAAAGTAACATGGGGTGATTATTACAAACTTATAGATTGGGAAGGTAATATTGTATACAAACTTCCATTACAATATGCATTAAACAGCTTAGAATCATATGTGAATGGTTTAAAAGAGGGAAGAAAGGAGAAAGTGATGGACAGATTTAAAATAAATAAATTAATTGATAATTATAGGCACATTAGGAATAAATTATTTAGAAATAATTTGCCTTTAAGAAAACAAAAACTGGAGGATTTACACAATGTTTATGCTGAAGGAATTTTGTGTGGCTACGTTGATGCTGAAAAGAACATTAGAAATTTTAAATGGGTTGCTGCTGTAAACGGTTATGCAAATGTTATAGAAAGATATATTAATGGGTTGGCACTACTGGTAACATTGGACAATACTAACGAAAGAATGATGAATAAATTAAACAATTTTGATTTGAGTTTGGTATCAGACTTACATCTTGAAAAATCATCTGTTCTCAGCAAATTCAAAAGTGTGTATTTTTTTTGCGTGAGCGCAAAAAAATTGAGATGTTGCGAATTTCACATCGCGAAATTCTTGCAACATCGTATTTTCATCTTGATAGAACTTTGTCATATAGATATCATCATCTGAATAAGAAATATGACACCATTGTTGATGAAAATAATCTTACATCTACTAAAAATGAATTTACATCAATAAAAAATAGATTCACATCTATTTTTGAAGTGAGAGATCTCAATTCACCTTATTACGCATCATATAGTGTGTTGGATGTAAAACATGTTGTTGATCCTTTCACTGGTGACAAATACATATCATTCACGATGGACAATGACAAAACTATGTATGATCTGATTCCATACAAGGAAAATCTGAATTTCAACAATGTTATATACCCGAATTATTTGAATATCACGAAAGTTATGGACGGATTGGTGTTTAAGGATACTCCCGATGAATTAGATTCCATTGAATATTCCAGATTTGAACATATGAATAATGTGAGGCGGTTGAGAAAAATAAAAAACTATTTGGGAAAAGAGGGTATCGATATTATAAACACATACCCTAACAATAATATGGTTAAACTTGAAACCCATCCACATTACTCAACTTATCCTGTAAATTATAAGCCATTGATATACATCGCTCTGAAATATGATCCTAATTTTCTTAAAGTACATCATAAGAATATTGAATCAGATGCTGTTTCTACCCTAGAAGCATATATAATTAAAATGTCTATCAAAAAAACAATTAATGAATATAAAAAAGATCTGGATACTTTAATCAAAAATAAAGATATTTTTGGAGCGCTTTCATTTGCTGAACTTATGTATGAAAATAACATACCTTATGTAAAAAACAAAAAACTTATAAAATCTCTATGTAATTATGTCGACACAGTTAAACATGATAAAGATTGGAATTGTAGAGAATCATATAAAAAATTAATGAAAACATTATATAATTTGGACAGTCCTTCCAAGAGATCCAAAATCTAAATTGTTGTAATGTAATTTAATTTGTAATATAATCACTGATTATGTACACATGTGCCAATTTCTCTCAAAACATTATAATTTTAATTTGCATTCTAAACGTTAATGGACAAGAGTTCGTCTTTTTCAAAACTTGGTAAATTAAAAGATGATTATGATAGATTCAGGGAGGATAAGGGATACCGTGACGATGTGAACGATACTTCATCAAATTTACAGGCGGATCCTCAAGAACAAGAATTTTATGCGAGTTCACGTAATAGATATTATGGACAAGGTAGTAGTAGTGGGTCTACACAACAGCCACAAACTTGGTCGGATGAATTTAGACAGCAACAACATTCATGGGTGGACGAATTTGGACGAGTTTCAACAATATCATGGGCTGACGAATTTGATCAAGGTTATCAATCACGGGCGGATGAGTTCAATCAGAATAAATGGTTACAAAAAGATGAGCTTAGTCTACAACCTGGTGCTAGTAAACTTAAACAAAATCAACAATTACAGACGAATAAATTAAAACAAAATCAACAGTCACGGCCGAATCAGTTTAGACAAAATCAACAATTGAGATCAGATGATTTTAATCAAAATCAGTGGGTACAAACAAACAATTTTAATCAAGATAAAAGGGAGTTATTCAAGGCCAAACACGATCAAACTTTTGAAGATGAAATATTAGATGGTAGAAGCAAGGATATAGAAGACTATATGAGATACGATGAAGATAAACCAGAATGGTATCTCGAAACAATTATGCCTTATAAATTTGTAGATTGGGACGGATATATGGTTTACAAAATGCCTAAAGATTATAATTTGAATAATTTGGAATATTATGCAGATTACAAATGGGATGACGTTAATCATCTAGTACATAAAAGGTTCAAAATGGGCGAGCTTGTGAATAACTATAAACATATTAGAAATAGGTTATTCGGTAACAATCTCCCTTTAAATGAACAAAATGTAAATGATTTATATAGTGTATATGTTAATGGTGTTCTTGATGGAGTCTGGATAGAAAAATCTATAAAACATTTCGATGAACACGATGCTAAACTTTACTTTATCAAAAAAATGAAAGAATACATTAATGGTTTAACTCTGTTGGTAACACTTGATAATACAAATAAGAGAATGATAAATCGGCTAAGCGATTTTGATTTACGTTTATTGGTGGGTCTAAACATTGAAGAATCATCTGAGTTAGGCAAGATTGATGGTGTACATTCTAAACTGGATAAGATACTTTCCTATAGATATAAATATCATAATAAAAAATATGATGATATTGTGGATAAACATGTGTCAAAGAGTAACAAAAATGACTTTATGTCAGATTTTTATATAAGGAACGTAAGTTCTAATCATGATATGGAAGATAAAGATAGAGCATCGTTCGAAACAACCGAAGTTAAATATATAATTGATCCATTTACAGGTGATAAGTATGTTTCATTCTTAAATGAATATACAACTCATGGTGGTCCAAAAGAAAGAATGTATGATCTCATACCTTACAGAGAAAATTTGAATTTTAACAACGTAATAGGAGGAGGATTTGAAGACACTAATAGAATTATGGAACGTTCAAAATCTAAGGATTTCTCAGACATGCTTAACCAGGAAGAATATTCTAGATTTATTCACATGGATAATATGAGACGACTGGAAAAATTGAAAGACAGTTTGGGAAATGAGGATGTTGCTACCATAAATACATATGATAATAATACTGAACCATTGCATAATGATGACTCTTATTATAAAATAAACTATAAACCGTTAGTATATATTGCTTTAAAGTATAATCCTGATTTTCTTAAAACACATCATAACAATATTGAAACAGATGCAATTACTGTGATAGAAAATCATATGAAAAAAATTCAGGGAAAAAAATCACCTACATCCTATTCAAATGAGTTGAATATGTCAATTAAAAATAAAGATATTGATGGCGCTATTAAAACTGCTACTTATATGTACAAAAATAATATACCTTATGCTAGAAACACAAAATTGACATCAGATTTACTAGAATATGTTAAAAATATCAGGAATAATAAAATTAAAGAATCTTATACAGAATTAATAAATATTGTTTCTAAATTAGGTACAGTGACAAGTAGATTGTAAATTTAATTTATCACAAATATGATCATTGATTGTATATGTTAATATTTGTATATAGCTAAATAAACATAGTGTTATATGTATTAGTGACTATAACAAATTATAAAGCGTTACAGATAGTTGGGTCCTCATAATATTAATTTTATTTTGAAGCAACAAAAAATAAAAATTTCATTTAAATTTTTATTTATTGAGCACATGGTTGATATGAATAAGGGATCTGTATTCTCAAAAATTGTCAAAATAAGAGATGATTATGACGAATTTAAAGAGGACAAAAATTTTCATAATATTGGGAATGATGCTTCACACAATTCTCAAATGGATTCTTATGAGAAAACTTTTTATAATTCTTATGGTAAACAACATGATCAGGGCAGCAGTAGTGAAAATTCACAAAATAAGATCAGTCTGAGTTGGGAAAATGAATTTGTTTATCAACCGGTAAATAATCAATCTTGGACGGATGAATTTGAACAAAATAAGGAATTGTGGGTAAACGAATTTGAAAATGGACATCAGTTGTGGATAAATGAGTTTAACGAAAAATATAGTAAAAATACAAATGTTAAGGATAGTCCTCATGATGAAGAATTTGAAAGAGAAATTATCGAGACTGCTCGCAATGATTATTATAAAGTCGTAGATTGGGAAGGTAACATGACATATGAAATGCCTCATAAATATAATATAACCTGCTTGGAACATTTTGCGAATGACCCCAACGATATGTCAAAATATAATGAAAAAGAAAGGTTTAAAATAGATGAGCTGATCAATAATTATAAACATATCAGAAACAAATTATTTGGAAATGATCTACCAATAAAGGATCAAAATTTTGATGATTTGCATAAAGTATTTGTTGGTGGCATTTTGTGCGGTGTAAGTCATGAAAAACATGCTGATTTCCGTTATATTGAGAATGTTAAACGTTATTTTGAAGATAAAATAAAAGATTACATTAATGATTTGACTTTATTGGTTACATTGGAAAACACAAATGTGAAAATGATGAATAGGCTAAATGATTTTGATTTGGAATTAATTAAAGATTTAAATGTTCAACCATCATCGGTGCTTAAAAGAATCAAAAGTACATATTATACTCTCGACAATATATTGTCATACAGGTATCATTATTTACATATGAAATATAATAATGTTGTGGATATGCATGAATCTAAGAATAATGAGAAAAGTTTTAAATCAAGCTTTGAAATAAGAAACATACACTCTTATTATGATCCATTGTATGATATTTTATCTGTCAAACATGTGATCGATCCATTTACTGGTGAAAAATATGTTTCGTTTAAAATAGAATATGATGACATACTTACAGAATTAATTCCATATAATGAAGGATTGAATTTTGACAAGGTTTTATATCCAGATGAAAAAAGATATCCTCATCATACTAATATTACAAAGATTCTGAGCAAATTGAAATTTAAAGATATTCCAGATGAATTAAATTCTGTAGAGCTCTCAAAATTTGTACATATGAACAATTTAAGAAAATTGGATAAAATGAAGAAGAAGTTGGACAAAGAAGACAATGATATTATAAATACATATCCCAATAACACGTGCGTAATGTATAATGAAGACAGTACTTACAACATAAATTATAAACCTCTTGTGTATATAGCTCTAAAATATAATCCTGATTTTCTTACAACATACCATGAGAATTTGGAATCAGATGCTGTTGAAACAATCGAAAAGTATTTGGAGAATGAATCCATGTTTTATTCAGTTGAAGTTTTGAGGAGTGAGTTGGATAAATCAATTGAAAATAAAAATGTTAATGAGGCTCTCAAAATTGCGACATATATGCATAATAATGAAATACCATATATTAAAAATAAAAAATTATTGATGGATTTGGGAGATTATATAGATGATGTAAAACGTGATAGACGTTGGAAAGATGGGGAACAATATAAGCAGTTGATGAAAATAATTTACAGTCTTGACTCTGTTAAGTCTAAAATTTAAAATCTAGAATTTGTTTTGTTTAATATTTTATTAGTTTTAAATATAATCAATGATTATGTATATTTAGTATTCTTTCCTTTCATTCAGCACCCACCCTTTGCTTAACATATGATCTATCCGTTTTTGTGTTGGTTTTATCTTTTCAGCATGTTTTTCTTTAATATTATGTATTATGCCGCTTACGTCCCACTCAGGATCCCAAAAATCATATAATTTATCACCATCCCAAGCTAAGCAATTTACATCAAAATCGGGTGGTAAATTAATATTAACTGTGGCACCGTCGACAAGTGAATTTTCACAAACATCAATAATTATGTTGTCTTTATGGAATTTATTGCTGAATTGTTCAATTTCATTATAACCCAGATATATCAGTTCTTCGTAAAAATCTTGACAATTATCATCGGGAATTGAAACATCAATGTCATTTATCCTTTCATTTCTTATAATATCTCGTACAGCACCTCCAAAGATTACTCCCTTATGTGAAATTATCAAATCGAAGATATCTTTGTATTCTTCGGGAGGCGTGAATTTGTGTTGGTTTGACATTGTGAATTTTATAATTTTTTTGTAAATTATTTTTTTTCAATTTTTGGGAATTAAAAAATTTTTGAAAAATGGTTGAATATGAGTGATAATAAAATCAATAGAATGTGTGGATAAAGAATATTCGCGTAAAACTACTCATTAATAATTAATATTATATTCATCTCTATTCATATTTTCACTGTGTTTAGCTAACGTAGAAAATAGATAGGCTTTATATTAATTAAATATAATGCTATTCACATTTAGAATACTTAACTAATTTTGTGAAAATTATACAAATTGTATTTGTATATATAATCTATTTTAACATCAGAATTTATATCTAGGGATATAAATAACAGAATTAACGTTATATTTGACAAAATTTTTTACAAAAATTTATCTACACTGTATGAGGTCAATCAATATTTTATATTTATTAATTTTACTTTGATTACATCGTATTAATCAAATTCATACTTGTTTATGAAAATACTGGGTACAAATAAGTGTCTAATATTTTATGCGCTCATATAGAAAAAATAAAATATTGAGAATTTAATACAACATCATATTTTTGAATAAATAACATGTAGATTTTACCCTGTACTGGGTAGCTAGTATTTATTCAGAGATGTAAATATTCAATATTAATTTGATCTTATGTTGATTAGTTTCTTTTATGAGAAACCAATCAACAAGATAATGGTGTAATCATTTATTTACATCATTTGAATAAACTTTAGTTATATCGTATTATTTCAATCTAACTATTTATGTTTAAAAAATATTTATTTTTAGGATTGGATTAACATTATATTTGATAGATTCCTCGTAAGAGGAATCTATTAATATGTAATAAAATCAATCATTTATTTACATCATTTGAATAGATTCTAGTTATATTGCATTATTTCAATCTAACTATTTATATTTTAAAATGTATATTTTCAAGATTGGATTAACATTATATTTGATAGATTCTTCGTAAGAGGAATCTATTAATATGCAATAAAATCAATCATTTATTACATCATCTGAATAGTTTTTAGTCATACTGTATTATTATAATCTAATTATTTGTCCTTTAAAATATATATTCTCAATATTAGATTTGTGTTAATTTTGATAGATTCCTCGTGAGAGAAATCTATCAACATATAGTAGAATTAATTATTTATTATATCACTGAAAATTTATTCTATTTGTATTGTATCAGTTCAGTCTATGTTTATTTTATATATTTATATTACTATTTTATTTATTAATATATAAGAATAAATTAATATAATAAATAAAAATAATGGGAATATTTTTGATTAAATACTACATAGACTAATCCTATACAGGGTAACTAATATTTATTCAGAGATGTAAATTTTCTAGATTAGACTATCTTCATGTTGATTGGTTTCTCTTAAGAGAAACCAATCAATCAAATGGTAGAGTAATCAATTATTTACACCATCTGAATAGATTTTAGTTATACTGTATTATTATAGTCTAATTATTTGTCTTTTAAAATGTATGTTCTCAATATTAAATTTGTGTTAATTTTGATAGATTCCTCTTACGAGGAATCTATCAACATGTAGTAGAATTAATTATTTATTATATCAATGAAATTTAATTCTATTTGTATTGTATCAGTTCAGTCTATGTTTATTTTATATATTTATATTACTATTTTATTTATTAATATATATAAAAATAAATTAATATAATAAATAAAAATAATAGGAATATTTTTGATTAAATACTACATAGACTGATCCTATACAATGTAACTAGTCTTTATTCAGAGATGTAAATCTTCTAGATTAGACTATCTTCATGTTGATTGGTTTCTCGTAAGAGAAACCAATCAACCAAATAATAAAGTAATCAATTATTTACATCGTCTGAATAGTTTTTAGTTATACTGTATTATTATAGCCTAATTATTTGTCCTTTAAAATGTATATTCTCAAGATTAGATTTATGTTAATTTTGATAGATTCCTCGTAAGAGGAATCTATCAACATATAGTAGAATTAAGTATCTATTAAACCATTGAAAATTTATCCTAATTGTATTATGTTAGTCCAGTCTATGTTTATTTTATATATTTATATTACTATTTTATTCATTAATATATAAAAATAAATTAATATAATATATAAAAATAATAAGAATATTTTTGATTAAATATTACATAGACTGATCCTATACAGGGTAACTAGTCTTTATTCAGAGATGTAAATATTCTAGATTAGACTATCTTCATGTTGATTGGTTTTTCTTACGAGAAACCAATCAACCAAATAGTAAAGTAATCAATTATTTACATCGTCTGAATAGATTCTAGTTGTACTGTATTATCTTAGTCTAATCACTTATACTTCTAAATGTAAAATTTCAAGATTAGACTAACGTTAAATTTGATAGATTCCTCTTACGAGGAATCTATTAACATGTAATAAAATCAATCATTTATTATATCACTGAAATTAATTATATCCGTATTATATTAACTCAGTCTATGTTTATTTTATATATTTATATTACTATTTTATTTATTAATATATAAAAATAAATTAATATAATATATAAAAATAATAAGAATATTTTTGATTAAATATTACATAGACTGATCCTATACAGGGTAACTAATATTTATTCAGAGATGTAAATCTTCTAGATTAGACTATCTTCATATTGATTGGTTTCTCGTAGGAGAAATCAATCAACCAAATAGTAAAGTAATAAATTATTTACATCGTCTGAATAGTTTTTAGTTATACTGTATTATTATAGTTTAATTATTTGTCCTTTAAAATGTATATTCTCAAGATTAGATTTGTGATAATTTTGATAGATTCCTCTTACGAGGAATCTATCAACATGTAATAAAATCAATCATTTATTATGTCAGTAAAATTTTATTCTAGTTACATTGTATCAATTCAGTCTATGTTTATTTTATACATTTAAATTACTATTTTATTTATTAATACATAAAAATAAATTAATAAATAAATAAAAATAATAGGAATATTTTTGATTAAATACTACATAGACTGATCCTATACAATGTAACTAGTCTTTATTCAGAGATGTAAATATTCTAGATTAGACTATCTTCATGTTGATTGATTTCTCGTAAGAGAAACCAATCAACCAAATAATGGATTAATCAATTATTTACGTCATTTGAATAGATTCTAGTTATACTGTATTATTTCAATCTGATTACTTAAACTTTTAAATGTATATTTCAAAATTAGATTAGTATTATATTTGATATATTCCTCTCACGAGGAATCTATCATCATGTAGTAGAATTAATCATTTATTATGTCAGTAAAATTTTATTCTAGTTACATTGTATCAATTCAGTCTATGTTTATTTTATACATTTAAATTACTATTTTATTTATTAATATATAAAAATAAATTAATATAATAAATAAAAATAATAGGAATATTTTTGACTAAATACTACATAGACTGATCCTATACAATGTAACTAGTCTTTATTCAGAGATGTAAATTTTCAAGATTAACTATTTACATGTTGATTGGTTTCTCGTAAGAGAAACCAATCAACCAAATAATGGGTTAATCAATTATTTACATCATTTGAATGGATTATAGTTACACTGTATTATTTCAATCTAACTACTCATGTTTTAAAATATACATTTTCAAGATTGTATTAATGTTAAATTTAATTTGTGTGTACATCATAAAATATATTATTATAGCAACATTTCATCATGTGTTTAAAATATCATTGATATTTTATTTATGCTGATAAACAATATAAAATATATAAATAAGATAATCATGAGTGAGAAATTTGCATCTTTAAATGACTTCTATTATATATCTAAAATATCAGTGATATTTTAACCATATTATCAGATCATATCTATAAATGTAAAATAAAAAATATATCAAAAATTAATATTTTTTTCAATTAAAATGAAATTGAAGGTACTCAGAAGTTATACAAATTTATTGATGAATTTGTACAACAAGGGAGTGGATATAATTATCAATTAACTATTGCTAATCAACAACCAACTATTGCTAATCAACAACCAACTATTTGCTAATCAACATCCAACTATTGTTAATCAACATCCAACTATTGTTAATCAACAACTAACTATTGTTAATCAACAACTAACTATTATTAATCAACAACCAACTATTATTAATCAACAACTAACTATTGTTAGGATTAACAGTCTTTCTCCCAAATTGAATACATTCATCAAGAGAAGAATAGGAAAACTCGAAATTCATAAACTTGCCATTCTTCAACGATCGTTAAGTGAAGAAAATCTTAAAATTTTTTTACAAATTATTTTAAATTTAATTTTTCAAATTTTAAAAATATGATTTTTTTTTAAACATCATATAAATTAAAAATAAATTGTGATGTTTGTAGTTTATAATTGTAGATGTTTTAATTTTATTCAATAATTACTATTAATTTTATGTCAAAAGTTAAACAATTATTGTAATATTATATTAAAAAAAAATTATCAACAATATATAAATCATGATGTTACTACAGTTATAAAAGTCATTGTCAAGGACAAATCGGACTTAGTTAAAAATTATTTTTTATCATCCCTCATAAAAAATATCCATTTATAATTATTAATATCTAGTTGGTTAACATTAATATTAGAATAAATAAATTCATTCGTAAACATATTAATTACTGATTAATATATCATTCATCATCGTATTGATTTTATAACAAAAGTAAACAGACAATTAATATTTTATCATGACAGCATAATGTAATTAACTTTCACTGTAGATGTAAATTTTCAAGATGAATTGACAATGATTCATTATCATTTCGTAATAATATTTTCATCAATATATTGTAGATCTCGATATCATTCATATTATTCATATATCTTTCACATGTAACGTTATTACCATATTGCATAATATTTTATTTTTTATTAACTTTTATCATAGGACGTAACCATCTCCACTATATACTAGAAATATCGGTAAATATATCATCCACTCTATCAGATCACATCAAATAATTAGAGATAATTTTTTTTAATTTTTTTTCGCCTTAAATAGAAATTAAAATATAAAAGCGATAATGAGCGAGAGATATTCATCCAGCGAATTAATCAACAAAATTAATAATTTTATTAAATCAAGTGATATTGACAGTCTTTCTCCTAAATTGTGTGAGTTCATCGATGATGAATACAATAAGGAGAAAGACAAAGTTGTCAATGATTTAGGGATGATGATGGAGGAGGTATACTTCCACAATTTAACCACTGTGTATAACATTGGTAAATTGTGGGAAATCCTCCACTCTCCAACTGTTGTTAAGAGGGGAAGAAAACCTAAGATCTCCCCCATAGATAATGTAAAATTGCAGGTCTTAAAATCTGCAATTGATAATGTTGTTACAGGATTAGAGGACCTTCCTAATCCTGAGTTCACCATCGGAGGCTATAAAATTCCCGATGGTGTAACATTCAAAGGTGCAAAACTTGGGAGAAAACCAGATTCTCTCAAGAATTATTCCTTTGCAGTCTCATACAGAGCTGCTCGCGATGATGCTAAACTTGCTAAATCTATTGAGTCTGTTAAACTTATCGATCTAACTACCATTACCAACAAATCAATTATTACATCTGAACCAACTAGTTCTTCCGATGTTAATTCTATAAATATATTGAACAATGATCAATATGATAATAGGTGTTACTATGTTGATCTTTATGACAAAAAATCTGTCCTCATAATTCCATCCACCAATATTGTAAATACTAATTCAACCAATCCAACTGATTTAGCCACCAATAATGTAAATATTGATTCATCCGGTAAATCTGATCAATCTGGTCCATCCGATATATTAAATTTAGTTGGTACAATTGATACATCTACCCCATCTACCCCATATGTTCCATGTGTAATTAATTCACCAATAAACAAACCTGCTCCAACCTCATCATCATCCTCAATTCCAGACCCTATTTCTCAATTAAAAATAGGAGCATATGTATTACCACCACCCAAATTGTCCAAAGCAGCACTTAAAGAAATGTCAAGACCAAAACCTATTGTTGACAGAATGGACGTATTCTTAGCCAGATCAAGAGCATTAGGTCCACCACGTAACAGTATCAATTATATACCGGATAACAGTTCTTCATTACTTGTAAATAACAGCATTAAATTGGACTCAGGTACATTCGCTTCATTTTTCCCAACTACAACATGTGATACTTCTTCCACTGATTCATCCTCACCATCAGATCTAGTTATAAATAAAATTAGAAGATTAGGTCCAGGTAGGCCCATAGGGAGCAAGAACAAGACACTAGAGGAAAAAGAGTTAGAGATGTTGAACAGAAGACCCAGAGGCAGACCATTGGGAAGTCCTAACAAAAAAGGTGTAAAAAGTACCAAGAAGAGCGATAAAGAGGTTATAATTCGCGATAACGAGGTTGCCTTAAGGATAAATCCCAATATGTTTGAAGTCCACATGCTTCAATACACTTTAAATAATCCCCACGTGTCATATGCCGAGTGGTTAAATCATTCTAATAAAATTATGGATAGAGTAAGGGACAAAAATGATGAAACCATAAAACAGAATGTTGCCGAATGGGAAAAGAACACTATGAGGGAAATTAACAGAATTAAAGGTAAGCTGTCAATGGGTGGATTTAAGGGTAAGGGCAAAGGTAAAATTATTTATGAACCAAAAAATGAGGAAGAGAAGGAGGCATTGGAATACAAGTACGAGTTGTTAGAAACTCGGAAAGACGACCCATTTTTCATCAATTTATTGAAAAGATCCTTTGAAGTTGGTTCATCAAGAAAGTCCAGATTTGCTAATATTGCCGATATCAATGATTTGTATGACATGAAAGAGAACAGCTTACTTGATTCTGATAATAATATAAATGTGCTAGAATCTATCGGTAGTGTGGATATTAAAGATAAATTTGTAGATGATTTGATTGATTTGTCAGATTCTGCTGTTGTAAATAATGACATTGGTAATTATTATATGAGTGGTTTGTTGGAAAATAATATTGTGAATGGATCAGCAACAGTTGATAATCAAAATAATTTTGGTTCAGATATAGATATGGCTATGAAAGCATATTTGACAATATGTCAATATGTTTATTCCATGTATAATACAATGAAATAAATTGTGGATGTTTGTTTGTAGGTTGGGTGTAAGTTAAGTGTAGGTTAAGTGTAAATTAAATGTAAATATAAGTAGATGTGGATATAATTGTAAATGTGGACAGGTGTGGATGTAAATATAAATAAATGTAGGTGTGAATAGGTATATGTGCAGGTAAATATAGATGTAAACAAGAGAAATAATACGCATTTTTTGACAATTTTGAAAAAATAAACATACGGTACTCTACGCATTTTTTTGACAATTTTGAAAAAAACAAACATACGGTACTCTACGTATTTTTTGATAATTTTGAAAAAATAAACATACGGTACTCTACGCGATTTTTTGACAATTTTTGTCAAGATTAACATATAATGCAAATTGCTACATTTTGTCACAATTAACATGTTTCAATATACTGCTCCCTATTAATTTTGATAATTTTGTCAAGATTAACACATGGTAAACATGCAATTCTTTGTTGGTTTTGACAAGTTCTGTCAAGACTAACGTGAAATACTTACAACATCGTATTTTCTTATGTTTTTGTCTACAGTGGTGATATTGAAATGTGTTTATTGAACACATTATTTACAAATATTGATGCGTTGTGATATTTACACATGATTATAAACAATTTGATATGTAACACAACAAGAACAGCATATAATTTTTTGAAAATTGTATTTTTGTGTAAAGTCACCCACATGGACAGGGATATACATTATATATTATATTTGTTTTTATGTACAGACTGTGTTTCACCGTCATGATCATGTTGGTGTTTTTTGTGTGAACTTCAGACACCACCACTTGGGGATCCATTTATCTATTTGAATCTCTAGGATTCTGGGAATTTTTTGAGAACTGCCAAAAAAGCCGTTTTTTTACTTCATGAAGACCGGTCCAGCGTGTCTTGAAAGTGGTCATTTTATGACTTTCTGTATATGTATACAGAAATTTTTTTTAATTTTCCAGAAAAAATTCCGGAATTTTTCTGGAAAATTAAACTGCAAAATGTTGAAATAGTACATCTGGATGTGGGTTAAATGATCACCAAAAATTACCATTGATTATCATTATGGTAAAATCAGTGATTATATGTTTATTAATATTCTGTGTTAATTGTAAACTATAAACAACAGTGTGTGGATAAATAAACATATTTTTAGTATCATAAATAAAAAACAATGTGTAAAGAATTAAAGATATAATTTGGTATTAAAATCACAGAATATTGTCCTATGTTAAAAATCCACACATTTTAAATAAACTCATAATCTCATGTTATTATATTAAATATGGTCAACTTTTGAGAGTTTATATTTAACAGAATATGAATTCATTCATTATGTATATGTAATAATTTATAGAGAACAATTTTCCATGATTTTTCGAGATTTTGTAAATTACATCATGTTTAGAACAGAGATATTATTTATATTATCTAAATAAATTCTAATCACTCTGTATTATTACAATCTAATTACTTATACTTTTAAATATATATTTCAAGATTAGATTAATGTTAAATTTAATTGATTCCTCATAAGAGGAATCTATCATCGTGCAATAGAATTGATTATTTACTGTATTTATAAAATTCATTCTAATTACGCTACAGTAGTTCAATCTATGTTTATTTTTTTGTGATCACGCGGAAAAAATAATAAGAATATTTTTGGTTAAAATTAGATAGATTGATCTTATACAGGATAACTAGTATTTATTTAGTGATGTAAATTTTCAAGATTAGATCAAATTGACTGATTGATTGGTTTCTCGTAAGAGAAAACCAATTAACCAAATAATGGATTAATCAATTATTTATATCATTTTGAATAGATTCTAGTTACACTGTATTATTCTAATCTAATTACATATATTTTCAAGATCAGATTAACGCTAAATTTGATAGAATTAATCATTTACTATGTCAGTAAATTTTTATTCTAGTTGTATATGATCAATCTAAGTTAATCATATATATTTAAATAATTATTTTATTTATTAATATACAAAATTAAATTAATATATATAATAAAAATAATAGGATTATTTTTCATTTAAAACTACATAGATTGATCCCATACAATGTAACTAGTCTTTATTCAGAGATGTAAACTTTCATGATTAAATTATCTCCATGTTGATTGGTTTCTCTTACGAGAAATCAATCAATCAGTCAATAGAATAATCAATTATTTACACCATCTGAATAGAGACTAGTTATATTGTATTGTTTCAGTCTAATTATTTATATCTTTAAATGTATATTTTCAAGATCAGATTAACACTAAATTTGATAGATTTCTCGTAAGAGAAATCTATCAACATGCAGCAGAATTAATCATTTATTATGTCAGTAAAATTTTATTCTAGTTATATTGTATCAATTTAGTCTATGTTTATTTTATATATTTATATTACTATTTTATTTATTAATATATAAAAATAAATTAATATAATAAATAAAAATAATAAGAATATTTTTGATTAAAATATACATAGACTGATCCTATACAGGGTAACTAGTATTTATTCAGAATTATAAACTTTCAAGATTAGACTATCTACGTGTTGATTTGTTTCTCTTATGAGAAACAAATCAATCAGTCAATAGAATAATCAATTATTTATACCATTTGAATAGAGACTAGTTATAATGTATTGTTTCAGTCTAATTATTTATATCTTTAAATGTATATTTTCAAGATCAGATTAACGCTAAATTTGATAGATTTCTCGTAAGAGAAATCTATCAACATATAATAGAATTAAAAATTTACTATATCGGTAAATTTTTATTCTAGTTACATTGTATCAATTCAGTCTATGTTTATTTTATACATTTATATTACTATTTTATTTATTAATATATAAAAATAAATTAATATAATAAATAAATATAATAGGAATATTTTTGATTAAAATATACATAGACTGATCCTATACAGAGTAACTAGTCTTTATTCAGAGATGTAAACTTTCAAGATTAGACTATTTACATGTTGATTGGTTTCTCTTATGAGAAACCAATCAACCAAATAATGGATTAATCAATTATTTACATCATTTGAATAGATTCTAGTTATACTGTATTATTACAGTCTAATTATTTATATTTTTAAATGTATATTTTCAAAATTAGATTAACGCTAAATTTGATAGATTCCTCTCATGAGGAATCTATCAACATATAGCAGAACTAATTATTTACTATGTTAGTAAAATTTTATTCTAAATATATTATATCAATTCAGTCTATATCCATTTTATATATTTAAATTACTATTTTATTTATTAATATATAAAAATAAATTAATATAATAAATAAAAATAATAGGAATATTTTTGATTAAATACTACATAGACTGACCCTATACAATGTAACTAGTATTTATTCACTGATGTAAACTTTCAAGTTTAAATTATCTCCGTGTTGATTGGTTTCTCTCACGAGAAACCAATCAACTAGTTAATAATGTAATCATATATTTACATCATCTGAATAGATTCTAGTTATATTGTATTATTCCAATCTAATTACTTATACTTTTAAATGTATATTTTCAATATTGGATTAACATTAATTTTGATAGATTCCTCGTAAGAGGAATCTATCAACATGTAATAAAATTAATCAATTGTTATATCAGTAAAATTTTATTCTAGTTGTATTGTATAGGATCAATCCATGTCTATTTTATATATTTAAATAACTATTTTATTTATTAATATATAAAATTAAATTAATATATATAATAAAAATAATAGGATTATTTTTCATTAAAAACTACATAGATTGATCCTATATAATGTAACTAGTCTTTATTCAGAGATATAAACTTTCATGATTAAATTATCTCTATGTTGATTGGTTTCTCTTATGAGAAACCAATCAACCAGATAATGGATTAATCAATTATTTATAACATCTGAATATAAACTAGTTACATTGTATTATTTCAGTATAATTACTTATACTTTTAAATGTATATTTTCAATATTGGATTAACATTAATTTTGATAGATTCCTCGTAAGAGGAATCTATCAACATGCAATAAAATTAATCAATTGTTATATCAATGAAATTTTATTCTAACTGTATTGTATAGGATCAATCTATATTTATTTTATATATTTATATTATTATTTTATTTATTAATATATAAAAATAAATTAATATAATAAATAAAAATAATAAGAATATTTTTAATTAAATACTACATAGACTGATCCTATACAGGGTAACTAATCTTTATTCAGAGATGTAAATTTTTAAGATTAGATTAGCTTCATGTTGATTGGTTTCTCGTAAGAAAAACCAATCAATCAAATAATGGAATAATCAATTATTTACAACATCTGAATATAAACTAGTTACATTGTATTGTTTCAGTCTAATTATTTATACTTTTAAATGTATATTTTCAATATTGGATTAACATTAATTTTGATAGATTCCTCGTGAGAGGAATCTATCAACATGTAGTAGAATCAATAATTTGACACATCATTTAAATTCATCCTATTTTTACTGTATCAGTTCAGTCTATGTTTATTATATATATATAAATTATTATTTTATTTATTAATATAAGAAAATAAATTAATATAATAAATAAAAATAATAAGAATAGTTTTGATTAAAATATACATAGATTGATTTTATACAGGGTAACTAGTATTTATTCAGAGATGTAAACTTTCAAGATTAGACTATTTGCGTGTTGATTGGTTTCTCTTACGAGAAACCAATCAATCAACCAAATAATGGATTAATCAATTATTTACATCATTTGAATAGATTCTAGTTATACTGTATTATTACAGTCTAATTATTTATGTTTCTAAATGTTTATTTTCAAAATTAGATTAATATTATATTTGATAGATTCCTTGTGAGAGGAATCTATCAACATGTAGTAGAATTAATTATTTACTATGTCAGTAAAATTTTATTCTAGTTATATTGTATCAATTCAGTCTATGTTTATTTTATACATTTAAATTACTATTTTATTTATTAATATATAAAAATAAATTAATATAATAAATAAAAATAATAGGAATATTTTTGATCAAATACTACATAGACTGATCCTATACAGGATAACTAGTATTTATTCAGAGATGTAAACTTTCAAGATTAAACTATTTACATGTTGATTGGTTTCTCTTACGAGAAACCAATCAACCAAATAATGGATTAATCAATTATTTACATCATTTGAATAGATTCTAGTTATACTGTATTATTACAGTCTAATTATTTATGTTTCTAAATGTTTATTTTCAAAATTAGATTAGTATTATATTTGATAGATTCCTCGTGAGAGGAATCTATCAAAATTAGATTAATATTATATTTGATAGATTCCTCGTGAGAGGAATCTATCAACATGTAGTAGAATTAATTATTTATTATGTCAGTAAAATTTTTATTCTAGTTACATTGTATTAATTCAGTCTATATTTATTTTATATATTTAAATTACTATTTTATTTATTAATATATAAAAATAAATTAATATAATAAATAAAAATAATAAGAATAGTTTTGATTAAAATATACATAGATTGATTTTATACAGGGTAACTAGTATTTATTCAGAGATGTAAACTTTCAAGATTAGACTATTTGCGTGTTGATTGGTTTCTCTTACGAGAAACCAATCAACCAGTTAATGGAATAATCATATATTTACATCATTTGAATATATACTAGCTATATTGTATAGGATCAATCTAATTAATTATACTCTCAAATGTATATTTTCAAAATTGTATTAAAGCTAAATTTGATAGATTTATCATAAGAGGGATTTATCAACATATGGTAAAACTAACCACTTATTATATTCATAAAATTTATTGTAATTGTAATGTATTGTATCAATTTAGTCTATGTTCATTTTACATATTTAAATAAATATTTTCTAGGTATTTAAGGTTCTGAATTCAGCATCAATGATACCATTCATCATGAAATACATAATACCTCATTTTTAAAATTAAGTTAACATCATGTTGATTATTTCCTTGTAAAGAAAAATCATCAGTATATAATGGAGTTAATCATAATTTATGTCACATAGATAGATTTCCGTTTGACATTCTGAATCTTTATAAATATAATTACGTGAATAGAATCAATATATTACAGTAGACTTTTATTCAGGAGTATGACAGATTAGTATAATATATAATTTGTCAACAGCCCACCGAGAAAGAAGTGAGAGATAAGTAAATATAAAATATAATTTTATATTTTATCAGATGTAACAAGACATCTATTATGTTACTTACAGTTAATCATTGCCCTATTCACATTTAAAATCAATAAATGTGTTTAATAAACATATTATTTTTAATATTATCACATTATGACATACATATAAACTAATGTATATTTAAATATATTATATTGACGACATACACCATAGAATTTTTGAAAATATTGCTTATTTGTAAAAATTCCCACGCGTATGTGGAGTTGTTCATTATATTTTATTTTTGTTCCATATACAGACTGTATTTTATCGTCATATTTAACTTATCAATTTTAGTCTATACTTTTGACGCTATCATCTGGGACCCATTTGTACCTTTGAATCTCCAGGATTCTGGGATTTTTTGAGAACAGTCTAAAAATCGATTTTTTGGCCTCATGAAGACAGAATAGACGTGTCTTGAAAGTGCTTAATTTTACACTTTCTGTATATGTATACAGGAAAAATTTTTAATTTTCCAGAAAATTCTAGAAAATTTCTGGATTTTTTTTAAAACAGAAAATTATAAAATAGAACACTTAGATGTGTATTAAATGTTTAAGAAAAATTTACTATGACTATCACATCGGTAAAATCTGTAGTTATATATTTATTAAAAATTTTTACTGTTTACAAATCATGAACATCTGCATATAAATAGAATACATTCAGTTAGAATAATATATAAATTATATTATTTAATGTTATACTTTATATATCATATCACAAAATATTGTTCAGTATTAAACGTTATACTTTTTAATTGACTCGTAACCTCATGATATTCTATTAAGTGTGAACTCCCAAAGGTCGTTCATGTTTAATAGAATATGATGCCGTTCTTCGTATATTTCATACAATGATTTATGATGAACATTTTTGTGATCTTAACGTATTTAATTAAATGTTAGTGTAAATAATTATGTGTAAATCATATGTTCCACCTTATATCATTATTAAATAATATATTTAATATGACATAATAGTCTATATTGTTCAGAGTTTGATGTCTTTCAATATTGTTCGATACCATTCAACACTAGGGAAATTAAATGTATTTAGTTTTCAAAAAACCTCAGTTGTCTTTACAATAATATACATATGTAATAAAATAATAATATTAATATTTTTGGTTGATCACATACAAGATAATTAATTTTTATTCAAAGATGTAAGCTTTCAAGATTAGATTTTTTCATGTTGTTTGGTTTCTCGTAAGAGAAACCAATCAACCAAATAATGGAATGATCATACATTTACATCATTTGAATAGATTCTAGTTACACTGTATTATTCCAATTTAATTACTTATACTTTAAATGTATATTTTCAAGATTAGATTAGTGCTAAATTTGATAGATTCCTCGTGAGAGGAATCTATCAACATATAGTAGAATTAATCATTTACTATATCAGTAAAATTTTATTCTAGTTGTACTGTATAGGATTAATCCATGTTTATTTTATATATTTAAATAGTTATTTTATTTATTAATATATAAAAATAAATTAATATAATAAATAAAAATAATAGGAATATTTTAAAATAAATATTATATAGACTGATCCTATACAGTATAACTAATCTTTATTCAGAGATGTAAATTTTTTAGATTAGATTATATTTATGTTGATTGGTTTCTCGTAAGAGAAATCAATCAACCAAATAATAGAGTAATCAATTATTTACATCATCTGAATAGATATTAGTTATACTGTATTATTTCAGTCTGATTATTTATTCATTTAAATGTATAATTTCAAGATTAGATTAATGCTAAATTTGATAGATTCCTCGTGAGAGGAATCTATCAACATGTAATAGAATTAATCATTTACTATATTAGTAAATTTTATTCTAGATATATTGTATTAATTCAGTCTATGTCTATTTTATACATTTATATTACTATTTTATTTATTAATATATAAAAATAAATTAATATAATAAATAAAAATAATAAGAATATTTTTGATTAAAATATACATAGACTGATCCTATACAGGGTAACTAGTCTTTATTCAGAGATGTAAAATTTTTAGATTAGATTAACTTCATGTTGATTGGTTTCTCTTACGAGAAACCAATCAACCAAATAATGGAACAATCAATTATTTACAACATCTAAATATAAACTAGTTATATTGTATTGTTTCAGTCTAATTATATATCCATTTAAATGTATATTTTCGAGATTAAATTGGTGTTAAATTTGATAGATTCCTCGTTAGAGTAATCTATTAACATGTAATAAAATTAATCATTTGATATGTCAGTAATTTTTTATTCTAAATATCAAATGATTAATTCAGCCTATATCTATCTTATATATTTAAAATATTATTTTATTTATTAATTATAAAAATAAATTAATATAATAAATAAAAATAATAGGAATATTTTTGATTAAAATCTACATAGACTGATCCTATACAGGGTAACTAGTCTTTATTCAGAGATATAAATTTTCAGGATTAGATTATATTCATGTTGATTGGTTTCTCTTACGAGAAATCAATCAACCAGATAATAGAGCAATCAATTATTTACATCATCTGAATAAATATTAGTTATACTGTATTATTTCAGTCTGATTATTTATCCATTTAAATGTGTATTTTAAGATTGGATTAGTGCTAAATTTGATAGATTCCTCTCACGAGGAATCTATCAACATGTAATAGAATTAATCATTTACTATATCAATGAAATTTTATTCTAACTGTATTGCATAGGATTAATCCATGTCTATTTTATATATTTAAATTACTATTTTATTTATTAATATATAAAAATAAATTAATATATATAATAAAAATAATAGGAATATTTTTGATTAAAATATACATGGACTGATCCTATACAATGTAACTAGTATTTATTCAGAGATGTAAACTTTCAAGATTAGATTATCTCCATGTTGATTAGTTTCTCTTACGAGAAACTAATCAACCAAATAATGGATTAATCAATTATTTACATCATTTGAATAGATTCTAGTTATACTGTATTATTACAATCTAATTATTTATGTTTCTAAATGTTTATTTTCAAGATTAGATTAGTATTATATTTGATAGATTCCTCGTGAGAGGAATCTATCAACATGTAGTAGAATTAATCATTTACTATGTCAGTAAAATTTTATTCTAGTTATATTGTATTAATTCAGTTTATGTTTATTTTATACATTTAAATTACTATTTTATTTATAAATATATAAAAATAAATTAATATAATAAATAAAAATAATAGGAATATTTTTGATTAAATAATACATAGACTGATCCTATACAATGTAACTAGTCTTTATTCAAAAATGTAAACTTTCAAGATTAGATTGATTCCATGTTGATTGGTTTCTCTTATGAGAAACCAATCAATCAAATAATGGAATAATCAATTATTTATATCATTTGAATAGATATTAGTTATATTGTATTGTTTCAGTCTAATTATTTATCTATTTAAATGTATATTTTTAAGATTGGATTAGTGTTAAATTTGATAGATTCCTCGTTAGAGGAATCTATCAACATACAATAAAATCAATAATTTATTACACTATTTAAAATTTATTCTAATAATATTGTATTAATTCAGTCTATGTTTATTTTATATATTTAAATAGTTATTTTATTTATTAATATAAGAAAATGAATTAATATAATAAATAAAAATAATGGGAATATTTTTGATTAAAATCTACATAGACTGATCCTATACAGAGTAACTAATATTCATTCAGAGATGTAAACTTTCAAGATTAAATTATTTCAATGTTGATTGATTTCTCGTAAGAGAAACCAATCAACCAAATAATGGAATAATCAATTATTTACATCAGTTGAATAGATATTAGTTATACCATATTGTTTCAGTTTAATTATTTATCCATTTAAATGTATATTTTTAAGATTGGATTAATGCTAAATTTGATAGATTCCTCGTTAGAGGAGTCTATCAACATGTAATAGAATCAATTATTTATTATGTCAATAAAATTTTATCCTAAATGTATTGTATTAATTCAATCCATGTTTATTTTATATATTTAAATAGTTATTTTATTTATTAATATAAGAAAATAAATTAATATAATAAATAAAAATAATAGGAATATTTATGTTTAAAATCTACATAGATTGATCCTATACAGGGTAACTAGTATTCATTCAGAGATGTAAATTTTTTAGATTAGATTAGTATCATGTTGATTGGTTTCTCTTACGAGAAACCAATCAACCAAATAATGGAATAATCAATTATTTACACCATTTGAATAGATATTAGTTATACCGTATTGTTTCAGTCTAATTATTTATCCATTTAAATGTATATTTTTAAGATTAGGTCAGTGCTAAATTTGATAGAATTAATCATTTACTATGTCAGTAAATTTTTGTTCTAAATGTATTGTGTCAATTCAGTCCATGTTTATTTTATATATTTAAATAGATATTTTATTTATTAATATAAGAAAATAAATTAATATAATAAATAAAAATAATAGGAATATTTTTGATCAAATACTACATAGACTGATCCTATACAATATAACTAGTCTTTATTCAGAGATGTAAATATTCTTGATTAGACTATCTTCATGTTGATTGGTTTCTCTTACGAGAAACCAATCAACCAAATAATAGAATAATCAATTATTTACATCATTTGAATAGATATTAGTTATATTGTATTGTTTCAGTCTAATTATTTATCTATTTAAATGTATATTTTTAAGATTGGATTAGTGTTAAATTTGATAGATTCCTCGTTAGAGGAATCTATCAACATACAATAAAATCAATAATTTATTACACTATTTAAAATTTATTCTAATAATATTGTATTAATTCAGTCTATGTTTATTTTATATATTTAAATAGTTATTTTATTTATTAATATAAGAAAATGAATTAATATAATAAATAAAAATAATGGGAATATTTTTGATTAAAATCTACATAGACTGATCCTATACAGAGTAACTAATATTCATTCAGAGATGTAAACTTTCAAGATTAAATTATTTCAATGTTGATTGATTTCTCGTAAGAGAAACCAATCAACCAAATAATGGAATAATCAATTATTTACATCAGTTGAATGGATTTTAGCTATACTGTATTGTTTCAGTCTAATTATTTATCCATTTAAATGTATATTTTTAAGATTGGATTAATACTAAATTTGATAAATTCCTCTCACGAGGAATCTATCAACATGTAGTAGGATTAATCATTTACTATGTCAGTAAAATTTTATTCTATTTACATTGTATCAATTCAGTCTATGTTTATTTTCTATATTTAAATAGTTATTTTATTTATTAATATAAGAAAATAATTAAATATAATAAACAAAAATAATAAGAATATTTTTAATTAAATACTACATAGACTGATCCTATACAGTGTAACTAGTCTTCATTTTCGAATATAAATTTTCAAAACAGTCACAATATTATGTTAATAATATTTTACATCAAAATATCAACATTATTATGTTAAACTATCCACATTCCAAATCACTTGAATGAATTTCAATCATATAATATTAATATATTCTGTACATTTTCAATTTTCAATCAATAATTTATTCATCCACTAGATGAATAAACAAAAATTCTTATAATTATGGCATAATTACATCCATATATTTAATAAAATTCAATTCAATCTAAATCACATTCTTTATAAACGACATAACTCCATCATTTACAAAATATTTAATAATATCATATTTAACTTTATTTTATCAATACTATTATAATCATCTCATTATTAATCAAATGTTAACACCTTATTTTCCCTTAATAGTTTACATTGAAATATCAATGATATTTCAATACTATCCCAAAATAATAAATGGTTAAAAATAAAAGTAAAAAAAATTGAAAAGAAAATTTTTTCCTTAAATCTCTAAAATACATATAAAAGTGAGAGTTACAATGAGCACCGCTTTTAAAACTCCAAGTGATTTGTTGATGAGAATCAACAAACACATTAATTCAATTGAAGTTGACGGTCTTTCTCCCGAATTATCAGCATTCATCAATGATGAATTTATGAAGGAGAAAGATCAAAAGATCAACGATGAGGAGAAGAGGATTGAAGAGATCTATTTCCATAATCTTACCACTATCCACAATATTGGTAAATTATGGGAAATCCTTCATGAACCTGTTAGGATCAGAAGAGGGAGAAAGCTCAAGAAATCTCCCTTTGATGAAGAAAAACTGGAGACCATTAGGTCTTCAGTTAAAGATGTTGTTACAGGGTTTGAGGCACCACCAAACCCTAAATTTAGTATCGGAGGTTATGTAATTCCCGATACAATCACATTTGAAGGTAAAAGAGTGGGAAGAAAACCTGATGCTCTTAAAAACTACTCTTTTGCCGATACTTATAGAGCTGTACTCAGGGAACAAAAGAATGCTCCAGTTGAACCTGTTAAATCTGTCGAGCCAGTGGAATCAATTAACCCTGTTGTATCAGTTGAATCAGTAAATACTATTAATAATGTGTCAGCCAATACCAATAATGAAAATGTCAACACCAGTAATATTGACAATATGAATAGTGTAAATAATAACATCAGGAAAATATTGGAAGTAGATCAATGTGACAAAGCATATTACCATGTTGATTTGTTTAAGAAGAATATCAAACCCATTGCACCAGTTATACCTGTTAAACATTCAAATAATATAAGTGTTAATCTATCTAGCAATAATAATATAATCAATAAATACGTCATTCCATATATTCCAGATCCACTTAATGGTGCTATAGTTGAAGCATACATTCCACCACCCAGACCAATATCCAAAACCATGTTAAAGAAGCTCACAAAACCAGAACCAATAGTAGATAGAATGGATGTTTTTCTCGCTAGATCAAGATCACTATCATCTTCAGCAAATAAAATTTACAAAATTGAATCACCCACATCATTATTGGTCAACAACAGTATTAAGCTCGAATCTGGTACATTTTTATCATCTAATGTAAAACCAACACCATCATCTGAACCATCTATACCTGAATCTGAATCACCATCAAAATTCACCCCAAAATTAAAAATGACCTTACCACCATGTATTTTACCCAATGTTGATTTACTTCCCCCACCCACCCCATTTAATCCATCCACTCCAATAAGAACAGGACCAGGTAGACCAATTGGTGCCAAAAATAAGACTCCAGAGCAAAGAGAAGAGGAAAGATTAAATAAAAGGCGTAGAGGTAGACCATTAGGAAGTCCAAATAAGAAGGGTAAGAAAGCTTCAAATAAAGGTGATAGAGAGGTCATAATTTATGACAATGAGGTAGCTTTAAGTCTGAATCCAAATAAACTCGAAGTACATATGATTCAGTATACCCTAGATAATCCCAAAGTGTCATATGCTGAGTGGACAAATCATTCTGATAAGGTTATGGAACAGGCTAAAGACAAAATCAAAGAAATATCAAGACAAAATATTGCTAAGTGGGAAGAAGATACTATTCGTGAGATAAATGTCTTGAAGGGAAAATTGTCAATGGGTATGTTTAAGAGCAAGGGAAAGAATAAAGTTGTTTATGAACCAGAACCTGAAAATGAAGCTGAACGGGAAGCAATGAATTATAGATATGAGTTGTTAGAGACGCGAAAGGACGATCCATTCTTTATCAATCTTTTAAAACGGTCATTTGAAGTAAGAAAGCCTAGAAAATTCAGATTTGACGATATTAAAGACATTAACGATATTGGTAGTTCTAGTAGATGTTTATACAGCGATAATTATAGTGTAGATAATGAGAGTAGTAACAATGTATCTGAATTTTCTGGATTTGTTGAAAGTGTGGATGTTAAGGATGTGAATGATAAATTTGTACATGATTTAATTGATTTGTCAGATAACCATGTTGTAGAAAATATATCAGAAAAACCAAATAGTAACGGTTCACATATGGATAGTTTATTGGATTTGGATCTGAATCTGAGTAATAATGTAAATGATAATCCTGCTGTAGTTGATGGACTGTTAAATGACATATATAATAATAGTTATAATGAAAATTGTTCTTATATGGAGAATCTTATTATTGCATATTTAAAAGCGTGTCAATTTGTATATTCCATGTACAATGTAATGGATTAATTAATTTTGTATATATTTCTATATTAATTGTAATTTTTATGTATATATGTAAAATGTGTAAATTTCAAAAATATTGTTATTTTCAATTAATTACAGCAAATGTAATTAATGATCAGAATATGTTCCATTAAATCAACGACAATTATTTTGTATTAGTATATTTTTTTACCAACTGTAATAAATTCACATTATCTAAAGTATTTTTCTTTTCTTACATATAACATTATTACCGCACTGAAAATTAATTCATCTTTTATTAACTTTCATTATAGAAAACGACCGTTTACATTATATATCTAAAATATCGATAGTGTTTCAACCATATCATTTATTCATGTTAATAAATGCATAAATAAAAATATTTCAAAAAATTTTTTATCGCCTTAAATAGAAATTAAAATATAAAAGTGATAATGAGCGAGAGATATACATCTAGCGATTTAATTGATAAAATCAATAAGTATATCAATTCAAGCGAGATTGACGGTCCTTCCCCAAAGTTGTACAAGTTTATCGACGATGAGTACAATGAGGAGAAGGACAAAGTTGTCAATCAACTAGGGAAGTTGATGGAGGAGGTATATTTCCACAATTTGACCACTGTTCATAACATTGGTAAATTGTGGGAGATTCTCCATCAACCAACTATTATCAAACGGGGAAGGAAATCCAAAAAATCTTCCCCTATATGCGATGAAAAACTGATGACCTTAAAATCATCAGTTGAAGGTATTGTCACAGGGTTAGAGGATCTCCCTAATCCTGAGTTCAGTATTGGGGGTTACATAATTCCTAATGACATTACCTTCAAAGGAGTAAAACTTGGGAGAAAACCAAATTCTCTCAAGAATTACTCCTTTGCTCATTCGTATAAAGAAGCTCATATTTCTGCTATCAATGATGCTATTTATACTGAATTTGCCGGACCGATTAATATCACACCCGAATCAACCAGTACCTCATCTAATCCAACTAATCCAACTAATTCCACCTTAAATATCCTGAATAACGACCAGTATGACAAAAACTGCTATTATGTTAACCTTTATGACAAAAAACCCGTTCTCCCAGCCCCAATTATCAATAATGTAAATACCATACCATCCACTAAACTTAAATCACTTATTTCATCTATAATCAGTACAAATGATACAGTTGATTCTCCAACAAATAAATCAGCCTCAATTCATATTCCATCAGCAACTGAAATTGAAGTTTCTAAGTTAAATATAGGTCCATGTATATTACCACCAACAAAACTGTCCAAAACTACTATCAGAGAAATGTCGAAACCAAAACCTATTGTCGAAAGAATGGACGTATTTTATGCCAGATTAAGAGCTTCAAATCCATTCCGTTATCATGACAATAATAATACTTTGGATGTAGGTTCCTCGGGACTTGTCAATAATAGTATCAAATTGGACTCTGGAACATTTGCTTCATCTATTGCTAAACCATCTGATTTATCCGATTCAACCATTTCACCATGTGACACACCATCTACTTGTTTATCTCCACCACCCTCATTGTTAAAACCAGTTGTACGTCTAGGTCCTGGAAGACCAATTGGCAGTAAGAACAAGACGCCAGAAGAACGGGAACAAGAGATGTTAAATAAAAAACGTAGAGGTAGACCATTGGGAAGTCCTAACAAAAAGACCACCACTAGAAAAACCAATGAAGAAGTTATAATCCACGATAACGAAATTGCTTTGAGGATAAATCCTAATAAGTTTGAAGTGCATATGCTTCAATATACTTTGAACAATCCTCAAGTGTCATATGCTGAGTGGTTAGATCATTCTGAAAAAATTATGGGTAGGGCGAAGGAAGAAAACAATGAAACCTTAAAATCACGTATGGTTGAGTGGGAAAAGAACACTATGAAGGAGATAAACCGAATTAAGGGTAAGTTGTCACTAGGTAGATCTAAGGGTAAGGGCAAGGAGAAGATTGTATATGAGCCAAAAAATGAGGAAGATATAGAGGCGCTAGAATATAAATATGAATTATTGGAGACTAAGAAAGACGATCCATTCTTCATCAATTTATTAAAAAGATCTTTCGAAGTTGGTTCATCAAGAAAGTCTAGGTTTGCTAATATTGCCGATATTAATGATTTGTACAGTATGAATGAGAACAATTTACTTGATTTGGATAATAATGATAATATGGTGGAACCCATTTGTAATATAAACATTAAAGAGAAGTTTGTGGACGATTTAATTGATTTGTCTGATTCTGTTGTTGTAAATAATAATATTGGTGATCATTATATGAGTGGTATATTGGAGAATAATGTTATGGATCAGAATGTATTAAATGTTGATATGGATGCAGCTATGAAGGCATATTTGATTATATGTCAATATGTTTATTCTGTGTACAATACAATGAAATAAATTGTATATAGAATAAACATATTGATGAGTAAGTGAGTGTAGGTGCGAATGTAGATGTAAACATAAACATAAACAAATATTTTAACATTTTTTAAACAATTTGAGTAAATTCAAAAATGGTACCCTACGCAATTTTTTAACAATTTCAATAAATTTAGAATACGCCACTCTACGCAATTTTTTGACAATCTTAATAAATTCAAAATGTGATAATCTACGCAAAATTTTGAAAATAATGCTTTACGCAATTATAACAAATTAAACATATGCTACACTACGCGATTTTTTGATAATTCTGTCGGGGATAACAAATTATGTTATTTTTGTTATTTTTGACAATTCTGTCAGGGATAACAAATGGTGCTATTTTTTGTTATTTTTGACAATTCTGTCAGGGATAACAAATGGTGCTATTTTTGTTATTTTTGACAATTCTGTCAGAGTTAACAAATTGTGTTATTTTCGTTATTTTTGACAATTCTGTCAGAGTTAACAAATTGTGTTATTTTTGTTATTTTTGACAATTCTGATTACGGTGGAGATATTTAAATATGTTTAATAAACATATTATTTTCAAACACTGTCATAATGAAATGTATAAATACTCTGTAAAAAAGTCTAATATATTAATTAGCCAATCTAAAATCCATTCAAATATACATATTTTCAAAATAAGGTTAACACTAAATTGAATATATTTTATTTGAGGGAAACGTGGTCAACGTATGATATAGTATATTATTTTGCTTATATATGTCATAATGTGTATTTTATTCACATTAGTACGTTAAAAAAATATATCCAAAATATAATGTTTATATGAATAAACGAATGATTGAATGTGTTGTATCAACATTATACACTATACAATTTTGAAAATATCATCCGTTTGTAAAAATTCCTCCGTACAGTCAATGTTACTTATCATATTTTATTCATATATCATGTATAGACTACATTTTACCGTTATAAACATGTCCCTAATTTTTCTCTGAGATTTTGATACCACCATTGGAGGTCTATTTGTAACCTTGAACCTCTAGAATTCTGGGAATTTTTTGAGAGCAACCAAAAAACAGATATTTTAGTCTCATGAGGACGGTGTAGACGTGTCTTGAAAGTGGTCAATTTTATACTTTCTGTATCTCTATACAGAAAAAATTTTTAATTTCCCAGGATTTTTCTGGAAATTTTTCTGGAAAAAATAAATTAAAAAATAGCTGAATTATACATCTGGGAGGGATTGAATATTTTGAAAAAATTACCATGGTTATCATATAAGGTAAATATTCAGTTATACATATAATGAAATAGTGTGATATCTACAGACTATAAATATCAGTAAGTGAATGTATAAAGTATTTTACGTTAAATTACATCCTAAGAATATTGTTTTTCACTGTAAATTGAAAATAATATCTAGTGAATTGAAAATATATTCCAGGAAAGATCACTAGTATTATTATTCATTAATCTTTAATGTGTTCTGACTCAACTTACAAACATATTATATCGTCTGTGATATGTTTCATCTATCGTCTAGTTTGTTATTTCAGTGAATATTGTTATAAACAATAATATATGATATTATTGTAAATTGAATGGATATAAATTTTAATATGAATAAATGTTTGGATAATGGAGGTTCTTGATAATTAGTCTATTTAATATATAATGATGTTTGTTGATCCACAATCATCTGAATAAAATTTTATTTGAATTACATTTACATACTCCGTGATTGTTATTATATATTTAATCTTAAATATAAACTTTCAACATAAGATGGAATTAATATTTTCTTTATATTATTTATATTGATTCCAATTATATTGTATTGATATAGTCTATTTAATCTCTATCCACAAATGTAATATTATTAGATTAGATTAATATTTAATTTGATAGATTCCTCTTACGAGGAATCTATCAACATGTAGTAGAATCAATCATTATTTATATCATTTGAAATTTATTTTAGTTGTACTATATCAGAATAATCTATGTTTATTTTATATATTTAAATAATTATTTTATTTATTAATATAAGAAAATAAATTAATATATATAATAAAAATAATAGAAATATTTTTGGTTTAATATTAGCTAGACTATTCCTATACAATATGACTAGTATTTATTTTTCAGATGTAAATATCAAGATTAAACTAATGTCAGGTTGATTGATTTCTCTTACGAGAAATCAATCAACATATAATGGATTAATCAATATTTACATCAATTAAATAAAATTTAGTCATATCGTATTGACACAGTCTAAATAATTTTCATTCAAAGAGTAATATTTCAAGATTAGATAAACATACAATTTGATAGATTCCTCTTACGAGGAATCTATCAACATGTAGTGGAATCAATTATTATTTATATCATTAGAAATTTATTCTAATTGTATTATATCAGAATAATCCATATTTATTTTATATATTTAAATAGTTATTTTATTTATTAATATAAGAAAATAAATTAATATATATAATAAAAATAATAGGAATATTTTTGATTTAATATTAGCTAGACTATTTCTATACAATATGACTAGTATTTATTTTTCAGATGTAAATATCAAGATTAAACTAATGTCAGGTTGATTGATTTCTCTTACGAGAAATCAATCAACATATAATGGATTAATCAATATTTACATCAATTAAATAAAATTTAGTCATATCGTATTGACACAGTCTAAATAATTTTCATTCAAAGAGTAATATTTCAAGATTAGATAAACATACAATTTGATAGATTCCTCTTACGAGGAATCTATCAACATGTAGTGGAATCAATTATTATTTATATCATTAGAAATTTATTCTAATTGTATTATATCAGAATAATCCATATTTATTTTATATATTTAAATAGTTATTTTATTTATTAATATAAGAAAATAAATTAATATATATAATAAAAATAATAGGAATATTTTTGATTTAATATTAGCTAGACTATTTCTATACAATATGACTAGTATTTATTTAACAGATGTAAATGTCAAGATTAAACTAATGTCAGGTTGATTGATTTCTCTTACAAGAAATCAATCAACCTATGATGGAATAATCAATATTTATATCTGCTAAATAAAATTTAGTCATATTGTATTGGTACTGTCTAATTAATTTTCATTCAAAATGTAATATTTCGAGATTAGATTAACATATAATTTGATGGATTTCTCGTGAGAGGAATCTATCAATATGTAGTGGAATCAATTATTATTTATATCATTTGAAATTTATTCTAGTTACATTACATCAAAATAATCTATATTTATTTTATATATTTAAATAGTTATTTTATTTAATAATATAATAAAATAAATTAATATATATAATAAAAATAATAGGAATATTTTTGGTTTAAAATTAGCTAGACTGTTCCTATATAGTGTGACTAGTATTTATTTTTCAGATGTAAATCTCAAGATTAAACTAATGTCAGGTTGATTGATTTCTCATAAGAGAAATCAATCAACATATAATAAAATAATCAATATTTACATCAGTTAAATAAAATTTAATCATATCGTATTGACATAGTCTAATTAATTATCATTTAAAATTATATAGCTCAAGATTATATCAACATGTGATATAATCAATCATTATTTGAATTTAATTTTAGTCATACTATACCGAAATAATCCATGTTTATTTAAAAAATTCACAACAATGTTAATTTACATGCATCATAATCATGATTATAATAACGAAATCAATGTTATCAATACATCGTCACAATCCAGTTTCGAAAAATATTCAAATCATGTAACACATTTGAATATTATATTCTATCATTATTAACATACAATAAAATATCAATGATATTTTATGTTGACAACAATTAACATCAGAAAAAAATAACATTAAAAAAAATTGAAAAAAAAATTATTTTTCCTTAAACCAAAATAATATATATTAAAGAGATTTGTCATAATGAGCGAAAGATTATCTCCAAGCAAGTTATTGAAAAAAATCAATAAATATATGATATCAAGCGACGTTGACAGTTTGACTCCTCAATTGTATGAATTCATTGATAATGAATACAATAAGGAGTTAAACGAAAAGATCAACGAAGAAGAGAAAAAAATGGAGGAGATTGAATTCCATAATTTGACTACTGTTCACAACATTAGCAAATTATGGGAAATTCTTCATACTCCATTTATCATTAAAAGGGGGAGAAAATCAAAGAAATCTCCCATTAACCAAGAGAAACTGGAGACACTAAAATCTTCAGTTAATGGAATTATTACTGGATTTGAGGCTCCACCAAATCCAGCATTTTCCATTGGAGGGTATATTATTCCTGACGATATTAAATTTACAGGACCAAGATTAGGAAGAAAACCCGCCTCTCTTAAAAATTATTCATTTACTGTTGAATATAATGCTGCTCTCAGAGAACATAAAGCAGCTGTTGCAAATCAAAATCCCGAATCAGTAAACATTGTGAATAATTCAAATGTTTCTCCAAATGTCAATACCAGTAATATTAACAATAATGTAAAACCCGCTACTTTAACCGTGTTAAATGATGACCAATTTAACAATTCTACTTACCATATTGATTTATACAAAAAAGATATTGTTCCACCTCCTGTTTTATCTGATCCATCTTCTGCTAATAAGGACACTGTTAAATCACTTAAAAATACTAATACTGCCAATTATAGAATAATCAACAAATATACTATTGTAAATACACCTGATCCATTAGAAGGTAAAACTGTAGAGGCATATATTCCACCACCCAGAACACTGTCCTACACAGCACTTAAGAAGCTATCAAAACCAGATCCAATTGTTGAAAGAATGGATGTATTTCGTGCGAGAATGAGAAATCCATTAGGACCATTTATTGCTAATCAACCTAAACAAACCGAACCTGTATTGGCTAATAACACTGTTAAAATTGAAAAAGGTATATTTGTTCCATCTTACATCTTATCCAATCCAAATCAAAAAACAACATCTCCTATATCTCCCAGATATGAACCTAAATCTGAACAATCCACCAATACAGCCACTATTCCATGTATTCTAAACCCTGCTGATTTAGTTTTTCCACCAAAAATACCAAGACAGGGACCAGGTAGACCAATTGGTTCTAAAAACAAAACTCCAGAAGAAAAGGAGCAGATACGACTTAATAAAAAACCAAAAGGTAGACCTCGCGGAAGTCCCAATAAAAAGGCTACAAAGAAGAAAGATGATGCTGTTATAATTTATGACAATGAGGTTGCTTTAAGAACATATCCAAACAAATTTGAGGTCCACATGCTTCAATATACCTTGGAAAACCCACATGTGTCATACGCAGAATGGACAACTCACTCGGATAAAATGTTGGAAAAAGCAAAAGATAAAATTAAAGAAACATCAAGACAGAATATTGATGAATGGAAGAAGAATACTATGCGAGAAATTAATGTGTTGAAGGGAAGGTTGTCAGTTGGAAAGTTTAAAGATGTGAATAAAATAAATATCAAGGGTAAGAGTAAAGTTGAATATAAACAAGAGGAAGAAGATGATTACCGATATGAGCTTTTGGAAACAAAGAAAGATGACCCATTTTTTATTAACCTCTTAAAACAATCACTTGACCTCAGATCTTCCAGGAAAACACAGATTAACGATATTGGCAGTTCTAAAAGTTGTCCTAGTAATGTAGTCGAAGTACCCGAACATTCTCATAATAAATTGGAGATTGTTGAACCAGAGTCTGTTGAGTCAGATGATTACAGATATGAACTTTTAGAAACGAAGAAAGATGATCCTTTCTTTATTAATCTCTTAAAACAATCAATTGAATTGAGATCTAGCAGGTTTTCCAGAAAATTACGATCTGATGATAAAGGCAGTTCTAGTGGTTGTTCAAATAATGCAGTTGGATGTGAGCCATCTAAATATGTTTACAATAATGACAAACTAGAGATTATTAACCACGACAATCATATTAAAAATATTGATGTTAAAGATAACTCTGTGGACGATTTAATTGATTTTTCGGACGCAGAAGTTGTAGGTACTGTAGATGAACATATATGCAAATTTTATATGGAAGACCTATTGGAAAAAGAAGACAAAAATAGATTAAATGTGATTGATAATATGTTGATAAATTTACATGATAATACTGATGCAGATATGAATATTCAAACTGCTATGAAGACATATCTGACTATATGTCAACTTATTTATCCTATGTTTAACCCAACAGATTAAAATGTTTGTTTATAAATTGTAAATATGTATATATTTGAATGTTTTTGTGAATAGTTGAATTTTTGTATTTTTAGATTAGTATCATATTGATTGATTCATCATAAGAGAAATCAACATGAAGTGAGAAGATATTTTGTAAATACAAGCAAAATGTGTAATATATTAATTTATAATAATTTCAACAAATGTAAACAAGAGGTGGAATACCTTATTTTTAAGTTAATTTCAACACCAGCAATATCGACTGTGTATATAGCATGAATAATAACGGCAGGGAAATATTGGAAAATGTTCATTTTGGCGAAATATATGAAACTTGTTAAGCACGTAAATAATATAAGTGTAAGGTTATCCTCCAGCATAAACGAGACAGATATGTCTAATTTCAACAAAATTAATAAACGTGACATAATTAATTCGCCAAATTTACTTAAAAGTTATATAATAACCGTATATATTTTATCATTCAAGTCAATGACCAGAATCGTGTTAAGAGAACTCTTAAAGTCGGAACCAATAGTATTACATTCAAAAAAAATTTTTTTAAATCGTCTTAAATATTTTTTGTATTAAAAATGAGAGAATTGAAAAAATTATACAAATATTATCCCTCAAGGGAGAAGATAGAAAGATTTACCATCTGAGATGGTAACAAAAGTATTAACACATTTGCCGCAAGAAAGCATACCACGATGCTTTTTTATAAATAAATATTTTATGAATAGGTGGTTTGAAAATGGTTTCAGATTTTTTACCGTAAAAAATAAAATAGATAATTTACGTTATTTTTACAATTTCAACCAAGATCTGAAACTATTAACATGTGAATATGATAATTTATACAATATATACAGAATGATTGTTGAAAATAATAAAAATGGAAAATATGAGGTAAAATTCAAAGTTGATGATGATGGAAACATTAGAAATTTTGTATTTAGTGGATGTGGAATTAATAGCGATCCAAGCAAAATTTACATATCATTTAGAATTTAATCTTTCTCCAGAAATATTAACAGAAATAATTTCGGAAAACTTGAAGGATATTTAGAGTATTACTTATCCGAATATGCCGAAATATATGGAATATATTACAAAATTAAAGATATCATTATTGAAAAAGAATATAAGGATGGTGAAGAAATCAATACAGAAATTGTGGAAATATATGCAATGATGTGAGAACTTATTTTTTTAATATAAAAATCAAAAATTGTTATAAATTTTTTAATTACACAAACTGGACTAGTATTAAGTTGATAATCAGGTGTTAAAATATCAAAATATTAAGCACGGTAATAAATACTCACTGTGATTAGCATATATTAAAATATTAATGATATTTTACTCTCTCTTGAATGGATATCAAAATATTGTATATATTTATAATCATTGTACAATAAAATATCGATAGTATTTTATCATGAGCTAACATATATAATTCAATATAATAAATTATTTTTCAATGAAAAATAACATATAACATATGATAAATCTTTGAATTTCTTAAAATACAGATGCGTCAATATTCTCTTCTTCAAAAGTTGAATTAAGATATCTATTTATTTCCTCCACTATAACATTACTGTCAATATTATTTAAAACGTCATATATAGTATCAGTGGAAATAAGATGTTTCAATAATACATAATATTGTATACTGTGATAATCGCGCAATAATACCAAATAATTACTTGCAAGTGAAATATCTACATTTTCACCATGTAAACCAACAATATTTCCATAAACACAGAAATTAACCATACAAATAGCAATATATTCAGTGTCAACATCATACAATCCTTTGCCAAACATGAATATTCTAGACAAATAATCAGTGTTAACATATCCAGTTTTAATAAAATCTACATAATGTGGCAAACATGCAAAATCGTCAAATTTAATTTCGTCCAAGCCATAATATGATGTATCATCAAACATTAAGCTTCTTCTCATCACAATTTCTCTGGGAACATCAATTTTATGACCAAAATCTATTTCATTATTTGGTATAAATGAAATAACATCATCCGCATTTCTGACATTTATTTTTGTGTAATTGGCAGTAAACAAAACTTTATTGTTATAAACATACATACCTACATCTTCTGGATATTCTTCAGAAGCATCTCTAACAATTTCAACTGCAAAGAAATCCAAAATATATCCATTACTAATATAATCATAAAATGATTTACTATGTTGTATAAAATTAGTGTTGACTACCTCTCTTATTGTTCTGGTGGCTGTATCAAAAATTAAAACTGTATCATTCATTAATATAACAATATTTTTATATTTAACATATGCATAAATGTTACCCTTATCTTTGGTATCATATGTGTAAGATCGTTCTTCAGATAGATTGAATATTGTGATTATTCCCTTATATTCACAACATGCATAAATGTCACCATGGACTGATCCTGGAACCTTCAACAAATATTTACAACCGTTTATCAAATACCAATAACCATATTTAATTTCAGGATTATTGAGGGCAATATTTTCTGAATTTATAATGTAATGTACATCACGCGCTTTAGCTTCGTCCACTCCTCTTCTCACAAAATCATCGAATGAATCAAACATGTACAACCCGTCATTTTCCAGCAAGTAACATTTATTCTTTGTTATCAAAAGGTGTAAAAGAAATGTTTTATTTCTTGGATCGTGGATCAAATATCTACCCAATAATTGTAAAGTCTCTGAATTAGAAACATCAACATACAAGTCTTCCTGATATTTGTAAACGATATACAATTTATTCCTCAAGATTATTTTTTGTATGACATCTGTGATATCTCTGTAACCATATGAATAAGAACTTACGACAGCGTGCATTTTTATTAAACCAAAAAAAAATATTTGTAATTTACCCATAATTTACTCATAAATGATGTAAATATTAATATTTTTTGATCAGAAAAATGATAAAAGATTTCGAATTGAACCAGATCAACAATAAAGTGGTAAGAAGGATTTTAGAGGGAGAATTCTGTGATGTGCAAATACATTTAAAATCTGAGTTAACAGACGAGGAATATATTCTTAATGGACATAGTTTTATCTTATCAATGTTTAATTACTTTGACAAGTTATTCATTAATACAAATGCGGAATCTGTATATAGTGGTAAAAAATATTACAATGTCTATAAAATAAATGTTCCATTTGGGTTTAAAGCATTTGAAGAAGCTGTTAAAATAGTTTACAGCATTTACTTCAAGGATATAATACTTATGAATGATGCAAATAATGTGAATGTTCTCCACATTTTTGATTATTTATTGTTAGAAGAACTATATATTAAAAAATATTTAAAGAAATGTCTCAAGAGAATGGAATACATAGAAAATAAAGGAGAATTTTTTGAAGCAATTCATGATTTACCAATAATTAGTTCTGATATTAAAATGTTTATTTATAAGCTCTTTTACAACGAGGAATCTGATCTAAAAAATATGCTAATCAATAAGGGAATAAATATAGATTCACCTGCTGTTAATACCACACAATATGATTCTACAACCAATGTTATAATTATAACAAATGATATATTTGAGATGGTATATTTTGAACATGATGATATTATATATAGAATTAAACACACTTATGTTGATTATGATTCTACATATTTATGCACGTTTTTATCATGTCCAAAAGATGAATATATTGATAAAAATGCTAAATATGCTAATGAAGTAAAGAGAGTATATGATCTTTTACGTGATAGATTTGAAGATGATAATAATGATGATACAAAATATATAGCAAAGATAGAAACAACAATATATGATATGGATAGCTTTGAAGTATCAAATAAGTATGAATTTAAAAATATTTACGATATTAATAATAAATCATTTGCCATTCCCAATGAAGTGTATAAAGGATGTGGACTGTACGAAAGAAATAGCCTCAAAATGACAACCTCATATAGTTTGAGTAAACGCCGTTTTGAAATAAAAATTTTCCTTGAACCATATATTCCATCATAATTGAAGCACATCAATAATCCATTGGATTATTAATTATTAATATTTTATAAATTACTCGATAATGGATTTAACACATCTCCAATTTTTCATTCTATCCAAATAATCATCACAAATTGAAATTTTATAAGCGGGTGACAACAAGTATTCTCTATCACTTGTTTTGAATTTTGGACCATCTGCATAAATATTTATAATAACAGACATATTATTTTTAACCCATGTGGTGTCAACTTTATGATCTTTTCCAGATTTCTTGATAATTTCATTAACATTATTTATCAAAATGTCATAAAGAGCATCTTCATGTACGCCACCTTCTTTTGTGTGGGTACCATTCACAAAACTTAAAAATGATCCATTATTTGGATTGTCAACAACATTTAATTGATAATCCATTTCAATTTCAGTAATGTAACAGGGAATTTCACCTTTCTCATGATAAAAACGACTTGAATATGTTTGAATATTATCCATTGCATATCTATTTCCATTAAACACAACGGGAACTTCTGTACATCCATTAAAATTTGAGACATATGAGAGTGTTATACCATATGCTTCATGCACTCCAATCATATCCTTTGACAATTCCGTTATATTGAAATATTTAAAATCTGGTTGATATGATACCTCCACGTAATTTTTTTCTGATTCATATTTTTTAGCAGTAATAATGACAGGATTTTCACATTCACGTGCATTATTTTTCCATGTTTGACTATACAAAACATCACCTTCCTTAATCTTGACAGTAAAAACTGATGACAACATGTTTGTTAATTTAACACCAGTACCGAAATCATGCTCAATGTATTCATGACCATTAATACTAAATATGGTCTCTGGTAACCATTTACCATCATTATTTTTACTAATAGGAATAACAGTACCGTGATTACGAACGGTAACAGTTGTTTTTTCCACACGAATATTAACATCAGTGGGAATAATTTTGTTTTTAACTGTTCTTCTAACATTATCATGAACATTGTTGATCACCTCCATATACATTTTGATAATTCCATTGGGAATAGCAACATTCTTAAATCTAATCTTTTCACCATCGTAACACATTGTCTTGCCTTCAACATTACTTGTGTAATATTCATAAATTCGTTGAGAGTGTAAAAAATAGTTTACTTTATCTGTACCACATTTTTTATTGTCATCGGCCATCGTTTCAATATTTCTTTCGTTGTTGATAATCTCCATCTTTTTATTTAAAAAAATCACAAAATTTATATATCAATTTTATTGGTTTACCGTCGGGATGAATAGTCCCCAGTCATCCCTTACATTGCCACATATTTCTGCAAGACATCCATTTTCATCAAAATTATAAATAAGAAATTTATCATCATTAAATATTCTTTTAATGGAATCAAAACATCCGTTAATGCGATATTTAGCTATCAATATTTGATTAATTCCTATCATTGTTCTTTCTACTTCGTCAGGGTCGGGTGTTAGCGAGTGTATATTTTCAACTAACAACCCCGGAATTCCATATATTTGTATATGACCTTGATATGCACCTAGCAGAATACTCGGCATTAAACCATTTTGATAATTTCCAATATATTTTCTTTCTTGGACGATTGTTTCTCTACCATCACCATTAATATCTTTAAATATTACTGATCTTGCAACCATTTCTCCTGGATAGATGATAAATCCTTCATTAGGATTAGAAAGTACAGCACTTGAATCATAAAGATTTGTAATGTAATAATAGACGACTCTAACATTGGTTTCCATATGTATATCTTTTCCTTTTATTATATATTATAATCTTTTAGCCACATTATATGAAAATTTTATATTTTTCAATAAACTGACACAATTAAAAAATTTTTAATGTTTAAAATGATAAATATAAAAGATGTCCATAGCAGCCAGTATAATCATATCGATCGTGGTATCGATATTTGTCACTTTGTTAATATGGGGTATACAAAGTGCTACTTACAATAATTATGGATATCGTATATCACCCTGGTTATTGATAATAATCGGGGTATTAATTGCCTTTTTCATCTATTTTATAATTGGTGTAATTGGTAGAAGTTTCTCAAAGAATAAAAGAAATACATACAGTACAATTAAAACCGATGTTGATAAACCAATATATAATAATGTTTACATCAGTCCTGATATATTGTAAATATTTTTATACATTGTTATCGGCCCTAGTACTTTCTAAATATTTCTTATAATATCTAGAATAAAAATAGTTAGATATCTCTGGAGCATCTAATAATATTTTTGTAAATTTATCTTTGTTCATAACTATTAAATCATCTGCGCTCCCTCTGTAAGATAATGGAAGTGATTCACGAGATAACAACTCAGAAAGAAATTTATCAACATCTATTGTGTATTTTTGTATTGTTTTTAAAGATTCTTGCAGGCCAAGAATTTGTACAGAACCTGAAATTATTGCAGTAATTATTGTTATACATGTTGTTACTATTAATATTATTTCACCCTTCACTGAATATTGTATAAGATTGGTAAATGAAGCAGATGATGCTATAATAAATGACAATACATTTAAATATTTTAAAATACAACTAACTCTATCCAGTTCGGCATCATATACAAAAGCTATTAAAGACAAATGTTTAATCCACATTCTTATAGTTTCCTCAGAATCCTCAGGTACTTTATTTGTCAAATTTACAATATTCCCAAGTGTGTCAGCCATATTTATCCATATTTAAAATCCGTTTAAGGATTAAAATAATATAAATCGTATTTTTTATTATTTATATGAAAAATTTTTTTTACATAAATAAATGGAAATATGGGATATTAAAAATAAAAAATACAACGTTAATAGTTTCCAGACAAATAAGGTACCTTATATAACATTTCCAAAGGTATTGAAACTTCCAAATGGTAATTTGAGGGAAGCATATGTTAAATTTATCAATACTTATTGTTTAAACATTAACGTTAGTTACAAAATAATTCTTTTAAGAAGATGTATTGCAGAATGTTTATCATCAATTCACTACAGAATTCCATATTCATATATTGAAGATAATGTTAAACTGAGTAAACATATAATCATTAAAGCAGAAAGAACAAATGATCTTAAGATCATATTTAAATCGAGTAAAGACATTGACAATATAAAGGATGATTTAATTCATATTACTGATCCATTTTTCAAAAATGTTAAAACTCTAAAAAAGATAATCAGGTTGAACAATTTAGAATTTAACTTACCTCAGGGATTTTCAAAGAACAAATATTACAAATCAATATCTTATATACTGGATAAATTAAGACCGTTTGGTTACAAATTTGTGAATAGTTATTTCAAAAGATCCAGTGATTTACAGATACTGTACATTGAAAATGGTATATATGATAGAAGTCACACTTTACCAAAAAGTATACCATGTAAACTTATCAATGAAAATACACATGCTTTCAACTTTGTAATTAAATACAACTTAATAAACTGTGTTGAAAATTTTTGTATAGATAATGCATCCAAATTATTAAAAGGCTATTTGCAAATATGTGGATATGTCTTAAACAATGATGTGTACGAGACAAATATTCTTTACAGTATATTGGATCTGGAATATATTAATGTGAATAGTGTAACCTTTAATAAATATGAAAATAATAAATTTATAAATTCTGATTTTCAACTGAGATTTAGCCATAAATTATTGAGAACATTTAACAGATGTAAGAGCATAGACCCAGAAGAATATTTTTACGAAATGTTGGTAAGTGATATAGGTTGTAATGAGGCACATGCATTAATACTATTCGATATTGGAAGTGGTGTAACATATGATGATAAACAAAAAATGGTGAAAAGAGTTACGTTTGAAGAGGACCCATTCAATAAAAGAGTAAGTCATCCTAACATGAACAACATAATGATGGATGGTAATTTAGAAAAGATATATTACGGATCTGATATGACAATAGAGGAAAAGACATTGATTATATTAGAAGAATTTGGAACAATAGATGAGGGAATGTATATACTTATGAATACATTTATTGAATATCCGGAAATATTTGAAAAATATGTGTTATGTGACAAGGCTATTCCAAAATTTGTTTTAGATATGTTTTATCCAAATGCTACACTTTCACAATTGTGGTATTTATACTTAACTGGTAAAAAACTAGACATAAACATAAATGAATCATATGCACTAAGGAAATCAAGATATATAAAGTTAAATATGAAACATAGAATAATGATCATGAATCTGTATCCAAAAAGTCAAATAGAAATTACTTTTCGTAGTGATGAACATAGATTAGAAAAGTGTATGGTTGACTTATTCCATGCTGAAGAAGAAGATTTATTATCCATAATTGAGAAATATGGTATGAAAGTACCGGATATATTATTGACAAGTGAAGTAAGAGTTTACATAGAAGTGTTTATATGGATGTATGTAAGTGTTAGAAAAGAATATGATTATAAAATACAACATGATGATGTAAATATATATAGGGGAATATCGAGAGAAGACTTCTGTTCAAACATAAAAATATATTCTGATCAATCTCTAATTAAATATTTTCAATATACCCAGATGTGTATGAATAGAGTAGAATTAATTAACAGAATTTATGATAACCTTGATTTTAAAAACTTTGGAATTGAGGATAAACTTCATGGTAGAATTATTAACAGTGAAACATATTTAACCACTGACATAAGAGATCTGACTCCACCATACTTGTCATATGGTGATTTTTATGAAAAGAGAATTTTTGAAATAGATGAAATATTGATAAATTTCCACAAAGTTGGAGATGAGTACAATTTGAGGAATCCAAGTGATCCAAATAAATATTTTGAAATAAATGAAATAATCAAATTACAATCATGTGTGAAATGTTTGAATATTGATGAAAATATGATGAATGAGGTAGACGAAAAATTAAATATGGTAATAAAATCAAATCAGAGAAGAGAAGTATTGTTAAGCGATTTATATAATATGATAAGTAGAGATGTGGAAGCAAAAACTATGCTCTACGGGTATTTTTACAGAATATTTTTATTGGGAATGTACATGAGGAAATGGAGAGGTGAAGGAGAATATCCACTTTCATCTGTTAATACTAAAGTAAATGATTATGACCCCACTGATTTTGTAAGTGATAAATTAGAAGAATTATACATGTATATGGACACAATGAAAAATAATGTTTTGTGGAGAAAAATAATATCATTGCAAATGGTAGACTACAATAATACTAAAAGTGTATATGAAACAAACACATCTGGATTAATAGTTGAATATTTGAGTAAGGTTAGAAATGGTAAATATTGTATCCGAGTTTCTAGTTCACTAATGTGTACAACCGGATATTATTATTGTAATGTACTCCTGGATCATATTATTCCGAATTTTGATGTGTCAAAAATGGACAGAATATATTGATATTTCATGTACAGTGTACATGAAAGAATATAAATTATGGATCATGAATTATGTTTATGAACAAAATTGTATGTTACATTAAGTAATTGTTTAACAACAAAATCATACATTTTACTATTTTTATATTTTCCAATTTCATTATATACATCTTTTATATTATATTTCAATATAATCATGTATAACAATGAATCCAGTTGATTGTCACACAAACTTGTAGACAATAATTCTAAAAATTTGAAAGATTCTTCAATTGATAAATTGTTTTCCCTAACATGTAAAACAATGAGTTCGGAAACATAATTAATTTCGATGTCGTTAAGATAGTTACATATGTGATATAGATTATATAAATTTTTCTTTTCTATATTGTTATTTACAACAAAATCTTTATAAATTTTCATGTTGACATATGATTCATAAAGAAGTGAATCGGGTATATCTGAAATATCTGAAAATAATCCTTTTATAAGTGCACTCCTTTTAAATAATAATTCTAATGGTAACACAACATTTTCATTTTCTGTACTAATTGTTACATATTTATCATTATTATCACAAATCTTATAAGAAGGAGATTCATACATCATATGTATATTAAAACAATTGTTTTTTACATGTAATATATACATAACATTGTTATGATAGACTATATCAATATGGTCATAATCTTCTAAATCTTTTGGTAACAAATATTTATAATTATCAACAAGATTTTTTAAACATAATTTTATTTTACCTAATATATTTTCAGAACATATAATATGATAATCACTTGTAAAACTTTTAACATCGTATTCGACCACATTAATTGTTTTTTTTCAGATAAATTATATATGACACATTTATAAGGATTTATGTAGTTACTGATGTTACACCTAAAATAAATTAATAAAAAGCCGTCATAGTATCTTATTATATAAGCTCTATCTTCTGGTAAATAAAGAACATCATTTTCAAGCCTAATATCACAAATATTATTATATTTATTGTAATTTATTTTTAATAATATGCTATTATTTCGATTTACAATTGTAAAGCAATCTCTCATACCATCTTCCTTTGACATGTAGTAAACTTCGTTATCTATTACAACATTAATTTTAATGTATATATGTTGTCTGGGTATGATATTATCTGTTCCAAAATGTACAATATCTTCACGTTCCAAATTGTCTAAATTATGAATGTCCACAGAGTACTCATCTTCATAAATATTTTTGAAAATTATTAATTTATTGATAATAATATATGTGTAAGCAAAATAAATTATCGAATTACAAATTTGTACGTTATTGTTACTCACTATACACCTTTTTATCATGTTGAATTTCAACAATTTGATTGCGTCATAATAATTTTTGTTATGATAATAGAAAATATATAAGAAATTATCTACTATTTTCGAATAAATAATTTTTGTAACATTCAAACTACTACTGTATATGTTTAACATATTCTTAAAGATTGATAGCATAAATAATTTTTTTTTGAAAAAAAAATATTTGTGTTTAAGTTATGTGGATCTGTTGTTAAACAATATGGTCAGAGATACTTTAATATATTCAAAGATACTATGTCTATAGACTTCAATATATATATTTATTATTTTCGATATCGTTATAATATGAAACTTTTCAACATCTATTATATCAATATTTTTTTTATAATTTTATGAAATGTGATAAACAATTAATTAATTGAAACATAATTTCAATTTTGTTGTAAGTTATAATAGCAGTATCATATTCAAAAAATTATTTTAGGTTAATTAACATTATCATTTTCATCATTGTTTTGATTGCCTTTATTGTCTTTATTGTCTTCAAGCTTTCCACTTTTACTTATTTCACTGAAATATTTATGTAGTTTGTTTAACATTTTCAAATTTCATCATGTTCATATTAATAATGAAATTATTGTGTTTTACTGGTTTCCTTTGACTTTTATTTATCCTTTCATCATGTACACCAGTTATATTGAAAAATCTTGTAACACATCATTTAAAGCATTCGTTATCATCATTATTTTGCATATTGATGACTGTTTTCTTATCAGCAATAAATTTTGGAAAAGGAATATAAGAACTACCCTTAATAGATTGTAATTTACCAAAATGAACTTGAAACTTTATAGGACTATCATATACCCATCCATTATTTGCTAATGAAAATATTTTCTAAGTGCTTTTCAAATCCTTGAATAAAAAGATCATAAATTTCTCTAACATCAGATTCAGGATAATTACTTTGTGATCCACTTCTATATGTACTTTCAGCTTTAAGTATTTGAGCAGGAACATCCGTAAATATTTCAATTTTCATAAGTAAGAATTTGAATATTAATGTAATTAGTTCTTCTTTCTTCTTTCTTCTTTTTCGCATAATATGGTATTTTATATGTTTTCGCAATTTCTCTCAGTTCGCTTATCCGTAGTTTAACATATAAAACACTATGAATTTTAGGATATAGTATTTTAAAATGAGTTAAATTTTATAATTTATACAACATTGTTGTATAAGCATATGAGTGTATATTAAATATTTAATTTAGATAACATTTAATTTGGATAGTATTTCGTAATCAGTTATAAACGACTGTTTTGAAACAATATCGTATAATTTTGTACCATTATACTCTAAAAATTCATTGTAAATATCTTTTCTATCATATTTAAACATAATTATATATAAAAATGAAATTGATTTATCATCATACAGATCTGTAGTAAACAATTAAAAAAATTCCAGTTTTATATCATAAATTATACATCATCAATGTATAATCAATAATAAAACAATTAATCGAATTTGGAAAGTGTGTCACATGCAATATTAAACAACTGTTTATACACAAAATCATAAACCTTTGTATTTTTATATCCCATAATCATATTATAAATATTTTTTCTGTCATATTTCTTTATAATTATACACAAAAGTGAATGTAACTGATTATCACATAAACTTGTTGATAATAATTCCAAGAATTTGAAAGATTCATCAATATTTACATTATTTTCATCAACATATGATAGTATTAATTCTGAAACATAATTTATATTAATGTCATTTAAGTAGTTGCATATATAATATAGTTTATATAAATTTTCATTTTTTACATCACCATCTATTATGAATTCCTTATAAATATTCATGTTAATATATGAATCATAAAGTAGAAGATCAGGCACATTTGAGACATCTGAAAATAACCCCCTTATAAGGGCGCTCCTTTCTAACAATAATTCTAATGGTAAAACAACATTTTCTTGCTCTGTACCGATTGTTATATGTTTGACGTTCATATTTTCTATATTGTAGAATGGCTGAAGCTCATCCATCATATATATTTTTAAACGATTGTCTCCTACAATTATTAAATAGTCAGAATTCTTATATTGAAATATATCACACACACCTTTGTGAGGATAACCTGATAGAAAAATTTTATTATTGCTAATAGGATCGTAGATATAAATAATTGAATCATCCGATACTTTCTCATAACATACAAAATGATGGTTACTTGTAAAAAACAAAATTTCAGACTCGTGACAAGTAAATGTTTTCTTGGATAAATTATATAAAATATATGTGTAATCACAACTGAGATCTAGGCTCATTTGAAAGAAGATTAATAGAAACCCTTTATGATATCTTATCGTATAAGAATCTCTTTTTGGTAAGTAAATTGTATTATTGTCACAATCGACAGTGATATCAACATTGTTGTCGGAACGATTTATATCTACAAGAACTTCTTCTTTTTTATTAATAATGGTAAAGCAATTTATTTTATCTTTCACCGATGATACATAATAAAAATCACCATTAATGACGACATTAATTCTCATTATAACACCACATCTTGATATAACTTTTTCAATTTCACAATCTTCACATATTCTTAAAGTGTCTAAATTATATGGGATAACTTTATAATCATATACTGAATGGCTTGTAAACATGTATAGTTTATTGTTATCTATATATGAGAAAGAAGGAAAATCGTAATATTGCATTATATAATCGTCAGCAATGATACATCTGTGTACCATGCTAAATTTTAACATTCTTAAAACAATATTGTATACAGAACTATTGTAATATATTATATATAAAATATCTCCAATTAATACTGAATTATATATTCCGCTTATGTCAAACGTTTTGTCACATATACATAACATTGTTGTTATTATCCCAAAGAGACAAATTAATTTTATAGAGGATTTTTACATTTATGTCACAAATTATACATTAATAATGTATAATATAATTAATTATATTTAGAAATTGAGTTACATGCTGTTAGAAACAACTGTTTTGAAACAAAATCATACAGTTTTGTACCCTTATACTCTAAAATATTATTGTAAACATCTACATTATCATACTTCAACATTATTATGTATAAAAGTGAATTTAACTTGTCATCACATGAACTTACGGAAAATAGCTCTAGAAATTTGAAAGACTCGCCAATTGAAACATCATTCTCTCTAACATATGCTATTATGACTTCTGAAACATAATCTGTTTCTACATCATTTAAATAATCACATATGTGATAGAGTTTATGTAAATTTTCATTTTTAACTTTACCATCAGTTATAAATTCTTTGTAAATATCCATATTAACATATGAATTGTAAATCAGGACATCGGGCACATCAGAAAAATCTGAAAATAACCCCTTTATAAGGGCGCTTCTTCTTAACAATAATTCTAATGGTAACATAACATTTTCATTCTCTGTACCAATTTTTATATGCTTACTATCCATACCTTCTTTATTGGAAATATGTAACTGGGGATTATGTATCATACATATTTTTAAACATTTATCTTTTACATGTATTGAATAACTAACATTATTATATTGAAATATATCGTGATCGCTTTCACTGGGATAATTAGGTAGCAAAATTTTATCATTTCTGACGGGATCATGTACGCACATAATTACTTTATCCAATTCATTCTCAAAATTTACAAAACAATGACTACTCGTGAAAAATGTAACATTATATACGTGGGATGTTAATGTTTTTTTAGATAAATTATATGAAACACACGTACAATTATCACTGAGACCTACTACATCAGGATAATAGATAATTAAAAACCCATCGTGATATCTAATAATGTAAGAATAACTTTTTGGTAAATAAATTACATTTTTATTGATGTGAGCATCGATGTTATCGGTGTTAGAGTAATTTACACTTATAAGAATTTCCCCTTTTTTATTAATAATGTCGAAGTAATCTTTTTTATCTATTTTATTTGATACAAAATAAAAATCATTATTAATGACAACATTAATTATGATTTGCACATTACATCTAGATATGGTTTCTTCTACTTCAGAATCTCCACATATCCTTAAAGTATTTAGATCATATACGATGGTAGAATAGTTATGTATTGAATTATCAGTAAACATATACAATTTATTATTGTCAATGTAAGTGAAGGCAAGATAACTTACAGATGACGTTATATAATCATCAGCTACAATGCATTTGTGAATCATGCTAAATTTTAACATCCTCAGTGTTTTACTATGTTCGGCAGAGTCGAAATATAATATATATAAAATGTTCCCCACTACTGTAGAATTATAAATGTCATCAATGTCAAACTTTTTTTCATATATGTTTATCAGTGACATTTTCTCAAGAAAATCAAAGATAATTTTGTAAAAAATTTTTTTTTCTATATTATAAATTTTAAATTATAAATGATCAGTTGTGGATCAAAAAATAATATTTTCTCTTTATTGAAAGAATCATCAAAATGTAGAAATAAATAGCCGATATATTAAATTAAAAATGGTAAAAACTAATATAATAAAATGTTTTTTTTTGTAAAAAATTGGGAAATAAAGGATGATATGAATAAAATAGTGACAGAACATGAGAGGAACTATTTTGAAGTAGTCCAAAGTGTTTGATTTGTTAAGGTAAGGCTCTTAGTCTCAGATATATGTCCTTCTTTCCAAAAGATATAAATCAATCATATAACATTGTTATATAATTTAACAGTAATAAATTAATTATACTTAGAAATAGAGTCATATGCTGTGGTGAACAATTGCTTTAAAGCAAAATCATAAAGTTTGGTGTCTTTATACTCCATAATATTATTGTAAATATCCCCTCTATCATATTTCCGCATGATTATGTATAAAAGAGCATTTAATTGATTATCACATAAGGATGTAGATAATAATTCCAAAAATCTGAAAGATTTCCTTATACGGACATAATTATCCTTAATAAATAATAATATCAATTCAGATACATAATTAATTTCTGTATCATTTAAATAATTGCATATGTGGTATAGTTTATATAGATTTTCACTTTCCACTCTGCCATTCACCACAAATTCTTTGTAAATCTTCATATTAACATATGAATCATAAAGAAGAATATCAGGAACATTAGAAATATCTGAAAATAAACCTTTAATTAAAGCACTTCTCTTAAATAATAATTCTAACGGTAGAACAACGTTTTCATCTTTTGTACCAATTGTTATATGTTTATCATTATTACATTCACTAATATGCTGTAACTGAGGTTCATATATCATATGTATATTAAAACAATTATCTTTTATGTTTAATAAATATTTAATATCTTTGTAATGAACTATATCGATGTCGCCATACTTTTCTAAATGCTTTGGTAACAAATATTTATAATTACTTGTAAGATCTCCTATATATAAATTTGACACATCTAGTTCATTTTCAGAATATATAATATGGTGTTCACTTGTAAAATTTATTATATCACATGTTGATGTGCTAATTGTTTTTTCATATAAATTATATATAACACATGTATAAGGATCGTAGTAATAATCATTAGAATATCTGAAATAAATTAACAAAAATCCATTATTGTATCTTATAGTGTAAGCACCATATTTTGGCAAATAAAGTACGTCATTATTTAGATTAACATTGTTGTTATTTTCGTCATAATTTATATTTAACAATATATTTCCTTTTCTGTTCACAATCACAAAACAATTATCTACATCTTTTTCCCTTGTCACATAATATATTTCATTATCGATAGTAACGTTGATTTTTATTAATGTTTTTTGTCTAGGTATGATTTTATCTATTCCAAAATGTAAATTATCATCAAGTTTCAAATTGCTTAAATTATAAATGTTTACTAAGTAATCATAGTCATATTGATAATCCACAATGAACACTATCAAATTATTATTATTGATATAAACATAAGGAATATAATCCTTTGTAAACCCTGTTGATATATAATCATCACTCACAATGTATCTTTTCGACATATCAAATTTTAACAATTTAAGATACTTTTTCCCGTTATAGTAGCAGATGTATAAAATGTTGTCAATTATTTTTGAATCTAAAAATTTAGTGATGTCTAAATTACCATCATACACATTTAGCAACATCTTGATTAAATTTAAACATAAAAATTTTTACATTTATGTTTATTTTTAAATCTATCGTTGATTAATATATTGTTATTTTTCGAATGATAATTTCTGAAATATAATGATATTATCATATAATAACGCAAGTTTCAGTAATATAACATTATCTATCTAAACACTTATGTGAGTATTCCTAAAATTATTAAAAGTGAAATTTTAAGATATATCCACATTTTTCCGTAATGAAACATCTTTTTTCAAGAAAATGTAAATTAACTAAACAACATTGTTGTTTATTATAATAAATTAATTGTTATTTAACATAATGATAATAAATTATTTAAATTTGGAAACAGACTCATATGCGGTGGTAAACAATTGCTTTAAAGCAAAATCATAGAGCTTAGTATCTTTATACTCCATAATATTATTATAAATGTCACCTCTGTCATATTTTTGCATGATAATATACAAAAGCGCATTTAATTGATTATCACACAAAGATGTAGACAGCAATTCCAAAAATTTGAAAGATTTTTTGATATTAACATTATTTTCTTTAACATATGACAGTATCAATTCAGAGACATAATTAATATCAATGTCATTCAAATAATTACATATTTTATATAATGCATAAAGATCACTATTATTCACTTTATTTGTAGTTATAAATTTTTTATAAACGTCTATATTAGCATAAGATTCATGGATAAGTGTGTCTGGAACTTCACCAATATCTGAATATAAATCTTTTATTAGAGAACTCCTTCTAAACAATTGTTTAAGAGATATGGATGTAGAATTACTACTTGTGCCTATCGTTATGTGTTTATTAAATTTCGCGTCTATTTTTTTACTTTTACCCTTCTTACTTTTACCCTTATTACCACCCTTAAAATCATACATCACATATATGTCTAAAAAGCCATTTTTGACGGCGATTAAGTATTTATTATCATTGTAATGAATTATATCAATATGGTTGCTATTGTGTAAATGTTGTGGTAATAAATATTTATAATCATCTAACACATCCCTAATATATAAACTTTCATTATTCATTATCCCTTCAGAATATAATATATAACTACCCATCATGATTGTATTAATTTTATATGCACAACTCCTGTATGTTCTATCAGTTAAATTGTAAATTATACATTTTTCATACCTTTCTTCACCGTCTGGAATATATAATATTAGATAACCGTTATTATATCTTAAAACACTTCTATTGTGATGTGGTAAATAAAATGTATTTTCTTTTTCATCATATTTGATAACATCTCTACTATTGCTTTCACTATAATCAATGGTTAATAACGCTTCACCACTATAAAAATTAACAATTTTATATCTTTTACTCGGATGTGTAAATATACTTTCTCTAGCACAATATATAGTGTTATCTATAACAAGATCAGCCCTGAACATTAAATTGGATGACCAATTTATGTATTTGTTTATATTATCTTTTTCTTTAAAGCCATCAAGTTCAAAAATATCATGTGTATACATGTTATTACCCATGTCAGTTAAAAAGTGGATCTTATTGTTTAAAATACTGATATTATAAATATATGTTATCTGACATTTTGTGGACATTACTATGTCGTCTATTACATATCGTTTTATCATACAGAATTTGAGTAGCTTCATATAAACCATGTCTTCACCAATATAGTAGTACAGTATGTATAAGACATCATCTATAACAAAAGTCTTTAAAATTCTCCCCGTCCATAACCCCTTGCTGCATATATTAATCATCGTCTCAAAAAGTTGATTTTTTTCCAATTTTTTTACCAATTGAAGGTCAAATTATCCAATATTATTGGTAGTATTAAACAATATTATTGTTTAATACCTAATCTATATAGATTTTTTGTGGGGAAAATATGATGTTTTATTAGATAAATTTATTTCACATTCATATCTTGCCCAAAAATCGCTGAGAGGTGTACCAGATGGGATTTCTTCATTAGCGATAACTCTCAATAACACTTCAATAGCTGAATCTGTTAAATATTCAGGAGAATATTCGTATATTGTTTTTGAATATATTCCCGTTACAAAAAAATTTTTAAGACAATGTTCTTCAAATGACAATCCCTTCGATAACATTGTAAACGTATCTTTCAATCCTATCGTAAAGCTCGATATATTTTTGTTTGTCAACATTACATTGAAATATTTATAAGCCGTAAATAAAAATACATTAACCCACATTATGACACATTGTTCATCGAATTCTTTGATATTCAGATCAGAAATTAAATATTGATCAAATAATCTTATCGCTTGAAACAATGTTCTATGAGAATACCATTCACTTACTGGATTTTTGTGTCTATTACTATACACATGTATAAACCATTTCATCCCTACTTTTCTTGCTACACATGATTTATAACAAAATTTATAGACAGGTTTTAATATCCATTCACCACTATCATTAATTCTGAATTTATTTCTCATTGATGTTATTAATTCTCTACACGATTCAAAATATGGATGGTTAAGACATGCTGTAGCAGACGCTCTATTTTTATCTGTTACTACAAACATCATATCCAACATATTTGCTAATTTTTCATCTGTATTTGCGGGTAACAATCTTTTAATTCCCAAATTTCCACACTGCTGATTCCTATAAACATTTATATCATTAAAATTACTATAACTTATATTTTTATTATTGGAAATAGGCTTTACTGTTTGAACAGTCTTAACCTTTTTACTTTCCTCATCTTTATACAATTCATTGTATATATAGTAATCATCTTCTGGAAATGAAAAATTACACCAATGAAATCTTAATAAATCAGTATCTTTGTCAGCAGATACTAGAAATTTATTATCTGGAAAACAGATTAATTCATAGAAGATACATGCCAAACTCCATATGTCTGATTTATAATCATAATTTTTATTGAGTGATACTTCAGGTGCTCTATACCATGAAGTTGTTACACCCGGTACTGACATAGGTTGGTGTGAAAAAGATGTAGATAATCCAAAATCGGTTATCTTGGCACTTTTTAGACCTCCTTTATCATTTAAAAATATAATTATGTTATTTGGCTTGATATCTCTATGATATATTTCTCTGCTATGCAAAAATTCTAGAGATAGAAGAGTATGTACCATAAATAATTTTTTATCATCTTCAGATATGGTGTAGGGTATACCAGTTCTACTATTTTTCTTATGTATCCAATGATATGCGTCAGTGTCACCCATTTCCATTGCTAGATACATTTTGTCATATAACGCACCTTTTTTACCACTTGAAGATGATCTACCTCTATGATTTGGTTTACTTAAGGAATTAGTGAATGGATCCATAAAATATAATCCTACAATTTGTATAAAAAATGGATAATCTCTCACAACTTGTAAAGTATCAAATTCTTGTAAACAATTTGTTGATCCATTATAACTTTTAGATATGTTACTTCTTTTTACAGCAATCTTATATCCATCTTTATTCATTGCACTATAAACTTTACCATATGCACCACTTCCTAATATACTCATCTTTAATAATCCATCAGAAGAACTGGATCTTATTTTTGCTATTTCATCCATTATTAACTTATTTATGTCTATTTTTAATCATTTAATTTATTATTAGTGATTATGATTAAAAATTGTTCAAAATTTTAATAAAAATTTTATATTAATTTTATGCAATTTTTGGTATAAAACTAATAATATATATTGTATGTAACAGATATGATGAATATGTTATTTATAATGTTATATACACCATAAGATGATGACTGTGACAACAATAATAAAATTTTTCAATATTTTGTAAACTAATTAAAGTTAAAATAAAAATTATAAAATAATATTTTTATATGTATTAAAAATAATGTTACACGAAAGACAGTTCGCTTTTGCTTTAATACCTATTGTAGCTTACATCAAATATAAAAATTCTAAAATAAATAAAATTGAAATTACTAAACCTACTAGTGATAATTCTAAAGAATATTTAAATGATAGATACGAATACTTATTAATTGATTAAAATAATTATAAATTTTTTTTCAATATAAATGAATAACCAGAAAAAAGATATGTTAATATTAGTATTATCAACATATTGTATAGGTACATTTATTATTTTTTTAACAACATTTGATTATATATATTACATAAAATTTGTAAACAATGTAAACGATAAATATTTAGTCTCTTACAACAATTCTGTATATAAAAATTTTGATATAACCTGTAACATATGTGTTAATGATAATATTATAGAAAATAATTTCAGCGATTATGAGGGAATAAAATATGTATATAGTTACACATTTGGAATAATGTACATGATTATATTTCTCATCTCTTTTATAAAATATGTAAATTAGTTTAATAAACTAATTATAAACATGTTTATAATTTGATATCTCTTGGAACCAAATTGTTGATTGTGGATGAATCTGAAATACTGAATTGTTTACCTTCATTTACCACAACATAATCTTTGAAATTTTTGATAAAATTATTGTCGACATCACTTTCTTTTGGAACTGCTAAATAATCAACATTTGTAGGATTAAATGATCCACTTACCTGTGTTCCGGGATTATGTCTCATCCAATTTTTATTAACTTTGGTGTTTACCAAGACATCGTGTAAATGTACCAAATTTAACCCTGAAGTTTCATCTATTCTCACACAAAATCTCTCTGCCGTTATATAAATATCAAATCTATTCTCTAATATACTTGATTGTATTAGCAAATATTCAATTTGTTCTCTTGATAGCGCATCTCCCTCATAATCTGCATATACATAAAATATTCTTCTTGGAATTTTTTTATAATCATAATCTGATACCGTTTCCTCTTTATATTTAACAAGATCTGTACTACCTCCAGAGATAAACACTGAATTTCCTTTAAAATTGAAAAGGAGAAGATAGTACAGCAGTATTGTGAAGGTATTCTTTTCAATTTGTTTATTCTCCAATTTCACGTAATTTCCAACAGTGTGAACTTTTCCCGGAACAAAAATATTAAATCCTCTTTCATTGTATTTTACCAATCTTCTATTGTATGTTTTTGATTGACGTCTAGGATTTATAATATTAATACCATGTTCAACTGCAAATTTATATCTTGGAAGATAACTAACGTATATTTTATCATTGGTGTAATATATTGAACATGCGCATGAATCAACGTCAAAACCAAGCAATATTTCCGAGATATTTTTGTATACTCTTTTCACGATCTGAATATTCCTGGAATGTCTAGTACAAATTGTTATGGAATTGGAAGTTTGTAAAACTTCAGCAAGTCCATCCTCATTTGTTATATATGTTATTATTTTTTCGATCTTTTCTAAAATTTCATCATCACTGTTGTTTTCACCATAAAAGAAAATATCTATATCACCATATTTTTCGTCCAATATAAGAGAATTTACAAAACCACCACATAAAGCGACTCCTCCAATTAAAAGTATTTCAAGCATAAAATTATAATCATTGAACAATGCCCTACATATGGCATTATATGATTGTACATTTACAGATGGTCTAACGATGTTTATACTATGGTTATATGAAAAATTCATGCTTATAGATTTTAACGACATGCAGTAGTCATTATATTTATTATAATTATCTTTCTTGATGGTTAAATTATTTTCATGATAATGGATTAATGGACATTCTAGTTCGCTGTTATTTCTATATTTGTTCTCCTCCATAATATTATCATATATTTCTTTTGTTTCATAAAGTAATGCTTCATAATAAATATCACTGATAAACTCTTTTTTGTAACCTTGTTTTATTAAAAAAACTACAACTTCAAATGGAAGAGTATCTGTATCGTAAAAAAAATTATGAATTATTTTAAATAATGAATGCATACTAATACTTGAAAAATCCTCATCTGTATTATAAATACTTTCAAGATCATCTTGTATGTCAAAATATAAATTTATAATACCTAATTTTTCATCTTCTACACCCAGTATTTCAACATTTATTGTGTCTCCAATTTTTACATTCCTCACTTTATATCTAATTAATTTTTTGACATAATCAGTTTTCATAACCGATTCAGATACGAGCAATTCTAACATGTTTTTGTTTTATTTTTTCAAAAAATTTAACATCAATGTCATTTTTGTTGATATGGATAGGTGTCGGAATCCGCATTTGTAATTTTTTGATATAATCATATCATGTTTTATATATTTTGAAAATATTGATATTTTAAGAGATATGTCAGATGTAAATATTACAGTGTATTGCATAAAAATAAAATGATGTAATTTTTACATAATTTTATAATTCAAAATTTTACATAATTATAAAATTTTGAGGAAAATGAGCTACACTGACACATTCTTTGATGCTTGTACAAGTGGTGATGTGGAAAGTCTCAAAAAAGTGATTGACTATGTTGATATAAATGCTCAGACCAAACTTGCTATGAATAGTAACCAAACAGGATTAATGTTAGCATGTGAAAAAGGACATTATGATGTTGTTAAGTTTCTATTCAATTATGATGTGGCTAATAGGAAAAATAGAAGTGCACTTTTAACTTCTATTTTCAATTATCACAATATTATCGATTTTAATAAATATATACTACTCTATCACAAAAGTGCGTTCATAAATGCTTGTAAAAATGGAAATTTAGACATCTTGAAATTGTTTTTAGAAAATAAAAACGTAAACGTAGACGTATATGGTATTTTTATGGCATATAAGAAAGAAAAATATGAAGCTATTAAATTGATTTTTTCATATGATAGAGTTGATGTTAATAAATTGATAAATGGGTCGGGAATTTTATATGCTGTATGTAGGGATAACAAGTTAGATTTACTTGAAGTTTTATTGAAAAATAAAAACTTGGATATTAATTTAACAAATTCTTATGGAGACACTGGACTTATAATAGCATGTGGAAAGGGTAATTTTGACATTGTTAAAAAATTGCTTGAAGATGACAGAACATGCATTAATGCTGTCAATAATAATGGAGATTCTGCGTTAATGACAGCCTGTATTTCTGGAGAATATAATATAGTGAATCTTTTACTGAAAAATGAGAATATTAACGTGAACATTGTCAATAAAAACAAAAATAGTGCTTATGATCTAGCACGGGTCCGAGAACATACCAATATCATGGATCTTATAAGTGAAAGTGGAAAAGTATGTAAAGAAAAGGAAGTGTTAAACTTTACTAATTTTATCGACAAATGTTATGACTATTTTATGTCGTGAATATATTTATTTTAACATACTCTATTTATTTAAATATGTCTAATGGACGTGTTTATTTTTAGCATGTCTAATGGACGTGTTTATTTTTAACATGTCTAATGGACGTGTTTATTTTTAACATGTCTAATGGACGTGTTTATTTTTAGCATGTCTAATAGACATGTTAAAACTGGTTATGGGAAACAAATTTCACAAAATTCTATATCTAAATCAACATTCAGACTTAACATGTAGACCATATAACATGAACAACAATTCTCCTCCTTTAATAATTTACACACATTATCACATGTTATACATTTCTGTGTGATTTCTTTATCTTGTTTATTTATATTTGCATTTGTTATATTATTCTGAATTACATTATTAACATTATCGTTAATATTAGTTGGGAAACTGTTCCATTTATCTTCATCTGTTGACATGGTATTCCAATCAAAATGTGTTTTACATTTAACACAAAATATATGATCACATCCCTCGTCTTTAAATATGTCACATTTACAATTTGGACACTTTTTAATGTCTATGCCGTCAACTAGGATCTTTTCACATTCTCCATCATGTGAAACTTTTAAACATTTGCTACAAAATTTTGTTCTACATTTGGTACATCGTTTATTATACCTCTTAACATATCCAGTACATTGCTTATCATTTATCTTAAGAGGACAATCAAATATTGATCTTTCAACTCTTCCTACTTTATTATTTTGAGCTTTGTTGAAGGGTGTATCCCCATTGCATCTTACTCCATTTTTGTCAACATGTGGACATTTAACGACTGTTTCCCTATTACTTAATTTTAAATTAATGAAATCTCTTAAGCACACATTGTGGAACTCATGATTACATTCTAAAGTTATCAATTTTTTCTTGCTCTTGTCGTCCATACAAATTCCACATGACATATTTATAACCAATTTCATGAAAAATTAAAAAATTAAATTAATCAATTTAATTTTTTTTCATCTGAATAGCACCATTGATATTAAACATGTGTTTATAGAATTTTTTATAATATGACTTCGATATAAACTGTATATGTGTGTATCATGTTAAAATTTTATGAATTGTAATATGGTAATATGTTAGCGCTGAATAAAAGTGATTAACAATTGAAAAAATTTTTTTTAATAAAAAAAAAATAAAAATGTCCCGTTGAGTATGTTGTAGCATTTTGGTTCGTTAAAAATTTACAAAATTTGAGTAGGTATCCAATGAATTCCAGAGCGATAGGATCTTTTCTAAATTTTTAATAGATCATACATGATTTCCCAATCAATTGGATCTGGTGTAGTGTCCATTATATTCCAGGGTAATAAGATCTTTTCGAGATTTTGGGTAGGTAAATAGGTATCCATTGATTTCTAAAGCAATTATATCTTTTGAGGATTTTGTATAGTATCCATTAAATTCCAGAGCAATAAGATCTTTTCGAAATTCTATGTAGTATCCATTAATTCCAAATCAATAGGATCTTTTGAGTATTTTGTGTAATGTCCATTGAACTCCAAAGCAATCATATCTTTTGAAGATTTTGTATAGTGTCCATTAAATTTCAGTGCTATAAGATCTTTTTGAGATTTTGGGTAGATAAATAAGTATCAATTAAATTTTTAAGAAATTAGGTCTTTTCGAGATTTTGGATAAGTGGGTAGTAGGTAATTAGAGTCTTTTCGAGATTTTGGATAAGTGGGTAGTAGGTAATTAGAGTCTTTTCGAGATTTTGGATAAGTGGTAAATAGATAACCATTTAATTCCAAGATAATTAAATTTTTTGAGATTTTAAGTAAGTGTTTGAGTTCATATACAATGAGTTCAAGAGCGATGACATCTTTTTTTGGATAAACTACAACATTGAAAAATGTTGTGAAAATAACTTTCCTTATAAGATATCATCGCTCTTGAATTCATTGGATATTGACTCTTATTCATTTTAACCATAAGGGTTACCAATTCTAATATATGTTATAATCATTGATTATAATATTCTATCTCATACTGTTAATCAAGACAATAAATATTCACAAATAATGTGAGTGTCATTCCTATCCAGGTATTTGTCCTCTATCAACAACTTCCAAAATTCGTCGTCAGATTTGATTCTAATGCAGAAGTTATATACTTTTGTCCTTTTTGTATCGTCAGTATAAATCTTGGAATAAGTACCATACATAAGAAATGTTGGTATACAACTAGTGTCAAAACCTTCTTTCTCCATCATGTTTATTTGTTGTGTAATGTTTTTCTTATGAAGTTGCTTATTACTGAATATTTCTCTCGCATATGATTGTATACAATTACGTTTACAATCATAGTCGGATCTCCATTTAAAATGATTCATAATTTCATACCTCAACTCCTCTTTAAAGGATAAAATTCTGCAATCGAAACATGCAGTGTAAGAATTTGCGATGTTTATCGCTTTTTCAGAATATTTTTCTTTGTTTTTGTTTATCAGAGACATAAAGTGATAATTAAATCTTATGGTAGCAGTTGAAGCAAAGATTGATGTTAACTTCTGAATTCTTCCTGAATAAATATGTGGATAATATTCGTTCTTTTCCTCATTTTTATGTGGTTTAATTACCAATGTTATTTCATCTGAATGGGTGTAGCCTACAACACAATTGAATTTGATAATTAAATCATTAACTGTCAGGACCATAGCATCCGTAAAATTTTCGTCAAAAGGTTGTTTACAAACAGCATTTGTGAATTTCGAAAAGGAACAACCATCTAGTCTAAATACAATATATTCGTCGTTGCTTATACTGGCATCATGAATTTCTTCATACTTTTTCATGCGTTCACCAAGTGATAAACTTTTGTCTTCTTCCATGGTTTATAAAAATTTTCTTTTTGAAATTTTTTCAATATATTGATCATTTATAACTATGATAACTTATCCCTCTCATGTATGATTAAACAAATTAATGATATGTTAAATAGATATCAACCACACCATATGTTTGTTCAAATTGTCCGATAATTGTTTGCAAAAATTTCAAAAAAAATTTTTTGCTACAGTTTACAACATAATGGGTGATAAGGAGGAGTTTAAAAATTACATTGTGGATAAAGACGAGAAAATATTCATTAAACTAATAGATAAATATGGAGCTATAGGATTTATTTCAGATATGAATGGTGAATTAAAATACTGTTCACCAGAAGATAAATATTCTGTTAGAGGTATATCCTCACTGGGATTTAAAGTTAATTACAATTTTTTCTCATATTGTTTATTGAAGAGATATTGGTATGCTTTGTATCATATTATTAAAAATTACAGAGATGTCACTGAAAATTATTTTTATTATGAAGTAGATCATGAATATATAAGTGATAATAGCGGAATGTTTATTGATAATTTTTATTGTCGTAGATCTATGATGGCTCATATAGCATCTGAGATGTTGAATATAGCTATTGTTAAAGACGACACTAATTTTTACATATTACTGGAAATCATAGATATGTTAACAGATTATGACAATGTAAATTACTTACTTAGTATACTTAACGATAGAGATTTAATAAAAGATGATGAAATACAGTGCAGAGAGGTTAAGAAGAGTTTGCTTTTTATTTTCACATTCTTTAATTGTGATTTACCCGTTTATAAGAGGATAATATACAAACTTTTGTGTAAAAAGGGCAATTACTTCAATTATGAAATAAAATTATTATACAGAGAAGATGAACCAGCAGACATTGATATTTGTGAACATCAATTTGTAATTCATTTACTTAAAATGGTAACAGTGTGTTACACAGATTTAAAATACATGGAGCCGGTGAAAAGACGTCTTGAATTTGAAAATGTTGATTGTAATTTAGAAAAAGATAAATTTATGTTAAACAAAAATTTGTTCGATGATAATTGTATTAAATGGATTGCTTCTAACCCTCCCAGTTACAATCATATTTCCAGTTCAAATCTCAATGAAAATTATAACGAAGACATATACAGAAAAATCATTTTATGGTCAGCTGAAATTGTAGGTTATGATAAATGTGTAAGTATGCTTGATTATTATGCAAATGATTATTATAATATACATAAGGAGAATGAGAAACAACGTATTAAAATATATAGTAGTGAAAGATATAGAGATTATCAGATATATGACACGACCATATATGCCAAATATGATTTTGATTGGATTAATCACATAAGGGATACATTATTAAAAAAAAAATCATCTGACATAATGTCATTAATTGTCTACGTAAGCGACGACATGTTTAAAGTTGAATGACTTCATGTTAATTTATTTGTATTACAAATAAAATGTATAATAACTTTCAATAACATATATGGTTTACCATATAATATGGGTTATTACAATTATAATAGCATCGACACTGGTAGATTTGTCTGAAACGGAACATGGTTTAAATGGAGTCTATCCGTTTAACAAATATTCATATCAATTTTTATGGTTTGATAGAATTATGGCGATTACGCCAGTTACTTATCATACAAAAAAATAAATTTTTTTGCTTTGGAGTCATATGTATATTCATTTCTGAAAATTTCAATTTCAATTATAAAATTGTATTCACCTTAACACATTTATTATGGCATATAGCAGCTTACCATACAATATATCTGTACTTCATTGACAATTTATGAATGATTTTATTTGTAATACAAATAAATTAACATTAATAATTCAAAGAGTCAAGTTTAACAAATGTCCTAGAAAAATAGTTGAATATTGGTACATGTAAATCTTTATTACATTTTGCAATAAATTCACTATATTTATTCAAAGGCAATTTACTCAAATAATTATTCAACAACATATACAATTGTTTCTTACACCTCGAGTTGTATAATTTATTTAAACACACATGTATATCATCAATTTCTTTATCGGCCTTCTGATAAATATTGACAATATGGGATGCTACGTGATCTATTCCAACATCTCCTAAATAATTGCAAATTCCAAATAGTTTCAAACAGTTATCATCTCTGACATCACCTGTTCTAATGTAATTAATGTATATGTCAATGTTTTCATAATATTCGCTGTCATAAATGTTCACACCTAATTTATTTGTTTTATTAAACAAACTGAAAAGTAAGCATCTTTTAATCAAAACAATTCTTGGCACGGTTGCACTTTTATCTGATGTGGACGATTTAAATGTTATAAATTCATCTGGTTTATTTATCAAATCAACATCCGACACTGAAAAATTATCAATTATACACTTTGATTGTATATATAAGACACTACCATCTATATAGTATTTATCATCCAATATGTAGAAGATCCTGTTGTAAATTTCGTCATTTTTATTCAAAATTCTTTTACATGCTCCGTTATACTCCATAGTATTATAATTGTTGAAATCAAATATTTTATTCATTCCCTTAAAGTCATTAACAAAAAGAACAGTTGAACGACTTATCTTTTTTAAACTTATTCCACTAGCATAATCTTTAATGATACTATTGATACTTACCTCTTGAGCAGCGCTAAAATTAAAATCATATATAAATATGCTATCGGATAAAACTACATATAACTTGTTATTCACAAAAATATTAATGTTGTTGACAGCTCTAGTCCTTATCTTAAACTCATCCGTCTTATTTGTGGTCAGATTTATAATTTGTAAAGTAGTTGCGTTATTGAATAAAAGGTAAATATGTTGTCCAGATTTGAAAGTAAAGAAATTGTAAAAATTCTTTCTTTTATATTCATATTTTTGTAACGTCCCGATGTTTGATTCATTGTATAGCACAACATCATCATTTACACTCGTTTTATAAACGCAATCATTATATGAAAACATATAAATATTATCGTCAATAATATAACCATGACTACAATCTGTAAACATTATATATTTATTTATAGCATAGGTGCTCAAATCCATCGAAATATAAACTGCATGAACATTATCTTCATATTCATATCTGTATATAACGTGAAGTGTATCATTGTATATTTGTGATGACAATATCTCGTCAAAGGTAGTATCACATATGGTGACTTTGTTGTATATGGACATGTTTAAAATTTCTTGTCAAATTTAACATTAAAAAATTTTTTTTTAATTCACACTTTTGTATAAATAATATCATTGATATTATTATATAATGTATTCACGTTTAAATATTACCAATTTGATTTATGAGGTTAAGATTCCATACTGAAGCAGATTCGCCATCAACTTGGGCATACCACATATATTTCATTCTTAAACTATACTCGTATGGTTTAAACATAACTCCACCGTATTCTTTTCTAACCCATGAAAAATTAAGTGAAGTCATATTATTTTTTGTTTTATACAATCTATGCAATTTTGGAATATCCTCAGGTTTTATAACCAAAATTTTATTAGAATTATCAGTTCCAGACGCCTCCTCACTCCAGTTAATAAAAATGTCATCATTTATTTCAAAATAAAATTTCTTCATATGATATGATTGTTTCATTGAACTCATTATAAAATCATAAAATGTATGAGAATTCTTGTCGGACACAACAGGTGATACCCAAAATCCAGATGGTTTAAAATCTCTCAGAATTATTTCTTTGTTCTTTTTAATGTCATATTCTTCATCTGACTCTATGTCAACTGTATATTGTCTATTTGGATCAAATTTAAAGTTATTCACATCTTTGACGGCATATTTATTACATAAGTGTACAAATTTCATTGTGTATATTTTTTTCTTAAAATTTTAATAATTTTCTTAATTTTTCTAATTTTTGCAATGCATTTATATTTATAAAATATAAATATTTCTTATCATGTAAACTTATTTTCCCTCAATTATAACAACTGGTTCGTCATATGAATTTGTAGTATATGATAAATCAATATTTTTCATATTTTTCAACATATTTAGTTTCTTGATTATATTATGTATTTCCAAATATGTTAAATTTTTCACCTTAATGTTTATTCCCATACACCTTACTATGTCAAATTTTTCACTTTCAAAGACACGCGGATCTGGCTTAAATATAATGTTCCTAATAGATGTCTTATGTTTGTATATTTCATCAATATTATTTTCATAATAGTGATACAATTGATAATTTTCCATATACGATGTATTAAAACGATTCGTAAGTGAAGATATTGCTACTGTAAATTTGCATAATTCATTATCATTTCTTGTATATAATTCGGGAATAACATCACTAAAATCATCATCAATACTAATTATTATTATATTCATATCACCATCTAACAAAATATTTTCCATACCATCCAACACGTCATAATTTTGTAATCTTTCAAAGATTTGTGAATAAGTACAACCGTCAGTCATAATCCTCTCTCGTAATCCATCTCTTAAAGGTAATATTACACTAGTAATAACTGATACTTCAACCATTATTTTATTTAAAAAACCCATATAGTACCTATATAATTTATTTTTTCTTTCGTTACTACCGTACCTAAAATGTGAGTACGACGAGGCTATAACAGCATGAAATTTACCAATAATTTTTTCATCCTCACTGTAACTGTTGATATTGAATGGACCTTCGCTCGAAGACATATTTATTTTTTTGAAAATTAAACAAACTCACATCATCTTTAAAGATATTTGTATTCAATGAATACAAATATAATGTCTACTTTTTATTTAAAAATTTCAATATTTTAATTTATCAATATTTTTAACATTTTTTTAATTTTCCAAAAATATTACCAGTGACATTTTACTTAAATCTTCAAATGATAGAGCATATGTATATGATATTCTTTTTACAGTGTCCATTGTATATAACGCATTTATAATCATATGAATATCTCTGTATGTAAAATCAACTATTTCTATTTTATTTTGTTTCTTATCAAGTACTAATATAATTTTCTTGACAGATGATGGATGTTCATAAATTTCTTCCAGTCTATTTCTATAATAATAATATAATTGATAATTATTCAAATATACAAATGATGAATCATTTATTAACGGTGATATAGACGCATAAAATTTACATATCTCTCTATCAGCTTCTGAATATGAACTAGTATTAACAGATGTAAAATCATCATCTATATTTAAAACAATTATATTTCTGTCTTCATCTATTAACGTACCAATAACACCATCTAAAACATCATATTCTTTAAGTTTTTCAAAAACTTGCGAATAGGTTTCACCTTCTGTAAACACACTTATTCTTTCTCCACCTTGTTGTTTAAATGAAACACTTTTAAATTCAACTATTTCATCCATTATATTTTTGATCATATTCTTATAATAATTGTATATATAATTTTTTCTTCTGTTTCCAAAATCACAATTATAATAAGCCGATCCCATTACAGCATGAAATTTTCCAATTATCTTTTCATTATTGGTAAAGTCTTCTATTTTATATTCATCGTTTGTCAAATTGATTGACAGTTCCATTCCGATACTACTATATTTTATGTCATCGTCAGACATTTTTAATTTTTTTATTTTTAAACAAAAATAAAAAATCAATATATGATTATAGTTGATTTTGTCTTTAATGTGAAATAATCATATAAAATTATCACATATTAGGATGGAATTTGTTAGACACCATAGTAATCCAGAACTACAAAATTTGGCTAAATTGTATCCAGAGGATGAAGCTGATAAGTATAGAGCATTTATTCAAGGTGATGATGGTGAAACATGGTATGAACTTGATTTTAAAAGAGTTTTAAAGGATACAACCAAAATACATTATAGAAATTTAAATAATATTTCAGTACGTGAACGCGACAGTATTTTCACAAGTGTCGATTATCATAAAAGTAACAATGTTAACAAAAGTATTTATGAAGTTGTTGATGCTGTTTATAAAACTTCTCATATCATCTTAACGAGATACGATCTTAATTATATACTTTCTGCTATTGTATATATTATGGATAATTACGAGAATATAAGGGATATGAAGAAAGATAAATATGACGTGGAGATATTTACAGAGATACGTAATAATTATATAGATTTGCAAATTAAACTTTATGATGAAGTAGATAAATTGTTGGAAGGCCCTTTTACTATGTATGACCTCATGAGCAGATTAAAAAAGTGTAGAATGAGATATGATGATGTAGATAAACGTGTATATGATAGAAGCAATTTGTTAAACATGATTAAATTGAATCACTTTCTAAGAGAAAATCTTGTTGCTCCTATTCCTGAAGAAGAATATCAACATCAAATACATAAATGGCATCATTGTGGGTTTATCCAAGATTTTGAAGATGATATTGAAAATTCATTTCTCTTTAGACATAAGAAAACATACATTGAAGAATGGAAGGATCTATCTGGTAAATTTAAGAAATGGGCTTCTATCTTTGACACATTATGTGATAATTTTCAAGATGTTGAATGATATTATAAATTATAAAATTTATAATTAATTATAAAAATATAATTTAAAATAAATAAATAATATTATGGAATACGAAACAGACTATAAAAAAGAGTTTGACAATCTACACACTGATTCAGATTATGATAATTTGTTAAAACAGTATCCTGAGGAAAAAGCAGGTGAATATAGGGCATTTATACGAGATAGTGACAATAAGACATGGTATGAGCTTGACTTTAAGAGAGTTTTGAAAGAAACTACAAAAATACATTTTGAAATTCTTGATAGTTTGGTCATTCGCAAACGAGATGATTTATCCACACCTACTTGTGATGTTGATGGAGATAAATATGATGACATGATGGCTAATATGGATAGTGTTTCTGATTCCATTCATAAATTGATCAGTTATTCCGCTGAAAAAAAAGACATACATTATTTGATTTCTGCTATTACATATATTAAAGATAATTATAGGTTTATTGATCCAGAAGATAAAGAAAAATGTGATTTGGATACTCTTAAGGAGTTTGACAAAGAATTCAGAAATACCTATGTTGAAAAATATGGAAATATTGACACATTATTAAGTGGACCATTTACCGTTGATGATATCATGAAAAAATTGGATTCCTGTAGTGAAAGACATGAAAATGATAAAAAATTTCAAGAACAAAGATATAAAAAACTGGACAAAGTCAGATTGGAAGATGCACTTAAGAATGATTCTATCATACCCATTCCAGAAGAAAAATACCAATATTTTTTACACAATTGGTACCATTGGTCATTTGTTCAAGAATATTATGAAGACTTAGAGAATCAAACTAAATTGGAGGATATGGATTCACACATTGAAGAATGGAGAGAGATTTCAAATAAACTTAGAAAGTGGGCCAATATTTTCGATACATTGTGTGATAAATTTAAGGACAGAGAATAAATCATTTTATATTATTATCTAATAGATAATAATTTAATAACAAAATTTAGGCTAATTTATTTATAGATATAGTACTAGAAGCAATTTGTGTATCACTATTGAATGCATATATATACAACGTTATTGTTTGATTACTATCTGTTACATCAATAAAAAATGTTGTGGTTATAATATCAACAATCACATTTGTTTTTGTCACGAAATAAGCATCAGTACTTAGAATATTTATATCTCCATATAAAAGTATGAAATAATCTGCCACTACTGATTGTGTTAAGATATTTGTGCTCAAACTTATTGAATATCTGCCTGTATTTCCAAATGTAAAATATGATTGAATTGGTGGACCAGCATTATAAGTATATGATAATCCATCTATTTCATTAAAGAAAAATGGAGGAATATTTGTGAAAGCAATTGGTGTATAATTATTACTCGGTATAATCTGTCCAAAATTTGACGCTCCCAAAATTTGTGTTGCTGCTGACGGCCCTGTAACTCCCATCTCTCCCACTTGACCAGTAGCACCCATTTGTCCGGTAGGTCCCATTTGTCCAGTTGGTCCAGTTATGTAAACTGGGAATGGTATAATACATGGATCGTTTTTATTATTACATTTACAGTTATAGTTATAATTACAGTTACAATTATGTTCTTTTCTTATATTTAATTTTCCATTGTTATAAATTGCTCTCTCATGCTTACAATAATCGATAAATTCAAAACAAGGGGGTAATTTACATAATTTATACTCTTTGCCAATAAGTTTAAATAATTTACATCGTAAACTGCTGTTCAATAATAAAACGTATTTTTCATTTACATTATTTATATCTTCGTCGTCATATAATATTTTACCGTGAAATAACATCCCCTCTTTTCATGTATAAATAATTGTAATATTTTTTTCTAAACATTTATTTCGTTATGCATTTATTTCGTTATGCATTTATACCGTGTTTAATTTGCTTGTCAGCACTTCAAAGAAATTGTTCTCAATTACTCTGTCATACATGTAATTAGCTGCGTCATTAAAATCACGAAATTCTTCCTTTTTTGTCATATTATCATATAACATAATACCATCATGAGCTCCTTCATTTTCACTTCTCCACGCATGTGATAATTCATGTATGACTGTTGTTGATGGAAACTTTTTACCAAAGTAATCACTGTCCAAGACATATTTTATTATGCTTCCTTTATCAAATTGAAAATCATGATTCTTCATATATTTTGTATTTATTTTAATAATGTTGTCTGTGATATGATATGATCCTCTCACGTTTGCATCCATTAATTCAAATGATACTAAAGGTGTGTCCTTCACAAAATATTTGTTATAAACATCAAGAGATCTTCCTACTTCCCAAAATGATTGAACAAATGCATATGTAAATATTTTAGTCTTATTTGACACCTTATACTTTCTCTTTGTTACATTACCAGTGTTAATATCCACATCCACATCTTCTTCCTCATTGACAATATTCTTATTTTTAGTGCTTAGCCATCTATATGCAACTTGCAATGTTAGATAATGTGTATTTTCTTCAACAATTTTATCAGATGCAAGAATATGCATAATCTCTGCTAAAGGCAATGGAAATGGTGGATTATAACTCCTATAGTATAAAACAAAAGTTGAAAGATTTATATCACTTTTTCCACTTTTCGATGGTAATATCTGTTCGACTGGAGCGGGTGATAAATAATCATCAACAATATTCAGATATGGATGTTGTAATTGTTTTAAATATAATGAATACAGACCAGTATCATTAATGGAATATTCTATATCCTTAATACTTATTACATTTTTTGTATTCAGAGTGTATTTATTACCCTGCATTCTTTTTATCACGTTTCTATTCAAATCAAAATGAACTCCTGTAAGAAAATACGGTCTTATTTGTAACATACTACTGTCATAATCTTCTCCATATAGCTTCTTATACCATTTCATATCACCAAAATCTGTCACTTCCCCATGTATCAATAATTTAAATGTTTCCAGATCATTTAAAACTTCACCACCTAAAGTGACGATGGATTTATAATTAAAAGGTATAATGTATCCAGTACCGTACTTATTATTTATCACCATAGATAAATGTTTTACCTCTGGCATATTCTCACCGTTTAACACAACGTTCTTCAAAATATTAACTTCGTCTTTAATATAAGAGAGAAGCTTGACATAATCTTCAATATTTTTGTCACCCGTCGATTTAAAAGTAACTTCAAACTTTGTTATACTTTTATCTTTCCTAGCACCTCTTGTATCATAATTACGTTTCTCAATATATAAACTTCTATTTATATCCACTACTCTTCCTCCCCTAACGACAGGTACATCCTCCCATTTAAATGTACAATCTCCAGAATATGTAATATAATTTATTCTCTCGGCATGTTTATATATGTAAAAATATCTATTGTCAAGTTTGAAATATGGTATAAACATTGATATTAATTTATCCTCTGTCGTAGTATACATGTTGGCTATACTACAGTATATACTATCTGTGTTACGTGAGATATCAATTGTTAAGTAAGATGTACTCATTGTCATAACTGATATTATATTATGTAAATAATCTACAGCCGTATCGTTTATTAAAATATCCAATATTTGCAAATTATCGCTAACTCCGCCGTATACATCGTCAATGTCAACATAATCATTAATATCATAAAAATTAAAATTATTGTAAGTATATACTTTTTTTATCAAATTCTTAATGCTGAAAGATACATCATATTCATATATATCTCTGTTAACAATACTACTGACTCCAAACTGCTGTCTGTATATTTCATATGATTTTTTCACAGGATCAATAATCGTAACCTTTAAAACATCATCAAATAATATATACGATGTTACATATTTAATCAATAGATCATAATTGCTTTTTGTCCCAAATGTTCGAATCCATAAATTTCTCAAAAATAGAAAACTTTCAAGATTGTCATCCACATTAATTAATGTATATACAACAGACAAAAACACTAATTCATATTTACTTTTAATGTAATCATATCCATATGAAGGTAATATAAAGTATGTATATGGAAGTATATATGTTGGAACATATGTTGTCTTTTCCTTTAAAACGTGGTCGACATGATCTTTTAAAATATCAAGAAACATGCCGCTGATCTTTAAACCATGTTTTGATATATTTTCGTTCATTAAATTATAATATGATGTCATACTCCTTATGTTAATACTTGGTCTTAATGTTGGTTGTGAAAAACCATATGTATATGCACTTGGCCTCAATTGATCAAAAAGTTTGTCGTACAAGTAAAATAACTTTTTATAAAATTCTGTGCTAACATTCATGTATGTAAACATGATGTTCAAAAAATAAACATACATTTTTGGAAGATCACCTATGTCATACCATGTTGACATTCCCAATATTTTCTTATAATTATTTATATACTGGCTCCTCAAATCTTTCTTAATAAATTTGGGTACATCTACATTAACATTCAAACTTAGCTGTGGGAATAAAATAAGCAATTCATCCTTCCAATTCTTCTTCATAATGAAATCCCTCCTTAAAAATAATATAGAACTACTATATGCATAGTCTGATACTGGTAAATTTTCACCTTTAAATACAAAAATATTTTTGTTGTTGATAATACTATCTTCGAATCTAAAATTTTGTAACAAATGACTTTCAATTAATGGATGTAATGTATCTTCGTCAGGAATACAATTTTCCGTTATTTTTTCATACATGGGCAGGTATATATCAGGAACTATATAAAATCCATTATTCAGATAGTTAACGATGGTGTTATCTATTATGTTTTCAATATGTGATGAAATAAAAGGATGTCTCTCAGCATATTTTCTTATGATCCTCTTTAAAGTAGCATATTTACCGCTATTCTCCATGCACAAAGTAAACAAATGCTCAACATTAATGAGAAATTCATTTTGTACCAATTCATTGTCCAATTGTATATCATCTCTTGATGATGGTATTGGTGTACTACTGTTTAACTGTATAAGAAAAATATATCTTTCCTGATTATCCTCTTCCTCTTCTTCCTCTTCTTCATCTTCTATTTCATCACCATATACTATTAGATTCTTCATATTTATAGCTTTATCTGTATACACTATTATATCACCAACTAAAATGTACAAATTATTATATTCAAGTGTACTTTCAATAGATGTCAACCTTCCAATTCTGGGTGTATAAACAACATTACTTTTTATACCTTTTGATGAAATGCTGGGAATTAACAAAGTGTTGATTAAAGTGTCTTTTGAAATACCTGTTGCATAATCATCTATCCCAATATATTTGCTTTGTAAAACTACGTCTATTCTATTGTTCAAGTCACCATTGTTTATGTAATTTTTTGTATTGAATATGTTTGCAGTTATACTTGAGCTTGTTGTATATTTGAGCTTTAACAACTCAACAATATAATTATCAATATCGACACCAACATCTGCATATATGTCAATTTTAAGGCCCGATTCATCTAAATTATCTTCAAGATCTGTTATTTCTACTGAAAAATCATATACATCTTCCCCAGGACATGATATGCATTTTTGCTTTATTGTTGCTGTCCATGAACCTGATGCATGATAAGATGTTAACTTCATCATATTATTGGGGTTTTTCAATAATATTGTAAATAATGAAAAAAAACCAAGACCAAACTTGCCAACGTTTTTATTTGTACTCTTTTCATCTAAACTGTTATAAGCATCAATACTATTTACAACTGGTTCTAATATACATTGAAATTCATTTGAAAATATACTGCTAGCTGCCGTTACAACAAGATTTCTACTCATAATTTTGGCATAAACAAAACCATCACACGATCCATTTTCTACAGGTTCATTCCTAATCTTTGAGCATATTACATCTGATAGTGACAATATTGTTTTCATTTATTATGTAATCTGTAGTTTATGAAAATTTTTCATAAAATAAATTGTAATTTTTTTCTATAAATTAATTTTGTATTAATTATATATTCTCGTCATAATATCAGTTACAATTTCTTTTGTTTTATTGATTTCTTCTTCTGCATGTGAATTAATCTCTGATATGGATAGATATCTATTGTATGATGAATGATTTGGAATTAAAGCAAATTTGCCGAACTTGAACCCGTTACTGTTATAATAATATTCCCACATTTCTATTACTTCATCCTCATTGATAAACGTGCCATTTACATCAACGAATATGTCCATACTGTAAATATACACTAATGAATGTACAATCGCTTTAAACTCCTCACCGTTTGGCAACACATCATACATGAAAACATTATATATTTCTGAATCACTAAAAATGAAAGAATTTAAAATAAAACTGAATAGATAACAATCACATTCCATATATGATTCTACAACATCATTCTCGAAATTAAAAAACATCATCGTCACAAAATATTTGGTCAAATTTAAAAATATTTTCGTTGTCATTTTGTTCATGTTATCAGTTTATGGAAGTTATTAAAATATAATCATTGATTATATATTCAAAAATAGAAACGAGATGATTATTTAAAATATATAACATTAATTTAGTCATATATGTATATTCTACCTATGATATCCAATACGATTTTATTTGTTTTATTAATTTTTTCTTCTGCTTGTAAATTAATTTCCGAATCAGTTAAATCTCTATTGTATGATGAATGGTTTGGCTAATACATCAGCAGCTATTTTAATGATCTTCCTCTTTTAAGTTTATAAATTATAATAAAGTATTGATTTAAAAATTTATTCATTTTTTAAAAATAAATGAAATCATATTATTGATAAATTTTTTAATTAAAATATAAATTTGAGAAATGGAAATTGATAAAATGCAAATTGACAATAGTTATTCGGGAAAAGCACTTTCCTCTACTAGCTCACAAGCTACATATAATGTTTTTGATTTAATAGACTCTTACGATGAATTAAAAGCAATAGTACCCGAAATACTTGACGATGATAGACTTAAGGGTATGTCTAAATCATTTTATGTAATATGTACGAATGAGGTAGGTTATGTAGTTATTGTAGAAAATTTTGAAAGTGCATCATATGAAACACAAAGTTTATTTATATCAAAATTGCTACCACAAATTTGTGAGATATCTAACACTGAACATGGGGCTGATTTAATTTATAACATGGTATTATTATCACCGAGTAGTATTCAAATTATAATTAATTATATACAATATGGACTACTATATTTTGGAAATTTTGGATCGCTGCTAGTTTGTAATATACTTAAAAGTGTGGCACCCATCTATTTGGATACATTATTATTACAACTTATAAATAACTTCGAAAAATTATCTGTGTCTGAACCAGGTAGCAAAATGATTTTAAAACTTATTGAGATGCCCCTTGATTACAAATATGTTAGATTAATTCAAGACAAGGTTATGAAGGATTTTTTTGTCCTATGTTGTAGCAAACATTCGTATAGAATTATTAGAAATTGGATACAGTTATATCCTCAATATATGTGGAACATAGTTGATCTTATAATTAGAACATGGAGATCTGACCAGCCAAGTATAATCACTTTGACAAATGATCAATATGCAAAATATGTTATTGATATAGTTCAAAAACACATTGATTCACTACCAGATCTTAAGAAAATAATTCAAGAACAAATTAAAAATTACGATCCTCACCATATCAGACGTCTAGAAGAAAAAGCAGCATCTGTAACTAAGAAAAAAGTGGACATGGTAGAAAATAAGAAAGTGGAAAAGGTGAAGAAAACACCAGCTGTAAGTAAAATGATTTTTATGATGGATCCTAATGAGATTGAAGCAAATATGAGTAAAACACAGTTGAGGAAAAAAATTCAAAGGGAAAAACAAAAAGAGATTGAAGATATGATTGCTAAACCATTTTCTTCACAATTTGTTCCAGAGAAAAAACCTGGGAATGATGAAAAAAGAAAGGAGAATAAGGTAAGTGAAAAAGATAGAATGGATGAGGAAGAAGATGAAAGTGAAAATGATATTCCTGTAGATAAAAGTGTTTTAAAAGTTACTTGTGATTCATCCGATGATAACAATAAGCGCGATCTTTCAATTTCTTTACCTGTACAAATGGCATTTGCTTTTACAAATAACAATGTAAAAAATAATAATAGTGATAGTTTGATTCCAGATGAAGATAGAAAACCTTTATGGGATGATATGATAGATGCTACACCATATTATGGATTTTACACTATACCTGAAGACGAATATTATATAAAACCTGAGGTGGAAGAGAAAACTGTTAAAGTTATTTCAGCTCAGACTGTTCTACATTATGAACCAGATGATAACGATTTAGATTTATTGGAAGATGGTATGCAGAATTTATATCCTAATCTGGATATCTACGAAGATTATGATGATCGTAATGATTGGATTATACATGATTATGATATTGATGAAATCTTTGAAAGAGAGAGGGAATGGAAAGAGGAGGATTTCTTTAAACAACTTGAATTTGAATCTCATTTGACATCTATTGGTTTATCAGGAGATAGTGTTGAAATTGATTGGAAAATAGGGGACAATTGTGAGGTGTGTATTAGTGAAAAAACAATATATTTTACAGAAAAACATATTAGCTGTAATAATCTTATGCTCGGTGAAATTTATAATAATAAAGACAAATGGTTGGTAGGTAAAATATTTGGTTTATCAAAAGGTAAAATTAATGAAAAATCTAAAATGTATCAAATTAAATTACCTCTTAATCATAATATAACTGTAGTAAGTATATCAGAATTTATGAGACCTATAATCAAATATAAAGAATGTGAAAAATTAAAATAATTTAATATTAATTATTATTAATAATTAACAAATTGATTTCGTTGTATTTTATTTTAGGCTAAAATGAACCGCAGTGCAGGGAGAGGTAATAATAAAAATAATAATAAAACTATTACAATTAATGAACCTATTGCGAATAAATCACCTGTTACAAATAACGCTACTGTTTCTGTGAATAATGCACTTATTGCAAATAAATCGCCAATTATTACAAATAATACATTTGTAAAAGATCCTAATGAACAATTGGAGAGTGAATTTTGCGATGTATGTATACAATATAAATTGTCTTTAAATCACAATGTAAAATATGATTTTTATTGCTATAATTGCTAATTACTGCATAATATCTTACAACAATGCTGTAAGATGATTAATATATGCAGCTGGTGTATTTATTACAACTGATACGGATATTTATCATTTATGAGCGATGTTCACTTAATACTATTTTACCACTAATTAAGTAATAGAATTATTTCTAATAAATAATAACATTGTCGATAATTATGAGAAGTAACAATTATTGCAAGGTATATCCATGTTCTGCATGACAATTAATTACAACTGATATGGATACCCCTTGTGAATACATATTCTACAAACATGTATTCACTGCGTCCCACCCACCCAACCCTGGAGCTTATCGCACCTAATTAATATTTATGCTTGTTTGGAATATTTTGCACATATTGTTATTATTTCATTTGATTAATATTAAGAATTTAAAAATTCCACCTTACAACCTCCGCTCGTATTTTAACTATTAGTTAAAAATTAGAATTCGCTAGCGCTAACACCGACTATAACCACGCTTACGCGTGAAATACGCTCGCAAGCTCGCTGTTTTAAGTATTGGCTAAAAATTAGAATTCGCTATCGCTAATACTGACTATAACCACGCTTACGCGTGGAATACGCTCGCAAGCTCGCTGTTTTAACTATTAGTTAAAAATTAAAATTCGCTAGCGCTAACACTGATTATAACCACGCTTACGCGTGAAATACGCTCGCAAGCTCGCTGTTTTAACTATTAGTTAAAAATTAAAATTCGCTAGCGCTAACACTGATTATAACCACGCTTACGCGTGAAATACGCTCGCAAGTTCTCTGCCTATCTTACCGACTTAAAATACAAAGAGATGAAAAGGTATTAGCAAGACTAAACTAACTGTAGAGGAACCAGTGTCTATAAACGATGGAAAAATAATCATCATTGTTTGATAAAAGATTTAAGTAGATTGTTAACAGCACAACAATCTAAACATGAAGGTAAGAAATATTATTGTAGAAAATGCTTAAATAACTTCCACAGCTAACAAACATTATTAACTCACAAAAAATACTGCAGAAATGAGGAGGCAAAATAACTATGCCCTCAGAAGGATCAATATTAAAATTCGTAAACCATCAAAACAATATGAGAGTTCCTTTTATAATTTATGCAGACTTTGAAGCATATAACATACCAGTTTATGGAGGTGACACCAATAAAAATAATAAAACAGATGAACATATAGCTCAGCTACTCAGAAGAATAACTATTATCAAAGAATTTAGATAAAATTGGCTAAGGAAAAAATCACCGTTGGTGATTTTTTAAGGCGAATTTTGCGCCAGCGCAAAATTCTGGTTCCACCCAAATCATCCTCGTCCAAATTTCCTCCGGAAATTTCTGGGACGGGATTTGGGATGGAAGTCGGGGGTAATACTATAGAATTTAATTTAAATTCTGACCCCCTACATTTGACACTCGCTTCGCTCGTTTCTAACTATTAGTTAAAAATTAAATTCGCTTCGCTAACACCATATATACACACGCTTCGCGTGGAAAACGCGAGCACAGCTCGCTGCCTACTTAACACTCTTAAAAGCTAGTTATATCATTTACGGTGTTGAAACTTGTCCTACTACTGGTAGAATTCATCACCAAGGTTATGCTGAATGGGAAACTAATCAGAGATTTAATACTCTATATAAATCAGGAATTAGTCATTGGGAAAGAAGGCTTGGAACACAACAAGAAGCAATTGACTACTGTAAAAAAGATAAGGACTATCATGAGATAGGAACTAAAAAAGAATATGCTGGCAGAGGTAAAAGAACCGATATCGCTGAGGTTAAACAACTTGTTGCCGATGGTAAAGGTATGGCCGAAATATACGATGTTTGTACTAGTTTTCAAGCCTTGAGATTTGCTGAAGCTGGACTTAAATACAAAGAAGTCAAAAGAACTTGGAAACCTAATGTTTATTGGTATTGGGGTTCTACTGGTACTGGTAAAACAAGACAAGCTGTCACTGAAGCTGTCGACTTCTGGATGTCTGGTAAAAACCTTAAATGGTTTGAAGGCTATGATGCTCATAAAAATGTTATATTCGACGATTTCAGAGCTGAACACTGTGAATTTAGTGACCTATTGAGACTATTAGATAGATATGAATATAGAGTCGAATGTAAAGGTGGATCAAGACAATTTTTGGCTGAAAATATTTGGATCACAACTACCTCTCCTCCGGAATTGTTGTATCATAATAAAACAGGATCTTATACAAGAAAAATAAACCATCACAAGCCCAGCTCATTTTGCTATTACATAAAATGCTTTGATGAAAGCATTTATAACAAACTACCAGTAAAATATTCTGCAAATTATGATAACGAAGATGTTGCTCAAATATTTATAGATAAACTGGAAGAAGAGGTTAAGGAAATATATGAAAAATTTAAAAAATACAAATTTCAATGAAATTATTTGTTGAAGAATATGAAAATTTTAATAATACAACTCATTGTCATATTTGAGAAGAAGTTTTTGAAGAACAGGTAATTTTATTAAATAATATAGATAAAATGATAGATGGTGGTAAAATTCGTGATCATTGTCATTTAACTGGAAAATATAGAGGAGCTGCACATAATATTTGTAATCTTCATTATAAGGTTCCAAATTTTATTCCAGTTGTTTTTCATAATTTGTCTGGATATGATTCTCATCTATTTATCAAAAAAAATTACATTGTGATGAAGATGAAGATCTAAATTGTATCCCAACAAATGAAGAGAAATATATCTCTTTCAGCAAATCGGTGGTAGTTGACGAATATGAAGATGGTGAAAAATAATAAATTTTTATTGTGTTATTCATTTCAATGAAACGTTGTGGTTGAAAAATTATATTTAAAGCTAGGAATGAATTTGAAAAAATATTTACAAATTGATGAAGAATGTAGTTTTGGAAAAAACAACGGAAAACATTGTTGAAAGAATTAATTTTAAGTCAGTGACAGATGAAAAAAATTATCAAAATTTTTTTTTCCAAAATCTACATTCTTCATCAATTTATAAATTTAATTAGAGTCCATATGAAAAAGAGTGGAATTTTAATATAATAAACATATTTATTTAGGATTTGGGATTTGGGACTTTAGAACTTAATAAAACGGTAATGCATGAATTACATTATAACTATATCAATGTGTGTGGTAAAAAAAATAAAATTATTATATAATCAATTACTATAAAGTATTTCCATGTTCTGCAAGGAAATTAATTTTATTTATTATGGTCACTCCATTACATCTAATCAATATTTATTTTTCTATTAAAGTATTTAATTTACTACGTATACATCACTCTTTACTTTTTGAGAATATAATTTATGTCCCTTCCTCGCGTTGTATCTCTTGATAAATTTACATTTTGTACAAGTAACAGTGACATGTTTTTCTCTTTTGGAACGAATTCTATTTTGTGACGTAATGCTGGGAATTAGAGGTACATCACACTTTTTACATATTGTTCTCTTAATGGACGTATCCATTCTTTGTACAAATTTTTTGGATATAGATTTCATAATATGTGAATAATAACGTCCCAGTTGGATATTGTTCATCAATGTTTGTTGAACAGATATTTGGTACAAGTAGTTCATCCTCAATAAATGTTGGTCTCTGTTTGGAATATTCTTTTGGAGTGCTTTGTTGGATCTTCCCATTGTGAAAATTTGTTTTTAAAAAATTTTTAAAAATATTATCATTTTGTAAAAAAAATTTTATAAATAAACATTAAATTTATTGAAAATCACATTCATTTATATAATTGCTACTATTCAAGTTGTTGTTAATGATGACTGTGACTATTATGATGATATTCGTTGATTTATACCAAAAATAATTTAATACATCATAACATTTGAAACTATTTAGAAATACTCTCATCACTGGTAAATAAACATGTTTTTAATTTTAGAATTAAAAACATATCTTTAAATCAATCATTAGTATATTCAATATCATGTGAAAATATCAACGATGTCTATCACCAAATTATATTGTAATCAATGTGTATACATTTTAATTGTATAAATGGGTGACTATATTTGATAAACACAAAAAAAATAATTAGTTTAATGTCGTATTAAACATGTGTGTAAAAATATCCTTCAAATTGAAGAATGTTGTCATTTAATCGAACAATCTCGATAATTTATCATTATTAAAATTGTTTAATGTCATTACATTATACACCTAATTCAATATTGTTAATATTTATGTATCTAAAATGACTGTGTCATATAATCTTAAATATTAATATAAAATTTTACATGTTAACACTACATATTTCACATATGTTATATTGCTAACTATTATTTTGATATTATAAATAACTGAGTTACATTATCTCAATACTAACATGAAATTTTTTATCCTTAATTTTATTGTATTTTACATATATTCTAATATTTCTGATTTTTTTAACATTAAACATGATTGAGTCAAATAATCTTGTTATTATATCATGTTAAATTTAAATAATTTTTAAATATTTTATTCTATATAATTAACTTTTTTATATAAACAATAAATAAAATATTTAATAAGTATAAAATTAATAATATATTCAATATATGTATAAAATAGTTTATTCTTCAATGTGAAGAATATTATCATTTAATCAAATAATCTTGATAATAAAACAATTTAAATACAGTTAATAATACTATACCTTATATTTAATTTATTGATAACATTATTTTAACATCTAATATAATTAAGTCAAATAATTTTAATTCTAATGTAATTTTTAACATGTTTAATCTCATTACATTTTACATATAATTTAATATTTTAATGTTTTTAACATCGTTCATGATTGAGTCAAATAATCTTAATAATATTTCATGTTAAATTTTAATATTTTTAAATATTTTATTCTATATATTTAATTTTTTTATATAAAGAATATATAAAATATTAGATAAGTACAAAATTAACAATATATTTAAGATATGTATAAAATAGTTTATTCTTCAAAGTGAAGAATATTATCATTTAATCAAATAATCTTGATAATAAAATAATTTAAATACAATTAATGATACTATATTTTGAATATAATTAAATAGTATTAAAGCTTTAACACTTATATGATTAAGTCATATAACTTCAATATTATATGTGAATTTTATTAGATTAACATTATTATATTTTACATTTATTTTAACATCATCAATATTTTAAACATTGAAATGAATATGTCAAATAGTTTCAATGTTAGAATAAATTTTGACATTATTAATATTACTAAGTTTAACATCTAATTTATTACAATTAATATTTTGATGTTTAATATGATTGAGTCAAATAATCTTACCAATAATTCATATATAATTTAATTATTTTTAAATATTTTATTATATAATTATTTTTTTATATAATAAAATATTTAAAAATTATATATATTAAAAATACAATGGTGTAAATTATAATATTATAAAGTGCTTAAATTTAGTATAATTAAAATACTCTATTTAATAAGTATATAATATGAAAAACATATATTTAATAAAATATCATTGTTTGTTTTGAAGATAATATATTAATCAATATATTATTAATCAATATATTATTAATCAATATATTATTATATATGATATACAGAATGTTATAGATATAATCAATATATAAGATAAATAATTATTGTAATCATCGAATTAAACAGTATTTAAAATTAAGTTTTATATTTTTGAATTACATATTAATTCAAATAATCTAAATAACAATATTTTATTTTTAAAAACACTGTTATTATTCAAAGAATATACATTATTATTTTTGAATATTTAATTAACTTTATATTCTTTATATTAATTAATTTTTTTATATAATAAAATAAATAAAATTATTATATGTTAAAAAATACAATGGTATAAAATATAATATTGTAAAATGTTCAGATTATATATAAAACATTTTGTTCTATATGAACAGTATATCATATTAAAAATATACATTTGATATTTTGACACTGTTTATTTTGAAGATAACATATTCACCAAAATATTATAATATATTTTATATGGTATATTATCGATATAAGATATATTAAAAATATAAAATTATTATGTTTGATGTAATAAACAGTCTTAAAAATAAAGGTATATATGCTTAATTTTTATTACTATATTACTCGGATAAAATATTAATTTAATATTTTATATTTATATCATCTTGATATGAAATAGAGTTTAGGATATCATTTAATTATTTGATTGATTAAACACAGAGTCAAATAATATATATTTGTTTTTCTATTCATTTAGTAATAATCATTTATTCTAATAGCTTATTTTCAAATATTTACATAATATTCACTTTTAATGTTACAAAACCAATATCATTGTTATTTTATATATTAATTTTTTTTATTATATTAATAAATAAAAAAATTAATATATATAATAAATAATAAAAAAAAATAATTGCTGATTTTACAATGGGTTTGTTTTTGTGGAAATAGATTGGATATTTGATAAATATTATTAAATTCATTGAATCATTAGATTGTCAGATATAAACTATTAGTTTATATTTTAGAATCTATTTGACTCAACATTCAGAACATAAAAATATTTTAGTTATCATATATCATAAATGTAGTGGAATCAAAAATATCAATAATATTTTGTTCAAACATCAGATGGAGTCATATAGTATACATCAATAATTATATATTTTAATATTATTTGTTATGTAATATGAGTTAAAAACAACTATATACAAAAATATATGTTTTTATTGTGCTAATTACAAAGGAATTAAATTAATCATTTGAAAACTTTCATAAATTCTATTATTTGATTGAAAGGTTAAATATAAATTAAAAATTTACATTTTTAAGACTGTATGACTCTGAGTTAAAAATATATTAATATTTTTAATCTTTAACATCTTCACATATGTTAGGATTTAAAATATGATTTAATTCTTTGATAATATAAACATTGAGTCATATACTATATTTTCAATATTTGTAATATTTAATAATAATCACATAACTATATAATATATTTTTAAATATTTATCAAATGTTTGTTCTTAATGCTACTAAAACTATACCATTGTTATTATTGTATATTAATTTTTTATATATTTATATAATAAAAAAAATTAATATATATAATAAATGTTATAAAAAAATTTATTGATTTTTACAATGGGTTTGTTTTTGTGGGATTGAGGTAATCATTTGAAAAATTTCATTGAGTCCATTAATTCACTAAATAATCAAATACAAATCATTGATTTATATTTCCGAGTCTATATGACTTAACGTGTATAACATATAGACATTTTAATTATAAACCATCCTTATATATACTCGAATCAAAAATATAGTTTGTGTGACCAATTGTACAAACATTAAGTCATATAATACTTTTATAATATTTGTATTTTTAATATCATCCGTTCTATTTTTTTTAGCGTGTTACAGAATTAAATTTTTAACATTTTCTTCCAAGATGTTTTTTAGAAACAACTCTCTATTTTGTATAAACATGTATGTATTTTAATAATATTATATATGGGGTTTTCACAATGTCTTTTAAATATAATGTTATTGTGAATTGTCGTATATAAAATTGTATTTTACACTTGAATATACACCATCTATAATTATGAAAATATCATTAACATTATATATAATATATCTCTCTCATATTTATACATGTAACAGTATAACATCATTATGAATGTTCAAATTTTGTAGGTATGTTTATTTACAAATATTAAATAATTTTAATTTATGAAATCATCTCACGATGGAGTTATCTGAATATTTATTAATATTTTCGTATACATATAATGTAAGGAAAATGTCGACTAGAAAATATTATGTTTAGACAGATTCAGTTTAACCCATCCCTCAGTGACTTATTTTACTGCTTAAAACCTCTGGGATTCTGGGATTTTTTCAGAGAACAGTTAAAAACAGCGTATTTTAATCATCTGAAGACTACTCCAGCGTGTCTTAAAAGTACTCAAATTTATACTTTTTGTATATACATACAGGAAATTTTAATTATTTCCAGAAAAATTCTGGAAAATCCTGGAAAAAATCTGGACAATTTTCCTGGGAAAAATCTCCTAAAAGTAAATAATTTGCACATCTGTTGGTATTCCACTCTTTAAAAGTTTATTAAATATATTAACTTTTAAACAGTGGTTTGTATGTAAATCTATCTAACTCTTAAACAACGTATTAGATAGATTTACACTTGATTTTAAACAACGACCATATGTGAATATATTTAACCCTTGAGCAAAAAATTAAATAAAATCATATTTGTATGTTAGAGTATTGTAACAGATTTGAAGGACAACATTGTTGTCCTTCAAAATTACAGATATTTATCAAAAATATATGATTTCTATTTTAGTTTCACATTGGATTAATTGGATGGTGAAGAAGTCAAAATTAAAATAATTTTAACTGGTTTACTTCTTTCTGACAGTGAAATTTCTTAAAAATATTAATATTTTTTAAAAATTTTTTCAGCTATTCTCTTATATATATATTAATTTTTTTTTCTTTATTTAGACGAATACAAGACCCCTAAAGGGTCTTGTATTCTCCTAAAAATTATGTAGTATAAATAAAAATCATATAAAATCTGATAATGATTGTAACAGATTTGAAGGACAACATTGTTGTCCTTCAAAATTACAGATGTTTATTAAAAATATATGATTTCTATTTTAGTCTCACATTGGATTAATTGGATAGTAAAGAAGTCAAAATTAAAGTTATTTTTACTGGTTTACTTCTTCTTGACAGTAAAATTCCTTAAAAATATTAATATTTTTTTAAAAATTTTTCAGCTATTCTCTTATATATATTAATTTTTTTTCTTTATTTAATAATTAAAAAATTATATAGTATTAAATGAAAACAATATAAAATCTGATAGTAATTGTAACAGATTTAAAGGACAACATTGTTGTCCTTTAAAATTACAGGTGTTTATCAAAAATATATGATTTCTATTTTAGTCTCACATTGGATTAATTGGATAGTAAAGAAGTCAAAATTAAAATTATTTTTACTGGTTTACTTCTTCTTGACAGTAAAATTCCTTAAAAATATTAATATTTTTTTAAAAATTTTTCAGCTATTCTCTTATATATATTAATTTTTTTTCTTTATTTAATAATTAAAAAATTATATAGTATTAAATGAAAACAATATAAAATCTGATAGTAATTGTAACAGATTTAAAGGACAACATTGTTGTCCTTTAAAATTACAGGTGTTTATCAAAAATATATGATTTCTATTTTAGTCTCACATTGGATTAATTGGATAGTAAAGAAGTCAAAATTAAAATTATTTTTACTGGTTTACTTCTTTTTGGTAGTGAAATTTCTTAAAAATATTAATATTTTTTAAAAATTTTTTCAGCTATTCTCTTATATATATTAATTTTTTTTCTTTATTTAGACGAATACAAGACCCTTTAGGGGTCTTGTATTCTCCTAAAAATTATATAGTATTAAATGAAAACAATATAAAATTTGATAGTGATTGTAGCAGATTTAAAGGACAACATCGTTGTCCTTCAAAATTACAGGTGTTTATCAAAAATATATGATTTATATTTTAGTCTCACATTGGATTAATTGGATAGTGAATAAGTTAAAATTAAAGTTATTTTTACTGGTTTACTTCTTTTTGACAGTGAAATTTCTTAAAAATATTAATATTTTTTTAAAAATTTTTTCAGCTATTCTCTTATATATATTAATTTTTTTCTTTATTTGATAATTTAAAAATTATATAGTATAAATAAAAATCATATAAAATTTGATAGAATATTTTAACAGATTTGGAGGACAACATCGTTGTCCTTCAAAATTACAGGTATTTATCAAAAATATATGATTTCTATTTTAGTTTCACATTGGATTAATTGGATAGTAAAGAAACAGAAATTAAAGTTATTTTTACTGGTTTACTTCTTCTTGACAGTGAATTTTCTTAAAAATATTAATATTTTTGAAAATTTTTTCAGCTATTCTCTTATATATATTAATTTTTTTTCTTTATTTAATAATTAAAAATTATATAGTATTAAATGAAAACAATATAAAATATGATAGTAATTGTAGCAGATTTAAAGGACAACGATGTTGTCCTTTAAAATTACAGGTATTTATCAAAATATATGATTTCTATTTTAGTCTCATATTGGATTAATTGGATAGTAAAGAAACAGAAATTAAAGTTATTTTTACTGGTTTACTTCTTTTTAGCAGTGAAATTTCTTAAAAATATTAATATTTTTTTTAAAATTTTTTCAGCTATTCTCTTATATATATTAATTTTTTTTCTTTATTTAATAATTAAAAATTATGTAGTATTAAATGAAAACAATATAAAATCTGATAATAATTGTAACAGATTTAAAGGACAACATCGTTGTCCTTTAAAATTACAGGTATTTATCAAAATATATGATTTCTATTTTAGTCTCATATTGGATTAATTGGATAGTAAAGAAACAGAAATTAAAGTTATTTTTACTGGTTTACTTCTTTTTGGCAGTGAAATTTCTTAAAAATATTAATATTTTTTTTAAAATTTTTTCAGCTATTCTCTTATATATATTAATTTTTTTTCTTTATTTAATAATTAAAAATTATGTAGTATTAAATGAAAACAATATAAAATCTGATAATAATTGTAACAGATTTAAAGGACAACGATGTTGTCCTTTAAAATTACAGGTATTTATCAAAATATATGATTTCTATTTTAGTCTCACATTGGATTAATTGGATAGTAAAGAAATCAAAATTAAAGTTATTTTTACTGGTTTACTTCTTCTTGATAGCAATTTTTCTTAAAAATATTAATATTTTTTTAAAAATTTTTCAGCTATTCTCTTATATATATTAATTTTTTTTCTTTATTTAATAATTAAAAATTATGTAGTATAAATAAAATCATATAAAATCTGATAGTAATTGTAACAGATTTAAAGGACAACATTGTTGTCCTTTAAAATTACAGGTGTTTATCAAAAATATATGATTTCTATTTTAGTCTCACATTGGATTAATTGGATAATAAAGAAACAGGAATTAAAGTTATTTTTACTTGTTTACCCCTTCTCGACAGTGAAATTTCTTAAAAATATTAATATTTTTTGAAAATTTTTTCAACTATTCTCTTATATATATTAATTTTTTTCTTTATTTAATAATTAAAAAATTATGTAGTATAAATAACAATGATATAATTTTCTGATAATGATTGCAACAGATTTGAAGGACAACATTGTTGTCCTTTAAAATTACAGGTGTTTATCAAAAATATATGATTTCTATTTTAGTCTCACATTGGATTAATTAGATAGCATATATTTCAAAATTGAATCATACCTAATTGATAAATTAAAGTGAATATCGGACATATTTTAAATTGATATTTTATAGACTATGAAAAATCTTGAATATTTTAATATTTTTTTTTAATTTTTCCAGAATTTTTCCAGAATTTTTTTGGAAAATAAATAAAATTTCCTGTATACATATACAGAAAGTCAAAAATAAGGTACTTTCATCACACGTCTACACCGTCTTCATGAGGCTATTTTTGGCCATTTTTGAATGTTCTCAAAAAATTCCCAGAAATCCTGGAGATTCAGAGGTATCAAAATTGCACCTAAGAGCCCATTCAAATATCATCAAATTATAGCATATATATCATGTAAGGAAAATATGGTAATGATATGTATATCACAAATTTTTAAGACTTTCATGACGGTAAAACACGTATTAGAATATTAAAATCACAATTTTATAAATATACTCATATAATTGACATATACTCATTAATGTCAACATTTACACAAATGAAACGGGTAAGAGAATAAAGAGTGACACAAACAACATATTTTGTTTACCTACAAAATACATATGTGAACAGTTCAATTATTTTAAAATAATATTTTGAACCAATTCAAAGAAGGCGTAGATGGAATGTTTATGATCAATATATGTTGTATACTTCTCTGAAACATTAGATCCTAGAGTTTATCATTTAATAAACTATATAGTTATTGTTTAATACAGCTCTCATTAGAGATAATTCTTTCTATCACAGTAGCATATTGTGATAAATATAAACATTATCAATTGATTTCAAACACATATATACAATATTTGTGTTATACTGACTGTTAATTATCACGTAGTGAAATAAAATAGTGAGATTACAACACGATTGGGATAATCAATCAAAAATTATTTTGTAACGTATGTACAATATGTGTTAATTACATGGTATTTATAATTTATAATATCTAACAGTAAAACTGGTAATCTACAATACAATAATTTTTGTATGTTAATGAAATAATAATATTATGGGATGAATCTGTCAATAACATACTCTTTTAACTACATGTTCATTTAATACTGTTTTAAATATACTATAATAATTTTTATATACATGTTTAAACAGTATTAAACAAACATATAATTAATAGATCATTAAGTATATCATACATATGTAATAAACAGTGTTAAAATTTTAAACATGTATTTTACGTTTGAAAGTTATATTCATATCATAATAAAACTATAATTATCATCATGATGTTGTTTAGTCTATCAAAATAAACATGTTGTATTTTTCACATATTAATTTTTTTCATATATTCATTATATTAATTAATTTATTTTATTTATTAAATAAAATAAAAATTAATATACTTAAAAATACAATGATTTAAATGTAATATTGTAGAAACTAATAAATACAGTATATATAAAAACTTATTATATGATCAATCTATAATATGAAAATCATATAATTTACAAATTAATACTGTTTGTTTCAAAGATAATATGTTTATTAATATAAATTAATATTGTATATACTTTATATTGTCGGTAGTCTGAATCAATTAAAATATTAAATATTAAATTCATTGTAATAAACGGTTATAAAATAAAATTTTATTATTTAAATTATTATAACTGCTTAATCTGGAAATAATATACTTATTAATTTAAAATATATTAAATGTTAATAATATCATTGATATTATAAGTGTGTTAAAATAAATAATGTTAATTTCATTATATTAAACAGTGTTAAAAATTAGATTGTTTGTTATAATAAGTTTAATTGTATAAAATAATCTGTCAAATAATGTTTTATTTTTGAATAATTATATTATTCAGAATAGATATATTATTATTTTTTTGAACATTTATTTTTTTGTATATTCCTTATATTAATTTATTTTTTTTATTTAATAAATAATTTAAAAATTAATATGGTTAAAAATACAATGATTTGAATATAATATTATAAAAGAGAATAAATTTGGTATAAAACAAAATATGTTATATGAACAGTTTATAACATGAAAATTATATATTTAACAAAATATTACTGTTTGTTTCAAAGATAATATATTCGATGATACAAAATAATATTTAATATATTTTATATAGATGATTATTTAAACCTATTAAAATAATAAATATTAAATTCATTGTAATAAACAGTTGTAAATCAAAAATTTATCATTTTAACCAGTATAACTGTTTAATCCAAGGATGGTAACTTATTAATTTATGATATATTAAATGATAATTGTAATAAATAATATTACAACTAATTTAAAAATAATAAGTATTAATTTATTATAATAAACAATGTTAAAAATTTAGATTGTTTGTTATAATAAGTTTAATTGTATAAAATAATTTGTCAATTAATGTTTTATTTTTGAATGATTATATCATTCATAATAAATACATTGTTATTTTTGAATATTTAATTTTTTTATATATTTTTATATTAATTAATTTTTTTTTATTTAATAAATAATTAAAAAATTATTATAGTTAAAAATACAATGATTTGAATATAATACTATAAAAGAGAATAAATTTAATATGAAATAAAATGTGTTATATGAATTATTGATAACATAAAAATTATACATTTAACAAATTATTACTATTTGTTTTAAAGATAATATGTTCAATAATATAAAATAACATTTGATATGTTTTATATTACTGATATTCCAAATATGTAAAAATAATATATACTGATTTCATTGTAATAAATGGTCTTGAATTGAAATTCATATATTTTAATCAACATAACTGTTTAATCTAGGAATAATACACTTATTAATATATGATATATTAAATATTAAATATTAAATGTTAAATGTATTATTAATATTATAATAAGTTTAAAATAATAAGTATTAATTTTCATTGTAATAAACAGTGTAAAAAATTAAATAGTTTATTACAATGAATTTAATTGCATTAAATCATCTAACTATTAGTAGTTTATTTTTTGAATAATTGTATTATTCAAAATAAATACATTATTATTTTTTGAACATTTGTTTTTTGTATATTCTTTATATTAATTAATTTTTTTTATTTAATAAATAATTTAAAAATTAATATAGATAAAAATACAATGGTTTTAATGTTATGTTATAAAGACAGGTTAAAATAATATAAATTGAAATATATTATGTGGATAGTATATAATATTAAAAACATATATTTTGAAAAACAATACTGTTTATTTTAAACATACCATATTTATTAACATAAGATAACATTTAATATATTGTATATTATTGATATTTCAAATGTATAAAAATAATATACTCTTATTTCATTGTAATAAATCGTCTTAAATTAATAATTAAGAGTTTATCAAATTAATATGATTTATTTTAAGGATGGTATATATGTTAATATAAAACAATATTTTATATATTACATACTATCGATATTCTTAAATTGTTAAAATAACTCATATTAAATTCACTAAAATAAACAGTCTTGAATTTAGTAAACATATATTTTTGATTAACACGATTGTGTTAAAATATTTATTTGATAACATTCATTTTGAATGATATTATCATTCAAAATAGATATATTGTTAATTTTTAACGTTTAATTTTTTATATATTTCCTATATTAATTAATTTTTTTATTTGATAAATAATTTAAAAATTAATATAGTTAAAAATACAATGGTATAATAAATAATATTATAAATCAAATAAAAACAGTATATATCAAAAATATCTTTTATGGTTAGCATATGGTATAAGATAAAACATTTTAACAAATTTGTACTGTTTGTTTCAAAGATAATAGATTTATTAACATAAAATTATACTTAATATATTGTATATTATTGATATTATAAACATGTTAAATAATATAAATCAATTTTATTATAATAAACAGTGTTAAATTAAAATTAAGTATTAAATTTGATAATAATGATTTATACCAATGATAATATACTTATCAATATAAAATAATATTTTACATGTAAAATATTATTGATATTCTAGAAATTTCAAAATAACTTATGTCAATTTTTACTGTAATAAACAGTATCGAATTGAAAATTATTTATTTGACTATCAAGATTATATATAAATGTTTGTCTAATAATCATTTATTTTTTTGAATGATATTATCATTCAAAATAGATATATTGTTAATTTTTAACGTTTAATTTTTTATATATTTCCTATATTAATTAATTTTTTTATTTGATAAATAATTTAAAAATTAATATAGTTAAAAATACAATGGTTTATAGTTTGATATTCTGAAATGAACAAAATAGATGTAAACTAAAAATTATCGTATGATTAACATATGATGATCAAAATATACATTTAACAAATGAACATTGTTTGTTTTAAAGGTAATATATTCATTGATAAATTATATAATCAGTCATAAATCATGTTATTGATATAACATATATGATAAAAATATTGTTCATCATAACCATTGTAATAAACTGTATAAAAATTTAAATTATACATTTTATAAATGATGTCTTAATTGAGATAATCTATTTAATAATATTTTTATTTTATATGTGATAACTACTACAATTTATGAAGGGTATCAAAAAATATCATATTAATATTGTTTAACCATAAATCATCTATATCAAATAATATGTATTTTCCAGATGAGATATACATAACGTATGATATTCTAATATTTCTTGATGACATTTTTTGTATTAGGCATCATGTAATTTTAGATATATTTTGGGACATAACTTTGTTAACATGTGGATGTTTTACATTCACAAGCTGTTTCAACATATTTTTACCCTACGCTTTCTGGTATTTTGATTTACTCCCAGAATTCCAGAGAATTTCTAGAATTTTTCCAGAATTTTTTCCAGAAAAATTCCAGAATTTTTTCCAGAAAATTTTAAAATTTTCTGTATACATATACAGAAAGTGTAAAATTAAGTACTTTCAACACACGTTTATACCGTCTTCATGATGCTATTTTTTGCCATTTTTGACAGTTCTCAAAAAATTCTGGAAAATCCTAGAGATTCAAAGATGTGATAAATGACATCTGGGAGTCTTTCAAACTACCCTAAATTCTGGAAGTAATATGTATATAAGAAAATACGAAGATGATATGTGTATCATAAATAAATATGTCTTTCATGACGGTAATATGTGTTGTAAAAATATAAAATGTTAAAAAATAAATAATATTTTATTATACTCACCGATATATTGTAAACATGTATACATAACTATAATCTTATATCATTATAACTAATGTTAATATTAATATATAACCATTATCAATTATGAAATATTCATACAATGTATGTAAAAATACCTGACTCTTAAAAATCTAGCATTCGCGTATATACAAATTATTATTTAACCATAAATGTAAGACAATATAGATGTAATGTGATTGAAATACATTGTCATATTGTATTCATAAAAAATGTATGATTTTCACTTAATTTTATAACTGATCAATTGGAAAGAATAATAGGCCTTATAGTTTTTCCACGAGAATGTTTATAGTAATAATATACACCTAAATATTATAAAATTAAATGATTTACATCGATTTACTTATAATTAGTATTATCTGAGATTTTTATGACAGTAAAAATTAAAAATAATATGATATAAAATCCGATAATGATTGTAACAGATTTATATTAAAATTAAACTGACGTTTTAGTGTTATCAATCAATGTTGTCCTTTAAAATTATAGGCGTTTATCAGAAATATATGATTTCTATTTTAGTTTCACATTGGATTAATTGGATAGTAAAGAAACAGAAATTAAAATTATTTTTACTGGTTTGCTTCTTATTGACAGTGAAATTTCTAAAAAATATTAATATTTTTTTCAAAATTTTTTCAGCTATTCTTTTATATATATTAATTTTTTTCTTTATTTAATAATTAAAAAATTATGTAGTATAAATAAAAATCATATAAAATATGATAATATATTGTAACAGATTTGAAGGACAACATCGTTGTCCTTCAAAATTACAGGTATTTATCAAAAATATATGATTTCTATTTTAGTCTCACATTGGATTAATTGGATAGTAAAGGGACAGAAATTAAAGTTATTTTTACTGGTTTACTTCTTCTTGACAGTGAAATTTCTTAAAAATATTAATATTTTTTTAAAAATTTTTCAGCTATTCTATTATATATATTAATTTTTTTTCTTTATTTAATAATTAAAAATTATGTAGTATAAATAAAAATCATATAAAATTTGATAGTGATTGTAACAGATTTGAAGGACAACAATGTTGTCCTTCAAAATTACAGGTGTTTATCAAAAATATATGATTTTTATTTTAGTCTCACATTAGATTAATTGGATAGTAAAGAAGTTAAAAATAAAATAATTTATACTGGTTTACTTCTTCTTGATAGCAATTTTTCTTAAAAATATTAATATTTTTTTAAAAAATTTTTCAGCTATTCTCTTATATATATTATTTTTTTTTCTTTATTTAATAATTAAAAAATTATGTAGTATAAATAACAATAATATAAAATCTGATAGAATATTGTAACAGATTTGAAGGACAACAATGTTGTCCTTCAAAATTACAGGTATTTATCAAAAATATATGATTTTTATTTTAGTCTCACATTGGATTAATTGGATAGTAATGAAGTCAAAATTAAAGTTATTTTCACTGGTTTACTTCTTCTTGATAGCAATTTTTTAAAAAAATATTAATATTTTTTAAAAAATTTTTCAGCTATTCTCTTATATATATTAATTTTTTTTCTTTATTTAATAATTAAAAATTATGTAGTATAAATAAAAAATCATATAAAATTTGATAGTGATTGTAACAGATTTGAAGGACAACGATGTTGTCCTTCAAATTTACAGGTATTTATCAGA